>Ga0185299_10000010_pt1 | contig 637689 bp, 532 predicted proteins | sample PaiPotPPA55metaG_FD_128002 | JGI IMG/M metagenome (GOLD analysis project Ga0185299, IMG submission 128002) | Iron sulfur acid spring bacterial and archeal communities from Banff, Canada, to study Microbial Dark Matter (Phase II) - Paint Pots PPA... ...
CGTCGCAGCAACCGCGACGCCGAGCGAAGCCGCCAGGAATCGGACCGGTCGACCGGCCTTTGCGGGATGCCGTCGCGGATGAGGGGAGCCGCATTCTTTCCCCCCGCGCACCGCCCCAGCCGTAGGGAAGGCGGTGCGCGGGGGGAAAGAATGCGGCAGAACAAGACAGGACATCCACAGAGAATGGTGACTGGTCGGACGGCATCGGACGACCGAAGTCGCGGCGTTCGTGGTCCGTCCACCGCTCGGCAACCCACGGCTATCGAGGAAAAATCCTGATGGGGCTTGACAAAGACCGCTTCATAGAAGGCGGTGCAGAAACGATCTTTCCTTAGTTGTTTCCCATTCAGCACTTAGGAGAAAAAAGATCGTTTCACTACATAAGGCGCCAGCTTGAAACGAATCGAAACGAATGGAAACGAATATTTCACCACGCCCCGGGTGTTCCGAAAGATTCCTTCTACTCCGGCGCTTTGTCCCGATACTTCATGCCCAACTGCTCAAATAAAAACGTGTAAACATCCGCGCCGCGGACGATGGCGGAGGTGAGGTTGTCGCCGATGCCGTGGCCGGAGCCGAAGTCCACTTCAAGCAGGATCGACCGCTTCGACGACGTGGCCGCTTGCAGGCGCGCGGTCATCTTGAGCGTCTGGGCGGGATCGACGCGGCCATCGTTGATGCCGGCCAGGAGAAAAACGGCGGGATAGACCGTGCCGTCCTTGACATGCTGATACGGCGAATAAGCGTGCAGGGCCTTGAACTGTTTGGGATCCTTCACCGATCCATATTCCGTGACGTTGAAGACGCCGTTTGGATGCTGCTCGAAACGCAGCATGTCGTAAAGGCCGACGTGGGTGACGACCGCGCGGAAGAGGTCGGGATGCTGGGTGATTTCCGCGCCCATGAGCAGACCGCCGTTGCTGCCGCCTTCAATGGCCAGCTTTTCAGGGTTCGTGTATTTCTGATCGATCAGGTATTTGGCGCAGGCGGCGAAATCATCGAAGACGTTTTGCTTGTTCAGGAGGTTGCCGGCCTTGTGCCATTCTTCGCCGTATTCACTGCCGCCGCGCAGATTGGCGACGGCCATGACGCCGCCCTGATCAAGCCAAACCCGGCGGCCGACGGAGAAAGTCGGGGAAAGGCTGATGTTGAAACCGCCATAGCCGGTGAGCAAAGTCGGGTTTTTGCCGTCGATCTTGGTTCCCTTGCGGCGAATGATGTTGACCGGCACCTTGGTCCCGTCTTTGGAGACGGCGTAGTCGCGGATGACTTCGCAATCGCTGAAGTCGGCCGGCGACTTGACGAACAGGGCCGTTTTCTGCGGGCTCTTGTCTCCCTTGTCAAAGGCGTACCAGGCCGGCGGATCAATATACGTCATGGCATGAAAGAGGACCTGGTCGCCGCGCACATGCACGACTTGATTGACCGACGAAACCGGCGGCAAAGGCACTTTTTCCTCATGGCTGCCGTCGCGCTTGAAGAAGCGCATTTGCGACGGGCCGCCGACGGCATCGACGACGTAGAGCCCCGTCGCCGTCGGCTCAAACGAGGCGATGGAGACATCGCTCTCCTTCACCACGGTCGGGGCTTCCGCGAGGTCCGGATTCTTCAGCGACAGGCGCATGATCTTGCCGCGCGGAGCGTCTTTCCGTGAGAGGAGATAAAGGCTCCGGTGGTCGCCCACGCCGAACGCCGCCTTGCTGATTTGATCGTCGAAATGCGAAATCTGCTTGAACCCACCGGTCCCCTGGAGGAAATGTTCGTATTCGCCGCCATCACCATTCTCCACGGTGGCCAGCAAGTATTTGCCGTCAGTCGAAGTATCGAGAACTATCTCGGCGATACGGGGAAAATCCTTGCCGAGGACATACGTATCCTTCTCCGTCGGCGTGCCCAACTTATGGAAGTAGATCTGCTGGTAGAAGTTCATGTCCTCCTTGGGCCGTTCGCTGCCGCGCGGATAACGTGAGTAATACAAGCCCGAATTGTCGGCATTCCAGGCCGCGGAGCCGCCAGCCGTCGGGAAGTTGACGCGCGGGATGACGTCATCAAGCCGCTTGCCAGTGGCCGCTTCATAAACGTAAACCGTGCCCTCCTCGGTTCCATTTTCGGAAAGCGAAACCGCCACATGCTTGCCATCGTGGGAGGGGACGTAGAAATCGATGGCGGTCTTGCCTTTTTTATCCAGTTGGTTGCGATCAAGGATGACTTTGGCCGAGTCGGGCTTCGCGGCGGATTCCAGTGTGACCAGAAGGGGCTGCTCCTTGGGCGGCTCGGTCTTGAGGGCGAAGAGGACACCGCCTCGATTCTGGAGATAAGAGAACCGGACCGATGAGGCAGTCAGCAGGTCTCTCAAGCGCTTACGGAGCGGCTCAAGCGAAGGGCTGGCATCGAGGGCGGCACGCGTCACCTTGTTTTGAGCTTCGACCCATTTGTGAACCTCCGGGTCGCTGACCTTTTCCAGCCAGCGATAATCGTCGGTAATCTTGACGCCATGATACGTGTCAATCACCGGGCGCTTGGGCGTATCCGGCAAGGTGGGCGGGGCGGCATAAAGGAAAAGGCCTATCCCCAGAATTGCGACTGCACAAATCGTTCCCAGGCAACGTAACCATGACATATACAGATTCCTTGAGATGCCCCGCTAGGTAAGGTGAAGAGGATGGCCTGAGTTTAGCCGGGAAAAGACGGTGGAGCAAGGGAGTGAATAGGGTGGGAACAAGTCGCCGAAACGTACATTCCCGAATCAAACTGTCGCGGATCGGCTCCACGAAGTAGAATCACCTTCTGCAAGCTGAGCAACTTCAACCCATGCGATCGCCCGATTCCTAATGCCAGAAATGACGAAAACACCGCTGCTAATTCGTGGGGTCTGTCCTCATGACTGTCCCGATACCTGCGGAGTGATCACTGAGGTCGAAGACGGTCGCGCGACGCGCTTCGTAGGCGATCCGGGGCATCCGATCACCAAGGGCTGGCTCTGCGCCAAAGTTCGGCCCTATCTCGATCACGTTTACCATCCGGGCCGGTTATTACATCCCATGCGCCGCGTGGGCCCGAAGGGAGGCGGGCAATGGCAGCGCATTACCTGGCAGGAAGCTCTCCAAGAAATAGCCGAACGCTGGAAAAAGATCATCTTTCAGTACGGTGCCGAGGCAATCTTGCCTTATAGCTATAGCGGGACGCTCGGCCTGGTCCAGATGACCGTGTCGAGCGCTCGATTCTGGAATCGCCTTGGCGCCAGCCAATTGCAACGCAGCATCTGCGGAGCGGCCGCCGAATGTGCCGTCGAAGCCACGCTGGGAGCCCGATGGAGTCAGCCGTATGCCGATGTGCTGCATAGCAAACTCGTGATCATCTGGGGTCATAACCCGATCTCCACCGCGCCGCACTTCATGCCGTTCCTCCGCCAGGCACAACACATGGGCTGTAAGGTCGTTGTCATCGATCCGCGCCGCACCGCGACGGGTCAGACTGCCGATTGGCACGTTGCTCCCCTTCCTGGGACGGATGGCATATTGGCTATGGGGCTGGCCCATCTGCTGGTCGCCGAGGGGCTTCATGACGAATCGTGGCTGCGGGCCAACACTGTAGGCTGGACCCAACTGAGGGAGCGCCTGACCAAGTTTTCTCCTTCGTATGTCGCCGCTCAGACCGGGTTGTCCGACCAAACGGTTCGGGATTTGGCGCACGTTTATGGCTCGACTAGGCCCGGGCTTATCAAGATCGCCGACGGCATCAACCGCAATCGCAACGGCGGGCAAAATGTCCGTGCCATCTGTTGCCTGCCGGCTGTCACGGGTCAGTATGGCACACTCGGGGGCGGGCTCGCTTACAGCACGAGCGGGTATCTTCAGTGGGATAAACAAGCGATTCACCGCCAAATTCCGCGGGCGCGAAACGTTAACATGAATCGGCTTGGGGCGGCCTTGCTGGGCGAGATCAAGGATCCGCCGATAATGTCCCTCTACGTGTTCGGGGCCAACCCCGCGACATCGAGCCCGAATGCCGCCAAGATTGTGGAAGGGCTAAAACGCGCGGATCTTTTCACCGTCGTGCATGAGTTGTTTCTGACGGATACCGCCGACTATGCGGACATCGTTCTGCCCGCCACCTCGCAATTGGAGCACACCGACCTACACAAGGCGTACGGCCATACAATGGTGACCTACAATCACCCGGCCATCGCGCCGCTGGGCGAATGCAAGAGTAATTGGGAGGTCATGGGCCTGTTGGCCGACGCCATAGGCTTTGATGAATCGTGGCTGCATCAAACGCCCGACGAAGTGATCAGCGAGGTCCTCACGGCCACCGCCTTGCATAATCCCTTCTTGAAAGGCGTCACGCTTGAACGGCTTAAACAAGAAGGAGCCGTTCCCATGGAAGTAAAAGATCCTCCATTTGCCGATGTGCACTTCCGAACGCCAAGCGGCAAGGTGGAACTCTACTCGCAAGCGCTGGCCGATCTAGGCGCCGATCCGCTTCCGGGGAATTTCGTCGATCGCGAGGACAATGGCAGCCTGAACGGTGAGACCAATTCATGGGACCCGGCGGCGTCGCTCGAATTGATAACCGGCGCCTCGCATCATTTCGTCAGCAGTAGCCTCGCCAGTCAACCTGGCCTATTAAAGGGCGCGGGAACTCCGTTTATCGAGATTCATCCAGACGATGCGGCCGAGCGCGGCATCTTGCCGGGAGATACGGTCGAGGTGGCGAATGGGCGCGGATCGTGCCAGCTACGAGCGGTGGTCACCGATGCCGTGCGCCGTGGAGTTGTGGTGTCTCCGAAAGGACGATGGGCCAAATTAAGCGGCGGCCGAAGCGTTAACTGGACAACTTCCGACACGCTCGCCGACCTGGCCGGGCAGAGCACCTTTCACAGCAACCGCGTCTGGGTTCGGCCTGTGACCGCTGTTGGTCAGCAACCCGCGAATCGTTAAGTTCCCTGGATAAGTCTTTAGCGGACTGATAAAAAAGGCTCACAGACTTCGTTTCCATGAAGAGCATTCTTATTGCCCATAAGAATCCCCCATTTTCAGAAGGACACGCTGATGCTCCGCCGTGATTCTCACCTGCTGCTCGGGGCCGTGCTGGCCACTACCCTTATAAGCTGCGATCCCACGCCGGATGGCCAAGCTCCTTCCAAAACGCCGGGAACAGTCGTCAGAGGAGCGGCCCCTGCTCCAGCCGAAGCCGCGGCCAAGCCGGCTACGTACAAGGTCGAAAAAGGGCCCTTCAAATTGGAGATGACCGTAAAAGGCATCCTCGAAGCCCAGCAGATGAAGGAAGTATTCATCAAGCCGCAGGCGTGGTCCATGAGTTTATCCGTCAAAAAGGCAGTTGAACACGGCACGTCGGTCAAGAAGGGGGACGTGCTCGTGGAACTCGATCTGGAGAAAATCGATCAGGCAATCAAGGATATGAAGGCCGATCACGAGCTGGCTGAACTGAGTTTGAAGCAAGCCCAGGAAGAATTACCCATCCTCGAAAAGACCGTGCCGCTGGACTTGGCTTTGGCTCGGGAAGGCAAAAAGCAGGCCGACGAAGACCTCAAGAAATTCTTGGAAGTGGACAAGCCCTTGAGCGTGGAAGGGGCGGAGCACATGGCTAAGAACGCCGCCCATTACCTGGAATACGCCAAGGAAGAACTCAAGCAGCTTCAGAAGATGTACCGCAGCAAGGACTTGACCGAGGAGACCGAGGAAATCATCCTCAAGCGCCAGCAGCATCAAGTTGAGTCAGCCGAGTTCAGCCTCAAGACCATGGTTAATCGGCGCGATCAAACGCTCAAGGTCGATTTGCCGCGCCGGGAACTCACGGCGCGCGATTCAGCCGCCAAGCAAGCCTTGTCTTTGGAGAAAACCGAACAAACGCTGCCTTTAACGTTGAGCCAGAAACGGCTGTCCCTAACCAAGCAAAAAAGCGATTTTGCCAAGGCGACCGATAATCTGCGCAAACTTCAGGAAGATCGCGTGGCCATGACCATCAAAGCGCCGGCCGACGGCATCGTCTATTACGGCAAGTGCGTCCATGGCCAATGGATCTCGGCTTCGATGGTGGCCAGCAAAATGCAGCCGGGCGGGATGCTGTCGCCCGATGACGTGTTCATGACCATTGTCAGCCCCCGCGCTGAAACAATTCGCGCGAGCGTGGACGAGAAGGATTTGCATCTGCTCCAGGCCGGGCTCAAGGGCAAAGCGGTGCCGACTGCGTTTCCCGACCTGAAGCTTGCGGTCAAGCTCGTGGAAGTGGGCTCCGTGCCGCGGCCGGCCGGCGGCTTCGAAACGGTCATTCAGTTGGATGGCAGCGCCAAGGACGCTGACAAGCTAATGCCAGGAATGAGCTGTACCATCAAGGTCGTCGCCTACCAAAAAGATGACGCACTCACGGTTCCTGCCGCCGGCGTCTTTACCGACGAAAACGACGACGATGTCCATTACGTTTTCCTTGCCGCCAAGGATGGCAAATCAGAGAAAAAAACAGTCAAGGTCGGCAAGACGACGGGCGCAAAAACGGAAATCCTCGAAGGGCTCAAGGAAGGCGACGAGATCCTAACGGTCAAGCCGCCGGTCGCGGGTATTGAAGCACCTGCCAAGAAACCAGCGCCGGTCGAAGGGGGCAAGCAATGATGCGCCGTCACGCCTGGCTCGGCGGTTTAATCGCGGTCTGCCTAGTGGTCCAAACCGCTATGCCCAGAGATCCTCCCAAAGACCTGGCCAAGCCCGTACCCGCGGAGAAGGATCAAGAAAAGGAACCCGACCTACACCCGAAGGCGCCCGCGCCTGTGCCGCCCGATAAGTTGAATGCCTCCATCAAGCGCGGCATTGACTATCTTCTCAAGGACCAGAACAAGGACGGTTCGTGGGGCTCCGCTGAAAGGACCAAGGACCTCAATATCTACGCGCCCGTTCCCGGCGCGCACCACGCCTTTCGCACGGCCGTCACCGCCATGTGCGTTTCCGCGCTTATTGAAGTGGACGACCATTCCGACGCCATGAAGAAAGCCATTGAACGCGGCGAAGCCTATTTGATTGAGGAACTGCCCAAGGTTCGCCGCGGATCTACGGACGCGATTTACAACGTATGGACGCATGCCTACGGCATTCAAGCGCTCGTTCACATGTACAATAGGCTGCCTGACCACAAAGACCGTCAAAAGAAGATAGAAGATCTGATTCGCGGCCAGTACGATCGGCTAACGCGCTACGAGACGACGGAAGGCGGCTGGGGTTATTATGATTTCGGCGCCCAAACGCAACGGCCAAACGCCGACTCAACTAGTTTCGTGGTCGCCACAGTCTTGGAGGTGTTCCACGAAGCCAAGGAGATCGGCGTCGAGCCGCCGGAGAAGGTGACCAAGCGCGCCATCGAGTCGCTCAAGGAGCAGCGCAAGCCCGACTTCACTTACTTGTACGGCACCTACCTCAAGTACAAGCCAATGATGGGCATCAATCGCCCGGGCGGCAGTCTGGGGCGGTCGCAGGCGTGCAACCTTGCTTTACGCCTCTGGGGTGACAAGAGAGTCACTGACGATGTGCTTAAGACCTGGCTCGACCGCCTCATCACGCGCAACGGCTGGCTCGACATGGGCCGCAAACGCCCGATCCCACACGAATCGCACTTCCAAGTGGCCGGTTACTTTTACTATTACGGACATTATTATGCTTCTCTATGCATCGAGCAACTAAAGGAGGAAGACCGGTCCTTTTACCAGGATCACCTTGCTCATATCATCATGGACCGCCAGGAAAAAGACGGCTCCTGGTGGGACTATCCTCTGTACAACTACCATCAGCAATACGGCACCGCGTTCGCGCTGATGACGTTGAAACGCTGTGAAAGGCCAGCCGAAAAAAATTAGTCGAATTCTGGAGCTACAACAAAATGAGCCCGAAGGGCCAGCGAGGGATTTTGACGAAATCCCGCGCCGGCGCTTCGTGCTCAAGCTCAAAACATTGTGTCGAGTACCGGGGGCGTGGTCGCTTTTACTTCAAGATCTTGGGAAGTTCCCCTAGGATTTTGCCGATATCCTCATCTTTCAATTCGCCCTTGCGGAAGGCGTAGTTCGCTTTCACGGCGCCGCCGACGTAAAGGACAACAGTGACGTCAGCGTCCTTGGCCACCTTGTATTTAGGCGGGCCGGCGGGCGTGTCAATGGTCAGGACAATATTCTCCAGTTTCTCTTTGTCGGCCAATTCTTTGAGGTTCTTTTCCAGGCCTTCTTCGTCGCTGCAGAAGACCACGAAACTGCCCATTTTCTTGTCGCTGTTCTTGCCCGTGGCGGCGTCGATTTTCTTAACGAGCGCCTTCAAGGGCGGGCTGACTTCTCGGGCGAAGACCATGGCGACGGGATTAGTGCCGTTCTTGCACACTTGGCATTCCTTTTTGCCGGCGAATTCCCCGGTGACGTTGAGCGGTTTGAAGGGGCCGGGGATATCGTTGCCCACCTGCGGCCCGGACTCGATGGCTTCGGCAGCCCAGACTTGGCCGAGCGACAGAGCCAGAGCCAGCAATCCTCCCAAAGCAATAACGCGCTTCATGGTCGGGACCTCCAATGGAGAGAACTATTTCCTCGGACGACCAGGGTGGCCGTCTCTTCTTTCTTATCCTTGCCTTACGCAAAAGGAAAGAGTTCCGTTCAGGCCGGCGAATGGGGAAAAACGCGACGCCGCCCGGCTTGATAGCCGGGCGGCGTCGTGGTAGTCCCCAGTCCAGAATCGAAAGGAAGCGGTTTGCCTTCCAGTTGCTCGCCCGATTTCCCGGCTTACTTCTCGGGAAGAATCTTGGAAAGATCGCCAACGATTTGGTCGATATCTTTGTCCTTCAACTCACCCTTGCGAAAAGCGTAGTTCACTTTCACTTCGCCCTTAGTGTACAAAACCACCGTGACATCGGCGTCCTTGGCGATCTTATATTTAGACGGGCCTTGGGGGTTATCGATGGTGAGAACGATGTGCTCAAGCTTTTCCTTCTCGGCCAAAGCCTTGAGGTTCTTTTCGAGGCCTTCGTCATCGTTGCAGAATACGACGAAGCTGCCCATTTTGCTGTCGTTGTTCTTGGCTGTGGCGGCATCAATCTTCTTGACCAGACTGGTCAAGGGGTCGCTGACTTCGCGAGCGAAGACCAAGGCGACCGGGTTGGGGCCGTTCTTTCAAACCTGGCAGACTTTTTTGCCGGCGCTTTCGCCGGTGACGTTCAGGGGGTTGAACGGGCCGGGAACGCTCTTCCCGACCTGCGGCCCCGACTCGAGAGATTCCGCCGCCCAGACGCTGCCGACAAGCAGCGCCAAGGCCAGGGAGGCTCCCTTGGCAATTCCATGTTTCATGTAAGACTAACCTCCAAGTGAAGAAAGGGACTAGCGGGACGACCAGGGAAGGCCGTTTAATTGGTCTACCACAGTACTACGCGAACGGGAAGGGGCGGGTTCAAAATAATTGCAAGGCTAAAGAGCAATAGCATATGGAGCGTTCTCATAATTACCATTTCGGTTTATCACTTCGTGCCCGCAGGCTCGCCGGTGGCCCTCATCGGGCGCGAAAAATCAAACTAGCTCCAGAACCATTAAGTCTCTTGGTTCTATAAAAAGCTTCACAAGATCGTTCCGCGTGCCGGTTACCTTAATTACTCAGGAGAACTCCCACCATGCCAGGCCTCTTCGATTTGACGGGCAAAGTCGCGTTGATAACCGGCGGCAGCAAGGGGCTGGGCAAGGCCATGGCGCGGGCCCTGGCCGAGGCCGGCGCCGATGTAATTATTTCCAGCCGCCATGAAGTGGAACTGCAGGATGCCCTCAAGGACATCCTGAAAGGGACCGCGCGAAAAGGGCACTATGTCGTGGCTGACATGAGCCGCCGCGAGGAAGTGAACCGCCTGGCCCAGGATTCCCTGGAGCGCATGGGGCGCGTGGATATTCTGATCAACAACGCCGGCACCAACACGCCTCAGCCGCTCGAGCGGATCCGTGACGAGGATTGGGATCGCGTCATGGAAACTAACCTGCATTCGTGCATGGCCCTGACGCGGGCACTCACGCCGCCCATGAAGCAACGGCGTTGGGGCCGGGTGATCCATATTGCATCCATCATGGCCTACGTTTCCAAGGAAGGGCGGACCGTCTACTCAGCCACCAAGGCGGCCTTGCTCGGCTTGACCCGAGCCGGCGCGCTGGAGCTTGGACCTTTCGGCATTACGGTCAACTCCATTGCCCCAGGCTTCTTCATGACCGATTTACCAAACCGTCTTTTGTCGACGGAGGAAAAGGAAGCATTTTGCCGGGCCACCGCGCTGGGACGCTGGGGAGAGCCCGCCGAATTGGCCGGACCAATCTTACTTCTGGCCAGCGATGCCGGCTCTTACATCACCGGAAGCACGCTGTTAGTCGATGGCGGCTATTTGTGCCGGTAGCGTTTCGCTACAGACAAAGAAATGAAGCTTGGGCATCGAGAAGGAATAACCTGATATTGGGTAATGGAGGATTTATTCCCTTGGTGGTTTCGGGGGCTCAGAAAGGCGTACTCGCGCTGGCGATTCGGGCTCGAGCTAGATAAGATTTGCTCCGGCTGTTCTGGCGGGGGCTCAAGGAATTGGATCGAAGCTATGGGCCAGGCGGCGGCTGTTAATGTCAAGGGCTTCGAGGATTTGCAGGACTCGTGAAATAGGAATGCCCCAGCGATGGGCCCAGCCGATAATGTCGAGGTTTTCTTGGCCGGCTTTGAGACGGTCGAGGATGCGATCGAGAAGAATACTATCGTTGTGAAACTCGCGCAACAGCAGGCCGAAGTCGCCGCGGTCAAGTTCCACCCAGAAGCGCTTTCCCTGCAAGTGTTCGAGCCAACGCGCCCGGAGATAACCCCACCAATGGCATTGCACCCATCGGCGAATCGCGGCCTCCCCTAGATCGCAGCCGGCCTTCTCGCTTTCGATCCACTTGTAGCGAAGAGCTTCTTGCTCACCTTCCGCATAAACGCTGCACTTCTCCATGGCTCCGTACCTTTGCCTCTACTCGCCTGTGGGCAACTGTGCTCAATCCTGAGCCATTCCATCATCCTAGCTTATGCTGTAGTAACTGTACCGTTATTTCGGGCAAGGGGCAAGGCAGCTATAAAGGGCTAGAACGGCGACTGGCGCGAGGTTACTTGCCTTAAAATGCGAACCCGACCGAGCTTATCGCAGGGCGCGATCGGCCAGTCTTGGCTCTTTTTTTGCGGCACGCGATTATTCCGCTCCTCCAAGGAAAGCGCTATAGAAGGAGCTTTCCGGCTGCTGGTGCGCATTCTTGACCATCGTGAGATTCTTCTTTGCCTGGTCCTGCAAGGTCTTGCCGGTCAGCAATCGACGAAAACACGCTTCCGCCTTGGGCAAATCGTTCAGCCGCCAATAACAAGCACCGAGATTCATTACCGCCTCCTCTCCAATGATGCGCGGATCGAACGCCTCTGACTTGTCATAGGCGTTGCTTTGTCCCAGGGCCACCAAGCGCTCCAGCAGTTGCGACGCCTGGCGGTAGTCGCCTCGCTGAAACCAATCCGCAGCCATGATCCACAGCAGAGGCGGGCTGGCAGGAAACCATCGCAGGGCCAGTTCCCTGGCCTCTTCCTTTTTCAACCGGCAGCGGGATTGGTTGGAGGAAACCGTCAAAAGATACTCGAGCAAACTTTGCACTTGTGCAATCGGCGCTGTCGGCGCCTGGCATGCGGGTAGGATCTGGGTCACGGCCTCGGCCAAGACCGCATGGCCTTTGGGATCATTCAAGCGCAGAAGCGTTCGGCCATATTCAATGAGAAAACCTAGTTGGCCGGGTCGGTCCTTGAGTTCGCGCTCCAGAAGCCGCACCGCCCAGCGCAATTTGACTTCCTTTAGCTCGGAGGTGTATCCGTGATGGCGTAATGTAAGACCCGACGCGTAAACCTTTTTTCCTTCCTTCGCGGCTAAGTTGGCAAGAGGGGTGACAAAGTTGGGATGCAGCCGGCCGCCATATTGAACTTCAGGATGACGACGAAAGAGACGATAATCCCAAGTTTCCGTGAAGGCGTCGGGCCGGTCCGCTTGCACCTGATTTTGCACCACGACGCTGAAGGCAAAAGCCTCGGCGCGGGTTAGGCACTCCCGTAAATGCTGGTAGCCGGCTAGCTGTAGCGTTTCATTCGGATTGATCCAAAAGATCCAATCGCCTGTCGCCTGGCGGAGCGCGAAATTCCGAGCCGCGGAAAAATCATCATCCCAGGTGAAAGAGCGTACCTCGGCGCCAAACCGGGTTGCGATCGCCACGGTGCGGTCGCGTGAGCCCGTGTCGGCGACAATGACCTGATCGGCGACCGGCACGATGGAATTCAACGCCGGTTCCAGCGTTCGTTCTTCATCGCGCGTCAAGAGGCAAGCAGTTAGCGACATGACATTTCACTGCAAAAGTCGACATTAAGCGGGCACGGGGTGGGGATGAGAATAATTCTCATCCCCACCCCGTGTCGGTCTAATCCGTTGATTAGGTTGAAACGGCGAGGCTCTTGACCGCGCCAAATGCGGTCAGGAACCAGGTCCTGATCCGGTTGCCGGTGGCGTCAAACGTTTCCTCGTAAATCTGGTTGTCGCCCAAACCGAAGCCGAACAAATCCTGGAATCCGTTGCTATTGAAGCCGACCTGGATCGACGTGACCGATACCACGCTCGGTCCGGTCGCGAAGAAATCGCCGACCGGTATGCCGTTATTGTTGAATTTCAACGCGTAGATCTGGTTGTCCGGCCCAATGCTAAAGACCTCCGGGTTGTGGTTAATGTCGTGGCCGACCGCGATATATTTGGCAATGCCCATGGGAGAAGCCTGGAGGAAGAAGGGGCTAGTCGGGTTGGCATTGGCGTCGAAGGTAAAGTAGAAGACATGCCCAAAGTACGGGTCGATGGCAAACAGTTCAGGATTGCCCTTGCCGTCGGTGCCCAAAGCGATCTGCTTGACGGCGAAGGCGTTGCCCGGACGGAAGAAGTCACCGACGGGGTCGCCATTGGCATTGAACTTTAGCTCCTGAACCTGCGAGAAGAACGGATCGATGGTGAACACCAGCGGGTTGCCGTTGCCGTCCTGTCCGACCGTGAGCGTGGTAGCCACTCCGCCATTCGAAACCAGCACGAAGGGGCTGAATTTGTCACTGTTGGAGTCAAATTTCATCGCATAGACATGGTGCACGAACGGATCGACGGCAAACAACTCAATGTTCTTGAGGCCGTCGTGGCCCGCGGCAATGCTTTCCACGGCGCCGCCATCCCAGACGGGGGTATAGAAGTTGCTCAACGGATTGCCGTTGGCGTCAAACTTCAATTCCCAAACGTGATTGAGGTAGGGATCGATGCCGAAGAGAACAAGATTGCCATCCGGTCCCCGACCGGACACCACCGATCGGAGCGATCCGTTGGCCACCAGGAAGGGGCTTCCGGACGGATTGCCGTCGGCGTCGAACTTCTGGGCGAACACCTGATTGTCCGGATGGACCATGAAGTTTTCTTGTTGAGGAGCGACAGACTGTATGCGAATCGCAAACGTGCCCCGTCCATAAGTAGTCGCGACTAGAAGGTTGGGGCTGCTGCTTGGGATCGGCTGGCCCGTTGTGGGATTGATGTTGCCCACAGCAAGATCCAGGTGGGTAATATGGGCGTCGGGCAAGAAGCCACCGTCCACCGGCGCCGTGTCATTGGCGACGTTGGGGAACAGAGTCCACGTTTTGCCCTTATCCGTGGATCGATAGACGCCGCCCTCGCCGCCGACGTAGAGAATCGGATGAAGCGGGCCATTGGGCTTGGTCGGATCGTCGAGGATGGCAATGCGGTAATCGGCCACGATCGACGTGAGATACTTCAACTCGCCTTCGGTAAAGGCCGGGTCGCCAAACGGCAGATGCTTCACACTGAAGAGACCGCTGGTTATGTTCGTCCATGTCGCGCCAGCGGCCTTCGCATCCGCCATGAAGTAGACGCCGTTTAACGTGACGGCATAGGCCTCGTGGCTGCCGCGGTGCGGGTTGGTCACAATGTCCTGGACGGCCGAACCGTCGAGACCGGCGGAAAGATTGATCCACGCTCCGCCGCCGTTGAAGGTGACGAAGATATGGCCAGCGTTGGTTCCTGCGTAGATGAAGTTGTCAAGTTGCTGCGTGGGATCCGCGGGATCGGGCGCCCCATACGCGAGGGCGTGTGCGTTGGTGCCGTCCGAGCCCCCGCTGGGGTTGGCCAAGAGCCAGTTGATGCCCTGGGTGTTGGTGCGGAAAATGTTGCCATTATTCGAACTTATGACGATTTCGGAGCCATCCACCGGGTTAACCGCGAAATTAAAGCCGCCCGTCAACGGCCACTCGCCCTTATTGTTGAGCGGGTCATCCCCGGCCAGCAACAAGCCGTTGGTTCGGCCAATACCATTAACCTGGAAGAAATCGGTATTGCGGCCTCCACAGCAGGGCCATCGGTATTGATAAATAGTGCCTGATCCGGTCTGGTCGGTCTTCACCGCTGTTGCGTCACCTGCCGGTCCGGTCCAGCCAATGTTACCGTTTTGAAGGACGGTATTGGAAGACTGGGGAGTCCCGTTGTCCTGAGCCGCGCCATAGAAGAGCGCCCCGGCAATGTCGGCCGCCAACTGGCTCGGCTGCACGGCGCCGCCGTAGAACTGGGTAATTTGCAAATTGCCGCTGCGAGGTCCGTTGACCGTCTGGGCGGTGCCGATCGACGAGATGAAAGTCCCATCACCTCGATCAACGGATGTAAAGACACCCTGATCATCACCAAAGATAAGCCGTGTGTGTCCGGTTAGCGGGTCGATCATCGAGATAACGCGATGCTGATCGGTCGATCCGGATACCGCGGCGTCGAAAGGAATCACCGTAGCCGTTGCGCCGCGAACCCCCGTGTTGGTAAAATTGGCATTATTGTTAACGAATAGGGTCGCGTTGCTCAGGAACGGATTAAATGGATCCCTAATAAGGTCTAGGAAATGTCTGCGGTTCAATCCTGATGGATCGAAACTGTCGAGCCCATAAGGATTCTGAGCAACGGTTAGCGATACAGGCCCTGCGGTGTTGACCTCCACCTTGCCGCCGTCGTTAAGGAAGTTGTTGTATGCCACCTCGGCATGAGGATCGGCAATTCCAGTGGTATCCACGCGGAGCAGAGTATAGAGCACGTCGGCCGTACCGCCGAGGTAAGTAATATTCGGGTTATTGGGATCGATAGCCAAACTGATGTCGTAGTTGCCTTGCGCGAATGCTGGAACGCTGCCAGGCGGGGAGCCCAGAATATCGATGTTGGGCGCCAGGTCGTCGTTGGTGGGAAACTTCTGGGTCGGCGGAAGGGGCGCGGTTTGAGGTTCAATGGTGACGCCGAGCTTCACCTTGGTCCAGTTTTGGCCGAAGTCCTTTGTCAGGTAGAAGCCGTCCGTGTGACTGTCGGGGGTCGCCACAAAAGCATATAGCCAGCCCTGGTAAGTCAAGTCCTGGACTCGACTGCCGGAAAGGGCGGGAGTGGCCAGGACAATTCGTCCTTTGGCGCCATTGGGAGTAGCCGCGGGCGGAGTTACGGGTATGGCATTTCCGGTTACGTCGTCCCGGATCAGTGGGTCTCCCACTCCGCCGGACATCAGGTTGAAGGAGGTGCCGCCGTTGCCGCTGATGAACACGCCTCGGCCTCGGATTGCGGCATAGACGGTTCGCAGGTTCCCGGTCGTGGAGTCCGCACTGCTCGGCGAGAGCACTATATCCGTGGCATCGCCGGGAAGAGTTTGCGTCCAGTGGGCGCCGGTGTCATGGCTAACCCAGATGCCGCCGTTGGCGCCGCTCAAGGCCGCGAAGACGATAACCCCCGTCGGCGACAGAATGGGATCGACGAGCACCTTAAAGGACGTAGTGCCGACGAACTTGTGGTCGCGCTGGGGAACCAGCTTTGTATTATCCGTGCTGTCCAGCAGCGTCCAAGTTGCCCCACCATCCATGGACCGAATAATGCCGACGCCCGGCGAGCCGGTGTCGCCTTCTCCGGTGGAGGCGAACACAATCGACTGTTTGGGATCGCCGTTTCGGCCAAAGACGGCAATGCCGCCAATGTTGATGGCGAAGGTGGGGCCAAAGTCGGTCAAGGGAACATAAGTCGGCCCTTGTGGATTCGTCGTCAAGAAATTTGTGGTTTTCCAAACGCCGCCGCTGGCGCCGCCAACAAAGACGGTGTTGCCGGAAGGATCGGAAGGATCCACGGCCAAGCCAGTGACCCGACTTGAATTGGTAGCGCTATTGGTCGAAGCTGGCCCGACAGCGGTCCAGGTGTTATGCGACTGGGCGTTGCTCGGGCTCATCGTGAAGATACGGAAACTCGCCGTCGCTTGATCGGCGACATCTTCACCGAGGCCCGTTTTGGGCACGGCCTTCTGGATATTGAGGGCCCAGCTGTTTAGCGTGCCAGCGCTGGAATTCGGGTTGGTATTGGTGATAGTCAAGGTGTAGACGCCGGGTACGGCTTTGCCCTTGAGCACACTCAAAGGCTGCTGGGGATTAAAGGCTCCGGTGAATGGCGCTCGGCCGTTTTGGATCGGGTTGGTGTCAGTGGTCGGCGTATTGGCCGAGTCATCGAACACCGTATTATTGAAGTTGGCAAAGGGAGCAACGTTGCCGCCGACCTGAGTAAACAGCCGGACCTGAGTGCCGTCTGGGGCGGTAAGCGTCCCGATCAAATCACGCACGTCGGCATCGGTGACATTAAGAGTCAGAGTCAGGCCCTGAATGACGTAGCTATCGGTGACAGTGATCTTTGAAGTAATGGTGGCGTTCGGCTGGATGGCCACCGGAGCGGTGGAATTATAGATAATGGTACGCGTGCCGGCGGATGGCTTGTCCAGCAGGATGTCCACGCCGGCGTTCAGGTTGGTATCCAGCAAGTCGCCGTTTTTGGCTTGAAGAACAGAGGCCAAGGTTACAGTATAAGTGCCGCTAATCGTCTGCGTTGGGAACGTGATCCGGAAGGTGCGCGGGAAATTCGGATTGGGGTCGGTCCCGTTGGGGTTGGCAATGACGGTGAATGGGCCCGTAATCAATCCGGTAGGCCCGACCATGCGCAGAATGGCCGCCGTGGTGAAGGTGGCGGCATTCATGTCCCGGTCGAAGACAATGTCGATGGCGCTAACCGTGGTATCGACGGCAGTATTATCGCTGCCGGTTCCTCCCGCCACTCTCGTGCTGACGATGTGGGGGCCCGGCACGATAATCGGCAGAGTATCCTGATTGAAAGGTGCATTGAAGAGCGGGCCGCCATTTAAAGGCGCCGGCGCCGAATAGACGTCGCCGCTGCTGCCAGGAGTGGCTGCCTCACCCGGTATGGCATTGGCATTTTGATCCATGAAATTGCCCGAGCCGCCAACCGGAGTGCGGATGCTGTCCCTGATATTGGGGCTAACAGCATAACTGTAAGTTCCCGTCTTGTTTTGTGGGGTTTGGAAGCGGACCAAGAAACTAGTCGCTCCGAACGGACCCGTGTTTAGAGCCGTCACGCTGCCGATGGCTATCGGAACCAGTGCGCTACCCGGGGTCGTGTCGTGGTAAAACGCCTGGACGGAGGCAGGAGCGAACGAGGTCGGATCAACAGGACGATCGAAAGTAACGGCAAAGCCGTCCACGAGCGGGGTGCCATCGGCTGCGAACGTGTTATTGAAGGTCGTTCCGGCAATGTTTTGCGCTTGAACCGGCCCCATTGTGCTATCGATGATGCGGGGTCCGGCCGCCACGGCAACGTTGGCGGTCCAGATATCCAGCAATTGCTTCCCACTGGTGTTGCCAAGATTAATGCCGCCGTTTAGGTTGCTCGACCAAACCGGATGAATTTGGCCCTGTGCGAAGGCCAATCCTTGGCGATCGCCGAAGCCGAACCTTGCGTCTTTGAAGGGATTGCCCGCGGATTGGTTGTCCGGGATCGGTTGAAGGTTCAGATCTTTCAACGTGATGGCGTCCGTGACAGTCTGGGTCGTGTTGGCAATAGCCTGTGGCCCAAAGGTTTGCCCGCCATCTATACTTGTTGCTATGGAGGTCACCACGCGGGCATTAGATGGGTCCAGGCTGGCATCCAAAAACGAAACGGCCAGCGTGCCGGTGAATTGGTCCACGGCGATCGCCGGCTCAAACTGGGTTCGCTTGCCCCCGGAGACGCCATCAAAGCTATTGTCGGCGTTTACTTTCGTGGGCAACGACCACGTCTGACCACCATTGTCGGAGGTGATCAACATGATGTTTCCGTGATCGACGGTTGTGAGGTTGCCGATGGCATCAGATATCTTGACGTTGTCCACATAGGCGACGTAGAGGCGGCCTTGGTGGGGACTGAAGGAGCCCAGCGTGTTATCGGAAGCAATAACGGGCGCGGTGCTCACGCCGCGGTCCGGCGCTGCACTGATCTTGTCGGGATACGGACTGGTCAACGCGCCCAAGACTCCGGTACTGGCGATGACATTTTGAAATGGGCTGGGAGTCAGCCCCGAGGTGAAGTCCAATGACCAACTGACAACCCCATTAGGCGGCGTGGGAGGGGCGGGGGGAGTATCCGCACGCATATCCTTGATTACTAGCTTCCAAGTCCCCGTCGCAGCCGCAGCCGTTGATATTATGTTTCGTAAGGTAATGCTACTAGTCCGTTCACCTTCCGGAGTAAAGTGACCGACAAAGGGGGCCGTCGCCGGCTTATCCACGATGGACCGAAATGCCAGGTCATCAAATACGGTGCCTTCTGAAAAACCGTTCAAAATGCCCATATTGGCGCCAGTGACTCCCTGACCAGGAATCTGTTTCCCATCCGTCCCGATTTGATTACGGAGCAAGACAATCGTTTGGCCCGTCGGAGATACCAGGTCAATTTCCAGTTCGGCCAGACTCACTTGATTGATATTAAGAGTGACAGCCAGATTCGTAAGGGGGCTGTTGGGGCTGAACTGAGCGTGTCCCGCGAAATTCACGCTGTTTGTCAAGGTCGTAATGCCCGGGATGTGCGGCGCGCCACCCCCCGGGTCCGTGGCATCGACAATGCCTCCTGTGTTCCCAGCGAAGACCGCGGCAGCGCCACCGTCCTTGACCACATTGGATACCACCTGATCAAAACCGGCTGCTTGGAGCGTGCCAAAATCGTCCCAAACTGCCGTCACTTGACCGCCCTTGCCTACCGCGATTTTAGGGGCTCCGTTGCGGTCAAAACCGAAGTAATGCCCCGTGTTCAAAATCTCTGGAGATGAAAAGCTGAATCCCCCATCAGACGACGAGGCAATAAAGATCGGATTCGGATTGAAAGTAGGAGGAACGGGCGGAGGAGTGGGGGGCGGAGTAATCTTGTTGCTCCAGGCGACGTAGACATCGCCGGCGAATGGGTCGGTCTGGACAGCGCCAGACACCGGATCCGTGAACATTGCCGGATTGTTGTCGACCACCAGGGTTGGCGTAACGGCCTCGTCAATTTGAGCCCAGTTGTAAACAACAGTATGGTCGCCAAAAAATCCCTGGGGCGGATGGAGGATAATTGGAGCGGACGATCCAAAGGCATACTTGGCAAGCGTGACTTCGCCGGCACTCCCCGACGCATTTTGCTCCAAATACGAAACATAGAAGTTATGGTTGCGGTCGAAACCGACGGTGGCATCGGTCGACTGGGTGAACTGTATTGTGGGGTTGGTGGTTGTCGGATCCAGATCATTTCCAGGCAAAGAAAGCTGATTCCAGGTGAGCCCACCATCGCTGGAGAATGCTCCATTGATGAAAACTGATTCGCCTGCGGAGGTGACTACGTGTTCACCAAAAACCGTTGCCAGGTGGAGGGGATTTAGCGGATCGACGGCAACGGAAGGAGTATTTTGATTATCGGTAACGCCATTCACCGCAAAGGTCAATCCAGTGATTGGCGTTTGGCCGCTGACAATCGGCGACGGCAACACAGACAGCAGGCATCGATCTTCCAGCTGCTCCAGTGCCAGCCGCACAATTTTTGCTTGTTTGCGCCGGGCCTGAGCGGTCGCGCCATGTCGCCAATCTTTGCCGAACAACTTATAAAATGACGGATGTTTCACGGGATCGATCCTCGAAATGGAGAGGGGGGCTGTCTGGCGGGGGCCATCCGGAATGCACTACTACCCGCAAAAGCGGAATAACTCGCAAATTAGAAAAAATTGCGCAATCGGTTTGGTTTGTGAAAGGAGTCCGGATCCTTTCCTTCCGCAAAATCGGCCTAACTAGCGCATTTAGACGTTTCAACGTATCAGGGAGTTTGGAAGTCAGCAATATAAAATACCGCATTTTGTCAAAATAATGGCGGTACAGGAAATCATTACGAAACATTATTACTCAAACCACCCCGCATATCGGCGCAAGCCTGCCCAGGCCATACGGTCTACCATGCTACTGCCGGGGGATGCTTTAGTGTGACACCCTCCCGCAGAAGAATTTCTGACTTTGTGAGATGCTCGGATGAAAAGGATTCCTCTTGTTGTCTTTTGTTGCTCGACATTACTGGCTCTCGGAGATACTCCGACGATGGCTGACAAGAAGGCCGATCCGCCTCGTGTCGTGATCGAAACGGACCTGGGCGCGATCGAAGTCGAGCTCGAAGCCAAGGCGGCGCCCAAGACGGTTGCTAATTTCTTGAAGTACGTTGACGGCAAGTTTTACGACGACGGCCGCTTTCATCGAACGGTCAAGCCCGACAATCAACCGGACAACAAGGTGAAGATCGAGGTGGTGCAGGCGGGCATCAATCCCGACCGTGTCAAGGACGAGTTTCCCGCCATCAAGCTGGAAAGGACGAATGACACCAAGCTGTCACACAAAGACGGCACGATTTCCATGGCGCGCGACGGCCCCGATACCGCCACGTCGGACTTTTTCATTTGCATCGGCGACCAGCCGGAACTCGACTTCGGCGGCAAGCGCAACCCCGATGGCCAGGGCTTCGCGGCATTCGGCAAGGTCATGAAGGGAATGGAGGTGGTTAAGAAAATCCAGGCTGCTCCCGCGGAGGAACAATCGCTGAAGCCACCGGTGAAAATCATCAAGATAAGGCGGAAGTCCTGAGCAGTGCCGTCGCCAATGTAAGTATTTCGAGGTCGGAGTGGAGCTGGTTAGGCCGATCTAGACGCACCCCGATCGGAGATCGGCTAGAGAGGGCCCGAAAGGGCACATGTTGATCAGACGCGGCCGTTAAGGCTTAGCCTTTTTATCTTTTTGATCCCTTTGGCCACCCAAATTCTCAAAGTAACCTTTAGTCATTTCGGTTGCTGCTTTAGGCAGGCGTTGGCGTTCGATCACCTCAGGGGCTTCCTGGCTGGCCTGTTGGATCTCCCCTTCAATTTCGGCCGAGCTTTTCTTCTTGAAGCTTTGGCCCGGGGCGCTGCCGGTAACTTCTTTCTTCCCTTTCGGATCCAGTTTGCCGGTGACTTTCGTATCGAGGGAGTTCGTGTCACCATCCTTGTCTTCGGGTCGTCGTCCTTTGCCCGGACCGCCGCCGCCGAGGCTTTGGGTCAACACGCGCTTGGTTTTTTGGACCTGAACGAGTTTTTCGGCAAGATCCTGCGATTCGCCTTCGCCGCCGGCTTGCTGCATTTTTTCGGCCGCTTGCCGCATTTTTTCGGCGGCTTCCTCGTCTTTGCCTTCTTTCAAGTCCTGCTCGGCCTGCTTCATCAAGTCGGCTGCTTCCTTGAGATTATCCTCGGCTTCCCGGTCTAGTTTTTCGGTGTTTTTCTTGAGCTGGTCGAGCTCACGATCGAGGGCGTCCGGATCAAGTTGGCCCCTTCGGGACAGTTCACGCAGTGTATCCGCTTCATTTTCCAGTTCTTCTTTTTCGCGTGAGAGCCGTTCGAGCTTATCCTGGATATCGTGGAGTTCGTTTTGGAGTTGTTCTTTTTCGGGCTCATTCAAGTCCTTGTCCTTGAGCTTTTTGGCCAGGCGATCCATTTCCTGCTTGGCCTTATCGATATCGCCATCGTTGATGGCTTTTTCGAGGTCCTTGGCGGGTCCTTCGCTGTTTTTCTTGTCTTTCTTGCTCAGGCGATCCATCTGCTGGAGTTGCTCCTTAATCGCCTCGGCCTTTTCCTCGGCCGCTCTTTGCTCGTCCTTGATCTTATCCTCGATCTCGGTGAGGTCCCTGATCCGGTCCTTGACCTGGTCCTTGTTATCGCGCGGCTGATTGAGAAGCTTCTCCAGTTCGTCATCGATTTCCTGAATCTTCTCCGTCTTGGCGATCTGTATGGGTTTCTTGGTCTTGTCTTTCCTTGCCAACTTCTGAATTTCTTGATCCAAATCGTTCTTTGTCTCCGGCGTCAGAGCGAGGTCGTCATTAGTTTTTGAGGTAGCTTTGCTGATTGTCGGCTCGTAAAAGAGTGCCACGAGGACCAGGGCGAGACCGCCGGCCGGGATCAAGGCGGCATTCCAGGTGATGCGGATGGGGAAACGGCTGGCCACGTCAAGTTCGGCCACCCGCTCATTGACATCGGCCAGCAGCGCCTGACCGGCCGGGGTGGTCGATTGGCCGGACGTCAAGAGGAAGGAAGTCGTGACCCGCTCCTTGAGGCCGAACCGTTCATCGAGAGCCAGTGCTGCATTTACGAGGGTCGGCCTTCGCAGACCGGCTAGAAGCATAGCGATAACGCCGCCTCCCACAAGCAATCCACCGGCCGCGGACCAGCGTAACTCGTTCGGAGGATCATTTATCAAGTAAGGCTCCGCGAGAAACCAAACCGAGGCTAGCGCCAAGGCTCCCGTGCAACACCGGGCCACATGATCAAGGAGCACTTGAAGAAACAGTCTTCTCCGGGCGCGGCTGAGTTGGCGCTGAAAAGGCGCCGACGGAGAGACAGGCATAGGGACAACTCCGCTTGATAGCCAAAACTGAAGATGCGGCCCTGATCTTCCCCGCTGTGGCCGCTTGAATGAATTCCTCTGAAGTATACCCTTAGCCGCCGTTTTGGGGCAAACGCGATTGCGTGCGGAAAGCTTGATTGACCTTGATACCAGTTGCCAAATACCAATTACAAGACTGTCCCAGGTTCGTACGTTACAATGACACTTATGAATCCCATGCAAATTGGACCGGTTTCCTGGGTAAGGATGATACGGGCTGTGGAGAAGGTCCGCGACCGGTTGCTTCGAGCTACCTCGGCCTTGGACAAGGCCGCCATACCCTATGCTGTCGCCGGCGGAAATGCCGTGGCGGCTTGGGTATCCCGCGTTGACGAAGCGGCCGTTCGCAACACGCAAGATGTAGACATCCTTTTGCGACGGGCCGATCTAGATGCCGCCACGAATGCTTTGTCCAAAGAAGGATTCATTCGCCGTCATGTTGCCAGTATCGATATGTTTTTGGATGGACCGGACGCCAAAGCCCGTGACGCTGTCCATGTCGTGTTTGCTGGAGAAAAGGTCCGCAAGGAATACCTCCTGCCCGCTCCTGACGTTTCCGAATCTGAAGATGCTCCGCCCTTTCGAGTCTTGAATTTGGATGCCTTGGTGCGGATGAAGCTCACGTCTTACCGTCGAAAGGATCAAGTCCATCTTCAAGACATGCTGGAAGTAGGGTTAATCGACGCCTCTTGGTGTGATCGATTACCGCCTGATCTTGCCAGCCGGCTGCAAAAGTTAATTGATACGCCAGAAGATTGAAATAGCATGTCCGAGCAAGCCACCCTATCACTATTGCGTCAACGAGAGATTGAGGCCCGCATTGTTGGCCCTCTCTATCGCGCTTTCGCCAAGGAAATCGGCGAAGCGCGGACCCGCGCGATTATCGACGGCGTCATTCGGGAGCTCGCCCGGGAGAGCGGCTGCGCAGCCGCACAGCGCGTTGGCGGCAATGACTTAGCCAAGTTCGCCGAGGCCAAGGAACGCTGGCGGGAAGATGACGCGCTATCGCTGAGCGTAATCCGGCAGGATGACAAGGTTCTCGAATTCAATGTGACACGCTGCCTGTTTGCGGAAATGTACCGGGCGCTCGGTATGCAGGAATTGGGCGGTTTGCTGTCCTGCAGCCGGGATGCCGCCATGATTGAAGGCTTCAACTCCCACATCCAGCTGACGCGCACGCAGACGATCATGGAGGGCGCCAACCACTGTGATTTTCGTTTCAAAGTCAGACCGGACGACCAGCCTAGTGAAGGATTGATCGGCGAGCGGCGGGAGTGAGCCCCTGACGGCGAGCGCGCTAGGGATCGGGACGGGTCATCAGAGGGCTTACGCCCTCCGCTCGCAAAATACTTCATTGGGTTAGATACTGGACAAATGAACCGTAGTCGGTTACTTTCTCAGGACCATGAACCATCCAGCCGTGCCAACAGCTGTTTCCGATGAGTTGCGGACAAAATTGAAGGTCGCCGTCCTCCAGCACTGGGGCTTCCGCGATCTGTGGCCCCTCCAAGAACAGGCGATGCACGCGGCCCTGGCTGGAAGAGATTCGCTCGTTGTCCTGCCCACAGGCGGCGGCAAATCGCTTTGCTATCAAGCGCCGGCGGTCGTTCGCGGCGACACCATGGTCGTCATTTCGCCGCTCATCTCGCTTATGAAGGACCAGGTTGACGCCCTCCAGGCTTGCGGCGTCCCCGCCATTCAGATCGACAGTTCTCTGTCCTCCGAAGAACGCCTTGCTTATGAAATGGACATTCGCCAGGGAGCCGTTCGCCTGGTTTATGTCTCGCCTGAGCGTCTGGTGACAACGGACTTCTATAAGCTTCTCCAACAGATTGGAGTACGGCACTTCGCCATCGACGAGGCCCACTGCATTAGTCATTGGGGCCACGATTTCCGCCCTGAATATCGGCAAATGAGCCGTCTCCGCGAATTCTTTCCAGACGCGTCGATCCACGCCTACACGGCCACGGCTACCGAGCGAGTGCGCCGTGACATCATCCAGCAATTGGGACTAAAGAACGCGGAGGTGCTGGTCGGTAACTTTGACCGGCCCAATCTCGTATATCGCATCGTCCCGCGCCGAGACGTTGTGAACCAGGCGCGCGAGGTGATCGATCGCCATGCCAAGGAGGCCGGCATCATCTACTGCATTCGCCGGCGAGACGTGGATGATTTAACAGCCGCGCTACAGACGCGTGGCATCAATGCGTTGCCCTACCATGCGGGCATGACGCCAGAGGAACGCAAATCGACGCAAAACGATTTCGCAACCGAGCGCTGTAATTTGGTTGTGGCGACCGTGGCGTTCGGCATGGGCATAAATCGCTCCAACATTCGATTCGTCCTCCATACCGGCATGCCCAAGTCGGTGGAGCATTATCAACAGGAGACTGGCCGAGCGGGCCGCGACGGCCTGGAAGCGGAATGCGTATTGCTGCATTCAGGCGGCGATTTCGTGACCTGGAAGACCATTATTGAGAAATCCAGCGCGGAGGCCGGTGTCTCGCAGGACGTCATCGACTCGGCTCTGAAGCACCTCAATGACATGGATCGTTATTGCCGGGGCGCCGTATGCCGCCATCGCGCTCTCGTGGAGTATTTTGGGCAGCAATTCGAACTGCCCCGCTGCAGCGCCTGCGACCTGTGCTTGGACGAAACGGAAGGGGTGCCCGAGGCTGCCGTTGTCGCGCAGAAGATCTTGTCTTGTGTCGCCCGCGTGAAGCAAGGTTTCGGCATCAACCACGTAGTCGGCGTGCTGCGTGGTGAAAACACCGAGAACATCCGCAAACGCGGCCACGATCAACTGACGACCTTTGGCCTCTTGAAGGATGCGAGCAAGGCGGACGTTCGGGAGTGGATTTACCAGTTGATTGGCCAAGGCGTGGTCCAGCAAGTCGGCGATGAGTATCCTTTGCTCAAGCTCAACGAGGCTTCCTGGGAAGTCATGAAAGGCAATCGACCGGTTAGACTCGTTCAAATGGCCCGAAAAGAAAAAGCGGAAAAGACAAAGACAGATGCTGGTTCCTGGGAAGGGGTCGACCGCGGGCTGTTTGACGCCCTCCGCGAGCTAAGGCGGCATCTGGCCGAGGAGCGCGACCTGCCGCCCTATGTGGTCTTTCACGATACGGTGATCCGCGAATTGGCCCGCGTCCGCCCCTCGACTCTCGAAAAGATGCGAACTATCTCAGGCATCGGCGACAATAAGCTGCGCGAATTCGGCAGCCGTTTTTTGCAGACGATTGATGAGTATTCCCAAGACCGGGGCTTGAACCGCGACCAGGCTCATGCGCCGCCAGCAAATCGACCGGATCAACCAAGGAATTCCGTTAGGCCAAATCCGAGCCGTGACAAAGCCTTCGAACTCTTCCGTCGAGGTACGGTTATCGACGACGTGATGCACCAAACGGGTAAGTCTCGTAGCACGGTAACCGATTACCTATGTGATTTCATTCTGGCGGAGAGGCCTAAATCCGTCAGCGCCTGGCTGCCCGATGAGCTTTACCAGCGCATCAAGCAGACGGCCAACCAGGTTGGCGCCGATCGCCTCAAGCCGATATTCCTGGCCCTGGGCGAGAGCGTTCCTTATGAGCAGATTCGGCTGGTGCTAGCTCACATGGCATGCACCAGGTAGGTTCTCCTCTGCCAGGCCCTCATAAGTTTAGCCGCTAATTTCCAGCTCGTTTCGTTTCACTAACTGGGTCACCCCCCCTTTTCGTAGTTGCTCTCGCTGGCTTTCAATGCTGTTCCGTGTCTATTTCCCAAATTTCGGCAAGTAATCTCCCACAAATGAAACGAATTTCCATGGCTAACTTTTGCCATGCTGACGCACCCAATTCTTCGCCGCTCATGAACGGCCTATTTAGAATGATGGGGTCTTACCTCGATTTTGTGATGTCCATCCCTGCTGCGGGCCTTGGCTGGAGGCGGGGCTTGGCTCGAGAATGCAACTCGGGATCGGTTCATTTATCCGGCCGTTGTCAAATCACATCGAGTGCGGTTGCTAGCCTGTGGAACAATATCAAGCACTCACGTAAGTGGATTTATGGTCCGGCTCGCGATGGTTTATTCGGCGAATCCTGGCAAGGTATTTCGTAACAACGCCCTAGTAGGCGTGTTGGCTTGGCTGGCCGCTTGGGTCTTGCTGCGACCGGAATGGGTCGTTTGCATCCTGCTGTTCGCTCCTTTGGTGTGTGTTCCATTGGGCCTGGCCCTGCTCATCGATCAAAAGGAGCTGGGCCAGGTCTCCAGGATTTGGCCAGCGCTTGCTTTCGCGCAGCCTTTTGGCGCCGCCTGGTTGGTAGGGGCGTTTGCCGTGCCTGCTGGAATGCTCGCGGGATTGTTGACAGTTCCTTGGTTGTTGGTCACTTTGACGGTAGCATTTGTCGGCCTGAAGCGGCTCGCTTCAAGCCGCTTTCGCTCTACGGCAGACCTATCCATTTCAGCGGGAATGATTTTCCTCGTTATTGGCGCCGGATGGACGCTGCTCTCGCGCCTGGGAGCAAGGCCGCTGGAATTTAGCGATATCATCGTACTGTTGACCGGCGTCCATTTTCACTATGCGGGTTTCGTTTTACCGCTGTTGACAGGGTTGGCGGGACAACAATTGCGAAATCCAATCTCTCGCCTCGCTGCTGTGGCAGTCGTCACCGGCGTACCGCTGGTAGCTGTTGGCATAACCGTGGGCCGCTGGGTCCCGTTGATTGAAGCGCTGGCCGCCTTGTGGATGACGAGCGCCTGTTTTCTGGTCGTTTACATGCAAGCGCTGTTAGCGCGGAGGTCTTCTTGGGCCGTGGTTTCCGGACTGATGAGTCTATCGGGGATGCTGTTGCTCGCCGGCATGATGCTGGCGGCCGTCTACGCAATCAAATCGTATTTCGGTAAATCGTGGCTGGAATTGGATACCATGATCAACTGGCACGGCAGCATCAATTCCTTCGGATTCGCGCTATTGGGCTTGTTAGGCTGGACACTATTCCGCTCAAAACAAGTGACCGGCAAAATGCTCTTTTGAGGATTTCATGCGAGTAATTTGGCGATTCTTGGGCCAACGTCCCTATCTGAACGACCTGGAGCGCTTGCCGCTGTCGCCTGGCGTGGAAAATGGGCCGAGACACGGGGATCGGCGCGATTGCTATGAGCGCGTCGTCGCGGAGGAGAGCCCGGGTGAGCCGGAGCGAAACGGGCCGTATGAACGATTGGCTCAAGCGATTAATCATTACAACATTTTTCCCCAATGGATGGTGAAAGGCGTCATCCGCCGGGCTCCGCTCCAGGTTGGCGATACGGTAGGCATCGTTTATCACTTCATGCCCGGCGCCGATCTGTTCTTCTCGGCACGCGTCGTGGCATGCTTTGACAAGCGCGAAGCGCGGACCTGGCGAACCGGCTTCACTTATCAAACGATGACGGGCCATCCGGAACTGGGCGAAGAAACGTTCATGGTCGAGAAAGACTTGGCCAGCGGGCGCATCACGGTGTCAATGCGCTCGTGGTCCCGATTCGGACTTTGGTTGACTCGCCTGGCCTACCCTTATGCCCGGTGGGTCCAAGCCCGAGCGGGCCGCGCCGCCCTCGATCAACTCGCGATGGTCGGCGCATCGGCGCAAGGCAAATCCTCATGCCTTCTGGAATCGCGAAGCAAGTAGCTTAAGGCGATGAAGTCGTACAAGCTATGGGCTTCGATAACTACAAGGAGATTGCCCGTCGCCAGCCAAACTGCCCCAAGGTAGGCCCCCGCCAGCGATGCCAGGATGGCATAGGCGGGCGTTAGCGCGTGCAGCAGCCCGAAGAGCACGCTTGCCAAGGCGAGCCCGATCCAGGGACTCAGCCAGTTATCAAGTGCCGCTTGGGCAACGCCTCGAAAAAGCATTTCCTCGCCAATCCCCGCCATTAACGAAAGAATAGCCAGGTCGAACCACGTGCTGGCCCCAAGGAAGGGAACGGCCACATCGTTGAAGATCTGGCGAATACGCTTGATCGAACGATGCTCGGATTGGAGGAGAAGAAAAAAACCCGCTACCATGGGCAGTGTAGCAAGCAAGCCCAAAAGAAGACCCGAGATGGTCCAATGTAGAGTGGCATAGGGGGAAGTCCCAAGCAGCCAACCGAGCAACCAAGCCAACAGAATCAAGCCACCTTCGAAGGAGATGCCGATATAGATTGGGACACGGGACGAACTACGATCGTTGATTGCGGGTTTTGACTCATCTTCGATAGCACTCATGCGATCAGTTCCTTGACCACATGCCCATGCACGTCGGTTAACCGGAAGTCGCGGCCCGCATAACGGTAAGTAAGCTTCTCATGATCGAAACCGAGCAGATGAAGGATCGTGGCATGTAAATCATGGACGTGAACCTTATTCTCGACGGCTTGAAAACCAAATTCATCGGTCGCGCCGTAGATCTGGCCGCCCTTCACGCCGCCGCCAGCCAGCCACATGCTGAAACCGTGATTATTGTGGTCGCGACCGTTGACCTTGCCGTCGTTGAGGCCGGGCGTCGGCAATTCGACGGTCGGCGTCCGGCCAAATTCGCCGCCCCAGATGACCAGGGTGCTGTCAAGCAAGCCGCGCTCCTTGAGGTCCCTAAGTAGAGCGCCGATGGCCCGATCGCTTTCCAAGGCCAGCCGGCGATGATTGGCTTCAATGTCGTCATGACTGTCCCAGGGTTGTCCGGCGCCATGCCAGACCTGGACGAAACGCACGCCGCGTTCCAGCAGCCGGCGAGCAATGAGCAATTGCCGGCCTTGCACGCCGGGGCCGTACAGATCACGGACAGGCGGCGACTCGCGGCTGATGTCGAAAGCGTCGCTGGCGTCCATCTGCATGCGGTAGGCCAATTCGAACGATTGGATGCGAGCCTCCAGTTGAGCGTCCTCTTGCCGATTTTCTTTATGTTTATCGTTTAGCGCCCGCAGCAAATCCAGTTGACGTCTCTGCTCAGCCAGCGCGAGGCGGGTGTTCCTAATGTGCTCGATCAGCTTTTCAAGTTCGGTGTGCTGGCTGTCAATATACGTGCCTTGGTAGACGCCGGGAAGAAAAGCGGATTGCCAATTCTGCGTTTCTTGGATCGGATAGCCGCCCGGGCACATCGTGATGAAACCGGGGAGATTTTGGTTCTCGCTGCCGAGCCCATAGGTCACCCAGGAACCCATGCTGGGCCGAATGAGCCGAGCTTCGCCGCAGTTCATGAGAAGCAGGGAAGGCTCATGGTTGGGCACATCCGCGTGCATCGAGCGAATGACGGCGATATCGTCGATCGATTGGGCGACATGCGGAAACAGATCGCTGACCTCGATGCCGCTTTGCCCGTATTTCTTGAATTTGAAGGGTGAGGGAAAGGCCGCTCCGGTCTTGCGCTCTGTCTTCAGGTTCGGCGTGGGCAGCGGCTTACCGGCATATTTTGCGAGGGCGGGCTTGGGATCGAAGGTATCAACATGCGACGGTCCGCCGTTGGCAAAGATATGGATGACGCGTTTGGCTTTGCCTGGGAAATGGGACGCCCGAGGAGCGAGCGGTGAAAGCGGACTATCCTGGGCGGCCAGAAGATTCTGCGAGCCGAGCAATTCAGCCAACCCTAGAGCCGCGAAACCCATGCCGGTTCGGCAAAGCATTTCGCGGCGAGTGATTAGCTGTTGGGGGGGCATGGCAGATCCTCTGTTCTTGCGGATTCGTCTCATGCGATCTCCTAGGTCAGCTAACGCCAATGATTCACAACGATCAGTTGGTTAGCCAGTTGAATGCCGGATCGTTCAACTTTGCCGATAGCGCTGGTAATTATCTTTATCTTCATGTCGCGCGTCGGATCGTTGTCGGCCCGAACCGTGAACACCCCGAAATGATTGCCCCCGGCGGCCATTACGAGGTTATGTAAATCCTCGAAATCGTCATGGTTCCTTGTCAACAAAACCAGCCCCTGCCTAATGGCAAATATCAAATGACTGGGATCCGTCACGCCATTGGTTCCCACGTCCAATGGTAGCACCACGCCATAACCTGCTTTTTTGAGTTGGGTCACCAGCCGTCCGTCCGTTATGTTGTCATCTAGGTAAATCCTCATGATTCAGGTTTGTAATCCGCAGGCGCCAAAGGAGGCTTGTCCAAGCCGCCCTGCCGAATCCTTTCCAAGGTCCGATCCCGCTCTGCGCGTAATAAATCTTCGTTCTTGATGCAATAGTCGATTGCCTCATAAACCGCTTCAACGGGGATCCGATAATCGTGGGCAAGCTCTTCCGGAGTGCGCGGATCCAACCCAATAGTTTCACGGTATAAGACTTCCGCCCGCAAGTTCCGGCCCTTGTAAAAAAGCTGGCGGTAGTTGGATCCTAGTCGAGCTTCCAAGTACTTGTAGCCATTGCTTTCAGGCATGACGTGCCTCCTCTGGCTTCTAATAAACCGAATATCCTTGCTGGTTGAATTCTACCGTTTTAATCCACAAACGCGAATTCGTTGGCCAGCAGGACCACCTGGGCTAATTCTTCCCACCCCTTATCACCGGGGGCCTCTTTCAGGAACTTTTCACCGAGAGCCAGTTCATCAACATCGGGCTGCCGACCATAGGCAAGTTGGTAGAGCCGTTTGATCTTTGCCGGCGTCTCGACCTGGGCAACGACATCTGCTCGCTTGAGCAAGCTTTGGGCTTGTTGCTCAACAAAAGCGCTGTTCATTAGAAAGAGCGCCTGCTGCGGCACCGTCGTCGTGAAGCGCTGGGGGTTGGATGTGTCGGGGCTGGCGAAGTCAAAGGTGCGGAAGACCCCTGGCAAGTTTTGGCGGTCAATGAAGCCGTAAACCGTTCGTCTCATGGCAAACGGCTGCGACGTGATGTCCACCGAGGGCCCTCCGACAACGAGGTCCAGTTTGCCGCCGACGAATAGAAGTGCATCGCGCATTTCCTCGAAGTCGAGCCGCTGACGATTCATGTGCGTAAGCAGGCGATTCTCGGGGTCAAGCTCTCGGATTTGCGGCGTCGTTTCACTGCTCTGCTGATAGGCGCTCGACAACACAATATGGCGATGCAGTTTCTTGATCGACCACCCTTCTTCCATGAACCGCGCGGCCAGGTAATCGAGCAGTTCGGGATGGGTTGGCGGTTCGCCGCGCAGGCCGAAATCGCTGGGCGTGCGCACCATGCCGGCGCCAAAATGATGAAGCCAAATGCGATTGACCAGCACGCGAGCCGTGAGCGTATTTTCCTTGCTCGCGATCGCCTGAGCGAGTTCGAGCCTACCACTGCCTTCATGGAACGGCTTACGCTGGTCGCCGGTAAGCACGAGCAAGAATTGACGGGAAACGGCTTCTCCATGGTTGTTCGGATTGCCGCGCAAAAAGACATAGAGCTCTTGGGGCGTCGGCGCATCTTCAAGCACCATGGCCCGGGCCGGTGCGGCGGGGTCAGTGGCCTTCAAATGGTCAATCTTATTGTTGATAGCTTGGCGTTCGCGTTTGATCTTTTGGTTTTTGGCATTTAGTTCTTCCTTGTGCTTCTCCTCATAGTCCGCGAGTTCCTTCTCCAGCGCCTGAAGTTTATTCTGAAAGGCTTCGTAAGCGGCGTTATGGTCCGGCATGCCAACCGCCGGCAAATCCTTGGGCTCCAGCGAGCTGGCGAAGACGCCATAGAGCGAGTAGTAGTCCTTGGTTGGAATCGGATCGAACTTGTGATCATGGCAGCGGGCACAGGTCACGGTCAGACCGAGCAGTCCGCGCGTCACCACGTCGATACGGTCGTCGATGATATCGTGCTGATTGTTGAGAAAACGCCGGCCCAGAGTTAGGTAGCCCATGGCGGCCAACGGTCGTTTGTCTTCGCCCAACGGAAGGCGGTCGGCGGCGAGTTGCTGCACGAGGAATTGATCGTACGGCAAATCTTCATTGAAGGCGCGGATGACGTAATCGCGGTAAGTGTAGGCGAACGGATAACGGCGTTCTTCCTCGAACACATAGCCCTTCGTGTCGGCATAACGGGCCACGTCGAGCCAGTGCCGGCCCCAGCGCTCGCCATAATGCGGTGAGGCCAGCAAGCGATCAACCACTTTGGCGAACGCCTCCGGGGACGTATCGGCTTCAAACGCAGCCACTTCTTCCGGGGTAGGCGGCAGGCCGATCAAGTCAAAGGTAACGCGGCGGAGCAAAGTGCGCCGGTCGGCGGGTTTGGCCGGCGTCAATCCCTTGGCCTCCAGTTTCGCCAGGATAAAGGCATCGACCGGCGTTTTCAGCCAGGCCGGGTTCTTCACTTTGGGCGGTTCAAGCTTTTTAACGGGCTGAAAGGACCAGTGCCTTTTGCGAACCTCGGCAATGGCCTTGTCGTCGCTCCTGACCCCCTTGCCGGCGGCGCCTTCGGGATAAGGCAAACCCATCTTTACCCACGTCGTCAATGTGGCGACCGCCTCGGCCGGCAGCCTGTCCTTGGGCGGCATCTTGGTTTCGCCGTCGTAGCGAACGGCATGGATCATCGGGCTTTTCTCGGGATTGCCGGCCGTGACAACAGGTCCGTTGTCGCCCCCTTTGAGCAATCCTTCGCGCGAATCGAGCCGCAGCCCGCCCCGCTGTTTGTCGGAGCCGTGGCAGGTCAAGCATTTATCGACAAGGAGCGGCCGAACCTTGGCTTCGAAGAATTCGCCGGCCTGTGGATTGGGCTTGAGTTGTTCTTTGGCCTCCTCGGCCCAAAGGTTGCCGGTGAACAGCAGGATCGTTAAGCACATCGTCCAAGTTGGAACAAAGTTCATAACGGGCTCTCGAATGCGTGACTGCCGGCTACAGCGCTGCAAATAGGTGGAGGCGGTAGGCTCATGAGGCCTGGGGAGAGGCCGTTGGTAGGCACAGGCTATTTTACGATATTGCCTGGCCCATGACCCACCCCATCCCCAATTTGGTTCTCTCCATTTTGCCGGACCCCCTCTGGAAAGCAATGGAAAGCATTTTCTTTCTTGGAAAGAATGGAAAGAAAACGCGAGCGAACGAACAGAATCAACTTTGATTTGGCCCACTTTGCATAAGCCTCGACCGAGCAACTCTTTCGGTAATCGCGAAGATTTAATTGCGTCGAACCGGCGGCTTGCGTACGATTTTGCGAGATTACATTCAAATTCGCCATTCCCGAGGAAAAGCCTCGAGCTACCTGGAAAACACGGATCCTTTGGAGTCAGCAATGCTTCCCATGCTGCGGTTTCGTCTTTCGTTCATGATGTTCCTGGAATTCTTCATTTGGGGAGCTTGGCTTCCACTTATTTTCGGCTATCTGCCCAGCCTCGGCTTTAACGAGACATGGCAGCAACCCCTAATCCTCGGGGCGTTCAACGTGGCGGCCCTTGTCGCCATGTTTGTCGGCACTCAATACGTCGACCGCTATTTCTCGGCCGAGAAGTTCCTGGCGTTCAGTCACTTGGTCGGGGGAGTGGCGATTCTCGGGTTGGCCTTTATCAAGAAACCGGAAGACGAAGCCAGCGCTCCCTTTTGGCCATTCTTCGGACTGATGTTACTGCATTCGCTTTTCTATGTACCCACGATTTCGATCACTAATTCCATTGCCTTCGCCAATTTGAAAGATCCTCAAAAGGAGTTTGGCCAGGTTCGCTTATGGGGAACCATCGGCTGGATCGCGGCCTCTTGGCCGTTCGTTTTCATTCTGACCGATTGGGCCAGAGTGCCGGGGTTCGGATCCGTGCCTTTTACCGAATGGCTGGGCAAGGCCCTGGGAACGTCAAAGGAAGGGTCCGCCTTGCGCGAGGCCACCAGTTATATCTTTGTGGCCGCGGGAGTGGCTTCCCTGATCCTGGCGGCTTTCAGTCTGATCTTGCCGCACACCCCACCGAAACCAGCCTCCGAGAGCGGCGAAAAACTCGCCTGGCTCGAAGCCGTAAAGCTTCTGCGCATTCCTTTTGTTCTGGTTCTCTTCCTGGTCACATTCATCGATGCTTCGGTGCATCAAGTCTTTTTCTTTTGGGCCGGACGGTTCTTTGAGTTTGGCGTCAAGATCCCCGGCAACTGGATCATGCCTGTTCTGAGCATTGGCCAGCTTGCTGAGATCGGCACCTTGGCCTTTCTGGGCTACGTGCTCAAGCGGCTCGGCTGGCGATATACCATGGTGATCGGAATTCTTGGCCACGCCGTGCGGTTCGGGGTGTTTGCCTTCTTTCCCGAACCAGTTCCCGCCATCCTGGTGAATGTGCTCCACGGCATTTGTTACGCTTTCTTCTTCGCAACCGTGTACATCTTCGTCGATGAATTCTTCCCCAAAGATGCACGCGCCAGCGCTCAGGGCCTCTTCAATGTGCTGATCCTCGGGGCCGGGCCGTTCGTTGGCAACTTTGTTGGCGCGCAGCTCGGGCTGATTTTTAAAATCGGCGACAATCAATGGGACTTTCGAACCATGTTCATGGTCCCCGCCGGTATCGCCTTGGGAGCGGCTTTGTTGTTGCTCCTTTTCTTCTACCCGACAAAGACAAGAGAGGTGAAAACCGAGGAAGCGCCGGTGCTGGTTCAGTAGTAAAAGGGCGTGGCCGCGAATCAGTTTCGCTTCCCAAAAAGTAAACAAACTGCAAATGACTGACATGCCACCGACAATGCTCCCATGATGCCGTTTCACCCGTTACGAATAAAACGAACAAGCAGCCTGGAGAAATGAGCTAGGCTTTTCGCGAGAACGGAGAAGGTTAGCGGGGCGAATCGTGAGACCTTTAGCCATCGAGGAGAATCATCATGCTGCGTTATCGCGTCTTGTGTCTGGCGGCTTTGGCGACGGCAGGCGTCCTGTCATTGGCGGCTCAGGCGGGCAATCAGGATCCGCCGCCTGTTCCCAGCCAAGAGATCATCGTCCCCGGTGAGTCGGTTCTGGTTCCGCCTCCGGTCCGGCCGATGACGTTGGCTGAGTTTGCCGACATATTCAAACCCGCCCCAGGCACCTACGAAGTCGTTCTCCTCCATCCCGACACCTGCTGCCCGGTGAAGGTCTGTTTTACGTTGCCCTGCGGCTGCCCCAAAAAGGTCAAGCTTCACAAGCGCAGCCTGGCGTTTGTTTATGATGGCTGCGAGAAAGTCCGAATTCGCATGACGCTATGCGGCACCGCCCGCGTCGTTTATGTCTAGTCCGGAACAAGATGTCAAAACCCGTTTAGCGGCGAGCCTCCGGCGAGCGCGTTGCAACGCGCTCGCCGGAGGCTCGCCGCTAAACGGGTTAGGATGCGAAATATGACGACGGAGTCGTTACTCTCGTACCTTGACGCCGGCTGCGAAGTGGCCTGGCGGGCTGCGGCCGTGCTGGACGAGTGGCGGCCGCGCTTTCAAACGCGCGAAAAAGGGCGCTTCGATCTAGTGACGGACGCCGACCTCGCCTCCCAGCGTGTCATCCGTGCATTTCTCAAGGAGCGCTTCCCGGACCACGATTTTCTGGGCGAAGAAGAGGGCGCCGGCCAAACCCGACCCGGCCCGGGCGCGCCGCCGACCTGGATCGTCGATCCGATTGACGGCACCACCAACTATGTGCACGATTTTCCGTTCTATTGCATCTCGATTGGCCTGCAAGTCGCGGAAGAGTTGGTCGTCGGTGTCGTGCTCGATCCGGTGCGGAAGGAACTGTTCCGGGCAGCGCGCGGCCAAGGCGCCTGGCTAAATGAACGCCGATTGCAGGTGAGCCGTATCGCGAATTTGGGTGAAGCCCTGGTTGCCACGGGATTTCCGGCCAATCCCGAGGAGCAGGAACTCAGCCTTAATTGGTGGCGAACCTTTTCTTCACGCGTCCAGTCCTTGCGGCGCACCGGTTCGACCGCGCTCAATTTGGCGTACCTCGCGGCCGGGCGCTTTGACGCATACTATGCATTCGATAATCACGTCTGGGATGTCGCCGGTGGAGTCGTGATCGTGCGCGAAGCCGGTGGAATGGTCACGAATGCGGATGGCAGTACTTACGGCCCCTACACGGCTGATGCGGTCGCTACGAATGGCGTATTGCAAGCTGAAATGCTGAAGTGCTTGCGCGAGGGATCCTAATTGATAAAAGGTGCTCGCGCAAAGACGCAAAGGCGCAAAGAAAAGGTCGAAAAAAAGGAACGAAAGTCGATTAGGAATCGTGCACTTGGTCAAAGCTTCTTTGCGCCTTGGCGTCTTTGCGCGAGCCTAATCGCTATTTCTTATCCTTCGCTTCCGGCTTTTTGTCTTTTTCATCCGGCTTCTTCTCTTTCTTGTTGAAATCACCGGCGCGGATGATGATCAATCGCTTGGGGTCGATGTACTTCCGGAAGGTGGAGTTGACGTCGTCCAGCGTCAGGTTCGCGATCTTCTTTTCTTGCTCGCCGTGGAACGCGTAAGTTCTATTCGCCTCCATGTCTTGAACCAATTGGCCTGCCAGGGCGAAATCATTGGCTCGGCCGGCTTTCAGGCTTTGCAAGTAGGCTTTCTTGGCCTCGCTGAATTCCGTTTCATCGGCGCCGGTCTTGATCATTAGCTCCATTTCCTCGGCAATGGTCTTGTCCACTTTGTCGATGTTTTTGGGATTGCAAATGGCAAAAAGCATCACGCGTCCCGCCTTATCAAGCGGCGGAGCCATCAGCATGGCGCCGGCGCCATAAGACAAGCCTTCCTTGCCGCGAACCCGGTTGGAGACGCGCGAGGCAAGAGGCGCTTCACCGAAGATGTAGTTGCCGAGCTTCAAGGCCGGATAATCCGCGTCGGCATCGCTTAGTGGGAGGTTGTGCCCGGCCACGAACACGGCGTTGGCCTTGTCGGGCGTATCGATAACGATGCGCTCGCCGGCAATGTCCGTCTTCGCCACGTCGGGAATACGCCGATAGGGAACGCTGGATTTCCAGTCCTTGAGCAGATTCTGGACCTCCATGGGCGTGGTCTCCGAATCATCCCCAATGACGACGAGTTCGCCGCCTTGCGCGCCAACCTGTTCGGTGTAAAGCTTGCGGATCTTTTCGAGCGTGATATCGTCGATGCGTTTGATCCCTTCCTCAATGGTCGGGACATAGCGGACATCCGTAGGATCATGAGGTCTGAGCTTGCGTTGAATCTCTTGACCCGCGAGCATTCGCGGTTCGGTTTTGGCACGCTCCAGCATCTCCCGGCGCTGGCGTTTGATAACGTCAAGCTCTTCAGCCGGGAAGGTGGGTTCGCGCAGGATTTCCCCGATAAGCTTCAAGGCAGGAGGCAAGTTGCTTTTCTTTACTTCGAGCGAAATGCCAATGGAACCCGGGCTGCCATCAATGCTGTGGCGAGCGTTGAGTTTGTCGAATTCGTCGTTCAATTGTTGACGGGTGTGGGTCTTGGTGCCTCGCCCCATAAGAGAAGGAAGTAAGCTACCTGCCGTGGTGTAGCCCTTGAGCGACTCCTCGTTGCCGTAGCGGAGAACCAGTTCGATTGTCACTATTTCACCGCGGGTTTTCTTGGGCAGGACGGCCACCTTTAGACCGGAAGGCAATTCTGAGCGGCGCAGGTGCTTTTCAATATTTTCCGGCGTCGGATCAAACGCCTCGCCGGCAGCAACATTCTGGCTGCCTTTATAGTTCTTGACCAGTTCCTCGACGGAAGGCGTGGACGGGATTTCCGCCCGCGTGACTTCCTTTGTGGGAATGTAAAGGCCGGTGGTGCGGTTAGGTTGTTTCAAATACTTAGCGGCGACTTGATTGACATCGGCGGGCGTGACTTTGGCGACCTGATCGCGGAATAGGAAGAACAGTCGCCAATCGCCTTTGGCCGCCCAGTCGCTGAGTTCAATGGCGAGGTTCTTCGTTTTGGTTAACGTCAAGGTGATATCTTTCGCGATCTGCCGTTTGGCGCGATCGACTTCCTCTTGAGTGACCGGCTGGTTGGACAAGTTTTCCAACGTCTCGACGAGCGCGTCACGCGCGCCTTCAGGCGATTGGCCGCTTTCGAGTTGAGCCGAGGTTTCGAGCACGCCTGGATCGTGCCAGCCAAAGGCGTTGCCAGATACCCGGGCGGCTTTCTTGGTGGACACGAGGGCTTTGTACAACCGGCCATTCGGCTCATCGAGCAAGATGTTCGACAGCACTTCGATGGCCGGGAAATCCTCATGTGCCGCGGCCGGGATGTGATAAATGACGCCGGCGATGCCGACGGTGCCCACGCGGCGGAGAACGACGTTTCGCTCGCCATCCTGGGCCGGCTCTTCGGTGTAGGTATTATCCAGTCTGCGATCAGGTTTCTTGAGCGCGCCAAAATACTTGGTGATGAAGCCGAGCGCTTTGGCTTCCTCAAACTTGCCGGCCACGACGAGGATGGCATTGTCGGGCTGGTAGTACTTCTTGTAGAAGGCATGCAGATTGTCGACGGGCACGCGCTCGATATCGCTGCGATTGCCGATTGTCGACTTGCCGTAGTTGTGCCATTCGTAAGCGATGGCCATCATGCGTTGGCTAATAATGTGGCCGGGGTTGTTTTCGCCCGCCTCGAATTCACTGCGGACCACGGTCATTTCCTTGGCCAAGTCTTCGCGCTTGATGAAACTGTTCACCATGCGATCAGCTTCCAGCTTGATGCCGAATTCGAGGTTTTCATCTGTTGCGGGCATCGATTCGAAATAATTCGTGCGATCGACCCACGTTGTGCCGTTAAAGTTTTGACCCGCCCCGTGATCGCGAAGAGCTTTGGGAACGTCAGGATGCATCGGCGTGCCCTTGAACACCATGTGTTCGAGCAGGTGAGCCATGCCGGTTTCGCCGTAGCCCTCATGCCGCGAACCGACGAGAACGGTTAGATTGACGGTGACGGTGGAAACCGACGGATCCGGAAAGAGTAGAACGCGTAAGCCATTATCAAGGTGGTATTCGGTGATACCTTCTATGGTGACGATTTTCTTGGGCTGAGCGGCCTCGGCAAAACAGGCGGACGGCGTGAGCCAGGCAACCAGGCCGAACAAGATTAAATAAGGAAGAGGCACATTCCTCTTAATTCTGGCTAAAGGCTTATGGAGCCCCTCTCCGCTGTACTCAGGGGAGAGGGGTTGGGGTGAGAGGGCAAGCCCTGTCGAGGACTCTAACCCCCTCACCCCCCGCCCCTCTCCCCCGAGTACGGGGGAGAGGGGAGAAGAGTTGGCTATATCATGAGAAGCACATTCGAAAGGGGCAAGAGGCAGCATCTTGGATCGATTCATGAACACAACTCCCGGGAGCCGATATTGAGGAATGGTCTCAGACTGATAATCGTCGGGACCGTCAAGCACATCGTCAACGGCAAAACCGGTAAAACGGGCAAGGCAGCCAACCGTTTCCAGGGCGACCCGGGCGTGTGAGCGCCCCGTCAAAACCGATGAAGGAGCATTGCTTGCCGGAAGGCGATGTGCTAGACAGTGGGCCCCCGATGGCCGGGTCGGGGCCGCCCCATCGCTTCTTCCGGATCCAATGGAGAGGTCTTACCATGTCCTCCACGTTGTTGCGTCAGTTTATCAAGCGAAATGCGAACCGTCTGGCGAGTTTTGCGCTGGTGCCCAGCCTGCTAGCTTGCGGGTGCGAGTCGATGTCGAATACGGATAAGGGCGTTCTCGCGGGCGGCGGAATCGGGGCCGGCACGGGCGCGCTGATCGGCAGTGCCACGCACCATACCGGCGCCGGCGCTTTGATCGGCGGCGCAGTCGGCGCCCTGGCGGGCGGCTTGACCGGCAACGCCATCGATCAATCCGAGAAGAAGCAGCAAGAGCGCCTCGCCGCGGCGCAACCAGCCAGCGGGCCGATGACGATTGACGATGTGGTGCGCCTCGTGCAGACGCCGGTGAGCGACACCATTGTTATCAATCAGATTCGCACTTCGCGGACCGTATTCAGCCTGACTTCCGAGGATATTCGCACTTTGAAAGAAAACGGCGTGAGCGATGTGGTGGTTGCCGAAATGCAGGCGACTGCCTATCGTTATCCGCGCCGGGTCTATACGCAGGCACCGGTTTATGAGCGCGTTTACGTTGTCGAGCCGGCGCCGCCACCGCCGCCGGTTGGAATCGGCGTCGGCATCGGATTCCACGGCCGCTAAAATCACGGTACACGTCTAGGAGCCGGTGCTGTCTCCAGTATCACCGCCAATTCGTTTCGCAAATTGCGGACTCCCGGCGTAAGACGCACGAGCGCTTCGGTTAACCGGCGTTCATGATCGTCTTTCGCTATCCCGCGCAGCACGATCGCGTCGCCATCGACGGCGACCTGGATCGTGTCCTTGGATTGAATCTTGGAGGATCGAGCCAGCACAGCCTGCACGTCTGACTGGAGCAGGCTGGTGGCGCGCGGCGAATAGTCAAAGGCTATGGTGGTCGAATAGGCTGGGGCCCGCCGCACCCCGATGCTGTTGCTGCCTGGGTAATTACCCTGGTTGGCGCCTCCCGAAATGGTCGCCGTGCCGCCCATCGCGCCGCCGACCATGTTCGACGAATTGCTCGTTGTACCATAGAGGGGAGAGCCAAAAACCGCCGTGCGCCCAAGCCCGCCGTTTGTCCCCGTCGCACTGGAAATCCCGGCGGCAAACGGGTTGGCGTAATAGGCGGCAAACGGGTTGGTGTTGGAGATTCCCTGGTAGGTTGAACCGCCCGCCACGCCGCCACGGCCGATAGCTCCGCCCCCAGTATTGCCGGCTCCCATACCACCATTGAAGCCGGTGCCTCCAGCGTTAGTGCCGCCGCCCGTGAATGAGCCACCACCGGTGAAAGAGCTGCCTCCCGTGAAGGAGGAGCCGCCACTCATCGAAGAACCGGAAGAGCCGCTATTGCCGAAGCCGCTGCCGCCAAAAGCTCCGCCGCCACTGCCGCCACTGCCACCAAACCCACTGGAACTTGTGGGCGCGGCACCTCCACGAGCCTGAGCATGGACCGAAGTCGTTTGAATTGCAATCCAGCCGGTAACCGCGATCCCGAGCAAAGGCCACTTAATGAGGCAGCGATTTATTGCGAACATGACAGGCTCCTTGCGACGCCGCATTTTCTGAGATTACCGTGATTCCGGTTTTTAACATCGACAACCGCCCGGAACCTCCATGACCCGGGGTCGCACGGCGGCCGCGATTTACTCCATCCACTACGATTGTAATCGATTTTCTTGAAGCAAACCCCTTCTATTCAACCCCAAGGGGGTCCCGTGGTCTCACTCATTCCGTAAAAATGGGATGACCAGTTTAATGAGACTGCGGGTTCTGTTTAGGGGGGTTGTTATGAAGCTTGGTTTTGTTAGCGCCCTTTTATCCGAACTTACGTTGGAGGAAGTGCTCGCGTTTGCCGCCGATGAGGGGTTTGGCTGCGTCGAACCCATGTGCTGGCCGCCGGGCAAAGCCGATCGCCGTTATGCCGGCGTCTCCCATATCGATGTGACCACGCTCGATGATGAAGCAGCGGGGCGAATTCGAGACCTCGTGCAGAAATACGGCGTCGCTCTTTCGGGTCTGGGCTACTATCCCAATCCGCTCGACCCCGATGCGTCAAATCGGCGAGTCGTCATTGACCACCTCAAGAAGGTCATCACCGCCGCACCGAAACTGGGATTGAACATCGTCAACACCTTCATCGGCCGCGATCCTTCGAAAACCGTCGAAGCGACCTGGCCGCTCCTGGAAGTCGTTTGGCGTGATCTCGTCAGCCACGCGCAAAATGCCAACGTCACCCTGGCTATCGAAAACTGTCCGATGCTGTTCACGACCGACGAATGGCCTGGGGGCAAGAACCTGGCCGTCTCGCCGTCGGTGTGGAACAAACTCTTCGAGACTTTTCCCAAGGCTCCCCTGGGCCTGAACTTCGACCCTTCTCACTTGGTTTGGCTACATATAGATTATGTGCGATGCATCCGCGATTTCGGCAAGCGCATCGTCCACGTCCACGCCAAGGATACGCGCATTGATGCCGATAACCTTTATTTGTCGGGCATCCTGGGCCTTGGCTGGCACACGCCGAAATTGCCCGGCCTTGGCGATGTCCACTGGGGCCCGCTCTTCTCGGCCCTCAACGATGCCGGCTATCAAGGCGCGGTCTGTATCGAAGTGGAGGATCGAGCCTTTGAAGGATCGCTGGCGGGCCGCAAGCGCGCGCTGCGGCAGAGCAAACGCTTCCTCGAGCAATTCGTGTCCTAGATGGTGAAACCTCTCGGCATCGGTTTGATCGGCTGCGGCACGGTAGGCAGCGGCGTTGCCCGGTTGCTCTTGGAGCAGTCGGATCGGCTGGCAGCTCGTGCCGGCCGTCCGCTCGTCCTTCGCCGCGTCGTCGTCCGGGATCCGGACAAAGCCCGGTCCGTTGCTATCCCCCGGGGATTGGTCACAAAGGACCTTCGTTCGATCTTGGCGGATCCGGAGATCGAGGTGGCCGTCGAGGTTGTCGGCGGCGTGGATTGGGCTTGCAAGGCGGTTTTGGAACTCCTGGCCGCCGGCAAGCACGTCGTCACAGCCAATAAAGCGATGCTGGCCCAGCATGGCGACGAGGTGTTCGCGACCGCCCGCAAGCACAAACGAACCGTCGCTTTCGAAGCCAGCGTCGGCGGCGGCATTCCGATTATCGGCGCTTTGTCCCACGGCCTATCGGCCAATCAAATCTATGCGCTCCAGGGCATTCTCAACGGCACCAGCAATTTTATCCTGACGAATATGAGCGAGGAGGGGCAGACATACAAGAAAGCTCTGGCCGAGGCGCAGAAGCTGGGTTACGCCGAACTGGATCCCACGTTGGACGTCGATGGCACTGACGCCGCTCACAAATTGGCGATCCTCGCCCAGATTGCTTTCGGAATTACCGTTCCCTTTGAAGCCATCGAAAGGCGCGGCATCGCCAACTTGCATCAGATGGATTTCCGCTATGGCAAGGACCTAGGCTACACCTTCAAGCTCCTCGCGGAAGCCTGGCTGAACGATCGGCAACTTGCCCTGCACGTTTCCCCCGTGCTGGTGCGCCGGCAAGCGCCCTTGGCCCTAATCCGCGGAGCGTACAATGCCATCCAGGTCTTCGGCGACGCAGTCGGCGACACGCTCTATTGTGGCCAAGGCGCGGGACAGATGCCGACCGCCAGTGCGGTGGTTGCCGACATTGTGGATCTGGCTGTTGGCCGGGCCCAGTTAACTTTCCAGACGCTGCGGCTCTGGTGTGGGGAAACGAACGGCATTCGCCTGCGCCCGACCACTACCGTTCCGACCCGCTTTTATTTGAGGATTCTGGTTGAGGATCATCCGGGCGTTTTGGCGGAAGTTGCCACCATCTTGGCCAGGCACAAGGTCAGCATCGCCTCGGTCATCCAGCCCGAAGCGCCGGACGATCACGACGGCGCCTCGGTCCCGCTGGTAATCATGACGCACACGGTGCCGACTGGCAGCTTCCAAGCCGCCTTCGCCGAGATCGATCGGTTGTCCTGCGTCTCCTCGCCGGGAGCATACTTTCCCGTGGCGGACTAGGAGCCTCCCATGAAGTACGCGATCGTCATCCCCGACGGCTGCGCCGATGAGCCGCAGGAATCGCTCGGCGGCAAGACGCCTCTGCAAGCGGCGCGCAAGCCGAACATGGATCGTATCGCTCAAACCGGCTTCGTCGGCCGCTCCAACAACGCGCCCCCCGGTTTGACGCCGGCGAGCGACGTCGCCACGTTGAGCCTTTTTGGCTATGACCCGATGGTCGTTTACACGGGTCGAGCGCCGCTGGAAACCGCCGCGATGGGCATCGCCCTAGCTCCGAACGACTGGGCCATTCGTTGCAATTTGGTGACAGTCGAAAATGAGGAGATGCGCGACTTCACCGCGGGCCACATCACGAGCGAGGAAGGCAAGCAGCTAATCGATGCCGTGGAAAAGCGTCTTGGTGGCCCGGTGTCTAGCGACATCGTGCCCGGCTTGAAGGGTACGCTGGAATTCCATCCCGGCGTTAGTTATCGCAATATCTTGGTCTATCGCGCCGATGGCCCAGCCCCCTTTGGCCGCGACACAAAGACTCAGCCGCCCCATGATATTCCGGACAAACCCATTGCCGGGCATCTTCCCCAGGGCCCCGGCGGGCAACTCCTTCAGAAGCTCATGGCTCTCAGCCGTGATGTGCTCCGGGATCATCCGGTCAATGTTGCTCGACGCAAGAACGGCGAACGTCCCGCCACGCAGATTTGGCTATGGGGCCAAGGCCATGCGCCGGCTTTGAGACCGTTTGTAGAGGTCTACGGCAAACGCGGCGCCATTATCAGCGCGGTGGATTTGGTCCGTGGCGTCGGGGTTCTCTTGGGTTGGAAACGCATCGACGTGCCCGGTGCGACGGGCTATTTGGATACGGATTATGCCGCAAAGGGTCGATATGGCGTGGCCGCCCTGAAAGACCATGACCTCGTTTGCGTTCATGTGGAAGCTCCGGATGAAGCGTCCCACGAAGGCAAGGCCGACGCCAAGGTAAAAGCGTTGGAAGAGATCGACCGCCACATCGTCGGGCCCCTCCTGGAAGCCTTGCCCACGCATGGCGACTGGCGCATCCTTGTCTCGCCCGATCATCGCACCCCGCTACGCACTAGAGCTCATTCGCATGGCGCGGTGCCCTTCACAATGGCCGGAACACGCATCTTATCGGCGGGGCAAACGAGCTATGACGAAGCGGTCGCGGCTGCCGCGCAAATGGCTTACGATCCGGGCCATCAGTTAATGCGCGACTTCCTGAACGTCTAAACTAAGGGCTCGCCGGCCTTCTTGCTGCTTTATGCTGCAACCGGATATCATGAATTCATTGAATTGGAACGTCCTCGGGAGTTGCCAAAATGAAATCGATCATAGCGGCGGTGTTGATCACGGTGTTGTCGGCGGCGGGTCTGGCCAATGCCGCTGACGCCAAGAAAGTGACTATTACTTGGCATGGCCAGTCCTTCTTTGAGATTCAATCCAGCAAGGGCACGCGGCTGGTAATCGATCCGCATGCCCTCGACGCCTATGGCCACAACGAGGTGAAAGCCGACATCGTTTTGGAAAGCCATTTGCATAGCGACCACACGCAAACGGAGGTCGTCAGCAATTTCAAAAAAGACATGCTCCGCCAGGGCATCAAAGACGAGAAAGGCGACGGCAAGAAAGTTGATTTCAATCCGATTGATGAGAAATTCAAGGATATGCATATTTACAACGTCAGCACCTACCATGATGACATGAATGGCATGGTGCGTGGCCGCAATAGCGTGTTCGTCATCGAGGTCGACGGGATCAGGATCGTGCATCTTGGCGACCTGGGGCATCCTCTTAATGAAACGCAACTAAAGAAAATTGGTGCGGTCGATGTGTTAATGGTCCCGGTGGGCGGCATCTATACCCTTAACGGCGCCGAGGCCAAGAAGGTCATGGATCAGCTCAAGCCCAGGCAATACGTCCTCCCGATGCATTACAGCACCAAGGTTTATTTCGCTTTGTTGACCGAAGAAGAGTTTCTGGAAGAACAGAAGAATCCAAAGGACATCAAACACTTTACAACCAACGAGATGACCGTCGACCCCGGCTTCAAGCCGGAGCGCCCCCTCATCGCCGTACTTAATTGGGAAAAACCAGGCAAACCGGAAAAATGATTGCCGTTTAGCGGCGAGCCTCCGGCGAGCGCGTTGCAACGCGCTCGCCGGAGGCTCGCCGCTAAACAGATTTCACAATCAACGATTCGTTTGAATCACTTCGATCGAGAATTGAGCGCTGCGGCGCACGTCGCGGTCGGCGTCGTGTTGGGCCGCGCGTTCCAGGGCGGGCAAAGCCTTGGCGGATGCCATTAATCCCAAAGAGCGAGCAGCGGCTTCGCGGACTACGGGACTGGTATCGCCGGCCAATCGGGCGGCCACGGGATCGAGCGCATTAGTGGCGCGCATCCGGCCGAGCTGAAGAACGGCCTCCGCCCGAACATTCTCGTCCGAGCTACCCAATTCGCGCAGATGGCGGCCCAGATCGGTTTGCCGTGTGTCAGAAACCGGAGCAGCCTGGGGCGTTTGCGTTGCTTGTGCCGTTCGGTAAACCGGATTGGCAGGGGCCGCAGGGGTTGCGGCGGTGGCTGGGGCGGCAGGCACGGCTTGCACAAGCGGAGGCGGCGCAACATAGATTGGCGGTGGCGCCACATAGACCGGATAAGGCTGATAATAGGTATAAGGGTAAGGATAGCCGCAACAGCCATACCAGGGCCGATAGTAGACCGGTAATCCGAAGTTCACTCCAATCGCCCAGCCACCATGCCCGGCTTGGGCCTGCGTCGGCATCAACACCAGGCCCAAAGCAAGGCCAAGACCGGCGATCCACGCCGCTTTCATGATCGTTTTCCTTTCGCTTCGCAGGGCCTCGAAGCTATTGCAGGAGCCGCGTTCATTCAGCTGGCGAGCTGCCGCCTGTAATGTTCATCGGCAAAGAACATTTTCTTCATTGCAAGTTATCCGCGCGGCGGATTATGCCATGCCCCCAAACGGAATCAAGTCCAAGCTTATTCGTACCTTCCATCAATCCGCTAGAGTCCGAAAAGCTTCTCAAGGGAGGCGGTCGGCGGGACTATAAGGAAATCTGTTCAGTAGCAGCCGGATTAGTCTTGGCGTAATCTCATGATCTCACGGATTCGCACCTATCCTCCGAAGTTCTCGCCGGCGCGACCGGCGGGTTGGGCGGATTTGTGCGAGGGCAACTTCAACAACCCCGGAAGGCGCGTACCCACACGACCTTTTGGCGGCCTGGACTTCTTAATGAAACCGGGCCTGCAAAAGACGGATGAGAATGCGCCGGTAGGAAAGGTGGTGGCCATGAAGTAAATGCGGTGTCAGCGGGAGTCGGCGTTCGGCCTGGGGCTCGCTTTGAGGGCCGGCGCACCCTTCTGCTCAGGGGGACTCCCGGGGAAAGGCGATTGCCTTTTCCACGCGGCTGGAAGGAGCCTTGTCAGGTGATTACTCCTGAGTATCAGGACAAGAGAGGTCACTCGGAGACATCGGCCCGCGTAGCCGCCGCATGGGGTCAGGGAAAACCCCGTGCCCAACCCCCGGAAGCCGCGCCAGGCAGCCCCTTGGAGGCGCGGCTTCCGGGACTTTTTGTTTACCCCTTCGTTTATCGTTTCGCGCCCGTGCGTTCTTGCAATCACGGGCCTCCCTAGGCTTTCGATTGCTTGACCCCCCGCGCCAAAAGATTTAAGATTGATGCGATTGGTGCACTTACGCTATCGGAGGCCTCTTCCATGCTTCGACCCCATCTTGCCGGGGGGCTCATCTGCGCAGCCCTGGGCATGATCATCTCCTTTTCACCACCCGTGCTCGCCCAAACCGAGAAAGAGAATTTCGACAAGGTCAAGTTCGACACCGTCGATCAAGTCGAACTGCATGGGCTCTTCTATCCCAGCACCAAGGGCAAAGACGCCCCCTGCGCTCTCTTGCTTCATAAATTGATCACCGGCAGCAAGGAGAAGTGGGACAAGCTGGCGGTCGCACTTCAGAAAAAAGGTTATGCCGTTCTCGCCTTCGACTTCCGCGGCCATGGCGATAGCACTTCGGTCTCACCCGAGTTCTGGAAATACAAGGGAAACCTGGAAGGCATTGGCGGGCACAATGCCGCCGACCCGAAGAAGACCATCAGCCACCGCGATTTTCGCAATGCCGGTTACTATCAATGGCTGATCAACGATATCGCGGCAGCCAAACTGTTTCTCGATCGCAGAAACGACAGCGGCGCTTGCAATTCGTCCAGCCTGGTTCTGATCGGCGAGGAGGATGGCGCCAACCTGGGGGCCATGTGGATGACAGCCGAGTTTAATCGCTATCGCGCGATCACCTTGCCGCCTCTGGCGCCGGAAAAGCTCGAACCAACCCCCGAAGGCAAGGATATTGTCGGCGCCGTTTGGTTAACCATGAATCCCCGCGTTCCCGTCGGCAAGGGGCCTGCCACCAACATCCCGACTTGGTTCAAGGACGAAAAGATCAGGAAAGTGCCGATGGCCTTTCTCTTTGGCGATGCCGATGCGGAGGGAGACCGGTTTGCCAATTCCGCGGTCAAGATATTGAAAGGGACCTCCAAACATCCTGAGGAACTGACGGCAGCCAAGTCCGTAAAAGGTGGCGCCAAACTCACGGGCGCCCTCCTGCTCAAGGAAACCCTGGATACCGATAAGCTAATCGTCGCCTACTTGGACAATTTGGCCAGCAAAAAGACCTTCAACGAATACGACAAACGCGACGTGGAAGGAAATAACTATGTCTGGAAATTCGGGAATGGGCGCTCGGTGATCGCCAAGCAAGCAAAAGAAAAGCAAATGGGCATTTTCCCGCTCGCGCTTCTGCAAAAGTAAACGAATCGGAAAACATATTCCGCGGAAGTTGTTGGCCGGCTCACGCACCAGTGAGCCGGCTCTTTTTATCCGCGCGGATGAAACTTGCGGTGAATCGCTTTGAGGCGATCGCGGTCCACGTGGGTGTAATGCTGCGTGGTGCGGATGCTGGCGTGGCCCAAAAGCTCTTGAACCGTTCGCAGGTCCGCGCCCCCGGATAAAAGATGAGTGGCGAAGCTGTGCCGAAGCGTGTGCGGGCTGACCTTGATATTTAGCCCCGCCCGGCGGACGTATTTCTTGACGAGAATCCACAGCATCACCCGCGTAAGCGGCCGCCCTCCCCGGCTGACAAACACCCATGGCGAATCCGGGACCGCCCGGGTTAGCTTCGGACGCAGCTCGCTTAAATAGGCCCGCAGCGCTTCCAGCGCGGCCCTCCCCAATGGCACGACTCGTTGCTTGCTCCCCTTGCCCAGGCACTTGCAAAAAGCCGAGTCCAGGTGCAAATCTTCCAGCCGTAGACCGACGACCTCGGAAGCGCGACTGCCGGTCGCATAGAGCGTCTCCAGAATCGCTTTGTCGCGCAGGTAAAATCGATCGAGGAGAATCGGCGCGGCCAATAGTTTCTCGACTCCTTCGGGACTCAACACTTGCGGTATGCGCTCCCAAAGCGCCGGCGAGCTAAGCAGATCGACAGTGCTTTCGGTCGTGCGCTCTTCCATGCGCAAAAAGCGGTAGAACATCTTGAGCGCGACAAGGTTGCGGGCGACGCTGGGGGGAGCGAGGCCGGCTTCCCGCAAATAATGGAGGTAGTTGCTCAATTCCCGAATGCCGGGCCGAAGATAGTCACCCAGGCTGCCTTCCGCGGTCCACCCGGCGAAGTGCTCCAGATCGCGGCCATAGGCGAGCACCGTATTGGCCGCCATGCCACGCTCCGCCTGAAGGTAATTGCGGAAGGCGGCAATGTCTTCGGTTAGAGCGGTTTGTTGAGGGGTAGCGTCCGATGACATGAGATAAAGCCAGATCCAAGGATTTGACCCGGCGAGCGGGGGCGAGAGCCCCCCGTGGAACGCAACAACACGGGGGGCTCTCGCCCCCCGCTCGCCGATTTTCGGGTAATTCTTTTTGTAATCCTACTTAGTTCTTTATCGGACGATGTCGCCTACATTCTTGTCCAAGAGTTGCCGGAGGCATGTTTTGCCCGTAGTTTCCGGCATTTTCTTCCTCAACTCTCCCCGATTCTCGGGCCAGAGGGGTAGGGGTTGAGGTCACTCAAACCCTTGAGAAACGCCGACGAGTTTTCGTCCGGTTTTCATTACGCCTTCGGTCTCCCCCGTACTCGGCAATAGCGTTCGGCACGACATTCGAGCAAAGGCATGTAGCCCCGTTAGGGGCATTCGAAAATAGCCCAGCGATTTATCGCTGGGGAAGAGAGTCTTCAATTCTCAAGTCCCGTAGGGACGGCTGAACCGGACCCCTTTCAGCCGTCCCTACGGGACTTAACCTTACTAGTCGAACGCTAACCCAGCGATAAATCGCTGGGCTATTTTCGATAGTCCCTCCGGGACCAGCCGAGAAATAAAAACAATGGGGAACAGCCCAACCCCGAGCAGTGCCGAACACTATTGCCGAGTACGGGGAAATGGGGCAGGGCGCTCACCCTTGGGCGTCCCCCCGAGGGCAAGGGAAAGGGCCTGTCCACGGTGTCGGAATGGGGGGAACACCGGGTCGCCTCTGCGTCCCAGTTGCTACTTGCTTTCCAGGCGTTTCAGCTCCTGCTCGGACTGGATTGAGAGATAGAACCCGTGCGGATCGTTGCCGTTGTTGATCTTGAACAGGATCTTGTTTTTGCCTTTCTTCAACTTCACGGGAACGCTGTATCTTTCGGGCTGGGCGGCGTCGTGGTCGCGATTGGAGAAGACCTGTTGGTCGTTGATCCACACCTTGCAGCCGTCGTCGGCCCCCAGCAAGAGAGTCGCCTCCTGGTCAGCGGGCGACTCGATCGCGCGGAAGAGATACGACACGGTGTTCGTGCTTTGGCCGGCGTAGTGCTCTTGCAAGTCAACATAGCCTTGCGCATTCGGCTTCACGGTGCGCCAGCCGACCTTGTCCGTCTTGCCGGGGTAGGTGGCTTTGAGGTCCACCTGCTTTTCCGGCGGAAACACTTGATCGAGGCCGGCGTCGTTCGCGCCGTTGTCGAACGGACCAATGATGTGCCAGTAATCCAGGGCTAGCACCGGCGTCTTGAGAGTCATCATGTAATCGACCACGTCAACCAACTCGTCCTCGGTCATGTAGGCGAGCAGGTCGGCGGGCATGATCGACACGGCGCTCTTGGCGCGCGTCTCGATGTTTTTTACGGAAATCATCGTGTCCTTGCCGTTGGCATCGCGGAGCAAAATATGATCGGCCGTCTCCTCGATGAGCAGGCCGGAGACGGTCAGACCCTTGCTGGTTCCGATGTTCCAGGTGATGTACTGGTCGGCGATGGCCTTGCTGGGATAGAGGATTGACTCGAACAAATTGTCCCGGCTGGCTTTCTTGCCGATCATCGACAGGTCGGGCCCGATCTGGCCGCCTACGCCGCGGACGGTGTGGCATTTGAGGCACTGAATCTCGCTCTTGACGCTGGCGGCCAGGAGCAGTTGGCCGTGCTTGGCATCCCCTTTGCGCGTGACCAGGGCCGCGATGCTGGGCATTTTCTTGGGATCAATCTTGCCCGGCGGCGGGAACGCGATCATGGCCTTGTTGCGGAGATCCTGATGGGGACTATTGCGGAGCAGGCGGCCGGCGTCCGCGACCAGGCTTTCCGGCAATTGTTTCTTGGAATGAGCGGCCAAGAGCCATTCATTGCCCCTTCTGGTTCCGGCCAGGACCGATAGAGTCTCGCGCTTGAGGTCGTCGGAGAAAGTCTGGTCGAGCATCACGCTTTGCAGCGCTTTGAGTGCCGCCTCCGCGCTCGGTTTGTTCTGTTGCTGATTTACCTGGTCACCCAGCGCGTGCAGGGCCTCGGTCACCAAGTCCGGGGCCTTTTTCAATTCGGCAAGATGCACGAACGCATCCAGAGCAGATACGGCGTTCGGAGAAGGCAAACGGCCGAGGGTTTGCACGGCTTCCTTGCGGAGCGCCAATGGCTGTTTGTCATCGAGCGCGAAGCCGTTAACGGTCGGCAGCGCATTGGTGATCTCAGCGGCGGCGACCAGCTTCAGGCCATTGCTTCGGCCTTCCGGCGATTGCAAGAAGCGGTCGGCCACCTCGCGCAGTTCCTTGCTGCCGCGCAGGTCCTGCCATTTACCGGGCAGGAACATTTTCAAGTTTTCCAGGATGCGATCGCGCACCTCGGCGGGTTGATCGACTTGCAAGGCTTTCACAACTGTTTTGCCGGCTTCCTTGTCGTCGGAGGCGGCCAGTATATCAATGATGCGGCCGCGCTGAGCACCGGACAGTTTGGTATCCGTGAGCAGTTTTCCCAGCCGCGGCATCATCTTGGGCGGCTGCAACTCCCAGACGAGATCGGCCACTTTATCGTTCCACTCGGTGAATTCCTTGTCGAAATCGGCGAGGATGATCTCACGGCGTTTCTTGTCATGATGCCCGACGGCGATGCCGATGGCAGCGAGGTAGAAGCGATCTTTGCCGTCGTATCGCTTGGCCAAATTGTATATCAGCTTTTTAGCTGTATTTGACTCCTGATCTCTCAGGAGAAGTAAAAACTCTCGACATGCCAGAGGTTGCGGACCTTTACTTCCTTCATTAGCACACTCTGTCCATGCATGATCCGAGCAAATGCCCTTTAGAAGACGAAGACCGAGAAGCCGATTGTTTGGGTTTTCGTCTCTAATTAGGAGAGTTAGTTCTCTTATTTCCCTGTCTTTCGGTTTTTGGGCTAGGATGCACTCTTTCAGAAGCCAGAAAGCCCGTGGACGAGTCCAGGGGTTTAGTTCCTGATCAATGGCATTGTCCAACATATCAGGCGACGGCGGTTGTGACGCGATTTTGGCAAAAGCCATGCTACGAACAGAAAGCGCGGGGGAGCTTAACGCCGTTAATAGGCCTTTATCAGTGCTTACATCCACATTCGGCTCGCTCGGCTTATTCCCCACCGGCGCCAGCCGATAAATCCTCCCCCGCGTCGTATCCCCCATCCCGTGGCCGCCGACGCCAGGGTCGTACCAGTCGCTGATGAAGACACTGCCGTCGGGGGCGACGCAGATATCCGACGGTCGGAACCAGGTGTCGGTGCTCGTTACCATGTCCTCGCGGTCGACCTTGTAGCCCGCGCCGTCCGGTTCCAGGTGATAGCAGCGGACGTGGCGTGGCCCGGCGTCGGTGTGCAGGAGCTGGCCCCAGTATTTCTTGGGCAGCAGCGTCCCCTCATAGACGCACATGCCGGTCGGCGAGCCGAAGTACGTGCGCAGGATCTTGGGCACGACGCCGGGCTTCTCTTCGTGCCAGTGCGATTGGCCGGGGCCGCGTGGGTGGTAGCCGTAGTCGCCGCCGGGCATGACGTAGCAGATGCGCGTCTGCTCGTTGCCGTCGTCGTCGTTGTCGCTGGTGAAGACGGTGCCGAAGCTATCGACGCACGGCTCATATTCATTGCGGAAATTGTGGGCGATAAGTTCGAGGTTTTTGCCGTCCATGTCGCAGCGCCAGATGGTGCCGGCCCGGCAATCGGTGTCGTTGCTCGTCCACTTTCGCCCTTTGCCGTCGGAGCTTTGCAGATTCTTGACGCCCTGGTCGCCGACGCTGAAATAAAGCTTGCCGTCCGGCCCGATGAGGATACCGTGAACGCCGTGGTCATGATCGATGCCGCCGAAGCCGGTGAGCAGCTTCTTGGGCGGGCCGTCGGCTTTGCCGTCGCCGTCCTTGTCCTCGAAGACGAGAATGTCGGGCGATTGGCAGACGAAGACCTTGCAGCCCTTGCCGTCGGGATACGGGGCGACGGCGATGCCGAGGGGGGCGAGCATTTCGGGTGATTGATAGAACGTCGTTGCCTTGTCCGCTTTGCCGGTCCCCTTGGTGTCTTCCAGGATGACGATGCGATCGCCTTCCTTGCGATTGAGCGGCTTATGGAGCAGCGTGCAGCGATAGTTGACCGACTCGCACACCCAGACGCGGCCCTTGTGATCGATGTCCATGCACGTCGGATTGACGAACAGGGGCTCGGAAGCCCAGAGCTTGAATTCCAGGCCGTCAACGGTTTTGAACGTCGCTTCCGCCTTCTCCGGGGGCACCTGGGCGCGGATGGCCGGGACGAGAGACAACGAAAGACCGATGGCCAGCACGAAATAATGACATCGCTTCATGGCAAGGGGTCGCTCCGAGCAAGAAGAGGAAGCAGGCGGGAGGTCTTCGAATAAAGGAGAGTATACCGACAAACCTTGGCGCGGTCACCGTTTATGAGGCAGCGCTATCGGATCGATTTGCTAACTTGACCCGCTGACCGAAAGCAGGTTGCCAGGCATCCCTGACCCTCAACGACCTTCTCTAGCACCGAAACAACCTAAAACGGATTCTTTCCATTTCTTTCCACGGGGGGTCAGGCGAAATGGAGAGAACCATTTGCCAGCCGCGGAGAAATGGCGGATTAGAAAGGGGTAGTGCGCAGACAGGGGCCCCTGCCTGACTTACAATCGTCGTAATTACGTTTCCGGGGGATTCGCATTTAACCTTGGTAAAGGGCCTGCTCATGGGGCGAGTCAAGAAGATCCTGTTGCGGCCAACCTGGATGACGGTCGCCCTGATCAGTCTCCAGTCTGTCACTATCCTGGCCAAAAGCCCTTGGCCGGCGCCGGTGGAGTTAGCCCTCAAGGAGGCAGGGAAGAACCGCGGCGAACTCGAGAAGGTGCTCGAGCATTACCAGAAAGCCGGTGATAAACAGAAGCTGGAGGCCGCTTGCTTCCTGGTCCGCAACATGCCGGGCCATGCCTATGTTATTACCGGGCTCTTCGATGCGAATAAGAAGGAAATCCCGTTCGACGCGCTAAAGCACCCCGGTCTAGGCGCCGCCCAAACGGCCCTCAATGACCTGGAGAAAAAGCACGGACCGCTGCATTTCGGGCCCCGGAATACGAAAAAGGACATCGAGACCGTCTCCGCCGATTACTTGATCGAGAATATCGACCTGGCTTTCAAGGCCTGGCAGGAGAAGCCTTGGGCCAAGAACATGACGTTCGCCACGTTTTGCGAGTACATACTTCCCTATCGCGCCAACAAGGAACCGGTCGAGCGCTGGCGCGCGGCGTGTGAAGTGGAAACGAAAACGATCGTCGCGGAAATGAAAGACCCGCAAGATCCGAAAGAAGCCGCCGGACTCGTCCGGAAGCACAGTAAGCATCACATCGGTTTTAGCGACCTGTACTATCTCCATCCTACCGATCAGGGCTTTGCGGAGCTGTGCGCCAAACCCATCGGTCGCTGCGGCGACATGTCCAACATGCAGGTCTACGTATATCGAGCCAACTGCATCGCGGTGGCCGGCGATTACACGCCTTTCTGGGCCAACCGCGACAACAACCACGGCTGGGAAGTCGTGCTCGATAAGGACGGCAAGGGCAACGCCGGGCTGTTCAACAAAGCCGCCAAGGTCTACCGCAAGATGTTCTCGCACAACCTGGATAACCTTTTCTTCCAGGTGAACAAAGATGAAAAGATGCCGCCCTGGCTGTCCTTACGCAGCTACAAGGATGTGACCGACCAGTACATGCCAACGACCGAGGTCACGATCAACCTCGACTATGCTCCACCCAAGCCGACCCGGTTTGCCTATATCTGCGTGTTCAACGGCGGCGAATGGCGGCCCATCCATTGGGCCTGGGCCAAAGAAGGCAAGGCGACCTTTAACAAGATGGGGCGTGGCATCGCCTATCTCGTGGGTTACTATCAGGACGACAAAGTGATCCCGGCCGCGCCTCCATTCCTGCTTGATGAGAAAGGCAAGCTCACCACGCTCGTCGCCGATGCCGAGAAGACGGAGCACATCAAGCTCACCGAAACCAGACCGATCATCAAGGACGACGATTTGAAAAAGGAACTGGCCGGCAAGGAAATCGAGAAAGGCAAGAAGTACACGCTCTCTGTGTGGGACCGCGGCTGGAAGTCACTGGGGGAACAGACGACCGGCCTTCAGGATCCCGCCCTCTTTGAGAAGTTGCCGGCCGGCGGTCTGTACTGGATTACGACGCTAGATGATCGAGAGACGGCCCGGATATTCACCGTTGAGAACGGCAAGCAGCGGTTCTGGTAAACCGCACCGAGGAATCCAAGCTATGGGACATGCACTGCTGGCGGCTGCCACCGGTTGGCTGTTGCTCTTGACCGTCTCCGTCGTTGTTGCCGCCGAGGCGGATTATCCCGAGCCGGCCCAATTGCCTTCCAAGCCGGAGTTGCCCGATCCGCTGGTGATGTTCAATGGCGACCGCGTTACCACCAAGGAGCAATGGGCGGAAAAGCGGCGTCCCGAACTCAAGGCGCTGTTTCAGTATTACATGTACGGCTTTAGCCCAGCCGCTCCGGAAAAGGTCACGGCCAACATTGACCGTGAAGATCGCCATTTCTTCGGAGTCAAGGCCACCAAGAAGGAAGTCACCATCGCCTTCGGCCCGCCTGACTGTCCGAAAATCCACTTGCTGCTTATCGTCCCCAATGAACGCAAAAGCCCGGCCCCTGTATTCCTGGGCATGAATTTCTGCGGCAACCATGCCCTGGTCAAGGATCCGACGGTTGGTTTGCCGACGGCCTGGATATATAGCCATAATCCCGGCGTCAAGAATAACCGGGCGACCGAAGAGGGCCGAGGCTCCCAGGTCGATGTCTGGGCTATCGAACAAAGCATCGACCGCGGCTATGCCGTCGCAACGTTTTACAGTGGCGATATCGATCCCGACCGGCCCGACGTTCGGGAGGGGATCCAACCCTATTTCCATAAAAAGGGGGAAAAGCCCGGACCCCACGATTGGGGTACGATCGCCGCCTGGGCATGGGGGTTGCAAAGAGCCGTTGATTATTTGCGAACGGCCGAGGAGATCGACAAGGACCGAATTGCCATCGTGGGCCATTCGCGCCTGGGTAAGACCGCCTTACTGGCCGCGGCCTTCGACGAGCGCGTCGCCCTGGCCATCCCGCTTCAGGCGGGTTGCGGCGGCACGGCGCCCAGCCGGGGCAAGGTGGGCGAGTCGGTCAAGAAAATCAACGAGGGGTTCCCGCACTGGTTTAACGGAACCTTCAAGGAGTTTAACGACCAGCCCGACCGGCTGCCTTTCGATCAGCATTGCCTGGTGGCCCTGATGGCGCCGCGTCCCGTGCTGTTCAGCAATGCCACCGAGGACACGTGGGCCAATCCGAAAGGCCAGTTTGAGGTTTTGCAGGCCGCTGATCCCGTCTACCGATTATTGGGCATGGAAGGATTGGAGGCCAAGCACATGCCCGAACCCGGCAAGCTCGTGGACAGCCGGCTTGGTTACTTCATTCGTAACGGCAAACACTCCATGACCCGCGAGGACTGGAAGGCCTTCTTGGACTATGCCGACAAGCACCTCGGCAAGGCAAGTGCGCAAAAATGATGGACGCATTCCCTGCTATAATGAAGTGGATTCGTTTCATTTCACTAGTCGGGCACCCCCCATCGTGGGGCAGGTTTTCAACCTGCCCGCAAGAGTGGCAGGTTGAAAACCTGCCACGCCCCTCTCTAGCTGATTTCCGTTCGGGGTGCGTTTAGACCGGCCTTTCTCCCGTTCAGTTCCTATCCCTAACCGCTTCCTAATGGAAGAGTGCCTTTCAAAGGTACTCAACAGGACTTCACGGTCCCGCTTTCGCTTCTTTTTCGGCTTTCATCTCGTGGATTCGTCTCAAGCTGGTAGATAGACCCTGTGGATCAGGTAACGACCCTCTGGACCAACAAAACGGGTCTCCAGGGTGGTTTGGCCATTAAGCGCAGTCGGTGTCTTTGGATGTCAGAAGGATTCATGTTTTTACAGCTGAACCCTCTGGATCACCACTTTGACCCTGAGGGTCAGGCACCAACCCTCTGGGCCAGCACCAATTGATCCACAGGGTCAGAGGGTACCGGTTAAACAGTATTCTCTAGGAGCCGCGCGCTCGGTGTGCCGGTCTTGTGGCGATCGCCAAGACAGGTTTCGATAAAAGCAAGCGACTCCTCGATGGCGTCGACTCCGAGCACGAGCAGATCACCCGAGCGCAGGTCGGCCAGCGCGGTCTGGATTGCCGTGCGTTCACTTTCCGCGCCTATCGTTTCGGTAAGGCGTTTGCCGGTGTTCAATCCCCGGCGCAGAATCCCGTTTAGCTCGTCGGCGTGCGAGTCGAGGTTGCTTGTGCCTCGGTACAAGATGACCCGGTCAAATCCTCCGCCGATCACCGCGCCCATTTCCATCACGTCGGCATCGCGACGGTTCGACGCGGCAAAGACGAGCGTGCGCCGCCGATGAGCAAACTGGTCAAGTGCCTCGACTAAGGCGGTTAGCCCCGATGCGTTGTGCGCGTAATCGACGATCACGGTTCGGTCGCCGTCCAGGATCACGTTAAAGCGGCCCGGCACGAACTGGCAATCGCCGATAAAAGATGCAAGGCCCGAGCGAATCACCTCCAGAGGCAGACCCAGCGACCAGGCCGCGCCAACCGCCGCCAGGGCGTTGTCAACCTGGAAGCTGACGCGCCCTCCGTGCGTCATCGGCACATCTGCCAGCGGCGCTAGTAGCTCCTCATGTTCTGCCTCGGCTAGCACAATGGCGCCCGCCCGCACTAATACAGCACGCCCTCCCGTTCGCTGATTCGTCCTGATGAGTGGATTGGCACAGTCGCGCGAAAAGTAAATCACAGCCGCGGGACAGGACGCGGCCATCGCGGCCACCAGCGGGTCGGCCGCGTTCAGGACGGCGGCGCCCCTCGGGGCCACGGCCTCGACAACCGTTTGTTTGACCCGCGCCAATTCTTCCAGCGTCTGAACACCGCGCAGGCCCAGGTGATCGCCCTGCCCGATGTTGGTGACAACCGCCACGTCACAGGCATCAAAACCCAGTCCTTCGCGTAGAATCCCACCGCGCGCCGTCTCCAGCACAGCCGCGCTCACGCGCGGGTTTAGGAGGACTGCCCGGGCGCCTCTTGGGCCACTGGAATCCCCCGTGGCCGTGCGCCGGACGTCAACAAACTGTCCGTCGGTACAGGTCATGCCGACACTGTGGCCCGCCTCGCGCAGCAGATGGGCAATGAGTCGCGTCGTCGTCGTCTTGCCGTTGACGCCTGTCACGGCCACAGTCGGGATGCGGCCCGTTTGCCCTTCCGGATAAAGCATGCCCACGATGGCCTCGCCCACGGCCCGCGGCTTGCCGGCAGAGGGCTCCAAGTGCATGCGCAGGCCTGGCCCGGCATTCACTTCGACGACGCCTCCGCGCTGTTGCTCCAGCGGCCGGCCAAGGTCCGTAGCGACGATATCCACCCCGGCAATATCGAGGCCGACTACCTTTGCCGCGTCCACCGCCCGGGCCGCTACGTCCGGGTGGACATCGTCGGTTACGTCCGTGGCTGTTCCGCCGGTGCTTAGATTGCCGTTGCGCCGGATCAATACCTTCTCTCCAGCGGGTGGGATTCCGTCAGGCGTGTAACCTTGCTCGTTCAGTACCGCCAGCGACACCGGGTCGAGCTTGATGTAACTAAGCACTGTGGCGTGGCCGTCGCTGCGGCGCGGATCGCGATTTACTTCCTCGATCAGTTGACGGATCGTGGACCGACCATTGCCGATTACATGGGCCGGCTCCCGGTGGGCAGCGGCCGCTAGGCGGTCGCCAATCACCAAGAGCCGATGATCCGAGCCGGGGAGAAACGTTTCAACAATGACGTGCTGATCTTCCCTTCGCGCGGCATCATAGGCCTGCACAACTTGCTCGCGCGTAGCCAGGTTGGTTGCGACGCCGCGGCCATGATTGCCGAATTGCGGCTTGACGACCACAGGGAGCCCGATGTCCTCCGCCGCCTCCCAGGCGTCGTCGGCGCAGGCCACAGGCCGGCCTTCGGGCACCGGGACCCCAACGGCATGCAGTAGGTTCCGCGTCAATTGCTTATCTTGGGCAATGGTCTCGGCAATCGCGCCTGTGCGATCCGTCTCGGCAGTGCAGATGCGGCGCTGATGAATGCCGTGGCCCAATTGAACTAGGCTACCCTCATTGAGCCGGCGGGTCGGGATATTGCGCTTGTGAGCCGCCCGAACGATCGCATTGGTGCTAGGACCAAGACGGCAGTCGTGGGCGAGATCGCATAGTTCGCGCATTTTCGCTGCCGAGTCGAAGGGCCTGTCCTCCAGCGCCGCCAAGCACAATTCGCGAGCCGTCTGCAGGCACGCCTGGCCCAAGGCCTCCTCCTCATACTCCACCACAACTCGGTAAAACGTGGGCGGTTCTACGGCTTTGGCTAACCCAAATGCCACGTCGCTGCCGGCGCGGGATTGCAGAAGCAGCGTTAAATGCTGGAGAACATAGGCAAGACTGGTCCCGCGCCGGAGTTGCTGAAAGAAATGCTCGCTGGGTCCGGGACCGGCTCGCTGCTCGTCAAGACCGGCCAGCAGCTTAGCCAGGCGCTGGTCGAAGGCAGGGATGGCGTTCGTCGGAGTAGCTTCTAGATTCGCCAGAACAACTTCCGCTTCGAGCGCCAGAAATCGCGTCCAACGGTTGCGCCCGCGCAGGACCCATATTTTACGGAATTCCATATTAAATCTCCTCGACTTGCCCCGTGCTGCGCTTTAGGGGTGAGAGCTCCTTCCAAGTCGCAAACAAATTGCGCGATACCAAGACGGCTGATCTCGGCGACGAGGTCAATTGATATTCAGGGCCAGGTCAGCGGCGTTGGCCCAGGCCCTGTTTAGCGTTACCTCGCGAGCGCCGGCGTTGATGAGCCGGCGGAAATAATCCGCCCCTTCGTCCGGAAACTCAGGCTGTATAACCAACAATTCACCTAGCCGCACACGGGCTAATGCCTGCTCAATAGCCCGCAAGTTGCCCCGAATCTCCAATACATCACGGACGCGGCTTCCCTTCGCCAGGCCCTTGCGCATCAAGGCGAAGATGGCTCCGTCTGGGCGGCCGCGCAGTTCCGTGTCTTCGTAAATGATGACGCGATCATAAGCATTGCCCAGCAATTCGCCCTGGTAAATGATGACGTCATCGCTGCGATCACCCGGGACCGCATAAACAACGGAGCGCTCAACATGAGGAAATGGCCGCAAAACCTCGAGTAAATATTCCAGCGCGGAAATGTTGTGGGCGTAATCGACAATGACCGTAGCGCCCTTGTATTCAAACAGGTTGAAGCGCCCCGGCACTTGATCGAGCACCGAGCCAAACGTCTCCAGCCCTGCGCGGATCACTTTAAAGGGGACACCAACGGCCCAGGCCGCCGCGGCTGCGGCCAGAGAGTTCTCCACATTGAACCCGACCCGCCCGCCATGGGTCAGTGGGATTTGGTCAAGTGAGATCAAGAATGTTTCGCGATCGCCATCGGCGAAAAAGATTTGTTCGTCGCGGACAAAGGTGGCACGTTTTCCCGCCGCCCGATGCTGTTCAATAAGGGGGTGGCCTCCGTCCCGGGCGAAGTAAATCACTTGGCCCCTACAGTGCTCCGCCATCTGAGCGACAAGTGGGTCCGCGGCATTTAGGATCGCGGCGCCCTCGGGAAGGACAACATCGACCGGTGTGCGCTTGACCTTGGCGACCTGCTCAGCCGTGTGAATGTCCCCTTGACCCAAATGGTCCGCCTTGGCGATGTTCGTAACAACCGCGACGGTGCATTTGTCAAAACCAAGGCCTTCCCTGAGGATTCCACCGCGAGCAGTTTCTAATACAGCTGCCTGGACCTCAGGATGCTGAAGGACCGCCATGGCACTCTTGGGGCCGCTACAGTCACCGGCCTCGATGAGGCGCTCGCCAATGTAGATTCCCTCGGAACAAGTCATGCCGACCGAGCCGTAGAGCCGTCCCAGAATGTGAGCGATCAGCCGAGTTGTCGTTGTTTTGCCGTTAGTGCCAGTAATTGATATAAGCGGGATCCGACCATTTTCGCCATCGGGGAACAAGCTGGCCACAATGGCCTGCGCAACCGGTTGGATTTGGTCGGCAGCCGGCTTGAGAAACTCGCAAAGGTTGGGCTGAGCGTGCACGGCCACGACGGCGCCGCCGACTTCTTCGAATGGCCGGCTGATGTCTTGGGTGACGACCTCGACGGTGGTGATATCTAGGCCGATGGCCCGGGCTGCCTCGACCGCTCGGGCGGCGTTTCCCGGATGGACTTGGTTCGTCACGTCCGGTACTTCGTCAGCGTTTTGTTGAACAGCGGCAACGACTCCGCCGCCCGTCACCAAAAGTCGGTACACCGACCCGGGCAGGATTCGTTCCACCAAGACGGGATCATCGCCCTCGTCGGAAGCCCCCGCATAGGCGGCCAGCACGTCCTCCTTCGTTTCAAGCAGGCTCCATTCCGGGCGTCGCTCTCGTCGAAATCGCGGGCGGATGGACACCGGCAAGCCTAGTTCTTGAGCGGTTTCCCAGGCGGCCTCGGGACTTGCTACCATTTCCCCGGACGGCACAGGGACGCCGATGGCTTGTAGGAGGCTCCGAGTCAAGTGATTGTCGCGGGCTATGGATTCCGCCGTCGCGCTGCTGCGGTCCGTTCGGGACCCCTGAAGGCGATGTTGCCGGGCGCCGTGGCCAAGTTGAATCAAGCCTTCGGAGTTCAGAAAGCGGACGGGGATGTGCTGCTTTTTGGCGGCTTTGACGATTGCCTGGGTCTCTGCTGGAGGCCTCAAGCGCCGATTCAACTCACGCAGTTTTTCTGTCTCCACTGCTACATCGAATGGATCATCGTGGACGGCGGCCCGCCAGAGCCGGAGGGCGGTCTCCAGCGCCGCCCGGGCGAATTGTTCGTCCTCATATTCAACGACCACTTTGTAAATCCCATCCGTCGCCGTCTCGCGAGCACGGCCGAATCCAACGTCCGTGCCGGCCAGGCATTGGAGTTCCAGCGTAATATGTTCGAGAATGTGGGCGGGATAGGTGCCGCGGCGCAGGCGTTCGAAAAAACCGCCCCGCTCGCCGATGCTGCAACGGTGTTCAATCATCGAGGGCAGCCAGCTCATTAGGCGCGTGTTGAAACCGGGAAGCTCGTCGGAGCCACAGTTGTAGGGACCCAAGTCCACCCAGGCCTCCAGAACCGGAAAATTGGCCCAGATATTTGGACCGCGCAGCGCTAGTACCTTCAAGATGTTCATGTAACCTCCTGCAGCCCCTCTCGGAGTAGACAACCGGTCCCTGGCGCCCTGAATTGAATGCTTTGGATTGTTGCTACAGCACGCTTGCACAGAGTGAGCAGGCGTGCTACTTCCCTCAACGTTGAGGTCGATAATGACGGGTTCCGCCGCCCTTGGCGCAAAAAGCAAACACACTTAAGCAAATCGCATGCCTTCAATCTGATAGCCGGCACCGAAGGTGCTTTAGACGCGGCTATCAAATAGGCACTGGCAGTTAAAGACGAAAACCCAGGCAATTTTCTAACGCCGCGCTCGCCGGGCAGGCAAAGTCTCTCATATGTGCACAGGACTTCCCAGAATCGAGAAAAGCCTATTGGGAAACTCTTTGTGGCTGCCCTGCCCTGGTTTGAATCCAGACGGGCGTACAATAAAGAATATTTAGAGCCATTCTTAATGCAAGTTTGGAAGAGAGCCAGATTTGACTCAGCTGAATAGTGCCTGGGAAACACTGCCCCAGGATTGGCACGGCGATGTGGCGACCCAGCTCGAGTCTGGCGAGTCATTGGAGGCCTGGTTCGAGCCCGATCTTGACCAGCAATTGCATTATGCTCGAGGCCTGGTTCTGTTAACCAGCCGACGCATTTTATCGATCGAGGGTGCCGGCTCACTGGGGCAGGCTTGGCCGCTAGACTCGGAAACGACTTTGCGGGCTACGGAGCATGGCGGCACGGGGACTCTGGAACTGGTCTGCCCGTTCGTGCGGTTGACTCATTGGCGGTATACGGCAGCGCGCGCGGCGAACGTTTTCCAATTCATTCAGCGCCTGGCGGATCTTCGTTCTAGCCAGAATGGCCAGAATGGCCGGAATAGCACGACCGTCTGCCCGAGCTGTGGCGCCGTAGTCAACACCCAAGACGGCCGCTGCCTGGCCTGTGCCGCCGGCCCGCCAAGGCCGTCACTGTCCGCATTGTATCGGCTGGTAAGCTTCGCTCGGCCCCGCGCCGGCATAATCTTTCTGGGATTCCTGCTCACCCTCACCTCTACTGCCGTCGGCTTGGTCCCGCCGTATTTGACCATGCCGCTTCTGGATCGTGTGCTCATTCCCCATCAGAGCGGTCAGGCGGCCGACTTTAGTCTGGTCGCCTGGTATCTGGGCGGTCTGGCGGTCGCCGCGGTGCTCGCCTGGTTCCTCGATTGGGGCCGACTCTATGTGCTGGCGCGAGTGGGTGAGCGGATTAGCGCCGATCTGCGCGCCCGCACCTACGCTCATCTGCAGCGTTTGTCGCTTGAGTTCTTCGGGGGCAAGCGAACTGGGGACCTGATCGCCCGGATCAGCAACGACACCGAGCGACTTTGCAATTTCCTGTCGCTGAACTTGATCGATTTCGGCACCGACATTCTGATGATCCTGATGACCGCGGCGATCCTGCTCAGCATCGACGCGCCGCTGGCCGTGGCCGCCCTGTGCCCTTTCCCTGTGATTGTCTGGCTCGTTTACCGGGTGCGCGGTCGGCTTCTTCGAGGCTACCGTCTGGCCGGAGCGGCCTGGTCGGCCATGACCAGCATTCTTGCCGACGCCATTCCGGGCATCCGTGTCGTCAAGGCGTTTGCCCAGGAATCGCGCGAAATTGAGCGGTTCGAGGCCGGCAACGAACGCGTCTTCTCCGCCAACGACCGCCTGAATCGCATCTGGTCGGTCTTCGGGCCGACGGTAACGATGCTGACGACCGTGGGACTGCTGGTCGTCTGGGCATTCGCTAGCTGGCGGGTGTACCACAATTTTATCACGGTCGGTGTGCTAACCGCTTTCTTGGCGTATATCTCGCGCTTTTACACACGCATCGAGTCGATGATTCGCATGGCGTCGGCCGTGCAACGAGCGTCGGCCAGCGCCCAGCGCATCTTCGAGATCCTGGACCGCCAGCCCAGCGTCCCCGAGCCGGCGCGGCCGGTTCACCCGGGCAAGCTGGCCGGCCAGGTGGAATTGCGCAGCGTTCGCTTCAAGTACGGAGCCCGCGAAGTGTTGCACGGGCTGGACATAGCTATCGAGCCTGGCGAAATGATCGGGTTGGTCGGGCCTAGCGGCGCCGGCAAAAGCACGCTGATTAACCTCATCTGCCGATTTTACGACGTCAGCGCGGGGGCCATTTTGGTGGACGGCAAGGACATCCGGTCCTTCCCGGTGGAGGAATATCGCCGCAATATCGGCATCGTGCTCCAGGATCCGTTTCTCTTTTACGGGACCGTGGCCGAGAACATCGCTTATGGCCGGCCCGAGGTTAGCCGAGCCGAGATTGTTGCCGCGGCCCGAGCGGCACGCGCCCACGAGTTCATCTTGCGCCTGCCCAACGGCTATGACACGCTCGTGGGAGAGCGGGGGCAGTCCCTCTCGGGCGGCGAGCGGCAGCGAGTCTCCATCGCTCGGGCGCTGCTGATCGATCCGCGCATCCTCATCCTCGACGAGGCGACTTCATCGGTGGACACCGAGACCGAGCGCGAGATCCAGGCCGCGCTGGAGAATCTGATCCGCGGCCGAACGACTATTGCGATTGCTCACCGTTTGAGCACGCTCCGGCGAGCCGACCGTCTGGTCGTTCTGGAACGCGGGCGCATTGTCGAGATCGGCCGGCATGATGAACTTCTGGAAACGCCGGGAAGTTATGCCCGCATGCACCAAGCTCAAATGGAAGTGCTGCAAGGAAAGACAGAGGGGCCGGTTCTCAATGATGCCGATCTTGGTGGCCAAACCTCAAGAGTCGCGGGGACCGAAATATGAATATCAATGGCACGGCGAACGGCCAATCGAAGCAATACGACTTTGGCTTGCACCAAGACAGCCTGGGAAGGTTGGTGTTGAGCGACGGCGGCCTGGAACATGTCGGGGTCGATCCGGTGCGAGCGTTTCCTTTCACCGACCCCGATCATGGGATCGCCATCTGCGATGCCGAAGGCCACGAGTTGATTTGGATCGACGATCTGAAAGCTGTTTCCGCGCCGGTTCGGCAAGTCCTCGAAGAACAATTGGCTCACCGCGAGTTTGTGCCTATCGTGGGTCGCATCATCGCGGTTTCGGCGGCGGTCGAGCCTTCGGAGTGGGAAGTTGAAACAGATCGAGGCCGCACGCGCTTTCTCCTGAACAATGAAAATGACGTTCACCGCCTGAACGAGCACGGCGCATTGCTCACCGACTCGCACGGCATCCGTTACTTTATCCCCGATGCAAGAAGACTAGACCCAGCCAGCCGGGTCCTTCTCGAACGTTATCTTTAGGGTCAGCTGGCCCTTGCCCAAGACCCAGTCCGCCACTTTTTTACACAAGTGGCGGACTCGCTTTTTTGCTTGAAAACCTTCCTGCAAAATAGTTTGCGCCTCGAGGAAAAAGCGAGTCCGCCACTTCGCCACTTTGGCGGTAAACGCGCCAAGCGGCGCCGACCTACTGACATGGAAAACACCCTCTCAAATCCCGGATAATTCAGCCAGTCGAGGAGCGTTTTCTTACCCGCCCGGCGCCGGCTCGGCCCAGGGTCGCGGCCCGTTTCACCTCCGACCGTAGACTTCTCATGCCCATCAAACCCGCCCATCAAGTCGTCGCTCAGGCCGTTTCTTGGCTTTGGCCGGAGCGCCTGCCTCTGGGCAAACTCGTCATCCTTGACGGCGATCCCGATTTGGGGAAATCGCTGATCGCGCTGGACCTTTGCGCCCGCCTGAGCACCGGCCGGCCGTTTCCCGACGGCCGCCCAGGCCCCGGCCCGGCCAACGCGCTGGTGCTCAGCGCCGAGGACAGTCCCGCCGATACGATTGTTCCGCGCCTCGAGCGCCTCGGCGCCGACATGCAGCGCGTCTCCGTCTGGCAGCGCGAGGCGGACGACGAGGATTGGCCCTGGCGCTTCCCCGCTCAGGCCGACCGGCTCGATGAAGCCCTGGCCCGGACGGACGCGCGGCTGGCCGTCATCGATCCCATCATGGCCTTTCTGGATGACAGCGTGCTCAGCGCCAGCGATCCGAGCGTCCGCCGGGCGCTGGGGCCGCTCATGCGCCTTGCCGAAAAGCACCGTTGCACCCTGCTCATGCACCGCCACCTCAATAAGCAAGGCGGCAGCAAGGCGCTCTATCGCGGTCTCGGCTCGATCGCTTTCGTGGCCGCGTGCCGATTTGCCATGCTGGTGGCCCGCGATCCGACGGCGCCCGCTCGTTGCGTGCTGGCACAGGTGCGCAACAGCCTGGCCGGGCCCCAGCCGAGTCTGGGATACCAGGTTGCCGCCACGGACGGCGCCTTGCCAACGGTGGAGTGGTTGGGCGTCAGTCACCATTCGGCGAACAACCTCCTGGCCGGCGCCGCCAACGTGGACGATCGGCCGCGCGACCAGGCGACCGTTTTTCTCGAGCAATTTCTCGCCGACGGCCCACGCACCTCGGAGGACGTTTGGCAAGCCGTCGAGCAAGCCGGCATTGCTCCACGCACTCTCGAGCGGGCCAAGAAAGACCTCGACGTCCGCTGCGACCGCATGCACAAAGACGGCCGCCCCGTCACCTACTGGCTCCTCCGAGGCCAAAAGCTTCCGAACAACTTGGACCCCGAAATCGACCGCTGGTTTGCCGAGCTGGAAAGGCAGTACCCGCCTATTCCGCATGAAAAGGATCTTTAGGACAGGTCCTCGTAAGGAAGATGCCAACCCCTAACCCCAGGTGATTCATGAACGATCCACGCAAGCACAACTACTTCGAGAAACTGAAGAGATTTGTAGAAAAGAACAAGCCGGCCCGCGGCCGCATCACGGAAATCGACATCTGGCACGACGACTGGTGCCGCATCTACCAAGGCGGCTACTGCAACTGCAATCCGGAGATCAAATTCCACCTAACTTCGGACAGGAATTGAGGCATGCCCGGCCCACGGTCTTGCTGCCATGCCCACGGCTTTGCGTGGGCATGGCAAGCACGTAGTTTCCGGGTGCGAATTGATACGGAGCCGCTGACCTGGATCGTAAGTTTGCGATGCTTCGCTGTGCCTCGCATGCCCAAACAAAGCTGCGGGCATGGCAGCTGGCGTGCCTGGACGACTGGTTGATTCCGTGGCTGGCTGTGGCTGATTAGTGTCAACTCGATTTTTCTTCTGGAAGCTTAACATCAAGTTACTTGCGACTTTTTCTTCATTCAGCACCTTTTTTCTTCCTCTAGCAAATCTTCACAAGCAGGATGCCTGCGACCAGGGCCGCCAAGGATAGGCCCAGGCCAGGAGTCGCCGGCCATTAGCGATGAAAACCACGGAGCGCCTACGCCGGATCGCGCAAATGCTCCCCGGTATCGGTCAACGGGTTATCGGATGGGCAAAAGGGAGCTAGGGTTGTTTTGTTGTTTGCCGGTTGCCTTCCTTGCGATCGGTCACGGATCCCACTGACCTTAGCGAAAGGGAAGGGCCATATGGCGGACGAACGCCCATTAACAATCGATCGCGAGACGGTGCCCGCCTTTCCAAAACAGCATAAGGCGGAAGTATCGGACAACCCGCAGGAAGAGCGCGTCCTCCCCGACCTAGTGGCCGCCGACCCGGCGAAGAAACAGGGAAGCAGCTATGTCGAGGAGCCGGCGATTCCCGAAATCGATGGCTGGCTCGGCCTTTTTGCATTTGCCTTGATAATAGGTCCCTTTTTCACGGCCTACTCGATCATTCAGAACTTCACTTTAATTAGTACCGGTCAGACAACCGATCTACAGTCCGTTTTGAAAATTGAAACGGCGCTTTTGTCGATCTTAGTTCTGTTTCACGTGTACGTCGCCGTCGCCTTCTTCCGCCGCAACAAAGCCGCTCCCAATCTAGTGATCACCCTGCTTATCGCGCGCGTTGCCTTCTACGTCATCGACATGCTCGTCATAGAATCCGTCCTGAAAAAGAGCGCCGAAGTAGACGATTTACTCCGTTCATTGATTGGAGCTGGGATTTGGATTCCTTACTTTCTGCTGTCGAAACGCGTAAAGGCGACATTCGTTTTTGGCGGGGCCACTGGGAACGGTGTCGTCCTGACGTCGATCAATGATACGCCTAGTGGTACCGTCTGCGTTCCGCCGACATGGCCTCCGCTCCCGAAAACCGATAGCCGCGGAGTAGGTCCCGATCCTGGAAAAGAAGTTCGCTCCAAGGTCGACCAATACATCACGTCGCAACCATCCGGCGCAAGTTTGCTGGCGGGCCAAGGTCCCCCCTTACTTGAACGTCCCGCCCCGAACAAAGGAAAATTGAGGTGGGGCCGATCTCTTTGGGTCGCGATTCCTATTGCCGTTTTGGTCTGCCTACTCGGTTGGTATTGGCAAGGTTCTTCGAGGAGTAGGTCACCTGATGCGATTTTTCTTCGAGTCTCACCAGCAGTTGTGCAGGTAGTAATCCAAGACCGAGAAGGCGCTACCCTTGGCACCGGGTCCGGCTTTCTGATTAGCTCAAAAGGCCTTATAGCGACCAATTACCACGTCATCGAGAAAGCCCACTCGGCGCATGTAGTTCTTGCAGACAAGACGGAGTTGTCCGTGCTGGGTGTTGCTGCCCTGGACGAAGAAGCCGACATTGCAATTATCAAGGTTGTTGGTCAGATTAGCGCTCCACCGCTGGAATTGGCCGGAAACGACCTCCCTCCGGTCGGGGCCAAGGTGTACGCCATCGGTAACCCCCTTGGGCTTGCCAATACCCTAAGTGATGGCCTGGTCAGTGGGCATCGAGGAGATGAGAAAATCACGCTGATTCAGACCACGGCGCCGATTAGTCCGGGATCGAGCGGTGGCCCCTTGCTGAGTGCCGATGGGAAGGTCGTCGGCGTTACAACGCTTTTTGGGAAAGTCGGGCAAAACCTCAACTTTGCTGTTCCCGCTTCCCACGTCGCAAGGCTTCTTCTTCGGTGCGAGGGCGAAGGGCAACTGACACAATTCCCGCTTGTTCGACAGACTGAAGCGATCGCCTATATCAAACGCGGCATGGCCTGGTTTGAAAAGAACGACTACGAACAGGCCATCAAGGAATTCAATGAAGCCATTCGGCTCGATCCAAAGTACGCGCTCGCTTACTGGAACCGTGGCAAAGCGTGGTTGGCCAAGAGTGACTACGACCAGGCCATCCTTGACTACGGCCGGGCCATCCAGCTCGATCCCACAGACGCGTCTGCTTACGAGAGCCGCGGTTACGCCTGGTTCTGCAAGGAAGATTACGACGAGGCGATCAAGGACTACAACGAGGCCATTCGGCTCGATTCCCAAACTACCTATTTCTATAGGGGTAGCGCCTGGTTGCGCAAGAAGGACTACAACAAGGCAATCAAGGACTACAACGAAGCCATTCGGCTCGATTCACAGAATTCCTTTTTCATTACCAGCCGCGGCAATGTCTGGTCGCGCATGAAAGACTATGATAAGGCGATCAAGGACTACGACCAATCCATTCGGCTCTATCCGAAAGACGCGTCCGTTTACACCTCCCGCGGCGATGCCTGGTTCGCCTGTCATTACTACGACAACGCCATCAAAGACTACGACCAGGCCATCCGGCTCGATCCGAAATACGCGCGGGCTTACAATAACCGCGGCGATGCCTGGTTTGCAAAGCAGGAATACAGCAATGCCATCAGGGACTATGACCAGGCCATCCGGCTCGACCCGAAAATCGAGCCCGCTTACACCAGCCGCCGCGCTGCTTGGTCGCTCAAAAAGGGAAGATAAGTCTAGCGTTGCCTCCGGGAATACAGCCAGACGAGCCGGCTTCTTTTCGGTAAAGCTCTTGATCGGATTGCCGAATTCATCGCGGTAGGCTTGCCGGCAATTGCTCTTGGCAAAGTGAAAAGAAAAGTCCCAACCGTCTCGGGACGGTTGGGACCTTCGTTCTAGCTCCTGCGGTTTGACCGCACGGCTATGGCAATGGTGATGATGGCAGAAATGGCGCTCACCAAAGTTGCCAACTGAACAATACGTTCCATTTCATACTTCCAATTCCTGCTCTGATCTTAATAAGTTACCACGCCAACCCATGGGGGGCAAGAGGGGGTAGTGGTACAGTTTGAAATGGGGTTTTTAGGGTTGCTTCTGCACCGCCGGGGCTGATTGCGTAATGCCTAGCGCCCGGTTGAGCCACGTTTTTACAGGATCAAAAAGAAGCCCAACGGCGGCCGCCAGGATGATTAAGGCAACGCCCCACAGCTTATCCCTCGTACGCTGTTTGTCTTCGCGGCTTTGATCTTTTTGGCGTTGTTCTTCTTGTCGCCTCGAATGCTCTTCTTGTCGCCTCAGATCTTCCTCACGCTGGGATTTTTGTCGCTCTAGATCAGCGGCGCGCTGCTCGCCCTGAAAGCGCCGTTCGCTTTCTCGTTGCTCATTCTGCAGCCTCAACAACTCCACTTGGAGAATCATTTCTTGATGCTCTTTTGGGTTAGATCCCACTTGCCACTTCGTGAACTTCTCACAGCGACGTTCTTTTCTTATCGCTTGCAAAATCTCTGGCTGGATTCCTGGATTAGCCTCGTCTCTAAAGTTGATAACGCGCTTGGCACATATCGGCAGGGGATCGTGTATTGGCGGTGATCCTGCAAAGAACGCCTCTTTTCTAAATCGTTCATTCGCTTCGTCAAGACTGCCTTTAGCCCGATTTCGCAATCCCAAAAAGCCACAATCGGCGCAACAAACGTGTTCGACCGGCTCCATGCTTTCACTCCTAACTGGATTCGACCGTCCCGTCCTTGTGGTGAGTCAACACCACACGCAAGGGACGGCCGCGCCGGTTTGCAAATCCGGGGTTCCAGCTGACCAGCATTCTATTCGGTTTCCGCCTCAGCCAACAACTCTTCCAGCGTCCACGCCTGCCCTGTCGTGTGTTGCGGCGGCTCGCTAGAATGGGGTTGCTTAGGTCGCATTTTGGCTAACCGCCTGATTGTGATTGCCCTCGCAAGTGCTTCAACACTTACGAGGGTTTTTTCATGGTCAACAAAGCCTCTCTACTATTGGGAAAACCGTCAAATCACGTCGCGCCGCAATCTCTGGAAGCGAAGCCAACTGTTTTTCGGCGGTTTATGCGATATAATTGGGCGCTGAATGGACCTGCCGGGAGTTGAACCCGGTGCCGGCGTTTAAGAGACGCTAGCTCCGACCTGGCAGGCCCGATTGAGAGGCCGCCTTGCCCCACGACTCCTGGCTACCAACCGAAGAAGTCGCGGGACTAACTTTTGCGGTCTGCTGAGCGGCGGCTCAAACCTCAGCAGACCTTTTCCTTCTTCTCATTGGCTCACCGTCCTTCCCAATGGGCGCAAAAAAAGACGAACGCTCCCACCGATCCGCTTGAATCGGTAAAGCGCTCGTCTTGTTGTTCATAATGCCAAGCATCGCCCTTGAGCCTTAATTGCTCTAAGGCCAATTCTATCAGCAAACCGGCCTCTGTCAAACTAGTCAATTTGACGTAAGTCAAACTGTACCACTACCCACTCTACACTTCATTAATCGCTATCCGAAGGCCTGCATTTCATGTCAGAAGTTCAGAAGCGCAACGGCCTCAGCGTTGTTGACGCGCCCCCTACGCCGAGGCGAAGGCGGATTGGGACAATTGGGATAAAGCTTTTCAGACAAATCGACTAGGTCTGTTCACCGCCTGGTTTGCCCCGGCTTTGGGAGGATGCGGCTGGTTCGCCGAGCGGAGGGAACGATATGTTCCACTTCGAATGGAAAGTTGAAAATGGCTTCCGGAGCGCGGCAGTATTCGCATCGGTGACCGGCGCAGCGGGAAACTAGCGGATAATGGGGGTTCATGGGGCCAATCCGCGCATCATGGCCATGGCGCGCTCGGTCGCGCCTCGCCATTCCGCTTCCACGAGCGCGTCTAGTTCGGCCTGTTCCGCGGGAGGCAGCGCGGTTTGCCCCGCGCCCGCCTGGCGCCAGCGGGCCATGAGTTCCTGCAAACGCTCTTGCTGCGCGGCTGTAAAAAATCTGTCGGGACGCAACTGTTGCACGACGACGAGCGTGCTCGACTCCGCCTGATCCAACTGCGACGAAAGCGCATCGAGCGCTTCGCCCGCCGTTTTGCCAACCGCCTGCCTGTTGCCGGCAACGGCCCGGTAGCCGGTGGTCTGCGATCCGGGGTTCTCGGGCAGAATTGCAATGGTGGTCATAATCGGATTCTCCGGCTGGAATCTACCACAAAAACCGAGCGCGGAAAAGAGAGCTAACAGTCCGGAAATGGGGACATCGTGAGTATTCCACCTAAATCTACGACGGAACCTTCTGGCCCGTTAGTCAATCTAACGTCAACCCAACCTCCACTCTCCGCCCCAGCGCTTCCGCCCATTTGTGCAGCGTCGCAAGCGAGGGGTTCAGCATCTTGCCTGTTTCCAAGCGGGACAGTGCGGGCGAGTCAATGCCCATCCGTTCGGCTTTGAATCGCACCTCGCCGCTTCTCACACCTTCTCTTCTACCAATTCCAGCCGCAAGCCGAGCGCTTGGGCTACGGCCTTCACGTTTGACAATTGGGCATCGCGGCCGTATTCGATGTCGCGCACGGTGTTGGGATTCGGGATTCCCGCTAGTTTGGCGACCGCGTACCAGGTCAGGCCTTTGGCTTCCCGTGCGGCCCGGATTTGAGCGGGCAGCCCTGGGGGAGAAGCAAGGCGACTGGCGCCCTGGGCCGGCGGAAATTCCTGCATCACCTTCGCGCGAATCTCAGCATGACGCTCGCGCTCCTCGGCCGTTGCCGATCGAACAATTCGTTTGAATTCCTTCTTCGCCATGGAATCACCCTTTGCTTCGCAAGCTTGTGAATCAATCAGCTCATGGTTCTGGGACTTCATAGGCCGTCACGGGATAGATCGTGTCCTCGTCAATCAGCTCGTACACAACAATGATAAATGTGCCATCCGGTGCATAGCCAAAAACACAAGGTTGGCCAGACGAACGGCTGACGGCTTGGCTTTCGTAATTGGCCAACACATGCTCGACATCCTCGACGGTCAGTCCGTGCTCCTCGATGTGCTCAATGTTGCCACCCGGTTCGTCATTCCAGATGATTTGCTGAAACACAGACTCTTCCTCCGGGACCGGGGTTCATTATGACAACATAATGCGATAATGCAATAGATTGCGTTAAAGTGGTGGCCCTATAATGGTGGCGACAAACCAACCTCCACTCTCCGCCCCAACGCTTCCGCCCATTTGTGCAGCGTCGCGAGCGTGGGGTTCAGCATTTTGCCCGTTTCCAAGCGTGACGGGGCGGGTGGGTCGATGCCCACGTCGAACACGATTTCAAGGCGCAGTGTACTCCTTCGTGTAGAATCGAAGCATGTCCAAGAAGTCATCTCTTCCGACTACGGTAAAAATGACCCGCTGGTATCGCGGAGCGGACGTGCCGTTAAAGGTGATTCGTCAATTCGCACGCGACGTGGCAAGTCGGTTTGAAGCGGACAAAATCATCCTTTTCGGCTCTCATGCCTATGGAAAGCCCTACGCCGATAGTGATGTGGATATCCTCGTCGTAATGGCAGCGCGCCATGAGATCGACCAGGCCGTTCGCATCGACCGAGCCATTGCTCCGCTATTTCCCCTCGACCTAATCGTTTGCACCCCAAAGAACATGGCCTGGCGACTCAAGGAAGGCGACTCGTTTTTGACCGAAATCATGAAGAAGGGCAAAGTGCTCTATGAAAAGGCTGACGGCCCAATGGGTGCGAAAGGCGGAGTCCGACTACCAGGTGGCCAGGCAAATCGCTCGCGGCAACGAACCCCATCACGATGAAGTCTGTTTCCACTGCCAGCAGTGCGCGGAGAAGTATCTGAAAGCCTTACTAGAGGAACTTGGACAACCGGCGCCGCGCACTCATATTCTTGAAGATCTCATTGCACTGCTCGTCTTGCATTAGGCGCGTTTGCGAACTTTTCGTCTGGGTTCTAGGTTTCTGACGCGGTTCGCCGTGGCAACTCGCTATCCGGGAACAAACGCCACCAAGCGGGAGGCCAATTCGGCAATTCGGTGGGCCGACAAGTTTCGCTCCGTTGTCCGTACGCTTCTCCCGATTCCGCCGCCTCGGGCACGAAAGAAAAAACCACCTTAGCTTCGCCTGTAGGTCGGGACTAGCTGATTACACGATGTGTTCTTTTCCACAGGTCAGTTAAGCCGACGACAAATCAACCTCCAGTTTCCGCCCCAGTGCTTCCGCCCATTTGTGCAGCGTCGCAAGCGTGGGGTTCAGCATCTTGCCCGTTTCCAAGCCGGACAAAGCGGGCGGGTCGATGGCCATCCGTTCGGCCAACTCGGGCAGCGTCGATCCCTGGCTTTCCTGGACGGCTTTGAACCGCGCCACAAGCCTCAAGATCGCTACGAAAATCTGCCGATAGATGGCACCGGCCGGCTGCTTTTGGCACGTTCCCGCGCTGCCTTGGCCGCAGCCACTTCACGCGCCCACTTTTCAGCATCCAAAGAAAACACTGGGGCGTGAGGCGCATAGATGGCATACAGTTTCTTGCGCGCATACGCATGTTCCGGCCGGATTGCAAGGAAGACGTTCACCATGTCCACCATGCCCACGTCTATCGGCGTATTGCTTCCAACCGCTTCCCAAAGCAGGCCAAACTTCCATTCGGTGAATACGTGCTGCGTCCATGTCCAGGCGTGTTTTTCAACCAGCAACGCCGGGTGGGTGTCCAGCGCGGCGGCGATGGTCGTTAGAGTTTCGAACTTGGGCGTTACTTTGTCGTTTTCCAGTCGCGATAGATTCGGCTTGGCAATACCACACTTGGCGGCCAGCGCGTCCAATGTCAGGCCGCGCGCCTGGCGAATCGCGCGGATGCGTCCGCCGACGCCCGACATGGCGCGGCTTTTGTCCTTGTAGTAGGCATAGGACGGTTCGCAGACGTGGAGCACGAAATCCGACGGAAAGTCGATCTTGACGCCGGTATTGAACTCGAGGAGGGCCGCGTAGCCGTCATGGATGATGTTGACGGCCCTAGGCTCAGCCTTGGGGTTCCAATCCTCGGCCTGTTCCAGCGCGCGGAGCGGCATCGCGTAGGTTTTGCCGTTGTCCATCTCGCAGAAAATCACGGCGCCATCGCTCGACAGGCCAACGTGCCGGAATCGCAGTTCGTTAGATTCCATTTTCTCGCCTCCATCTTGCTATGGCCGCATTCGCTCGCACTCTGTGGCGTCTTGGTCCGGTCATCCACATGTCCGCTTCAAGGTTGAATTTCCCGATGAACTGCCCATCTTTGCGCACATGGCAGTGCAGGGGCGGATGATCGGCCTGGTACATCGTGATCTTGAAGCCGTTTACAGTCCATTCAGCCATACTCCCCTCACTGGCTAGATGTTATCACGTGATAACATGCTTTGCAAGCCGATGGAGCATCGCAAAAGAGACGCAAAAGGAAGCAGTGAGGGAGGTGATTTCCCACCTGAAAAAGGAAGGAAGTGGACATTCAAGAAATCACGAGAGGTGGCACCCGGCCTCAATTGGTTATGTGTAAAGCCGCGTGTGTGCATGCGCCTGAGACACGAGAGCAGGGCTACCAACAATACCATTATTCCAGCGACAACTTGTTTGACTATTCTTGGGTTTGCAAAGAGAATACGGCTTCCCCCTATACATCCAACTGCCATTGGGTCGGATCTTTGAGAGTCCGACGCTCGAATCCCGAATCGCTGTAAGAATATTCTGCGGTTTGCGGGATAACTGGGAGGAGGAGTTCCCGTATGATGGCAACCCAGGATTCCGAAGCGGATCTTTTATTGGAACGTGCTGGCGGCGGGGACGTGGCAGCCAGAGAGAAGCTCTTGGTGCACTATCAAGAGCGCCTGCTCCAGATGGTTCGGCTGCGCATGGACCGCCGGCTGGCTGCGCGCGTGGATCCTTCGGACATCGTTCAGGAAACGCTGATTGAAGCGGTGCAGAAACTGTCCGATTATTTGCGGCGGCGGCCGCTTCCGTTCTATCCGTGGCTTCGGCAACTGGCCTGGGAGCGTTTGGTCGACCTTCATCGCCGCCATGTCCGGGCTCAGAAACGCAGCGTTCGCCGGGAAGAGCGCCAATGCCCCCCGCTGCCCAATAGTTCGGCCCAGGAACTGGCGGATCGGCTGGTGGCCCAGGGCAGCACGCCCAGCGCCCGCCTCAAACGCCTGGAGCTTCGCACGCGGGTCAAGCTGGCCCTTTCCCAGTTATCCGAACTCGATCGCGAAGTTTTGGTCATGAAACATTTGGAACAACTTTCGACACCCGAAATTGCCGCCATTCTCAAGATTACCGAAGGGGCGTTTTATACGCGCCATGTACGCGCTCTGGAACGCCTCAGGAATCTTTTGCACGATACTTTTGGAAAGGTAGAGCCATGACTTCCCCTGCTCCGATTGTGGCTCCAAACGAGTTGAGTGAGCAAGAGCTTGGCCGGATCGTCGAGCTGTTAACGGCGCGCCTTCAGTCGGGCAACCCGGTCGATCTGAATTCGTTCATTCTCGAACATCCCGAGCAAGCGGAGAAGTTGAAACAGTTGCTGCCTGCATTGCAAATGTTAGCCGATCTCGGTCGCTCGGCGCCGGCGGCGATAGCGGCGAGCCCCCCGGCAGACGCTGGCGATGAGTTGCTTGGGACACTGGGCGATTACCGGATCTTGCGCGAAATCGGCCGGGGTGGCATGGGAGTGGTCTACGAAGCTACTCAGATTTCGCTCAACCGACGGGTAGCTTTGAAGGTGCTGCCTTTTGCCGCCACGCTCGATGCCCGGCAACTGCAGCGGTTCAAAAATGAAGCCAACGCCGCCGCGCATTTGCATCACCAGAATATCGTGCCCGTCTATCAAATTAGCTCCGAGCGAGCCGTACACTTCTACGCCATGCAATTTATCGAGGGCCAAACGCTTGGCGCGATGATCGACGACCTGCGGCAGCACGCCGCGCTCGACAAACAGTTGGCGATCAATGGGGCCCCGCCGGGTCTTGAGGCCACCAGGGCATCGCCGGCCGGACCGGGGCCCTCCCCTCCAATAAACGCGCTGGACTCTTACGACGTCCGCTTTGAATTGGATCCGTTTCGAACGGTGGGGCCCACTCCCTCGACCACGATCGGGCTCGCTAAACAACCCACCGAACAGCGCCGCTCTTCCTCGGAGGATTCGACACAAACGCCCGCCTACTTTCGGACGGTCGCCCGCCTGGGCATTCAGGCCGCCGCCGGGCTTGAACATGCGCATGCGATGGGGGTGATTCATCGCGACATAAAGCCCGGCAATATGATGATCGACCTGCACGGCGACCTGTGGATCACCGATTTTGGCCTCGCGCAGATTCAAGGAGACGTCAAATTAACGATGACCGGGGATCTTATCGGCACAATCCGGTACATGAGCCCAGAACAGGCGCTGGCCAAACGGGTCATTATTGATCAGCGCACGGATATCTACTCCCTCGGCGCGACCTTGTATGAACTTTTGACTTTGGAGCCGGCCTTCAATGGCCGGGACAGGCAAGAGGTCCTGCGCCAGATCGCCTTTGAAGAGCCGCGTTTGCCGAAAAAGATCAATAAAGCCATTCCGATGGAATTGCAGACCATAGTCCTCAAGGCACTGGCAAAGAATCCAGCGGACCGCTACCCCTCGGCAAAAGAGTTGGGCGAAGATCTGCAACGGTTCCTGAACGATGAGCCCATCCGGGCCAAACCGCCGACTCTAAGTCAGAAGGTGCAAAAATGGACGCGGCGGCACAAGTCCGTGGTCTGGTTGGCGGGCATATTCACGATCGTGCTTGTCGCGCTCGTGGTAAGCGGCCTGACCGCGGGCCTAATCAGAGAGGCTCAGGCTGCTCGCGAGGCCATGAATGCCCGTGACAAAGCTGACGAGGCCAGGAAACAGGCAGAGGAGGCGGTAGCCGAAACTCGGGCTATTATCCAGTTTCTCACCAAGGATCTGCTGGAACAAGCGTCGCCGGATGAAAACTCCCTGGACAAAAAGGTTACCGTGGACGAGCTGTTGCGAAAAGCGGCCAAAAAAATCGAAAATAATCCGAATTTAGCCGCTCATCCTCTTGCGGAAGCGACCATACGATTGACGATCGGCAATACCTATTACAAGCTCGGCGCTCTGGAAGCAGCGGAACCCCATCTCCGCCGTGCAGTTGAAATGCGCCGTCAACTTCTCGGGCCAGAGGACCCGGACACGTTAACCGCCCAGGAGGACCTATCTTTCTTTGTCGGCGAAGCTTTGCACAAACCCAAGGAAGCCGAACCTTTGAGCCGGGAAACGTTTGAAATTCGCCGACGCGTGCTCGGGCCGGAAAATCCCGACACGCTGGAAACTATGGACACCTATGCAATGATACTTTTGGGCGTGGGCCAGCGCGAAGAAGCTCTTTCGCTTATGAGCCAAGATCTTGATCTGAGCCAGCGCGTCCTCGGCAAGGAAAAGGATCGTACCTTGATTCGCCAAAATAACCTGGGCCACGTTTTAATCGAAATGGGCAAGTTCAAGGACGCGGAAACTGTCCTTGGCGAATGCTTTGACATCCGAAAGAAGGTATTCGGAATGGACTATGGCGAAACAATGGGCAGTCTCAACAATTTGAGCGTGGCGATTTACATGCAGGGGGTCAAACTTGGCGAGGCGGAAAAACTCGAGCAAGAGGGCTATAAGGCAATGGTCAAGAGCCACGGCCCGACCCATCCGCACACGGTTCACATGCTCAATTTCCTCGCCCGGATTCTCCTGGATGAAAACAAGCTCGACGAAGCCGAAAAGGATGCCAAGGAAGCTCTGGCCATGCGACGCAAGATCTACAAAGACCAAGGCCATGAGCACATTGGCCGGTCGCTTCTGCTTACCGGACGTATCCTCTACGCACAAAACCGACCCGCCGAGGCGGAAAAGCTGTTGCGCGAAGCCATGGCCCTCTTTCGCGAACGCTATCCCACCAAGACGGAACTCATTGGCGAGTCGGAGTGCTGGCTAGGCGCTTGTTTGACGGCTCGCGGACAGTTTGAGGAGGCCGAAAAGCTACTCCTGCCCGGGGTCGAAAAAATGAAGGCAGCGCCCGGCGTGCCCGAACGCCATAAAAAACTGGCCCTCGATCACGTCGTCAAGCTCTACGAGGCCTGGGACAAGCCAGACGAGGCGGCCAAATGGCGGCTTCGCCGGGCTGCGGACGAATAGACATCTCGAAAACCAAGTTGAATCGAAGCAATAGCTATGTCGTCGTGAGCCATAACCGCCAGCGAGGGACGGTGGTCCTTCGCTGGCGGTTCGGCGTCACAATCATACTTATTTCCAGATAACTCACATTTCTCTGTAAGATTCTCCTTCCTTCTGCGGGATCAGTTCCAGAGGGCAATCGGCCGCCGGGTGGTTCTTCCCATGCCGGGCCCCTCAAAAACTCGACAGATCCATAAGTCGCACCGGACCATCTTTCCAAAGGAGACCTAGACCATGTTGTTTTCTCACTCGTGGGTATCCCAAGTTGGCTTCCCCTTCAACCGGTCGGCGAGGAGTCATCGAGTGGCGCAGCGAAAACGGCAAAAGCTTCACCAGAGATTGGCGCTGGAACAATTGGAAGAGCGCGACATGCCGTCGCGTGTGTTGCCGGGTTTGTACATTGGCGACAACGGCGACAATACAGTGAAACGGTTTGACGAAAAGACCGGGGCGTTTCTGGGAACGTTCGTCACGTCGCCAGCCGGTGGCCTGAATGGGAGCCGGGGACTCCTCTTCGATGAAAAAGGCAATCTTCTCGTCGTAAATCAGAATGTCGGTCTGCCCATCAACGGCGAAATCGATCGCTTCAGCGGCAAAACCGGGGCGTCTCTCGGCGCCGTGGTCCCGTCTTCAGACCCCAATGGGCCATATGCCCCGCGTGGGGCCATCCTCGGGCCCGACGATACGCTGTACGTCGCCGATTTGACCGCGCCGGATAACGTCTCCGATGGCAAGATCGAAGAGTACCAGTACAACGAGAAAACCGGAACGGCCGTGTTCAAAGGCGAAATCGATCATCCCGCCGGCTTCACCGGCCAGTTTCATCCGCGCAGTCTGGTCATCGGACCGGACGGCATGCTCTACGTCTCGAATCGAAATATTCCCCAAGCGACCGGCGGGGAGGTACTGCGTTTCAATCCCAGCAACGGTGAATTCCGTGGCGTATTCGTTGAAAGTGATGGGACTAACGATCTGCAACGGCCCGAAGGCCTCACCTTCGGCCCCGACGGCAACCTCTATATCACCAGTTTCCGCACCGACGCCACCGACACCGACAAGATCCTCGAATTCAAAGGAAATACCGGGGCATATCTCGGCAAGATTGACCTCGACTCCGTAGGGGGAGACCGTGCTTTTGCTCAGGCGTTGCTCTTCGGCCCGGGTGGGTGCTTGTTTGTGCCCATCACGGGAAGCGGCGCCGACACGGGCGAAGTGCGTCAGTACAACGTAGCCACGAAGACATTCAACGTCTTCGTGCCGCCCAATGCCCTCGGAGGATCCCTGGGGTCGCCCTGGTATCTAACCTTTGCCGAGACCGACCCGGCGACCTTGTCCTATAGCGAGGATGACAGTAATGCCAGCTCGAGTTCTACGAATGTGCTGACCACGACGAGCAACAATGTTCAGATAGTAAGCATCCTGACCTCAACCCCCACTGCACCGCAGGGTGTGACCTCGATCGGGTCTAGTTCAATCCAGGCTCCGCGGAAAAATGAGCCGGTCACGCTTACCACTCCGCAACCTATTACCGTGCCGTCGATGCCGAGTTCTGGTAGTCAAGCAAGTGCCCACGAGGTCGTATTCATTAAGCTGGGAAATGCGATACTTCAGGATCCGCTCGCGGACGATGGGACAGCGCTGTCCGTCATTTGAAGTATGACCGTAATCACGGCGTCGACGCCAGCGACACAATGAACGGGAACTGGGCCTGAAGGTTCTTCACGACCTTGTCGTCCGCCGTGATGAACTCGCAGCCTTCCCGCTCGGCTAGAGCCACGTATAGGCAATCGTAAACGCCGGAGCGCGTCGCAGAAGAGATGGCGACGGCCCTGGGGAGAAGAGGACGATACGGGTACAGTGGCATCGGCGTGCTGAGAATGTCAGTCAGGAGGCGAGTTGCTTGGGGCGGCTTAATGAGGCTCTTCCGCTCCGCGCGGGTCAAGGCGTGTGCAACTTCCACCGGGAATATATCTGGGGCGAGGAGTTCGTGGAGTTGCTGGCGGAAGTCATCGCGGATAGAAACAGCTTTTGGTGAATCAGGTTCGGCTAGAACCCACTTCAACGCCACGGATGCATCGAGAACATACTTCATTCCTCGTCGCGGCCTTCACGAATAAGGTCCACGGCAACATTGAGGACGCCGTGTCTGGCCAAGACTTCCTGCCGAATCTTCTCGGTTTGTTCGCCGATACGCTTCTCGAAGGTGGGGTCGCGTTGGCCCGTCAACTGCAGGTGCAGGGCGTACTCCAAGTCGGCCAGGGCATCCGCGGGGATGTTGGTATTCTCCATGGTCTTCATAAGTGCATTTTCACAAGGCGTCTGCAGGGCGTCAATGCAAGCTGCGGAACTACTCCTCATCGTCGAGATACTCAGAGGGAATCGCCCGGAATACTTCGTCGATGCTGGTTTCGCCGCGTGCGACTTTGAGGAGGGCGGCTTGGCGGAAGGGGATCATGCCCTCCTCCACGGCCTTCTGGCGAATGGCGGCCATGGATTGCTTCTCTTGAATCAATTTGCGGATGGGCTTGGAAACCGTCAAAAGCTCGAAGATGCCGCTGCGCGAGCCATAGCCCTCCATGCGGCATTGCGAGCACTTGCTGGGGCCGTAAAACTGGCGGCCCTCATTGGACGCCAGCCAGGGACGAACTTCGTCAAACATGGCCGAATCCACGCTGTCGAAGGGGACTTTGCAATGCGGGCAGAGGTTGCGCACCAGCCGCTGGACAAGGGCGCCTTGGAGGGAACTGGCCAAGAAAGGCGGATGAACTCCGAGGCCAAGCATGCTTTGCACGGCCCCAGCAGCAACTGGTGCGTGTAAGGTAGCCAACACCAAGTGGCCGCTATTGGCGGCACGCACGGCTATGTCGGCGGTCATCGGATCCCGGACCTCGCCTACCATGATCACGTCCGGCGCCTGGCGAAGCACGCTGCGCAACAAGTCGGCGAAATCGACCTCGGCTTTGACGTTGACTTGCGATTGCCGAATGCCGGTCATTTCGTACTCGATCGGATCCTCGATCGTGTTGATCTTTCGCTTACCCGTATTCAAATGGGCCAGGCAAGCATAGAGGGTGGTGGTCTTGCCAGACCCAGTGGGGCCGGTCACCAGGATCAAGCCGCTCGGCCGGTTAAGCAGGCTGCGGAGCCGGTTTTGATCCGAAGCGTCCATGCCGAGCTTTTCCAGCGCGATTAATTTCGAATCCCGCTCCAGAAACCGCAAGGTCAAGTCTTCGCCGTGGAGCGTGGGGATGGTGTTAATGCGTAAATCAACGGACCGGCCGCTATCGGGCTCGTGGATCCAGCGGCCGTCGAGAGGGCGACGTCTTTCCGACGCCTCCATGCCTGCCACCGACTTGATATGGGACACGCAGCGGCGGCCCAATTCGCCCGGCAAAATGCTAAGCAAGTGCGGTATGCCCAGGTACCGGGCCGAAACTGCCACATGAGTTTCATTGGTGGCGAAGAACAGGTCGCTGGCGGTTAGCTCCAGGGAGTAGGCGATGAGCCGCTCTACCGCTTGTTGGGGCGATAGGTTGTTGACGTCGATGTGAAAGGCGGTGTCCTCAGCGGTTGGCTTCATTTGGCGCCTCCGACGGCCAGGGCCAGGGCTTCCGTTTGACCGGGTTTGATCGTGAGCAGCCGGTCCAGCTTACAAAACCGGAGAACATCGGCCACGGGCGGTTGCACGGCATGAAGGATTAAATGGCGGCCCGCCTCCTGGCACCTTTTATGAAGGCCGATCAAGCCGCCAATGGTGCTGGAATCAATCCATTGGATGCCCGCCATATCGACCACGAGCGTCTTGGGGTGGGGCCGGGCGCTAAGCAGGGATGCGAGATCAGGCAGGGCGTCCGGCGCGCCCGGTTGCCCGTCCGCCTGCAAGCGGACGTGGATGTAGTCATCCGCTTCATCAACAGTTGTATAGTTCACGAAACGCATTTCCCGCGCGGGGAAACCTCCCGGAAGTCCAAGAGAAAAGATAAACTGCGAGTCTATCTTGGTCGAATGGGTGGTTTTAAGCTAACCAAGAAAGGGCGCGGCGTCTACGAAAAATGAGGATTTTCCGGTTCTGATAGGGCCACATATTTTGACCAACCCCTATTTTGGGCCCTAAGCGTAAAGGACTAAGGAGATTATTTCGTTCCATCTCACGTGGGGGACGCCTTACCAACCCCTCTCCCCCCGCCAATCTCATTGCGCTATGGTGTCACGGGATTGCGGGCGGTGAAACGCAAGTAAGAGGTTGTTCGCTGGGATGGAGTGGTTGCGTGGTCAGGCGCTCGCCTTTGCCATCGTGCGCGCGGCCGGCCGATCCCCAGGCGTAGGCAACCGAAGCTTGTGCGCCGGAACGGTGACCACGGCCACAGTACGGCCGGTCATGTCGAAGAACTCGACGCTGTAGCCGTCCTCTTGGCCGGGGACCACGTGACGCTCCACGAGTGTGCCCACGTCTCCGGCGCACAGCCCGTCGGCGGGAAGATTCTCGGTGAGGATCACGTCCTGATAGAGCGGAAAATCCATGGCCTTACTCCGGATACATTGTAATCAGCCGGGCAACTTGCTTTCCAGTATCGATCTGCCAGACACTGCGAAACGTCACGGACCTCCCTGCCGGCCCAGCGAGCGGCGCGACAATTTCGTAGCGTGTCCCATAGGCGGAATTGGCCACGCGATCCACCTCGATTGCGAGGTGCTGCGCACGAATGTCCGTTTCCAATCGCTGCCAGTCGTTGGGCCGATAGCCCATCGCGATCAGCAACCTGGCTTTGGACGCGCCTCGACGATGGGCGACATTCAGCAAGTAGTCGCACAGCTTATCCTGGGCGACCACAGCCTTGTCCGAGCTGGGAACCTTCATTTGGCCGTTTCTCCCTCCACAATCCGAATCTCCTCCTCCGTCAGCCCGTAGAGGTCATACGTCAGCCGGTCGATTTGCCGGTCGGTCGCCGCAATTTGGGTTTGCCGGAAGGTCTTTTCGTGAGGCGTGCTAGTCAGACCATGTACCTAATTCTCATCTGCCTGCGAGAGGGCCCACTCTTTCCCCTCTCCCCCGCCATCACAATCTGTTACCTATCCGAAAAGTCTGACGGTGGGGGAGAGGGGCAGGGGTGAGGGGGAATTTCAGCGGTCTTGCGATCTCGTCATTCACGTCTGATAGATTACCAGGCTTCTAGATGGATCTTTTCTACTTCTTTGAAATGAACATCGCGGGACACCAATGTTAGCCCGTGCTGGCGAGCTAAAGACGCGATCCAGATATCGTTGTCAGGCAAAGGCCTGCCTTTGCCCTGCAATCGGCTTTTGACGTAACCGTAGAGTTCTGCCGTGGCCGCGTCGCAGGCAAGCACCGCGTTGACCGCTACGAATTCTTCAATGCGTCGCACATTTTCTCTTACCTGCGACGATTTGTATGCCCCGTAAAAGAGTTCGCCAACTGTCACGGAAGGGAGATACACCTGGCTTGCCCGCTTGAGTTTTCGCACAACCGAACGGGCGCCCGCAAATAAAGCGATGACGATGTTCGTATCCAGCAGATATTTACCAGCCATTCGGGTCAATCCGTTCGCAGCCTTCGTCGATGAGTTGTTCCAACTCCTCGAGTTCATCAGCTGGGATGTATCCAGCGAATGGCACAAGCGTCTTACCCTGCACACCCGCCGGCGTGGAAGCCGCCAGTGCCCGCACGAACTCCAGGACTCGCCTTTGCTGCTTAAGAGGCAATGCCTGGAGCTGATCCAAAACTTGTTCAGCTAGCGGTTCGCTCATTATTCGGCCCCCTTCTTTGCTTCACCTTCCACTATTTTAATCTCCTCCTCCGTCAGTCCATACAAATCATACATCAGCCGGTCGATTTGGCGGTCGGTTCCGGCGATTTGGGTTTGCAGCGACGTCTTTTCGTGGAAGGTCTTCGAATGGCTAAGAGCGCCGATAAGCCTCCACAAATTCATCGCGAGGAATGCCTGCCTGTGTGCAAATCATACGCAAAGTCGACCCTTTGATCCGGCGATGGTTGGGCATAGTCAAGGGAGTTTGTGTGCCGTCGACATTGTCGCGCGCCATTGAGATGTGCTTGTGTTCTCTTACTAGCCGGAAGCCGAGCCGTTCCAGTGCCTTGATGACGCGCCGTTTTGGGGCATCGGCCGGGAACTTAGCCATTATGCGCTGACCTCCGCCTCGGCCACGAATGCCTCCAACACGGGGGATTCGGCATTCATCACGTCCTTGCCGAAAGTCTCCAAATGGAAACGAATGGCCGACTTGGTGTCGGCCAACGCCGCCTCATACGTTTCCCCTTCGCCGACGACCACTCCCTTCATGCCGAGCGGATAGGCCACATAGCCGTCCGCATGCTTTTCGACGATGATCTTGAACGGAGGAGCAACTGGCCGCTTCTTCTTCCTTTTACTTTTTTGTTTGCTCATTTTTGTTTCTCCACAAACTTGATCTCCTCTTCCATCAACCCGTACAAATCATACACCAGCCGGTCGATTTGCCTGTCGGTCGCGGCGGTCTACACAGAGCAATCAAACCTCCTCAAGCGACTTCAGAGTTCTTCCGTCATCGGTCTTCCATGCTGTAAGCCCATTTGCGCTTCCTCCCTGCACCACCGCGGCAGCCGCACTTGGACTGGTGAACTCAGTGTCCTTCACAAACTCGTAGCAAGTTTCCTTTTTCTCCAATACCCCCTCCTGAATGAGTCGATCTCGAAGGGTGTGGGCATAAGGGAATTCTTTTGTCGAAGGTCGCTCACTGAGTACTGCCTGCGAACCTTTATAGACGAGAAATCCAGCAATGCCTTGAATTCCCTTTGCCACAATCCCTTTAACCTTGCAAAAAAGGACCGGGTTCAAATCTGTCTGGTGGAGTTGCGGGCTGATCGGAACAAGGAAATCGGCACCCAATACAGGAATCAGTTGGTGAATTCTCTCGAGGAAGATCTCCATATCAGCTCGATCCGATTCAGGCAGTTTTGATCCACTTGCCTGGCCATTTTTCACCAAAGCCCTGCCAGCTTTGTTCGCCTGTTCAATGAGTAGACCTTCTAAGAAACGGATGTGGGCCTTGGTTAGGTTTTCATCTTTGCTGAGCACAAAGATAATTGAATTCCAGAAATCCTTGTCCAAGTGATTCTTGATTCGATCACGAATAACTTCGGCCTCGCCTATATAGACAGTATTCCTTCCAGAATCCGGGTCCGTTCCGGTAAGGAAATACACACCAGCATTTCGTGATTCTTCCCGCGCAAGAATGTCATCCAGTTCGGCACGTGGTCCAGCAACTGCCTTGCCATTCCAATTAGATATCTCAGCGATGCGGAGTCGCTTTGGGTCAGCATAAACAAGGAATAGCTTTATGGTTGCGGAAGGCATATAGAAATCCAGATTGGTCAAATTCCCCTGGCCGAAGCGAAATCTGTCAAGATCGAGAGCGACAGGTCGGCACTCCACGCGTAGCGGCGGAGCTGGTAGGCGGGGTCGGGATCGGTCTTGAGATTGACCGACGGCTTCTTGGCTTCGAGGAAAAACTTGCGCGTGCCGCCGACGCGGAAGCAGTAGTCGGGCGCCTTGGTCGCTCCGCCTACCTTGATCGCGTCTTCGTGGATGACATCGCGGTAAGCCTCAGCGTATCCGCTCCGGTTGTCCATGTCCCAGCCGAGCCATTCGCAGAAGGGATTGATGAAGTCCAGGCGGACTTGCGTCTCGTTGTAAGGGCCGGAAAGGTATGCGTCGGCATTGTCTTGGAAGCGCTCTACAAGGGCGAGGATTTCGCGCGGGACCGGCATGAAGGACTTTCGTGAAAAGGAAACCCATTAAGAGCTACAACGTTGTCAAAAGCGTACGATACACCGACCAACTTCTCAACCGATTATCGCCAGAAAGGGTGAAGCGATCACAAAAGTTGATGGCTTGGCTGGCTTGCTTACTGTTTTAGTAAGGCCAGGTAGCCCGCTTGTTCGAAATGGTGGTCCGCCGTCAGCGCCTCGCTGATTTGTTCCTGCTGCATCGATACGAATGAAATGCAATCCGTGAGGGACCATTCTTTGTCTGAACGTGCTGCAAACAGCGCCATGCCTGAGTTAAAGAGAATCGGTTCGGGCGGCCAGATTACTATTTGCGGTTCCGTCTGCAGCCAAGAGTAAAAGACATGGAAGGCCTGCCGGTTGTAAGGGCTAGACATAGCATCCGCGAATTCGGTCAGCACCCATGAGGTGGTCACGATCCTACCTTGAAAAGTGTTGGAAAAAGCCACAGCTTTACCATGTGCCTGGCCTGATTTGTTTACCAGCGCCAGGAAATAGAATGTGTCCGCGAAAACGGTTCTCATGATTTCTTGGGCAATCCGTGAAGATAGTGATCATGATTAGCGGCCATATCGCTGGGCAAACCTTGCGCAATCCCAGCGAACTTTAGGAGTCGCTGGCCAAGATTCGTGGCCTCAACAGAACTAGAGGGAGCAGACTGTTCCCTTATGATGACCTGAACGCGAGTGCCATCGGGGAGTTGTTCGCCGTTGTCCAAAACCAAAGTCCCGTTGATAACTATGCCTTCAAAGCTCATGGAAGGTCTCCCTGATGCAAGAAATATCATCTCTAATGTAGCAGCGTTTCAAGAATTTAGACATCGCTGCGGAATGAGAGCCTTCGCGCACCGCTCAATCTTTCTGCTCAATCCGATATAGGTGCGTCTTTGTGCGAATGAAGAGCGCTTTGCCGGCTATCGCAGGCGTGGCCATGCAGCCGCCGTCGAGTCGGTTCGTGGCCAGCAGCTTCCAGCCCTTGCTGCCGGGTTCGCCAACTAGCGAATTCTCCTCTTGGCCGAAGAGATAAAGCTTTCCGTCGGCGTAGAGCGGCGAGGCGATATACTGACCGCCCACGCGCTCTTGCCAGACCTGCTGGCCGGTTTTGGCCGTCAGGCAAGAAAGGATGCCCTGCTCGTTGATCATGACCAGTTTATCGCCTATTAAAAGGGGCGACGAACGCGAGGGAACCGCCTTGTTGAATTTCCAGTCAACATGGGTCTTGGTCACGTCGCCGCGACCGGTTGGCCGTGCCGCCAGCAATCGAAAGCCGCCGTCCGAAGTGCAAATAAACACCTGGCCGTCCTGGTACACCGGCGGGGCCGACGCATTCATGCCGCCATGATTGATCCGCCAAAGTTCGTCGCCCGAGCGGGGATCGTAGGCGATTGTCGCCGCGGCGGACGGGCTGACGACTTGCGGCTTGCCCTCCACCGTGATAACAGTCGGCGTGGCATAGGCCTTCTTGATATCGCCGTCGTCGCGGTCGTAAGTGATATCGCGGTCCTTCTTCCAAACCGTCTTGCCCGTCTTCTTGTCCAGGGCCACCACGTATTGAACATCGAAGCCATCGAAATTGACGATGAGCAAATTGTCATAGAGGATCGGCGACGAACCGGGTCCGCGGTGATGGTTGCAGTTTAAGTCACGGCGCTCCCACAGATTCTTTCCCGTGGCCGTATCCAGGCAGGCGGTGCCGTAGGTTCCGAAGTGGACATACACTCGGCCCTGCTCGATAACCGGCGTCGGCGAGGCATAGCTGTTGAAGGCAATACAGAACGCCGGCTTTTCCACGTCAAAAACTTTGAGGTCGTAAATGATCTTACCGGTGTCGCGGTCGACGCATACGGCGAACATTTCCTTGCCGTCTTCCCGTGCCGTGGTCATCCAAATCTGATTGCCCCAGATGACCGGGGATGACCAGCCCTTGTCGTGGATAGGTGTCTTCCAGACGACATTTTCTTTCTCACTCCACTTGACCGGCAACCCGGTTGCATCAGAGTGGCCCGCGCCCTGGGGACCCCGGAACTGCGGCCAGTTATCGCCCGCCGAAACACCGGTCGCGAGATAGGCAAGCAAGATCAAGCTGCAACGCATGGTTTGCCTCTGGAGAAAGGATGCAGATTACTGGCGGGTTAAGGGTGGGTGGGGTGAGTCTGCAAAGCGCCCTGCGGGCGCGAAACGATAAACAGGGAAGAATCTTAGCTCAAAACCCCTGAGATCACCTCTCCTGAGCTAATAGCTAATGGCCGATTAAGCGAGTCACGCACTTCTGTTTTCGGATCAATCCCTAACAGGTGAAACATGGTGGCCGCGATGTCGTCCGGGCGAACCGGATCGCTGGCCGGGAAAGCGCCGTGCTTGTCGGAGGCCCCATGAACGTAGCCGCGCTTAACGCCGCCGCCGGCGAGCAAGGCCGTGTAACATTGCGGCCAGTGATCCCGGCCGGCCATGTTATTGATGCGCGGCGAGCGCCCGAATTCACCCATCCAGACGACGAGCGTGCTATCGAGCAGCCCGCGGGCATCGAGGTCATCCAGGAGCGTTGGCAAGACCTGGTTCGTAATCGGCAGGAGGTAATTCTTGAGAATGGGATACATCGGATTGTTATCGAATCCGTGCGTGTCCCAGCCGCCCGTGCCCGTCCTTCCGCCGATGCTGCCGGCGAAATAGACGTTGATAAAGCGGGCCCCCGCCTCCACCAACCGCCGAGCTAGCAGACAACTCTGCCCATAACTCGTTCGACCATAGCGGTCGCGTAAGCTGTCCGGCTCGGCGGACAAGTCAAAGGCCTTTTTCACGCCGGGCGATGACAGCATGGTCAGCGCTTTTTCGTAGTTCTCGTTGATGCCGCGCGCTTTGAGGGAAGTTTCCAGCAACTCCGTTTGCTTATCGACAAGGTGCATGACTTCTTTGCGATTGGCCAGGCGCTCCGCGGTCAAGTTGGCCGGCAAACTGAGTTCAGGCAGGCGAAAATCAGCGCTGTTGGGATCCTGAGTGATCAGGAGGGGATCATGGGCCTTGCCCAGGAAACTGGCATGTTGTCCCGGCGTCATGGAGCCGTCGCGGAGAATATGAGGGAAAGATACGAACGACGGGACTCCAGCTTTGGCCGGCGTCAGCTTGTCGACCACGGAGCCGTAGGCCGGGCAGAGGTCGCGCGTGTCGCGCAGGCGGATGTCGTCCAAGGGCGGGGCATGGCCTGTGAGGCTGTAGTAAGTCGCCGAGTTGTGATTTTTCATCTCATGGCGAACGCTCCGGATCAGCGTGATCTTGTCCGTCACCCCAGCCATGCGCGGCAAGCGTTCGCAGACGGCAATCCCCGGCGCCTTGCCTGGGACAGGTCTAAATTCGCCTCGAATTTGCTCCGCGGCATCGGGTTTCATATCAAACGTATCAAACTGGCTCGGACCGCCGAATTGGTGAAGGAAGATAATCGACTTGGCGCGGGCCTTGCGCTTGCCCGATTGTTCCGCGGCTTGCAAGAGGCCGGGAAGTTGGAGTCCCAGAAGGCCCAGGCCGCCAACTTTGAGGAGAGTGCGGCGCGAAAAAGTACCGGGATAAAATCCTGGGCAGGCTGAGGTCGACGTCATCATTGAAGAAATATCCAGTCAAGGTTTAGATCGACCAGTCTTGTACTTGGAGATTAGGAACGCGCTTGAAGTCCCCCGAATTGCGAGAAACCAAGACAGCTCGGATCTCAAGCACTATAGCAGCGATTGCCAAATCCTTTTTTCCAACCTTCAGCTTTTGGGACTTCAAATGTTCGTATCGAAGGATTGCAGGTTCCGTAAAGGAAATTATGGATAGCTGAGCGATAAACTTCACCTGGTCCGTTAGGTGTTGGTAGGCCCTAGCAAGCGATTTCGCATTCTTAGCTCGGCGCAGTTGGGTATACCAGCCAGTCAGTTGCTCTTCCACGGTTATAATTGTTATGGCGAGATCGCCTGCCGAATGCCTGGCGACTCGTTGGCTTACTGCGGGATGGCCAAAGCGCAATAAAGTAATGATGTCCGTGTCCAGGATATACAAACTCATTAGTATTTTGGGTCCTCGTCGACCTTGCGCCGATTCTCTTTGATGACTTCAAGCCACTCTTGCACCATGGGCTCAGCCGGGTCGAGGGTCCCAGCCAGCTTTAGCCACGGGTTTTCGTTTGGCGAGATTTCTAACTCGACGACGTCGCTCCCAGTGGCAAGCTTTCTGTCGATTAATTGCCGCAGTTTTCCCAAGGCCTCATCCCGAGTCGCCCCATCCGCAGTCAACGCAAACGGTTGCCCCCCTGTGGCCCTATATCCGTTGCCGGCAATTCTTTCAATTAACACGGGAATCTGCATGGCATTGCTCCTTCTTAATTCCTCTCTATTCTAGCCAGCAATTCGCTCATCGCCGCAAAAGAAACTCCTTGGCATTCACCAATCCCCAAAGGAAATCCTCCAAGCTTGGCCGTCGATTTTTGTCATTTTTCAACATTCGGTTGCCGGCCTCTAGCTCTTGCTGGCTTGGCAAGCGATTTAAGGCGGACAGGTAGAGTTCTTGAATCATCTCATCATTCGTTTTTTGCGAATCCAGTAATCGTCCGATTCGATTGTGCGGGTCGCTCAGGCTGCGATTGATCAGGTCGCCGGTAATCAACTGAAACGCCTGGTTTAGCGTCGCGTCTTCATTGCGTTCGCATTCGCACGATAACAGGCGATCCGGCTTGCCGAAGGTCTGGAGAAAGCGCTCGGACTCGGAGGACTTCGCTCCGTACATGCGTACGCCCGGCAATTGTTCCGCTCTCAGCCCGCGTGCATAGCCGTTGAATTGCAGCGGCACTTCGGTTACCTGGGCGATGGCATCGAGCAATTGTTCAGCTTGAAGCGGGCGGTTTAGGGCATGGGAGAAGTTCGCTTCATCATCGCAATTAGTGTCATTGGGCACGGACGAAAGTTGGTAGGTCCGTGAGTTCATGATGGTCCGCACCAGGTGACGCAAATCAAAGCGATGCTCGATGAAGTCCTTGGTCAAGGCATCGAGCAAAGGGCCGTTGCTCGGTGGGTTGGACGCTCGGAAGTCATCGTTAGGTTCGACGATGCCGCGACCTATCAAGTGATACCAGATACGGTTGGCCTGGGTGCGGGCAAAGAAGGGATTGTCCGGTCGGGCGACCCAATCGGCAAGGGCTTGGACACGGTCCGCGCCTCGCGGGAAATCGGGCGTGTCAGCGCCCAGAAAATGCGGCTTCAGGACCTCTCCGGTTCGTGGGTGTTTAACCTCGCCTCGGCGATCGAGCCAGACGATTTGATCGCCCTGAAACTCGTGCGTATCGAGCTTATCGCCGCGGCGGTTTTCGACGATACGATACTGAATGCGTGTAAAAAAAGCAGCCAAGCCGTGGTAGTCGTTCTGCGTCCAGCGATCGAACGGATGATTGTGGCAGCGAGCGCATTGAAGCCGTGTCCCGAGAAAGACCTGGGCGACAGCTTCGGCGCGTGTCTGGGGATCGCGCAGCGCGCGATAGAAATTAGCGGGGGGATCAGCGTACGTGCTGCCTCGGGCGGCGATCAATTCGCGGGCAAACTCGTTGAGCGGTTTACCGTCCGCGATGGATTGGCGGATCCAATCATGGAAGACCTCGACCCCCTTTCGGTCCAGCGTTTTCTCCTCATTGCGGAGAACATCGGACCACTTGAGCGCCCAATAATCGGCAAACTCCGGCCGCTGGAGCAATTGATCGATCAGCCTAGAACGTTTGTTCGCTTGGGTATCCTGAAGGAATTCCCGCGCTTCCGCCGGCGTGGCCAAGACACCGATGCAGTCTAGGAAAGCGCGGCGCAAGAAGACGCTGTCCGAACACAGTGGCGACGGCAGTTCGCGTAACGAATTAAGTTTGTTCCAGACATGACGATCAATGTAATTCGCTTCCGGCTGATCGTGCCAGGCAAAGTGCTTTCGCTCGGGGACGAAGGCCAGCTGGACCGTCGCTTGCCGATCCAGGAACCGTACGAGGATGACCGTCTCGCCGAATTGCAGACGACTCACGTGTCCGCCGGAGGTGACGGAAACGATGGGATTGGCGGGATCATAGACCGCCAGGCTGGTGACATCCCGCCGGCTGGAATCGGAAAAAGTCGCGGTGACGTGCAAGGTGGCCTGGCTTTCCGGAGCCACCAGTACAAGCTGGCCAGGCGTCACTTCTATTTTGGTTAGTCTCGGCAAATCGGCCGCGTCCGGCTTGGCGCCGTCCGAAATCCATTGGGCCAGGATCGCAAATTCCCTGGAACTGACGGCAAAGCGTTTGCCGCCTTCGTGGGGAATTCTTGCGGTCGCCTTGAGCAGCAGCAAGCTATCTTTGGGGTGAACAGGATTAATGCGCCGGCCCAGCATGTCCCGTGTTAAGGCGCCTTCATCCCAGACGGGATCCTCGCCGCGCAAGGAGAGCTTGAAGCCGTTTTTGCCGTTCTGATTGCCGTGGCATGCCCCCTGATTGCAGCCGCCTTTCGATAGGACAGCCATCACGTCGTTACGGAAGGTCACCTTCTCGGCCGCGACCGCCTTTGCCGAATATCCTAGCAGTGTGGCCGCCAAGACGAAAAAGAGATTACCAATTCTCAGCGCAGGTGTCATGCATGCAGCCCAAGAAGGCCGGGGGAAGTACACAGACGTTAGCCATCCAAAGGTGGGAAGCGAGTGATGGCGAGTCCCAGGCAGGTTAATATGTTAATGCTAACGACACGGATGTAGTTCTGTCCAAGGGATTTTCGGCTGAAAGACAATACGGCGTGTTCTAAGTTCGCCTCCCCCGGCCCCAAAAGAGCCCTTCGCCCCTGGGAATCGAAGCAAAAGCGCTGCTATTATTAAAGCTACATCGAAGTTCGTTTTTTCGCTAAATTGGGAGTAGTGCCGCGATGGCCGAGCCAAATGCGCCGCAATTGGGCGCCGATATCCTGGTGCAATGTCTGATCAACCACGGTGTCGAAGTCGTTTTCGCCTATCCGGGCGGGGCGAGCATGCCGATCCACCAGGCACTGACGAAGTTCAGTTCCAAGGTGCGCACCATTCTGCCGCGTCATGAGCAAGGAGGGGGCTTCGCGGCCGAGGGCTATGCGCGCAGCACGGGCAAGGTCGGCGTGTGCGTGGCCACGAGCGGCCCGGGCGCGACCAACTTCGTGACCTGCCTCGCCGACGCCAAGATGGACTCGGTGCCAATCATTGCCATCACCGGACAGGTCGGCACCGCCGTCATCGGCACGGACGCATTCCAGGAAACGCCGATCGTGGAGGTTTGCCGCGCGGTGACCAAGCATCACTATTTGGTCACACGCACCGAAGACATTCCGCGTGTCGTCAAGGAGGCCTTTCACATCGCCAACACGGGCCGGCCCGGTCCGGTCATCATCGACGTGCCCAAGGACTTGCAAAACCGGGAGATCATTCCGAACTATGATCCGCCCATGAATCTGCCAGGCTACAAACCTGACCGTAAAGCGAGTCGTGCGGAGTTGCAGAAAGTTTTGGAGGCAATTAGGCATAGTCAAAAGCCAATCATTTACGCCGGCGGCGGCATCATCGCATCTGGAGCCGCGCCCTATCTGAAAGCGTTTGCCGAGAAGACCGGCATCCCGGTCGCGCTCACGGTTCACGGCCTGGGCGGCTTCCCCAGCGAACACTTCCTCTGCCTGCGCATGCTCGGCATGCATGGCACCGTGTATTCCAACCTGGCCATAAACGAGGCGGACCTTCTCTTGGCTCTTGGTGTGCGTTTCGACGACCGGGTCACGGGCAAAGTGAGCGAATTCGCCAAGCACGGCAAAATCGTTCATATCGACATCGACCCGTCCGAGCTAAACAAGATCAAGGTCGCCCATGTACCCATCGTCAGCGACATTGGCTACGCCCTGCGTGAACTCGTCCAGTTGATCGACCAAGAAGGCCTGGCCAGCACGGGCAAGGGCCGTTATCCGGAATGGATTCGCCAAATCGAGCAATGGCGCAACACGGATGAAATGCGCTTCGATCAGCGTGAGGATGCCATCCTGCCTCAGTATGCCATCGACCGCCTTTGGCGAATCGTCAAGGAGCGCGGCCAACTGGAAAATACGTACGTCACCACCGGCGTCGGCCAGCACCAGATGTGGGCCGCGCAGTATTTCCACTTCAATCACCCTCGCCACTGGATCACTAGCGGCGGACTAGGTTCGATGGGATTCGGCCTGCCTTCGGCGATGGGGGTGCAGGCCGCGCATCCGGGCAAGACCGTTATCGATATCGATGGCGACGGCAGTTTCCTAATGAACGTTCAGGAGTTGGCCTGCGCCTTCACCGAAAAGCTGCCGGTCAAGGTGATGCTGCTCAACAATCAGCATTTGGGCATGGTGGTGCAGTGGGAAGACCGTTTCTACGAAGGCAACCGTGCCCACACTTATCTCGGCGCCGGGCCGGATGAAGCCCCCTATCCGGACTTTGTCGCGATTGCCCGCGGCTTTCGGGTCGGCGCGCAGCGGGTTAGTGAAAAGGAAGACCTCGATGCCGCCCTCGAAGAAATGCTCGACAGCAAGGGCCCCTACCTGCTCGACGTGCAGGTCCCCTATCAAGAACACGTGCTCCCCATGATCCCGGCGGGCCGCACTGTGCGGGATATCATCAAGGCGTAGGAAGGGAGTGGGGAATAGGGAATGGAGAATAGAGAATTGAATTAGAAATGGCGAACCTTAGTGGCTCACCGAGCGTCGTCTCGATTACTCATTCTTAATTGTTCGTTCTTCATTCTTCGTTTTGGATTTCGGATATTGAGATAAGGAGGGTTCATGAGTTGAAAAACACCGCGGGTTCACGTCCTTGGGGATGGCCAGGCACCTTTCGCCATCCCTGGTTCTGGGGCCAGCTAGCGATTAATATCCTTATGGTTGTCGCGCTGCTGGTTCTCCTTTTCTGTCCCAAAAAAGCTGAAAACACTTTGACCGTCGGTTGCGACATGGGCGGGGGCGCTCCCTACTACATTGAAGAAGATGGGACGATCAAGGGCTTTGAAGCGCGACTCGTTCGTTACCTCGCGGCGAAGCAAAACGCCAAGGAGGAATTTGTTAATGCAGCCTGGGATAACCTTTTGCCTCTGCTCAAGCGCGGCAACGTGCGCATGGTGGTTAATGGTTTTGAATGGTCCGCAGATCGGGAACGAGAATTTGCTTCTACTATTCCCTATTACGTCTACAGATTGCAACTGATTGTCCGCAAAAACGATGCGTCGATACGAACTTGGAAAGATCTTCGTTCCACATCCGACCGGAGCAAGAAAAAAGTCGGCGTCTTGCGTGGCACCAAGGCGGAAGCCTATCTTCACGACACCTATGGCGGTGACATCGAGGTCGTCCCACTGGCCGAGGAGGGTTCCACTGGTGTGATGGAGCTGGTCAAAAACGGGCAACTGGATGCCACCGTTCAAGACACACCAGCCGCTCATTTCTATCTGAAGGTCCCAGAATTCGAGGATCTTGAAGCACGCGACGTCCCGATTGAACCGGACTTCTATGTCATCTACGTGAACAAGGATGACTCCCAACTGTTGCAAAACCTGAACGAGAGTCTTCGTGAAGCCATCCGGGACGGCGTGCTGGAGCGGTTTTACAAGGAGTACGGCCTGTGGAACGCCGACCAAGAGGATCTGGCTAAAACGGCATTTGATTGGCCTCCCGAGATCCCTGCGCCTCATCTGGGTTGGTGGAAACGAACGCTCGGCTATGCCAAGCTGCTCATGCAAGGCGCTGGCATGACCGTTGTCCTCTCTCTGCTATCTATGCCGTTTGCAATGTTAACCGGTCTCACCATTGCGGTCGGGCGGTTGTATGGACCTCGGTGGCTTGAGCGGTTATTGCGTGGCTACGTCGAGCTGATTCGCGGTACGCCGCTGTTGCTGCAGATTTACGTCATCTACTTTCTATTGCCGGAAATCGGCGTGATGGTGCCGGCCTTTATCGCCGCGGTGGCTGGGCTGGCTATCAACTACTCGGCCTATGAAGCGGAGAACTATCGAGCAGGCTTCCTGGCCATTCCAAGCGGGCAAATGGAAGCGGCCCTGGCCTTGGGCATGAGCAAGGGGACGGCCTTGCGTCTAGTCATTATCCCCCAAGCTGTCCGGGTTGTCATTCCGACCGTTACGAATGACTTCATTTCCCTATTTAAGGACACGTCGATTTGTTCCGTGGTGGCGGTTTCTGAACTGACCGGCCAATACAGCCGGCTGGCAGTCAATAATCCCGGTCAGATTTTGCTGCTTGGAGGCATGACAGCCCTCCTCTACCTGCTCATGAGCTACCCGCTGGCGCTTGTGGCCCGGCGGCTAGAAACACAGTATACCCCGGTCGTATAGTGAAGAGGGTCTGATCGTGATTGAAGTACGTGAATTGGTCAAGCGGCATGGAACTCTGCTCGTCCTCAATGGCGTGTCGCTCACGGTGCGCAAGGGGGAGGTGGCCGTCGTCATCGGACCATCCGGCGGCGGTAAGAGCACGCTGCTGCGCTGTATAAACGGCCTGGATACTTTCCAACAAGGCGAAGTGCAGGTCGGCGAGTTAAAGTTGTCCCCGTCGCTGCCGCGGTCGGAAACCGGAACGACCTTGCGCGCCATCCGCCGGCGCGTGGGCATGGTGTTTCAGCAGTTTCACCTGTTTTCGCACATGAGTGTGCTCGAAAACGTGCTGACCGGGCCGCGCTTCGTTCTTGGCAAGACGCGGGAAGAAGCCGAACCCGAAGCGCGGCAACTTATTGATCGGGTCGGTCTGCTGGACAAGCTCCACGCCCGGCCCGAACAGCTTTCCGGCGGCCAGCAGCAACGCGTCGCCATTGCCCGTGCCCTGGCTGTGCATCCGGACGCCGTCCTCTTCGACGAACCGACCAGCGCTCTGGACCCGCGCATGGCGGGGGAGGTGCTGGCGGTCATTAGCGACTTGGCCAAGTCGGGCCAAACCATGATCGTGGTAACCCACGCAATGGGTTTCGCACGCCTGGTCGCGCACACAGTTTACTTGATGTATGCCGGCAACATCGCCGAGTCAGGTCCGCCGGCGCAGATCTTCGAGTCGCCGCATAGCGAGGTGACGAAGGGTTTTTTGACGCAGGTGAGCAGTCTGTAGAAATCGCGAGAGGGAGGAGACAGGGAGACAGCGAGACAGCGAGACAGCGAGACAGCGAGACAGGGAGACAGCGAGACAGCGAGACAGCGAGACAGCGAGACAGCGAGACAGCGAGACAGCGAGACAGCGAGACAGGGAGAGGAGCAGTTCTCCCCCTCTCCTTGTCTCCCTGTCTCCCTGTCTCCTTGCCTGATCACTCCCCTCTCCTTGTCTCCTTCTCAGATCACTTGCCCTCCGGCACGATTTCAACTTTATGCGGTTCGATGACTTTGGCTTTGCTGATTGCATCTTCTAATTCGGGCATTTTGGCCAGCCGCTCTTTCATGGCTGCTTCGCGTTTGCCCTCCAAGTCTTTGTCTTGAAGAAAATCAGGAACTTGGGCCAACACAATGCCGCGGTAAATCCGGCCATGATAGAAATCATTTTTCGCTTTCACGGCTTTCCATAGTTTGTTGACCTGATCAGCAACTGGCCCGCCGGACAAGGCGGCCTCGGTGAGATTGACCCCTTTGGCCAACTCGGCTGCCGTGAAGGTAGCCACTTTCTTGCCTCCCAGGCGCACTTCGTATTTGCCTTCTTTCAGTCCGTTGACCTTGAGCCCGTATTCATTCAGTTCCTCACGAATGGGCGTCCAATTGAGGATGCTCTTGGCCTCTTCGGGAAAGAAGGGCAAGGCGTTGTCCAGACGCGCGAAGCTGATGCCGGCTTCTCCAGCTTGGATGTCGCTGATTTTGCAGTTTTCGACTTTGCCTATTGAACCCGAACCTGCGTCAATTTCCACGGACGAGACGAGCGTGGGAAAGTGCAGCCCCTTGAGAATGGCGGAGGCCATCAAAGCCTGACCGGGACCGCCGGGATGGACTGCATCGCCGCCGCCTGCCATTTCTTTTGACTTCGCCTGGCGCGCTTTGTCGAGAATCGCCTGATAGGAATGAAATTGATCGACAAACAATCCGCTGTTTTTCTCGGCGATTTCCTTGACGCCCGCCGAGTAACGTTCCAGGGTCTGATTGTAGCCAATGATGCCGCCTGGCTCCTGCGGGTGTTCAACGGGCTGTGGCGTGATCCAGGCGACCCGAATCTTCGCTTGCTTGGCTTGATCCGCCATGCCTTGAAGGCCGTTCATGTAGTTTTTGTAACGACCATCCTCAAAAGCTTTGTAGCCGCCGTCGTTCATGCCGAAATCGACGGTCATGGCGGTTGGATCGAAGGAGAACACATCGCGCTTGAACCGTCCGTTGCCGCCCGGGGAGACGTCGCCGCCGATGCCGACGTTGCGAAACGCGAGTTTCCATCCTGGAAATCTGCTGACCGTCCACATTTCCACATAGTTGCTGTAAAGATGTTGCTCGGTGATGCTGTCGCCGATGATCACGATGCGATCGGCGTCTTTGAAGAAGAACTCCTCGGCATGCAAACGCCTGGACGAGAGGCCGAGTAAAAGGACGGCAACGACAGGCGCGACAACGAGAGGACCAATTCGCTTCATGGTGCTAGTTCCTTGGAGAAAACGAGTCAAAAGTTGGCAGGCGGGCGACGAGGCTGCATGGTAGACCCTGGCGATCCGTTTCGCAATCAAGAATTGGCCTGAATAATCGGCTGCTATTTGGCCAAGTCCGCCAGCGGCAAGGTCACGGCTTCGCCGCGGCGAGCGCTTCGGGCAACGGCTTCGGTAAATTCCATGTACGCGACGCCCGTTTCGAAATCGGTCAGCTCGATTTCTTTTCCGCTGCGTATCGCCTCGATGAAGTCCGCTTCGACTTGCCAGGTTCGTGCTTTGTCGTCGGGGATTGGGATCTCTTCCGGCTCACCACTCCTTGAGTTCTTGGTCAAGCCGAAGATCCGGTCGCTTGCCAGATCGTAGTGCAAGTAGCCTTCCGAGCCGTAAAGACGAATGCCTACCCCTTCTCCATGGGCGGTAACGCCGCTTAGCTGATACACGCCACGCGCGCCATCTTCCATGGTGGTCAGGACCTGGACGCTGTCGGGCGTTCCCGTTGGGCGGCGCACGCCGCTGGCGGGGTCAATGCGCGTCGGGATAAAGGCATGGACCTGAGCCAGCACGCGCAAGGGCGGCATCACCCAGCGCAGCAGAGTCTCGTGCAAGATGCCCAGCGTCAGCATGTTGAACCCCGACAGGGCCGCGTCCTGGCGCCAGGAGAGCAGGGAGGCCGGGTCCGCCAGCGCCCCTCCAAAGTGATAGACGTAGACCTCGCGCAAATCACCGAGGTAGCCGCTTTCGATCAAATCGCGCATGACGTCGTGGCCCTTGAGGCCATAGGGGCTGGGAACGACTTGCGCTACCAGATCGGGATAGCGCCGCGAAGCCGCGAGCATGCGATGAGCCTCGCCGGCATTGAGGCTCATACGGGCTTCCGACAGCACGTGCTTGCCGGCTTCAAGAGCCGCCAGCGTCACGGGGCAATGCAGATAGGGCCAAGCGCCGATCACCACGGCGTCGATCTCGGCATCGGCGACTAAATCTTGCCAATGCTCGTAAGTCTTGGGGATTCCGAATTCCTTGGCAACGGCGGTCGTCGATTCCGGCCGGCGATTGCACACGGCGACGATTTCCACGTCCGGGAGAACTCGCAGACCGGGGATATGCCGAGCCTTCATGTTGGCCCCGGCGCCGATCAAGCCGATACGGAGAGGGGAGTGGCTCATGGTAATCCAGGCGTCAGGTTAATGGGAAGTGGGAACGGATGAACTTAATCCGGCCGCCATTTGCCACTATTACATGGAAATAGGCGATGCGCCAACCAATCGCCCGCGGAAAAGATTGTTTCTCCTTCAATTGAACGAAGGCCAGGACCAAAAACGCTTGACTTCGTGCGCCCCCACTCGTCTCATGAGGCCTGAACCGATCGAGGAAATTATTGCCTGAAATCGTTTAGCGGCGAGCCTCGGGCGAGCGCGTTGCAACGCGCTCGCCCGAGGCTCGCCGCTAAACGGTGGAGAACGAAAATGCCTTCACGCGCTTCGACGGAATACCACTACGAAAAACTCACCTGGCCGGAAGTCAACGATGCCGTCGATATGGGAAAGGTCTGTATCGTCCCGTGCGGAGCGGTGGAGCAGCACGGCCCCCATTTGCCGCTTGATGTCGATATCGTCTGCCCGCAGGGCGTGGCCTTTGGCGTCGGCAGGCAGGTTCCCGAGAAAGTTCTGGTGCTGCCGCCGGTCTGGTACGGTTACGCCGGCCATGTCATGGATTTTCCCGGTACGATCAACACGCACTATGAGACGTTCATCAATCAGGTGCTCGACATCACCAAGTCGCTGGCCTATCACGGCTTCAAGAAGGTTATCCTTTTGAACGGCCATGGCAGCAACATGCCTAACCTTGATCTTGCCGCCCGGCGAACAAATCTGGAAACCGATGCTGAATGCGTCTTGATCTCCTGGTGGAACCTGCTGACGGTGGACAAGGAATTCTTCCCGCGCTGGCGGCAGAGCAAGTTCCCCGGCGGTTGCGCGCACGCCTGCGAACTCGAGACCTCCATGTACCTCTACCTAGACGGCGACAATGTGCGCAAGGACGAGATCAAGAACGGCGTAGTGAGTTTCAACGAAGACAACAGCCCGTTCAACTGGGTGGACCTGTTTGCGGCAGGACCGGCTACGGTGATTTCTTGGACAAGCAGCTATTCGGAGACAGGCGTGCTGGGCGAAGCCGAGTTGGCGACCGCGGAAAAGGGCCGCCAGATCTATGAGGAATCAGTCAAGCAGCTCGGGCGCTTTATTAACTATTTCAAGGATCGTCCCAAGGATGTGCGGCGTGACCGCCATCGAAAGCCGCCCACCATGCCGCTTCCCTGGAAGCAGCAGCCGATCAATGGATCAACCTGACTTGGCAGGTTTCTTCATATCTCCGACCCTGTGCATCAATTGGTGCACTATTGGATTCATTTCACGTTGCCTGGATTCGTTTCACGTGGCCGTTACTGGCAGTGAAACGATCTTTTTTGCCGCAAGCCATTTAGGCCACAGCTTAGGAATGATCGTTTCTCCACTCCTCACACACCCCCTGTTCCGGCGGGATAGCCGGTACTTGGAGAGACCAGTACCGGCTACCCACCCTGACACTTTATTTGCGAGCTTCCCTTTTGGCGGCTCGCGGCACGAGGAAGAACAACGTCTTAGCTTTCGTGCTCAGGCGGATTCTCAGGGCGTCGCCGCCTTCGATAGAGGCCGAAATCTTGAGGCCGTCTTTGTCCTCGGTCGCCGCTTTTTCTAACTGCTTGGCATATTCCGGGTTAGCCTTCGTATTGGCCAGCAACGGCGCTAACCGGGCCAGCGACACTTCCAATGAAAACGGCTTGCCGGTCTTGGGCGTCAGAGCAATCGCTTCCTTGAGCGCGTCTTGGGCTTTCTCACCGAAAGCGAACAGCAAGGCATCATCGCGGATAGCCAGGAATATCGGGCCGTCGCCGAAGATCTTTCTCGCCTCGGCATCCATTTCCTTGCCGGGATCGACCTGATGAATGGACGTCTGGCCCACCTTCGCGACATCGAGCTTGATGGCGGACCGCACCTGCTCGGGGATGTCGTTGAACAGGACACGTGCCGCCTTTTCGACATTAGCGCCGTCTTTCAGCTTGATGCCGCCGATAAGCGTATAGTGTTTGGATTCGGTCGGCCCGCGCAGGTCCACGCCAAGGTCCAGTTCGCCGGCCTTTATCGAAGGGGCCAGGGCATCGATAAGGGCCTCGGCGTGTTTCCTGATTTCGTCATTTTTCTCTTTCTTCAAGTGTTCCTTCAAGGCGTCGACGGCCATAGGGCCAAAGGTCTGCCGCACTTTTTCAGGCAACAGCGAGTAGACGGACCCGGAAACCGCCGAATTAGCTTGGTGTAAACCGGCAAAAAGGCTCTTGATGGAACCAAGGTTTGCGATGGCCTTGGCGAGCTCCGAATGAGGCTTGCCGGCAAAACTGACCTGGAGCGAAAGGTCCTCGGTCTTGCGGTCCACATCAACTTCAATGGACACGGGACCGCCATCCTTCACGAAACTGTTGATGCCGTTTAGGGCCTGGTCCATCGCCTGCAATCGGACCGCTTCCTGCTCTTTGGTCTCATTTGGCTGCTTCTTATTCTTTTCCTTGGCGACGCCCATCTCGACCTGGGCCAAGAATATCTTTTTCAAACCGTCGGGGATTTGATCGATCCGAGCCGTCACCGATAGGGCCGGCGCTTTGCCCTCCGGAAAAACGTCGCCCGGCTTGAGCATTTTGTCGTTATCGAGGGCCGACTTGTCCTGCAAGGTGATGTAGGCGTATTTATTGGCAAACTTCAAGTAAACGGGCACCGGCACAGGCACCTTTTCGATCTGAATCGTGTAAACGTCGTTCTCGCCTTTATCGGCCTTTATGTTGACGTTTTCGAGAAGGGCCAAAATCGCTTTTTCATCGGTAACCGGCACCAGAACGACGACCGTGCTGTCGATCCCGGCCGCCCCAATGTCGCCGTACAGACCCAGCGGCCGCTTCATATCGATGCCTTCCAGCCCCTTGTCGCCGACCTTGGCCTTGACGATGCCTTCGAGCTGGTCGCCCTGGTCTCCCAATTGGTTGACCTTAGCCAGGAACTTAATGTCCTCAAGCAGTTCGCCGATGGGCCGAATGCGAGCCACGACTCCCGGCTTGGTGTTTTTGGCATCCTCGGCCCGCAGCGGCGCCGGGGCGGCAATCAATAGCAACATGACCATACCGGTCAACAAACGAACACGCATCGCGAATCTCCTCTAATGGAAAGCTGTTAGGTTTCTGTGCCAAAGGACCACGGTCCGCAGTCTGGGTAATGGACCTGGTCAGTAATACTCTTTATACTGCCGCTGAGTGTCAACGAATGCTTCTCATGTCCGGAAATAGACCGGAAAGAAAGCTCCTTGGACATCCGCCTTAAAGCACCAATGCCTGCCAGCTTGGGCCGGCGAACTCGTTATCAGGGACAACTTATGACTCTAGCTCCCTTGTCTTACTTGCTTGGCTTGGTGGCACTTACTCTATCTTTGAGGACCGCGCCCGCAGCTGATACCAGCGAGGTGAAAGTGGTAAAAGGCAAGGATACGATCGATTTTTTGATCGGGAAGGACCTTGTTGCGCGCTACCACTATGGCGAAAAGGTCGCCAAACCTTATCTGTGGCCGCTAAATGGACCAGGCCAAATTCCCTTGACGCGAGCCTGGCCCATGCAGCCGGCCAAGCCGGGCGAGAGCACGGACCACATCCATCAAAAATCCGCCTGGTTCTGTCATGGCGATGTGATTCCGGAGGGCCTTAATCTCAAGCATCGGATCAAGGGGGTCGAAGGGGTCGATTTTTGGTCCGAAGCTCCCGGCCATGGCGTCATCGCATGCAAGGAGGTCGGCGATGCCAAATCCGATAAGAATCACGGCTGGCTTGGGACCCGCAACGAATGGTGCACCGCCGAGGATGTGAAGATTCTCGACGAGGCGCGGACCATTCACCTCTATGATCTAGGCGACGCCCGGCTTATCGTTTTCGACATCGACCTTCATGCCAGCGTGGCCCCCATAACCTTCGGGGACACGAAGGAAGGGGCTTTCGGCCTGCGCGTGAGCGATGCGATCCGCGAGGAGAAGAGCAAGGGCGTGCTTGAAAATGCCGAAGGGAAAAAATCGGAACGCAATTGCTGGGGGCGCATCTCGAAATGGTGCGATTACTCCGGAGTCATTGACGGCAAGAAGGCCGGCATCGCCATTCTGGACGACGCGGGCAATCCTTTTCCCGCCTGTTGGCATGGTCGAGGCTACGGTCTGATGGCCGCCAATCCCTTCGGCCGCGTCCTATCGGGGTTCCCGGCCATGCAGGATAAAAAGGACCTCGTCAAGCTTGCTAAGGGCGATCATCTGAAGCTGCGATACGGTATTCTGCTCCATAGCGACGATGCCAAAGAGGGCAAGGTGGAAGAGAATTTCGTGAGATTTGTGCAGTTAAGAAAGTAAGAAATGTAGCCTTCTTTACAAGCCTTCTTTACAAGCCCCAAGCGCCAGCGCGGGGATCCAATTCCTGCGGGATCCCCGCGCTGGCGCGTTTTGAAGAAGCGCTTTTCGCCTTTGCCCTGAAAGGGCCGTAACAACCTAGCCCAGGGCAACGCCCTCGTTGTACCCCATAAGTCTGGGCGGGGGTATAAGCCCCTGGCAAGGTAGCTGTAATTCGCCGTAAAAATCGGGGATCGTGCTCCCGTGTTGGCCGCGACTCCCTCTCCTCGAACGACAGCGCAACCTCTGTGGCAACTAGATCTTACGGACTTATGGGGTACAACGAGGGCGTTGCCCTGGGCTAAGTTATTTGGCCCTTTCAGGGCGAGCGTTTGCTTGGGGACCGGGTCCACTCAGGGCGCTGCCCTGGGCTAAGTTGTTACGGCCTGTCAGAGCAATGACGAAAAGCGCAACTTCAAAATTTCCGCGTTGGCTAGACAGTCCGCGATCATTGAGCTTACGGTTCCGGCTTTTCCGCTTCACCGGAGCCGAAACATCGCAAGCCGATCTTGCCCGGATAGCAGAGTTCAGGGGGAATGAGTTTTAGCTGGAACACCGCGACATCGTCGGCGATCAAGATCCTCCAGTACCGTCCTCTCTGACAAGGTCGGCCAACGCCCCCTGAAGGCCCCTGACCGCTTCCTCCAGTTCAGCATACGCCTCTTTCGAGCCTGTCAATTCTCCGGCACTCCCCAGCTCCTCCAGCCGCAAGGCCGCCTGGTAGGCTCTTTGCGCACCCAAGCTGCCCAGCGAACCCTTTGACTTGTGCGCCGCCCGCTCCAGGGCGGGGCCGTCCCCGCGCAGGACCGAATCGCGGATCTCTCCCAGCACCTTCGGGCACTGGCCGAGGAACCACTGGACCATCCGCCGCAGAAGCTCCCGGTCGCCTCCAACCACGGCCAGGGCGATGTCCAGGTCAAACACCGCTCCCGGTGGCCCCTCACCCCCGCCCCTCTCCCCAGCCACTGAGGAGAGGGGTGGGGGGAGCAAACGGGAGATGACCTCGAAGAGCTCCGCGGCCCGGATCGGCTTGGAGGCGTAGGCGTCCATGCCGGCGGCCAGGCAGCGCTCGCGGTCCCCTTTCATCGCGTGGGCGGTCAGGGCGACGATCGGAACGTGGGTGTTCGTGGCCCTTTCCTTCGCGCGAATGGCCTCCGTGGCGGCAAACCCGTCCATGTCCGGCATCTGCACGTCCATCAAGATCAAGTCGAATGGCTCCCTCTCCCAGGCGGCCAGGGCCGCCTTCCCGTTTTCGGCAAGCACGGCCACGTGCCCCCTCTTCTTCAGCAGGCTGGTCACCAGCTCCTGGTTGAAATCATTATCTTCCACGACGAGGATGCGGAGCCCTCGGGGGGCGCCGAGCGCGGGGACGTCAGGGGGCGCAGGACCTGTGACCGGCTCCGCCAGCCTGCCTAGGGCTGTCAGGACGGCGTTCAGCAGCTCAGACTGCTTGACCGGCTTGCGCAGGTAGGCGGCGATGCCCAGCTCCCGGCAGCGGGCCAGCTCACCGCCCCGGTCGGCGGACGACAGCATCATGATGGTTACGCCGGCCAGCGCAGGGTCGTGCTTGATCTCCTGGGCCACGGCGAAGCCGTCCAGGTCCGGCATCACCGCATCTAGGAGCACCAGCGGGAACGGGTCCCCCGACCCGGCGGCCCGTTTCAACTCGGCCAGGGCCGCGCGGCCGCTGCCCACGGCGGTCGGCCTCATCCGCCAGTTGGCCAGCATCTCGGCCAGGATGCCCCGGTTCGTCTCGTTGTCGTCCGCCGCCAGCACGGGGAGCCCTTCCAGGTCGATCAGCGCGGCCTTCTGTTTCGCCACGACCTCACGGTGCAGGCCGAAGCACGCTGTGAAGTGGAAGGTGCTCCCCTTGCCCATCTCGCTCTCGACCCAGATGCGCCCGCCCATCAGCTCGACCAGCCGCGCGGAGATGGCCAGCCCCAGCCCCGTGCCTCCGAACCGGCGGGCCATGGAGCTGTCCGCCTGGGCGAAAGCGCCGAAGATAAGTCGCTGCTTGTCGGGCGGGATGCCCGGCCCCGTGTCGGTCACGGCAAAGTGCAAGCAGACTTGGCCTTCGTCCCGCTCGCTGGCGGAAGTCACCGACTCCACCCCGGCCTCCAGAACGACTTCCCCCCGGTCGGTGAATTTGATGGCATTGCCGACGAGGTTGGTCAGGACCTGGCCTAGGCGCATGGCGTCGCCGACCACTCCGTCCGGGGTGTCCGGGTGGACGTGCAGGGCCAACTCCAGGTCCTTCCGGTGTGCCCGTGGACCAAATGCCTTGATCGACTCGCCGAGGCTCTCGCGCAGGCTGAAGGCGGCCGGTTCCAGGTCGAGGCGGCCGGCCTCGATTTTGGAGAAGTCGAGGATGTCGTTAATGACCCGCAAGAGCAGGTCGGCCGAGGCCCTGGCCCGCTCCAGGTAATGCCGTTGCTCCGGCTGGAGCTCCGTGTCCAGGGCCAGGTCGAGCATGCCAAAGACGCCGTTCATGGGGGTACGGATCTCGTGGCTCATGCTGGCCAGGAACTCGCTCTTGGCCCGGCTGGCGGCCTCCGCCGCCTCCTTCGCCTTGTGCATCTCTTCCGTCCGCTTGCGCTCCGTAATATCGCGGGCGGTGGACGAGATTCCCACCACCTTGCCGCCGGCATCCACAACCGAGGAGACGGATAGGGAGACCGGCACCTGGCAGCCGTCCTTTCGCACGCGCACGGTCTCAAAGTGGGCAACGCGTTCCCCCCGCTTGATGGCTTCGAGGATGCGCGAGTCTTCGTCGAGGCGGTCGGGCGGGAACAGCAGGAAGGAAGCCGGGCGGCCCAGGACCTCCTCGGCGGCGTAACCGAAGAGCCTCTGCGCGCCCGAGTTCCAGCTGGTGATCACGCCGTCCAGGCTCTTGCTGAGGATCGCGTCCTCCGAGGACTCCACGATGGCCGCCAACTCCAGGGACCGTTGCTCAGTCCGTTTGTACAACACACAGAAGATCGCCACCAGCCAGAAGGCCAGGATCGAGCAACCGCGGTTGAACAGATCGGCGCCGATCGGGCCGGGTGGGGAGAAGAAGAAGGCCAGGACGGTCAGCAGAGTGCAAGCGAGGGCGGCAACAAAGATGGGGCGCAGCCCCGGCAGCCACATGCTGGCCCCGACCACCGCGACAAAAAGCGCTGACGGCGTCATGCCCAGGGGGAACGGCACGTCGAGGACGAACAACAGGACGGCCAGGGCGACCATGATCCCTATTACTACTCTCTTGTTTTTTGGGGTGGTGATCATGGGCTTTTTTCTCCCCGTTCCTGACTCCGGCAGCCAATTGTCCGAGCGCAATGGCACCCGAAGGAAAGTCAAGACATTCTACCCGATCAATTCCGTAATCAATGTCACCGGTCCTTTCAAGTAGCTTAATGCTACTCGCACAGCATGGATAACAACAAAACGTGACGAAAGGCGGGTATTTGCTAGGGAAGTGACTTTTTGCCTACCGAACGAAACTTTTTGGCATAATGGCCGAAATACAGGGTGAATTGCCGCTAAATCTTCCCACAAATTAGTTGAAAAGCGCGGTCCTCCTGAGTGATAATTGCAGTCAATTCCCACATTCCCTTTTACCTGCCAAAGGGCCTACCATCATGACCATCGCATTTTCCTGTCCGGAATGTGACAAGACCTTTAAGGTTTCCGACGACATGGCTGGCCGCAAGGGCAAATGCAACAACTGCGGGGCGACCATGCAGATCCCCAACAAGATTGGGGCAACCGCGAAACGCGGCCTGGGGAGAAAGTCCACGGACGAGCCCGATGAAGACGAGGATTGGCAAGGTGAGGATGAGCCGCGCGGCCGAGTTCGCCGCGGGAGAGACGAGGATGACGATTACGAGGTAACCCGATCGCGCAGACGTGGTAGAAACGACGAGGTCGATGACGAAGTCGATGACGAAATCGACGACGATGATCGCCCGCGCCGGCGTAAGCGGCGCAAGAAAAAGTCCAGCAGCAAGATGGCCCTGTGGGTCTCGCTGGCTTCGGCGGGGGCCCTGCTGTTTCTGGGGGGGGGCTATTTTGTGCTGGCCTTCGCCATCGGCATTTGGCCGTTCGGCGGTCCGGGCGAAGCCATGAAGTTTATGCCGGATGACTGCAAGGTCTTAATCTCAGTTAAATGGGATGACATCGAGAAAAGCCAAGTGTTTCAGGATTTGAGGAAGAGCAATCCAGACATTGAAAAGAAGTTCGGCGGCGACGCCGAAAAAGCCTTCGAACTCTTTAAGAAGAAGGGTGTCGACACGGTGCTTATTGGGTTGAGTGGGAATGCCGCAAGCCTTATGGGTGGAGGCGGGTCCCCCAAGGGATGCGTGGTCGTGACGTTCAAGGAGAGCATTTCGGGCAAAGAATGCCTGGATGCCCACAAAGACGGAGGTTCCTACAAGGAAAATAAAGTCGGCTCTTACACGGTGTATGAAGGCCCCACCGATTCCTTTTCGGTTGTGTCCAGCAAGATGGTTGTTTTCGGCGACAAGGACGTGCTTTCCAGTGTTCTAAAACGAGACAAGAAACTTGATGTGTCAGAGAGGCTCAAAGCTGCGATTGATAAGGTGAATTTTTCAAAAGGCGTCGCTATTGCCGCGGATGTCAAAGACTTGACTCCAGCAGGTTCCAAAGGGCCAGGCGGGGCCCCCGGGGGCGGCAAAGATCCCATGGCCGGTTTTCAGAAGGCCGGAGAAGAAGTCGAAGGCATGGCTATGCAAGTCACTGTTGGATCGGACATTGGCATCGAATGCACTTTAATGTGCAAATCCGCCAAAGGGGCCGAAGACATCAAGAAAACCGCCGAAGGATTGTCCGCTATGTTGGGATTCCTTGGCGGAGCAGTGCCGAAGGAGGCCAAGGAAATCCTCGATTCCTTGAAGGTCAACGTTGCGGGCACCACCGTGACGGCCACGCTAACGATAAAAGGCGCCGCAATAACCAATTTAGCCAAGAATCCCTTTATGGGTGGTGGCTTCGGCGGTCCGCCCGGCGGCGGCTTCGGAGGTCCTCCAGGCGGCGGTTTCAATCCACCTGCTCCCGGTGGTGTTAATCCCGGAGGAAACAGGCCGCCTGTTGGACCAGGGGGAGTTAAGCCGCCCGCTGGACCAGGAGGAAATAGGCCTCCGCGTGGCGGCGGCTTGAGGCCTCCGAACAGTCCCTGACCTCAACGGCTTTGTTTCTTAAAGGGTCAGACTGCGGCGAACCTAGTTCCTCTGACAGGCTGCCCATTGACCCCGCAGGATGCCAGACCAGGTTGGCAACCTGCGGGGCCTCGTTCTTTGTGGTATCCACCGCAACGGATCAAGACTTGAGTCCGAAACGCCGGCGAGGGAAACCGTTCCCTTCCTGGCGCTTTGGGCTCAATACGCTCAAGGTATTCTGTCGCGGTCTCTTAGCCTTGTAGAATGATTCTTACACGACCTGCGATTCTCGAACGAGCTGCCCGTTTATGGGCGTCGCATGATGTGGGTCATGAAAAGATCGTTTTGATTGAGGCGCCAAGGGGAGGAATAGAGCAAATGGCCGCAGCTACCGCTACCACATCCGTAAAGCGCATGTTCATCGACGGCAAATGGGTTGATGCTGACAATGGTCGCACGATCGGCGTCATCAACCCAGCGACCGAGGATGTCATCAATGAAGTCGCTTACGGCGGCAGGGCGGAGACACGCCGCGCGCTCGAAGCCGCCGGCAGGGCCATGCCGGCCTGGATGAAGCTGACCTCCTGGGACCGCGCCAAGGTGCTCAAGAAAACCGGCGAACTCATGCGCGAGCGCTCCGACGCCATCGCCCGGACCCTAACCTTGGAACAGGGCAAGCCCTTGGCCGAGGCGAAGGCAGAGATCCTGCACTCGGCCGACACGTTCGAATGGTTCGCCGAGGAAGGGAAGCGCGCGTATGGGCAAATAATCCCCAACTCGCAGCCGGGCAAACGCCACATGACGTTGAAACACCCCGTCGGCGTTGTCGGGGCGATAAGTCCCTGGAACTTCCCCATCACCTTGCCATCGCGCAAGATCGCGCCGGCCCTCGCTGCCGGCTGCACGATTGTCTGCAAACCCGCTACGCAGGCGCCGTTGTGCCTGATCCAGGTCTTCGAGTGCCTGATTGAAGCCGGGTTGCCGGCGGGCGTAGCCAACCTTGTCATGGGCCCGCCGCAGGAAATCGCCGACGAGTTCCTGGAGAACGCAATCTGCCGCAAGATTAGCTTCACCGGCTCCACCGAGGTCGGCAAGCAATTGATGAAGGGCGCGGCCGACCAAATGAAACGCCTTAGTTTGGAGCTAGGAGGCCATGCGCCGTTCATCGTCTTTCCCGATGCCGATCCTGAGGTTGGCGCCAAAATCGCGGTTACGGGCAAGTTCCGCAACAACGGCCAGGTGTGCATCGCCCCCAGCCGGTTCTTCGTCCACAAAGATGTCGAGAAAAAGTTTACCGAGGCAGCCGTCGAGTTTGCCAAGGGCCTGAAGCTGGGCAACGGCCTTGAAGCGGGGGTCGAGGTCGGTCCCATGTTCGAGAAGAAAGCCATGCAACAGGCGATCGATCTGGTGGAGGACGCCAAGAAATCCGGCTCCAAAATCTTGACCGGCGGTAAACGCAGCGACCGCTTTGAGCGCGGCTATTTCTTTGAGCCGACGGTCATCAGCAATCTTTCGCCCAAGGCCCGCATCCTAACGGATGAACCCTTCGCTCCCGTCATGCCACTCTTGGATTTCAGCAAGCTCGATGAGGTAATCGCGGCCGCCAATAACACCAAATACGGCCTGGCAGCCTACGTATTCACTAACGATTTGACGATCGCGTGGAAAATGGCGGAGGGCATTGAGGCAGGCATCATCGGCATCAACGACCCCGTTCCCGCCACGCCGCAATGCCCGTTCGGCGGCATGAAGGAAAGCGGTCTCGGCCGCGAATTGGGCCACGAAGGACTGGAAGCCTACCTCGAGACCAAGTACATTTCGATAAAGCTGCGGGATGCGTAGGATACCGTTCTCGCAAGAACCGGAATAGGGTCTTGGCTATTTGTCTTTGTCTCTTAGTAAAAGTTGATCCCGGGGGTTTTTAATTGAAAGCCGTTGACTACGCCGCACCACGAACAATCAGCGAGGCCATCACGCTCTTCTCGGAAAAAGGCGATCGGGCCCGCGCCTTGGCGGGTGGGACCGACGTCCTCGTGCAAGTGCGTGAAGGCCGGCGGGAACCGGATTGGCTCATCGATCTGAAGCACATTCCCGAATTAAACGAGCTAGCCTTCGATTCCAAGGTTGGGCTGCGGATTGGAGCAGCCGTGCCGTGCAGTTCCATCTATGAATCGGCCTTGTCCAAACCCTATGCAGCCTTGATTGACGCCGCGTCGCTGATCGGCGGCGTACAGATTCAAAATCGTGCCAGCTTAGGCGGCAACTTGTGTAACGCCTCGCCTGCCGCCGACACGGTCCCCGCATTGATAGCCCACGAAGCCATCTGCATTATTGCCGGTCCAGAGGGAAGCCGTGAGACGCCCGTGGAAAAGTTCTGCGTTGGACCGGGCCGAACGGTTCTAGGCCGGGGCGAAATCCTCGTGAGCTTCCAGCTGCCGATACCACGCAAACACACCGGAACGCAGTACGTCCGGTTCATACCGCGCAATGAAATGGACATCGCCGTGGTCGGCGTGGGCGTCAGCGTGACGCTCGATGAAAGCCGCTCGCGTTGCATTGCCGCACGAGTCGCGCTCGGAGCTGTTGCACCGACGCCGCTCTTGGTGACCGAGGCTGGGGCTGCGCTTGTCGGTGGGGCTCTAACGGATGATCAAATCAACAAAGCAGCAAAGCTTGCTCAGGCTGCAGCTAAACCGATCAGCGATATGCGCGGCGACGCGGACTATCGACAACACCTTGTAGGCGTTTTAACCAAGCGAGCTTTGAGCGACGCAATTGCGCGAGCTAAGGATAAGGAGAATTAATTCGTGTCCAAGAAAGTGCACGTTCAGGCCAAGATCAACGGCGCAGATTCTGAATTCCTCTGCGAGCCGCGCCAGAGTTTGTTGGAAGTCTTGCGCGATGAACTTCGCCTCACGGGCAGCAAGGAAGGCTGCAACAATGGCAACTGCGGCGCGTGCAATGTTCTACTTGACGGCAAGCTCGTGAACTCCTGCTTGGTGCTCGGCGTCGAGATTCAGAATCGGTCGGTAACCACCATCGAGGGAGTAGCGGGGCCGGAGGGACTCCATCCGCTTCAACAGAAATTCCTGGAACACGCGGCATTGCAATGCGGCATCTGCACGCCGGGCTTCATCTTGGCGGCTAAGGCGCTTTTGGAAAAGAACCCGCATCCGAATGAACACGATGTTCGCTTTTGGTTAGCGGGTAATCTCTGTCGATGCACGGGGTATGACAAGATTGTGCGAGCGGTGTTGGATACAGCTAAATGAAGGATCTCCAATCGCATGCCATCAGGCGAATTTTATCCTCGCCCGCCTATTTGTGCGGAAAAAGGCATACACAGGAGAGACGAGCCACCTATGAATGATGAAATGACAATTGCGGAGATAGAGGCGCAATTTGACTCCGAGTGGGTATTGCTGGATTCGCCGCAAACCGATGAGCATTTGCATGTGCTGAGCGGCAAAGTGGTTAGCCATAGCAAAGATCGTGATGAAGTCTATCGGAAAGCGGTGGAATTGCGGCCCAGGCGATCAGCCATTCTATTTACAGGAACGATGCCTGACGGGACGGCAATTATCCTATGAGTTGGTTTTTCGACCCGCGTCAGGGGCTGATAGTTGTGAATGCCGAACTGGAAGGGCCGTCTGGCAGCATCGTTCTGCGCTTGGCTTTGGACACCGGTGCGACGGGCACTTTAGTAAACGTTTCGATGCTTGCAGCCGTCGGTTACGACCCAGCCATGGCACCTACAAGACTACATGTGACCACCGGGAGCGGGGTAGAATATGTCCCCCAAGTTATCGTCAGCCAACTGACTGCTCTCGGGGAACAGCGCATTAGCATTCCGGTGATCGGACATACCCTGCCACCCAGTGCTACCGTGGATGGGCTCTTGGGCCTTGATTTCTTACGCCAGCGCCACTTAACAATTGATTTTCGTGACGGCCAAATAGTCCTGACTTGAAATCACCTTGCGAGCCAATTATGAACCCAACAATTTACAAAGTAATCGGCACGCGTCCCATTCGCCATGACGGCACCGATAAAGTGACCGGCCGTGCCCTTTATGGCGCCGATATCCAGATGGCTGGTTTGCTGCACGGGCGTGTTTTGCGCAGCCCCCACGCTCATTCCCACATTCTCAAGATCGACGTGAGCAGGGCGAAAGCATTGCCGGGCGTCGAGGCTGTGGTCACATCCGCTGATTTTCCCGATCCGGGCAACATGATCGCGGAGCTGGGCGAAGGAGCGGTCAACCTAAGGCACTTGAGCAGCAATTGCCTGGCACGCGGCAAAGTCCACTATAAGGGCCAGGCCGTGGCGGCCGTAGCCGCGACCAGCCCGCACATCGCAGAGGAAGCCTGCAAATTAATTGGGGTCGATTACGAGCCCTTGCCCCCCGTCGTCGATGTCCGGGCGGCCATGAAAGAGACCGCCCCACTCCTGCACGACGACCTCTTTACGGAGTCGTTGGGCCAACCGGCGAAGAAAGCATCCAACATCGCCAAGCATTACCAGTTCAAGCTCGGCGATATAGGCAAGGCATTCCCCCAATGCTCGGTCGTTGTCGAGCGAGAGTTTCACACGGCAACGGTGCATCAAGGTTACATCGAACCGCAAAACGCAACCGCCCTTTGGAATGCCGACGGGTCCCTGACTATCTGGTGCAGCACGCAGGGGGCGTTCACCGTTCGCGCGCAGGTGGCCGAACTCCTCAAAATGCCCGTGTCACGCATCAAAGTCGTCCCGATGGAGATCGGCGGCGGCTTCGGGGGTAAAATACGCGTATATCTCGAACCGGTCGCGGCTGTTTTGTCCAAGAAAGCCGGCAAGCCTGTCAAGCTTACGATGAACCGGACCGAAGTTTTCGAAGCCACCGGACCGACGCCAGGATCCTATATTCGCGTGAAGATGGGCGCGGATAAGTCGGGTCGATTAGTCGCCGCCGAAGCTTACCTAGCCTATGAAGCGGGCGCGTTTCCCGGCTCTCCCGTGGGTCCCGGCGCCATGTGCATTTTCGCTTGCTACGACATACCCAATGTCCACATCGATGGCTACGATGTTGTGGTTAATAAGCCCGCCACGTCGGCTTATCGCGCTCCGGGTGCCACCAATGCCGCTTTCGCATCGGAAACCGTCGTTGATGAGATCTGTGAAAAACTGAAGATCGACCCACTCGATTTCCGGATTAAGAACGGCGCCCGCGAAGGCACCCGCCGGGCGGACGGGCCTGTTTATCCGCGCGTCGGCATGATTGAGACAGCTGAAGCCGCGAAAAAGCATCCTCATTATTCGGCTCCCTTGGCGAGTCTTCCGGCACCAAACGGTTCTGCCTCAGCCCTCAGCCCTCAGCACTCAGCACTTAAGAAAGGCCGGGGAGTCGCCTCCGGCTTCTGGTTCAACATCGGCTTAAAGTCCAGCGCCACCGCCAGCGTCAACGGCGACGGCACGGTTAGCTTGGTCGAGGGCTCCACCGATATCGGCGGCACGCGCACGTCGATTGCCATGCAGTTGGCCGAGGCCTTGGGTATCCGCGCGGAAGACGTCAAGCCGATCGTTGCGGACACGGATATGGTGGGCTACACGGACGTTACCGGGGGTAGCCGCGTCACCTTCGCGACCGGCTGGGCAGCCTATGAAGCGGCCCAGGACATCAAACGCCAGATGATCGCGCGGGCCGCGCAAATATGGGGGGAAAAGCCCGACGAGGTGACCTATACCGACGGCGTTCTTCAGTCCAAGAAGGACTCCAAGAAGCGATTCACATTCAAGGAACTGGCGGCCAAGTTGCAGGAAACCGGCGGCGCCATTGTCGGCCGAGGCACCGTGGATCCAACTGGCGTCGGCGGCGCGTTTGCCACGCATGTCGTGGATGTCGGGGTCGACGAGGAGACAGGCAAAGTCCACATCTTGCGGTACACGGCCGTGCAAGACGCAGGTAAAGCGATTCACCCCAGCTATGTCGAGGGGCAGATGCAAGGCGGCGTGGCTCAAGGTATCGGCTGGGCGCTAAATGAAGAGTACGTGTACAACGAAAAAGGCGTTATGACGAATTCCAGCTATCTTGACTACCGCATGCCAACCTGCCTCGACTTACCGATGATTGATACCGTTATCGTCGAGGTGCCCAACCCCGGGCACCCGTACGGCGTGCGCGGCGTCGGCGAAGTGCCCATCGTGCCCCCTCCCGCGGCAGTTGCCAATGCCATTTATCGAGCGATCGGCGTGCGGATGCACCAATTGCCCATGTCGCCGGGACGGGTGGTTAAAGCGCTTAAGCAAGGGGAAGAGAAATTGAAATGAATCGAGCAGGAATTCGCTAGCAAAGGTCGTCTTTCCCGCCCCATTAGAGCCCGCCCGTCTTCCAGGCTCCTCAGTTAATTAGCACTGTCTTAGCTAGCCATTAGCACATCGGGTGATGGACCGCGTAAAACGAGTTAGGCCCCTAGGCGACCAACCCTCTGACCCTCTGGCTCAATTGTGCTGACCCAGAGGGTCGGTACCTGATCAAGAGGGTTTAAGTCCGCGGCCTGAAATGGCTTAGGGCTGCTCATTTCTCCTAATGCAGAGGGTCGCTAGCTGAGCCAGAGGGTCTTTGGTGCCACTGAGAGGGCACCCCCAAGAACTGAGTCGCTTTGACCTCGTTATTGGGATCATCGGAGGTACTTTTCCCAAATATGCGCGGCCATCTTCCCATAAATGAGGCGAATACTAAGGCTTACTTCTCCAAGCCAGCGACAAGGGAGCCTAACTACGTTCATCGGGGGGTACGTCCTTGCCGTCGTAATTTTTGAAGGAGCATTTTGCCTATCTTTTAATCCTCATGCTAAAGTCTTTTCCACCATCTCGGGGCCCATCAGAGGCGCCTGGCAGGCGAAGTTTTCGCAGATAAACGTCGTCACGGTCCCTGCTGATTTCTTACTCGCCAATAACGGTAGGAGCTTGTCGACGAAAATCGAATCTTCCTTATCGCTTTTCATCGCAACGACTTTGTTGGGCCGAAGACCGGTTCGGATTGCCCGCAAGACCCGTTGTGTTTCTTCCGCCTTGGGATTACCGACGATGGCGAATTCCTGCACGGGGCCCAGGTGAAAGTCGAGCGCGATCAGCATCTGGCCAGCGGCCATCGGCTGGTTGGCCATCAAGCCGCGAAAGAATCTCAGACTGGCTTCGGCTTTATCCTGCAGGTCAGTTCGCCCCGTAAGCTTGGCGAGGCGGAGGAGGGCCGTCACGGCCATCGAATTGCCCGAAGGGGTGGCGTTGTCTTGCGGGTCTTTCGTGCGCACGATGAGCGATTCGTGATCGCGGCCAGTATAGAAAAAACCGCCCTTGGTCGAATCCCAAAATTGGTCAATCATAACTTTCGAGAGATCCAGAGCCGCCTCAATCCAGCGAGGCTCGAAGGTCGCTTCATAGAGGGTCAAAAGAGCGTTGATCATGAAAGAATAATCTTCAAGATACCCGTTCAATTTGGCTTCGGCCCCCGCAAACGTGGTTCGGAGCAACCGGCCGTCCGGCGTCCGCATGCGCGTCAGCACGAAGTCCGCCGCCCGGGAGGCAGCAGCGGCAAATTCCGGCTTGTCGAATACCTGCGCGGCCAGGGCAAACGCATCAATCATCAAGCCATTCCACGCCGTCAAGATCTTCTCATCACGGCCCGGCCAGACGCGACGGCTACGGATTTCAAAAAGTTTACGCTTCGCATCCGCAAGCTTTTTGCGAAATTCCGGAAGCTGGATCCTCAACAACCTGGCGTCTTGGTCATCAGTCTTGGCACGGTGTAAGATGTTGCGGCCTTCCCAGTTGCCTTCTTCGGACACGCCGTAAACATAGCAAAAGGTCTCGGCCAACTCCGGTCCTAAAACGTCTTCGATTTCCTTGGCGGACCAGACGAAGAATTTTCCTTCTACCCCTTCGCTGTCCGCGTCCTGGGTGCTGTAAAAAGGGCCGTCCGGGCTGGTCATTTCACGATCAACGTAGTCCAGCGTTTCCTCGACTATCTGGCGATAAAACGGCTCTGCTGTTGCTTGAAATGCTTCTATATAGGTAACGGCCAGCAGGGCGTTGTCGTACAGCATTTTTTCGAAATGCGGGACGAGCCAGCGAGCATCGGTGCTGTAACGGTGAAATCCGCCGCCGAGATGGTCATAGATGCCGCCACGGGCCATGTGGTCCAGAGTGAAACGGACCATGTTCAGCGCATCATCATTTCCGAATCTCTTCCACGCGCGCAACAGTAAACGAAGATCCATCGGATGTGGAAACTTGGGAGCGTCGCCGAAGCCGCCCTGGTCGCTGTCAAATGCTTGACCCAGGCGGCCCACGGCGTTACGGATCAAGCCTTCGTTAAGCTCTCCGGAATCCGCTTCCAACTGACTAAACCCTTGCAACTGTTCGGTGCGCTGGCCGGCGATTTGATTGATTTCTTCCCGGCGATTTCTCCAGGCGTCGATGAGAGCCAAAAGCACGGTTTTGAAGCCCGGCCGGCCGTAGCGATCCTCCGGCGGAAAGTACGTGCCTCCGTAGAACGGCTTCAGATCAGAGGTCAAAAACATCGACATGGGCCAGCCGCCCTGGCCGGTCATCATTTGGACGGCTGTCATATAGATTTGATCGAGGTCGGGCCGTTCTTCGCGGTCGATTTTGATGCTGATAAAGTGTTCGTTAAGTATCTTGGCCACGGCCTCGTCTTCAAAGCTCTCATGCTCCATGACATGGCACCAATGGCACGCCGAGTACCCGATGCTCAAGAAAATGGGCCGATCTAGTTGGCGGGCCTTCTCAAGGGCTTCGGGCCCCCAAGGATACCAGTCAACAGGGTTATGAGCGTGCTGCTTGAGATACGGGCTAGTTTCAGCGATGAGGTGATTGGTGTGCTGGGCCATGACAAACTCCGCGGGCGCTTCGGCTCGGTGTATATCTCTTTATCATAGAGAACCCCTAACCGAATCCCACGGAGCGGTATTACTGCCGCGTCACCAAAGGTTGTAATCGTCTGGCGAGCGGGGGACGTAAGTCCCCTAATAATACGGGGTGATATCAGGGGCTAACGTCCCCCGCTCGCCGAATCTCCGATTGTAATCGTTTGGCGAGCGGGGAACGTAAGTCCCCTGATACTAGGGGGTGGTATCAGGGGACTAACGTCCCCCGCTCGCCAAATCTCCAACAGGGGGCTTACGCCCCCCGCTCGCCAAATGCAGTTTACTTATCCGCCGGTCCAACCTTTCCTTCGATCGTGACCGACACCGGTTTGTCTTGAAGATCGGTTTTGATTTGAAGGGCTTTCTTGAAATCACCGTCTTTGTCGGGCTTGCACTTGAAGATCAAGGAGTGCGCCAAGGCAGCCTTTTCGGGCAATTTGCCGACAAGTTCGATGGCTTCGCCAAATCCTTCCACTTCAGTCACTTTGAAAGCTTTAACACCCCGGACCACGACTTTACGGGTAATCTCATCACCCACTTTGACGTCGGAACCAAGGGAAACTCTATCCGGCAACACGCTGAGCGCGGCCTGGAGGTTGGCTTCGACGACCACAGGAACCGTCTTGCTGGCCGGGTCGTTCGTCTTGAGGAAAAACTCGTGTTTGAGGGATCCCGCCGGCGCGTCTTCATTCAGAGTGACCGCGACTTGATAGCCCACCCGGCCGGGCTTGCGATAGAGTTCCGTGATCGTCGCCTCGAAGGGACCATCGTTAGAGTTAACTTCCGTCACCTTCCAATCCAACTGGCCGGCGTATTCGATGTCGATCTTTTGCGTCGCCTTCTTGCCCGTGGGCAACGACCCAAAGTTTACCGAACCTGGATTGAAGACAATGTCCGTCCGGCTGCTGGCCGTTACCTTCAGTTCCGCCGTTGACATGTAGTCGCTGCCGTCACCGACCGTGACAAAAATCGTGATTTTCTTTTCCCCGGTGAACTTGCGGGCATCCATGAGAAGGTCCACCCAGCCCGTCTCTTTCGGCTTGATGGTTTCAGTTGAAGCGGTCACGCTGGTGCAGACAAGACACGAACTGCGCACGTTGGTGATCTTGAGAGGCACAGCATAAATATTGGTGATTACAAAGCGATGGTAAAGCTGGGAACCGTGCGGGACATTGCCGAATTCGTGAGCCAGGCCATCTTTGAACATGTTGTTCGCCCAGTTCTCGGCCAAAACGGGGCTGGCGGTCAGGGTGAGAAAGAACAAGGCCGATGCAAGGTTCCGCATGTTTTCCTCCACCCTAACCAACGGGCGATCAAAAGCGTTCCGTTACCGTGCGCCGAATTTTAACGTTGTCGTCAAGATCGGTGAAGGCGGGATTTGGTGAACCGCATAGGATGGAGGTAGGCGAGATCCCATACGTGTTAAACTGTGGAAGTTGGAGAATATGTCATGAATGCGGACTTGTCGGGCCAAATAAAATCAGCCCTCATAAGCGAACTCGAAGATTCACGCGATGCGGTCAAGAAGCTAGCCGAGCCTCTTACGCAGGACGAATTGTGGAAAAAGCCGCTCGAACAGAGCAACTCCATAGGCCACCTAATCCTTCATCTTACCGGTAGCCTCAACTACTTTGTCGGCGCTCAACTGGGCAAGACGGGATATGTACGAGATCGCGAACGGGAATTTAGCGAGACAAATGTACCCAGCAAGGAAGTGCTCCTAAGAAACCTGGATGATGCGGTCGCTACGTATCGCCGCGTAGTCAGCGGGCTAACCAATGAACAACTTGCGGCGCCATTTCCGGAAAGTCGCTTTGGCTCCGTTTTGAGTTCGTTGCTGCGCTGGATAACGCACTTTGCGCTACATCGAGGCCAAATGTCTTACATTGTGAGGCTGGTGACGAAGAAATAGCCACAAAACATAGCCACGAAAAACACGAAAAAGCGCAAAGGAATAGAAAACAATTCTTCTCTGAATTTTCGACCTTCTATCTTTTTGCGTTTTTTTGTGTTTTTTGTGGCAATCCTGCGGCTTATTTGCCAACGGCAGACCATTTTTCTTTCATGAAGCGAAGGCCTTGCGTGTAGACTTCCTCCGCGCTGGGGAACAGGTCGCGCCAGACACGTGTCGCGGCCGCCAGATCGGGAAGGGCTCGGCCGAAGGATTCGATTACGAACCAGTTGTCGTACTTAGCCTGTTTGAGCGCCTTGAAAGTCTCGTCCCAATGGACTTGGCCGGTGCCGGGCGTGCCACGATCGTTTTCGCTGATGTGGACGTGAATAAAGTTGCCGGCAATGGAACCAATTGCCTTGGCCGGGGCCTTTTCCTCGATGTTTGCATGGAAGGTGTCGTACATCATGCGGAACGAGGGGTGATCGACGGCTTTGACGAGTGCCAGGGCGTCGGCCGCGGTCGTCAGAAAGTAACATTCGAAGCGATTGAGATATTCGATGGCAAGCTTGATCTTGGATTCTTGAGCTTCCTCGGCCGCCTGGCGGAGGACATCGGCCGCACGTTTTTTTTCGTCGGCGGTCGGGCCCTGACCCGTGAAGACGGCCAAAGGCGAATGATAGGGACCGCAGAGGCATTCCCCGCCGGCGGCAGCGGTGTTCTCAATGGCCCACCTAATGCGGTCGAGGCCCGCCTTGCGAACGCCGGCATCCGGACTGATCGGGCTGGCATCCGGTGTGGCCACCGTGACCGCGCTGCTGCACACTAGCCCCTGATTCTTAATTTCCTTGCCTAAAGCCTGGTAATGCTTGACATCACCTTCAAAAATCGGGATTTCGACGCCGTCGTATCCCACTACCTTTAGCTTTCCCAGCACGGGATAATGGTCGCTAGTGACATGTGTGGCCCAGAGGAGGAGATTGAAGCCGAATTTCATGAGAGGTTCTTCCACGTTTAAGAATGAAATTGAATTAAATCAGCGCCAGCGGTGGCATTACTTCTTCCAGTTGCATCGCGCCCCGTTGGACCAGACCTGCTCAACTCTATCAGATCTCTCCCTTAAGACTAACCTATCCGTAATCGCCAACCATCCAGCAGGGCGGCCTTCGAGATTCATGCGGGGCAAGCCCCTGTTGCCAAGCTTAATACATTCGGGCCTCAACGTTCAAATCAGCCCGCTAACTCGAATAACCTGGTTAGTTCGAGCCGAAAATCAGGGAATAGCGGTTTGCCGTCCAGGCAATCCTTGCCATCGAGCACCCGGACAGTCTTTGCACTTTCGTAGATATGAACCATTCGTTGTTCGGGATAGATAACCCAAACAAGGCCCACGCCATATTGGAAATAGTTAAGGATCTTTTCCTGTATCTTGCTGGCGGTATTGGTCGGACTGACCACCTCCACGGCCAACTCAGGAACAACCTGCCATGCATCGCCGACGGTAATTACCTTTTGCGGCCAGCGCACGTAAGGGACATAGGCGACATCCGGCCTCCGCTCCACCTTCGGTTCATTGTTCAACCTAAATAGCATCTCGGCCACGACCAAACCGGGCGGATTTTCGCCTAGGAAAAGCCAGAGGTAGCGAATCAATACCCCCGCTATTCCGGTCTCTAAGGCACCCATCGGCGGGACATCCTCCCTCTGTCCATTGACTGTTTCGTAAAACTTATCGAAATCACCATTGAGAAATGGCGCTTCGTCATTTGCCGTCAAGGGCTCCAACATCTCGATTCCTCTCAGGTCGCTATTCTGTTAACAAGAAGTGTCAACCTTTATTCACGTTAATCCACTTCCCTTCCTTCGCCGACTCCAATATCGCGTCGCAAACGTATTGCGTCCGCAGCGCATCGCGGAAGTCGGGCATGGCGGGTTTGCCCTTGGCGAGACCGTCGAGAAAGTCAGCCACCTGGTGAACGAAACTGTGTTCGTAGCCGATTTGGAGGCCGGGGACCCACCAGTTGCCCATGTAAGGATGATCGCCGTCGCTGACGTGGATGGAGCGCCAGCCCCGGACCTGCCCCTCGTCACGGTGATCGAAATACTGGAGGCGGTGCAGGTCGTGAAGGTCCCAAAAAATCGAGGCGTGTTCGCCGTTGATCTCGAACGTGTAAAGGGCTTTGTGGCCGCGCGCATAACGCGTGGATTCAAACGTGGCCAGCGAGCCGTTGTTGAAGCGAGCCAGGAAGGCGCTGGCATCGTCGATCCCGACCTTTTCCACCTTGCCGGTGAGGTTATGTTTGCGCTCCTTGATGAAGGTCTCGGTCATCGCGCTGAGCGAGTCAATCGATCCATTGAGCCACAGGGCCGTGTCGATACAGTGGGCTAGGAGATCGCCGGTTACGCCGCTGCCGGCCGCGGCGACGTCGAGTCGCCAAAGGGCGGTCCCTCCCTGGGGTAGGTCGGCACTGATCGTCCAGTCTTGAAGGAACTTGGCGCGGTAATGGAAGATTCGGCCCAGCTTGCCCTCGTCGATCAGCTTTTTGGCAAGCGTAACGGCGGGGACACGGCGATAGTTGTACCAGACCATATTCGGCACTTTTGCCTTTTCGACGGCTTCAACCATCTTCACGCCTTCAGGGCCGTTCATTGATAGCGGCTTTTCGCACAGGATTATCTTGCCCGCCCTTGCGGCGGCAAGGGCGATCTCCGCGTGCGTGTTGTTGGGCGTACAGACATCGATCGCATCGATATCCTTGCGTTCAACGAGTTTTCGCCAGTCGGTTTCAACGGTTTCGTAACCCCATTTCTGGGCAAAGGCCTTGGCCTTATCAGCGCTGCGCGCGCAGACCGCCTTGAGCACGGGACGGTATTCCAGATCGAAAAAGTGGTTGACCTTGGCATAGGCGTTGGAATGCGCCCGGCCCATGAATCCGTAGCCGATCATGCCGATATTGAGGGGTTTAGCCATCGGAGAGTCTCTTTCAAATGACGTGCTGTTTAGCTGCGAGACTTCGGCGAGCGCGCTCGCCCGAGGCTCGCCGCTTAACGATGATCACACTTGGTTCACCTATTTCCCAAAGACAGCGAGGAATCATGGTTTCCGTTGGAAGTAATCATAAATCTCTTTCGCCACCTTCGCACAGAGGAGGTTGCCCGCGTTGTCGGCAACCCAGCGCTGATCATTATTCTCGGCCGTCATGACGCACAGCGCGACGGGGCCTTGCTTGAAATAGAGCAGGCCGGCGTCCGTGCGAGCATCACTCACCGAGCCGGATTTATGGGCGACTACTACATCCTCGGGCAAGAAACGCGGGAACTTTTCCTTATCATCGCACTTCTTGAGAATGTCAATCATCTCCTTGCTTGCGTTCTCGCTGACTAACTTGCCTTGATGCAGTTTTTCGAATAGAGAAAGCATCTCGCGCGCGGACGTGGAGCCGAGGCCGAATTGTTTGCTGCGCTCGGGAAACACGGAAGTCTCTCGTTTGAAAGACTTGGAATGAATCTTCGTGTTCTTATAGCCCCACTCTTCCATGCGTTTGGCCGTCGCACCAATGCCGATCTTATCGAGAACGAGATTGGTGGCCGTGTTATCGGAAACGGAGATCATGAGGCGCATGGCGTCGCGCAAGGGAAACGTGACGCCGTCGCTGAAATTATTCGTCAATACGCCGCTGCCGGGCACTTTGTCTTCAGACCGAAGGGTAACCTCGTCGGTGAACTTGATTTGGCCGTCTGCAACTTGCTGATAAACCTCGATCATCACAGGGAATTTGATGAGGCTGGCGGTCGGCATCAGCCCATCGGCATTTAGAAAATACGACTCGCTTGTGCTCAGATGTTTGACGGCGATGGCGACTTTGCCCTGGTGGGCCTTCGCCAGAGGCGCCAGACGAGCTTCCAAGGTCGGTTCATCCGCGAGGCACCAAGAACACAGAAGGGGAAGGGTTAGACAAGCTGTGGCCGCCTTTATTCCCATAGGTTACCTTTGTCTATATCGCTTGAGTGGTTCGCGCGGCTTGGTGGTTCGAATGTCTTCAGGCTGTGTATTTCTGCCGCAGCTTGTCCAGGAACCGCTTCGAGTCGGCGGTAACTTCCCAGGCATTGGGCCAGAAGCACAGATCGACGCACCACCAATCATTGGGGACGCCGCTCTTCATCAATTCGGGAATAAGCTTGTCGAAATTCAGCTTGCCCGTGCCAAACGGGTTGTGCGTGCTGGTATTGTGTTCGTTGAGCGTGCCGTCGGAATCGATTAGGTGTATGTGTGTAATCTTGCCCTTGAGCTTGTGAAGCAACTCGATTTCACCGCCCGGTAAGGTTTCCTTTTCGCCAATTTGATTCGCCCCGACGACGGCACACATGTAAGCGTGACACGTGTCATAGAGCACGCCGAAGTTCGGGTTGCCTCGCTCGCGGACCGCATCGACTAGTGCGATGATTTCCGAAGGCTTATTGATGGGGAAGCCGGGCTCGAATTCCCAGCAGATTTTCATACTCCGGTCGGCGGCGAGTTTTGAGCACAAGTCGAAAGCGCGAACCGCCCGGTCGAAGGCGGTCTTTGGGTCGACCTTTTTCTCTTTCAAGACCGTGATCGGTTCGACCGTGTCCACGCGAATCGTGTCAATGCCCAGGTCCTCGGCGAAGAACACGTTCTTGGCAAATGCAGCAATGAAGGGGCCCGAATCCTCGACCGTCAACAGCTTCTGCGACCACAAATCGGCGGCCAGCCCCGAAAACGCCAATCCGTGATCCGCCACGTCCTTCCGCAAGGCTTGCCGTTTTGCCTTGGTATTACAGGTATCCGGCCCAGGGTGCGGATTGAAGCCGCCCAGTTCGACGCCCTCGTACCCGAGGTCCGAGAGCTTATGAATCAACTGATGGAAATCGTTGGTTGGCTGCTCCTGATTGAAAATATAGGCCCAACTGCCGATGGAGAGCTTCTTACCCATGGATGTTCCTCGTTAGGGTTTGGTCAACTGGTTTGTCTCGTAGGTATTAAAGGCGGTCAAAACGATTCAATCTTGGCCGATTCCTGGTCAGTGGATTCGCCGGCGAATTGAAGACGCTCTGTCAGCGCCTCCAAGTCCGCTTGCTTTAGTTTGTCGGCGAAGTGGCTGGCGACCGTTTCGGGCGGGACGCCGACCTCCCGCGCCATTTGCAAGGCCCGCGTCGGGCTGGCATGAGTGACGCGATAACTGCCCCAAAAAAGCAGGAACAGAGCGACCGATGAAACCGCGAGTCCCGCAATGGTTGACCAATCGATCCGGCCTGGCTTATCCATCTCTTCAATGGCGAACAGGAAGGTTAAGAAAGCCAGGACGCAGCCCGCGAGAAACAAAGCCAGGCGAATGTAAGCAAACAGGATTGATTTCCCGCTCAAGCGGAGCTTTCTACCGGAGAAGCCGCCGTCGTCTTTTTCCGTGCCGTGGAGCACGAGGTAACTGCCCAGCGGAATCAGCGGGATGTACTGGAGATAAAAGAACTGCGTGGCCACGTGAAACAACCCAGGCACCTGGTCGACTTTGCCGTAAAGGCGCGTTCCGTGAAGGATTATCATGTCCTAACCACCTCGCGAAGTCCCTTATTTCCCCTTCTTGTGGTCGCCCACCTTCGGTGCCTGCGGATTTGTGTCCGGGCCGAAATAGCGCAGCGTCACCAGCGGTTCGCTGCCGGTGTTCTCGACCACGATGCCTCTTGTGGCGGCTTCGTAGCCGACGAAGACCTCGTCTTCGGTCAGCTCGCCATAGCGGATCATGGCAGGGGTCTGTAAGGCTAGTTTACCGATCTTCCCGCAGCCCTGCACGGTAATTAGGCCATACGCCCCCTTGTCCTTGATGGTCGCCTTGACGCCCGGATTCACCGTCAATTCTTTCGCGCTGAAGAGTTCCTCGCCGTTCACCTTCCCATAAACAATCCACTTATCGACAAAGCCCCCACCCCCGGTTTCCCGGTCGGCAATGGGCTCGAGGTAATGATGGTCCTTGAAGCATGGATCGACATTCCCTTCCCAGTCGAGTTGCTCGACGATGAAGTCGAGATCACGATGCTTGTCCTTGGGCATGTCCTTGGTAAGCAATTCCCACGGCACGGCACGGCCCTCGACCATCGACTGGTACATTCCGAAAACGTCCGACCCCCATTGCGGTTCATAGGTAACCAGCGACCCCGGCGCATGCAACACGCAAGGCGGCACGAGCCAGCCGGTGCCCGGTTGCAAGCGGTAGGCCTTGCTGTAATTGAGGATGCCATTGTCCCCTTCGTTCCAGCGCTCAAGGCAGCGGCGAATATCGGCTTTGGTGGTTCCAGGCTCCAGGCCGAAAAACGTATACGGGAAATTGTTCCCCGTGGCGTTGAGTTGGGGCGGAAAGTAATACGACTCCGGTTTGCCTTGTTGGCCCACCAGTGCCGCCTGAGCGTTGCTCTGGTGCATGTGATGCGGAATAGGGCCGAGGTTGTCGAAGAACTTGCTATAGACGGGCCAGCGTTTGAATTTATTCCATATACCCGGGCCGACGAGGCCGCCGCCTTCCTGGCTGATGGCGTCGCGCAGCGTAAAGACGCGCTTACCATTGTGAACGACGTAACTGAGCCCTTCGTCGGCCGGCGCTCCCTCGTTGGCTGCGGCGGTCGTGGAAGAGAACCAACGTTCGTCGATGCCGCCGCGATGCGCGCCCAGGGCGTAGAGGTCTTGCGGGGCCAATTTGATGCGCCGGCCCGGCATTAAAAAAGAGCGCGGCACCCAGGTCGGCGCCAATCTCAGGATACCTTCACCCTTCTCTAACGCTTCCTTCACCGGCGCCCCGTTACCTTGGTGAGAAGTAGGCGGTTGTTTCGTCTTCTTGGTGACGGTTTTCTTTGCCATTGTGAAGAAACTCCAAGGGAGAGAAATAGGCTAACGATCGAGTTATGCCTACCGACCTGTTTTAATCCCGCCTCGTAGATTACGCTGCGTTCACAGGTTCCGTGGCGTGCTTATAGCCCGCCGTCGTGGCCTCCGCAACAAGAAACTCCGCGAAATGCGAAAAGGCCGCAAAACCGTTGCTGCCGCGACAATTGTGCGCTTCAACATCAGCCAAAGCAGAGAATTTGCAGCCAGAATTCAAGGCAAGGGTTTTTTAAGATTTCTTCGCGCAAAACGAACCACTTAATAAAGAACATCGTCTAGTTAATACTTGAGCAAAGAAGGATATATGGAACAGCGACGCGATGCCCACCCGAAGCCGAAGCATGAGGAGAGGGAGATGTCAGCCTGGGAGAATGACGTGGATCACTATCGCCCCTGTTTGATCCTTGCCCACTCGGACCCCGTTTATGCGGCCGGCGCGCGCCGAGCGCTGCGCCGACTCGGTTGGGACGTGTACCTAGCCGGCTCCGGCCCCGAAGCGCGCCGACTGGCCCGGATGCTGTCCGCCGAGATTGTCATTCTCGACACGGAAATTCCCGAGGAGAGCGGCTGGCTCACTTGCGACAAGCTGGTTCGCGACGACCTATCGCTAAAGGTATTCTTGGTAAGCCCAACCGTGAATCCGGTCGGCGAGGATTTCCGCACGTTCGTCGGTGCTTCGGGTTTGATTTGCTATAGCGACGGCGTGCAGGCGCTCGTTGACGAGGTCTGCGGCAACGTCCTGTCGGTTGGCAGTCTGTAGATTCGTATTGATGGCGAGCGGGGGGCGAAAGCCCCCCGTGGGTTTGCTTAGGCTTGCTTGGCAACCACGGGGGGCTTTCGCCCCCCGCTCGCCCTGTCTTCATTGCACTTCAAAAATACACTCGATCTCCACCGGGATATTGCTCGGCAGCGACCCCATGCCGACCGCACTGCGCGCCCCAACGCCCGCTTCCTCGCCGAAGACCTCGGCCATCAATTCAGAAAAGCCGTTGATTACCTTGGGTTGATCCGTGAAATTATCCGGGCAATTGACCATGCCCAGCGTTTTGACCAGGCGTTTGACCTTATCGAGCGACCCGATCGTGTTGCGCACCGTGCTCAGAATGTTCAGCCCGGTCAAGCGAGCCGCCTCCATGCCCTGTTCCACCGTCAAGTCATTGCCAACCTTTCCCGCGACCGGTGATTTGGCGTCAAGTTTGGCGGGTCCATGGCCGGAAAGGTAAAGCATGTTGCCGGCCAACACGGCCGTTTTGTATTTCGCCATTGGCTTGGGCGGCGTGGGAAGCGTCAGATGCAATTCTTGAATGCGCGTTTCGGGTTTGGACGGCATGGGTTACTCCTTCGGACCTGCGATTCTTTGTCAATTAGGCGAGACACCATTGTTATCTGTAGGAACCCGCTCCGGTCAAGCCGCGATCGGCGAGCGGGGGGCGTAAGCCCCCTGATGGCCCCTGATGACAGGGCCCTGTCATCAGGGGGCTTACGCCCCCCGCTCGCCGGTTTATTAGATGTCACTTTATTAGTTTGCGAAGGCCAATCGAAGGGTTGAAGCGCGGGCCGATTCTTTCGGCTCGTTCCTCCAGTGCTTTGACGCAATTTTGAATGCCGCGTTGTTGCGCGTAATGTAGCGGGCCGCCCCGGTGCGGCACCCAGCCGGTTCCCAGGACCATGGCCAGGTCGATTGCCTCGGCATCCTCGGCAAGTCCTTCCTCCAAAACCATTGCCGCCTCGTTCACCATCAGCAGCACCAGGCGCTCGCGAGCCTCTGCCATGGCGGCCGCTGACGGCAAGTCGCTCAGGTTGCCTTGAAGGGTTGGTCCCAATTCTTGAATGATGAAGTTGCCTGCCGCTTCGTTCACTTTCTTCGACTTGCCATGATGCCGAAAGAAGCCCGTCCCCGATTTTTGACCCAGCCACCCTTTCGCGACCAGACCCTCGAAGACCTGAAATGGATTGATTCCCGGTAGCGCTAGCCGGCTCCCCAGGGCGGGCTGAACGCTGCGGCCGACGTGAGCGGCGACATCAAGGCCCACTTGATCGAGCAGTTCCAACGGTCCCATGGGCATGCCGAACCGCTGCATGGTCTGATCGATTTGATTGATCGGCAACTTCTCTGCGACCAATAACACCGCCTCCGCGAGATACGGCATTAGGATCCGGTTGACGACGAATCCCGGGCCATCGCGAACGATTACCGGCGTTTTGCCGAGCTTGACCGCCCACCGGGCCAGCTGCCTCGCGACGCTGTCTGACGTCTTTGACGTGCGGACAACCTCAACCAAGGGCATCTTGTGAACCGGGTTGAAGAAGTGTAGACCCGCCACCCTCTCCGGGTGACCCAGTCCCTGCTGTAATTCCGATACTGAAAGCGAGGAAGTATTCGTGGCCAGGGGTACATCCGGCCGGGTTCGTCGATCCAACTCGCGAAAGAGATCCTGCTTGGCCTGCTTCTCCTCAATGGCGGCCTCGACAACCAGGTCAACGTTGTCAAAGCCCTTCCATGTCGTGGTGCCCTGAACGGCCGCCAGTTTCTCTTTCGCCTCCCTTTCCGATAGCAGCTTACGTTCGACCGCTTTTTGAATGAGGCCCGCAATCCGGAGCATGCCCGCGCCGAGAGCGGAGTCATTCACCTCTTGCACGACGACCTGATACCCTTTGATCGCCGCTAGCTGGGCGATGCCAGCGCCCATGACACCCGCCCCGACTATGCCGACCCGAGCAATCGAAGCCGCCTTCTCTTGATCGCCCTTGGCGATCTCGCGGGCGCGCTCGCGTTGCAGAAACAGATTCACGAGATTGTGGCAGGCGTTGCTCGTTGCGAGACGACTGGCTGCTTCTCGTTCGCGCTCCAGTCCCACTGGCATGCCCTTGCTCAAACCGACCCTGATTGTTTGAAGTGCTTCCCACGGCGCGGGCATATCCTCGGGAACACGCTTCTTGAGAAGACGCTCCGTTCCCCGAAACAGGAGATGCCGGCCCAGCGGGTTCGATTCAAGGAGGCGTTGACGCCACGAGGAAAGGGGCAACCCATTTTTTGGCCGCCCGCCTTCGGCCAGCGCTCTTTTGCCGATCCGGTCGATCGCATCCAGCCATTCCTTTTGATCGCGGCCCACGGCATCGAGGAGACCCCAGCGCAGGGCTTCCGGCGCGCTGAGCCGTTTGCCCGCCAGGATAACTTTCAGCGTTCGCTCCAGACCGATAACGCGCGGCAACCGTTGCGTCCCGCCCCAAGCCGGCAACAACCCCAGTTCCACTTCAGGCAAACCCATTTGGGTACTGGGTTGGTCGAGACCCACGCGATAATCACAAGCCAGCGCTAGTTCAAGGCCGCCTCCCAAACACGGACCGTGAATGGCTGCAAGAGTTGGGACGGGAATTTCCGCGAGCCTTCCGAACAATTGCTGCCCTTTGGCGGAAAGGTCCTTGGCCTGTTCGGGACTGGCGATGCTTTGAAACTCGCGGATATCCGCGCCCGCCACGAACCCTGAAGATTTCGCCCCGCGAAGGATGAGCAGGCGCAAAGCCGGGTCATTCTTCAAGCGCTCCAGTGCGGCCTGCAGGTCGGCCATGACCTGGGGCGTTATGATGTTCATACTCCGCCCCGGCACATCAATTAAAAGGAGAATAACCCCCTCGCCGGCGGGTTCCATGTGGATAGTTTCGGAATGGAAGTAATCCATGCTGGAGATTGTACGCGAGATGAATTGGATTGTTTAGCGGCGAGCCTCGGGCGAGCGCGTTGCCACGCGCTGGCCCGAGGCTCGCGAGGGTGCCACGGGCGGCTTGTCCGCCCTTGATGGGAAGCACGGGCGGACAAGCCGCCCGTGGCACGCCAGATCTTACGCGCTCGCCCGAGCCTCGCCGCTAAACGAGTTATTCGGTTTCCACCAAGACCGCGCCGCCTTGGCCGCCGCCGACGCATAGGGTCGCCAAACCCCGCCGCAGCCCGCGCCGATGCAACTCCTTGAGTAACGTCACGACCAGCCTTGTTCCGCTTGCCCCGACGGGATGTCCCAGCGCGATGGCGCCGCCGTTGACGTTCAACCTGTCGGGATCGAGTTCGCCCAGTCGATGGTCGCGTGCCAGTTCCTTGCGGGCGAATTCATCGGACGCGAAAGCTTTTTCGTTAGCGAGCACTTGAGCGGCAAACGCCTCGTTTATCTCAACCAAATCAATATCCTTCAGCGCGATCCCGGTGCGATCGAGAAGCTTGTTCGTCGCGTAAACCGGCCCCAGCCCCATCCGTCGCGGATCGCAGCCCGCATAGGCGTAATACCGTAGATAGCCGAGCGGTTTCCGGCCTTCAGCTCGCGCCAACTCACCCGACATAACAACCACGGCGGCAGCGCCATCGGTGAGCGAGCAGGAGTTGCCGACGGTAACCGATCCACCTTCCTTGAAAAACGGCTTGAGCTTCGCCAGGGCCTCCAGGCTCTGGTCCGCGCGTGGTCCAATGTCTTCCGCCACGGTCCGACCGGCGATTTCCTCGGATAAGGGAACGATTTCCTCCTGGAAAACGCTCCGCTTCTGAGCTGAGGACGTCTTGCGGTGGCTGCCCAGCGCGAATAAATCTTGTTCCGTGCGACTAATCTCGAACTCCTCGGCCAGCACCTCGGCCGTGGCGCCCATGATCAACCCAGAAACGGGGTCGGTCAGGCCCTGCTCCACCGCGAGCACGGGTTTGAAATGTCGAAGGCGGAACTGCAAGAGCGTCACTAGCCGCTGCCAAAAACTCTTCGCACGGCCCAGCTTGATGAAAAGGCGGGTCGCTTCGTGATTGTAGAGGAGCGGAATGCGACTCATCGATTCCGTTCCGCCGGCGAGGATAGTCTTGGCCTCGCCGAGTTGAATCAATTGAGCGGCGGTCGTGATCGCCTCCATGCCGGAGGCACAGTTGCGCTGGACGGTGTGGGCAATACGATCTTGAGGAATGCCGGCGCGGAGTGCGATGACACGGGCGATATTGGCAGCGTTGGCCGGGGTGGCGACATTGCCGAAAACAACTTGATCGATGGTAGTGGGCTTGATTTCCGCGCGCTGCAAAACCGCCTCGGCGGCGACGCGCCCCAGTTCATCGGCAGGAACCGCCGCCAGCGCGCCAAACGCCTTGGCAAACGGCGTACGGCAGCCTTCCAGGATGGCGATGTCGAGCATGATGCACCCCCCGTTTAGCGGCATCCCCCGTTTAGCGGCGAGCCTCCGGCGAGCACGTTGCAACGCGCTCGCCGGAGGCTCGCCGCTAAACGATTGTCATGTAATTGTTTCCCCGGCCGTGGCCCCCCTTTCGCGCAATTTACGGCGAAGAATCTTGCCTAGGAAATTCTTGGGCAGCTCGGTAACGATCTCGATGCGCCGGGGTTGCTTATGCTTGCCCAGATGTTGGCGAAGGAAAGCCTGGAGTTCGGCAATGTCGAGCTTGCCTTCGCGTGGCACGATCAAGGCCTTGATCAGCTCCCCCCTTTCCACATCGGGCACGCCGACCACTGCCGCCTCGGCGACGTTGGGAAACGTCAGGAGAACTTCCTCGACCTCGGCCGGAAACACCAAGAATCCGGAGGTCTTGATAATGTCCTTCTTGCGATCGACGATGGTGTAATAGCCGTCGCTGTCCCGCCGGGCCAGGTCGCCGGTGTAAAGCCAGCCGTCGCGCAGAGCGGCGGCGGTCGCCTCCGGATTGTTGAAGTAGCCCTTCATGACTTGAGGGCCGCGAACCACGAGTTCGCCCACCTCTCCATCGGGCATCTCATTAATGCCCACTAATTGGTCCATGATCCGCGCTTCCGTATCCGGCAAGGGGACGCCAATGGTGCCGGGCCGGTTGCCCGCGCCAGGCAGGTTGGCATGGGTCACGGGACTGGCTTCCGTGAGGCCGTAGCCTTCAATGACGTCATGAGCTCCGTGACTCTCAAACTCTTGGCGGACTTTGGCATCCAGTGCCGAGGCGCCGGAAATCACTGCTCGAATAAACGACAGATCGTGCGGCCTGTTGCGCATGGCAATGTTCTTGTTGCGCATGGCAATGTTCAGGGCATTGAGCATGGCAGGAACTGCCGCGACAAGCTCAACGCGCTCTTGTTCCAAAAGCGATAGCACGGCCTTCGTCTCGAAGCGTGGGTAGAGGTGCACCGTGCTACCCTTCGCCCAGGCCGTTAAGAGCGATACGCTCAGGCCATAGGAATGGAAAAACGGCAAAACGCCCAAGATTGCTTCTTCGCCATCCGCGCCTTCACACCAATTGCGCAGCTGAATCGCATTGGCTACCAGGTTGCGGTGCGTCAGCATGACGGCCTTCGGCGATGCCGTCGTCCCCCCGGTCGGCGCTAAGACCGCCACGTCCTCGTCCGGCTTGATGGCCGGAAGCTCGGTAAGCGGCTCGTCCTGAAGAAGATTTTCGAAAAGGTGACAATGAGCATCTTCGCGCAGCCGCAAAGAACCATTGCGGCGCATGCGAACCACCCGATAGAGCCAGCCGCGCCATAGAGCCAGCTTGTCGGCCAGCGACGTCACAATCATGTGCTCCAGAGGGCCGGCGCCCACCGCGCCTCGTACGGCGGGGGTCAACAAATCAAGCGTTACAACGATGTGGCAGCCGGTCGCTTCGAGCCAATGGCGGACCTCCTCGGCCACCATGAGCGGGCTGAGTTGTAGCGCGGTCGCCCCGGTCAACCAGGTCGCCTGGAGTGCAACCAGGTATTCGGGGATGTTTGGCAGCAGCATGCCTACGAAACGACCGGGTTTGGCGCCCAATCGGCTCAAAGCATGAGCCAGGCGGTGGGCCTGCTCATTCAGCTGGGCGTAGCTGGTCTGCTTCCCGTAGAGGGTGCAAGCCGTTCGGTCGGGAAAGCGGCTCGCGGCCGCGTCCAACAAGACGCTCAAGGGTTTGTCCGGATACGGCAACTTTGTCTGCTGAATGCACGGATAGGTCTTGAGCCAGAATTGCCGCCAGTCGTCCGGCATGCCACCCCGCTCAAACAGGATGCGGTGATCCATGATGGCCTCTTCTCCGTGGGCGGACCGCCTCGTCGTGGTAGGCTTGTGCGCATCACGAGGCTGGTCATGGAGAGAAGGCACAAGCTGGCGCAGATGAAAGAGCGGAAGCGCTTTGCTGGCTAGAGGAGAGAAGAGCGCGCTTTGCCTTGTTAAAGAAGGGTACAAGACGCCGACGCCCAGCCGAGGAAGGTATCTATCGCGGAACGAGATGAGGCAAACAAGCCGGACCTTCCCAAGGCCTCTCGCCGCTATTTTCCATCTGTCTAATTGTACCCTGAGGTAACGTCTCAGACAAATCGTGGAAGATGTTTTGTTAGGGAAAGTGAAGTGAGAACTAGGTGATTTGAGGCGCTTGGGCATCTTATCGACCTGGTTCAAGATTTATCGCCCCTCTACACCGCCATTTGGTTTTTTTGTTTCAGGAGGAGTGGGCGGGTTGCGAAAGGAAACGAATATTCCACACTAACCAAGATGATCGTTTGTTGTTGGGTTAATACAATCGCCAACATAGGAGTGTCCTGCTCGGTTTTGCGCCGGCTGTGTGACCTTAGCCTTTGACCCTCTGGATCAGGTGGTGACCCTCTGGACCAAAAAAACGGGTCTCCAAGTAGGGTTTAGCGTTAAGCGCAGTTGCGCTCTTTGGATGTCAGAAGGACTCATGCTTTTGCAGCTGGACCCTCTGGATCACCCCTTTGACCCTGAGGGTCAGGTACCGACCCTCTGGATCAGCACCAACTGAGCCACAGGGTCGGAGGGTGCCCCACGCCTTGCCGACCGATTGATGTCTTGCCAACTATTTGAGCCTACCGATGCAACCTCTTCTTCAGAGCAAAATCTCGGGTGTCCCCTGCCGCCGTGGTAAAGTTCGCGATGTTTATGATCTTGGTGATAGATTAGTCATCATCGCCACCGACCGCATCAGTGCGTTCGACTGGGTCCTGCCGACCGGCATACCGGACAAAGGACGCGTGCTGACAGCCTTAACGCTTTTCTGGTTAGACTATCTGCGCGTGCCTAACCATTTTTTGAGCTCCGACCTCAATCAGATGGGGCCAGAGTTCGCTTCCCAGGCGGATGCCTTGACGGGGCGCACGATGCTGGTTCGCAAAGCCCAGGTCGTGCCCGTTGAATGCGTCGTCCGCGGGTACCTCGCTGGTTCCGGTTGGAAAGAATATCAGCGGGACGGCAAAGTGTGCGGCATTTCGCTTCCACCCGGTCTCATGAATAGTCAGCAATTGCCGGTGCCGATCTTCACGCCCGCCACTAAGGAAGAATCGGGCCATGACGAGAACATTTCATTTGAACGCATGGCCGGGATCACCGGGCCGGAAATGGCTCACAAGCTCAGTCGCCGCAGCCTGGACGTCTATCGCCGAGCCAACGAATACGCACGGACGCGCGGGCTGATCCTCGCCGACACCAAGTTCGAATGGGGAACCTTGCCCGATGGCGAAGTGATCTTGATTGACGAAGTCTTGACACCCGATAGCTCACGATATTGGCCCGCCGATTCCTACAAGCCAGGAACGAATCCCCCTTCATTCGACAAACAGTTTGTGCGCGATTGGCTGGAAACGACAACCTGGGACAAGAATAGCCCACCGCCCGAGTTGCCTCAGGAGGTCGTTGAGCATACGCGAGGCAAGTACCTCGAAGCCTATGAGCGATTGACGGGGAAGAAGCTAGTTTTGACTTAAATGGCGATCTATTCCGTCGTTCCGGTTAGCCGCAAGCCGATTGGCAACGACTCGCCGAACAATTGGCTTTGTTCGCCGCCCTCCAACTCGGTTACTTCTTCGACCATTCTAGCCCAGTGGTGGGGGACCTTGAGGTTATGCAAGACGGCCAATACACTTTGGCGATGACTGTCGTCCACATCCAGTGCCCGTTGCCCGCTTCTTCGGGCTAAACCGGGCAAACAAAACGCCCAGGCCAAGCGTTCGCTTTCGTTGCCCGGCTCGAAGGTAAGAATGGCGTCAAGCCACTGTTGCGCGGTCTGCTGATGGATCACAGCGTTGAGCGGTCCATAGAGCAAGACACGCGCTCCGAGTCGCGTGAGCGCCCAAAACGCGTAAGTCGGCGCCGGGCTGCGACCCACTTGTTTCAAAAGGGCCGCTCCAAGCAGCTCTTTTTGTTTCGGGTCAAGCCGTTCGAGGCTCGCGGCGGCGCGCCACATCTCCGCCAGTTCATTGGCCGACGGTTTGGGGGCACTCTTGCCCTTGGCCGGAATTAAGGCAGGCCTGAGACGGTCAAAGAGAGCAGTCTGCAGAGTGGAATTAAGGCCTCCCGCGACACGGCGCCACATGATCCAATAGTCGGCGCCGCTTTCCGGAATGCGCACAACTGCTCGACCCGGCTCGGAACGCGGCGGCGCATTGAGCAGCTTCCATAATTTTTCAACTCGATATTTATCCAGCGGATCGCCGAACCCGGGACGGAGACAATAGCCGGTCAAGTGATACCAGCGGCTCAAATGAGCAGGTGAACGTTTCCGCTGATCGCCAACCTCGTACAAGAATTCCCATAAGCGGCGGCATAGCCCGGTTGGCCATTCGTGTCGCGGGGTATCCAAAACCTTCTCCAGGTTTTTTGTCAAATCACGGGCTGACTGTTCGGTGGTCTCTCCCAGGCTATAGACCGTGCGAATTTGCAAACCCGCCGCCTGAACTTGCGCTTCAGGCCAAACATCTCCAAGGGCGGCCATTGAAGCGGATCGATCCGAAGCTTGCTCTTTATCCGGATCTTCCTCGACGATGTCACGGACATTGAACTCCAGACGCCAGCGGTTGCCGCCTTCCCGGGCCACGCACCATAGTTCGAGCGTGCCGATCTCGGTGCAGCGCGCCGCCAGATTGACCGGTACATTTTTCGCGCCGCTGCGTTTGCCGCCTCGCAAGATCGTATGTAGAGCCGGCAAGCGCCGCAATTGATCCGGCGCGACGCGCAGAACATCCCCTGCATGATCGTCACCGCGCACCGTGGAGGTGTAGAGCGGGAAACTTACCGGCTGGCCCAGAGCCAACTCCAGCTCCGGCTTCGTTAAAGAGATCTCCTGGCCTTCCTCCAGCCGTCGCGGCACCATGCAAAGGAGAGTGACGGCCTGCCCATCCGCAGAACTTTTCAACCCTCCTTCGACAGCAATGTAATAGGATCGGGCAATACCGCCGCCGATCCGGCGACCGCCGGTATGCCGCAGCCATCCAAAATAGGCCGCGCCCCAGGCCACGGCGAGATCGAGGGAGGGATTGGTCAACACCAAGGGTCGCCATGGATGCTGTGTCGTGTCAAACCAGTGGCGCATCACGTCAACGAGACGTTCGCGCAAGGCGGCAGGCTGAAAAACGCCTCCATTAAACAGGATTGCCTGAGGAGCGGTTGTTGCGCTGGATGGCAACGCTTGTTTCTTGAGAAACGCCGCCAGATGGCGGGTGATGGCTGGGTCGTTGACGTAGGGCAAGCCCATTTCGTGCAAGCCGGTCCGCGCGCCTTGTTGCGGTTCGCTGTCTCGCTCCACGATGGGGAAAAATCCGTCGAACAGCGCCTTGCGGACTTCGTCGCCTGTCAGGGTCGCGTGCAAGGCGGTGCCGACTACTTGGCGGCCGCGGCCAAAGACGGTCACTGTTGTACTGGCTGGGGGATCCGCTCCCAAAAGGGTTTCCTTGGCCAAACGGCATCCCTGGGTCAGCATTCCGTACTGGGCCGCATCGAGACGGCCCGCTGCCGGAAGTTTGCCCTCCACGGCTTTAGCCAAGGCCAGGTCCATATTGTCGCCGCCCAATAGCAGGTGATCGCCCACCGCCTGTCGGACGAATCCCAACTCGCCCTGTTGAGCGACAGCTTGGATTAGGCTGAAATCGCTCGTGCCACCGCCGACATCCACAACGAGACATAAGGAATCGGGTTTCAATTCGACCGCCTCGGTCGTGGAGTGTTTGGCCAACCAACAGTAAAACGCGGCTTGCGGCTCTTCGAGGAGAGTCAAGTTTTCCAATCCGGCTTGTCGCGCGGCCTCGACGGTGAGGTTGCGGGCCACGTCGTCGAACGACGCGGGGACGGTTAAAACGATGACTTGTTTCTCCAACTGGTCGTCCGGCCGATCGGCGGCCATTACGTAATTCCAACTCTCCACCATGTGGCGCAAGGAACGCACGGATACTTCGACGGGTGAAATGCGGGCCACATCGGGGGGCGCACTCCAGGGCAACAGCGCCGCCTTGCGGTCCACACCGGCATGGCATAGCCAGGATTTCGCTGAGGTAACCAACCGTCCCGGCACCCGGCTGCCATGATTGCGGGCAAATTCGCCCACGATGTAATCGCGATCTTTATTCCAGGGCAACGCGGCCGCGCCGGGGTGCAGATCGTGTTGACCGGGCAAATAGAGAAAGGAGGGAAGTAGTGGACGATCGCCAAGGTCGCCCGACGCCACTAGTTGCGGAATTGCAAAGGTTTGGATTTCAGGCGGTTCGTGACGAATCTTGCGTTGCAAGTCGATAAACGCGAGGGCGCTGTTGGTCGTCCCCAGGTCGATCCCTATGAGATAGCGTGGCATGAATGTGCGTACTTTCGGCTTTACAGATTGGGGCGCGGAACAAATCCATTTTATTAGCTTGCCCCGTCCGCGTAGATTAGGGTCTCGCGTCGATTGCCCTTGTGCCATTGATGCAAGAAGTTAAACTCCCCCGTCCAGTGGCCAGGCAAGGAGGTCGTGCATGGCGAAGACAGGGCGGCTAAGTCGAGCAAGAATAGCGTTTTTCCTCATGGGCGCGGTTGCCCTGGGACAAGCCGGTTGTCTAGCGGCGGCCGCCACTTGCGCTGCCGGAGGAGTCGCCGGTTACGCCTATTACAATGCCAAGGTCACCAGGGACTTTGCAGCCAATCGTGAGGACGTTTGGAGCGCGGTGCATGCTTCCCTCCGCGAGCTCCAGATGCCGATCGGCAAAGTGGAATCCAATGACGAGGAATGGATTCTAGAAAGCCAAACGGCGGACGGCGACAAGGTTCGGATTACCTTGGAAATGCAGAAAAGCCCGATCCAGGCCGAAGGCAATCTAACCCACGTTGGGATACACATCGCTACATTCGGTGACAGCGTCGTGAGCAATCGTATTCTGGACCAAATTGGTCTCCACCTTGTCCCGGCATCGCAACTAGGAACCCCGCCGCCGCCCGTTCTTGGGCCGCCTCAGCAGGGATCGAATTCGGCAAGCAGTCCTCAATCGCCGCCCCCTCCGCTTGCGGGCGAGAATATCAAGAAGTAATTTGCGCTACGGTCAACAAAATACGTTTCATTTCATTTCACCGACACACACGACTTGACGTAAGTCCTTGGCATTCAACAAGTTAACGAAATGAAACGAAATCTCCGCGCAACTCGATGAAACGAAACCGACCGCGTTCCCAAGACGATCAACATAGTGGCCTATCCGAAGGCGGACGATCATCATCCTAATCCGCCAACCCGGTTGGCAGAAAAGATGATCCCTCGTTATGCTGCACTTCCGTGTATAATCGACCCTTAGGTTGGCTAAGAGTTGTTTCCTACCGCAAGCACCCATACTCCTTTTGAAATCCATAATCGGACTCGACATTGGCGGCGCCAACCTGAAGGCGGCTCATGTAGGCGGCATGGCCCGCCTCCAGCCTTTTGAACTCTGGAAAGACCCCACCAGACTATCAGACTCCCTGCGAGAACTCTTGGCTACGCTTCCTTCCGCGAATTTACTTGCCGTCACCTTGACCGGCGAATTGTGTGATTGTTTTGAGACAAAACGGCAAGGCGTCCTTTCAATCCTTGATGCCGTCGCTCAGGCAGCTGGCACGACCCCTATCCAGGTTTGGCGGAATGATGGACGGTTCGTGAATCTTTCCTCCGCACAACTCGATCCACTACCGATTGCGGCCGCTAACTGGCTGGCGCTGGCGACGTTTGTGGGGCGCTATGCCCCCCGAGGCCCAGCCCTGCTGATGGATATAGGTTCCACGACGACGGACATCATTCCCTTACTCGATGGACGGCCTGTTCCGGTTGGGCGAACGGACCATGAGCGGCTGCGAAGTGGAGAACTGGTTTACACGGGTGTTCGCCGGACGCCGGTGAGCGCGGTTCTCGGCGGCCTCGGAGCAGCCGAACTGTTTGCTACCATGCTCGACGTTCACCTTCTCCTCAATGTTATTCCAGAAGACCCCGATGATCGAGGAACAGCCGATGGCCGGCCGGCCACCAAAGCCAATGCGCATGCCCGTCTCGCCCGAATGGTTTGTGCCGATGCGGAAAGCATGCCCTTGGACGAAACAGTGAAACTGGCCCAACGCGTAGCTCTTCGTCAAACGCACCAGATCGGAACGGCCATCGATACAGTTGTGGATCGTTTGCAGAGCCCGCCGGAGATGGTTTTGGTGGGTGGATCGGGGGAATTTCTGGCGCTCCTTCTATTGACCGAACGACCAAACTATTCGAGGTGTAAAAAGAAGAGACTGAGCGAATTATTAGGCGAAGAAGGGTCCCTCGCCGCGTGTGCCTACGCCGTGGCCGTGCTTGCAAGCGAACAGAACAAGTAATGCAATCTTCAACTCCGGTTGTAGTCAAAGTGGGCGGCAGCCTCTTTGATTTGCCCCATCTAGGGGCTGACCTGAAACGCTGGCTGGATTGCCTGGCACCTCCCACGTTGATTGTCCCGGGCGGCGGACCGCTGATCGATGCCCTTCGCGAACTCGATCAGCGCCATAAGCTTGGAGAAGAAACCTGTCATTGGTTAGCGCTTAGAGCCATGTCGCTCAACGCCTTTTTTCTTTCAAAGGTACTTGATAATGCCGAGGTGATTATGGACTTGTCGGGCTGGCAAGCCGCAACGGCCAAAGGCCGGCTTGCTATCTTGGACGCATTTCCATTTGCCGTTGAGGATGAAGGTCTGGCCGGTTGTTTGCCTCATCACTGGGCCGTCACAAGTGATAGCATCGCAGCAAGAGCCGCCTCCGTTTTTGGCGCATTAACGTTGGTGTTGCTCAAGTCGGTCGCTATGCCGAAGGATGCAAGCTGGGCGGAAGCGGAACGAAACGGAATCGTGGACCCGTATTTCCGCAAAGCATTAGCACCAACAGTCAGTCCACGGTTGGTGAACTTTCGGCAATGGGTGCACGAACACCCAGAGCCTTGACAAGCCTGCGAACGGCCCCCGCGTCGATGTTGCCCTCCCGCCGGCCTCGATGGCACGCGGCACCTCGCACGGCAAACCAAGAGGGCTGAAGCTCGGATAAAATCGGTAGAAGCTCCACGCCGAGAGAACCGGCCAAGGCGATTTCCGTTCCGGCTTCTCGACATGAGTTACAGATCTGGGTCAGCCGCGACAGGGTGACCCAATCAAGGAGCGTCTTGCCGTTCTTTTCAAAAGTATCAAGAAGTAGGACATCCCATTTATTTTCCAACGCAAAATCGCGCACTTCTTCAGGTTCCGGAGCGTCGGCCGTTTTTGAGTCGGCATAGGCCACAGCTACCGGCTTGCAGGCCGGATGAAGGCTCTGAAGCAGGCTTCCTGCATTGAGCAGCTCTTTTTTCCAAGTTCGAGATCGACATCCGGCCAGGCCCCATTTGATGAAGGAAAGTCCGTGAATGCTAGGAAGTTCGGCCCCTTCAATGAATTCACCCATGGCAGCGCTGACCAGCAGACGCTGTGCCACTTGCCGCAGCACGGCGGAAATTGTCTTGTCCGTGGCACGGCCTAGTGAACCCGAGCGAGGCTCCTTCACGTCGATCAGCCCCGCTCCGCCTTCAAAAGCCGCTTCCGCTTCATCCGCTGAGCGCACGCTAACCAATAATTGCATCGGGAACTCACGATTCTGAATTATGTCTGGCCAGCATTGACAGATCGGTCGTTATCATCGGGCCGCAGCGCGAGCAAAGGCGAAGCAATGCGCCCTTGCTTCCGCTTCGAGCTAGGGTGTTTTAGCCCTTTTTCGTCCACTTCGAAGAATCGCATCCAGCCGGAAAATGGATAGAAAGGCAACGCTTTCGCGTTAGTGAAAGTGAATCCAAACAACTTTGGCCCCAAGAACCAGCCGGGTTCGTTCAAGTGCAGGTTTTGGTCCGCACCAAACGCCTTCTGTGATGCATACGTGACGCAGCCAATCACCTCGGCCGAACCAATGATGCCGCCTCTCTGCTTGGTTTGCTTCAAGAGATCCAAGGGAACCTTTGCCCAGGCTTGAGGACGGCCATCGGGCACCCGCGCGGCATGAATGAGAATCGGACCGCGCCGGGCAGTAGGCCAACTTCGCACTTCAATCGTCTTTAAGCCATTGACCAAAAGGGTGGCCCAGGGCTGCTTTAGTGAAAGTGCGTACATGCTGAAGAGTGTAGATGATGCTGAGCAAGAGTAAAGTGTAAAGAAGGGAAGGACAATCCTGCCGCCTTGCCTGATTTGGCCATTCCTCATTCGTCTTCCGAATCCACATAGTCTTCCGGGTCAGGCCACTCGGCCGGTTCGGGCGATAGTGCAATGACAGGGATCAAACCGGCTTCCGGCCGCATGTTTCTATCGAGGTCTTCCGCCGCCAGAACGTTTTGGAAGCAGCGGTTCATTTGCTCCCAAAACAATTTGACGTCCAGGCCCCTATGCAAGTCGCCAAACGGCTTCATATAGGCTTGGCTTGTCCCGTAAAGTTTCCGGGCGCCTCGTAGGTTGCCGTTGGAATAGTGATAGAGTCCGACAGCCGCTTGGATTAGCCCCTGATAAAACCGCCGTTCCGGGCCCTGCGTGTCGGCCCACAAATCCTCCCAAACCTCATGGGCCTCGAAGAAAGCTCGCTGGTTGAAAAACAAGACTCCCGCCAGGTAGCGAGGATCGTATTCGGTCTCGTCGTACATCGATTAAACCCGAATCGTTCATCAACACTTCAAAGGCAGCCGAAACAATTTGCTTTTTCTGAGACCGCCAACCATTACTATTAGACTCAGGCCAATTTGAAATGCCAATGAGTTAAGCGCCGCACCTAGTCGGGGCGTCGCGGTTTTCCGGGTTGCCGCTTTTCTCCCGGTTTATCCGGGGTACGGGTACAATTGGGATTATGGCCGGCCTGAAGAACGTCACCTGATTTCTTACCTATGGACGGTTCCTGTCATGCTTTTCTCTTCGCGGCTGCCTACGTCAAGCTTGATCGAAGTCTGTCGGGTCCTGCGCCACAATTTAAGCGCGGGCCTAACGCTTCGCAACGTTTTCGACCAGCAGGCGAAGCGCGGTCCCCTGGCATTTCGCCCGGTTGCGGAAAGAATCGGCAAGGACTTGCAGGAGGGACAATCTCTGGAGGATGCGCTCAAAAAAGAGGCGGTCTATTTTCCACCCCTTTTCCTAAATTTGGCGATCATTGGCGAGCAGTCCGGCATGCTACCCGAAGTGTTCGCTGAATTGGAAAAGTACTATGCGCTTCAACAAAAGCTGCGGCGTGACTTTATCGCTCAAATCACCTGGCCGGTCGTGCAACTAGTGGCAGCCATTTTCGTGGTGGCCGGCCTCATCTTTATCATGGGCATTTTGCCGGGAAATGAGCACGGCAAGAAGGGATTCGATCCGGTTGGCCTGGGCACGGGTCCCGTAGCCGCGATCCGGTTTCTTGTCGGAGTCGTTTTGCTCGTCGCGCTCGGCATTGCGGGCTATTTGTTAGTGACGCGGAAACTGCTGCGTCAAGGAACCGTGGAAGCGTTTCTCCTGCGCGTCCCCCTAATCGGGCCATGTCTTCAAGCCCTGGCGTTGACCCGGTTCTGTCTGGCGCTGCGGTTGATGCACGAAACCGGCATGTCCATCGTTGATGCCGTTCGCTTCTCTCTACGAGCAACCGACAACGGCGCCTACGTGGCCGCCTCCCCGAAAGTCGAGGACGCCCTGCGCGCTGGGGACGAACTCACCGCGGCCTTGAGTCAGGCCCGCCTCTTTCCCGAAGAATTCACCAACATAATCGCGACGGCGGAGGAGGGAGGCCGGTTGCCGGACGTGCTCAAGCACCAAACGGAGTATTACGAAGAAGAAGCCCGCCGCCGAATGTCGGCCCTGACGCAGGGTGCGAGCTGGGGCGTCTGGGTCTTTGTGGCCATCCTCATCATCGTGGCCATCTTCCGGATCTTTTTGTTCTACATACAGATGATCGAGAGCAATCTTCCATAATGGAAGGCGAGCGGGGGGGGCGTAAGCCCCCTGATGATAGCATTGATGACAAGAGCTATCATCAGGGGGCTTACGCACCCCCGCTCGCCAATTCTACGGCGTTCTTTCCACGACCGCGATGTCGCAGAGTCCGAGGGCGGTTTCGCCAAACAAGTTTCCCAACTCCTCCATCAGTCGATCGGGCACTCCGGCCACCTTTCCCAGACCCTGATGGGAAACTTCGCCCACGTGCAGATTTGGCGGCAGAAAGTGATGAAAACCGTCAAGCGAATGGCGATGCGTGAATAAGACGACGGTGCGCTCCCGGCCAAGCAGAAAGTGGACGAAGGGCTCCACGTCTTTACTGCGGTAGTGACGTAAATCATCGCGCTTTAGATAGAAGGAAACCGAATCGCAAGGCCGCGGATGGCAGATCACGGTGGTCGCGGGATCCCCGCACAGCCGTGCGACCTCGTCCGGCCGGGCCATCGGCGAGCGGTAATTGGCGTACCACGGCAAGAAGACATGATGCCCGATTAGCAAAAGAATCCAAGCAAGCCCGCCCGCGCCGCCCAGGATCCTTGATCCCGGACGAAATCGATACGTCACGAAGGCGCCGATAGCCAACGCCAGCGGTGGATAGGCCGGCAAAATGTAGGTCGGCAACTTGGACCCGGATATGGTGAAGAACAAAACACACCATCCACCCGCTAGAAGCAAAAAGCTCATCTCCATCGTCCGCTGCTCGGTCGCCTTGGTCTTACCACTCAAGAGAAAACCGAGGAATGAGGGAAGCAACAGGCTGGCTGGAAGCATTCCCATTAAAAGAACCGGCCCGTAAAACCAAATAGGCCTTTGATGATCGAACGGCGTCAAAAAGCGCTGCACATTATGAACCCAAAGGAAGTACCGGGCGAACGAAGGCATGCGGATACAAACCGCGACATACCAGGGCAGAGCCACTAAAGCCATGACCGTTATAAACGCCCCCAATGGAAGCCAAAGACGGCGTACCGATCGGCCTCCCAAAAAGCGGTAGAACCAAACAGGCGGCAGAACCAAAATCAAAGCAATGGGGCCCTTCGTCAACACGCCCAATCCACACGCCAGCGCCGCCGTCAACCACCAAGGCCATTTGAAGCGGTCCCCCCGCGTAGCCTCAAACGCGGCGAACATGCTCAGTGTCACGCAGAGTGTCAGGAGCCCGTCGAGCACCAGGAGCCGGCCAACGGTGATGAATCCAGGCGCCAGGCTCAAAGCCAGGGCGCCCCAAAAAGCGGCACGGGATCCCAGGAGCCGTTTGCCAAACGCGAACGTCACCAGAATCGATGCGTGCATAGCGCAAGCCGGGACTAGCCGCGCGGACCAATCCGCAACGCCCAAGAGCTTGTAACTGACCATGACCAGCCAATAGAGCAGGGGGGGTTTGTCGAGGTAGGGCTCCGCTTGGAGATACGGCACAACCCACTCGCCGCGGTCCAGCATTTCACGCGGAATCTCGGCGTAACGCCCCTCGTCCGGCTCAAATAAATTGAAATTCAAACGCGGGTAGAGAAGCAACCCGGGCAGAACGATCAGCAGCAACCAGGAACGCCAGCAGGATTCTGTTTCCGGAATGGCCGTTTTGCCCGGAAACGCAACCTGCGACCAAAGAAAAGGCAGCCATCCCAAAATGGATCGTTTTTCACCAAAAGGCGGAGAAACTGGGGAGAATAAGAGACTTGGATTGGATTGTGCCATGGCCGTCATCCCTGACCTGGGTTACTCAGCCCAGAAATAGTGCCAGAGGCTACCAGACTGGTCAATGCCCGTTAAATGGCGTTGCCATGAGATTGAATGAAATCGGTATGAGAGAGCGACAAAAACACCGATGTCTGTTGGCAGATCGTTCTTGTCTGCGTAGGATTATAGTGCCCTCCCAAGAATGTGTTCCTACCTCATAGTTCCCGCCGGTTTGATGCTGCCAAGGACGGCAAGTCGCCGTCATTCGTTGGAAGTTTTCTCCCCATGCGCACCATTCGATTTGGTCTTATCTTTTCATTTGTAGCCGCCCTGACTGCGCAGCCGTTTGTGCAAGCAGACGCAGCCAAGGACCCTGCCAAGCTTGAACTATCCCAGGAGGAGAAGGCCTTCGTCGACCTGACGAATCAGGCGCGCGCCAAGGCCAAGCTTCCCCTCTTGACCATCAATGCCCAACTCCTCCAAACCGCTCGCGATCACGCGGCCAACATGGCGAAAAAGGGCGAAATGAACCATGTCCTCGATGGCCATGACGCGGCTCAGCGCGTAAAAGAGCACGGTTACGAATACGAAAAGGTGGCTGAAAACATCGCCGCCTGCGAAAAAGGCGTGTCCGCCGAGGTCTTCAGGAATTGGATGGAATCGCAGCACAACAAGGACAACATCCTGAATGAGGAATTCAGGGAATTGGGCATCGGCGTCGGCAAAAACGAGAAGGGAGAATTTTACTACACGCTCGTTTTCGCCTCGGCCAGACCGAAGCGCTAAAATAGCCCGCCGCTCCGCGGCGGAATCCGCCGCGGAGCGGCGGGTTACTTTTTCTTATCCAATTCCAAAATGCTCCAAAGCCGGGCCAGCGCTTCCTCGGTGGATGCTTTGCCTACTGTCCACTCGTCGAGAATTCGAACAAAAGCCGGATCAGATTTCCCTTGGTGAAACCGAGAGGCCAGGCTCTCCTGCGCCAGTCTTAACAAAGCCCTAGCATCACGCCTTGGGCCGCTGCGCCTTAGCGGCCGCTCGCTAATCGCCTTCCAAAGTTGCTCGATCCCCGCGCCCGTCTTGCCGCTTACGCGCAGGATTGGCACGTTGCGATGCATTGCCACTTCCAAACCGTGGCGCAATTCCGTTTCCGCTTTTTCCACGCCGGGCAGGTCGGCTTTGTGAATCGCGATGATGTCCGCCACTTCAAGTAGGCCTGCCTTTTCCCCCTGAATTTCGTCGCCGCTCTCCGGCTGAAGCAATAGCACCACGACATCGGCCACGTCGCGGACGGCCGTGTCGCCCTGTCCCGCTCCTACCGTTTCCACCAAGATGTTGGAAAAACCGAACGATTCAAGAGTCCCGATCATCGTTTGCAGGTTTTTGGCGATCGCGCCCTGGCCGGAGGCAGCGGCCAGGCTGCGAATGAAGATTCCCTCGTCCGGCCCCGACGGCATGCGAAAGCGATCGCCCAAGAGAGCGCCGCCGGTGAGCGGGCTTTGTGGATCGCTGGCCAGTACGCCCACTTTTTGATTTTGTTTGCGAAGATATTCGATTATGCGCCCGGCCAGAGTGCTCTTGCCGACTCCGGCCGCGCCAGTTAAGGCAACTACCCGAGAGGGCTGCGAGGGTGGTTTAAGTTTTTCCAGAAAGGATTCGCCCAGGTCGCCTCGCGCGGCCAAACTGAGCAAGCGTGAGAGCGCGCGGCGGTCGCCGCGCTGGAATGCATCGATCAAGGCATCAAGCATGGCTGGGCTGGCTCCGCTCGCGAAGGAAGGCGACGATGTCGGGCAACGCGGTCCCCGGCCCGAAGACGCGGGCCACACCCATGTCGAGCAGCTTGGGAATGTCCGACTCCGGAATGATCCCGCCGACCAGAACGCCGACTTGATCGAGCCCGGCCTCGCTGAGAAGCTGCAAGACACGCGGTACAAGCGTGAGATGAGCGCCGCTTAAAATGCTTAGACCCAACCAGTCGGCATCCTCGTCGCCGACAGTTCGCACAACGGCCTCGGGCGTCTGCCATAGACCGGCGTAAATCACCTCCATGCCCGCGTCGCGCAAGGCCCGCGCGACAACCTTGATTCCCCGGTCATGGCCATCGAGGCCGACTTTGGCGAGAACGACGCGAATGGGATGGGACGAGGGTTCCATGAAAAATACCGTTACGGTCAATGTTTAGCGGCGAGCCTCCGGCGAGCGCGTTGCACCGCGTTCGCCGGAGGCTCGCCGCTAAACGTATATTACCATTTCGCCGCCCCGTCATAGCGGCCAAAGACATCCGTCAACGCGTTCATGATTTCTCCGACAGTGCAGCGCGCATCGGCAGCATCAATGACGGCAGGCATCACGTTCTGTTTTGCGGAAGCTGCGCGTTTGACCGTTTCTAATGCTCGCTGAACCGCGGAATTGTCGCGCCGAGCCTTTAATTTACGCAGGTTTTCCACTTTTTCTTTTTCCACGGCAGCATCGATTACCAGGGTCTCGAGCGGCTTGTCGTCGGACTCTTGAAAAACGTTGACGCCGACAATGATCTTGCGCTTGGCGTCGATCTCGCGTTGATAGGTAAAAGCGGATTCAGCAATCTCGCGGCGGAAAAAACCGGATTCGATGGCCGCAATCATTCCGCCCTTGTTTTCAATTTGATCGAAATAAGCCCGTGCCTCGTGCTGCATTTGCTGAGTTAGCGCCTCAAGGAAATAGCTGCCGCCGAGGGGATCGACGGTGTTCGTTACCCCGGTTTCATAGGCTAACACTTGCTGGGTCCGCAAGGACAACGTGGCGGCATGTTCGGAGGGCAGTGCCAGCGTTTCATCCATGCTGTTGGTGTGCAACGATTGGCAACCGCCCAGTACGGCCGCGAGCGCTTGGTAGGCGACCCGCATCAGATTCACCTCCGGCTGCTTGTCCTGGAGCGAGCAGCCGGCGGTCTGGGCGTGGAAACGCAATTTCCAGGAGTTTTCATTCTGAGCACCGTACTTGTTTCGCAGCATTCCCGCCCATAGAACCCGTGCCGCCCGATACTTGGCTACCTCCTCGAAGACATCGTTGTGTGCGTTGAAAAAGAAGCTCAACCGTGGCGCAAAGGCGTCGATATCGATGCCCCTTGCCAGGCAGACGTCCACGTAATGAAAACCGTCGGCCAGCGTAAACGCGAGTTCCTGCGCTGCCGTCGAGCCGGCCTCACGGATGTGGTAGCCGCTTATGCTGACCGTATTCCACTGCGGCACGTGATGCGTGCAGAATTCAATGACGTCGGCCACCAAACCAACCGAAGCTTCCGGCGGAAAGACAAACTCATTTTGGGCGTGAAATTCCTTGAGGATATCGTTCTGAATGGTGCCACGAAGCTTTCTCCAGTCCACGCCCTGATTGCGGGCGTTGGCGAGGAAGAACGCCATGATTATGAACGCCGGGGCGTTGATCGTCATCGACACCGACGCCTCAGCGAGATTGATGCCGGCGAAAAGTTCCTGCACGTCGTCCAATGTGTCCACGGCCACGCCGAGCCGGCCGACTTCTCCCAGTGAGCGCGGATCGTCGCTATCCAGCCCCATAAGCGTGGGCAAATCGAACGCCGTGCTGAGACCCGTCTGGCCCTTTTCGAGAAGAAAGCGAAACCGCTCATTGGTCTGCCTGGGAGAACCAAAGCCGGCGAACTGCCGCATGGTCCAGAGCCGGCTGCGATACATTGTCGGATGCACGCCGCGAGTAAAGGGATATTGGCCGGGGTAGCCCAAGTCCGTTTCAGGATCGAAACCGTTGAGGCTCTCCGGCGTGTAGAGCGGCTCGATGGGCACGCTGCTAACCGTCGTGGGAGGCACGTCCCGCGTGGGAGCGGCGGCACTCTCTTGAAGCCAGCGCTCCGCAGCCGAGCAGTCTGTGGCAGTGCTCATTCTTGGATCCCTAAAGCGTGGTATGACGAGGTGAGAACTAGCATAAGAATACCACATAATGCGAGGACCCTAAAACAGCAGAAAGCCCACGGCTTGCTTGCCGTGGGCTTTTTGCTGCGAATCAGGTTCACCAACTGTTACGGTTTTTTGGGCGATTCGCCCTCAGCTTCCTGGACCAGCTTTGTAATGGCCTGATCCAGGACTTTGTCACCGGGAGAACCGAGATATTTATGTCGGATAACGCCCTTATGGTCGAGAATGTATAGCGTTGGCCAGCCACTGACGTTCCATTTGGTGGAAATGGGACCACCTGTCCCTTCAGGGCCGTTCCACCAAGAGCGCCAAGTGATGTGCTCCTCCTCCATGGCCTTTTTCAGTTTTTCCTTGTCGGCGTCGCTGTTGATTCCGAGGAGCGCGAATGGCTTGCCTTCCATATCTTTCACGAGCGACCGCTCGTGAGGGTACATTGCCCGGCAAGGGCCTCACCAATTGCCCCAAAAATCAAGCATCACCACCTTGCCGCGATATTCGCTTAGCTTCATGCTCTTGCCGTCGAGATCCTCATGTTCGATCTCGGGAGCGGTTTTTCCGATGCCCAGATTTTTCAGTTCAAACAATTCGCCCTGGGCCTTTTCGCCGAGCGTGACCGGTTTCATCGTGCGGAAATTCTTGTAAAGCTCGACGTCGCCGAATTTGGCATCGACGATCTCAAACATTTTCTCCGCGTCCTTTTCCAACTTGGCCGGATCAGCCTCCTTGGCCGCTTGCAAGGCCTCCTTGCTTGTGTATTTTTCGAGAGCCTTAGCCTGCTCAGGATCCTTTGCTTGCTGGCCTAGGTCAATCATTCGTTTGAGATACAAGCCCATCGCGTAAGTGGCCTTGCCGCGATTCTCCTTTTTCGGGTTCTTTTCCATGATGGCCTTCAAGAGCTGCTCCGCCTTGGGGCTTGGCTTGTAAACCAACTGAGTCGCGAATTCTCCGATCTTTTCACTCTCGGCAAAATCCTTGATGAGCAGATCAAGACCTTTGTCGCGTGTCTTCTGGCCCTCGGGATCGTTCCCGCTGTAATTGAAGGCAGCCTGAAGTGCCTCGAGCGCCCCTGGATCATCCTTGGGGGTTTTTTCAGCCAACTCAAGAAAACGATTCACATACTTGTCGGACTTGGGCGCCCCGTCATAAATCTTTTGGCGTTCCTCGTCAGTTTTGGCTTCCTTGAGTTTGTCTTGGTTTTTCTGGTAAAACTCGGATGATTCCTTCTGGTACTCCGCCGTGATCTTGCGGACCTCCTCAGTGGCTTTGGACGGAGTTTCCGCCTTTGGTTTGTCTTTTGGATCATCCAGGGCCCAAAGTGCCGGCCTCCCGACCAGCACTAGAAAGGCCCCTAACGCGATTGCGCGCATAAATTGGTCCTCCTTTGGGAAACAGCAACACCCTTCGATCAGGGTAAACCAGGAGGCGAGCCTCCGCAAGGCGCTGCTCAGGCATCGTTTAGCGGCGAGCCTCTGGCGAGCGCGTTGCAACGCGCTCGCCAGAGGCTCGCCGCTAAACGATACCCCAAATGGTTTTCTGCTTTTTTTGGGCAGGTTTTTGTAAAAAGACGAGCAAACGGCTGCGTTTTGCTGTATACAGGATTTGTGGGTGCAATCCGGCGGAGCATTTGAGCCAACGCATGGAACTGGCCCCAATACAGTGACTCGTTAAGCTTTTAGATCCTGCATTTCGTTGTCCTAGCCGCCGGCGACGAACTCATAGGTTTTTAACACTTGCCCCTTTATTATTTTGGATTAAGCACTAGACTTGCCTTCCCCCGCCTCGGTTCTCAACTTTGGCCGTAAAAAGTCCTACCTGGCTTGCGAGGTTCTCTCCGTGAAAACCCTGTGGAAAGTTCTTGTCGTATTTGTCCTCCTCGGCGCCGGCGCCTACGCATTTTATGCCTATGCCGGCTCGCAGCCGAACAGCACCGTCGGGCGATGGTATGCTCACTGGACAGGCCATAAAGCGACTGGCTTTCGCACGAGCCCCGTCGTTCGCCAAGATATACTGGCCAGCATCAGCGCTACCGGCACCGTGGAACCGGAGGAGACAATCGATGTCGGCGCCCAGGTTGCCGGCCAGATTCTTCGCTTTGGCCCGGATCCGCGAAATCCGAAGAAGTCCATCGACTATGGGACTCCCGTTGAAAAAGGCACCGTTTTGGCCGTTCTCGATCCGCTTCTTTATCAATCGCGGGTCGATCAGGCCAATGCCAACCTTGAGCGTTCGAGGGCCAGTTTGCTCCAAATGCAAGCAAAGTATGAGCAAGCCAGTCGCGATTGGGATCGGGCCAAGGAGCTGGGGCCCAGTCGAACATTGACGCCGGCGGACGTGGATCTGGCAAAGGCGACTTTCAAGACGGCCGAAGCCAACGTTGCCGATGCTCGAGCAGGCATTATCCAGGCTCAGGCCAATCTCAAGGAAGCGGTCACCAACCTCGGCTACACGGTTATCCGCTCCCCCGTAAAGGGCGTCATTCTAGATAGGCGCGTCAACGTTGGCCAAACCGTCGTGGCCAGTCTGAATGCGCCCAGTTTGTTTCTTATTGCCAAAGATTTGCGGCGAATGCAGGTATGGGCTTCGGTCAATGAGGCGGATATCGGGAACATCAAGCCCGGCCAAAAAGTCGGCTTCACCGTGGATGCCTATCCGAACCATCCCTTCGTAGGGAAGGTTGCCCCCGATCAACCACGTCTCAACGCCAGCATGACGCAAAATGTGGTCACGTATACTGTCGTTGTCTCCACGGATAATGAGGACCTCAAGTTAAAGCCGTACCTCACCGCGAACCTTCAATTCGAAATTGAGAAGCGTCTTGGCGTCTTGGCAGTCCCTAACTCCGCTCTGCGGTGGCGGCCGACGCAGGTGGCAGAAGTAGCGCCGGAGGAACGCGACGCCTTTTCTGCTTCCATGCGTAAAAAGCCCGGTGAAAAAGGGCAGGGCGCCGAACGCGAGACGGATCGCGGCACCGTTTGGGTCGAGGAAGACGGGTTCGTTCGCCCGATCAAGGTGCGGACGGGGCTCAGCGATGGCGCGATGACGGAAATCACTAAAGGAGACCTGGACGTGGAGACCAATGTCGTCGTAGGCGAAATCCACCAGGGACCAGGCCAGGAGAACAAAAACCCATTTACCCCGCAACTATTCCGCGGTAATCAAAATAAAGACAAAGATAAGGATAAAGAGCAGTCAAAATAACCGGCCGAGATTCTGGGTCGTGGGTCACGATTCCAATCATGACGAACCGAACGAATGCCACACCGCAATAGGGACTCGCGGCCACTCCTTCCCTTGTCCCCATTTTTTGAATGACCATCAATCGGGAGATCCGGACGAAACACCAATGGAACTAATCAAACTCGAAGACCTCTATAAGACCTATCATCTCGGCGAGATGGATGTCCCGGTGCTCAAGGGCGTATCGCTGACGATCAACCAGGGGGAAATGGTCGCGCTCATGGGCTCTTCCGGGTCGGGCAAAACGACGCTGATGAACATTCTGGGTTGTCTAGACCGTCCTTCTTCCGGTCGCTATTGGCTGGACGGGGAAGAGGTTTCCAAGTTTTCGGCCGATCAGCGGGCCATGGTCCGAAATAAGAAAATCGGCTTCGTTTTCCAAAACTTCAACTTGCTGCCACGCACCAGCGCCTTGGAAAACATCTTGATGCCGCTCAATTACACGGCCGCCAATCTCTCTGATCATGAAGCTCGAAAACGCGGCATTGCCCTTTTGGAGAAGGTGGGGCTAGGTGATCGGCTCGACCACGAGCCATCGCAGTTATCCGGTGGACAGCAACAACGCGTGGCCATTGCCCGGGCTTTGATCAATAATCCGCCGCTGCTTTTCGCCGATGAACCTACGGGGAACCTCGATTCGCGAACGAGCCGGGAAATCCTGGAAATGTTTCAAAAACTCAACGCCGAACAAAACATCACGATCATCTTGGTTACGCATGATAACGGCGTCGCCCAGTTTGCCAAACGCGTCATTCGCATGCGCGATGGGCAGATCGAGGCCGGTCTATTCATCGACCAGGGCCAAGACGGTCACGAGCGTTCTTCGAAATTGTTCCCTAGTCCGGCGACTCATTCGGGCAACGGCGTCGCGGCAGCCAAGGAGGCATCCAAGACATGAGGTTTCTCTTTCGGACTTTTCGCATGGCTGTTTTGGCGCTTCGCCGCAATATCATGCGCTCCGTCTTAACGACGCTCGGCATCGTTATCGGCGTAGCCGCTGTCATCGCCATGGTTGAGATTGGCCAAGGCTCCTCGACAGCCGTGCAAAACACCATTCAGAGCATGGGGGCCAACAACCTGTTGATTCAGCCTGGCACGGCGACCAGCGGCGGAGTCTCCTTTGGCAGCGGCAGCGTCGTCACCTTGACTCCTCAAGACGCCGATGCGATTACGCGCGACTGCGCGGCTGTTGCTGATGTCGCGCCGATCGTTCGGGCGCGGACGCAGGTCATATTTGGCAACAAGAATTGGGTGCCGGTTTTTATATACGGCACCACTCCTTCCTATTTGAGCGTGCGGGACTGGAACGACCTCGAGGAGGGAGATGTCTTTACCGACCGCGACGTCCGCAACGGCAGTAAGGTTTGCATGCTTGGCACGACGATTGTGCGCGAGTTATTTGGCGATCAATCGCCCGTGGGCAAGGAGATACGGCTTCACAATGTGTCGTTTAAGGTAGTCGGCGTGCTGAGCCGCAAGGGCGCCAACATGTTCGGCATGGACCAGGACGATATCGTCCTGGCTCCCTGGACGACCATTAAATATCGAGTTGCAGGTCAATCCGCCACGACCACCAATCAAAGTGCCGCGGCGGCGGCAGTCGACAGCGCAAATAAGGTTAATAGCACGAGCGATCGGTATCTGACCCAACTGCCCAATCTCTATGCCCAAGCATCGGCGATTCAGCAAGCCGATACGCCTCAGCCAATCCGCTTCACCAATGTCGATCAGATTATTTGCCGCACCGATTTCGCGGAGGATATTCCTGTCGCAATGACTGAAATAACCTCGGTCTTACGCGAGCGTCACCGGCTTCATCCCGGCCAACCAGAGGACTTCATGATCCGCGACATGGCGGAGATATCAAAGGCGCTAGGGTCCACCACGAACTTGATGGCCGCCCTTTTATTGTGCGTGGCGTTGATCTCATTGATCGTGGGCGGTGCCGGCATCATGAACATCATGCTCGTTTCCGTAACAGAGCGGACGCGGGAAATCGGCCTGCGCATGGCGGTGGGCGCTCGGGCCAAGGACATCTTGCGCCAATTCTTGGTGGAAGCTATCTTCCTTTGCATGTTGGGTGGAGCGATGGGAATTGTATTGGGCTGCGGTGGCTCGTATCTGGTGACATTGCTTCTGCACTGGCCGACGGAAACCTCCCTGCCAGCAATTTTCGCTGCCGTAGCCGTGTCGGTCCTGGTAGGCGTGACGTTTGGTTACTATCCCGCCTGGAAAGCGTCACGGCTTGATCCTATTGAAGCGCTGCGCTACGAGTAGTTTAGCGGCGAGCCTCCGGTGAGCGCGTTGCAACGCGCTCGCCAGAGGCTCGCCCCTTAACTTATTCCAACTCCATCGTCCCTTCAAACAATCCCAAATAACTTTCGTAACGCTGTACGCTGATCTGGTGAAGTTTCACGGCCCGCTTGATGGCGCAGCGCTCTTCGTGCGTGTGCGTGCAATCCGGAAAAGCGCAGAACGGCACGAACGGATGGAAGTCCGCAAAGAATCCTTCGACTTCTTCCGGGATAATATCCCAAAGTTGAAATTGTCGGATCCCCGGCGTGTCCACCACCCATCCGCCGAAATCGAGGCGAATTAGCTGGGCCGTGGACGTCGTATGCCGGCCCTTTTGATTGGCCTCGCTGACTTCACGAACCCGCAACGCCAATTCGGGCTGTAGGACGTTGAGCAGCGACGACTTGCCGACCCCGCTTTGACCCGCGAATACGGTCTGTCGATTGTGAAGATGCTCCTTCAGTCGATCGATGCCGACATGCGTTGTGGCACTTGTCATAATCGTCAAGATGCCCAGCTGGCTATAAAGGCCCACGATCGGTTGAAAATCGACGGGATCCACGAGGTCAGCTTTATTAAGGCAGACGATGGGAGTGATTTGGCCTTGGGCAGCGCTGGCTAAATAGCGATCGATGAGATGCGGCTTCAGATCGGGCTCGGCCAGGGACATCACGATGACAACCTGATCGACATTGGCGACGAGAACATGTTCTCGCCCCCGCGACGCCCGCGTCAAAATCCCGTGGCGGGGCTCCACGCGTTCGATAATGCCGTCCTCGCCAACCGACGGAAGGAACCAAACGCGGTCGCCCGTCGTGACAATATTGCGCTCGTCGGTCGCCAGGTTGCGCAGCAATCCGCGGACGACGCATTTGAACTGCCGCCCATCCTCGGTCTCGACAATGCTTTGTAAACCGTGGACACGCAGAACGCGGCCGGGAAAACAAGTCTCCCTGTCAACTCGGGGCATATCGGTTTGGGACTTGCCTTGGTGGTCTTGCTTAGGCCCTTCATCTTGGATAATGGTTCGTTTACGAGAGAGGTCGCCCTTGGCGCGGATCCGCTCATCTTGGCGCGTAGCCTCTTCCTCGAACCCATGTTCTTGAAAGCCGCGCGTCCAGAGATTTTCACGAGGCGGCTTGGACCGATTCTTGCGAAGCTCCACCCGAACTTTTTTCTTTTTGGCCATGCCGATTATCTTCCGGGACTACTGCAGCTACGCCGCATCAAGAAAGTCGCAAGGCAGACATATGAAAATGCGTGGAGGTTCGTCCGTTCGTCCCCTTGTCTCGATCGGGGAAACTCAACAACTCCCGAGAAGTTATCCTCGTTACCTAATTGTATTCAAGCGGGGCTTTGACACTTTTGGAGTCAGGTGCCCAGATTCTAGGCACTCTTTGCTGCGAATCGGTGGTGGACCGTTTGTCGACAAAACGCGCTGGACTTGGTTTATCCCATGGGTGGATTGAACGTTAAGTCAAATCATCTCGATGGCGGAGCGTTAGATAAACCCAATTGGCATCACCTTTGCTTGACCCCTCCCGTGAGCTAATCGCTGTCCCGATGGTTCACACCCGCCATACGGAACGGAACTCTCCCATCTAACTTGCATGACAATCTCCCCCTTTGAAAAAAGGATGGGTTTTCATGCGCAACGATCACGATCCGAGCCGGCAATTACGCCAACCGAATGCCATGCGTTGACGGAATGGCTCCTCGAAAACTTCACAGCGGCTTCTTGATCTGTTGCTATAAGCCTATGCATGATTGTCGCTTATAGAGATATCAGCGGGTTCTCACTCGGTAACAGAAAGGACACGGACCTAATAGTCAACTAGTATTATCAACATAGTGATGTATGTTTTGCAGCGAATCCGAACCAGAGCAAAGAGGATAACCATACCATGGTAAAGCAACTGAGTGTTTCTCTTCTTTTCGTAGGAGTCATCTGCTGTATTGCCGAAAGCTGGACGACTTCAGAATGGATTGATGACCACTTATTCGAGTCGTTGGGCTGTTTTACGGCCAATACGGACGAGTTGGCGAAAGCAACCGCGATTTCCCAGCAATTTAACGAAGAACGCGAAGCTCGCGAGCAAATGGTCCAATCTAGGGAAAATGCACTTCAAGAACTTCGACTTCACAAGCGAAGTTTGATCGAGGTCGCCGCGTCGTTTAGAAAGGCGGTTCTGCGAGATTATCCTAAGTATCTTTCCTTGTTGAGGAGAGACAGGCCAACAGAGAGCGAACTGGAATGCGTCGCTTACAACCTTGTTTTGACTCTTCGGTATCGGCTCGAAGATAATGAGCCCCAAGGTAGGTCTTGCCCTATCGTTCGGGACCTAGAGAGCCAGCTTTCCGACAGTTCGTTTCTTCGGGCATGCCGGAACGATGGCGGGGCTTCAAAAGGTGACTGATTGGCCTAATTCAGTTTTTCCTTGGCTTTGACCTATGGAGGGATGCCCGATGTACAGGCAGTCTTTCATTGTATTGTCTCGGTTTTGTTCAAACGGGTCTAAATGATCAAAGGCGGATTTGTTGGGTGGCTCAACACCACCCGAAGCTATGAAAACGGTGGCGTCGGATGTCAGAATTCGTGCACTAGGTGATCGCTTATCAGGCAGCACTTAGGGTCCGCAAACGGCCAGTTTGAAATATCCCACTGTATCTCACCCATAAGAGGTTATATAACAGTATCTTAAGAGCCTAATGCCAAGTCGTGCAAAACCCGGCATTCCATTTGCTAATTCCTTAAGCGGATGCAGGTCGTGTTCCGATCGGGGACATGAATTTCAAGAAAGAATATGTTTATTCCCGAGCCTTTCGCGCGGCGCATGGTCCACAGGTTAGGTTGTCGGCGAATTAGAGGGAGAAAATGATGGATCCGTTTACTGATCCCCGTGACTATAGCAGTCCGGGCGACAATCTCACGCGGCACTTCGACGGTGAGATGGTTGAAATCGCGTTGCTCTTGCCGGTCTGGCAGATTGACGCCTTGGAATCCGCGGCCCACAGTCGCGGTCTGACGACGGGTCAGATGGTCCGCAGCTTAATCGGTACTTTTTTCGACGCTTCTGCAATGGCTCATGCGTCAGGCGATTCCGTTTGCGACGACTGAGACAGCTCATCGCCAGCGGCGCGTTCAGGCTTCATTTTCCGAAAGTCGATGATCTTTGGCTCGTCGGCTCTTTCAACCTTAACAATCGCTCGGCATTGCCGTGGTACACTTTCTCCAGCACTTCATTGGGCAGGTTCAGGCCCCGTAACGGCGGGGTGGCTGGACCTCCTTCGGGACCCTGAAAGTCGGGATCGGCAATCGGGCTCCGACCTTCCCAATCACTTTCCCACAAAGTTCGATGGCACCAATACCGGCTGACGTAATGCTCGCTCTGCAAGTTATGTCGAGTCACCAAGTCGGAACCAAACAAGAACCGATCGGGCTTGCGGCAAATCAAAGATCGAATGGCCTCGCGATGGGCTGATGCTTCGCGAATTTGCCATTTCGCGGCGCTGGTGTCGAAATGCAGGTTGGGAAATCGTTCCAGGAGCGACTCCAGGTGGTCGGCATGTTCGGGATCGCCGCCCATGTGAGCGCCGATCCAAATGAGATCGGGAAACAAAGTCATCATCTTCTCGAACGGTCCGTATTGGTCCGCTTTCGTCCCGAACTTTGCCACATCGGTATAGACCCTGCGGAACCAGGCATCGGGGTCGGCAATATGGACCATGATGATCCGCACACCCGCCACCCGAGCCCTTCGCACCGCTTCGATCCGCCATGGTGCGTCCACAACCAAACCGCGTTCTCGGCCACGCGGCGCCGACCACAGTTTCAGCATCGACACATTCAGTTCCAGAAATCGGTCTAGCAGCCGGTAGGCCACGTCGTCCGGTTCGTCAAGCTTCTTGCTAATTGGTCCGTTGAAGCCCAGTCGGTCGCCAAAACGATCGCGTAAAACCGGAATGTCCTCGGCCGGGCACATCGAATAGATGCGCCCAACGTTGAACTCCTTAGCTACGTCCAGCATGATTTCGGCCTGGGTCGTGCTCGCGCCCGGTCCCGTAGCTGGTGGCCCGTCCTTGGGGTCCGTGGGACGAGTCTGGAAAACGTGAGCGTGCACGTCCACGATCGGCGGGCCCACATAGCGAAAATGGCGCCGATCGCTGTAATCCTGACCGGTGACGTTGTATTCCGGCGGGATTGTCGATTCCTGGTTTTCACTCATGGGCCACCTCTCTGTGTTTACGTTTCGCGCCCGCAAGGCGTCGCGCGGGCGCGAAACGCAAGCCACAGCGCATACCCTCCGCGCTCCCTTGCTGTTATACGCAGTTGCCGTGAAAACGGTTGTCGCTCTTCCGGCAGTCGCCGCCGCCAAGGGATTGAGCAGGAGTTCCCGACGTGGTAAAACCCGGCAAGACGCCAAGGCTCGATTTTATGTCAGGAGGTAATGACTGTGGCCGAATCTCTGCAGTGCGTGCCTTCCGATAGTGTCATCACCGGCTGGGACTTTAGTACCGGCGCCGTGAAATGCCTGGCCTTTGACCTTCAGGGGAAAACGTTGGCCGAGGTCCGGCTGCCGACCGATCTGTGGACGGAAAGCGGGGTATCGGAACTCAATGTGATGATGTTGGAAGGCCAAGCTCGATCAAGCGTGCGCGCCATGGCGGCCCGTCTGCGCGAATTGGGACGGCTGAGCCATTGGATCGCCGTCGGCATTTCGGCCACGCATCACACCGCCGCCCGAATTGACATTGATCACAATCAGGTGCGTCGAGCGATTTGTTGGAATGACTATAGTTTGGCCGCTTATCATGCCAAAGGACTCGAACGCCTGGGCGGCCAGGAGCGCATTAAGCAACTGATCGGCGGTCCGTGGGCGATCCGCTATTCGCTGAGCCACCTGGTCAAAGACGAAGAATCACTTCCCGAAGCCGGCTGGCGGGGAACCCACCGCATCCTCCCGCACGGATCTTTGGCAGCCGGTTATCTAACGGGCAATTTCGATGTGACGAGTGTTTCATCCGCCGCGTCCACCGGCATGATGGATCTGCGGACGAAACAGTGGTGCCGGCCGATGCTTGAGGCGCTCAAGAATCCTGCCCTTCGGGAGCTTGCCTGGAAGCACTTACCGCGGATCGTGGATCATTTCGAATCGCTTGGGCCGCTCGCCGATCACGTTGCCCTGGAAGCAAAGATTCCGGTCGATCGCAGGCCGCTTCTATTCCCGACCTCGGATGATCAGCAGGCCGGCCTGGTGGGCGGCGGTGCCGTTGACGCCGGCCAAATGGCGGTTATCCTGGGCAACTCGGCGGTGGTGAATTCCTCTTCGAGCCAGTTGCCGGCTTCGGGCAACCTCGATGCGATGCGCCTGAACTGGGGCCCTTACTTGTGGATGCGCTGCTACAACAATGGCGCTCAGTTTTTGGACCGGATCGTAGGGCCTCAGCCGGATTGGAATCGGCTGGAGCAAGAGGCCCGTGCCTGCCCGCCCGGTACCGATGGCTTCACTCTCCTGCCGTTCGCCGCGCCCGAACCATCAATAGGCGTCACCAGGCCGCATGTGAAATGGCAGCCTTCCGAGCCAAGGGAGCCGGGCAAACGATTTCGCGCTTCGCTGGAAGCCTTAGCTTACTTGATTGCCCTCGGGGTCCGGGAACATGAGGCAGCCGGGCAAAAAGTGACCCGCATCACTGTCTCCGGCGGTATCGCACGGAGCGATTTGATGTGTGAGGTACTGGCAACCGTTCTGGACAAGCCGCTTCATCGGTTGCAGTCGAGCGAGGGGCCGGCCTTGGGCGCCGCGGTGACTGCCCTTGCGGCAATCGAGACGAGCCTTCGAAAACAAAAGGGTATCGACTCGACCTTCAATGTTGCTGATGCGGTTCAAGTGCTGGTGCGATTCCGCGATATTGTGCAACCCAACCCCTCCTGGCGACTGGTTTACCTCGTGGGACTGACGAGTTTCGAGAAGAATCTGGGAAACACGTAGACCAGGTTTACCAGCAGGCTAAGTGGCGAGCCCGGTTGCGTAAGCGCCGGGAGTCCTCCGGGCGCTCACGCGACGCGGGTCGCCACTTAACGCGACCCGGCTCGCCGCTCAAAACGCCTCTCAGCCTCCCTTGATCGCGTTCTCGATGAACATCTTGTAAATCTCGTTGGCGGCTTTGCCGGGGAGCCAATAATCGAAGCTGGCTCTTTGAGGTTGTAAAGTCACGGCAATCCCGGTGAAGCAAGTCGTCCCGGGTACTGCCGGCTTGAGAATCCCCGCCGGCAAAGGGAAGGGAAACAGGCTAAGGAATGGCTCGAAAGCCTCGGCAAGGAGTGTCGCGTACTTCGGAACATCGATAAGAACCACTAGCGACGTATCCGCAGGCAAATGTTTGCGGGAATCCTTGAACGCCTCTTGATCGCCGATGGGATTCTTTTTATCCAGATAGGGATCCAAAAGGCCCTTGGCGGCGTCCCAGTCTTTCGCTGTAATTTGAACGAACCGCTTGCCGTCGCTACCGAACCAGACGTTATGAGAGTCTCCGATCATCTTCTTCATCATCGCGGTCATCTGTTTCTTGATTTCATCGGTGGCCGCGCCCGGCGGCAGGCTTTTTTCGACCATCGCGTCGATATCGAAGGTCAGGGTCACATTGTGTAGATCGAAATCACGGTACTTCATAGCGCTGGCCTTGACCGTTGGCTTCTCCTTGAGCATGGCTGAGCTGTAGCTCTCGCCCCCCTGCAGGGATTCAAACAATTTGAGCTGAGCGGTAGCGGCACGCACCGGATCTTCATACGTCCAGACTTGCAACCCCTGAGCCGGTATATCGATGGCATCCAGCCGAGAAGTCGGCTTTGATTCGGCGATCTGATCGACCGCATCTTTAAGGGCCTTGCCCTGTTTGCTCTCGGCATCGTGGGTGATGCCATATAAGAACGGAGTGATGTTTTTCAAAAGCGAGCCGGGGACCAGCATGCCGTTGTAAAACATCTTGCCGGTTGGCAGCTTCGCCAGATCGGCCAAGGGAGAGGGCTTGGCGTTCTTGAGGAGCGCGTTGGTCTTGGTCTCGCCGCCCACCAGAGCCTGCGAATGAAGGGCAAATCCTTCAGGCCGAAACTCCACCGCCGCCACCAGTCCCGTGCTGTCCTCAAAGGCCTGGAAAAGCGGGCCGATGATCAGCTTGATCATCTCCATGTTGTTCTTGTTCGCGCCGCCGATTTGCTCGGTCATTTGCTCGAGGCCCTTCTCGATTTCTTCGCGCGCCATTTTGATTTCTTTGGCGTATTCCTTGTTGATCGCGGCCGTGTCGACATAAACCGCCATATCGCTGTCCAACAGTCTTTTGGCAAACGTCTTGTCAAGCGTGGTGTCCATGCCAGGGCGTTTAAGGGTGAATTGCCCGGCCACTTCCTTGTCCGGAGTGATCGCCGCATAGTTCTTCATGTCGACAAAATAAACCGGTTCATTTTCCATGGTGGCTTCTTCAAAGCCGGCTGCGTTGGGCTTGAGGGTTGACCGCTCATCCTCCTTTAAGAGTCCGTCCCTGAAGTCGGCATACTTGGTTACCCGGACCAGGACTGCCAACTTGGGTGGGTTCTGGCCGCCCTTGGGGATCTCGGTGAAGACCACGAAGATCGGGCCGTCTTTTTCCATGCCTTTCAGTTCACGCCCCTCCAGGGCCTTCTTGATGCCGTCGTTAATGCCGGCTTCCGCCTTGGCTGCCAGGTCCGGAATGGCATTTTTGATCATTGTGATTAGCCGGTCCTTGGTCCGTTCAAATCCTTTGATATGAACGACGATCGGAGAATTGGCCGGGACGGCGGATAGAGGGTTTTCTTCATTGACGGGCGCCGCATGCAAAATCGGCACTGTTAAAGGCAGGACAGCGACCGCCAGGACCCAACAGAGATTTCGTAAGCGCACCATTGAATTTCCTCCGTTCGAGATCAGTTCGAGAGGTGTTGTGCAAATGAGCGAGTCATACATGACCGGGCGAGCGGGGGGCGTGAGCCCCCTGATTACTACGAGTCATCAGGGGGCTCACGCCCCCCGCTCGCCGATCACCAACGAGTCATCAGGGGGCTTACGCCCCCCGCTCGCCGATCTTCAGAAGGCTCGCGATCACCAAAGGAACCTAAGGGACAATTACCGCGTTGCCCAGGCTGTCGGCCCCTTGCGTCTCCATTCGGAAATGCTCCCAAATCATTGGGCGCACAAGGGGCTCGATACGTAATACCACTTCACCGTTCTGAAAGATTCGCACAGTTCCGGACGATTGGCTAACGGCAACGGCGATGGCCTTGGTTCGCTTGCTGATGGCGGCCGCGGCCCAATGGCGAGTGCCCAGGCCTTTGCTGAGCGTAATTCCTTCCGCCAGAGCGTCAATGTACATGCAGGCGGCAACCGCAATCGCATCGCGGCGGATAATGATGGCGCCTTCCAGCTGAGCGATGTCCTTGATCTGCTCGCGTACCTTGCGATCGCGAATGTCGCGCTCGGCTCGGCTATAGCCGCGAAACGGGTTGAAATTGATCGGCCGCGACATCGCCACCACTTTCTTGGTGTCTCCGACGACGAACATGGTGCCAACGGGATGACCCTCGCGCCCTTCGCCGCCGATTTGCGTGGCTAAATCCACGACCGCTCGCAATGTTTCGAGCGGCACCTGGGTGTCCAGTTTGCGGAGGTCCTGGGCGCTCAGCCGTTCAAGGTGTTCGCCCAGATGGATAACGCTCAGGCTGTCGATATGCTCGGGTTTATCCCCGCCCACTTCAATACCGTTGTAGAGAACGACCACATCGGCTCCGCTGTGCAGTTTTTCGGTACGCACGGCTTCCAGGAGAGCCAGGCTCATTCGCTCCTGGATCGGCGTCGGGCCGGGGTCGATTTCGAGAACGGTGAAATTGGGATGTTCGCGGAGCGGTTGGAGAACTTGCCCGTCTTGAGCGGCGAGGAGCAGGCGACAATCGTCCAGATGAACCAGGACGGAGTTCCAGTCAAGACTTGTTTCAGTCAGCAGCAAGATAGCGTCAGCGGGCAGTCCATGCACCAACTGGCGGGCGGCCCGAAGAAGAGCAATCGTCTGAGGTGGCAGACCCATCTTCAGCCTTTGGTTTTTGGCATCGTGGTTTTTATGTCCTTTGCAAATTAGGTCATCCCATGAGGTATGGTAACGGTAGTCTAGGACGGGGACAATTAGGCGCGCAGGGGTTTACGGCATTATTTCTAGAAAACGGCGGCGGGCCAACGGAATACTCGGCTTGCCCTTACCGGACCGAGGGAAGCAGAATAATGACCATTGGCGAGTATCATTGTGAGACGCTCAAAGCGTGTTTGTGCCTTTCCCAAGTTGGACCTGAGTGCCAAAGGAACAAATCGACCGTTCCCGGCCTTGCGGCATTCGGCTAACATCTTGTTATCATTCTTGATTCTTGTGGCGAATTGGGCGCTCGCGATTGGGGTAAAGTCATTGAATGTCTCTGAGCGTAGGTCAGGGGCAGGATGCCAACGGCTCGCAAGGGGCCACGAACATTGGCATCTTGGCGCCCTGCCGAGCGGGATTGCCGACCCTGTGGACCAGGTTCTGACCCTGTGGATCAGGTGACAAGGCTCCGGACCACTAAAATCGGTCCACAGAGCGGGTTGTGAAGTAAGCGCGATTGGTGTCTTTGGATGTCAGAAGACCCCATGCCTTTACAGCTGGACCCTCTGGATCACCACTTTGACCCTCAGGATCAGGTACCGACCCTCTGGATCAGCACCAATTGATCCACAGGGTCAGAGGGCGCCCAAGTTCCAAAGAACGATCTGTTAGACTGACCGAAGAAATGTCTCGAGCCAGGCTTAATCATGCAAGACAACATTCTCCAATCCGTGGGCCGCACGCCGATGGTTCGGCTGCAACGCCTCACTGAAGGCCTGTCGGCCACGGTTGTCATCAAAGTCGAGTCGGCCAATCCCGGCGGCAGCGTCAAGGACCGCGTTGCCATCGCGATGATCTCCGAAGCCGAACGGCGCGGCTGGCTGCGGCCCGGCGGCACCATCATCGAGGCAACGGCCGGCAACACCGGCGTCGGGCTGGCGATGGTCGCGGCCGTTCGGGGCTACCGATGCATCTTTGTCCTGCCTGACAAAATGAGCGCCGAGAAAATCCTTCTCCTCAAGGCTTACGGGGCGGAAGTCGTCATCACGGCGACCAACATCGCGCCCGACTCGCCGGATAGCTATAATGGCGTCGCCGATCGCTTGGCTCGGGAGATTCCCGGCGCCTGGCGACCCAATCAGTTCACCAACCTGTCCAATCCGGAGATTCACTATCGCACCACAGGACCGGAGGTTTGGGAACAGACGGAGGGTAAGGTCACGGCTTTCGTCGCCGGGGTCGGCACTGGGGGTACGGTATCGGGGGTGGCCCGCTATCTCAAGGAACGCAATCCCGACATCAAGATTATCGGCGCCGATCCGGAAGGTTCCGTTCTGTCGGGCGGCTCGCCGCGTCCCTGGAAGGTAGAAGGCATCGGTGAAGACTTCGTGCCGCGCACATTTAACAGTCAGCTTGTCGACGAGTGGATTCGCATCAGCGACGCGGAATCATTCCACACCGCCCGAGCGCTGGCTCGGCGGGAGGGGATGCTCTTAGGTGGATCCTCCGGAACCAGCGTCGCCGCTGCCTTACGCTACGCGCGGCGTCTCACCGGCGAACACCTCGTCGTCGCTCTCGGCAGCGACACGGGACGCAATTACCTCAGCAAACTCTTCAACGACGACTGGCTGGCCGAGAACCACCTGACATACGACCTTCAACCAGCGCACTCGATCGCCGATTTGCTGCACACCCGTGGCCCCAGGCATCTGGTCACAATCAGCCCCCAAGCCACGGTTGGCGAAGCGATCGACCTAATGCAGTCCGCCGGCATCTCGCAGCTTCCGGTCTTGCAAGACGGCAAGGCAGTTGGCAGCGTTCAAGAGGTAACCGTGGCCCGCGTCCTCCACGATAATAGCGATCCCAGCAAGGTGGCCATCGGTGACATCATGGCCAAGCCGTTGCCGCAACTAGACACGCTGGTTCATCTCGACGAGGCATATCGGCTTCTGCTGTCGGGTAATACCGGCGTTTTGGCTGTAGCTAATGGGAAAGTAATCGATATTGTCACACGCATTGATTTGATCCAATATTGGAACCAACCGCGTCCCAAATGATGTAAATGGCGGCAGGATTACAATCTTTGGCTGCGCTCTTGTTGAATGTGTTCTTGCTGGTCCATGATCCAGCGAGCGACGCCATCAACACTAGGAAACAGGAACAGTAGCCCGATCCATAGGATGCCGGCGGTCACTAAGCTGATCCATTGACCCTCGATTAAATAGGCGATCAAGCAAAAAAGCGCCGGTCCCTCAATCAGGGCCGCTGCAATGATGCGACTGCTTTGATAAACGCCGCAAAGATCGCCAACTTCCGGAATTGAAGCATCAACTGATTCGCCGGCCTGGCGAGCGATTCGCTTGCGGGCATTTGTTTCGACTTGCTTGAGAATCAACCGATGCGTTACCAATAGGACCGCACTTAAGCCAAGGGCCAAATAGGTCACAAGGGGAGTCGGCGGTGGCGGAGGCATGCCTCCACTTTGCCGCAGAAAAATGGCCATGAATGCCATGATGGCCACGCCGCTGAGCAATGCGCCAATGATAATTCGCAAGGTGAAAACCCGAGGCCACAGCGTCGAATCTAGGTCGGGCGGATTCATTTGAAGTTGCTCCTAAGGCAAATTTCAAAATTGATGTCACTGCCGCAGCATGATAGAAACGAGAATTAAGAACATTTCTGCTCTGATCTCAATAGAAAACATGCTAGGACAATAATCTACTAAGAGTCGAGGAGCCAGCGCCATGGCGGCCGATTGGAAAGAGCAAGGATTTGCCACGCGGGCCATCCACGCCGGCCAGGATCCCGATCCGGCGACTGGGGCCACCATTGTGCCCATCTACGCGACTTCTACTTACACGCAGGCCGCACCGGGTCAGCACAAGGGCTACGAATATTCGCGCAGCGGTAACCCAACACGAACAGCCCTGGAAACTTGCTTGGCGGCGTTGGAGTGCGGCGAACGCGGATTGGCGTTTGCCTCGGGTCTGGCGGCGACCAATGCCGTACTGGCGGTGCTCAAACCGGGAGACGAGGTGGCGGCCGCTGCTGATCTTTACGGCGGAACCTTTCGGCTGCTCGAACGCGTTTTCAAACCTTGGGGCCTGCTCGCTCGCTATACCGATGATCCAACCCCGGCCGGTTTCGCACGTATCATTACCCCCGCCACGAAGTTAGTCTGGATTGAGACTCCAACCAATCCGCTTCTTCAAATTCTCGACATTGCGGCGCTAGCAGAGCTGGCTCACCGGTCCAGGGCCATTCTAGCCGTGGACAATACTTTCGCGTCGCCGTACCTGCAGCAGCCGCTCAAGCTTGGCGCGGACCTCGTTGTCCACAGCACCACGAAATACCTTGGTGGCCATTCGGACGTGATAGGTGGAGCGGTGATTGGGGGCCGGGAGTTGTTGCAACCGATCGCCTTTTATCAAAACGCAGCGGGCAGCGTGCCGGGCCCTTTCGACGCCTATTTGACGCTGCGTGGTTTGAAGACGTTGGCCGTGCGCATGGATCAACATTGCAAAAACGCCGGCGCTCTGGCCGAATGGCTAACCAAGCAGTCTCAAGTTGAACGAGTTTATTATCCGGGGTTGCCAACCCATCCCGGCCATGAAATCGCCAAACGACAGATGCGCGCTTTCGGCGGCATGATCAGCTTCCGCATTAAGGGAGGCAAAGAGCCAGCAATCAGGTTTATGACTCGCACGAAACTCTTTAGCCTGGCGGAAAGCCTGGGCGGTGTCGAATCCCTCGTTTGCTATCCGGCTTCGATGACTCACGCCAGCATTCCCGCCGAAATTCGCTTGGCTCGCGGCGTCGATGATGGCCTGGTTCGCCTAAGCGCGGGAATCGAGGATGTAAATGATCTAAAGGAAGATTTGCATCGGGCCCTTTCTTGAACGGTCGCTTTGCGGCATTAAGGTCTCACTCAAGAAGCCTAATTGACTGGCTCGCAACGTATGAGGCTGAATTGGCGAATTAGGAAATCAACTTCGTTTATGCCAATATTTTTGAGTATCAAGAAAAATCCCGGTTAGCCGCTTGCAAAGAACGAGCAACCTTGGCAAACTCGGTGCTTTGTTTCCAGTCGTGGTAAGGGGAAAAATACTGTAATTCTGTTCTGATACGATATATTAAGGGAATCTACGAATCTCGTATCCCAGGACGAACTATAGTTGTTGCAGAGCCATATCGGCTCGCGCGAGGTACGGGGCTTCTTTCCGTCCCCGAAAGGAAGGCTGATGCCGGCGCCAGCCACTATTGGCGATTTCCTTGATTTGGTCCGCAAAAGCGGCGTCCTAGAGGACAAACGGCTTGACGCTTATGTGGAGAAAGCGACGGCTGCGGGGATGGTTCCCGAGGAACCCGCGAAACTGGCTGGACTCCTCGTTCGCGACGGCATTCTGACGCATTTCCAGGCTGAACAATTCTTGCAAGGTAAATGGCGCCGCTTCACCATTGGCAAATACAAAGTGCTCGAACGCATTGGTTCCGGAGGCATGGGCAGCGTCTACCTCTGCGAACATAAGCTGATGCGCCGCCGCGTGGCCGTTAAGGTACTGCCGACGGCCAAGGCCGATGATACGTCTTCCTTGGAGCGATTTCATCGGGAAGCTCGCGTCGTGGCCGCCCTCGATCACATTAACATTGTGCGCGCATACGACGTCGATCAGGACAACAACTTGCATTTCCTGGTCATGGAATATGTTGACGGCGCCAGTCTCCAGGAAATGATCAAACGCGGCGGCGTCATGGACGTGACCCGAGCCGCTCATTATATGCGTCAGGCCGCCATGGGGCTCCAACACGCCCACGAGACAGCCGGCATCGTCCATCGCGATATCAAGCCCGGAAATATCCTGGTCGATCGCTACGGCATCGTGAAGATCCTGGACATGGGCCTCGCTAGGTTCTTCCATGATGATGAAGATGTGCTAACCAAGAAATACGATGAGAATGTTTTGGGAACAGCCGACTACCTGGCGCCGGAACAGGCCTTGGATAGTCATAGCGTCGATATCCGGGCTGATATCTATAGTCTCGGCGCTACTTTCTACTATTGCCTGACGGGTCGCTCACCTTTCAATGAAGGCACGGTGGCCCAAAAGCTGATTTGGCACCAAACCCGGCAGCCCAAGGCCATACGCACGATCAGACCGGATATTCCCCAAGGAATCGAGGCCTTGGTGGAAAAAATGATGGCCAAGGACCGCAATCAGCGCTTCCAGATGCCGTCGGAAGTTGCCGAGGCCCTGTCGCCTTATACCCAAGATCCCATCGGTCCGCCCCCGGAAATCGAGATGCCACAGCTCTGTCCCGCTGCCAAAGGACTTGCAGCGCCGGAAAGCGGCCCGGCTACGCCTGCGCCCCTTAGCCCGCCTCCTATTTCCGCGAATTCTCGAAAGAGTTGGCAAATCTCCGGAAGCCCCGATTCCAAGGCGAAAGCTCCTTTGACGCCACCCACCGGCAACGGCAGTAATCAAATCAAGAAAGACCAAAATGCGGCTGCCAATCAGCCCGCTCCGGAACGCTTGAAAGCGATTTCGCCTGCTCCTCAAGTTTCAGCAAAAGCCGCCGTAACCCCGCGATCTCCTGTCGGCCCTCAGCTGGCGACAGCCTCCCGGACGGCGGCAAAATCGGTCGCTCCCGGTCCATTCTCAAACGGCCAACACCCAGTAATTGCGTCCGTAGCTACCTCTACTCCCAGTCCAGATACAGCTATAGATGACGATTCAATTCCCTGGGAACAAATTGCCGCCCAGACCGAAATCTCTTCAAAAGCCGCGACTCCGCGCAACTTGAAATCGGGCTCTTCTCACAAGAAAGTGAAAGCAGAGCCATCCAACGCCGAAATCCAGCGCAAACAAACGATTCGTCTGGTGGCAATCATTGCCGGTGCTGTGCTAATGGGCATTGGTATAGCCATTTTGGCTGGTATTCTCTTCAAGTCCTCTACGCCGGACAGCAAGACCTCGACCAATCCCGGCGAACACATCCTCACCGTGGGCGGCGCAGGAGGCCAATACCCAAGGCTTAGCGACGCCCTCCAGTACGCCAAGCCAGGCGATCGCATCGTGGTGAATGGAACGATTGAAGAGCCTGGCATCCACATTGATGGCAGTAAGCTGAGCCTCAAGAATGTCACAATTGAAGCATCAAAGGGCCTGGTGACCTGGCGGTTACTCCCGGCAGATAATCGAACGAAGCATCTTCTTTACTTGGAAAACGTAGAAGGACTGACTATCAAGGGCATTACTTTTGACGGCGGAAACCGGGCCGACGATATCATCGTCCTGTCCGGCCATTGTGCGGGGCTCACGCTAAGAGATCTGACTCTTCAAGGGTTCAAACAGTATGCTTGCCAGATAATTAACTGCGCCGGGGAACCCGATAAGCCTGTTTCCCTGATTGACCTGACGCTGATGTCTACCTCGTCTCCGCCTCAGAAAGCTCAGGCACCGTTTAATTTCGCCATTCAGTCGCAAATCGCCAACCCCAAAAAAAACGACCACATCAAGATTCAAAACTGCCACATTAGCGGCGGCTATGTCGATTCCGCCAACAAGAAAACGGACGGCGTGGAGATTATCAACTGGCACGTTGTGCCGTAGAGCCCGAGAATTTCATTGGTAAGGGAGTGGGGCGTCCCGGAAAAATTCGGGACGCCTCTCTTCTTTTGACTTGAATTCGAGGTTAAGCCGCCGTTGATACGCCAATGACGGTTAAGCCGATTCCTAAATCGGCTTTGTCATCCCCTGTTTTGACCGGCATTTTGATGCTCAATACCCAGTGCCCTTCGCCTTTGTTCACAACCTTCGGCATGTCCCCGGCATCCTTCAAAGGAATGGGAAACAGCAACAACACGGCCGGGTGACTGGTGCCGCTGGCCTTGCTGCTCAATTCTTGCAGCTCCTTCGTTTTTAGCGGCCCCGCGTCCTTGTCCTCCGCCGCTGGAGTAAGCAGGCAGAAATCGGGATTCGGCGCAGTGCCCATGTGGTCGCCATTTTCCGGCTGAAAACCCAGACGCAAAATATAGACGCCTGCCTTGATGCTTTGTTTCTTGTAATCATTCCTCGCCTGTGGAAAGCGAATTGCCCCGATGACGGTGCTTTCCGGGATCTCACGATAGGTCAGACCATTCTTGACTTGATCCGCGGCGGCTTTGGCAGAAAGCTCTTTGCTGAACCAGACTTCACAGAGAACCCCGCCCTTGGCATCCAAGAATTGAATCGCTTTTTCGCCCAGTAGCTTTCGGATAGGTTCCTTGATTTCGTCCGGCGCCGCCGTATCGACCTGTTTGGCCGAGTATTTGTCTTCCGCCCAGCCGGGGCCAGTGAACACAACGAAGACCGAAAACGCAAAAGATATTTTCCAAAGCATTCGCCGATCTCCTAAACCGTTTAGCGGCGAGCCTCCGGCGAGCGCGTTGCAACGCGCTCGCCGGAGGCTCGCCGCTAAACGAATGAGTGGTTAGCGCAGTTCGAATGATCCGATATAGGCGCCGCGGCGATCGTTTTCGCTCCAAGTGGCGTTGAATTCCGTACCGGAATACCCGGACTTCGTAGCCATTGCCGGGATTGCCTTGACCGACTTGACCAGCGGCGGATAGAAAGCGGATTCATTGCCGCACACTTTATCGTGATTCTCCGCCAGGCAACGCGTTTCGATGTGGGCCGCGCCGGCTTCCAGGCGAGCACAGCCGCCTTCCTTGCAGTGGCAGATTTCGATTTCGACGGCCTCGGAGGCGACCGCAATCACGTTCTTGAGTAAATCGCCGCCTTGCTTTTGAGCGAGTTTTACCAAGGCGTCTTTCTGGGCTTTGTTCGCTTTTTTGTCCACAATGAGAACGGCCTTCGCCGGACCGGTTTGATCGAGTCCGAGCGTGTCACTTGCAGCCACGATGGCCACGACGCTCAAGCCGTCGAGTTTGACGTCATCAAAAGTTCCCTTATCGACCTTCCAGCCCATGACGGCGTGGTTGCCGTTCTGGTACATCTCGGCATTGGCAAAGCACGGGCCGGTCCAGATATCGCAAGTGCGGGCTTCAAGATATTGGCCCGAAATCCCTTCCGACCTGACCGAGGCAGCCAGAAGCAAAAGAGCGCAAAACGATAATGAGAGTAAACGGGTCATGGTCCAGACCTCCTTGGGTATTAACTCGCTGGGTGATAGGAAATCGATCTCGATGCGGTTGGCTGTCGTCATTGTCAAGGTAGAGGGCAGGTCCGTCAAGCCAAAACCACCCTTAATCGCCGACCCTCCGACCCTGTTGCTCATTTGGCGCTGATCCAGAGGGTCGGTGCCTGACCCTCAGGATCAAAGTGGTGATCCAGAGGGTTCAGCTGTAAAAGCACGAGTCCTTCTGACATCCAAAGAGCGCAACTGCGCCTACCGCCCAACCCACCCTGAGGACCCGTTTTGTTGGTCCACAGGGTCGTCACCTGATCCACAGGGTCCAGCTGGAAACCTAGAGGTGCTGGTTTGCCTCGCAATTGAAATCGGCGACATTTAAAGAATTGTCACTTTGTCGGGACGAACTTGAGTCCGAGAGCGGTCAGCTTGTCGCGCTTGGCGAGAACAGCCCATGGTGTTCCGGGATTGTTCTTGATGATCTTGTCGAGGATTTTATTGGCGTCTTTGGCGAGGGTCTGGCCCGTGCGGTCGCCTTCCAGTTCCGGCTGCGAAGCCAGACGCCAGCCATTATGGATCGCGGGGTCGCGCGGCGGCAGTTCTTTTTTAAGTTTGCCGAGCATGGAAGCATATTCGAAGAGGTAGGCAATTTCAGCCTCGACGCGGGCGACTATGTAATCATAATTGGCCTGCCAGCGCTTGGGCTCTTTGCTCCGCAGCTTGGCGATGTCCGGGCTCTTGAGATCATCAAGCACCCCCTGAAGTTTGCCGATCAGATGGGCGACGCCTTTGCCCTTATTGGTCATCTCGGTTTTGAAGGCGGTTTCGTTCGCTGGAACGCGAAACTCCTCTTGGAGGCGCATTTCGTCGCTGGTGTTGAGTTTTTGGAGCAAGTCGCGGGCGCCTTCCACGGCTTCACGAAGCGGCGACGTTCCGCCGACCGCGCCATAATCCTCCATAATTTTTCTGGAGAAAGGTGGCAACGTCTCGAATTTCAGAACCATGTCTTCCTGAGCGGCCTTGATGGGCGGCACGGAAATTTCCTTCAAAATGGTCGCCACCTGGCTGCGCGTGGCGGCGCCTTCGGCAATCGACTTGGGCACTTCCACGACCACCTCAGCTGGTTCAATTTCGTCCGTTTCCTCCGTGCGGTCGGCCGCGTCTACCTGGCCGCTCAACCGCGAGGTCTGGCTCAATCCATACGCATCCAGTTCACCCTTCATCGTGCGATTGACGTCGTTCATAAGCGCGGTCAAGGGCATCGCGTCTTCCGGCTTTTGAATCACGCCGCCCAGGCCGCGATTGAAAACCTGCTGAATGGAATGCGAGAATAAGCCGTCGTTCATGCCGCCGTCCTCGAACTCATAGGAATACTGGCCCTTCACGCATGCCGACCAAACTTGAACCCCGGCCGGCGGATTTTGGAGGGCGGCATCGAGCTTCTCGCCCACCGGCCCCGAACCAGGCCGCTCCAGGCCCCGGGCCAGATTAAGACGCGCCACGTCCAGGACCAGCACTTTTTGCCGTGCGGGACTTTTTTCGAGTCGTTCGTAAAGCCACCTCAGTGGAATGAGAGTCTCCTTTTCGTCGACCTCCCCTTCGATCGGCATCAAGTAGACTTGATCGTCTTTTTCCACCACATGGCCGATAAAAAAGACCAGGGCGCGATCTTGGGGCCGGCACTCACCCAGAAACTTCGCGAGGTTGCTTTCGATAACGGCCTTCAAGGGCGGCTTCGCGGTCGCTCCGGGAGCGGCATCGCTTAGTTCGGCTATTTGACCACTTGGAATGTGCAGGCCGGATCGAAGTCGTTCCAGTAACGGCGACTTGCCTTTGCCGGTAACGCCATGATTGACCGGATTGGCATACAGATAATTGTTGACGCTGACGATGAAAGCGCGCCGCGGAAACACCAGGTTGGTTGACCCCGCTCCGCCTTTAGCTTTGAGAGTAGCCGGAGACCCAACCCCTCCGCCGCCCGGTCCGTTTCCGTTCAGGCTGCGGTGCTTCATGGCCCAGGAGACCGCGACCCCGGTTCCCATGAGCGCAAGCAAGCTTACGATCAACGCTCCCGCTCGAAAACGACGATGTGGCCGACGCGGCTTGTGAAACCGCGCGTGGGCCGGTTCCTCATCGGGGTCGTCCAGATCGGCAAAGTTAGGGTTGTCCAAGCCGGCTGGCACGGCCTCCGAGGCTTGGACATAGCTTTCGCGGGCCGGCGAGGGAGGCACGGCTTTCATTGCTGCCTCGGCGAGCTTCTTGCGATCTTCGGAAACAGGGACGGCCGTTGATTTAATCGGCGCATTCGAATTGAGCCCGACCGGGGGCAGATTTGACCGGGATGCTTTGGGCTTGGCTTGCACCACCATGCCGCAGTGCTTGCACCGCAGCGACTGATTGATCCAGTCGGCCGGCAGCCGCAACACGTTCTTGCACCCCGGACACGTTGCTTGGACGACCGCTGTCATGGCGCGCTACTCCGCGGTATGGCCCCTGCATGATCGACGCTATGGTCGATCCTCTAGCTTACTTTATTGGACAGGGAAGGGATGGGTTTGTAAAGCAACTTGCGACCTCGCCGCATAGCAGCCAATGTAGCCCGCGACTCCGTCGCGGTTTCCGCCGCGGAGCGGCGGCCAAAGTAGCCCCGCGACTCCGTCGCAGTTTCCGCCGCGGAGCGGCGAGCTACTTTAGTATTCCTGAAAGCAGCTGCGTTCCTTATCCGAACATACCTCCAGCGCCACGCGATTGCCGTCCGGCCCTAAGCCCTTGGAGGTTTTCGAACACCAAAACTCCGTGACGCCGGCCTGGTAGTCAGGATCGCTCTCGAATGCCTCGCCGTAAACAAGCATCGACTTGCAGGAGAGATGCATGCATCGGGGGCGATATTCGGCGGCATCGTTCGACATATGCAATCTCCCTGGACCTGCGAAGAAATCAACACGACTAAGGAGTATTGGTTCGAACCTTACGCCAGGCTAAGCCACGCTGCCAAGCAGGCCGTTTTCTCGTCGGATCGCCAGGGTCCACTTAGTCCCTTGCCCATCCTCGCCAGCGCGAGCTTTAGACGTTGTTCCGAAAGACTCAAGACTTTTGCCGCCTGTGCGTACGCGGCCCGCTCAACAACCACCGAAGCCGGTAGTCCGTAAGGCCCCAGGGCCTCCTCCAGCGACGTTCGGAACAGCCGTCCTTCCAGGGCATGGGCGCGAATGTGAGGATTGGATATCGTCGCCGGGTCGATTTCACTCCCGACCACCAGTCCGACGGCCCGGAGCGAGTGACCGGCGGCCATGTAAGCCCTCATCATTTCGGCAACGGATCGTTCGGCGGCACGGTTTACAACGCCGCGAAGCCGCTTGATTGTTGCCTCATCTGTTTGCAACTTCCCCATCCCGGCGTGGTACGGCTGCCGGGACTCGGGAATCTTCGGGTCGCACAATTCGATCTCGCGCCGGTCGACCACTAGAGGCGAGTCGGTGAAACCCGTGACCAAAACCGCGATGGCTCGCCCGGATTTGACACGCAAGCCGAGGGCGGCGGCAGTGATCGGCATTTGACTCGGTTTCGTATCCATTTCGGTCTTGCTTGCGTTTCGCGCTCGCATGGCGCCAGGCGCCAATCGGGCGCGAAACGCAAGCAAGGTTGGGACCTTCCCCCCGCTTCAAACCTCCCAATACTTCTTGCCCCCCGCTGCCGTTACCAAGGCTCTTTTCACGGCTACCTCGATTAATCGGATTTTGTAGCCATTCTGGCTAAGCGGTTTGGCCCCCTCGGCGGCGGCTCGGCCGGCAGCGGCGGCGGTTTCCTCGTTGATGGGCTTGCCTTCAATGGCCTTGGCGGCGGCCTCGGCGACGTGCGGTGTCGGAGCGACGTGGCCCAGGACGATTTTCACATTCGAAGCCTTGTCACCACTTAGCCCGAAAGTAACAGCGGCTTGGACGAGCGACCAATCGGAGGACTGTTTCTGGCGGACTTCGTAGCTGGCGTTGCGCGGCATCGGATCCGGCATAGGAATCGTAACAGAGAGTAGCATTTCGTTGGGCGCCAGCGTGTGCTCGCGATCCTTATCCGACTTGGGCGCCTGGAAAAACTTGGCCAATTCGATGGTCCGCTTGCCCTTGGGTCCCAACACTTCGGCTGTGGCATCCAGGGCGATCAGGACGGGAGCGAGCGTCGAAGGGTTGACCATCACGCACTTTTGACCCTGCGTAAAGACGGCGTGATAGCGGTTTTCCCCCTCGAGGGCAAAGCACTTCGAGCCGCCCTTTAAGAGGCAGTTCACGTGCTCGTCGCGGAAGTACCAGCAGCGGTTGCGCTGGCACAGGTTGCCGCCCAGCGTGCCCATGTTGCGGATTTGGGGTCCGCCAATTTGCCCGGCAGCCGAAGTCAGCGCCGGAAAGAGTTCTTGCAAGCGGCCATTTGCCGCGATTTCGGCCAAGGTAGTTTGGGCGTAGATCGTTGCGGGCCGGCCGCCGTTTCCGAAGCCGATGATGCGCCGCTCTTCCCAGCCCCATAGGGTGACTACCTTGTCCGGCTTGGCGACGTACTCCTTCATTAGATCAAGCAGGTCGGTGCCGCCGGCTAACAATTCAGTTGTGCCCCATTTGCTATCGAGCAACGCCACCGTTTGTTCCGGGGTTTTCGGTCTATAGTAGGTGAAGTTTTTCATATTCTAATACCTCCATTTCTGGCGGCGAGGGCCTTGAGAGCTTCTTTTGGAGATTCAACAGAACGCGAGGTCACTCGGATCGACGTGGGCCGTTTGGCCAAGCGCTCCAGGACCCGTTCGGGCGTATACGGAGCGAACGGCACCCGGACGCCAATGGCGTTGAAGACGGCGTTGCCGACCGCAGCACAGGTGGAAATGGTGGGCGGTTCGCCGATGCCGATGACGCCGCGCTCGGGCATGTCGTGCATGTGAACGATGATCTGCGGGATGTCCTGGATGCCGGCCAGTTTGTAAAACTCCATGTCGGGATTAACCTGGCGGCCCGTGGTACGGTCCATGATGCGTTCTTCGAAAAGGGCGTAATTAACGCCCATGACGACGCCGCCGGACACTTGCGACTCGCATCCCTGGAGGTTGACGACCAGGCCGCAATCCTGCACGGCCACGACACGTGTGCACTTCACGACGCCGGTCTCCGTGTCCACCTTCACCTCGGCAATTTGGACGCCGCCGACGTTGACATTGGATAGGCCTTTAGTCCAGTCGCCCCGGCCCTGGACGACGTCCCTGCCCAGACGGGCGCAGGCTTCCTTCCAGGAATAAGGCTTGTTGTTGGTTTTATCGACGATCTTGCCCGCCTCAATCGCCAGGTCTTCCTTCTTGGCATTGAGCTTCGGAGCCAACTTCTCGAACAAGGCGTCGCGGGCGGCACAGGCCGCGTTGAGCGCGGCCGGCGCTGTGCCGGGGCAAGTTGTGCTGCCGCCGGAGCCGCCGGAACGACCATAAGGACTCTCGCCGATGCGGATGTCAATGTCACTCGGCTGCAGGCCAAGCGTCTCGGCCGCGATGATGGCGAGGACGGTTCGCTCCCCGGTGCCGAGGTCTTGGGTCGACGATTCGAGACGCACGGAGCCGTCGCTATTAACGGTGATGGTCACGTCATGCGATGGGTAACCGCCTCCGCCCCAGGTGTGCAGGGCCATGCCGATGCCATGCTTGACGACTCCCTTGTCCGCGCCGGGCGGGTGCCATTTCTTGTCCCACTCAGCCAACCGGGCAGCGGTCTTGATTTCCTCCTGGTAGATTGTGTTGCGCAAAAAGTTAAAGGTTTGCTTCGCAGCGGCGACTGCCGCGACGACTTCGGGGTTATCGTCGGGCAAAGTCTTGAGTTTGTCCTGATTCCGTGCCGTCTCGACAACCTTGGTCTCGTTTTCCGGCAAATTCTTGAGGCGAACTTGCAAGGGATCCATGCCGATCTGAGCGGCGAAGTCGTCGATCGCGCCTTCGGTGAGGACGCAGTTTTGCGGATGGCCCGGGGCTCGCATGGCGCGGGCGCTGCCGGCGTTGAGGCGGATCACCGTATGTTTGCGGCGGACATTGGGAATCGGATAAACATAGGGCAAGGCCGTGAAGTTGACGGTGCCGCCGAAGCCAACGCCCGGCGACCCGATGCAATCAATCTCATACGCGGTGAGCTTGCCGTCCTTCGTACCGCCGATCTTGACGCGGCCAAAAGCGGATGGGCGATTGCCGGCCGTGGTAATCTCCTCGGCGCGATCGAGCATGAGCTTGACCGGCGCCTTGGCCCTCTTGGCTAATTCGGCGGCCACAATGCCCTGGATGTCGGGGCCAAACTTGCTGCCGAAGCCGCCGCCCATGTAATGCGTAATGCACTTAACCTGGGTCGCTTTGACGTTAAAGTATTTGGCCAATTCACCCGCGGTGCCGGCGACCGCTTGGGTCGATGCCCAGACGGTCAGGTTGCCGTCGGGGTCCCATTCGGCGACCAGGCCGTGCGATTCGAGACACTGGTGGGAAATCGTCGGACAGCCGTAGTCGCCTTCGACAACAACATCAGCGGCTCGGAATGCTTGATCGGGATCGCCGATTGTGCCTTCGCCGCCGGGCTTGATGTTGGTCTCCAAAGCCGCGCCGGTCTTGTCGTCCCGCTTGCCGGAGACGGTCAACGCACTAGTTGCCTTGAGCGCGTCCTCTTCGGTCACAAAATGGTCGAGCACTTCGAATTTCGCCTTCACGGCTCGGATGGCGTCATGGGCATGTTCCTCCGTGTCGGCGGCGAGACCGAGAATCTCATCGCCGGCATAGAACAACTCCGGCCCTGGTGTCGTCCACGGGACTATGACATGGATTGCCTTGACTCCCGGCATCTTCTCGGCCTCGCTGGTGTCCAGCGCGACCAGGCGAGCGTGAGCATGTGGCGATCGCAAGATGATGGCGTGCAGCATGCCGGGGCGATTGATGTCGAAACTGTATTTGGCGCGGCCAGTGGCTTTTTCGGGGCCATCCAGGCGCTGGACTCGCGTGCCCAAGAGGCGTCGTTCTTTCGGCCAGGTATTTGCCATGGTTAGCCCTCCTTCTTGCCGTTGCCGCGGGCGACGCCGCAGAGCGCGCCGACAGCGTGCCGCATTTGTTCGTAAGTGCCGCACCGGCAAATGTTGCCGGACAGGGCCGCCTCGATTTCCTCGGGTGTGGCCTTGGGGTTTTTGTCGAGAGCGGCCCGCATGGCCACGACGAAGCCGGGCGTGCAGAACCCGCATTGCTGGGCGTCGTGTTGTACAAACGCGGCGGGCACGGCGTCCATCTTCCCTTCGGCGACTAACGCCTCGGCGGTCTTGATCTTTTTGCCCTGTGCTTCGAGGGCGAGCATGGTGCAAGAGTAGATCGGCTTGCCGTCGGCCATGACGGTGCAGGCGCCGCATGTGCCGCGGTCGCAGACGCGCTTGCAACCCGTCACGTCGAGGTAATTGCGGAGCGCGTCAAGCAACGTGACACGCGGCTCCACGGAGGCCTCCAGCATCGAACCGTTGACATCTAGCCGGATCTTTGCCGCCGCGGGACCAATGCCCACGGCGGCCGATTTCGCCGGAACATCGGCTGCTCCGGCCAAGGGCAGCGGGGCCAGGGCCGTTGCGGCCGCGGTTGCGCCCGTGCCTCTCAGGAAATCCCGGCGTGACAGGCCGGGTCGATTGCGGGTGTCGATTTCTGGGTCTTTCATCGCGCGGGCCCTCCAAAGAAGATGGGTAGTTGCGACCCGAAGCGCCCCCGACGGGAAGTGGGACTTGCTGTCCGGGCGCTCAATCGTTAATTAGACCTTCACGGCTTGCGATTGTAGGGGGGGCGCGCGGGGGTTAGCAAGTAATTTGTGGCAAAGAAAGCGGGAGTTGGAACGTTTGGGCTAATCCCAAAGCAAATTAGCCCTGTCAAAGATGGGTCCTTCGACACATACCCGGCGATAGTCCCACCCGTCTTCCGTCTTGACGCGCGTCACGCAACTGAAACAGACGCCGATGCCGCAAGCCATGGGCGTCTCGAGTGAGACGTGGCAGGGCACGTTCCATGATTCGGTGAGCTGGGCTAGCGCCTTCAACATCGGCGCCGGGCCGCAACCAAAGATGTGATCGGGGCGCGGGTGTTGGCTAAGGAGTTGGGTCACGAGGCCGTGAAAGCCCAGGCTCCCGTCGTCGGTGGCAAGATATACCTCGGCCCCGGCTGCGCGGAGATCTTCTACGCCGGCCGCCAAGTCCGCCGTCCGGACTCCGTAGAAAAGAGACACGCGGTCGACCCTGCGCTTAGCCGGTTGACCGCTGTAGCCGCGCCCGCCGAGCAATTCACGAACGTGAGCCAGAAACGGCGTCTGGCCGATGCCACCCGCTACCAGAGCAACATGCTTGGCGTTGACCGGCTCTGGGAAACCATTGCCCAGCGGACCCCAGACCTCCACCTGGTCGCCTTTATTCAGCCTGGCCAGCAATCGGGTCATTTTTCCCATGGCGAGATAGACAATGTCCACCCCCACGGGACTTTCCTGGCTGTTTAGGACCGTGTCATAAAGCGCAAAGGGGCGGCCCAGAAGTGGGTCGGTGACGCCGGGCAAGCGCAGCATGACGAACTGTCCAGGCCTGATCAGACAAGCCAGTTCCGGCGCCTGAATGCGCAAGCGATAGGTATCACGAGCGATCAGGACGTTTTCAACTACAGGCAGAGCGGCTTGAAGGATCGCGGTCATGCGTGGTGCGGCTCCTCCGCGCGATCGTTCTTTTGGACCCCTTGTTTCAAGAAATCCACCTCGTGTTTGCTTAGCCGGCGCGATTTTCCTTCGGCGAGCGCACCGATTTGGATGGGGCCGATGGCAACGCGTCGCAGGCGCATGACCTTGTGTCCGAGCTTGGCAAGCATCCGGCGAATTTCGCGGTTCTTGCCTTCACTGAGCACTATTTCCAGCCAGAGACTCTCCCCTTGCGGCTTGAGCCGTTTGACGCGCTGAGCCCGCACGCGGCCTTCGCTCAGGTACACGCCTTTGGTGAGTTTTTCGAGTTCTTCGCGCGTCGGAAAGCCGGCCACCTGGACGTGATAAGTTTTTGCGATGCCGAAGCGCGGGTGCATAAGACGGTTGGCCAATTCGCCGTCATTGGTGAGCAGCAGCAGCCCTTCGCTCTCGGCGTCCAGGCGGCCCACCGTGTAGACGCGCTGCTCGACTTGGGGAACAAGGTCAATCGCTCGCGGTCGTCTGGCCGGGTCGTAATTGGTGCAGACGTAGCCGGGGGGTTTGTGGACAAGCCAGTAGACAAGTCGTTCGCCGCGAATGGGCTGGGCATCGACGCAGACTTGCTGATTTTCCGGGTCAACCTTGGTGCCCAGGTCGCGGACTTTCTTGCCGTTGACACTGACACGTCCCGCCGCAATCAGTTCATCGCAATGGCGGCGCGAGCCGATGCCGGCATGGGCCAGAACTTTGTTCAAGCGTTCCATGCCGGTCATTGTAGGGTTCGCCGGCGGGCCATCAACCAAGCTTGATTAGTAGTCGGTATTTGCACATAATTCGCCCCACGAAAAATGGGGTCGAATAGGTTGAAATGAGTTGAACCCCACCCCCCCGGGGCTGCTCCAATGAGCAGCTTTGAGCGTCAATGACCCCCGCCGCACTGCCAACTCAAAAGAGGCAGGCTAATGTTGTTGGCTTTGAGCGTCTTTAATTATACGAATGTGCAGCGGTCAAATATGAGACAAGCAAAGAACTTGGCAAATTCAAACTAGAAGTCGTTTAGCGGCGAGCCTCCGGCGAGCGCGCCTGGCGCGCTCGCCTGAGGCTCGCCGCTAAACGGTTGGTCATTGCGCTTAGTCGAAATAGCACAATTCTGAGGCCACACTTATTGTCCCTTGTCGTCTTTCGTCTGCGCGGTGCTAGTTCGCCGCTGGCTGCCTTCGACGGCGGCCAGGCGTTCGCTCAACTCCGCTACTTTGCGCGTAAGATTGCGGCGTTCTTCCTCGGAAGTCTTGAGTTGCTGCTCCAGCAGATGCGAGCGTTCCTGCAAGGCGGAAACTTGGGTAGACGCGGTGTGCATTTCTTTGAGGCTGTTCCAGATGAGGTTCGACCGCGAATTGAACTCGTCCTTTTTGATGAAATCGGCGTGGGCGGCGTTGACCTGGGTAATCTCGCCACGGATTTCGTTTAGATTGTTATTGAACTGCTGGTAAACCGTCACGCCCACGAGAGCGGCGATGCTGATGAGGGTGCCGCCGAAGACCCGCCAAAACAGGGTAAGCTTGTCTTCGCTTTTGCCACTGGCGGAACGAAAAATGCCGGAATTTCCCGCGCGGAGGGTCTCGGCGGAGAAGATCGCCAGGGCAGGGGACTGGGGCAAACTGGGTTGATCACTGCGGCTCGGCTGGCGACTGTCGCTCATGAGGGAACCTCCTTGTTCCGGACGGCCAAGTCGATTATTGGCTCAAGCGGATTGGCGTGAACGAAGCAAAATAGCGGGTGACGCATTTGCTTGCAAGAGGAGACGGGAAATGCCAAAATGGTCGAGCCAGGGCGGCGATTTGTAGCGCTATCGGACGGCGCTATCCTAGGAACTCATCCGCCCAGTGAGCGCTTCAAATGCTGAAATTCCTCGGCCATCCTCTGCATTTGACCCTCCAGCTCAGTAATCTGCGCTCGTACGCCGTCCATATGCTCTCGCAGAAAAGCAACTTCTTTCTTGAGCCCCTCAACAGAGTCTTCAGGCGAAGAACCGGTTCTCACAACCGGCGGAGACGAGATCACAGGCTCAGGAGAGGAAAACGAATCAACGCTAGCCGCCGCGCCATGAACTCGGCGCAATCGAGGCAATTCGTCAGGAGCGTGGAAGCCATGCGTCACTACAGTGCCACGGCGTCCCTCGGGAGTCAGGTAATCGACAAGATTCCGCTCCGCCAAACGTTTCAAGATAACACGAAGCATTTCGAGATCATCTATTGGCTCCATACGGGCCGCCCGGCCACGCAGTTCGCCTTCGGTTTGGGGACCGCGCAGGAGCAATTCGCCGAGAATGGCTAGTTCAACCTTGTCCGCCTTCCAGGCCTCATAAAGCAAGTGCCGCCAGCGCTCCACACGGCCCCCGCTGATCCGGCTTACCAGCAATTGGTTCTGAAGAGACGCCAAGGCCTCCTCGACCTCCACGTCGGAAAGATTGAGCAGCGGGTCCCGGTTAGACTTTTGGTTGGACCCTGTCACGAGAGCATTCAAACTGAGCGGGTAGGCGTCCGGCGTGGTCTTAGCCTTTTCGACCAATACTCCCAGGACGCGCCTTTGGACCATGGTTAGGACCGGCCAAGACGGCGCATCCTTGGCTGGGACATCCTCTGCTTCGGACAGCATGACGGCTCCGTTGGTTCTTCTGACGGTATCAGACAATTCGGCGGTCACCGGCATGGTACCTTGCTTACGTTGTGCCGAAAAGCCTGTTTGAATCACCTGCGGGACGAACTTGACCCTGCTTGGATAAACAGGTAAACCTGAAAAACTTACTTCGCCATTCTATTCAAAGACAACATCCTCCCATGGGCCATTCAAACTCGGACTCTTCCAGCTTACCCGCCGGCCGATTGGCGTCCTTGGACGCTTACCGCGGTTTCACGATGCTGGCGATGGCGTCGGCGGGTCTGAGCCTGGCCGGTTTGCTCAAGCAGCATAATCTCGATTGGCTGGCCCACCAGCTCGACCATGCGGAATGGCAAGGCTGCACAGCGTGGGACTTGATCCAGCCGTCCTTTATGTTCTTGGTAGGCGTTGCCATGCCGTTCTCGTTTGCCCGCCGGCAACAGCAAGGGGCGACCTGGAGCAGCCAACTGCGGCACGCCCTGATTCGTTGCCTGATGTTGGCGCTTATCGGCATGCTCATGGACACTTATTTTGAACACATCGTTTACATTCAGTTTATTCGCGTTCTCCAGCAAATCGCTCTCGCCTACATCCCGGCTTTTTTAGTGCTGCACCTGGGCCCGCGTATCCAGGCAGCCGCGCTATTGGCTGTTTTGGTAATCCACCCGGCACTTTACGTCCTTTACGCACGCGCGCAGGGCCTCGAAAGCGCATGGGAACCCGGGGTCAATCTCGGGACGCGAATTGACGAATGGCTGAGTGTACCGGCCTTGCTTTCTCACCACATCAGCTTCATGCCGGTCAGCAAGGGGCACTACGTGGCTTTCAATGCCCTCTCTTCGGCAGGCACCATCTTGTCAGGCGTTCTGGCCGGGGAATTGTTAGGCAGTCGGACGTCGGCCATTTTCAAATTCCTGTTGTTGATGTTGGCGGGAATTGGCTGCATTTACTTGGGCATCGCTCTGACACCCTATGTCCCAATGATCAAGCGACTTTGGACCACTTCCTTCGCGGTTTATGCCGGCGGTTGGACGTTGATCGTGATGGCCGGGTTTTACTTTATCGTGGACATTCTAAAGATCCGCAGATGGGCTTTTCCGCTGATCGTCGTGGGCATGAATTCCATCATCATGTACGTGTTCTCATCGATTTTCCGCTCGGACATCAATCAGGTCGTCGAACCTTTTCTGCGATTGGCCGATCTGCCTAAAGAAGTTTTTGTGTTTCTGGTTGCCCTGGCAGCTTTGGGCTTGAAATGGCTCTTCTGCTATTGGCTCTACGTGCACAAGGTTTTCGTCAAGGTTTAGGACCTGAAAAACGAGGTCCCGTTCACAATATCATTTGGTACTGGACTATTGGAGGATGGCAACGCTAATAATGTAAGTTGTCGCGGCTGCCCGTTATTGCGCGCAACCGGCACGGGAAACGCATCATCCAAGGAGGGTCAGGAATGTCATAAGGCTTCGGTTCCCAGCTGACCGATTCGGGAAGAGGTTAGTCGCATGGACAACGGCAAGTCTATGGCCATCGGTGTCGCTGCTTTTCCCGACAACGGGAACATTTCTTCCGGAAACGCGCTTGCTAGCGCCTACAGGGAAGTGCGCGAGCTTTCCGAAAAGCTTTGCGGGCCTTTGGCTATCGAAGATTACGGTCTTCAGTCCATGCCGGATGCCAGCCCGCCGAAATGGCATTTGGCGCACACAACCTGGTTTTTCGAAACGTTTGTCCTGTCCCCGCATCAATCTGATTACAAGGCCTTCCACCCGGCCTATAATTACCTTTTCAATTCCTATTACGAAGCCGTAGGCCAGCGCTGGCCGCGGCCGCAGCGCGGCCTGCTTTCCCGGCCGACCGTCAGTGAAGTTTACCGATATCGTGAGCACGTTGACTGCTGTATGCTGGAATGGTTGGAGCACGCCAGCGCGGAGGAACTGGATCGCGTCCACCCCACGTTGATTCTCGGCTTGAATCATGAACAACAACACCAAGAACTCCTGCTAACCGATCTTAAACACGCCTTCGCCCTCAATCCGCTGCGGCCCGCCTACAAGAATTCCGGCTACACGGTCTCGCAGCCAGTTAAGCCATTAAGCTGGTCCGACAATCCGGCAGGTCTCTATTTGATCGGGCATCAGGGAAAGAGTTTCGCATTTGACAACGAATTGCCCCGGCATCGCACCTATGTGAATGGCTTCCGGTTGGCTTCTCGACTGGTAACCAATGCGGAATATCTTGCCTTCATGGATGCCGGCGGCTATCAGCGGCCCGAACTGTGGCTGTCCGACGGTTGGTCGGCTTGCCAGGCGAACCAATGGACCGCGCCTCTCTACTGGGAAGGCAAAGCGGAATCCCGGCGATTAATCACGCTCGGCGGTATGCTAGAGGTGAAGCAAGATGAGCCTGTTTGCCACGTGAGCTACTACGAAGCGGACGCCTACGCGCGCTGGGCCGGCGCGCGTCTGCCGACCGAGGCCGAATGGGAGGTGGCCGCTTCGCCTGAATCAATTCACGGCAACTTGCTTGAAACCGGCGCTCTCCATCCCGAGCCGGCGCCAAGCAACGGCTCTCCAGGATCGCTCGCGCAAATCTTCGGCGATGCGTGGGAATGGACTTGTAGTCCGTATACTCCTTATCCGGGCTATCGACCGGCGGAGGGCGCGCTGGGCGAATACAACGGCAAGTTCATGTGCAATCAAATGGTCTTGCGCGGCGGCTCTTGTGTAACGCCGGCCAGTCATATCCGCGCCAGTTATCGCAACTTTTTCCCACCCGAGGCCCGCTGGCAATTCACCGGCATTCGCTTGGCACAAGACTTATGAAAAATAACTCTCCGAAACCTATCAGCCCAACGGGAGATTCCCCGCAGCGGCGGAAGTTCCTCTCTGACGTTTTACAGGGGCTTAAGCAGTCGCCCAAAACGTTGCCTTGCAAATATTTCTACGACGAACGCGGCTCTCGGCTCTTCGATCAGATATGCGATCTGAAGGAGTACTACCTCACCCGCACGGAACTGCGGATCCTTGAGGCCCACGTCGCCGAAATGGCGGACTGCCTGGGTCCGCATTGCTTGATTATCGAATTTGGCGCCGGCAGCGGAATTAAAACGCGGCTCCTTCTCGACCATGTCCGTGAACCGGCAGGCTATGTTCCGATTGACATCTCCGGTGAACATTTGCAGCAATCGGCCGCCGCTCTAAGGCGGCGTTTCCCGGAGCTGACCATTTCGCCGCTTGCGCAGGACTTCACCGGGCCGATCGTTTTACCCGAACATCGACAGATCGTCGAAAAGAAGGTTGTCTATTTTCCCGGATCCACGATCAGCAACTTTGGTCCGAAAGAGGCAATAGCTCTATTTCAGCACATGGCCCGCCTGGTTGGGCCAGGCGGCGGCCTGTTAATCGGCGTGGACCTCAAGAAAGACCCCGATATCATCGAGCCGGCTTATAATGATGCCAAAGGCGTAACGGCGGCGTTCAACCTCAACCTGCTGGCCCGCATTAACCGTGAACTCGGCGCCAATTTCAACCTTGAGTGTTTTCGGCATGAGGCGACGTACAATGAAGATCGGGGACGCATCGAGATGTACCTGATCAGCAAACACGATCAGACGGTCTACCTCGGTGACGTCGAGATCCCATTCCACCAAGGTGAGCGGATTTGCACGGAATACTCCTACAAATTCGCGATCGAGGAATTTCAAGACCTGGCCTCCACGGCCGGTTTCCGTCCCAGGCGCGCATGGAATGACGAGCGAGACTTTTTCAGTGTTCAGTTTCTGACGATCCCCCGATGAGGACTCCTCCATGCCCCGCGCCATTTGGAACAATCAAGTCGTTGCCGAGAGCCCTAATACAGTTGTCGTCGAAGGCAACCATTACTTTCCGCCCGATGGCTTGCACAAGGAACTTTTTCGGCCAAGTTCCACTCACACCGAATGCTCTTGGAAAGGCACTGCCAGCTATTACGACGTGGAAGTGGCCGGTCAAGTTAACAAGGACGCCGCCTGGTACTATCCCACGCCTCTCCCCGCCGCCAAAAACATCGCCGGCTACGTCGCCTTCTGGAAAGGCGTGCGAATCGAAGGTTGATGTTTTGCCTTCTCCATTCCCCACTCCCCAATCGCCATTCCCCATTCCCCATTCTCTATAATGACCTCTCTCCCATCCCGTTCATGGAGGTCTTATGACTCCTTCCGATCGCCAAAAACTACTTGCGGACGTGAATGCCTTTTGCGAGGAACTGAGGCCGATCGAGGAACTATGCTACGTTGAACATCGGTTCAATGACCAGCTTTTACCGCTGGCCAAGAAACACAACATTCTGGGCATGCCCGTTCCGGTGGAGTATGGCGGCCGCGGCGCGGACACGGTTTCCTACGCTTGCGCTCTGGCACGCATTGGCCGCGAGGGGACGGGGCCGCGCACGTTCTTTTCCGGTCACACGTCCATCGGTGAATACCCCATCATGACGTGGGGTAATGAAGAGCAAAAACGCCGTTATCTGCCCGCCGCGGCGAAGGGCGAAAAAATCCTCGCGTTTGGCTTGACGGAGCCGGAAGCTGGCAGCAATCCCCTGGAAATGCAATCGACCTACGAGCGCAAAGGCGATCACTATTTGCTCAATGGCGTCAAGTATCTCATCTCCAACGGCGGCATCGCCGATGCCGTGGTCACGTTTGCCTATCCCAAGGGTCGCACCGGGCGAATCAGCGCCTTCATCGTGGACACTAAAACGCCCGGATTCCAGAGCGAGGATCTCACCGCCAAGCTAGGCATGCCGACGGCCAACACGGCCATGTTCGAGATGACTGACTGCAAAGTGCCCGCTGCCAACATGCTTGGCGAGGAAGGCGACGGCTTCCGCATCGCGATGGGCACGCTGGTCAGCGGCAGGATCAGCGTTGCCTCGGGCTGCCTGGGCGTAATTGAGGACTGTCTGACCGAGGCCGCCAACTACGCCAAGGAACGCCAGCAGCACGGCAAACCGCTGGCCAAGCATCAATTGATTCAGGAACACATTGCCGCCATCGAAATGCACCGCTTGGCCACGGAAGCACTGGTCATGAAAGCCGCCGAAGCGAAGGACGCCAGTGCCAACGAGCCCCAAAATGTCGACCTCAAGACCAAGGCGGACCTGCTCGCCGCCCAGGCCAAGCTGTTCGCCAGCAATGCGGCCTGGGACGCAGCCGACCGCGCTGTGCAAATCTACGGCGGCCGCGGCTGGTCGACGCTCTATCGACCCGGCCGGCATTTGATGGACGTACGGGTATGCCGAATATACGAGGGAGCGGATGAGATCCTAAAACTCAAGATCGCGGCGGCAGTCTTGGGCAAAGAGTATGAGGCGTACAAATAGTTTAGTGGCGAGCCTCCGGCGAGCGCGTTGCAACGAGCTCGCCGGCACTGGCACCCGCATCAAACCGCGGTTACACTTTCATTTCTGCCAGGGAATCCCTGCTCTCCCGCCTGCCGGATGGTTTCATGATCACTGGTTCTGTCATTGATGAACTGAAGAAAGACCAGGCGCCAACGCGCGTTCGCTTCGCCGTTCTAACCTTTCTGTGTTCGCTGGCCTTTCTCACCTATTTCGACCGCATTTGCATCAGCCAGGTCCAGGACGAAATCTCGCGAGACCTGGATTTTGGGCAACTGACGACCGAGGACTGGGCAAAGCTCGAGCGAGAAGACAAATCGGACAATGCTAAAGAAATAGAACGGATAGCCTCCGCCCGGTCCAAAGAGCGGATGAGCTGGGTTTTCATCGCGTTTCTTCTCGGCTATGCAATCATGGAGGCCCCGGCCGGCTGGCTCGGCGACGTTTTCGGTCCCCGCGCCGTCATTTTTCGCATTGTCGTGATTTGGTCCTTGTTTACCGCATTAACCGGATCGTCGGACATTATTCTGCGCTGGTTTATTTCCAGTCCCTCCGTCGCTTTGGTGCTGGCGATGATGGTCTTCGTCCGCTTCGTTTTTGGTCTGGGCGAGGCGGGGGCCTATCCCAACATCGGACGCGTTTTGGCCCGATGGTTTCCGTTTGGAGATCGCGCTTTTGCGCTGAGCTTTATTTGGATGAGCAGCCGCCTAGGCGGCGCTATCGCTCCGATTCTGATCATGGCTCTCAGTCAAGGGCTTGGGTGGCGTCAGGCTTTCTGGGTGCTGGGGGCAATCGGGGTCGGCTGGGCCACGGTGTTCTATTTCTGGTTTCGCGACCGGCCGGAGGAGATGCCGGCTGTCAACGCCACAGAAGCCGCCTTGATCCGTTCCGGCTCAGGCCCTGGCTCAATCCATGAAGATTCCGAGCATAAGAACGTGCCCTGGCGACAAATCTTACTGTCAACCAATCTCTGGGCGCTCAATCTGGCCGCCGCCTGCGTGAGTTTTAGCTGGTACTTCAACGTCACATTCCTGCCGAAGTATCTCAAGGAACAGTTCGGTGTGGATTTCGACGAGTCCAAATGGGTCAGTGGCTCCCCGCTCTTGGCCGGTGCCGTCGGCTGTTTGATCGGCGGCAGCCTTTCGGATTATTTGATCCGCCGGACCGGCAGCAAGCGCTGGGGCCGCAGCCTGCAAGGAGTATTCGGCTTTGGCGTTGCCGGGCTAGTAACGCTTTTCATTCCCATGCTGCCGACCCACTTGTTCGTCATCGGCGCTCTCTGTCTGGCCTCGGTATTCCAGGATCTTGCCATTCCCAATATCTGGGCAGTGACGGCCGACATCGGTGAACGCTTTGCGGCCACGGTGGCAGGCTGCATGAATTGCATCAGCGGCGCGGGCAGTATCCTGGGGGTTTGGCTGGCCCCACGGCTGGCCAACAATTTCGGGTGGAATTGGGTGTTTATCATAAACGGCTGTGTTTACCTCGTGGGGGCGCTCCTCTGGTTGCGCGTTAACGCCAGTGAACGAATCCATGTTCCCGAAACCTCTGCTCCATCGGTGAATTAATCGGCAGGCGCTTGTCTCCTCTTGTCACTATCGTTTATGCTGGTGGTACACCCGCCTGGAGACTTCCCGCCATGCTTCGACTCGCAGTTCTGACGCTCGCCGGATTGCTCATTGTTAGTTCAAGTCCCACCAAGGCTGACGATAATCCCACCGCGCAGGCCAACGATTTCTTCGAAAAAGAAGTACGCCCGCTGTTAATCGAGCGTTGCCTGAAGTGCCACGGCGAGGCCAAGCCCAAGGGCGGCCTGAAGCTAACTTCGCGGGCCGGCGTGCTTCAAGGCGGCGATACGGGCCCGGCCGCCATTGCGAAGAAACCCGCGGACAGTCTTCTCGTTCATGCCATTCAGTACAAGGACGAGTTGAAAATGCCGCCCAAGGAGAAGCTGGCCGACAAGGAAGTCGCCGTACTTACCCGCTGGATTGAAATCGGTCTGCCTTGGCCCGAGACCAAGGAACCGATCGCGCTCCCGGCCGCGGGCAAAAAGTATGAAATCACCGACGACCAGCGCCAGTTCTGGGCGTTTCAACCCGCCAGGAAAGTTGGGCCGCCCGACGTTAAAGACAAGGAATGGGCAAAAAAAAACGATCTCGATCGTTTCATCCTGGCCGCTCTGGAAGCCAAAAACCTCCGACCGGCTAAAGCGGCCGACAAACGCACGTTGATCCGCCGCGTCACATTCGATTTGACGGGTTTGCCGCCGACTCCGAAAGAAATCGAGGATTTCTTACGGGACGAATCGCCGGAGGCCTACGCCAAGGTGGTTGAGCGCTTGCTGGCCTCGCCGCACTATGGCGAACGCTGGGGCCGGCACTGGCTCGACGTGGTTCGCTATGCCGACTCCTTCGATGCGCGCGGGTTGGGCAGCCAAGGGGATATTCCCGCGGCCTGGCGCTATCGTGACTGGGTCGTAAAAGCCTTCAACGACGATATGCCATATGATAAGTTCGTGCTCGATCAAATCGCCGGCGACTTGCGGCCCGCCAAGGTTCCCGGCGAAGTGAACGTCGACGGCATTGTCGCCACCGGAATGCTGGCCATCGGCAACTGGGGCGGCGGCGATGCCGACAAGGAAAAGCTGTTAACCGATATCGTTGACGATCAAATTGACATTGTCGGCCGGACCTTCCTGGGATTGACAATCGCTTGTGCCCGCTGCCACGATCACAAATTCGACCCCATTCCAACGGAAGATTACTACGGCTTGGCCGGCATTTTCTTCAGCACGCACATCCTGCCCAATGTCGGTCCCAAAACCGACGGCCCGCCCATGTTGCGCATTCCGCTTTTGCCGGCGGCGGAGGTGGCCAAGCGTAATAAATTTCCCGTCCGGGTCGCGGCGCTGGAAAATCAGCTGAAGCAGGCGCGTGAGAAGCACTACACGGCGTTCGCGCGCTCGCTTCGTTCCGAAACGGCAAAGTACGTCGTGGCCGCCTGGGACTATCAACACCGGCCCGGTGAAGAGACGAAAACCACGGTCGCCGAGTTTGCCGGCGTGCGCAACTTGCAGCCTTACGCACTTCAGCAATGGCTCGAATACCTGGGCGTCGATGACTACAAACTGATGACCACGCCGGTTCGCGACGCGTTGGGCCAACAGGGGGTCAACGGCTGGAAGGGTCCCGCCGATTGTCCGTCCGTTCTGGTCAATAGCACGGACAAAGACCTCAAGCTGCTCACTTTTACGCTTCCCGCCCGCTCGTTCGCCATGCATCCGGGACCGACCAACGGCGTCGTGCTCGGCTGGAAAAGCCCCGTCGATGCCACGGTCAAAATCTCAGGCCGGTTGGTGGACGCGGATCCCAACGGTGGCGACGGGGTCGCCTGGATCCTCGATCATCGCCGTTCGGGTGAGGTTCAAGAAATCGCATCAGGCGACTTGCCCAACGGTGGCGCTCAGAAGTTGAGCGACGGCAAGGTAGCCCATTCACTAGATTCAGTTGAGGTTAAAGCCGGTGAACGCCTCGAACTCCTCGTGCTGCCCAAAGCAAATCATATTTGCGATACCACCACCATTGAATTCACCGTCGCTCGAACCGATGATTCCGCTGTCTGGAATGTGTCGAAAGACGTGGTGGGCGATGTCCTCAATGGCAATCCCCATGCCGACCAGCAGGGGCATCCCGACGTCTGGTGGTTCCAGGACATGGCAGCCAGCACACGGGCCAAGAGAACTTCAAGCGACTCGACCGGTCTGGGCGCCTGGCAAAGAGCGCAAGAAGATTTCGCCGCTGGGACGATTGAGCGCGTCGATCTCGAATGCGCGGCCGAGCAATTCGAAAAATCGTTTGATGGGACCGACGCGCGCAGCCCGTTCTGGATCAGGCAACCCGCCGAGGAGAAGTTGCTCCCCGCCGAGGCCCAGACCGAATTAACCAAGCTCACCACCGAGCTAGGCGAACTCGAGAAAAATCACCCACCGCCCATTCCCTTCGCTCACGGCGTTCAGGAAGGCGGCGTGCCCGATAGCCCCCAGGCCGGCGTTCACGACGTGCGCGTTCACATTCGCGGCAATTACTCCCGGCTGGGCGATGTGGTGCCCCGGCATTTTCCACGGATCCTCGGGGCCGGCAGCGACACATCGATCAAGGAGGGAAGCGGCCGCTTGCAGTTAGCCCAATGGCTAGTCAACCCGGACCATCCGCTGACGGCACGTGTGATGGTGAACCGCATTTGGCAACATCATTTCGCCGAAGGTCTCGTGCGGACGCCCAGCAACTTTGGCAAGCTCGGCGAAAAACCCACCCATCCCGAGCTGCTCGATTACCTCGCCCGTCAGTTTGTCGAATCGGGCTGGTCCATCAAAAAGATGCACCGGGCGATCCTTCTCTCCTCCACCTATCAGCAAGCCAGTGAACCGCCTCCGGAAACCCTTAAACTGGACGCGGACAACCGCTTGTTCGGCCATATGAACCGCAAGCGCCTGGAAGCGGAGGCCGTGCGCGACAGCATGCTCGCGGTCGCGGGGAAACTCGATTTGAAGCTCGGCGGTCCCGCGACAACCGATTTCAACGTGCCGCGCCGCGCCCTCTATCAAATGACCATCCGCTCCGACCGCTCCGGCTTCGGCCCGCTCTTCGACGTTGCCGACTCCACGGCAATCGTATCCAAGCGCATCGTATCCACGGTCGCCCCGCAAGCGCTCTTCCTAATGAATCATCCGTTTGCCATTGAACAGACCAAGGCGCTGACTCAACGCATTTTGGGGGAAAATCCCAAAGACGAATCCCGGATCGAGCAGGCCTATGTCTTGCTTTATGGACGCCCGCCATCCAAGGAAGAGTTGCTGATCGGACTGGATTTTCTCGCACAAATCGGCAAAACCGAAAAGGAACACGAGTCGGCCTGGCAGGAGTATTGCCAAATCCTGCTGTGCGCGAATGAATTCATTTATGTGGATTAGGCTTACCCTCGTGCCCAAACTCTCCGCTTACCCTCGTGCTCAAGCTCGTATTGTGCACGCACCTCCCCAAAGCTTTGCTTCGGCCTCTGTGGAGCCAATGGATCGCACCGCACACTCGGAACCGCTCCCAGACACTTGTGTCCTCGCTGACAGACATTGACGTTGCGGCCTAGCGAAGCAGAGCTTCGCGGAAGTGCGTGACGAAGCAGAGCTTCGTCACGAGTTGAACAGGGGAACAATTGTGGCTGGGTAAAGCGGTGGGGACTGAAGCGATGGGCGTAGTCGGCCAGCGTCGCTTCGGCCACCGCCAAAGCGGCGCGGGCCACGCGCACGGTGATTTGCTCAACGTACTCACATATCATTTTACGGAAGGAAACAGGGGCAGCTGTAGGTTTTCTATAGAACCGATGCGTCCCCTCTGTCGTCTTGGGGTTGGCATACCACGCATAGCCTTCCGCTTACTTTTTCGTCGTCATGCCCTCGTAGAGCATGTGGATGAAGAAATCGCCGGTGAAGAAGCCGGTGCCCCACTTCTCATCGAGCGCCCGCGTTGGGTTGGCGGCCAAAACCTGTTCCAGCGACTTGCCACCTTCGACGAGAGGGTTGATCCGCTCACGAACCTCGACGAGCATGTCGCGGAAGCCTCTTAGCTCGGCTTTCCGGCCTACCGGGCCGTGCCCCGGAATGACCAGCGTCTTAGGGCCGACCAGTTTGAGCACGCGGTCCAGGCCGGCGATCAGGCCGTCGAGCGTACCGCCTGTGGAGTAGTCGATGAATGGGTAAAAGCCGTTGAAGAAGAGATCCCCCAGGTGAACCACGTCGGGGCCCAGCAGCCGGTAAACCGCGTCCGTGTCGGTGTGCGCGGCGGGTACGTACACCGCCTCGATGACGGTATCCTCGTGGTGCAGGGCGCCGGTGTCGCCGAAGGTGACGACCGGCAGCGCCCGCGGGGGGGACAGCGGCACCTTCTCGTTCACGAAGGCGATCGTCTGCTCCGCGGCCATCCGCTTGCGCACGTTATGGTGGGCCACGATGACGGCTCCGGTTTTCGCGATCGCTTCGTTGCCGCCGACGTGGTCGAAATGCCAGTGCGTGTTGAGTAGGAACCGAATCGTTTTGCCGCCGAGGCCGGCGATGGCTGCCTGGATAGCCGCGGCCCGCGGGGCGACGCCGCTGTCGATGACAGCCACGCCGTTGCCGCCAATTAGGACCGCAATGTTGCCGCCTGGTCCGGAAAGCATGTGCAGGCCGCGGGCCAGTTCTTGCGTCTTGATCGGCGGCTTGAGAAAGGTGGGAAACCGCCAACTGACAAGGCTCCCTTTTTCCTGGGCCAAAGCAACCCCGCCGAGAGTGGCAGTGGCCGCGCCCAGGTAGGACATCGTCTTTAGCGCTTCGCGTCGGTTCATGGGGAATTCTCCTCAATAGCGATTGAATTCAAAAGGTTTCATGGACTCGCTGCTTTGCCGCGGGCGTTCAGGTCATTACCGAGCGTGCGCTGCAGCTTCTTCGATCAGAGCTGCAACCTCCTTCGGCCTGGAAACGTAGACCGAGTGGCTGGCGCTTGGGACTTCGACCTTGCGGCTCTTGGCTCGGGCGGCATACCACCGTTGGAGATCGGGGTTGATGGTTCTGTCTTTTGCCGCTACCAACATCCAGCTTGGTTTGCTTCTCCAAGCAGCCGTGGTAATAACTGCTTTGAAATTGTCAGCTAGGTTAAGTACCTGCGATCGCGCCATGAAAGCGGCCTGCTCAGTAGACAGGTCGGCAGCGAAGTACTCATGAAACTGCGCGGGGTCGAGGTAAGTGAAACCGTCTGATGTCTTCTTTATCGCAGTAGACTTGCTGAGGTCGCTTGGGAAGCGCTTTCCGACGTCAGCTTCATTCTCTCCAGCATCTGGCATGTGGGCCGCGATGTACGCCAAACCGGCAACCGACGGATCCGTCCCCGCTTCGGTGATTACGGCTCCCCCGTAGCTGTGAGCGACAAGAATGCACGATCCGTCTTGTTGCGCAAGGACGCGCTTCGTGGCAGCGACATCGTCTTTGAAGGATGTCTCCGGCTCTTGGACAATGGCGACGTTGTAGCCATCCTTGACAAGGATGTCGTGGACGCCTTTCCAGCCAGAACCATCTGCCCAGGCGCCGTGAACCAAAACAATGTTCCGAACGCGATGCTCTTCGTTCTGCGCTGAGTCTTCGTTCTGCGCTGAGCGTGCGCAGCCGGTCAACATCAATAATGCGACGAAGAGCGACTGTGAAATTCCTCGTACTACTCGCAAATGTGTAAACATGGTCCGATCCTTCCCTACATGAAGAGAGCCGGTTGGGAAAAGCCTGTCCGAGACGGCTCCCCGGTCTCGTTGTAACAGGTCACCGATGAAGCTCGAACAAGCGATGATCTCGATGCCCTCGCGCATCAAGTCACGAAGCAATTGAACTCCCGCCCCCTCTACGAAGGTTACGGCGACCAGATCTAGGCACCGGCGACCGGGCCGGCGGCCACATTGGGCGCAGGCGTCGCGCACGGCGCACACCCAGCGATCCTGGATTTCGCCTTCCAGTTTGAGCGTCCGCATGCGGCTCTGTCGGGAAAGCGATGTGATCTTCAGCACACCTGCCGCCTCGTCACAACCGCGAGGCAGGAGAAAGCGAACCGCGTGCCGCTGACAGCTCCAGCCTTGTTCTTTGCCTGTAGTCCTTGGCAAGTAGCTGGTTGCAGCGTAGGCATGCTTGGCTACCGAAAGGCGCGCTGGCCAATGGACAAAAAGAGGTGTCCCAACATTCAGCAAAAAACCACTGGATTTAGACAGGAGATCGCGTGATGCCGAACTTCTTGATTCGGCTTCGGAGGGTGTTTGGGTGGAGACCGAGGGTTTTCGCGGCGCCGCGGGGACCGGTGATGAGCCAGTTGGCTTGCCGGAGGACGGTGAGGATGTAGTCGCGTTCCACGGCTTCCAGGCAGCGCAGTGGCTCGCCCGCGGCTTGTTGGCCGACCGCGGTGGCCGACTTGTCCTCCGCGTCCGCATTCCTCACTTTCCCCTCTCCTGCCGGGGCTAGGAGGGGAGGGGGAAGAGTAGCGAGTCGTTCCTCCGCGGTGGGAGCCACCGCAGGCATGGATAAGAGGTCAGGCGCGACGTCGAGCGCCGAGCCGGTCGTGAGGATGATGGCCCGTTCTAGGACGTTTTCCAGTTCACGGATGTTGCCCGGCCAGCGGTACTTCTGCAGCCGTTGCATCGTCTGCTGGCTGATTCCGTCGAGGTGCTTGCCGATCCGCAGCGTGAATTTGTTGACCAGGAAGTGGACGAGCAGGGGGATGTCGTCCTGCCGCTCCCGCAGCGGCGGAAGGCGGACTGGGAAGACGTTGAGGCGGTAGTAGAGGTCCTCGCGGAACCGTTTCTCTCGGACCTCTTTGAGCAGGTCGCGGTTGGTGGCGGCGATGACGCGCACGTCCACCCGTACCGGGGCGGCACCGCCCACGCGGTCGAACTCACGCTCCTGCAAGACCCGGAGCAGCTTCACCTGGGCTTCCGCGGGCAGCTCGCCGATCTCGTCGAGGAAGATGGTTCCGCCGTCGGCGAGCTCGAAGCGGCCCAACCGCTTGGCGATGGCGCCGCTGAAGGCACCCTTCTCATGGCCGAACAGCTCGCTCTCCACCAACCCGGCGGGCAAGGCGGCGCAGTTGACCTTGATGAGCGGTTTGTCCTTGCGCTTGCTCGTGGAGTGGATGGCGCGGGCGATCAGTTCTTTGCCCGTGCCAGTTTCACCGGTGACGAGCACGGAGGCGTCCGTGGGGGCGACGCAGCTGATGTTGGCGAGCACGTCCATCAGGGCGGCGCTGCGGCCGATGATCTGCTCGAAATTATGGACCGCATTGATCTCCTCCTGAAGATACAGTTTTTGTTGTTGTAGGCGGTCCCGCTCCTGCTCGGCCAGCACCTGGGCCGTGATGTCCACACAGAAACAACGGGCGGCCTGGAGGGTGCCGTCCGCGCCGCGGCCGGGGTTCATCCACATTTTGATCCATACGGAATGGCCGTCCTTGTGGCGCATTTCAATTTCCCACCCGAAGACTGGCTCACCGGCCAGGTGCTTGCGCCACACGTCCAGGCTCCGTGGTCTCCCGGCCGGAGTATCCGCTGCGAATGAGTAGGTCAGCGCGCCGACGATCTCATCGACCGTATAACCGATCAGCTCCGCCCAGCGGCGGTTGGCGCTGACGATTCTCCCATCTGTGGCGACGATCCAGTAGGCGTTGGGCGCGTTCTCGAACAGATCGCGATAACGGGCTTCGCTCTCCTGGAGCCGTTTTTCGGCCCGCAACCGCTCGAACTCGGCGGCCGCGCGGGCGGCGAAGATCCGCAAAATGAACAGCCGGCGCGGCTCCGCAGGCATGGGTCGCTCGTCGAAGACCGAGAGAAACCCCACGATAGTGCCTGCATTATCCCGAAACGGCACGGCCATGTAACCGTCGATGCCGCGGTCTTTCAGCAACATGGCCTGAGGAAAGCGCTGCAACACGCCCGTGGGGAAATGGGCCAACCCGCCGCCCAGGACTTCGGCCGCCGGGCTCGTCGTGAAGTCAAAATCCAGGTTTTCCACGACATGGTCGCGCTCCCATAGGGCGAGGATGCGGCCCTGCGGCGGGGCCTGGAATTCGGCGACGACGGCGTAGTGGACGTCTATAGCCTCGGCGAGGTAGCGGACCAGGGACCGAAAGAACTCCTGGCCAGTGCCGCCGACGGTCCCTTCGACCACTGCGCGGAAGGCGTGCAAGTCGTCGGGCACCGCGGAGGCGGCCGACGCCTCGTCCGCGCCAGTCCGGGCGGCGCGCCGTTCCTCACTCAATGACCCCGCGGAGATCTGTTCATGGGTCATGATGAGGCACCTCCAGTCTCGGGAGCTCCGAACGGAAACCTGCTCGGTCCAAGAAGGAGCGATACTTGGAGCCGGCTTGGAGTGCGCAGGGCCGACAAGGTATCGTGAGGCTATTCTATTCGTTTCTCCAGCACTGCTGGCACGGGGCGAGGGTGCTATGATCCGCATCCGGCCGAGTCGGACACCGCCGGCGATTCCGCAGCGAGGGAAAAGGCGACGGGCACGTTTATTGTTGCGCTCCAGCTGCGGAGGCCTCTGCCTTGAGCGGCGACCGCGCGAGTCCAGCGTGGAATGTAATTGTAGACCCTCCGCAGTGACGCGCGGTTATTGCAGCCCAGGAATTCGTCCGTTCCACCCTTTCAGCCTGAGGCAGCCCCAAATGCTTTCCATTGCTTTCCACAGGGGGTCAGGCGAAGTGGAGAGAACCAAATCGGAGGTGCTTTTCGGGCGAGACCGCCTAGCCCATTGAGGCGCGGGTCGGAAACGAATTCGTTTCAACCCGACACAGTCGTCGGCGTGTGAAGAAGAAGCAGAAAGTGTCGATGAGGCGTACAAAACAGGTTGGTCTCCCAGCGAAGACAGGGACTCCACCTGTACACTTTGTGGCAAGGCCCGTTGACCCACTGGCTCAAGTGACGACCCTGTGGATCAGGTTTTGACCCTGTGGACCAACAAAACGGGTCTCCAGGGTGAGTCGGGCGGTAAGCGCAATTGCGCTATTTGGAGGTCAGAAGGGCTCATGGTTTTGCAGCTGGACCCTCTGGATCACCACTTTGATCCTGAGGATCAGGTTCCGACCCTCTGGATCAGCGCCAATTGATCAACAGGGTCAGAGGGTTGCCTAGGAACGGTGGTTTATAATAGGGGGCATGAAAGAAGCAGGCATTCAGGCCGACGCCCGCTGCTCTTCGGCCACGTTGCCATCCTCGGGCCAATCCTCGAAGCGCACGGATACCCGTTTCGATACGCCTGATTCTTGCATCGTAACGCCGTAGAGCACGTCGGCCGAGGCCATGGTTCGTTTCGAATGCGTGATGAGGATGAATTGCGATCGGTCCAGAAACTCGCGCAGGACCGAGGTGAACCGGCCAATGTTGGCTTCGTCGAGGGGGGCATCAACCTCGTCGAGAATGCAAAAGGGACTCGGCTTGCTGCGGAAGATCGCCAGGAGAAGAGCCACGGCGGTAAGCGTTTTTTCGCCGCCGCTCATCAGCGACAGGTTGCGCATCTCTTTGCCGGGCGGGCGCGCCACGATTTCGATGCCGCTGTCTAAAACGTCGCCGGCGTCCTCCAGTTCGATGTCGGCCATGCCGCCGCCGAACAGCTTACGGAATAGCTCCTGAAAATGCGTGCGAACGGCTTCGAAGGTGTCCGTAAATAGCTTGCGGCTGTCCTCATTGATTTTGCCGATGATCTCTTCCAGCGACCGCTTGGCCGAGGTCAGGTCGTCCGCTTGGCCGCGCAGGGAGGCGGCCCGCTTTTCCAGTTCGCTCAGTTCCTGAAGAGCTTCCAGGTTCACGTTGCCCAGGCGCGTCAACTTTCGGCGAAGCTCCTCGATCTCTTTCTGGGCTTCTTGAGTCTCCTCTTCCGACGCGGGCAGCCACAATACGGCTGCCGATGGATCGACGATTTCTGGTGAACTCGCTGCTCTCGGATTGGCCGCTCCCCAGCGGCCGGCATCACGGGCTTGGCGATAGAGATCGCCAATCTCGATTTGGTACTCATCGCGAAGCCGGCCAACGAGCGTGTCACACCGATGTTTCAGATCGTTGACCTGGAGTTCAAGATGGTGAACCTCTTCACGTTTAGCTTCCCAGGCTTGGCGACTCTCTTGAGTCGATTGCAGCAGCTCTTGGCGTTCCCCTCGAAGTTGTTCGCGTTGTTCCTGTAATCGCCCTGATTCCTGCTCGGCGGCTTCCTTTTCTCGATAGCCAACGGCCAAGTTCGCCTCGGCCTGCAACATGGCCATCTGGCTGGCGCGCAACCGGCCGGCCGTTGCCTTGCGGTGGTCTTCGCCTTTCTTCCATTCCTCGCGGCGCTGTTCCAAGTACATCGCGGCTTGCTGGTGGCGGCTCGATAAGGAGTTCCTTCTCTCCTCAATCTGGGCGAAGGCTACTTTGGCGGCCGTCAATTGCTGCTGCCCTTGCTGGCGTGCAGTTTCCTTCTCCCGAACCGCGATTTCCGAGCCGCTCATGCGGCTTTCCAGCGCGGCCACGAGATCCTCGGCCGCTTCCGCCTTCGCCTGAGCCTGATTCCACGTCTGTTCCTGGTTCAGGATTTCCGTCTCAAGCCCTGCAAGCTCGCTCCGGCCAACGTTGGCTTCCTCGTGCAACCCGGCTTGTTGCTGGCGGTGTTGGCCGATTCGCATCCGCAAATCGTTGGCCTGCTCGGCCAGCACGTCCACTTCTTGCTGCTGCCTTTCCGCGACGGACTCCAAATCGCTAATCTCGTCACGCGTGGCGGCAATTGCGCGCTCGACTTCCCCGATCCGGCCATCAAGCGCTTCCATTTGTTCACGGAGGTCGCGCAGTTCTACTTTACGCGATAGGATGCTGGTCTCCGCATGATGCGCTCCCACGGTGAGCGTGCCGTCTGAGTCAAGCAATTCATTCAGCAACGTAAGGAAACGGCAGTCCGGCCGCTGAGTTGACAACGACCGGGCCGTGGCCAGATCTGCGACTATCAGGGTCCTTCCGAGCAGTTGATCCGGCAAATTTGCGAGATCGGGATGGTCGCATCTTAGCAACTCGGAAGCCCGAGCAATGATTTCGTGAGGATTAGGCCCTTCGGAAGGGCCTTGTGCAGCCGGATTCCCGGATGGTCGAAGTGGAAGGAAGCTTACGCGACCGGAAAAGTGTTGAGCGCGACTTTCCAAAAGCCGGTCCAGCGCTTCCATGTCCCGGACCAGGAAGCATTGAGCCGTCTCGCCCAGAGCTAGGTCAACCCGCGCCGCGTCTTCACGGCTGACCGTTAACAGATCCACAACCATTCCGGGGACTATCTGACGTATTTCCGGCTGGGCGTTTAGCCAATCCGCCATCTCGCGCGCCCCGGCGCCAAGGCCTTCCTGACTGCTTTCCAACCCCTGGAGGACTTCTATCCGGCTAGCCAGACCGCTGCGCTGGGCGCGCTGGTCTGCCAATGAGTTGATGTTCACCTGAAGCGACTCGTGAAGCCGCTCCGATTGCCCCTGGTTGTCGGCCAGCGATTGACGTGCCTGGCCCAGTCGGCTTTGCAGGGCGTCTTCGGCAGTGGTCAGGTCGCGTAATTCTAGGTCAAGAGAAGCCAGGTGACCCACGACCTGTTGCGTGCGTTGGCGCAAACGGTCGCGTTCTCGACATAGAGTGTCGTGGTGGGCCTTTGAGCTGATGGCGTCGTTGTGCCAGCGGGCCGCCTGACGCAGTTGCTCGAAGTGACCCGCCTTGTCTTCCTGAATTTGGTCCTGAAGCTCTTTGACCTCTCTAATGCGATTGGCCAAGTCTTGTTCGTGGCGGTCGACTTCATCGGCTTGCCTTTGACAATGAGCTTCCTCGGATTTCAGTTCGCCGGCCGCCCGCTCTACCGCTTCCGCCAAGGTCTGGACGCGCTGACTAAGTTCAGAAAGCCGCAGTCGGGTTTCAGCGAGATCGGCCTCGAGTTCCACGGACGCTTCTCGCTCGTGTTCCAGGATCGTTTCTTCCGTGGCGATTCGTTGACGAGCCTGCGTCAGGAGCGACTCCTGCGCGCGCAGTGTCTCATCCAGAGAAGTCAGACGATCTTCCACTTGTCGGAGTTGAGCTTCTTGAGTCTGGGAGACAGTCGCTTGGTGCTGAAGCTGTTCACGAAGGCCGTCCAGTATGGCCGATTCCCCGACGAGCTTCTGATCGAGCTGATGGTATTCCTGGAGACCTAGGCCGAGGCGCAATTCTTTGAGTCGTGCCTGGTATTCCTGATAGCGCTGGGCTTTTGCGGCTTGAAGTTGTACGCTGCGCAGTTGATTATTCAATTCATCCAGGATGTCGCGCAAGCGCTCCAGATTGAGGCTGACTCGTTCGAGCTTCCGCAAGCTTTCGACTTTTTTAGCCTTGAATCGGCTGATCCCGGCCGCTTCCTCGAAAATGGCCCGGCGATCTTTCGTCGAGGCTTGGAGGAGGACCTCCACCCGGCCCTGCTCAATGATACAATAAGCGTCGGCACCCGCGCCGCTGCCGAGAAACAAGTCCTTGATATCCTTGAGCCGGCGGATTTCGCCGTTGATGAGATACTCACTTTGACCATCGCGGTAGATGCGCCGAGAGATTTGGACTTCGCTAGCTTCGGTCGTCAAAGTGCGGCGCGTGTTGTCGAAGGTCATCGTCACCTCGGCCATGCCGAGGCTGCGCCGCGTCGCCGAGCCGTTGAAAATGACGTCCGCCATTTCCTGGCCGCGTAGGCTCTTGATGCTTTGCTCGCCGAGCACCCAGCGAATAGCGTCCACGACGTTGGATTTGCCGCTGCCATTGGGCCCGACGATAGCGGTGATCCCGGGGCTGAAATCAAAGGCGGTCTTCTCGGCGAAGCTCTTGAAGCCAATCAGATCGAGCCTCTGCAACATGGAAGACCCCGGCCACACACGCGTTGTTTAACAGGATGAAATGATTATATCGAAAGGGGGTTTACGAGAGACTAGAAGCTGGAGGCTGGAGGATTCCAGCCCCAGGCCTGTAGTCTCCAGCCTCACTCCGAGGCCGTCTCCTCCGCTGTCGGTTTCACCCTCGGCGAGCGGCGGCTGGCGTCCTTTTGAAAGATATTCGGGGTTATGCCGAACTCGGACTGGGCCTGGCGAATCTCCGCATCCGAGCCATCCTCGTCGAGATCGATTTCCTTACCCTTACTGCGTATGCCTGCCTTGGCAAGCTCCTTGACGGTGATGGCTTGCGGCAAAGCATCGACGGCGAGTTCGCAGCTCATGCATTTACAACTGCCGGCCTGATGCAGCATTTCAATGACTTCCGGATAGCGAGCGCCCATGCGGGCCATGTTCCGAACCACATCATCCACCTTGAGCGAGCACTGGCGATGGCTAATCCCATCGCGGACGGAACAATAGCTGATCGTGCAAACGTCGTCGCCGTCGCCGGCCGTCACGGCAAAGTCGCCGGTGTTGAAAGCGAACGGCGCTCGCAGATAGGAATCTTCGCCAAACAGAACGATCTCCGCACGACGGTTGCTGGCCACATGAACCAGCGGTTCGGATTCGGGCGCCACGTGATGCACCCAGAACGAATGGTTCAGAAGTTCACCGGAAATCGCCTCTTCGCGCTCGTCGAGAGCGCGCAGGGCGCGGAAAGCACCATAGCGAACCTCAGGAATATTCGAGGACAGCATCTTACGCAGTTCCAAATGGCTGACGGATTCCTGAAGTGAGGCCAGGGCAGTCAGGCCAAACGAACGGACGGCCGGCTGTTCCTGAATCAGGCGGGCCAATTCGATGGCGCTGCTCGGGTTGCCTAAATAGGCCAATGCTTCGCCGGCACAGAACCGAACCAGGGCGTGTTCACTCTTAAGCCCGATCTTGAGGGCCGGAATGCTGCGCTCACCTAATGCTTCCAAACGCAATGCGGCCGTTACCGAATGAGCGGGATCGAGCAAGTCTTGTTCGAGCCGGCGGCGATAGGAGACCTTGCCTTCATCCTTGTTTTGACCAACCCGCTTATCAACCACGGCATCCTCACGCAGCGGAATCATGCGAATCACGCGGAGATACCGGGGCAAGTTGTGCTTGTACTGCTCGGGCACATTTAGAAGGATTTGACTGTTGTTTTTTGCCACGGCCATTTCACTGCCCAGCGGTCCGCGGAAGGGACCGTGAAACGTCTCATTGATGCGATCGGCGATCAGGCTGGTCATCCGGGCGAATTGTTGATCGTTGTTCATAATCAGCATGAAAGCTCGGGCCAACTGCACGTTGGCGCCGCCCCAAATGAAGCCCTCGCGAAGCCGGGCTTTATCGTCTCCGTTTCCGATTCCTACCTGAATGGCGCCCTCGGCCTTGGCCAACGGATGGCCCTTTATCATGTGGTCGGCGCGGTCGTAATTGGGATTGAGGTGCTGCGCCGTGTCATAGTTAAAAAGGGTACATTGGCGCAAAATGCCTCCGCGCAGGCTCGTCGTTTTGCTTCCGGGCGGCAAGGATACTTGCACGTCGATCTTGTCGCCCTTGTGTGCGCCGGCCGGCAATTGGGCGCTCACCACGACCAGCGACGTCGTCTTCGAGGCCAGAATATCCTTCCAGTTCTTGATCCCTTCCTTCACCAATTGCTCTTGAAGCATGTCGCGATAAAAGCCCGGAGGCGGATCGCCGCCCGTGTTGTCCAGGCCGCAGACAAGGCCGACGCCCCCTAACGGAATCGGATCGGTCTCGCTAAAGCTTGTCACATCGCCGACCGTCTTAACGTCGTAATTGACTTGAATGATCTCGTCCTCGGCTTGGAGGCGGGTCTGTTGCTCTGTCAGGCTGGTGCAGCCAGCAATCGCAGCGAGCGCCAGTGGGAGCATAATGGTCATCATCTGGCTCCGCCGGTGTTTTCGTGAGCGGCGAATTTCGGTGGCTGCGCAATTTTCCATGGTTCCCCCTGTGCGATGACCGACCGCGCCGGTTCATTGCCGGAAGCGGTCCGCTTTTTCTGCCGATTAGAGATTGCTAGAGGGGGCGGACGATAGGCGCGGTGTGATTTTGTGTCAAGGTCGAATAGTGTCTAATTTATTATTCGTTTAGCGGCGAGCCTCCGGCGAGCGCGTTTCAATACGCTCGCCGGAGGCTCGCCGCTAAACGTATTACAAACTTAAGGTGGATCATACCCGCCCTGGCTCCACGGATTGCACCTGAAGATGCGGCCGAAGCCTTTCCAGGCGCCGCGGAGGGGGCCATACTGCCGGACCGCGAGAATGAAATACTCGCTGCAACTGGGATGGAAACGGCAAACTGAGGGGAGGACGGGGCGAAGGCAGACTTGGTAAAAGCGCACCATGCTAATGAGCAAGACCGTCAGCCCGGCAAGGAGCGTTTGAACCATGCGGCGGATCATCAGGATTTCGCCTCGCGGGCCAGGCGTTGAGCCAACTGGTTGGCCAAGTGTAACAGCGAGCGCTTGAGATCTACGAGGCTTGGCTCATCGGAGCCACGCGGAATCAAGACCAGGTCCAAGCCCTTGGGCAAATCAGTTTTGGTCAACCGAAAAGCTTCACGATAGAGACGGCGCAGCCGATTGCGCCGAACCGCATTGCCCACTTTCCGCGAAACGGAAAAGCCGATGCGCGTGTGGGGCAATTGATTAAAACAGGCATAAATGATTAGCCGTGAGTCCGCCACGGACCGACGAGCCTCGTATACTCGCCGAAAGTCTGCCCCGCTACGAAGGTGTTCCGCCTTTCTAAATTCAAAGGGTTTGGCCCCGGAAGAAGTCATGAACATTAGCTCCAGGGCAGCCCGGTCCGGGGATTTTGCGGATGCAGGCGAGCGAAATCCTCAATGAGCTTACGACTTGGCTCATCGGTTGCGGCCGGCACAACGATTTTCACTTCGATGTATTGATCGCCCCCCGCAATGCCTTTGCCGCGCAGCCGTAGTCGAGATCCGCTGGAGGTTCCGGGCGGTATGCGAACAGTCAGCTTATCGCCGTGAATTGTGGGCACATCGACTTTGGCGCCCAATGCGGCTTCGGCAACGGAAATCGGCACCTCCAAAACAATGTCCTTGCCCTCGCGCTTGAAATAAGGGTGAGGCTCGATATGGATTTTCAGGATCAAGTTGCCCCCGTTGCGCGCTTGGCCCTTGAGCTGGAGCTTTTTGCCTTCCTCGATTCCGGGTGGGATTTTGACATCGATGCTACGGCCATCCACTTGCAGACTGACCGTGCCGCCCAGTGCCGCAGTCATAAATGGGATCGTCACTTCCGCTTCAGCGTCCTCGGCCGGGGCGGCTCGTCTTGTTCGGCTGGTGCGCTGTTTGCGACCGCCGAAAATCCCGCCCATGTCTTCTCCACCAGCGCCGCCACCGCCACCGCCGAAAAACTGGCGGAAGATGTCGGCCGCCTCCGCCCCTTCAAAATTGAAACTGCCTGTGTCTCCCTGGCCCCAGCGGAAAGTCTGGGCATTGGGACCGGCGCCGCCTCCGCCGCCGAACGGTCCGGCGCCCGCGAACCCAAATTGATCGAATTGGCTGCGCTTTTGCTTGTCGCTTAAGACATCGTAAGCGTCTTGCACTTCTTTGAAACGCGTCTCCGCTTGTTTGTCGCCGGGATTGCGATCGGGGTGATACTCGCGTGCAAGCTTGCGGTAGGCCTTTTTAATCTCGTCCTCTGAGGCGCCACGCTTGACCCCCAGAGTCTCGTAGTAATCGCGGGGCATGAATCAATCCAGAAAGTCGGTTTGTGGGGCGGTCAGACAATGCCATCCTTCGCTAGTCTATTTTAGCGCTGGAATTGGAATCCTGCCAAGAATCTCCGCGGCAAGCCCTAGGCCAATCCTTCTTCGCGCAGCATGTCCAGTGTGCCGGCCACGGCCGCGACGGTAGCGTCAAGATCTTCTTCACTGTGGGCGGCGGTCGTCATGCCGCCCCAGCCTGGCAGGTCGACGCCATGGAGCAACATACCTTGGCGAAACGCGTGGGTAAGCCGGGGATCGCGAGGAGCATCAAGCTTCTCAAGCGCTCCGCCATACGGAATGAAATCATCCGCCGGCGGACGCGGTCCTTCATAGTTCGGCAACAGCTTGAATCCGGAGAACTCACCGTAGGCAACCCAATTCTCGTTTGTAGCGGTGAACAGGGCGTTGAGCCTTTGGCGGAGGAGACGGCCACTGGCGTTGGCCTGTTTTCCCGGTTTTCCCGTGGCGACAAGGTTCAACGTCGCGACGCCGGCCGCGGCGGAAAGTGGATTGGCATTAAATGTTCCCGGGTGTTTCATTTTCGCCTTGCCCGCTCGAAACTCCAGGTTTGCCAGGATATCCGCTCGCCCTGCTACGCAGCCTCCCGGCAAACCGCCCGCCAGGATTTTGGCCAGCGCTGTCAAATCTGGAAGAACGTTGTAATGGGCCTGCGCTCCTCCCGGCGCAACGCGGAAGCCGGTGATCACTTCATCGAAGATAAGCAGCACTCCCTGCCGCGTCGTTATCTCCCTGAGAGCGTGGAGAAACGCGCCGCGGATGGGCACCGCTCCCCAGTGCCCCCCAGTCGGCTCCAGAATGACGCAACCAATCGTCTTGTCCCTTTCAAGCGTTTGTTCAACAAGGCCTGGATCGTTCGGCATTATGATGATCGTGTGATTGGCTACCTCCGCCGGCACTCCCGGGACACTGGCTCCCGGATAAGGTGGATCCGCGCCGGGAATGACGAAATCATGCCAACCATGGAAGTGCCCGGCGAACTTGAGAACGCGCGGCCGGCCGGTGAAAATCCGCGCCAGCCGCAACGCCATGAGCGTCGCTTCCGTTCCCGAGGACGTAAAGCGCATCCTTTCCGCTGAGGGAACCAACTTTTGCACGATTTGCCCCCAGGCGATTTCCAGTTCATGGCAGGCGCCGGGATGGGTCACTTTGCCCATCTGCCGGCGAACCGCTTCTACGACTTCCGGATGGCTATGGCCGAGGAGGATCGCGCCATGCCCTGACCAGTAGTCAATGAGTTCGTGGCCGTCGATGTCCCATTTACGGGCGCCTAGCGCGCGATCGATGTAAATGGGAAAGGGCTCCAGATAGCGAAGGTCATGAGTCACGCCATTGGGAAAGAGGGTTTTTGCTTGGGCGTGGCGATCACGGGAACGGGGGAAATGCTGGGCAAATCGCTCTTGTAGTGAAGCGGAGACTGCTGTTGCCATAGCGGCTGTTCCTCTCATTTTAGCGATGGGTAGTGAGGCCCCGTCCCGGCGGGCGTAAAGCCCGCCGCTCGCTAAGCGGGCATAAAGCCCGCCGCTCGCTAAGCGGGCGTAAAGCCCGCAGTTCCCTAAGCGCTGGACCTATTGCCCGGTGATCCTTGCTTGATTCAGCCATACGTCGGGATCGACGGACTCCTGCACAAAATGTACCGAGCCGTCAACGAACAAGACATTGAGGCCATGAGGATGCAAGCCGCCCAAAGGCCGATTCAAGCCGATAAAGGGCTGGTCTTCGGGATTCACGCCCCGTACCGTCGCCGGGCCGCCGGCCATCCAGGGGCCAATGTCTCTTGCAGTCTCCGTAGCCATCATCGTGGAACTCGTCCCTCGAGTCACGTCTTCAGCTTTGATCAGCCGATCATACCCGAAAAAGCCAGCGCAGGGATGCTTCGCGGGCAGTTGCGCGGCATCCGGGCCTATGCCGGCAATTCCCACATAGTTAGTTAGCCGGCGCTCCGTCTCTCCCGCTTCTGGTCGCGAAGGGCATAAATAGGGGCCTTTGTAGTCGTCCCAGGCATTGGAATTCAACGGGTCATCCCAGCCCTTGGACTTATCGAGTTCTTCATAGAGCTTGAGTGCCTTATGAACCCGCTCCACAATGGGCTGAACCCGATCAGGTGGGTTCATATACGGCAGAATCGCCACCAGCCAGCTCATGCGCTGTTCGACAGGCAAGTTAGGTTGGCTGAGCGTAGCTGCCGGATAAACCTTGCGGTCGCCGTAATACAAATTGACGGCCTGACCCAGTCGGCGGAGATTATTCTGGCATTCGACGCGATGGCCCTTTTCCCGAAGCGAATTCAAGCCCAAGGCGATCAGACCAATTGCCAGAACAACCGTCATCGCCCCGCCAATCCCCATTCCTAGCAAGGCGCTTAAGCGAAGACCGACGCCGGCTTCCAATTGATTGAGCCCACGGACTGCCTGGAAACCGAGAAAGAGGGCCGCCAAGCCGAGAACCGGCAAACCGGGAATTAGGGAGGCTAGAGCCAGGATTAAACTGAGAAGAGCAAGGCCTTTAATACGCCTTGTCACGATTTGTACCATTACTACATGCAGCCTTATTGGGAAGAAGCATGGATTCTACAATGAGATTCATCTGGTTTAATCGGCAGGGAGGGCAACCCGCGCAGTAATCTCAATCTTACTTTTGGCGATCTTTAGCCAGGAATTCGGTTATCTTCCACAATTTGATCGTTTTGTCCCAGCTCCCAGTTGCCAGCCATGCTCCGTCAGGCGAAAACGCCACGGAACTGATAATATCCGTGTGCCCTTGGGCAGACGTTAAGGCTTTTTGGGAAGTGACCTCCCAAACAACGAGTTCGTTTGACGATTCAAAGTCACCGCCGGCCGAAGCTAGCTTCTTTCCATCAGGAGAAAATGACAGCGAGAAGATAGGATCATTTTGCCCCTCGAACCTCCCGATCTCTTTTCCAGTGTTCACATTCCAAATCTTAAGTAGGGATGTTCTAGGCTTCTGTAGAATCTCGGTTCTGAAATAACCTCCGCCTGCGGCGATAAGTTTTCCATCGGGAGAAAAAGCAACGGCAAAAATCGGATCGTCTTTGCTCTCCATGCGCTTAAGCGATTTATAAGTCCCAACCTCCCAGAGGGTCACTTCACCTGTCCTGTTTATGTGATTACCAGATGCGACAGCTAATAGATCCCCTTTTGGAGAAAAGCATAATGAATGAACGGCTGACGGCGCTTCCAAAGTCGTAATTAGGTTTCCTTTCTCCACATCCCATATCTGGACTCTTGGTTGGCCACCCTTTTCTTCAGACTCCCGGCGGATTCCTACGGCCAGAATCTTTCCATTGGGTGAAAAGGCCACGCCATCGGGCGGGTTCGAAAGCTTCAGCTCCTTCGTTAATCGGGCCTTTTCTTTTCCTGTGGATACATCCCAAATCAACGTACAAGCCGTCGGCATTTCGATACTATTTTCCTTGTCCCATTGTGCCTCGAACCAGGCGGTGGTTGGAACCGCAATCAGCTTACTATTGGGCGAGAATGCAACTCCCTCGCAGGAACTTCCATGCTTTAGGGCTCTCAGTTTTTCCCTCTTGGCCAGGTCCCATAGGACGGCGGTTTTATCCGAGCTTGCTGATGCTAGCAGCTTGCCATCAGAGGAAAATGCAACCTGCGTCACTCTGCCGTCGTGGGATCCCAAGATAACTGGATTTTTATCAGATCCCTGCACAACACTTTGAGTGGCAAGAGCTATTATCAAAGAAGTCGAAAGAAGCTTACCCATATTGCTCACCGTTTTGGAGACTTTGGGTCCATTTCGATTCCCCTACTGGTCTTTTTACCCCAACATTTACTATATTGTTGATTCGATTTCCTCTGGAAACCTAGTCCCTCATAATAGCGGGATGCGGATCTTGTTTATTACTGCCAACTGCACTTTCGTTTGCCATGGTATTGTAGGAAGTGAATTGCAAGCAACGTTTGGCGAGAGGCTAATGTGGCTGCGACCCGCTTGAAACTGAAGATCCGAGATGCCTTGAAGAAGGATTATTTCAAAGACCCCAATGATTTGGTGGATGTTTCGGATGGAACTGGGGACTGCATTCATATTGTCGTTGTGAGTCGCAAGTTCGACGGTCGCCGTTTGAAGGAAAGGAACGACCTTCTTTGGTCGATTTTGGAAAGGAATCTCCAGCCCAAGGAATGGGGTAAAGTTTCATTGTCGGTCGGAGCCAGCCCGGAAGAAATCAAGGCGACATGAGCCAGAAATGAAGTGACGTTGGAGAAAACCTTTCTTCGACGCCCCGTCAAGACGTCTCTATCTCGACTAATTGTTAATGGAATCCGGCAAAGGGGACTTGTCCCTGAACTGAGCGGCGCTCAGATTCTCGCCATCTGATTGTATGCTTCCCTTTCCTGCCTCGGCAAAAGCCCACGTCAAGGCGTTCCAGGCTTTTTGCATTTCCGAATCCGCATTGCCCCAGGTAACAAACATCAGCCGGTCGGATTCGCTGCGAATCGTAATCATGCCCTGCGGCGTGCCGATGCGCAGTTCTTTCCAATCGGGTGGCGGCGTTTCATCGGGAAACGCCAGTTGGCCGTCGATCATGCGCATTTGGACCGGATAGCCCTTGGCGGTCAAAAGGGCGGAGACGGCTTCCCAGGTGGGGATCGGGCAGTTGGTAAATGTGACGGATTGATCCATTCCCATGAGGATGGATTGTAGCAAGGGGCCGGGGGGCGCGAAACTTAAACCACTAAAAAGCCAATCGGCCAGACCACCCGGATAATCCGGGGGTCTGGCCGTCAGGGAGGGAAACTCGGCGGAGGAGACGAGAGGCTTACATGGCCTCTCGTTTCTCCTCAACCAGCGAGCGAATGCGTTCGGCGAGCAGAGCCACGTCGAAGGGCTTTTTGAAAGCCTCGTTGTAGCCATAGTTGACCAGGGATTCGGGGGACGCTTCGTCTTCGCTGGCCAAGGCGATGATGAGGGTTTGTTCGTACGCGGGATTGCGGCGCAGGTTTTGGGCGATTTGCAAAGCTTCGCTGCGGCCCATCGCCAGATCGACGATGATGGTGTCCGGATGGAAGCTCTCGGCCTGGATGCCGGCTTCGAAGCCGCTGTGAGCCAATTCGTACTTGTAATCCTCGTCTTCGGGAAGAAGCTCGACGACGCGATCGACAAAGAGCTTCTCGGCGCCGATGATCAGGATCTTGTGCCACCCCTCTTCCTCGAGTTCCCCGAGGGGCATGCCGTGTTCTTTGAGAAAGCGGATCAGGTGTTCGCGGGGAATGCGGCGATCCTGGCTGCCCGGGATGCGGTAGCCACGGAGCCGGCCGGAGTCGAACCATTTGCTCACCGTGCGCGGCGCGACCTTGCAAATCTTCGCGACCTGGCCGGTGGTAAAGACTTTTTTCATGGCAAGCCACTCCATTTCTTGGTTGCTGAGTCCAATCCCCCGGCAGCGGACGCGGGTACACTGCGTGGGGGGGCAGCCGTCCGTGGCGGATCTGTCCTCGGGCCCGGCCGATCGCGGGAAGATCGGCACGAATCGTTGGCGGAGGAACCGGTCGCGGGGGCCTACCCAGGGGACAGACAAAGCTAGTCGTCGCGCCACGTTGCCAGCCGTTGCAACGCGTGCGGCATGCTCCGTTTTTTGTCTACCACCTCGGCTAAATTCATCATTCGGCTAACCGGCTCTCCCAAGATAAGAAAAAGGCCACAGCCTAGGGAGGTTCTGCGGATTCACCCTCCTATGCTTGTCCCTCATTCTGCCCTGATTTCCAGGGGCGCGACGGTGGCAGCGACCGCAGTATCCGCGCGGCCTGGCAAGCGGTTCGTCCTTGAAGGATTTTGCGGGCGAAAATGGGGCTTTTGGGCGGCTTATTCCTGCCACCCTGGCGGACTTTGAGGATCGTGTCGGAGGTGCCGCCCGCTGTCCGTTCCGTTCCGATTATAAGGGCGCGGACAAGGGGCAAAAGAAGAATGCCGGAGCTAACCGGCTGTCAATTCTCTGGTTGAACGCTTTTGTTGCCGGGTTGATCGTCATCACACGCATGGGAACCTTTTCGTTTCACGGTTGGCTGAGCCAACAATTCACCAGGCAGCGACCTATTTCAAAGCAACAAAATGGCCGAGGCGGCGCGACTCTGTGGACCAGCTTTCGACCCTGTAGACCAGCTTTCGACCCTGTGGACCAAGCAGAACGGCTCTCCTGGGCGGCTTGCGCGCTAAGCCCAGTTGCGCTCTTTGGGGGTCAGAAGCGCTCATTCTTTTACAGCTGGACCCTCTGGACCACCCATTTGGCCCTGAGGGTCAGGTTCCGACCCTCTGGTCCCGCACCAGTTGGTCCACAGGGTCAAAGGGTAGCCCAATCAAGCGCGGTCTGTATCATCTGGGCACCAGAGAAATCAAAGGGGGGTTTCGTTACACGGGTTGACTGGCGGTTTCGTTTCATTTCGTTCACTTGCTTGCTGGTAAGGAATTAGGTCAAAACAGCTCTGTGTGTGAAATGAAATGAACCCTCATGTCAGGCGATTTGGCGACCAAGCTCACGCCTGAAGCCGCTTGCTGAAGACGACCAGATCGTCGCCGTCGGCATAAAAGTCGTTGAGGACCGCCGCTTGGTCGTAGCCATGTTTCAGGTAGAATTGCCGAGTCAAGCCGTAATGCGGCAGAGAAGAGGTCTCAATTAGTAGAAGGCGGCCTTTTTGCTTGCGGATGTCCTCCTCGGCATGCTTGAGCAGCTTGCCGCCGACGCCCTTCGCCTGAATTTGTTTGGATACGGCAATCCAGTAAAGATACCACGCCCGATCCGTCATGGCGGCCGGTGCATAATAAGCGAAGCCAATGGCCTGCCCTTTGTCTTCAAAGGTCACCGCGCGATGATGCATTTCCTGAGCATGCTGGTGGTAATCGTCCAGCACCTCCTTCAGGGCCTCAATTTCGAAGGGCTTGAAGACGCCCGTTCCCTGGGCCAAAGCCATGAGGATCGGCGTCTCGTCCGGCGTGGTGGGTCGGATCATGGTGGAAAACCAGGAAATTGATTCTGGAAAGTTCACACGGGAATGCGGACAATCCCATACTACTATTCCCTAGGCAGGTTGTTCAGGGCCTCTTAAAGGGAATCACAATCATGGCGACAAAGGGTTGGAAAGCACTACTGGAAGGCGCCCCCTGGTTTCGCGGCAAAGGGAACTACCCGATTGATGCCTACTCAGAGTACATTCCACCGCCGCGGCCGTATTGCAAGCCGTACGTCAAGGCAGAGATGCCGGCTGGCGCCGACGAGTATGGTTGGCCCGTCAGCGCCTACGAAGAGGCGCTGGAACTGCGGCCCGGCCTGGAGCACCTGGCGCAGCAAATCATCAAGTCCCTTGTGCATCTCGGACGGGGCGAGCCCGCACACGGCATTTCCAAGGGAAAACTAACCGACAACCCCTATTGGCCGCCTTCTCTATCGGAACGAGCCGGGTCACTGCCGAACGAACGCTTTGTGGCTCTTTTGTCTTTAGCTTTCTCGCGAACGCTGGATGACAAGGGCCGGGTACGCTGGACCTTTTTCGGCGGCAGCGAGCACGGACCGGCAAAAGCATTTTGGAAAAGTTTCTGGACCGGGCCTCGCCAAGAGGTGAGTGAAGAAGTAGCCCTGGGATACTTGCGAACCCTTCTTCTCCGTGCCTACGAGATCCCGGCCGACCATCTCAAGACCATGAGCGATCTAAAGGGGCTTGGTTTTCGGGTTCTTCTCGAGGACAACCCTTTGGTTCCCCACTGGCGCGTCGATCGGTTGCCTGGCTGGGCCAGTTCGCTGGTTTGGAAAGAGACCGACCCCCTTGATGGGGTCAAGTACTTGCTGACGTTTCAACCCTTTAGTACGCTGCCCGACCCGGTGCAGAAGGCCTATCTAAGCGGCCAACTCCATCTGCTGCCTTTCCCAGGGAGCCTGCTGGGTTGGGGGGTGAAGCCCTATCGCGACTTGGCTAAGGAATTGCCGCTGTGCGTGCAAGTACCCTTGCAGCAGTTTGTCTCCCGCCATGAAGCCTGGCCGGGCATTCGTGTTCCTCAATCCGGCTGGCTGCACGAACCGCGTGCCGGTAAGCTGGAGCCAAATAATCATCGTGGCCCGATACGGAACACATACAAGCGAACCCACCGCTGGGCCCGCATGCATCGCGATGAAGACGAATTGTCGGTCATGGTCCACGAGGACAAACTGGCCCACGTCCTCTTCAGCACAGACCCCCACGACCTCGGTCTTTACGGCAAGCCGATGGCCCGCAACGCGCAGATTTGGACTCATGATTTTCACATGTTGCTCGACGGCCCGAACGGCGGACCGAAGGAAATCGCGCATGCAGGCTATGCCCTGAAGCAGGGCGGTTTATTCGGATATCGGTTTCAGTTTCCGGCAATGCGCGTCGGCAATCACGAAATCTATTGGCATCGGCCACTGGTGGCCTATCAGTGTCCCAAAACCGGCGATCCCAAGGTGGTTCACGAAGCTCCACTAGGGTATTTGACGGCTTATCATGCCGACCAGCCTGAACTACACCATCCTACGGAGCTTTGGCCGCGTCCCGAGAAAAATGAAACTCAACTTGCGGCCGCGTTCCTTTTCAATTGTTTGCAGGGGGAACACCATCCCAAGCAAACCACGCTCAATGCCCGTAAGGTACTGGACACTTGGCGTTTATTTGGCGAGCGTCCTTTGCCACGTTCGTTTGTTCGCCAAATCCTGACCTTACCCAAACACGAAACGTTGGAAAAATGGATGGAGTCTCTCACTAAGAAAGCCCAGGAAGCGGCTCAAGAAAAAGCGTTGCATGATCCGCACGGCACCTTGCCGGAGAGCCTGGCAACGCGCTTTACAGAGGTCGCCAAGCAGTTGACCGAAACCCTGCAAAAGTGCCTGGAACCCACCGCCACCCCCAAGTCATCATTGGCGCCGGTTTCGGAGTCTCTGACATTTCAACATACCGCCAAGCGCTCTTTCGAAGTCGAGTACTGGAAGCTAATCGCCCGCCTGGCGGAAGGTCGGTACCGCAACAAGGACAATGCCGATTGTGTCCGCGACCCGATCACGCGCTCGGAATTGAAGCACCATCAACGCGATCTCGAAGCTCTTGGTGATTACATCCTCGACTACTACCGCAAGCTAATCGCGGCCCATCGGATGAAAGGCCAGGCGCTGGCGGGCGAATTGCCTTTTCACTGGCGCACCGACTTCGACTTTTCCTGGTCCGGCGGTTGGCTCAATAACCAGCAGGGGCATGCCCGCGAGCGTAACTTGATGGTGGTGATCCCCGGCCGTGATCGCAAACGGGCCGTGATCATGGCCGATCATTACGACACCGCCTATATGGTTGACTGCTACGAACCGGAATACGGCGGCAATGGCGCCCGCATCGCCGCCTGTGGCGCGGATGACAATCATTCGGCGACTGCGACTCTGATGCTGGGCGCGCCGATCTTTATAGAACTCAGCAAGGCCGGCAAGCTCGATTGCGATATCTGGCTCATTCATCTGACCGGAGAGGAATTTCCTTCCGACTGTCTGGGGGCCCGTCATCTGACGCAGAGCTTGGTAGAAGGGAACTTGAAGCTGCACATGGCCAAGAACGAAATCAAGGACCTATCGAAGACACGCGTGCAAGGTCTTTACGTTTTAGATATGGTCGCCCACAACAATGACCGTGAACCGGACATTTTTCAGATTTCTCCGGGTACCGGCGCCGATTCTATGTGGCTAGCTCATCAGGCTCACATCGCCACCATGGTCTGGAATGCTTCGACTCCCGCTTGGAACGGCAAGCCGCCGCGCAAAGATAAGAGTAGAGGCAAACGTAGTCCTGATGGCAAGAAAATGCCGGCAACGGCTCTGCATCCCCAACTCAGCGGCGAAGTTCGCGTTCCGTACGATCCGCGCAGCACGCTCTATAACACCGACGGCCAAATCTTCTCCGACGCCGGCGTGCCCGTGGTGCTCTTCATGGAGAACTACGACATCAACCGAACCGGCTACCACGATACGCACGATACGATGGAGAATATCGACCTGGATTACGGTTCGGCAGTGGCAGCTATTGCCATTGAGAGTGTCGCCCGGGCGGCGACCGAGAAACCGAGAACCTGATCATTGCTGACAGAAGTGACGGAACCAGATATGCTCAAAGGAAATGTCTCTCCTTGCCAAAACCCACGGGAGCCAATCAATTGAGCACCCTTATTACAAAACCTGCTTGTGAAATCATCTATCCTTCTTCTGATGGTGAGCCTTTGGGTGAAACGGAGATCCATTTCTTTGTCATTTTGTCCCTCGTCGAAACGCTCAGCGCTTGGTTTAGCAAGAATCCAATGATTCACGTGGCGGGTGATTTAATGCTCTACCACGAAGAGGGCAATCCCTACAAATTCGTTTCTCCCGACGTTCAAGTGACATTCGGAATACCAAAGCTTCCCAAACGGACCGTTTATTTGGTGTGGAAGGAAGGCAAATCACCGGACTTCGTGATCGAAGTCAGCTCTAAATCAACGTCTAGGAACGATCTGGGCGGCAAACTGGAACTGTATCGAGATGTCTTGCACGTTCAGGAGTACTTCATTTTTGACCCACTCGAAGAATACTTGGACCCGTCATTTGTTGGCTACACGCTGGTCGAGGGCGAGTATCAATTGATTAAGCCTTTGGACGGAAGGCTCCCTAGCAAAGTAATGGGATTGCACCTACAGCGCGATGGGCAACAACTCCGCCTCTATGATCCCTTTGGGAAAAAATATCTTCTTTCCGCTTCTGAAGTCCGACAAGCCCAGGACGAACTCGAGGCTCGCCTCCAACAAGCGAGCGAGCAGGCTGAACAGGCGAGGAAGCAAGCAGAAGAGAGAGAAGAACGTCTTCGCCAAGAAATCGAGGCCCTTCGGCGACAATTGCCCAATTAGCCGAGAGGTAATAATGGAATGCGCGAGGGTCATATTCCATGCGGTTAGGATTCCTTGGCCTAATCTTCTTTGCATCACCTCTTTCCCTCTGCGCCGCCGACGAATTCAAAGCCGGCGCTGCCAAGAGCGACATAACTCCGCCTAAGGGTTATGCCATGTGGGGCTATGGGGCGCGCCATGATAAGCCCAGCGATGGCGTTCTCGATCACCTTTTCGCTCGGGCTCTTGTGCTCGAAGTCGGCAAAGAACGCATCGCAATCGTGAGCCTCGATCTGGGCCGAGCGCCGACCCGGCAATCAACGGAGGCCATTCGCACCAAAGTGAAGGCGGCCGTCGGAATTGAGCATCTTTTCCTTGTCGCCTCGCACACCCATCATGGCCCGGTGCTCGAGGTTGATAATTGGCCGGATGCCAAAAAGCCCTATGTCCGTGAGCTGGAACAAAAGCTATCGAACGTGATCGTTGAAGCTGCCAAGGCGTTGCAGCCCGCCCGCCTTGGAATCGCATCAAAGGAAGTCCCATTCAATTGCAATCGCCATTCCAAACGCGCTGACAAGCCGGTCGATAAGGAATTGCTCGTATTACGTGTCGAAGACAGCGAAGGTAAGCCGCTAGCGCACGCTGTTAATTTCGCCGCGCATCCTACTTTGCAAGACCCGAAGGCGCTCAAGTTCTCAGCCGATTACCCCGGGGCGATGGCGGCTCTTGTCGAAAAAGAGACTGCGGCTCCTTGCCTCTTCTTACAAAGCGCCGCCGGCGACCTCTCCGCGAACCCCGGCACGGAAGCGGGACCGGAAAAGTTCGGCATCCGGCTGGGACGAGAAGTCATGGATCTGGCCAATACCATTTCCTGCAAGGCGCTCGACAAGCCGACGTTGAGAGCGACCGAGGATGATTTCCGATTCAAGAGCCGGATCGATCTCGGCAACCCTCTCATCAAGGGCATGTTCGTCAAGGCGTTTTTCCAAGACCTTGTGGACTTCTACGAGCGCGAATACCGGGAAGGAGTGCAACCGCACCTAACGACCGTGCTTTTGGATAACCGCGTTGGTTTTGTTGGAGTTTCAGGCGAGTTTTTTTGTGGGCACTCCATCAGCCTCAAGCGCCGTGCTCGCCTGGAGCACCTCTTTTTTCTGGGTTACTGCAACGATTATCAGCAGTATTTCCCCACCATTGAGGCCTCCTCGGAGGGCGGCTACGGCGCTGATCCCGCCGTCTCGCCCGTGGAAACCGGCGCGGGCGAACAAATGATGGATCGAGCGCTCATTCGCCTCTACAAAATGCAGCGCAAATTGCCGGACCTGCCGCCGGAAAAGAAATAGCCTCACCGGGATTTGCGAATCGAGTTAGCGAATCAGTTTCTTGCCGTCAACATGGCGACACCAACCGTCACGACCACAGCCACAATCAAAGGGATCGCCACGCATCTAACCAGGGTAAGGGGCGTGACGCCGATCAAGGAAGAACAATGCAAGCTGATCGCGGCGACGGGAGACATCGTGCGACCCGCCGAAGCCGCGATGGCGACCACGGCTCCGACTTGTACGGGGTTGATGCCGATGCCGATTGCCGGCTGAACGAAAAACTCGTACAGACTCTGCGTGGCGCCGAAACCGGTCCCCGATAATGCCGCGAAAAAGACAGGCAAAAGGCCTGCGATGGGCAATAACAAGGAAGGATGATCCGCGACGACCGCGCGCAAGAGACCTTCCAGGCCGATTAACTTGATGCCCTCGCCAAAACATTGGGCAGCAACAATGATGGAGATGATATGCGTGAAGCCAAAGCCGGCCCCTTCAAAAAAGACCTTTGCGGTATCCTTGGCGCTTTTCCAAGAGACCAATGCCGCCGTCGCCGTACCCAATAGCATGGCCGCACCGATTAGCCGGCTCTCATAGGCCGTCATTTCTCCCTGGACAAGCCACTCTTTCGGCACATGGAACAAATTCAAGGGTGGCCCGGTTAGAAATAGCACTACCAGAGGCACGAGCGGGACGGCGGCCTTGGTTAGATTGACCTGAAAGCTTGTTCCGTCCGCATCATCGCCGGGTTGGTTGGCTAGCTGCTTCTCTTCTTCCAAGCGGCGCCGCCTTTCACGCAGCAGACTCATGAACCAAAAAAGGCCCGTGGCGACGCCGACTTGAATAATCAACAACGGAGCCACTCGTTGCGTGCATTCCCGCGAGTCGAATTCTTTGTAATCGTCGATTTTCTTTAATGCCTGGCTGACCGACCTCCATTCGGGAGTGCCGGGGTTGAGCAAATCGCCGCCCAGCGAGGCGCCTAGCAGGAGCGCCGCCGCGCTAGTCAAAGCCGAGATCCGAGCCTTTCGCAAGAGTGGCATCATGACAGGGCCAATAACCACCGCAGTGCCGACCTGACTGATGACCGGGGTGTTTACCATAAAGCCAATCAGCACCGTTCCCGGAATCAAGAGAAACTGGATGTAGCGAAGTGGTTTGACTAGAAGTTGAACCAGGTGTTGGTCGCATTCGGTATGCCGAAGCATATAGCCGAAGCCAACGGCGCAGCAGATAGGCAGGACGAACTGTTCGTTGCTGATGGTTGCCAAGAACATCCGCAGGATGGCGCCCGGGTTGCCGGCCACGAAGCCGAGGCCGAAACCCGCGAGAAGGAGAACAAGACGGGCATCGTGACGGCGCGTAATCGCCACAATGGCCAAAAGAATGATCAAAGCGCTGAAAAACAAGATCATAGGATGAAGATCGGCACGTGCGCGAGGGATATCCATCACGGCAAGTCAAAGGTCCATTTCTCATTGCCATAGCGTTCGCGGGCCAAATTCTCGATGGCGTCTTGATCCTCCTGGGTTAGTCGGCCTTCAGTCAATCCAAAGCGATCGCGGAAGCAATCTGTAAGATGGCCGACGATCTCAGTTCGAGATCGTTTAGTCTGCCTTCGAAGAGGATCGACTTGTTTGGCCGCACTGGGAATACCTTTGGCACTCAAGCGATCCTTGCCGATCCGTAGAAGCCGCAGCATGTCTTGTGGATTCATTTCATAAGCAATGGTCGTGTGGTGCAAGATAACGCCTGGCTTTCGAGCCTGAGCAGCGCCGCCGATTTTGCCGCTTGACGAGATTATGTCATTGAGCGGCGCATAGGCGGCTTCAATGCCCAGCGACTGGAAGCACGCGACCGCCCAGCTATCGCAGGCCTCGTAGGAATCCTTGATCGATAAACCGAAAAGTAGACTTTCCGGCAGATAAAGCGAGTAAGTCACAGTCCTCTCTGGTTCCACGAACATCGCCCCGCCGCCGCTCATGCGGCGATCGACCTCCACGTCCATTTCCTTGGCCGCTTCGAGGTCCACTTCATTTCGGACCGATTGGAAACGGCCAATGATAATAGCTCGGCAGCTCCAGCCCCAGAAGCGCAGCGTCGGGGGACGCCGGCCTTCCTGGACTTGGCGCGTCAACACCTCGTCAACAGCAAGATTCACAGCCGGAGAATACGGCGTCTCCGAAATTAACTCCCAGCCGGCGCCCGGCCACTGTTCCAGGGCAGAAATCATAATTTAAATCTTTGGCTTGTCTCTATCGGCGCATTCCTTTGATAGGCAGAGGGTTCCGTGCAATCAGCGGGGTGTAATCTTGTCGCTAATGTCCCAAACCTTTACTTCACCTAGATTAGCGTCACCACTCGCCACGGCCAGCAAGTTGCCATCGGGACTGAAAGCCGCATACCTCACCCGCCCGGCATATCCTCGAAGAGTCGCTACTGGCTTTCGCCTTTGCAGATCCCAGATTCTTACACTCTGGTCCTGGCATACCGAGGCGACGTAGTCCAGCTTGGGGTGAAATGCGATGGCCAACACTGGGTCCGCGAAATCGCCCAAGGTGGCCAGTGGATTGCCTGACACCGTATCCCAGACGCGAATGGTCCCATCGTTGCTGGCAGTGACCAATTCCCGGCCGTCCGAATTGAACGCCAACCCGCGGACCCGGCCTTCATGTCCGTGTAGACTGAGGTGTTGCTTGCCGGTCTCGGCATCGCATAGCTTGACGGTGTGGTCCCAACTTCCCGATGCGATCATCTTGCCGTCAGGACTATAAGCCAAGGTGCTGACCACCCATGCGTGGTCCGGGAGATGGCAGACGATCTCCTCCCGCTCCAGGTCCCAAACTTCTCCGCCGTAGTTGTTGACAACAGCCAGCTTCTTGCCGGTCGGATCAAAAGCGATCCCGTGGACCCAGCCCGGATGCTCATCTTCCAGCTGATGCACGACTTGACCGGTCTTCAGGTCCCAGACCCGAACGGTATTATCGTAGCTAGCGGAGGCCAACAACTTGCCGTCCCGGCTGTACGCCACCGAGCGAACCCCCGCCGTATGGCCGGTCAACCGAAAGCTCATAGTTCGAGCATCCAGGTCCCAAATAGCGATCGTCTTGTCCTCACTGGCTGAGGCAAGTTGCTTGCCGTCGGGACGGAAAGCAACGCACCAGGCACGGTCTTTGTGTCCTGTCAGGACGTAGGATTTACTGTCGAGAGGATGCCGTGAGACGGGCGTCGAATCCCAAACGCGCAGAGTGTTGTCCTCGCCGGCGGAGATGAGCTTCTTGCCCTCGGGACTGAAAGCAACGCCGCGGACATGGTCGGAATGTCCATGCAACGTTAATACTTCTTGTCCCGTGTCCGTGTCCCAGAGCTTCACGGTTTGGTCAAAGCTCGCGGAAGCCATGCGCGCGCCGTCGGGACTGAAGGCCAGACCCCATACCTCGTCGGCATGGCCGGCCACGCTTAACACCTCATTTCCAGTCGCCAAGTCCCAGATCTTGATCTCGCCAGTGTCGCCGGTATTGTGCATGCCGCTGCCCGAGGCCAGCCGGTCTCCGTGAGGGCTGAACGCCAGGCTAAGCACCGGAACCGAGTGGCCGCGCAGCGTCTTTTCCTCATCACCCGTTTCGACGCTATAGAGTTTGACGAAGGTGTCCTCGCCGGCAACTGCCAGATACCGACTATCCGGGCTGAAAGCGACCTTCCAAACGCGCACCCGTGGCCGGTCGATGGTGCGGATCAGATCGCCGGTGGCCGCGTCCCAGATTTTGATCTCACCATCATCGCCAATGGCCAGCCCGCCGCCCGCGGACGCCAGATACTTTCCGTCGGCACTGTAGGCTATCGTCCAAAGATTGAGCGTGTGGCCGGTGAGGGTGCGGATCACTCGGCCTTTCGCCCAGTCCCATATCTTTACCGTTTTGTCGCCACTGGCGGAGGCGAGATACTTGCCGTCCGGACTGAACGCTACGCTTCGAACCGGCCCATGGTGGCCAACGAGCGTACGCAACGGCTCCTCACGGTCAACGGTCCAGATCGGAATTGTGCTGTCGAAGCAAGGCGCGGCCGCGTGAATGCCGTCGGGATGTAGCGCGACATCGAAAAGGGCTCCGCCTGTGCCACGCAAGGTGAAGGGATCTTCGTGGGAACGCCACTTTAGAAGATTCCACTCCCAGCCTCGCAATTCCTCTGGACATTGCTCGAGCAGGCGCAGAGCATTGGCTCCGTTGCCGGCAGCACTTTCCCGCGCCGCCAAGGCAATGTCCTGGTAGTAAATCGTCCGCTCTAGACTGCGCGACGCGTCTTCGGTCTTGCGTTTCTCGTTTTCTAGCGCGCTATAGCTGCGCGTAATCAAGACGTAACTGATCGTCATGGCCGTCAGCAATCCAACCGCGGCAAGGACGGTTGAAGCCAGGAGTGCCGCGATGGTCGGACGCCGTTTCGCCCACTTGTACCAGCGTTCGTAAAACGGGCTGCGACGAGCCTGGATTGGCTCGTTGGCCAGCCAAGACTCCAGGTCATCAGCCAAGGCTTCCGCGGACCGATACCGGCTAGACGGCGTTTTATCCAGGCACTTTAGGCAAATGGTTTCCAGGTCGCGGCTCACCTTGGGATTGAGCAAACGCGGTCTTTCGGGCTCGGCTTCCTGAACGTTGCGAAGCGTTTCCAGGGTCGTCTCGGCCTGAAAGGGCGGCTTGCCGGTCAGCATCTCATAGAGGATCGCCCCCAGGCTGTAAACGTCCGTGGCGGTGCTCAGCCGTTTCACCCTGCCGGCTGCTTGTTCCGGAGACATGTAGCTGGCCGTGCCCATGATCAAGCCGGGATCGGTCAACTCGCCGTCCGACTTGAGACGCTTGGCCAGGCCGAAATCGGTGACATAAGGTTCGCCCTGGGCGTCGAGCAAAATATTGGCGGGTTTCAAGTCGCGGTGCAGAATGCCGCGTTGATGGGCGAAGTGGACGGCTCGAGCGACATTTGCCAGCAGGCAGGCGGCTTCGCGGGGCCGCTCTTTGAAATAAGAGATTTTGGCCGCGAGGTTGCCCCCCTCGATAAGCTTCATCACGAAATAATGATGGCCATCGTGCTCATCGACATCATAAATGGGAACGATATTGCTGTGTTCGAGGCTGGCGGCGGCTTCGGCTTCCGCGCGGAAGCGCTGGACATCGAGCGCTGAAGCCAACCGGCCGGCGCGGATCATTTTCAGGGCGACAGGCCGGCTAAGGCTATGTTGCCACGCTTTATAAACCACGCCCATGCCGCCACTGGCGATTTCTTCTTTAAGCTCGTAATCGCCAAACAACTGGCCCTGCACAGCCTCCGTGGGCGCGATAGGCTGGCCAAAAAGCTCCGTCGGCTGATCGGAGTTGGCGGGCTGGTTTCGGTGAGTCTCACTCTCCATGGACTCTCTCAGTGGACCAGGGGCGAAGCGCTGGCTAAAGGATCACTCAATCAGTGTAGTGGTTTTATGGCGTAAGATGGGTCGTAATGTGGTCACATTACAATCTGATCTGGTGGGCCGAATCATTTTGATTTGATTCCATCACGCTACTATCTTCCTGGATACAAACGCCTTGATGGAAACCAATTGGGACGAACTAGACTGGAACGGATCAGCTTGGAAAAGTCATTGCTTTTGAAGCTCTTTGCCGGCGCCGAATCGCGCCGTTCCTGAGGCGATAAGGTTCCTTTCCGACCGTCGTGGGGGGTGTCCGAGTGGGTGCGGAAACGATCTTTCCAGAGAATGGGCTCAAAGCAATTGAACTCGGAATAGAGAGCAAACGGCTCCCTTTCTTACTAGCGTCAGCCTTTCCCGAAACGGCCCTTCGCGAAAACCCAGGCGCCTAACCAGGCCGCCAACAGAATCGCCATGAACGCCACAATGACGGAAACCGGCTCATGTTCCTCAAACAGCTTCTGCAAAGTCTCCATGATCATCTCCTACCTCATGTGCTCTTATGGGCAAGGGCGGCAAGAAGCTCGCCTATTTCATTATAGAATCGTCGGCTCGAAATGAAGCCCTGGTTTAGCGCGTTGCAACGCGCTCGCCGGAGGCTCGCCGCTAAACGACTAGCTGATGATTTCGTTGATGACCTTTCCTTCAGCCACCAGAGGTATCGGGCGGCCCGTACGATCGGTCAGCGTTGTCTCTGGATCCATTCCCAACAGATGGTAGGTCGTCGCCAGGATATCCTTAGGCGACACCGGCCGTTCGGCGACTGTGCCCGCGATCTTATCGGACTTGCCGAGGACGTGCCCGCGTTTGAGGCCGCCGCCGGCCAACAGGGCGCTGTAACAGCGCGACCAATGGTCGCGGCCGCCGCCCTTAACATTGTCGATCTTCGGCGTGCGGCCATGTTCGCTGAGACAAAGAACAAGCGTCTCGTCCAGGAGACCGCGGGCGTCGAGATCGATGAGGAGACCGGAGAGAGCCTTGTCTAGGCCCGGCAGCAGCTCATTCTTCATGCGCGGATAATGATCCCAATGCGTGTCCCAGGCCGATCCGGCCAGGCCATACTCATCCCAGAACACCGTTACGAAGCGCGACCCCGCCTCGACGAGCCGCCTTGCCGTCAACGCCGCTTGGCCGAAGATCGTCATGCCGTAGGATTCGCGCAGCCTCAGCGACTCCTTGCCCAGGTCAAGAGCATTGCGGACCTTCGCGGAGTTAATGAGGCCAAGCGCGGTTTGGCGATGTTGATCGGCAGCGCGGCCGGCTGTGCTGTCATCCATATCCTGCCGCGCTCGGTCGAATTGTTCGGCGAGCGTCAGGCGCTTGTTCAGACGGTCGAGCGTGATGTCGCTCGGCAAACTGGTCGCGGATGCCACCTCGAAGCGGCTCTCGGGCGTAATGCCTAGATACGGATCGGCGACATCGATTTTTTGCTCCTGGAGCGCCTTGAGAACGCTGCGCGTAGCCTTGCCCTGGAACGTTGTGTAAATCGGGTTGTGGGCTGAGCCGAGGAACGACGCGTAGGGGCCGGCTCGCGCAACCTCGCCGACGCGCTGGCTGCTGAACGGGAAGGGCAGGGCGAGGTTGGTCGGCACTTCCGGCCTTTTGCCGTTTTTGCGGCCGAGATAACCGACCACCGAGCCGATGAACGGCCAGTGCCGACCATCGTGTGGGTTTAATTCCATCGGCAACTCGATCGTTGGCGTTCCGGTCAAGGCATAGGCGACGCCGTGGATCGGGTACGGATGCGTGAGGGAGCGAATCACCGTGGCGCGGTCCATTACGCGCGCGACATTGGGTAGAAGTTCGCAGACATCCATGCCGGGCACATTGGAGCGGATGGACTTTAACTCGCCCCGAATCTCAACCGGCGCATCCGGTTTCGGATCGAAAGTCTCCAGCTGACTAGGAGCGCCATAGAGGTAAAGGAGGATGCAAGATTTCGCTTTGCCGAAGCGCGAAGGAGGGGCATTGGCAATCTGGTTAGCTTCGGCCTCGCTCATGCGTAGATAATCGGGCAGTCCTAGGCCTAATAATCCCAGGCCGCCGGCCCACAGCATTTCACGCCGTGTCCAGCCGCCGCATAGTTTCTTTGGGGATCCGATGATGCGTAGCATAAAGTGCGCTCTTGGGAAGCCAGCGCCGGTAGGTAGAAACTATGGTACCCGTGCGGGGGCCAAGGCGGCAAGGAGAATCACTTTCGGGTCAATGACCGTGAACTCTTTTCATAAAGTCGTGTCCCTCCTTTGTCGCCGGCTTTCGTGGCCCTAGAATTCCATTGGCGGCCGCCACGTAAAACGGAACGGGAAAGGAACGGATGGACGATCAACCAAACTCTTCGCTTCGCAAAGGATTGCTCTATGGAGTCGCGGCTTACGGTCTTTGGGGATTGGTGCCGCTTTATTTCCATGCGGTTGGCGCAGCGCCGCCGGAGCAGATTCTAGCGCATCGGGTTGTTTGGTCGGTGGTTTTTCTAGCAAGCTTGATTCTGTTCAAGCATCGCTGGCGCGATCTGGGACGGTGCATCGCCTCCCCGCAAACGGCTTGGGCTCTCTTGGTCAGTTCCGTCCTTGTCGCGGGCAACTGGTTCATTTACATTTACGGAATCTCGACGCACCAGGTTTTGCAAACCAGCCTGGGCTACTTCATCAATCCCCTCGTCAACGTCCTGCTTGGATTGATTTTCTTTCGCGAGCGCTTGCGGCTTGGCCAGTGGATTGCGGTTGCCCTGGCGACGGCCGGCGTTATCCATTTGGCTCTGGCGTCGGATCAATTCCCGTGGATTGCGCTGGCTCTTGGCTTTACATTCGCGTTTTACGGGCTGGTCCGCAAAATCGTGCGCGTCGATTCGCTCCTGGGCCTGAGCGTGGAAACGTTGTTCCTTCTCCCTTTGGCTCTTGCTTTTCAGGTCTATTGGACAATTCAAGGACGGGCCGCATTTGGGTCAATCAGTTGGAAACTTGATGTTCTCCTTATCCTCAGCGGCATTGTGACAGCCGTTCCTTTGCTCTTTTTTGGGGCGGCTGCGCGGCGATTGCCGATGTCTACGCTCGGTTTTCTTCAATACTTGGCCCCAACCCTGCAATTCGGTTTGGCGATCACCTTTTTTGGCGAGCCGTTTGAGTCCACAAAGGTAATCAGCTTCCTCTGTATCTGGATCGCGTTGGTTATTTACTCGGTGGATTCCGGGCTCGCGTTTCGCGCCCGCAGAAAAGACGCGGCGATAAGTTACGCGCGGGCGAAAGGACCAGCCGGCGAGCAAAACTACTTCTTGAAGATCTCCGCGAAGAAATCCTTCATCGCCTGCCAAGACCGGTGATCGGCCTTGGCGTTGTACGCGGCGCCTTTGGAGTTGTCGTTGCCGGCGTCGGGGTTCGTAAAACTGTGAACGGCGTTGCCATACTTCACCAATTCCCAATCGACGCCGCCCTTGCGCATTTCTTGCTCAAAGGCTTCCACGACTTTTTCCGGAACAAGGGGGTCATCGGCGCCGTGAAGCGCGAGGACCTTGCCCTTGATGTTTTTGGCGTCTTCGGGCGTCGGCGTGGCCAGATCACCGTGGAAGCTGACGACGCCTGCCAGATCGGCGCCGCCACGGGCCAGTTCGAGCGCCGTCGTGCCGCCGAAGCAGTAACCGATCGCGGCGACATCTTTCGGGTCAACATTTTTCTGTTTAAGCAACACGCTTAAGCCGGCGCCGGCCCGTGCCCTCATCAGTTTCCGGTCGTTCTTGTAGACACTAGCCATCTTGCCCGCTTCCTGAGCGTCCTTGGCATGGACGCCCTTGCCGTACATATCGAGGGCGAAAGCGACGTATCCCAGCTCGGCCAGTTGCTCGGCACGTTTACGGACGTAGGGATTGTGGCCCATCCATTCATGGACGACGAGCACCCCGGGCCGTTTGCCGCTGAGCGAATCATCGTAAGCCAGGTAACCCTGGAGCACGACGTCGCCGTGCTTGTAATCAATTTCCTCCGTATGTATTTTCGCCTGGACCATGGCCGCACCTGTCAAAAGAAGAAAGGCCGACAACGGATATTTCATGGGGGAGATCTCCAGGGGTGACGACGCTTCGCAGGAGCGTTGTTCGAAACAAGCACGCTTCTGCGAAGCTCTGCGAAACAATCCTTATTTCACGTTTAGCAATTCCACCTCGAAGGTCAGATCGGCATCCGGCGGAATCTTGCCTTTGCCACGTTTTCCATAAGCGAGCTTCGAAGGAATGATGAGCTTGCGCTTGCCGCCGACCTTCATGCCAGCCACGCCCTCGACCCAGCCTTTAATGACTTGGTCTTCGTCGAGGTTAAAGATCAATGGCTTCTTTCGATCGACGCTGCTATCGAACTTCGTACCGTCCTTGAGCCAGCCGGTGTAGTGAACTTCGACGGCGTCGCCCTTCTTGGCCTCTTTGCCGTCGCCTTCCTTGATTTCCACGTATTTAAGGCCGGAATTTTTCTCAATCACTTTTTCGTCCTTTTTTTCGTCTTTTTTTTCGTCGTCGGCTTGAAGGAGAAAACAGGCCGCGCAAAAGAAAAGCCCAGCCACAGCCGCAAAACCGAACCAGAATTTAGGCTTCATGCAAATCTCCCTTTCCGGAAATAAAAGGTGCCTATCTCGCCCCTTAATTTAGCATGTACGCAATGAAAACGCATCGGCAATGGCATCTCGAGAATTCAATCAGCCGTTTGAGAAAGAGACATGAAGGTACGCCGGCGCCGAATCTAAGGTAGTGACTTTCGTTTAGCGGCGAGCCTCCGGCGAGCGCGTTGCAACGCGCTCGCCGCTAAACTATTGCATCAGAGCCCAGACCGCCAGAATCATTTCAATCAGGCCGCCAAATACCATGATCAACCCCACCCTGCCGATTACCGTCCCGATAATCCCCACGCCGGTTCGGGTCTGCTTTGCAAGGCTGGATGCAAATCGGCCGACCAGCAAGAGGGCGACGATAAGTGCAACAACTACCGCCCAGATATGACCATGCCAAATGCCGAAGCCGCAAAGGATCAGCGCCAGGCCGCTGGCTCCGCCGGCGATGAGGGATGGCTTGCTTCCCTTGTTGACATAGCCCATGACGCCGCCAGCCAAGGCGATCAAGCCGTAAACGGCGGCGCCGACGGCTGCGGCTGCCCAAGGCGTTGCGGGTGGATTCATAAACAGGCGGGCCTCGCATGCCTCGATCAGACTGATTTCTTCGGAGGAACAAGAGCCTGCCCGGCAAGTACGATGGTGAAGATGCCGCAGACAATCATGGCAACCGTGATCTTGCCTGCCGTTTTGTTCAGGAACCCTGCCAAATCATCGCGATTCTTCACGACGCTGGGAACGAAGCGAGCGCCTAACAGAACACATGAAACGAGGACAGCGCCCCAGGCTGCAATTCGCGATCTTCGAAAGAGGCCTATACTGCAGGTGATTAACACCAACCCGGCAGCGCCTCCTGCATAAAAGGAAGTCATACTCGGCTCGTCAGCGCCAAACGGCAAACCGGGAAGCGCAATCAGGTGCGCGCCTATCGCGCCGCCGGTGATGGAGACAAGGCCGTAGATACACGTCACGGCGCCGGCAAGTTTGAACAACATTGGAGTGCTGCCCTTATGTTAAGTACCGCTATAGCGCTGGACCAATTCCTCAATATACGCCACATATAGCTCAGCAAGTTCGGGATCGCGAATCATGAGGATATTCTCGGCGTTTTCCGTGGCACTGTGACTAAGATTGTAGCTGCCGGTGATAACCATGTCATCGGCGACGAGGACTTTGTTGTGCATGAAATCATGCACGCTGGTAGGCGTGTAAGGGGTCGAGCGCTTGCCCGCCAAACCGACCACGGCATTTTCGAAGGCGGCTATCTTCCATTCGCTGGGCTGGCCGCGCCATTGGTCAAGAACGCTTTCCATCTGCGTACGATCGTAAATGCCGCCATAGTCGAGATCGCGGTGCTTTAGCGCATCGTTCAGGGCGCCGAGAATGGCGCCCGAAGTGATCAGCATGGAACAAACCCGCAAGCGCCGTCGCGCGAGGCTGATCTGGATGGCGATTTCTTGGTCGATGGCCATGCCTTCTCCTGGGGCAAACGCCACCTTGATCATTGTCCCGCCAAGCTGCACGGCGCCGCTGTCGTGAGCGCCCGTGGTGGCGATGTCGCCGCAGGCCCAAAGCTCGGCGAAGTCGTTTTCGTAGTAGGTGCAAAGGGCAGGGGAATCGATACGAACAATATTGTTTTCCTGGAGGGTCCAGGAGTCCTCCGTCCAATTGGCGGAGCCGGTCCAGAGCGTGGCCTGAGGCGTTTGACCGTCGCGAATAATGTATTTGTGATGCATCAATTTGGGCTGATGCGGGTCGCCGCCGGTGATCGGTTTGGCGGTGATGCTCGAGCCCAAACGCTTAACAAACGCGGCCGTGCCCGGAGGAGCGGGGTCCGCCCCATTCCGAATCACGGGGCTGCTGGGCTTTCCGGCATCGTAGATTAGGCGCACCTCGACGCCCGCCGCCGCTCGATCGCGCAGAACCTGAAAAATAGGCAGGGCCAGGCCATCGCTAAAGCGAAAGTCGTAGATGGCCAGGTGCAAACTCGTCCGGGCAGAGGCTAGAAAATCGACCAGCAATGCGGCAATTGACTCGGGCGTCTGCTTGCCCTGTTCGAGAAACGTCGTCGCGATGGACATACTTTTCTCCGTAAAGCTGTTAGCTATCAGCGGTCAGCTAGGCCTAACTTGAACGATTCTAACTTTAGAGAGGAATCCTCAAATTGGCCAACTGCGATGCCTCGAAGCCCAACGGATGGCGAAATGGCAGCCAATGGCTGAATGCTGATCGCTGAAGCTACCACTTGGCTTGAATCACTGGCGGACGCATGCTAAGGTCGAAGACATGAGGCCGGCAACGGCCTTATAAAACCTCTGCGGTGTACGTGACCGGACGATTCTTTTGACGAACCGATGGAGTACCCGCGGGAGCCAATAATAAGCTCGGCGCTCGCAAGCCCACCTTCCTCGGAAGAAGTGGGATTCGAAACCCGGGCGTGAGGCGCCCACTGTACATTGCGGGTTCTCAAAAGCTCCGAAACGGCACAGGCGGAGGTCTTATTTTTTTGAATTAACATGTGTAAATATGGTGCCGCTTGGACACCCGCGTTGTGGCGTAAGTTTTTACCTAGCTTGAGGTTGCGAGAGTCCTGAATGAGACTGTCCAGGGAATTGCCTTAAGATCGCAGCTGGCGCTCAGCTGTTTGGGGAAATTATTCTCAGTCGCTGCCCGTTGTCACATAAAGGCTTCCGTTTTTTGGACCATGACTTTCTGATATTAAAGACTTTTTCCGGTTGACTTGACGGGTGAACTCGTTACCCTTTCCCTTCATGCTTATATCGCCCTTGGTCGCTGCGACTGACTATGCTGAGCGCGATTTACAAGGACGGCAATGTACATGATTCCCAAGCAGCCAAGACTCGCACTCACAAGCGCCCTGACCCTAAAGGGCACCCATCAAAAAGTCGGCGAACCGCCGGCCGGTCGGTAACAACGGGGTGCCGACCCAATCATTCCTCTAGCTAGTTTTCAAATTCCTTGGCCCCCATGAACTCTCGATCTTAATTGGCATTCGCGATTCAGCGCGTGTCATGTCGGGAAGATTGCATGTTTGCGTCCAACCGCCGGATAAGGCCCGCCCGGGGTCATGACGACCCGAATTGATAGGCGCAAGGAAGCGCAAGGGTTCAAAGAGCTGGGCGAGTGCGGCTACAGTCTCTTGAGCGGCCTTTTCCGGCATTGGATTGACGGCTGTGCGGGTTGTGCGTCAGCCCCAGGCAGCCGGGCCTGCAAGGATGCATTTGGGCCTCGATTCGGAGCCGGTTGCACACGGATAGTGCAACCGGCCCTTTTCGTTTTGTAACCCTGAGTCCGAGCCCGTGCCCGAAATTAGCAAATCGGGCGCTGACTTGGCCAAGTGTTAGCCGTGAACCCTACCTGGATTCCGTTTCTCCTCTACTCTATCCTTAAGTAATTGTCCTGCCGCACGTTATTCGCGGGTGATCCCATGCCAAACGACTTTCTCTCGCTGCTTGACCAGCGCGTCGTAATCTTTGACGGCGCGATGGGAACCAGCATTCACTGCCACGAACCGACCGACGCCGACTGGGGCGGCAAAGACCTCGTCAATTGCACCGACTGGATGGTGATGACTCGACCGGATATGGTTCGCTCCATTCATTGCGACTTCTTGGCGGTCGGCTGCGACGCCGTCGAAACGAACACGTTCGGCGCCAATCGCGTGGCCCTGGGTGAATTTGGCTTGCAAGATCATACGGTCGAAGTCAACCGCCGGGCCGCCCAGATCGCCCGTGAAGCCGTTGCCCAATTCACGAAGCCGGATTGGAAGCGGTTCGTCGTTGGCTCGATGGGCCCCGGAACCAAGTCGGTAACCTTGGGCGCCGTATCCTTCGATGAAGTCGTTCATTCTTATAAAGAACAAGCCCGGGGCCTCATTGAAGGGGGCGCGGACGTCCTCCTCGTGGAAACCTGTTTCGACATCCTGCAATCCAAGGCCGCTCTGGTTTCCTGCATCGAGATGATGCAGGAACTGGGCAAGAAGCTCCCACTGATGGCTCAAGTGACCATCGAGTTTCCCATGGGCACGATGCTCTTGGGCACTGAAATCGGCGCCGCTCTTACGACGCTGGAAACCTATCCCGTTGACGTCATTGGCATGAATTGCGCCACTGGGCCGCAGGAAATGATCGAGCACGTCCGCTATCTGAGCCAACATTGTACGCGCAAGCTGAGTTGCCTGCCCAACGCCGGCATCCCGGAGAATGTCGGCGGCCAGGCACACTTTCACCTAACGCCGGATGCGCTAGCAAGCCACTTGAGCCAGTTTGTCAAGGAGTTTGGCTTCAACATCGTCGGCGGCTGCTGTGGCACGACCCCCGACCATCTGGCCGCAGTGGTAAAGGCACTTCGCGGGGTCAAACCGCGGGCGCGAAACGTAACCTTCGAGCCGTCGGTCTCGAGCCTTTTCAACACCGCCAGTTTGCGCCAGGAGCCGCGGCCGATGTTGGTCGGCGAACGGACCAACACCAATGGCAGCCGCAAGTTCAAGCAGCTTCTCGAAGCCGGCGATTGGGAAGGCATGGTCGGCATGGCCCGCGAACAGGAGCGCGAAGGCGCTCATGTCCTGGACGTGTGCACGGCCTATGTGGGCCGCGATGAAGTCAAGGATATGCACGAACTGATTCGCCGCTATAACCAAGCGGTCACCATTCCGCTCATGATCGACTCGACAGAATGGCAGGTTCTCGAAGACGCGCTGAAACTTATCAGCGGCAAGGCGATCATCAATTCCATTAATTTGGAAGAGGGACGGAAGAAAATCGACCGCGTCGTGCCGATGGCCAAACGCTACGGAGCGGCTCTGGTCGCGCTTACGATCGACGAGGAAGGCCAGGCGACGACGAGCGATTGGAAGTTCCGCGTCGCCAAGCGCATTTATGACATCTGCACCGAGGAATTCGGCATTCCGCCGACCGACCTGCTTTTCGACCCACTGGTTTTTCCCATAACGACCGGCGACGAAACCTTGCGTCGGGCCGGCCTGGAAACGCTGAACGCCATTCGCCGGATCAAGGCCGAACTTCCCGGCGCGGGCACGCACCTGGGCCTAAGCAACGTGAGCTTCGGTCTCAATCCCTACACGCGGCAAGTGCTCAACAGCATGTACATGCATTATGCCCTGGAAGCCGGCCTTGATTCGGCTATCGTTCACGCCGCGAAGATCATGCCCCTTAATCAGATCGATGAAAAGGCGCGCGAACTGTGCCGTCGCCTAATCTTCGATGACCGCAGCGACGGCGATCCCCTACAGGAGTTGATTGCTCACTTCGATAAAGAAGGGACAAAGGGAAAGGGCGAGAAGGGAAAAAAACACAGCCTTGGCGAGACCGTCGAGGAACGGCTTAAGCAGGCAATCATCCAGGGCCGGCGCGACAGCTTGATCGCCGATCTCGATGCGGCTCGCCAATACACGCCGCCGCTGGAGATCATCAACAAGGTGTTGCTCGACGGCATGCGGGTCGTGGGCGAACTGTTCGGCTCGGGTCAAATGCAATTGCCGTTCGTTCTCCAGTCGGCCGAGGTGATGAAGGCGTCGGTCGCGCACTTGCAGCAGTTCATGGAAAAAATCGAAGGGACCGAAAAGGGCAAAATCGTCCTGGCCACGGTCAAGGGAGATGTACACGACATTGGCAAAAACCTTGTCGATATTATCCTCACCAATAATGGCTACAAAGTCTACAACCTCGGCATTAAGCAGCCAATCGAGAACATTCTTCACGCGGCCGTCGAGCACCATGCCAATGCCATTGGTCTGAGCGGCTTGCTGGTGAAATCCACCGTCGTCATGAAAGAAGATTTGCAGACTCTGCGCGAACGAGGGGTCACCTTGCCGGTGATCTGCGGCGGAGCGGCGCTGAACCGCCGCTACGTCGAGCAAGACCTGCGCGCGGCTTATGGCGGCCACGTATTTTATGGGGAAGATGCGTTTACGGGGCTGCATATCATGGATGAACTGTGCTCGAATCCCGTGCCCGTGCCCGTGCCCGTGCTCCTGCCCGTGCACGCGCCCAAGGTGAAGGAAAAGGGCACGCGCGCGGAAAAGAAAACCGCGGCGGCCAACGGCTTCCGCAGCAAGGTCTCACGCCAACTCGATATCCCCCAGCCGCCTTTTCTTGGCAGTCGCATTATCACGGATATCGATATGCGGGATGTGTTCCGCTTCCTCAATGAGCGCACCCTCATCAGCACGCAATGGCAGTTTCGCAAGAACAATGTGCCGCCCAAGGAATACGAAAGGCAAATGCGGGAGGTGGCCATGCCCGCTTTGGATCGCATCAAGCGCTTGTGCCTGGAGGAAAACATTCTTCAGCCGGCCGTCGCCTACGGCTTTTTTCCCTGTGCCGCCTCGGGCGACGACTTGGTAATCTTCGAGGATGACGGCCGAACGGAACGTCTGCGCTTTCTGTTCCCGCGCCAGGAAACGGGAGACCATTTGTGCCTGAGTGATTACTTTGCCCCCGGAGATGCTCAGGCGACGGACTATGTGGCTTTCATGGCGGTGACGATGGGACCGGAGGTCAGCCGCCGAGCCAAGGAATATTTCGAGAGCGCTCGCTACACGGATTACCTTTATTTGCATGGACTCGGCGTTGAATCAGCCGAAGCCCTGGCGGAATACTGGCACAAAAGCATTCGCGCCGAGTGGGGTTTTGGTCACGAAGACGCCGACGATGTGCGAAAGCTCTTTAAATTGCACTATCGCGGCTGCCGGTACAGCTTTGGCTATCCGGCCTGTCCGAATCTCGAAGATCAAGTGAAAATGTTTGAGTTATTGCGGCCGGAGCGGATCGGCCTGGCGCTGAGCGAGCAGTTTCAACTCGAGCCGGAACAGTCCACGACGGCGCTGATTGCGCATCATCCCGAGGCGAAGTATTTCAACGTAGGCAGCTGCGTAACCAACGCATGAATCGTTTAGCGGCGAGCCCCCGACGAGCGCGTTGGCCAACGCGCTCGCCGCTAAACGATTTGTCATTCCGCGGCCAACGATACGCACACTATCTCTTTATCGTTGCGTGCGTACATGCTCTTGTTAGCGAAGGCCGGATGGGACCAGACAATGGACCGGTTGCCGCCGAATGGCCCGGTCTTGCCGGTGGGCTCAAGAATGTGGGCCCGGCTGATCTCCTCATATCCCTTCGGCGATAGCTTGGCGATGATCAGGTCTCCTTTTTCGTTGGAAATAAAGAATCGGTCGCCGTTCGGAATAATGAACGCATTGGCCCAGCGCTCCACCGGCTCATCTTTTTCGCCCGTGGCTTTGAGCGATTCCCAGATGCGCTCGCCCGTGTCGGCTTTTAGACACCGGAGCTGACCATAGCTGCACACGCCATAGATGTAACCGTCTTTCAAATAGGGCGTGGACATGACCGCATGGAGCGCCTTGGTGCTTTGTGGTTGTTCGTTCTTGCCCTTTTCCTTCCACAGAAGTTGCTCGGCCGGCTGCTCGGAATCGAGCTTGAGCATCATCGACCCGCAATAGAACCCGGTCACAAAGAGCTTATTGTCTTCCAGGCGCGGCATGGGAATGGACATGCCGGCGTTTACCAGAAGCTTCTCCGACCAATAGGGCTTCCCCGTTTCCGGATCGAGGCTATTGACCGACTCGGGATGCCAAATAATGAGTTGGCGCTTGCCGCCTGCCTGGACGATTACGGGCGGGCAGTAGCCGATTTCCTTGGCCGAGAGAGCATGCCAAATTTCCTTGCCCGTGTCCTTGTTCAAGGCCACGACGACATGATCGGCGCCGCCGGCGAGAGTGATTACCTTGTCGCCATCGACGAGCGGACTGGCCGAAAAGCCCCACATTGGCACACCGGAGTTGAACTCTTCGGGAAGGTTCTTCGACCAAATGACCTTGCCGTCCTTGGCATCGAGGCAAAGCAAATGCCCCATCGCGCCCAAGGTGTAAACTTTGCCATCCACAATTGACGGTGTCGTGCGCGGCCCGGAGGCATAGCTGATCTCATAGGCGCAATCATATTCATGCTTCCAGATCTCCTTTCCGTCTTTATCATCCAAACAAAGTATGCGCTCCTTGCCGGCAATCTTGTTCTTGCTGAAGGGGTTATCCGGGTTCTTGACATCCGGGGCGAGCATGCGATCGTGGACATAAACGCGCCCTTCCGCGACGGCCGGACCGGCATAGCCCATGCCGATGGTCGTTCGCCAGCGAACCTTCGGGCCGTCCTTGGGAAAATGGTCGAGGATGCCGGTCTCCCGCCACACGCCGCAGCGCTTGGGCCCCAGCCATTGCGGCCAATCGTCGGCATTTGCCGGAGCCGATATTAGAGCCAAGCTAAGAAGCGCCAAACCAAGCAGCGGAGTTCTTTGCCAAGTGCCAATAGTTCGCGGGGAGGAAATCCTTACCATGTTGAGCCCTTCCGGTCGAGTGTTTGAATAGAAGTCAGGGCCTTCCGTAATAGAAGGTTTGTGCGGTGGACAGGGTTAATACTATGGTCTTACGAGATGTGCGCGGCAAATGGTTCATGAAGGGTGGGACGCATTGGCATGCTGACAGAATGAAAAGGTGACACAGAAACGGCTTGGTTACGAAGAAAGCAATCACGCCGCCGGGGCTTGCGTTTTATCGAGAACGGGTTCCAACCGGTCCCCGGTAAAGACGATGACGTAGGCGTAGTCAGTCCCCGGCGTGTGCCAGACCTGCACGGTGAATCCACCGCTGGAAATATTGTCGCCGGTCGGCAGGTGCGCGAAATTATATTGCTTGCTAGTGATGACAAACACGCGAGCAGTTACTCGTTCATTTACGAAAAGCAACAATGGCACGCGTTTGCCTTCAAAGTCCGCCAGGTCATAGTGGACCAGGAAGGCATAGTCAAACTGAATGGGCGCCACGATATTAGTGTGATAAGTTTCGGCAAACCACTGCTCCACGCGTACTTTGTCGGGAGAGTTGTTTTTGGCAAACATGGACTGGTGAATCAGGTCGAGATCGAGATCCGGGAGCGGCTTCTGCCAGAGGCTCCAAACCAGCCAACTAATTAAGAAGAGAGCGGCGGTGGCGAGCGCGCCGCGCAGGCCATGCCCGAGCCAGCGCCGGTAATAGTCGCCCCGTTCGGCGTTGAGCCTAGCCAGAAGCCGTAGCTCTAGTCCGTCCGGAACCGGCACGTGCTGCATGGCCTGGCTCATACGTGTGTGGAAATGGCGCTCGGCCTGGGCCAGGTTGCCGCATTCAGGGCAGCCGGCCAGATGGCTCTCCAGAGCTTCCGCTTCGTCTCCTTCGATCTCGCGCGTCGAAGGGCACAAGCCAGCAAGAAGACGGGCGGTTTGGCAATCCATCAGGTGCCCTCCGATGAGCCGTTGGTCAGGGTAGCCGCGGGGGACAAAAGCCGAGTCCGGAGATACCCCTTGGCTCGGGCCAGCCGCGACATTACGGTGCCCAAGGGCAGGTCCATCTGCTCGGCTATGTCGCGATAGCTGAAATCCTCGAAATAGTAAAGAATAATCACTGATCGAAACACTTCGGGCAGATCGTTCAGAGCTTGCTGAACCAGTTCGGGGTCAATTTCGGGCAAGGGTTCGGGTAGGGCTTCCGCCACTTCACCGGCGTCGTCCAGGGCAACGCAATGCTGCTGTTTGTCCGCTCGGACGCGATGCAAGTAAGCATTGCGGAGAATGCTGAACAGCCAGGGCTTGGCGCGCTCCGGTTCACGGAGCTGCATGAGATTCGCCTGAGCCTTGCAAAAGGCATCCTGCGTAAGGTCTTCCGCGTCCGCTCCCGAGCCCGAAAGCCGGTAGGCATAGCGGTACAGCGACACATAATGGTCGGCGACCAGCTGTTCGACTATCTGCCGTTTGCCGGGCAAACCCATGGGCAATCACCCTTTTCATGCATACATGAGCCATGAAACGGCCTAATTATTCCCGGCTGCGACGGAAATCGGCCCAATTGTAGGCCCGCTTCTTTTAGGCATGATATTTAATCTGCCGGTGAGATTCGTGCCAGTCTAGCGAAACACCTTGGCTGTAAGCAGGTTACGGCAGAAAAGCCGTCCAAACCCGTTCAGATATTCGGGCGCGTCACAAATGGAACTCTTGTAAAGCCAGAATTTTAGGGAATAATCCGGTCATCTTTGTATCATGTTTCTGAAGAACACCGGCCATTGGGGTCGGGTTGGTGGCACCCTAGAGATGGCATTTCAAAACGAAAGGACGGTTGCACCGTGAAGAAACTACTCGCTTTGCTAGTCGCTGCCGGCTTCCTGACCGGCGTCACCGGCTGTCCGAACAGCAGCACCACTCCTACTAAGAGTGGCACGACGACCAGGGAAACCACGAAGAAGGACCCGACGACTCACAAGGAAGAAAAGATCGAAATCAAAGACAAGCCGGAAGTGAAGGACAAACCGGAAGTCAAGGACAAGCCGGAAGTGAAAGACAAACCGGAAGTGAAGGACAAGCCGGAAATCAAGGACAAACCGGAAAAGAAGGACAAGCCATAGGCCTTCGGTAGTTGGCCCTTGAGCTTGAGAGGTAAAGCTGTGGCCTGCAAAGAATCGCTATTGGATATTTTTGTGACCCGCAACGAATTTCGTTTACTTTCTCGAATGAAGTTGCGATTATTGCGTGCTTAAACCTGGACTAATTGGGAGTCCAGGCATCTTTGTTTTGCATTCAACACTGAAAGGATGGTTCTTGTGAAGAAGTTGATCGCACTATCTCTCGTCGCGTGCTTTATTGCCATTTCGGCCATCGGCTGTGGTGGCGACACCAAGACTGGCTCCTCTGTTAAGAAGGACGGCGGCACCACTGCCTCGACCAAGAAAGAGTAATCGGATGCCGGTTTAAAAACTGTGTTGTGGTGGACAATTCAACCAGGGGGAGCCGGCCATCACCTAGTGGCCGGCTCCTTTGCATTTTATAACCGTCTCAGGCTATTGCGCCTCCCAGTTCGCCAGATCCTTGGGAGAGTTTTCCATGCGTACTCATTTGGCGTTCGTATGCGTTTCTTGGTGGCCCATCGCCTTTGCTTTGGGTTGCCGCTCGGAAGAGGCCGGAGCTAAAGAAGACCAAAGGCCGGCCAAGTCCGTCGCCGAGTGCCGTTGGGCCTCGGGCAAAATCAAGATCGACGGCAAGACCGATGAGATTGCCTGGGACAGAGCTCAACTTATCGACAGCTTTCAGGTTTCCTGGCAAAACCGTAAGCCGCGCACTTCAACCAAGGCCCGACTGCTCTGGGACGATGAGTATCTTTATTTCACCGCCGACATGGAAGACAGCGACCTGTACGCGGACATCACCGAACGCAATGGCATGACCTGGTACAACGACGTCTTTGAGTTGTTCTTCAAGCCGTCCGCTGAAAAGCTGCCTTATTACGAATTTCAGGTCAATGCCGCCAATACCCCGCTCGAGATTTACTTTCCTTCTCGGGGGTCCGGCGGCTATCGCCGTTTTGCCCCGCTTACACGTTTGGGCATGGAATCGGAAGTTAAGCTTCGGGGCACTCTCAACGACTATCGCGATAAGGATGATGGCTGGACGGTTGAGGGTCGCATCCCCTGGACCGGCTTCAAAGAGACGGGCGGCAAACCCAAGGCGAGCGACGTTTGGCTGTTTTCTCTGTGCCGCTATGATTACTCCACCGCTTTCGAGCACCCGGATTTGTCTTCCACTTCGCCAGTCCAAGGCGGCGACTTCCACCGTTATGAAGACTATGGTTCTCTGAAATTCATCGGTCCGGAAAAGTAGCTAGATGATTGCGGCAGCGTAGTCCAGTCGGTTAAACTGCCTTCCACGTCTTCCAAATGAGCCCGAAGAGCCAGTGAGGGAGCATTATTCCCACGCTGGCGGATCGGGCTCGTAAGGTACCACTCTCCTTAAGGAAAGCACTATGTTTTCTCTTCTTCGACTCAGCCCCGTCTTGTCCTTGGTCCTCGCTTTTACCTGCTCGGTATCCCTCGGCGAGGAAAAGAATAAGAAGCCCCCCGTCGTCCCGCCGCGTGAAGGCAAATCCGAGATAATCGAACTCTTTAACGGCAAAGACCTCGACGGCTGGGAAGGGCACGAGGATCTCTGGTCAGTGAAGGACGGCGTCATTGACGCCAAGAATGACAAGCCTATCAAAGTCAGCACCTATCTCCTGACCAAGCGCAAGTTCTCGGATTTTCGCCTGACGGCTAAGGTCAAGCTCGTGAAGTCGGAAATGCACTCGGGGATTGCTTTCTGGGGTAGAAACGCGCCGGAAAAAGGAGACAAGTATACTTATGCCGGCCATCTGGTCATGTTCCCCTCTGGGTGGGGCATGTACGATCTCTATGGCCGCGAAGGAAAACTGGGAGTTGACGGCGAGCCTGCCAAAAAGGTTGGCAAACAGCACGATTGGAACGACCTGGAAATCTTGGCACAGGGCAACCGCGTCCGTGTCGCTGTCAATGGCCATCTCGTCGTCGATTGGCGTGACCCCGAACCGGACCGAATCAAGGAAGCTCCTCTTGGCCTACAACTGCACTCCAACAATGAAGCCCAGGAGGTGCAGTTCAAGAATCTGAAGCTGACGACGTTTCCGGAGGACAAGTTGATAACCGTGAAAAAAGATTGACGCGTTTAGCGGCGAGCCTCCGGCGAGCGCGTTGACACGCGCTGGTCGGAGGCTCGTTGCTAAACGGCTTGACAATTTCTTAAAACCAGTTAAATTACTTTGCAGTGCAAACCAATTTGCGGAGAATCCGATGGATGCTCGACAGGCGGCTCGCACCTTGGAAGTTATTCGCACTCTCATGGAGCGGACATGCCAGTATCAATTGCTCACCGCGCGTGCCAGTTTGGTGGCCGGCTGCTTGGCCGGCGCCGGAGCGCTGTCGTTTTTGATAATGGATCCTGCTAGTCCCTGGTATTTTGGCGCCGTGTGGGCGGTGGTTTTCGCCGGCGCTCTTCTGGCGACCTTCATTGGCACAGTTTTGCGAGGGCGAGAAAGCGGTGAGCACGTATGGTCCCGCCAAGCCCGAACCGTCATCCTTGCTCTTACTCCATCGCTCATGGCCGCCACGGTGCTCACCGTTTTCTTCTTCACTCGTGGTGATCATCTGACGCTTCCGGGCATCTGGATGCTTTGCTATGGCCAGGGGGCGCTGGCGACCGCGGCTTACGCGCCCTGGCCGATTCGCTGGCTGGGGGCGAGCTTCTTGGTCCTCGGAACCTTGACGCTGTGCCTGGGCGCTGCCTCGGCCGTGTTGATGATGGGGCTGGCGTTCGGTGTAGGCCACATCGGTCTGGGCACCGCTTTACTGATGATTGAGCGACAGCAATCCGCCATCCGGTTGCATCGTTCCGTGGCTTGATTCTCTATAGAGTCGCCTTAGCAATGCCGGTTTCTTTGGCTGAACCTTCTCCTTGCGAGTGCATCCCGTGAACGCATTTAAGCGCCTGGTTGAAGACCTCGATCCGCTGCTGCACGAGCGCGGACGGCTGGCCATCATCTCCGTGCTGGCGCCAGTTGAGAGTCTGTCCTTCACCGAACTTCGCAACGCCCTGGAGATGACCGACGGCAACCTCAGCGTGCATCTGCAAAAACTCGAAGAAAAGGGCTATATCGCCATCGACAAGAGCTTCGTGGGCCGCCGGCCTTTGACCACCTGCCGGATCACCAAGGCCGGCCAGCAGGCGTTTGCCCGCTACCTCAATCACCTGGAGGCTCTCATTCGCCAGAATCGAGGGCAGGCAAGGGCGTGAATTGCCCTTAGTTTGTGCGGAAAGGAACAGAGCCATGGAAGTTCGCCTGGCCGATCATTTCGGAATGTGTTTCGGGGTCCGCGATGCGATCAAGCTGGCGCTGCGTTTGACGCGCCAGGGACCGGTCACGATTTTGGGCGATTTGGTTCACAATCCTGATGTCGTTGCCGAGCTCGATTCCGCCGGAGCGTCCCGCGCCAGGGACCCCGAGGAAGTTAGCACCCGAGCCGTCTTACTGACTGCGCACGGCACGGCCGATCGGGTCAAATCGCAACTGCGCGAAGAAGGCCATCAAGTCCATGACGCCGCCTGCCCGCTCGTCAAGCGCGTTCATTTAGCTCTCGACAAACTGATCGCCGAAGGCCGCCACCCCGTGGTCATCGGTCAGTTTGACCATGTTGAGGTCCGCGGATTGATAGGAGATTTGGCCGATTACACGGTTCTTGAAAAAGAAGAAGACCTGGAAAAGCTGTCCGGCCGGCCTCGGCTGGGCGTCGTCTCGCAAACGACCCAGCCCCTGGACTGCGTGCTTCGCCTCGTCGAGGCGCTGCACAGGCGCTTCCCAGAAACGGACATTCGCTTCATCGATACGGTGTGTCAACCAACTAAGGACCGACAAGAATCACTGCATCGCCTGGCTGAACAATGCGACACGATCGTCGTCGTGGGCGGTCCGGACAGCAACAATAGCCGCAAGCTTACGGACCTGGCCCGCCAGCTAGGGCGAACCAGCTATCAGGTCGCCGGCCCGTCCGAACTGAGACCGGAGTGGTTTCGCAACGCCAAAATCATCGGCCTGACAGCCGGCACCTCGACGCCCGATCAGATTATCCAGCAAGTCCAAGCGTGGCTGGAAGCGCTTTGAGGAGAATGGATAAAGCCAGCAGATTCAGCAAAGATAGGAAACCTGGCCAAACCTTAATCTCTCGTCATAACCCGGAAATCCGTCAATTCCGATACAGCTTTCGGTCGATTAAGAGAATGATGGCTCCCGTTATCGGTTTCGACGGTCCTGAGAAGGCGAGGATGGCATGAACGTCAAGCGCGTTGGCCTCGGTGCACTGGTGCTGACCTTTCTCGCTGTTCATTCCGCTTCGGCTCAAACACCGGCCCTGTTGGCTTCCGATTCCGGTCCTGCTTTGCGGGATCAGCCCATGCCGCCCGCCGACCTGCCTCCTCCCGGGATTGCCGGGGCTGCTCCGTCGGGACTTTCCAATTGGATCACCTACACGCGTCCGGATTGCTGTGGGCCAGTCGGCGGAGACGGCCCGATTGAGTCGGAAACCTATTTCCGCGCCGGCCCGTCATTGCCAATCGAAGGGCCGTTATTCGGGCATACGCTGGAGACTGGCTGGCTCGTTCAGGGAGGCGCCAGGATCTTGTTTTTCGATCCGCCTCAGGAGAGCGCCTGGACTCTGGACTTCAGCGTCAGCAACATCTACAACCATGGGCAACGCTCGGATTTCCCTGTAATTCTGCCCTTCGTCAACGTGCCCTCAAACAACCCTATTGTGACGACTCCGACGACTCTTACCAATTTCCCGGTGACCGTGCATGCGCTCAACCGCACGTTCGTGAATGCCGCCTTTGGCCGCGAGCTGTATCTGTGGGGAGCCGCGAACACCAATGAAACAACTTGCCGGGTAGGCTGGGACCTGGGCGGGCGTTATGGCACGCAAAAGCTGGACCTCAACGAACTCCGCCATCGCACTGGCGTGACCGGCGGCGTCACATTTTCCGCCCACACGGACGCAGAGATCCCCTGGGGCAAGGTCTTGCTTCTGGGCGGTCTTCGGCTCGAATGGGACTATATCTGGAGCGACGTCGTCCACAATGCGGATATGCAGGATTTGAATATACTCCTCACGGCCGGTGTACGGTTCTAATACTATTTCCGCGTTCCCCGCTACTCCGAAAAGAAGGGTTTTACGCAGCATCAGGCGGTATCACCCCGGTTTACGAGTGAGAAATCAAGGGGCTTGCGCCGCCGGTCGAAATGGCTTCATCATAGACAGCTATGTGTTCGCTCTTGCCGGGAGCAGGATTCAAATTCCCTACTAAATACTCGGCCGCCAAACGACAGGCCCCGGGCTTCTGGACCTCTTGGCGAAGGCGGTCCAATTCATTGCGCACCTGCAGATAAGATCGGTAGTCATTCAGCCAGCCAATGACATGTCCGCCGATGCTCAGGGGATTGAGCTCGTGCGAAAAGAACTCAGGAAACACTTCCTTGTCGGCAAGCAGATTCACCAAACTAATATACCGGCACGTTTTTAACATTTTCGTCGCGAAGTAGCCGGGTCGATTGACGTAATAGAGAACGACCGTGGGCCTGCGGCGATAGAGTAATTCCAGGCTGACAGAGCCGGAGACGGCAATGCAACTGTGAGCCAGATGAATGATCTCAGGCGTACGCCCCGCGTGGACTTCAATCGGCAGAGAACAATGGGCCAGGCGGGCCTTGACCCGTTCCGCCTGGGCAGGCTGAAGACAGGCAATCATGAAACGCACGTCGGGACGGGCGGAGTAAATGTAAGCCGCGGCTTCCAGGATCGTGGACAGGTTTTGATCGATTTCCTGATCGCGCGAGCCGGGCAACAAGCCGACGATGGGTCCGAGCCGCTCCTGATGCTGCTCGACAAAGGCGGCATTCAGTTGTTGCTCCTTCAATTCGTCGAAATAGGGATGCCCGATGTACTTGGCATCCACCCCGCGCTCGCGATACCAGGCTTCCTCGAATTGCAGCGTACACAAGACGTGATCCACGTAGCGGCGCATTTTATGGATGCGCCAGCCGGCCCAAGCCCATAGTTGCGGGGGCACGAAATAGAAGACCGGAATGCCCTGAGCGTGTGCCCGCCGTGCCACCCACCAGTTGAATCCGGGATAGTCGATCAGTACGACGGCATCAGGCCTGTGTTTGCGAAAATAGCGATTCGATTGCCAGAGCAGCATCACAAAGCGATGCAGGTTGGTGAGTACGCGAAGGAAGCCAATGACCGCCAGGCTACAAAGAGGGTAAAGCAACCGACTTCCGGCCGCTGCCATGCGCGGGCCGCCAAAACCAACGCACTCGACTTCCGCATCCAGGCTCCGTAATTCACGGATTAGGTTGGCGCCATGCAAATCGCCGCTCGGTTCCCCGGCGCTGAAGAAGATACGCATAGGCGTCCATGCCCTAAAGAATGAGTCGTAGGCGCATGAAACATCATGTTTCTTGCCTGCCGCGCGATACGAGCGGTGAGGAGATTAACAGGAAGGGTCAGACAATCGCAAGGGCGGTTTCGGACGGCTCACGAGGATCGTTTCAAATAGACGCCGCCAGTAGAGAAACGATCTTTTTTCGCCTAAGCCATTGGAGGCTTTGTTATTAGGAAAGATCGTTTCTCGACCCCCCTCACACACCCCCTGAAAGTCGGTCTGAAACGAACCTTCCACACTCCCAAGTTTGGAAATCGAGAACACACATTGAGCCGCCGGTGCGCACCTTTGACGGTCCCGGCCATGGAGGGGGCGGGGTGTGTGGGTGAATGAAATGAAACGAAAGCGCATCCCTGCCGGGCGAGCATGTATACTATACAAGCGAACATTAGACGTCAATGCTAACCGGCGAGTCGCGGACGTTTACCTGCCATTAACGCCGGGTTCGGCTTGGGGCTGCAGGCCCGGCATGGTCGTAGTTTTCTCCACCTTGCGATAGCCCAGAGCGTGCAACACTTCCAGGACCTCGCTCCAAGTGGGGAAAGGGCGGCGATTGGCCCGTTTGTACTGGTCCATCGCCTTCATAAAAATGATTTCGTCGTCGTTATAGTCCCGTTCACAAGTCGTGGGATCGACTTGGCGGCGGCGCTCCCCCTGATAGCGGCGCTCACTGCCTTCTCGGCGCTCCATTACCACGGGGATCTCGCGTTTGCGGCGATCTGGCCGATTGCGGCGATCGCCGCCCCGGCGATCCGTCACGAGTTCATTGGGAGGCTGTTCATCGTTGCTCATGGCCGTGATCCTCGTTCAAATCAGGGAGTTCTTGCTTGCGTCCGAAAACCTTAAGGGGATGGCTCTTGTAAGAACCGAGGAATACGTCCGTGCAAAAATTCCCCTGTCGGAGTATAGCCCACAAATCGAACGATACAAGTTAACTGCACAGTGAAAATCCTCCCCATACTAACGGGGTTCGGCCTTGCCCGGTTTCCGCCGTCAACCTCGCTGTTTTCCTTTTCCTCGCTATCCCGGTCGAATTACGCTGCCGATACAACCGATACGGGCGAACCCTTTCCCTGGCAGGGGCGTATTCTCTACAACTTACTATTCTGCTTGGGTATCCGTCTAATCCTATCCGCTGTCGAGATCACCATGCCCGCGGAACCGCGTTATTATGCCGCCGCTTGCCAAACGGACCTGCCCAATCCGAAAACGCGCGACGGCATCACTGGCCATGTCGATCACATGCTCGCCATGATCGATCGGGCCGTATTAGGCTACGCTCCCTTCGCGCCCGTGCGTTTGCTTGTCTTTCCTGAGTTTGGCCATGCGGCGCCTATTTATCCCACTGTCGAGGAACTCATCGATCGCCTGGCGGTCCCGATTCCCAATGAGCACACCGATCGCTATTGCCACAAGGCCCGTCAGCATGGCGTCTATATCCAAACAGCCAGCTTTCTTGAAACCGACGCCCGCTATCCGGGTCACGTCTTCAACACGACCTGCCTGATAGGGCCCGACGGCCTGCTGTCGCGCTATCGCAAAGTGCATCCCTGGATACCGTGGGAAGTCCACGCCAGTCCTCATGACATCCCCGGATATCAGGACGATTTGTTTCCCGTCACGGAGACGGAGATCGGCCGAATCGGCGCGGCGACATGCTACGACTGGCTTTTTCCTGAGGCCATTCGCCAACTCGCTCTCAAAGGGGCGGAAGTCCTCGTGCGCGTTTCGGCCTACATGGACCCGTGGGGCGCCACGCCGCCGATGGACTGGTGGACCGTCGTCAATCGCTGCCGGGCGCTGGAGAACATCGCCTATGTGGTGGCCGCGAATCAAGGGGCCCGTGCCGACTATTATCCGCCCTTCTCTTGGCCGGGGGGCAGCATGATCGTCGATTACGACGGCCGGTTGATTTCGCAAGCCGATCCTGGTCCGGGCGAAAAAATTGTCGTCGGCCCAATCGACATTCCCGCGCTACGCGCCGAACGCGAACGCCGCCGCGGCCACCACATGCTGGCCCATTTGCGTATGGAGGCTTATCCTGGCTATCAACAATCCATCTATCCCTGCAGTTTAACCGAGAGGGACAGGGTCCTGACAATCGAAGGAAACGAACGCGCTATTGCTGCGGGGAAGGCGCGTTTGGCAAGGATTGATGGCGATGTGATTGCACGCTGCGAGGCTGAATGAATTATGTAAGAGGTGTCCATTCTTTTCTTCGGCCACATTAATCGCGCACTTCTTGGTTGGAGGTATGCCGTGTCTACGCGCTCGGGCCGATTCCGCATCGTTGCTATTGGAGGATCGGTCCTGCTGTTGGCGGCCGCCGGTTGGGGGGCCTGGCTGCTGTTTCGGCCCACCGCCGACTCAAATAAGACTGAAGCAGACATGGCAGCCGTCTTGAAGACCAACAATATTGGCATCGGCCACATGGAGCATTTTGAATATGGGTTAGCTAGTTCGGCTTTTGAAAAAGTCGTCGAGATGGCTCCTGACTGGATACCGGGCCGTATCAATTTGGCCATCGCTCTATTAAACAGCCAGGGTAAGGCGGAGACAGAAGCGAAGAATCAGGGGAAGACGCTAGAAGTTCAGGGAATAAGCGATACGGACAGGTCCGTTGAAATCCTCCAGCGGATTCTCGAAGAAGCAAAAAGCAACCCAGCTATTAAGAGGAATGATTACCATCTCTATGCCCATTTTTGTTTAGGAATCATCTTTCGAGAAAAGGGCGGGCTGGAGTTAGAGGAAGCCGTGGACCACTTCGCCGAAGTCACTCGGGGCGATCCCGCGGACCCGGGGGGCTGGATCGAATATGGTTGTGGCCTTGTAAGCCTGCAAAAGTTTGACCAGGCTCGCAGGCCCCTGGAGAAGGCGCTGGAACTTGCCCCTTACAGCTTCAAGGTCATTAACAACCTCTACACCACTTTACGCCAGCTTGACGCAAATCCCGATCAACAAGCCGTTCTCTTGAAGCGAGATGACGAATTGCGCAGGGCGGATGCAGGCAGCCCCAGCAAGACTGTCTATGGCAAAATGAGTCACTACGCCGACATTATCGGGGGATTGCCCCTTAGCGACAAGGTCCCGATCGGCCCGATCCCGGCTTTCCGAAAGCAGGATAGTTTCCACGTAAAGCTCGCTCCGGATGCCCGATGGGCCACTTCAGCCGATTTCGGGCAAGGTCCGGTCGCTGACCTTCGCCGGGCGGTGCGCGAACGCTTCGGCGCGTGCCTAGTGACGCTCGATTACAACGGCGACGGTAAACCCGATCTTTTTCTGATCGGCGCCGTTGTCGAAAACGGCAACGTTCGGGATCTGCTCCTGCGCAATGATGGTGACTATCATTTCACCGACGTCACCAGGCAGGCGGGGTTGGCCGATCCCTGGCCAAGCTTGGGCTGTTGCGTTGGAGATCTGGACAATGATGGCAAGCCCGACTTAATTATCACCGGCGCGGGAAAACACAAGGTATTCCGGAATAAAGGCAACGGCGAGTTTGAAGACGTTACCTCAAAAACCGGCTTGGATCAACTAACGACTGTCTGTCTCGGGGCGGCATTAGTTGATCTGGATCAAGACAGTGATTTGGATCTGCTTCTAGCCCAGTACGCGGAAACCGTGGAAAACGCCTTGCAAGGGCTCAAAAACGACACGGCTCCGCAAGGCCCCGGAATCGTCGTCTATCTCAATAAGAGCGCAGCACCCCCCGGCAAACCGGGATCGAAAACCGGCGGCCTGATCCTTCGCTTTGAACGCGACGAGGAGACCAGCAAACAACTCTCCATTGGCCCGAAGGCGGCTATCGGATTCGCTGCGGGCGATTTCGACAAGGATCGTGACATTGACCTTTTGATCCTCGCCGATCGAGCTAGTCCTGTTGTCGCCGTCAACGATCGTTTGTTGCGCTTTCGCTGCCTGCCATTGCTGGAGTCGTTGGCCGGCTCCCGCCCCTGGAACGGTGCCTTGGTCCTCGACGCCAATCACGACAATTGGTCTGATCTGTTCTTGATTGGGCCGGGCCAAAGGCCTGTGCTGCTGTTAAACCGAAAATCCGCCGAACGAACGAGTGTGGAGCATTGGTTTGAAACCGGCGCGACTAACTCACCGCCGTTGATTCAAGCGCATGTTGTCGATGTCGATCTGGATAGCTGGCCCGATATAATCGGTCTCTCGGAAAAGAGAATCCCGATCCTCCTCCACAATGACGGGAAACGCCTTGTGCATGAAGAACACGGCTTGGGAAGCGACCTCGACTGGCCGAAGGACCTGGTAGCCGTGCTCCCCGTCGACATGGATGACGATTGCTTTACCGACCTGATCGTCTGGTCGGAAAAGGATGGACTGCAACTGCGCCGCAATCAGGGCAATGGCAATCACGGACTTTTCGTAGACCTGTCCGGGAAGCGCGATGTGGGACTGGAAATGCGTTGCAATGCCGATGCGCTGGGAACGTGGATCGTCGCTCAATCCAGTGATATCTGGAGCGGACAGGAGCTGACCACCCTGTCCGCCGGCCTCGGCCAATCGCGCCAACCGCTCATCCTGGGCTTGGGCAAGTATTCCCAAGCCGATGTTCTTCGTTTGCGCTGGCCCGATGGAATCTTGCAGGCCGAGCTCGAATTGCCGGCTTGCCAGCGTCAAAGCCTGGCCGAAGTTCGCCGCGAGACCATCTCCTGTCCAATCCTTTTCGCCTGGAACGGGCAGCGCTTTAATTACATCACGGATTTCCTCGGCGCGGGGGCTCTGGGCGAATATGGCCCCGATCGTGGCATCCGCCCGCCGCGCGGCGCCGAATCGGTCAAGATTGAAGCCGAACAACTGGCAGCCAAAGACGGCCAGTATGTTTTGAAAATCGCCCAGCCCATGGACGAGGCGACCTACATCGACCGTTTACAACTGGTTGTTCTCGATCATCCCGCCGATAGGAGCGTCTATCCGGACGAGCGCTTCGTTGACGCCGAGCCTTATGCGAGTCAGGCGCTCTTCGCTCTCAAGCCCCCGGTTTTTCCCGAAAAGGCGAGGGATCATCGCGGCAAAGACGTAACGGAGGTTTTGCGCCTTTGGGATCGCAAGACGGTGGATGATTTCGCCCATCGGGCGTGGCTGGGGTATGCCGAGGACCATTGGGTGGAGCTTGATTTCGGCGATCGTCTAGCGAATTACGGCCCAAAGGATCGGCTCGTCCTCTGCATGGCCGGTTGGACGGACTACCCTTATCCGGAGTCGATTTGGGCGGCGACGCAAGCCGGAATCGCCCTGCAAGGCCCCGTCCTGGAACGGCTTGGCGAAGACGGCAAATGGCAAACGCTTGGCGAGAGCGGATTTCCGGCGGGTTTGCCGCGCATGATGACTTACGAGGTTACAGGGAAACTAGACGGCCCGCGCTGCGTCATTCGACTTCGGAGCAATATGCAGGTCTACTGGGATCAGATTTTCGTGGCCCCGCTTGACGAGGTAATCGCTGCCAAACCGCTTGAGGATTTCTCCAGGAACGGCGCGTCGGCCGGCAAAGCGCGCGGCATCGTGACGGAGGTGCAAAAGGCGACGCTGTCCATTCATCCGTGTATGCAGACTTATTCTCCCGACGGTAAGAAACCCTTGCTCTACGACTATGATCAGCCGCAGGCCGTGCCCGTGACCCGCTTGGCCGGCAAGATGACGCGGTTTGGCGACGTGACGGAACTCTTGCGCGAGGAGGACGACTGCTTCGTGATCTTCGGCCCCGGCGAGGAGCTAGACGTGCGTTTTGATGCATCAAAATTGCCGGAATTACCTAGAGGGTGGAAACGCAGCTTCGTCCTCAGGACGTGGGGCTATTGCAAGGACTGTGCGCCCTTCACCGCCACGGGCGAGACGATTGAGCCGTTGCCGTTCAAAGGCATGAAGAATTATCCCTACAGTCCGGATCAAGACTACCCGAGGGATAAGAAACACCTGGATTATTTGAGAATCTATAACACACGCCAAATCGGGAATACAAGATAACCCCCGTTTAGCGGCGAGCCTCCGGCGAGCGCGTTGCAATGCGCCTCTGACGGGCGCCTCTGATGGGTGCCACGGGCGGCTTGTCCGCCCGTGGTGCGGAAGCACGGGCGGACAAGCCGCCCGTGGCACCCCAGCACCCCAGCGCGTTGCAACGCGCTCGCCGGAGGCTCGCCGCTAAACGGGTTGGATTTCACTTCAACGGTTTGGTGGTTTTGACGCGCAAAGTAAAGACCACTTGCCCTTCGCCGGGCATTTGCGTGATTTCCACCTGATCCAAGAACTGCAAGACCGCAATGAGTCCGTCGAGCTGTTGAATCATTTCTTCCTTGGAGATTTGATTCTTCTCGGCAAGGAATGCAATCAACGGTTCACGCCGCTCTTTCAAGAAATGACGGATCTCCTTGAGCGATAGCCTGAGCATAGGCAGTTCGCCCGTTTTGGGAGGCAAAGCCTTGGGGTCTTTGCTGGAGAATTGGCGGATCGCCTCCGGCGAACTGGCCAAGACGAGGAATCCGTCTCGAAGAGCGAAGGCGGGCTGCAGGCCGGGCGGAAACCGCGAAGAGCCGGTCAGGTAATGGATGGAGACTCCACCCTGCTTCACGGTTTTGAGTTGCAGCGGCCTTTCTTTCTCCGAGTCCGCCTGGGCGTTATACGCGAAGACGCCTAAGCGCGCCAAGGACGTTAGCCCCTCAAAAATGGTCTTATCAACCGGTGGATCCATTTCGCCAGAAGCCATTCGATAGGCAGCAACGACGTGCGGAAACCAATTCTTATTCTCGGCAGGGGGCGCGGATACATAGCAGGCCCAATCGGGGCCAAGGTAGGGAAGAACGTCCTTGAACAGGTCCTTGTCCCAGGCGGCGCTTACCGACCGGTCGAGTTTCTGTTTGGCCGTCTGACGCATTTCCGGAGTTAAAAAGTCCGCGACTGTATCGACAAGCGCCCTGATGTCCAGGCGGCCGGCCGCGCTAAACAGGGCATCGGCCGGGATCCGGTTCCAAAGCTTCGTGGGCTTGGCGGCCTCGGAAAAATAGCGACGGGCAGAGGCCGGCAACACTTCCGGCCTGGCGCGGGCGGCCAGTGTGATCACCAGGTCTTCTTGCAAATCGACTGTAAAGGCAATTCCTTCAAGGGCCTGCCAGTAGCTCAAGAATGTACGAAGGCCGGCAGCCTCGGGCGACTTGCCCTCGGCCTTGCGCTTGATCTCCTCTTGAAACGCCCGCGGGTTGACCCAGAACGCGAGGAGTTGCTTGTCCGCCCCGAGTTGGCGCAACTGCTTGACAAGAAGCGGTTCCTCCGCGGACTTCACCTTTTGGTCACGGTCGATCGCTTGACGGAGCATGGCTTCCTGCGTGGAAACGGCCAGGAGAGGGCCGCGCTGCCAGTAAAAGTTCTCTCCCTTGCTTTCCAGGCGGCAATAATAAGTGACGCCCCGGTAGGTTCGCGGGCTAATTTCCTTCAGGTCGCCCGAATCCTTCTGCTCCGCGTTCAGCCGTTCGATTAGAGTGGCCAACGTCTTTTCATCGCGAGCCCGGATCAAGATCAAGCCCTGCTCGGCTTCCGGTTGACCCAACGGGCCCGCGCGATAAGCAAACACGACCGCATCGCCGAAGATGTCCTCGAGCAACTTTGTGGAATTGACACCTAGTTTCTTTTCGAGGATCTCATCCAGGGAGAGGAGTCTCTTGAGATCCTTGGACTCTTCCAGCGGCTTGGCCAGCGGAGACTTCGAAAATTGTTCGAGAAACGGCGACTTCTGGAAGTTTGTCGCATGGCCGCGCAGGTCTTGTAGGACTACGCAAAACGCCACATCGTCCGGGACAAGTCGCAGTAATTCCTCACGGGGAGTCGCGGCCAAAGCGGTCGAACTCACTAGGCTGCCAGCCGCAAACACCAAAAAGGCGACCGGAGCCCATTGCAAGAGCCTAGGTCGCCGATCTAAATAGGAATCTGTCACGATTACGAAAGCTCCCGGGGATGGAATAGTCAACAGAATGAAATTCAATCAGAAGTTCGATCAAGAGTTGCTCTTGCCGGACGTCTCGATTGGTGGCACTTCACGCAGAAACATATCCCAGGCGCGGCGCGCCGAGTTAGCGACTGGCTTCAGGCCTTCGGAAACACCCTTCCCGGCTTCGTTGAGCGGCCCTGCGGAAGCATCAAAAGACGGCGGCAAGCTCATACTGTCAAAGGGCAGGGTAGCCTGGGCGATTGGAAAAAGCATCCGTGTTTGCTTGAGCGTCTCCTCTTTGGCTCGATTCGATAGTGAAGCAACGGCCAGCCCCGCCTCCGCCATGCTGTCGCGCGAAGAAGCAAAAGACGGTCCGTTTAATTTCGTCTCGTCGGGCTTTACGACCAGAGGCTGGTCGGTCGTTTGGTGGTTGTCCTGGTTGAGCCAACGGGGAACATAGGCGAAAGCCAAGGTGGCCACCGCTATGCTCGCAGCAAGAGCGCCGGCAACCCGGCAAATCTTCAGCCGCCGAAGCCGGTCTCGCCGGTCCGCCAAGACCTGGACGACGATTCTGTCGGTCAGTAATCCAGAGGGATTTTCCGGGCGAAGCAAGGAAATGCCGGCCTCCAGCCGCTCGGCGGCCGTTTGCCACGCGCGACACTCGTGGCAAGTGGCCAGATGCTGCTGAGCCACGGGAGTTTGATTGCCGGGAACGCCGTCGAAGCGATCTTGAAGCCAGATTTGAAACTCCGCACAGTTCATCGCTTCGTCTCCACGCCGGGCGCCGGCGCATTCTTGCCTTCAATGAGGTCGGCTTGCTCTTGGCTAATCATGCCCCGCTGGCGCAAGCGTTGTAGTACCTCTAACCGCGCTCGGTGCAGCCACGTTTTGATGGTGCCGACCGGTCGATCCAGCGCTTCCGCAATATCTTCATAGGGTTGCCCCTGTTCATGAAAGAGCACGAAAACGGCCCGATACTCCACCCGTACTTGATCGAGTGCCGAGTGAATCTCCTTGAGCAGTTCCGGAGCGTCATCGGCAACAGGGCAAGCGACGGTCTCTTGTAGATAATCGGCCAATTCCGGCCGCCGCGCTCGCTGAGTCAACCAGGTGCGACAGCGATTGACCACGATGCCCATGATCCACGGCTTCAACGGACGTTGGCCGTCCCAGCGGTGTAAACTGCGGAAGATCCGCAAGAGGACTTCTTGCGTCACATCCTCCGCATCCTGGCGATGGTGCAATAGACGGAAGCACAGACCGAAAACCTCGGCCTGGAAACGTTCCACCAGAGCCCGCACTGCCGCCGCTTCACCGCGCAAGCAGCGCTGCACGAGAACCGCGTCTTCGGAAGACACATGCCTTACCACAGCGCCAACGGATAACACTACTCGGCTGAGAGGAGAATAGTTTCAAAAAGGGCAATAGCCGGCTTTCTCGGATTAGTATATGAGAACGCGCTCTTGGCCAAAAGCGCATTGAGCCCGACGCGCCGGCGAGGGAGTCTTTGTTTCCCTCGCCGGCGCGTCGGGCTCAAAATCGTCAAATCGGCACGTTGGACTCAAAATCGTTAAATCAGGGTTGATTCGCATCGTGCAGCAAGTCGATGGTCTCGTTTAGCGAGACCTCCTCTAGCCGTTTTCCTTTACGGCGCAGGGCTTCACCGAAACGAACCGCAGTGTCTTGCATGCGTTCATGCGTTTCCGCCGAACCGCCGACCAAAAAGAAATGCTCGCTTTGCGTAATGCGCTTATGTCCATCTTTATTGTCCAGCCCAATGCCGATAAAACCGGCCACGCGGACTTCCTCGGGGCTTTCTTGCGGTGCCACTTGCGCTGCTCCTGGTCAAAGTAAAGGGGCCCAAGCCTTCCTTTACAACTATATGGGCGACTTTCGCTTGGGGTCAACCACAAAACGGGTCGGCGCTCCGTTCTCGGTCCTTGGGCCGATTTGTTGAAAGGGCCATTCCAGTTGGATAGAATAGTTTGACTTCCCAAGGAATTAATACCATGCCTTCTTCCCTGCACGACCGATCTCCGGGACGCGCAAGCTGACCGAGGTGATGCGATGGCCTCTTTGCACATCCTTAAAGGCCCTAACAAGGGCGATAAAGTTACCCTTGGCCAAGAAAAGACCACGCTGGGACGAAATCCCGAATGCACTGTCGTTATTCCCGTTAACGCCGTCAGTCGCGAGCATGCCAATATTCTGCGCATTCAGGGGCGTTACTACATCGAGGACCTGAAGAGCCGCAATAAGACCTACGTCAATAATCAACCGGTCGAAGTCCGGACGCCGCTCAAGAATAAAGACCAAATCCGCATATGCGACTTCCTCGCGGAGTTCTTCGATAATTCGCGGTCAGGAGAGGATGACGACGACCACGACGACCACGACGACCAAAGCCTGGAAGAGGGCAGCTCCACCACGGTCGAGGCCACGCTGGGGCGGGGTTCCAACCTGCAACTCGAAACTCAGCCGGCCGACCGCCTGAAGCTATTGCTCGATATTAGCAGCACGCTGAGCCGGACCCTTGAACTGGATCGCCTCCTGCCCCAAATCGTCGATAGCATGTTTATGATGTTCAAGCAGGCGGACCGCTGCTTCATCATTCTCACCGAAGATGCAATCGGCAAATCGGGCGAAGTCACCAAAAGGCTAATGCCCAAGGTCGTCAAGACGCGCCGGCCTCAAGATGAGAGCACGGCCCGCTTTAGCAAGACGATCGTCCGCCGCTGCCTGGAAACGGCCGACGCGTTTCTGAGCGATGATGCCTTGGGGAGCATGCCGCTCAACCAGAGCGTGGTTGATTTTCGAATCCGCTCCGTTATGTGCGTCCCGCTGTCCGGGGGTGAGGGCAAGCCTTTCGGCGTGATCCAGCTTGACACGCAAGACCGCAACAAGAAGTTCACGCAGGACGATCTTCGTTTGCTCAGGGGCGTGGCCGACCAGGCTTCGGTGTCGCTGGAAAACGCCAAGATGCATGAGTCGGTTGTGGCGCGGGAGCGATATCAGCGCGATATGGCCCTGGCCTACCAGGTGCAGCTGAGCTTTCTTCCCAAATCCCTGCCCAAGGTTGCCGGCTATGAATTCTTTGCCCATTACGAGCCGGCCCAGGAGGTTGGCGGCGACTATTACGGCTTCATTCCGGTTCCCGGTCGGCGCCTGGCCGTGTTGGTGGGGGACGTCGCCGGCAAGGGCGTCCCGGCGGCCCTCTTAATGGCCAAGCTCTCCTCCGACGCCCGCTTTTGCCTGCTGACCGAAGAAGATCCGGCCGCCGCCATCAATCGGCTCAACGATCTGCTTTATCAGCACACCAGCCAGATGGACCGCTTTGTCACACTGACCGCCGCTATTCTCGACCCGCGGGAAAACGTGGTCACGCTTGTCAACGCCGGCCACGTGACCCCGCTGATTTTCCGGGCCGTCACCAAGACATTGACCGACGCCATGCCCAATGAATTGGCAGGAGTCCCGCTTGGCATCATGGAAGCCCAAAACTACGCCTCTTGCCATATCCCACTAGAGCCCGGCGACTCGTTGCTCTTATACACCGATGGCGTTTGTGATGCCGTCAACACCGATGGCGTTCGCTTTGAAAACAAGGGCATTGAGACCGCACTTCATGGTAATTCCGCTCTGACTCCGCACGCGGTCGGCGAACATATCGTCAACGCCGTCAAGCACCACAGCTTGGGCCGCAGTGCCGCCGATGACATTACCCTTGTCTGCCTCGGCCGCATTCCTACTTGAATGGGGGCGGTGCTCGTTCCCCCCAAAATGATGAAGCCTCAAAAGGAGGGCCATGCTTTGCTTGGCTCCGGTCCTTCAGCACGAAAACGCCGTCTTGATTGGTGGCACTACCCGGTCTTAGCGATAAGCCTTTTACAATGTGCGCTCTACCTGATCCCGCAAACGCGCCCCGGGCTCCTCGGCGCCATGTGCTGGATTCTTGGTAGCGATCCCTATCTCTGGCTGGGGATTGCCGGTGTCCTGCTGCTCTGCGGAGTCCTGTGGTCTGCTTGGCGCCGTCCCTTCTGGAATCGCTGGCGTGTGGCCGGTTACCTCGCCTTGCTCGGCCTCGCGGCTTCGCCGCTCATGTTCCGTATCTACCCTTCCTCGCACGATAATGCGCCGAGCCTTGTCCGTTTCTGACTGCCCCTTGATGGGCCTGTTACGGTCGGATGGGGAGGAGCCACGCCGGATGTCAACTACCATGTAAACTTCCCGGCCCAGCGCTGGGCCTTTGACTTGGCCGTTACCAAGGACGCGCAGACATTCCAAGGTGCTGGAGAACGCTGTGCGGACTATTACTGCTACGGCTTGCCCGTCCTGGCGCCGTCTGATGGTTTGGTTTATTCAACGTCGGACGGTGATCCGGACATGCCGATCGGCGTCATGGGCGGCGGCAAGGACGCCGGCGGGAACCAGGTAGTGATGGAAGTAGCCCCGGGACAGTTCCTTTTTTTGTGTCACCTGCAGCCGGGATCCATCGTTGTTAAGAAGGGAGACCAAGTGAAGGAGGGGCAGGTTGTGGGACGGGTAGGCAACTCGGGAAACACCAGCCAACCCCATCTGCACATTCATGTACAGGACAGTTCCGAACCCGACTTTGCCGAGGGTATTCCCCTTTATTTCCACAACTACGAGGTAAATGGACAATTCGTGGAGCGGGGGATGCCCATGGGTGGTTTTAAGGAAGACCGCCCGTCGGGCGAAATTGTGGAGCACGTTGGGCAGCCCGCAGACAGGCCCGGCGAATAAAGGGCCCCTGCCTTGCAACGATAGGCTTCTCACGTTTCAATAGGAGTATCCCCGAAACGCCGACCGGGGGTCATTGCACGGCATCCTTGAGATGGAGCAAGGACTCGACGTATGAGCGAAATCATCACGCTGCCCGAGACGACCGTTCGGACCAAAAAGAAGCGTAAGACGCAAGAATCGACCAACCAGAAGCGGCAACCGCCCTACAACGTCATTCTGCTCAACGACGACGACCATAGCTATGACTACGTCATCGGCATGCTTCAACAATTATTTGGCTACCCGCCGGAGAAGGGATTCCTGATGGCCGAGGAGGTGGACCGGACCGGGCGCGTCATCGTCTTAACAACGTCTATGGAACATGCCGAACTTAAACGCGATCAGATTCACGCTTTCGGACCCGATCCGTACATCCCCCGTTGCCAGGGTTCCATGTCCGCCGAGATCGAGCCAGCATGCGGAGGGGACTGAAGAATCCTGAGGCCGATGCATCTCCGAAGCGCCAGCCACGGGAACTTTACAGCGAACGTACACAAGCCAGCGCGGGAAACCAAAAATCCCTCGCGTGCGCTTCGGGCTTGTGTGGGGCTTGCTATTTATTCGCCGTCAAATCCCAAACCTTCACGGTTTTATCCGCGCTAGCTGAGGCCAGGCGCATTCCTTGATCCAAAAAGGTCACCCCTTGCACCCAGGCGGCGTGGCCCTCCAACGTCTTCAGGGGTTGACCGCTCGTTGCATCCCAAAGCCGAACGGTGCGGTCCTTGCTGGCGGAGGCGAGCAGTTTTCCGCCGGGATGGAAAACCAGGCCGGTGATGGAGCTGGTATGGCCGGGAAGCGATTTCGCCAATTTACCGTCCGCCACGTTGGCGAAATGGATCTGGCCGTCGGCGCCGCCGAAGGTGATCTGTTTGCCGTCGGTAGTGAAGGCGAGAGCTAGTACGTGATTGGTCGGCGGTGGCGGCATATTTGCGAGCGGAGGCGGAGTAGCGGCAATGGACAGGGTTTGCTTTCGGGTCGCCAAATCCCACAGCCGAACAGTGCCATCGTGACTGCCGGTCGCCAACTGTTTGGCGTCGGGGCTAAAGGCCAGGGCATTGACCCAATCCGTATGTCCTTCGAGGAAGCCCTGACTCTTGGCTGTGGCCACGTCCCAGAGTTCGACTATGTTTTTCTCACCCCCCGTGGCCAAGAGTGTTCCGTCCGGAGAAAAGGCCAGTCCGCGCGCGATTCCCGAGTTCGTGAGAGTGTGTTTTACCTTGGCTGAAGAGATATCCCAGAGTAGAACCTTGCCGTCCGCGCCTGCCGAGGCCAAGGCGTCTCCATAGATGGCCAGGGCAATGACGGGTCCTTCGTGTCCATGCAGGACGTTTGGCGTCTTTTCGCCGTTGCGCACCCCCATCCAGACGTCTTTTTTCCATAGATGAATGGCCCCCTCCTCGCAAGCAGCAGCTAGAACCTCGTCTCCCGAGGCGATGGCGAAACCGGGCCCGTCCAAGCCATTGAGCGTCTGACCAAGATGCGCCTTGTCGGGCGCCAGCACAGACGAGGCGGGAGCTTGCGTATGTCCCGGTTGGGCTGAGGTACCTAGAATGATCGCACTAAGAATTGCCGCGAAGTTGCGAGCCATGGCCTAGACCTCTCAAGTGATCATTCAGCGAGGCGAACGGAGCGGATAACCACGTCCTGAACCGGGACGTCGCCATGGCCGGATTTGGTTGCCGTCTTTACCGCTTCAATCTTTTCGAGCACATCCTCGCCTTCAATAACCTTGCCGAAGACGCAGTAGCCGACGCGATCCTGCGCCTGGGCTTTGTCGAGGAAGGTGTTGTCCTTGGCGTTGATGAAAAACTGAGAGGAGGCGCTGTCGGGGACCGAGGTCCGTGCCATGGCAAGGGTGCCGCGGCTATTGGACAGACCATTGGAGGATTCATTTTTGATATTAGCCTTGGTTTTCTTTTGCTTCATGCCCGACTCAAAGCCGCCTCCTTGAATCATGAAACCAGGGATGACCCGGTGGAAAATCGTATTGTCATAAAACTGATCGGCCACGTAGCCCAGGAAATTGGCAACGGTGATGGGCGCCTTGTCGGCGTAGAGCTCGATTTTGAGCGTCCCGAGCGAGGTCTCCATAACCACGGTGCTGTTGCCGGCCATGAAAGATCCTTTCGGAATAATGTTAAGGATAGGTTGTAAAGGCAAGCGGGGCCCGACCAGGCCCCGCTATGCTTCGTCTATCATTCTAGTTTAGTTATTCTTTCGCCCGGCGGATGGATTTGATGACAACGTCCTTCACGGGAACGTCCCTGTTGCGGCCTCTGCTTTCGGTTTCAACTTCCTTTATCTTGTCAACTATGTCCATCCCTTTGGTGACCTTGCCAAAAACGCAATAACCAAACTCTTCTGGTTTGTTGCTCTTGTGGTCCAGGCCTTTGCTATTGTCCGCGACATTGATAAAGAACTGGGCCGAGGCGCTATCCGGATCATCCTTTCGTGCCATGGCAATGGTGCCGCGCTCGTTGGAGAGCCCGTTGTCCGCCTCGTTCTTGATTTCGTCCTTGGTCTTCTTTTCCTTGAGGCCCGGCTCCAATCCGCCGCCCTGGATCATGAAGTTGGAAATGACCCGGTGAAAGATCACGCCGTCGTAAAACTTGTCATCAACGTAGGTCAGGAAATTCTTGACGGTGACCGGTGCTTTATCCTGGAAAAGTTCCACTTCAATTTCGCCCATCGAGGTTTCGATAAGGACCTTCGGGTTTTTGTCCGCGGCGGACGCGGGAGCGGTGCCCAGGACAGCAAAGGCTGTCAGGAAGAGAGCCAGGCTCAAAAAGGAAAAAGGCTTCACGATAAACTCTCCTTGCTTGAGGGGTATCCGGTGCAATGGGCCGAATTGATAGCAAACTGCATCGTAACCCGAAAAGCAAGGGTCCGCTTGGGAGAATAAGGGAAGGGCACACTAGGGTAGAAGTTGGTCGGCCCGATGGACGCCGTGATATTGCAGTAGGTTGATCCCTATAGGTAACCAAGCTGGAGCTGAGGACAAAGACCCTCTGGCTCAGCTAGCGACCCCCTGCATTAGGAGATATGAGCAGCCCTAAGCCAGTTCAGGCTGCGGACTTAGACCCTCTGGCTCAGGTACCGACCCTCTGGGTCAGGACAATTGAGCAAGAGGGTCAGAGGGTTGGTCGCCTAGTGGGCCTAACTCGTTCTACGCGGTCCCACCCGCCGATGTGCTAATGGCCAGCTAGAACAGTGCTAATTAACTAGAGGCTAGTTTGCTCAACGACTCAAAACCGGCTCGGGCTTCCTGACCGACTGCGTCTCCGCGGAAGCGGCGACCTGAATCAAGGGCAAAATCTGGGATCGGCTTTCCTCAAAAGTAAACGCTACGAAGTCCGCTCCGGCCGAGCTCAGACGATCCTGGATGCGGCCGCTGTCGTCCGTGGCGCCCCACCGGCCCACGAGGATCTTGAGATCCGCAAATCGGGTGCGCAAACGCTTGCAAAGATAGCGCGCGTGCGCCAAGGCGCCGGGCGGGATCGCCGAAATGATAATCAAGGCCGGCCGCAACTCCTCGATTTTGGCAGGGATTTCCGCGGTGAGCGTATGCGATGAGAGAATCTCAAATTGGCAAGCATTCCTGGTCAGAAACAGCTGGAACATTTCCAAAGCCAATTCATCGGCCTCATCGGTCGCCGGGCAACCCAAGACGGCCACGCAGTCTTTTGAAGTCAGTTCCTTCCCCTCATCGCCTAGCTCAGTGGCCACCACAGGTGCAACAACGTTGCGGAGCGTGTCGCGCGTGGATTCGAATACGTATTTCGCATCCTGCTCGGAGAGGTCGCCGCGTTCTTCATCGCGCCTGGCCAGGACAATTGCCGGGAGCAAGACTTCTTCATAAACCGTTTCGAGCGGTTTCTCGCTGATGTGCTGTTCCACAAGTTCGACAGCTTCGTCCTGGTCGTGAGCCAGAAGCCTTTGATAGTAACTGACCTCGGGATCCAAGACGGGTTCGTCGCTCAGCAAGACGTCGAAGAATTCCAATTGTGGGACGTATTTACCCAGGACAACAAGACATACAGTAAGCGGGGTGGACAGAATAAGTCCAACCGGTCCCCACATGAAAAGCCAGAAGGCCGCCGCAACGAGCAGAGCAAAAGGAGACACGCCCGTGCTATGCCCAAAGAGCAGCGGTTCCACCACATTTGCCACTACGATTTCCAGGATCAGAAACAAAGTAAAAGCCAAAAGCGGATCGCGCCAGCCGTCCGTGGTTGCGACGCAGAATAATTCAAGCAGCCCGGCGCCAATCCAGGTTCCCAGGTAAGGGATAAACCGCAACAGGCCGCAGACAAAACCCCAGAGTGGCGCATAGCGAATGCCTAAAATCGCCAGTCCCACCATGATGATCACGCCAAACAGAGTGTTGATTAACACCTGCATGACCAGATAACGGCTAATGCGGTCCCCAGCTTCATTAAATGCCCGCGTCGTAACGATAAGGCGACCGTGACCGAACAGCCTTACCAGGCGATTGCGCAAATCCTCTCGCTTGACCAACATGAACGTAACCAGCACCAAGATCAGCGCAGCCGTCCCGAGAAATTCGGCAGCCGGCCCGGCGGCCGATAGGATGTCGCTGAATGGGGATTGCTCAACACGAACCGTTTGGACAGGTTGATCGCCCTCCGCGCCCGCGTTTTGTGCACCTCTGGTTTTCTGCTTAACAATCCCCGTGACTTGGCTGGCAACCGTTTGAAAATTGTGGAGAAAGCCATCGGAACCCGAAGTGAACATCTGACCGATCTTGTCATCTAGGCGTTGGTGAAATCCTTCCTGACTCAATTCCTTGGCGAGACTATCCATTTCCCGCACCATGATCCACATCATGCCTATGACAAGGAGCAAGGCAGCAGAGACCACGACAATGGCCGAGGGTAAGCGGCCCAGGCCCTTGCGCTGGAGGATTATCACGGCCGGGCTAAGGATAAAGGTCAGCAAGATAGCCAGGGCCACTGGAATCAAGACATGTTGTGCCCAGTAGAGGAGGCCGAAAACTAGAATCAAGGAAGCCAAGAAGTAATACGTTCGTTGAAGACTCTTGGTCGAGTCGGCTGAACCGGCCATGGTGGCTTTCCTTTGGTTGTGTATGCCGTCAGCTTGACAAAACGGCTGATGAAAGGCTGCCTTTAGGAGATCGAAAGCCCTGTCTAAGGCGGCCGGGTTCTTAAGTTATAAGAGCGAACTAACGAAAAGGCCGGGGTCGTGGAAGCATGCTGGAGGTTGATTCCTAGCTTCACTGACCGCCGGCCCGGAAACTTTCAGGCACTGACGCGCACACTAAACCGGTGGTCGGCGAAAGGCCCCACCCAAGAGAGACAGCACGGCCAAGACCAGAAAAACAAAGAAAAGGATCTGAGCAAATTCGTACGCCATGCCGGCCACAATGTTGAAACTAAACAAGCCGGCCAACAAGGCAATGATCGCGAAAGCCAAAGCAAGCCGAAGCATGATATTCCTCCAAGTTTAGGGAATGAGGGAATCACTGCGCAACGACCGGCGAGCGTTCCGGGCTCATGCCGCAGCAAAACCTTGCAAGACTAGGCCCATCGCTCGCCTCGCCAACTACGGCGATCGTGTTTGAGCGACTCTCCGATCGCTTCATAGAGCATTTGGTATGCCATAAGCGCCAACTGGGGATTGGCGGGGGGGCAAGGCGACCTCGGCTGGAAGGGAGATGCGGCTCCCTAAACATCGGGGAGTTCTCTAGAATGAAACTGAACAGGTGGTTCCAATATCGAGCACACAGGAAACCATAAATGAAACCGCTTACCGTGGTTGATCGCGCGATTACTTCCAAGCGTCTACCGGCTTGGCTAAAGCGCGACCTGCCGCGCGGAAATGAGAACTTCTTTACTCAGAATCTGCTGACCGAGCTTCGCTTAGAAACAGTTTGCGAAAACGCGCGCTGTCCCAACCGCCCCGAATGTTATGCCCGGCGCACGGCAACATTCATGATCCTTGGCAACGTTTGTACACGACCTTGCGGCTTCTGCTCCGTCCCCCGAGGTACTCCAGAACAACTGGAAGATGACGAGCCCCAGCGCGTGGCCGAGGCGGCTTTTCGGCTGGCTTTACGCCATGTGGTCATTACCTCCGTAACCCGCGACGATCTGGACGACGGCGGCGCCGACCACTTCTACCGCTGCGTCCTGGCGGTCCGGGAGCGGACGGGCGCGGTCGTCGAAGTCTTGACGCCGGATTTTCTCGGCGACAAGGCAAGCATTGATCGGGTATTGGAGGCGCGCCCGGAGGTTTACAATCACAACATGGAGACCGTGCCGCGATTTTACAAGAAGGTCCGGGGCCGAGCGGATTACCAACGCAGCCTTGACCTGCTGGATTATGTCAAGCGGCGCTCCCCCAAGACCGTCACCAAGAGCGGTCTCATGTTGGGATTGGGCGAGACCGCCGAAGAACTTCTAGACGTTTTGGCGGATCTCCGAGCGATCAAGTGCGACACGTTGACTCTGGGTCAGTATTTGACGCCAACGCTCAAGCATGTGCCGGTGGCCCGCTACTTGCCGCCCGAGGAATTTGACGCGCTGGCCGTCCTGGCTCGCTCCCTGGGTTTCGCCCATGTGGCCAGCGGGCCGTTTGTTCGCTCCAGTTATCACGCCGATGAAATGGCGGAGATTCATGCGAGCACCTATCATCCTACCTGATCTAGGCAGCACCGCTGTCCGCTTGAGCGTCTGGTTTGCCGACGTTGGGGATCTGGTGTTCGAGGGCGATCGACTTGTTGAGGTCCTTGTCAATGGCGCGACATTTGACGTGGCGGCGCCGGCGACAGGACGAGTTGTTGAGAAACACGTTTTGCCTCGTGACCTTCTACAAATCGGCCAGACACTTGGCCTGGTCGAGGTAGATCCCAAGCAAGAGGTCTAATCAAACGTGCCAAGGAGTCGCGCCCCTTTCATTTCCCTGGACGGACTTGACGGCACAGGCAAATCGACGCAGTGTCGGATGTTGGCGGAATGGCTTCGCCACCGCGGCTATGTAGTGACGGAATGCGCCGATCCGGGCGGCACCGCGGTCGGCGATGTTTTACGCGACCTGCTCTTGGGACATCGCCAACAAATGGCTTTGCCATGTGAAATGCTGCTTTTCATGGCCAGCCGGGCCCAACTTGTCGCGGAGGTCATTCGCCCCGCGCTGGAGAAAGGCAACGCAGTGATCTCCGATCGTTTTCTCCTTGCCAATGTCGTCTATCAGGGTCATGCCGGCGGACTTGATCCTGGACGGCTTTGGGAGATCGCACGCGTGGCGACGGGCGATTTGGTCCCCGACCTTACAATCGTCCTTGACCTGACCCCCGAACAAGCGGTCGCGCGGCGGGGGCGCCCGGCCGACCGCGTTGAACGGCGCGGCCGCGATTACCATGATAAAGTGCGCAACGGCTTCCTAACCGAGGCGCGGCTGGATCCGGCTCATATTCGTATTGTGAAAGCCGACCAGCCTATAGAAGTCGTTCAGCGAGCCATTTGCGAGGAGGTAGCCCGTGTCCTGGAAACGGGTCTGGGGACATGACGCCCAAGTGCAAGCTTTCGCGCGTGTGGTTGAGCAAGGCCGTCTCGCTCATGCCTACCTGTTTACCGGGCCGGCGGGCATCGGCAAACGGCTTTTCGCCTTGGAACTGGCCAAGACTTTCCTCTGCGAAGACCGGCCATCCGAACGCTTCGAAGCGTGCGACCGGTGTTCCGCCTGCCTACTGGTCGACGCCGGCAACCATCCCGATTTGCACATCACCGGCCGCCCCGAAGATAAGCTAGAAGTGCCCGTTGAAATCATGCGTGAACTCGGCCGTTGCTTTTCTCTGAAGTCCGCGCGAGGTCATGGAAAAATCGCCATTCTCGACGACGCCGATGATTTAAACGAGGAGTCGGCCAATTGCTTTCTCAAGACGCTGGAAGAACCCCCGCCGCGTTCCGTTCTCATTCTCATCGGCATCAGTGCCGACCGGCAATTGGCGACTATTCGCTCACGCTGTCAATCTGTGCCCTTCACCCCGCTGCCTCCCGAACTGATCGCGAAAATGCTTCAGGCCGAAGGCGTCGAGGATCCGGTCCTGCTTGAGCGGCTGGTCCGGCTGAGCGACGGCAGTCCGGGCCAGGCCCGAGATTTAGCAGATCCAGAGCTGTGGAGGTTTCGAAAGGAGTTTCTGAGCGGTTTAAAGCGAAAGCCCGTTGATTCCGTTGGTCTGTCAAAGAGCTGGCACCAGTTCGTGGAAGAAGCAGGAAAAGAAGCCGCTGTCCAGCGCCGACGTGCCTCTCGCGTGCTCAAGCTGTTAATGGCTTTTTTCAGCGACGCCTTGGCCATCAGTCAAGGCGGTTCTCCGCGAGCTGCCGAGAAAGATGAATTGCCGGCCTTGCAGGACTTGGCGAACCGGTTAGATCCCGATGACTTGATGAATTTACTCGAGCGCTGTCTGGAGGCGGATGAGCACATCGATCGGCGCGTCCAGCTCGTGCTGGTCATGGAAGCCTTGTTGGACACCATCGGCCAAAGGCTGCGAGTTCACTGACGATCCGAGTCCTGTTTATCGTTTCGCGCCGGCAGGGAGCCTGGGTTTCCGGGGGGGTTGAAATTAAACGAATCCGGGGCGACTCCCACTACCCAAGTCTACTAAGCAAAGGGGCCGTTCCCTAGCGCCGTTGCCCGAGGTGGACCCCGTGGATCAGGTCTTGACCCTGTTGATCAGGTGATGGACCCTCGGGACCTACAAAACGGGTCTCTGGGGCGGCTTGGGCGGTAGGCGCAGTCGATTGCATTGGACGTCAGAAGGCTCCATGCTTTTACAGCTGGACCCTCTGGATCACCACTTTGACCCTGAGGATCAGGCTCCGACCCTCTGGATCAGCGCCAATTGAGCAAGAGGGTCGGAGGGCACAAAAAGATTCCTCTCAAACTAACTGCCGTACAGGCCGCCGATGCTGGCGGCTTGCTCGCGCTGTTCCAGCCAGTCGGCGACCTCGCGGGTTTCACCAAGCAGTTTCTGCACTTGCTTGCGCTCAGCCAGAAGGGCTTGGGTCACATCCCCTGGGACAGGGCTGTAGGCGTTTTCAAGCTCCTTCAGCAGGCGTCGTTCAAGTTCCCGCTGAAATTGGCCGCGAATGGCGGGCCAGCGCAATGGCAGCAATAAGGCGATCACTAAATGCAGAATGACGAGCACGACGAGGACGATAATCACGGGCAAGAAGATGTCAAATAACTGAGGCGATGGATATCCCTTGCCCATCGGATCGAAGAACCGCCAGAGCAACTGCGCAAGCGCCGCCAGCAAGGCAAGCGGCGGCAACCAGTCGGCGAGCAATACCAAAGTTCCCTGAAGCCAGCGACGCCCGCCGGTGGGCCGCGACCATTGCTGTTCCACTTCATGAACAATTTCAATAAGCGTTTGCGAATAGCGTTGTCGCCAATCGAGCTTGGACGCCGCCTCCACGGGCTCAGCTAGCAGGTTGAGCGGGAAGCCGAAAGCATCCGCCTCGACCAGCAATCGATTGGACAAAGCCTTGCCCCGAGCGTCCAGGTGTCGCGTCGCGGCCACATCGCTGCAAGCCCGCGTAAAGGCCGCCAGGTCCCAGGTTGTCGGGGCCGCTACGGCATTCTTGGCCTTGGGCAGAAGCGGGATGCGGTCGCGCAGACTGGTGCCGACGTAGCGGACGCGCGTGAAGAGATTCAAGTAACTCGCCATCAAACCGCGAAAACGCCGTTGCCCCTCGACGGCGAAATGATGTTCAATCTCGCGCTGATAAGGTTCCAGACTATTGAGCAAAATAACGGCATTGGTCTCGGCCTCCTCGTGCAGGAAATGTTGCCAAGATTTGCTTACACGTACAGCTTCCTCCGTCAAATCGGGAGGGCAAGCGGTGATCAAGGCGCTTTGCAACTGTTGCAAGAGTTGGCTCACGCCGCGGGCCTTGATCGCCTCGATTTCCAATCGCGTCAATCCATGTTCGAGCCAGCGCAGGAGTTCGGGAAACTGTTCTCCCTCAGGCAATTGATGGTTGAGACTTAGTGGGTCGGAACGCGAGTCCTTGCCTGGAGAGCCGTTTGACTCGCCCTCGGCGGCGGCGCCTTCTTTCTCCTTCTTCTCTTGATCGATCCAGTACTGTGCACACGTTCGAAAGAGCAAGGGATCTTGAAAGCCTTCCGCCTTCAGATCGCGAAGCAGATCTTCATCGGGGCGCAAGCCGGCAGTGCCTGTGTGCAGGCATCGGTCCCATTTGTTCAGAACAAAGGCAAAGGCCCGCCGGCGGCGCTGCTGAAGAAACAGCTCCCAGCCTAATTTGTCGTGGTACTTTTCTTGGGATCCCACGTACAAAACAACATCGGCCACCGGCAATAGCGCTTGCAGTTTGTCCCGGTTGGCCAGGTCGTTGCTGTCTAGGTCCGGCGTGTCGACTATGATTTTTTGTACGAGACCGGGCCTGTCATGAGGCGCGAGGCGGCAATGGCGAAGTGCGGGATCGAGTTTTTCGGGGCGAACCGATTCGTGATAGTAGACCACAGGATCGCGCGTCGTGGGTCGGGTGAACGAAGCCTGGGCGATCGCGCCGCCGGCCAAGGCATTGAGGAGCGTAGACTTGCCAACCCCCGTGCCGCCCATCAACATGATGACGAGCATGGGGCGATCCACGTCAAGTGCCTCCGCCTGGCGATGCAAGTCGGTCGCCAGTCCTTCCAGAGTGGCCCGTGTAATAGTCGACAAGGGATAGCGGTGATCGGATAAGTCGAGCCAGTTGCGTAAACTGCGCTGGAGTTGGCATAGGGCGGGCGCCAAAGTGCGCAAGAGAGGTTCAGGAGCGGCAATGATACTTGTCATGGAACCGGCGCCTTCTCCTTGGACGCGAGCTGTTGACCAACCGCTGCCTGCAACTGCTGCATGGCCGCAGGCAACCGCCGTAGGGCTAACTGCAGCCGTTCGTAAGCCGACCCGCCCGTCGCCGGCCATTGGATCAGCCATTCGGCCAACGGGCCGGAAATATACTGGGTCATCAGCGCCATTTGTCGCTGCCGGGCCGACTCACGCTGGGTTTCCACGTAGCCCTTGCCCATGAATTCCACCAGTTGTTGCGTGATCGATGCGGCCAACGGAACAAGGATGATATCGTGCCACAGCGTCGTCCCACCGGCCACGAACGCCCCGGCAATCGCCCCGGTATCCATGACGAACTTCATTCCCCGCAGAGTATTCAGGCGTGCTGGGCTTTTCTCCATCTCCTCGTAAATCGACCGGGCCGTTCGATCGACCTCTTCCGCCAGACCTAGCTGAAAGCCTCGAAATCCTTGTTGGAAGCGTTCGAGAGCCTTGTCAGCTAGGCCGTTGAGAAAACCTTGTTCGATGTGCGCCCACAGGGGATGGCTCCCCGCGCGTCGGACCGCTTCCTTGCGCAATAGATCGAGCCAGCCATCGAGTGCCTGTTCCAGCGTCGCGGTTTCGGGCAAGGCGGCGCCCTCCGGCCGAGTGAGGGCCTTGGACGCCCATCCTTTGAGAAGCCGATAGGGCGTTCGTAAAACCCAAAGAGCGCTGCTCACCACTTTGCCCACGCCCGGCAGTTCCAGCAGGTCGATTAGTCGGACCAAGGCTTGATCGAACTGCTGAAATTTTTCACTTTGAAGGTATTCGCGCTGATAGCGGCTATCGAATTCCCTTTCGCCCGTTTGAACGATTCCGCGCCACCCCTGGAGCGCGGCCACATCGCTTTGAGCCGAGGCCAGCAGACTTTCCGTGTGCGATGACAGAAATTGAACGGCGCCGCGCAACGTCCGTTCACGGGCTGCCATGGCCGGCCGGGCGATCACCGCGACCTGATTGAGCAACGGAATGCGATGGCGGGGCGCCATCCGGGCCGGGTCGGACAACTCCTCCGCCGTCATGAAAGGGACGGCCAGGCAGGACACAACTGGACCGGGCATTCGAGCCAGGACTTCACGCTGGAAGTGGCCGACGATTGCCGGCGTATCAGCCTCCTTCATTTTCATCAGGCAAACAATTACCGGCTTGCCGGTTTGCAGCAGCAGTCGCAAAAACTGCGTTGGCACTTCGTCGTTATAGCGCTCGTCCGAAGCGACGTAGACGATGATGTCCGCCAGGCCAGCCACCTCCAAAAGGCGCGGCACGTAGCCGCTCGCCGCCCAGGTGGTCATGTCCGGACAATCCCAGATCACCAGGTCCTTCAGCAAATCGAGGCCGCCGACGTCCGTGGGAACCTGGCGGATCTGGTAGACATCGGCGTCCAGATTCGCCGGACCCGGTTCGGCCAGGCGCTGCAATGGGCCAAGAAATCCATAATGACCGGTCCAGGCGATGACGCCGTTGCTACTGGCATAGGCAATGGGGTGGCGGGTGAAGCCGGCTTGGGGATTGGCCTCGGCTGCCGATGCCCCGCTCAGAAGATTCGCCACCGTGCTTTTGCCCGCCCCCGCGCCGCCAACCACCGCGAGATGGAGCGGTGTCGCCGGTTGGTCATCCAAAAACGGTCCAATACAATCGCGGACCAGGGCGGCCGCCAAGCGCAATTGGCCTGCCTGCATCCCCTGCGTGCCCTGCGCGCGGCAATGCTCCTCGAGCCAGGCGAGGTCGTCGGCAATCTGGCTGGTCAAGGAACGCGTGCTCAGGTTGGCCATGCGTGCGAATCCGTTTTCCGTAATTCGTCGTCCGCTATGAAGGAATTCGTCGGAAAAGGAGAACTATGGTGAAAGTGAAGTGATTTTAGCGAAAGTTACTCAAGACCGAAATGCCGTTTGGCCGAGCGGCGACGGCGCCCGATCCAGTCTAAACGCATCAAGCGGAATTGTCGGCTTTTTCCCGACCATCAGTTCCGTCATCACCAGGCCCGTCGCTGGGGAAAGCTGGATCCCGGATCGAAAATGTCCGGCTGCGACGAACAGGTTGTCAATTCCGGCCACGCGTCCCAAAAAAGGCAACCCATCCGCACTGCCCGGCCGAAGACCGGCCCAGCAGCGTTCCACATCGGCGTTGCCCAGCCCAGGGACCAGCGACTGGGCGAATGCCAGCAGCCCTTGAATGGCCGTCGCCGTGGTCCGATTCTCGAAGCCCACATCCTCCTCTGTTGAGCCGACCAGCACACGGCAGTCATTTCGGGGAACAAGGTAACGTTTGCCCTGGAGAAGAATTCGCGTGAGCAGCGGTCGGCCTGTGTTCAAGAGGGCAATTTGTCCACGGACGGGATGAATTCCTGCGTGAAGGCCGACTTGACCTAACAAGCCGCCCGTCCAGGCGCCCGTTGCGATCAAGAATTGGTCAGCCTCGATTCTGCCCTTTTCCGTAATGGCCGCGACTATGCGACCCTCCTTGCGCTCGAAGCCCTGAACGGCGTGGTTAGGCGCCAGCTTTACGCGGCCTTCACACGATGCCAGCAAGGCTTGAAGATGCCGCGGATTGCGTACCTGGGCCATTCCTGCCAGAAAATATGCCGGCGAGCAGCCGGAAGTTAGGGCGGGTTCCAGCCGACGAATTTGACTGTCCCTGGCGTGGACAAACTCGATTCCTTCCTCGCGCCAGTTCTGGACAATCGCTTCGTCGTCGTCTTCTAACCATTCGAGGCCGCCGCAAACGAAATAGCCATTGTCTAAACCGGTTTTTTCGCGCAGTTCGGCCGAGAGGCCCGGATACATCGCGGAACTGAGCGCTCGCAGCTTTTCGTACGGGGTCGATGTGCGGTCCGGATTGCCGGGTGGAATGATCCCCGCCCCGGCCCAAGACGCTTCCTTGCCCATTTCCCCTTTATCGATAACGGAAATGGAGAGGCCCTCACGGGCCAAGTAATAAGCAGTCGTCAAACCGATGACGCCGCCGCCAAGGATCAGGACATCGGAACGATCGGACATAAGGATGTTATAGCGGAAGATCAGCCAGGGCTAAACAACCGACCCTCTGACCCTGTTGCTCAATTGGCGCTGATCCAGAGGGTCGGAACCTGATCCTCAGGATCAAAGTGGTGATCCAGAGGGTCCAGCTGCAAAAGCGCGAGCCCGTCTGACCTCCAAAGAGTGTAACTGCGCTTACCGCCCAAGCCACCCTGGAGACCCGTTTTGTTGGTCCAGAGGGTGGTAAGGTGATCCACAGGGTCCGGCTACGGCAACGGTGTTTCCGAATTAAACCCCTTCCGCGGTATACTCGGGCAGTCGGAGCCGGCCGGGATTTCGTTTCATTTCACCTCCCGGACACCCCCCTGTGGGGCGATTGGCGTGGAGAATACGTCTTGTGTGATTGCCTAAATGGCTCCGATCCCCTACCAGAGCGTTGGGAGGCCGCGAACTCCGGTTCACCCCTTCTGGCTATAATCGGTTGAGAAGTAATCCGGTGTATCGTACGCTTTTGACAACGTTGTAGCTCCTATTGGGTTTCCTTTTCACGAAAGCCCCTCATGCCGGTCCCGCGCGAAATCCTCGCCCTTGTAGATCGCTTTCAAGACAATGCCGACGAATATCTCTCCGGCCCTTACAACGAGACGCAAGTCCGCCTGGACTTCATCAATCCCTTGTGCGAATGCCTCGGCTGGGACATGGATAACAGGAGCGGATACGCTGAGGCGTACCGGGATGTCATCCATGAAGACGCGATCAAGGTAGGCGGAGCGACCAAGGCGCCCGACTACTGCTTCCGCGTCGGCGGCACGCGGAAGTTTTTCCTGGAAGCCAAGAAGCCGTCGGTCAATCTCAAGAACGATCCCGATCCCGCCTACCAGCTCCGCCGATATGCCTGGTCGGCCAAGCTACCCCTATCGATCCTGACCGATTTTGAGGAATTCGCCGTCTACGATTGCCGGGTCAAGCCGGCTCTGGGCGATAAGGCTTCCGCCGGCCGCATCCTCTACCTCAAGTACACCGATTATGCCGAGCGCTGGGACGAGATCGCCGGCGTCTTCGCGCGCGAGGCCATCCTCAAAGGCTCGTTCGACAAATACGCCGAAACCAAGAAAGGCAAGCGCGGCACCGCCACGGTTGATGCCGCCTTCCTTCAAGAGATCGAAACCTGGCGGGAATTGCTCGCCAAGAACATCGCTCTGCGCAATCCCGACCTCAGCCAGCGCGAACTCAACTACGCCGTCCAGGTCACGATTGACCGGATCATCTTCCTGCGCATGTGCGAGGACCGGGGCATCGAAACCTATCAACAACTGCGCGCCTTGCTCAACGGCCCCCAAGTTTATGGCCGGCTCAAGGAACTCTTCCGCAAAGCCGATGACCGCTACAATTCCGGCCTCTTCTATTTCCACCAGGAGCCCGACCGCGAAGCACCCGATGAACTGACGCCCGCGCTGACCATCGACGACAAGCCGCTAAAGCAGATCATCGGCGGCCTGTATTACCCGGAAAGCCCGTACGAGTTCTCCGTGCTGCCTGCCGAGATTCTGGGCCAGGTTTACGAGCAGTTCCTGGGCAAGGTCATCCGCCTGACAGCCGGCCATCAAGCCAGGGTCGAAGACAAGCCCGAAGTCAAAAAAGCCGGCGGCGTCTATTACACCCCGGCCTACATCGTCGAATACATCGTCAAACACACGGTCGGCAAACTCCTAGGAGAGCCGGGAGCGTCAGCGACCGGAGAAACCTCGCATTCAGCGACCGGAGAAACCCTGCAAACAGCGACCGGAGTCACGCCCAAACAAGCCGCCAAACTCCGCATCCTCGACCCCGCCTGCGGCTCCGGCTCGTTTCTCCTGGGCGCTTACCGCTATCTCCTCGATTGGCACCGCGACTGGTATGTCAACGACGGCCCCGAGAAACACGCCAAGGTTCTCTACCAAGCCCCCGGCGGCTATCGGCTGACTACGGCCGAGAAGAAACGCATCCTGCTCAACAACATCTACGGCGTTGATATCGACCCGCAAGCCGTCGAGACAACGAAGCTCTCGCTCCTCCTCAAGGTCCTGGAAGGCGAATCACAAGAAACCCTCGCCAACCAGCTCCGCTTCTTCCACGAACGCGCCCTGCCCGACCTGTCGGGCAACATCAAATGCGGCAACTCCCTCATCGGCCCCGATTTCTACGACAATCAGCAAATGCAACTGTTCGACGAGGAAGAACGCCTCCGCATCAACGTCTTCGACTGGAACGAGGCGTTTCCCAAGATCATGAAGGCGGGCGGGTTTGATGCGGTGATTGGGAATCCACCGTATGTCAGGCAGGAATCACTCTCTGCTTCAAAAAGCTACTTCGAAAGGCACTACGAAGCCTTCGATGGTGTAGCCGACCTCTACGCCTATTTCATGGAGAAGGGCGTGAAATTGTTGCGCGAGGGAGGGCTCTTCAGCATAATCGTTTCGAGCAGCTTTCTTCGGGCGACATACGGAGAGCCGCTTCGGCGTGCTTTGAAAACTCATGCTGCTGTCGTTCGCATTGTTGACTTTGGAGGTTTGGCGGTCTTCGCGAATGCCAAAGACACTTATGTTTGCATTCCACTCCTTGTGAAGGGTGAGAACCATTCAACAGTCCAAATCTCGAAGGTGGAATCTCTAGATATTCTCAACTTAAGCGAGTACGTATCGGCCAACCACATGACTATACCGCAAGGTCGGCTTTCGCCCGAAGCCTGGGCACTAAAATCCGATGAAGAGATTATGGTATTCACCAAGGTGATGGAAGCTGGGAAGCCACTCGGCGAATATGTCCAGCGCAAGTTTTTTCGCGGCCTTTTGACTGGCCTAAATGAAGCTTTCGAAGTCAGTGATGAACAAATAGCGGACCTCACAGAATCATCGCCCGCAAGCAAGGCGATCATTAAACCGTTTTTGGGAGGACTGAATATTCGGCGTTACCATTTGAACGATGAACGCCGAAACCTTATCGTTATTCCGTGTGGCTGGACCCGCCGCGAAATGGCCAAAGGCTTAAAGGGTTTGCCCGACCAATCTGAGCGGGAAGCTTGGAATTGGTTCAGCCGAAAGCATCCGGGCATTGCCAAACATCTAACCCCGTTCATGGACGCTTTGCGGAGGCGAAAAGACCAAGGAGACTACTGGTGGGAACTTCGCCCTTGCGACTATTACGAGTATTTGGTTTTACCCAAAATCATTTTCCCCGATATCTGCAAAGGCCCTCGATTCTATTTGGACGGGACTGGCACTTACCTCGCCAACACCGCTTATTGTCTAGGAACCGATGACCTTTACCTGCTTGGTATTCTGAATAGCAAACTGTTCTGGTTTGCGATCAGCAACATTAGCATCCCGTTCGGCTCGCGCGCAGGACAGTACCGCTATCGACTCATTTATCAATACATGGAGAAGGTGCCGATACGGGTTATAGATGCCACCAACTCATCCGACAAAACCCGCCGCGACCGCATGGTCTCCCTAGTCGAGCAAATGCTGGCCTTGCACAAGCAACTAGCCACCGCCCGCACGCCGCACGAAAAGACCTCCCTGCAAATCCAAATCGCCGCGACCGACCGCCAAATCGACCGGCTGGTGTATGACCTCTACGGGCTGACCGAGGAGGAGATTCGGATTGTGGAGGGAGGCTAGCCTCCTCGTTCCCAGGCTCTGCCTGGGAACGCACTGCCGGAGAGGCTCCGCCTCGTGTGAGAATGTTGGGAGAATTAAAATGGTCTGCTTGTGGCACCACACTATCGAGGCAGAGCCTCTAATGCAGTGCGTTCCCAGGCAGAGCCTGGGAACGAGGGGGCGAGGAAGCATCCTATGACGCGTAGCCGATACCGCATCACTGAGCCTAACCAGCCGCACTTTCTTACGTGCACAGTCGTGGCCTGGTTGGCGGTGTTCACCCGGCCCCAAACCGTGCAAATCGTTTTGGACTCGTGGAAGTTCCTCCAAGAAAATGGTCGCATAAAACTCTACGGCTACGTCATTCTGGAAAACCATCTCCACCTGGTCGCTCAGGCGGAAGACCTGGTCAAGCAAATCGGCGACTTTAAGTCCTATACGGCTCGCCGCATCATCGATTATCTACGAGAGCAGGGGGCCAAGACTCTGCTTCAAGAACTGGAGTTTTACAAATTGCGGCATCGCGGCGATTCGCAACAATATCAACTCTGGCAAGAGGGCAGCTATCCGCAACTGATTCAAGGGGACGTGATGCTTCGGCAAAAGATCGAATATATGCACGATAATCCTGTCAAGCGTGGGTATGTGGATGATCCGGTTCATTGGCGGTATTCGAGTGCGCGGAATTATGCGGGTTTGCCGGGGTTGGTTGACATCGTTAGGGATTGGTAGGCTGACGAGGCGGAGCCTCTCGGGCAGTGCGTTCCCAGGCAGAGCCTGGGAACGAGAGGCGGGGCGCCACCCGCACGCACGCCGCACAAAAAAACGTCGCTGCAACCGCAAATCACCGCGACCGACCGCCACATCGACCGGCTGGTATATGACCTGTATGGGCTGACGGAGGAGGAGTTCAAGACCGTGGAAGGCGGTCTATAGGCTTCCCAATCAGGCTGTCCGCGAGTCTCTGTTGGCCCGTTGAAGGGGGATTTTATTTTGCCAATAGTTTTGTTTTGCCAACAGACCGTACCCCGGTATTTTACTTGCGGGCAGTCATTGCACCTTCTTATTTGACAAACGATGAATCAACGTCCACTCAGTTTCCGAGAAATCTTGCAATGGGCAGACGCCTACCGCGAGCTCACGGGACAATGGCCTCGCGTTAATAGCGGGGAAATTCCCGGTACTCATGGTGAGAATTGGCGAGACGTAAATCTGGCTTTGCGACAAGGGCTTCGGACCTTGCCTAAGGGACCTTCCTTGGCCCAACTGTTCGCTAAGGAACGAGGAGCGCGGGATCCGGCTAACCTGCCGACGCTGTCGATCGAACAAATCCTCCGGTGGGCTGACGCACACTATCAAGGCGCCGGCGCCTGGCCAACCGCCAAGTCAGGCAAGATCCCGGAAAGCTATGGCGAAACTTGGGCTACGGTTAGCGACGCATTACGTGCAGGAAAACGCGGCCTGCCCGGCGGCTCCTCCTTGGCTCGCTTGCTAAGCGAAAAGCGCGGCGTTCGCAATCGAAGCAGCTTAGAACCTCTCACAGTGCCATCCATCCTGTCCTGGGCGGACGCCCATTACGCATCCGGTGGCAACTGGCCTAGCAGTCAATCCGGGCCGGTCAAGAGCGCTCCCGGAGAGACTTGGATGGCCATAGACGTGGCTTTACGCTATGGAAAGAGAGGCCTTCCCGGCGGTAGTTCTTTGGCTTTCTTACTTGCGGACCGGCGCGGAGTCCGCAATGTTTGGACTCGACCCTCTTTGACTACCGATCAAATACTGGCATGGGCAGATGCATCATATAAACGAACCGGTCGTTGGCCGCGGGCAGCATCTGGACCTATTGCCGAATCCCCAGGTGAAACGTGGCGAGGGATTGATCACTGTCTGCGCCGGGGCAGTAGGGGATTAGCTGCAGGCTCATCCTTAGCAGACCTGTTAGAGCAGGCACGGGGCGTCAGAAATCACTTGCGCGTTGGGAATCTCACCGTCCGCCAGATTCTGATTTGGGCTGACGGTCATCGTCGCCGGCATGGCGTTTGGCCGACCCATTTGTCAGGTCCTTTGGTTGACGCGCCTGGAGAGGTATGGAACAACCTTGACGCAGCTCTGCGCCAGGGGCTAAGAGGCTTGCCAGGCGGTAGTTCGCTAGCTCAAGTGCTGGCCAGCCGCCGGGGCCGGCGAAATATCCAAAATCTGCCCCGCTTGTCGAAAAGGAAGATCCTGACTTGGGCGGACGAGCATTTTACTAGGACGGGAAATTGGCCGGACAGGGGTTCTGGTTCGATTCCAGAGGCTCCGGGTGAAAGTTGGCAAATCATTGACGATGGCCTTCGTAATGGGAAAAGGGGCCTGACCGGCGGTTCATCACTGGGTCGGTTGTTGGCAACTAAGCGTGGCGCCCGGCCAAGGCGTCATTCGCCTCTGTTGACCGAGGAGCAGATTCTGGTTTGGGCCGATCTTTATTATCAGGAGGCCAAGGATTGGCCGAAACACACTTCAGGTCCTGTAGCCAATGTTCCAGGCGAGACCTGGTCGCGCATAAACCGGGCCCTCAAGGACGGCATGCGAGGACTTCCTGGCGGTTCATCGCTGGCCAAATTGTTGTCGGAAAAGCGCGGGAAAATCTATTGGGCGCGAAGGATGGCAAACGGCGCTGCGCGTTAGGGCCCCACGGGAGCTAATCCTCGACGGCAAAGCCAGGCAATCCCGCCACGACAGCCTGGTCGCCTTCGAGCAAATGCTGGCGTTGCACATGAAGCTGGCCACCGCCCGTGCGCCGCACGAAAGAACGTCCCTGCAAACCCAAATCGCCGCGACCGACCGGCAAATCGACCGGCTGGTGTACGAGCTGTATGGGCTGACGGAGGAGGAGATTCGGATTGTTGAGGGGACGGACGGGAGGTAGACAGGCCCAGGATGTCGACTCGCCGAACTTGGCTCAAACAAGATCACACCTTATTCTTCTCCCTGCTCACGAGGTCGCTGGACAAGTTCATTGAAATGATTCAAGTACTCAGAATGAACGCCGGTCGCAAGGTTAGTACCCCTTCGCCTTATCCACCACACAAAGCAACGGCTCGCCGGCGGCAAAGCGGCGCACATTCTCGCGCCACACGCGCCAGATGCGTTCCTTGGCATCGGGCGAATTGCCGCCGACGTGAGGAGTGACGACTACGTTGTCCAGCTTCAACAACGCGTGACCAGCAGTCAGCGGTTCGGGATCCGTGACATCCAGGCCGGCGCCGGCGATCTGCTTCTTTTCCAGGGCATCCACAAGGGCAGGGGTGTTTGCGAGGCCGCCGCGACCAACGTTAATGAAGTAGGTCGATTTCTTCAGCGCTGCAAATTGCTTCGCGCCCATCATGCCGCGCGTCTCGTTGGTAAGCGGGCATGCCAAGACGACGACATCGGCCTGAGGCAGCAAATCCATTAGCTTGGCAGGCTTATCGAGGCTGAAAACAAACGCGGGCCGTTCCATGTCCTTGGGATCAATGGCCCGAACGCGCATGCCGAACGCATCCGCCCGGCGGGCAATCTGCGTGCCGTTGCCGCCGAGGCCCACCAGCACCATGGTCTTGCCATGCAGTTCTTGCTGGGTGGTCTTGGGCTTTTTCCAGGCGGCTTCACTGGCCTCGCCAGGCAAGACGCCGCGGAGGCCGCGCGTCAGGCACAGAAGCAAGGCAAATGCCTGATCGGCGACATTGGGTCCGTGGACGCGTTGCATGTTGGTCAGAACAACATTGCTTTGGACCACTTCGGGGATCAATTCCTTGTCCACGCCCGCATGGCCGGATTGCACCCAGCGCAGGTTCTTGCCGGCTTTAATAATGTCGGCCGAGCAATAGCCCAACACGGCATCGGCGTCCTGGACATTCTTGGCGGCGTCCTCGGCTGTTTTGACCGGAATGAACTCGACCTCCGGCGCGACGCGCTTGAGTTCCGCCAAGCGAGCCGGCATCAAGTTAGGCACGACGATGCGCCGAGGCGGCTTCCAGCCGGCGGTGTCCTTGGTCGGCGAAGGGCCCTCGTAAATGCCGAAATCCTCACTCAGGTCCCAGGGGGCAATGCGGCCGGTCAATTCCGCAAAGACGTGTTTGACGTTGTCGCCGGCGGGCGTCGTTCCGGTCCATTCTTTGTACCAAGGGAAGTTGATGTCCTTGATGAGATCATCGACGTTTTTGTCGGCGTCGATTCCCTTGCGGACATAATCGCGGAGTTCCACAAAGTAGCGTTTTTGTTTTTCGAAGAGGTCCCGGCCGGCGACCGGACCATGACCGGGGCAAACCAAATCCACATCCAATTGCTGCATGCGTTCGAGAGCGCGGATCCAGGACGCGGAGTCGGAATGGCCCATGAAGTTGAAGGCGCCGTTGACGCAGGCGTCGCCCGTGCAAAGAATTTTGTGATTGGGCAGATAGGCCACGGCGTCGCCGGCCGTGTGGGCATGGCCCATAAAGCGAAACTCAACGCGCTGGGCGCCGTCGTCCAGCACAAGTTTGTCATCAAAGACGAGGTTGGGCGCCTTGAGCTTGCTCTCGGCAACATCCTTGCGGCCTGCCGGCCCTTTGCCCGCCTCGGCAAACTCCTTGGGGCCGTCAATCCGCAGCAAGCGAGCGCAAGCGGCCTGGGCCACGATGCTGGCGCCCTCTTTGGCGAAGACGGCGTTGCCGTACGCATGGTCGCCGTGATGATGGGTGTCGAACACATAGCGGATCGGCTTGTCGGTGGTCATTTTGATTGCCTCAATCACGTCGCCGGCTTCCTTGGGGAAGTTGGCATCGATGACGACGACGTAATCCTCGAACACGACCCAAATATTATTACTGCCGCCGAAGACGACGTCTTTGTCCGTGGCGCTAATCGACGAATAGCGGAAGAAGACTCCCGGCGCCACTTCCTTAACCTCGTTGAACTTCATCCGAGGCAGATCGGCGGCAGGCGCGGAACCGGTAAACAAACAGAGCAGGATCAATGCGGCGGATCGCATGGGAATCTCCTTTGGAACTAGCGGCATATTGCAAACACTGTATAGGTCTGACCAGGCGCTCGCAACAAGATTCGTTTAGCGGCGAGCCTCCGGCGAGCGTGTTGCATCGCGTTCGCCGGAGGCTCGCCGCTAAACTTTTAGGGCATTCGGTAGAATGAGGTAATGGACGCACATACGCTGGCCTTGCTCGAATTCGATAAGGTTCAAGAGCTGCTCGCCGGCTATGCCGCGAGTTCTCTTGGAAAGGAACTGGCCCGCCAGGTCTGTCCGAGCAGGGATGCGGAAAAAATCCGGCATGACTTGAGGCTGGTGATGGAGATGGTCGCCGCTCTGGGCATGGGACAATCGCCGCCATTCGGTGGGCTGCACGACGTCCGCATGCTGATTCGCCGGGCCGCCATCGGCTCGATGCTGACGGCTGAGCAACTCCTGGAGGTTTCCGACACGCTGGCGTGCACCGGCAATATTTACCGGTATCGCATGCGGCTCGATGAACGTTTTCAGGGCCTGGCCGACTTGCTAGCACCCATTGAAGATCTGGGCGTCGTCGCCAAAGCGATTGCCGGCTGCATCGACACGCGTGGCCACGTTCTGGACATGGCCAGTCGGGAATTGGCTCGCATTCGCCAACAAATGGCCGAAGTTGACGACCGCGTGCAAAACCAGATCAAACGCCTCCTTCGTGACCCTGAATTGCGCAAGATTTTGCGTTATCCGAATGCGACGGTGAACGGCGACCATTATGTTCTTCCGGTGGCCGTCAATCATCGCCATAAGCTGCAAGGCGTCGTCCATCGGACCAGCAGCACAGGTGAAACGGTTTTCATCGAACCGGCAGGCGTGGCTAGCCTTAGTGCCGAGCGATCGGTCTTGAAGAGCGAGGAGGATCGCGAGGTTCGCCGTATCCTGCGCCGCCTGACAGCGGACGTCAGCAAGGTGGCAAAGCCGCTTACATTTGCGATTGACCTGATGGCCCAGCTCGACCTCATAACGGCCAAAGCCCGCTTTAGCCGTGAGTACGACATGTACGCCCCCGACATCAATACCGAGGGCCGACTGTGGCTGCGCCAGGCCCGCCATCCGTTGTTGGAGCGCCTGTTTCGCAATGAGGCTTCAAACCAAAAGTCTCAAGTCCCAAGTCCGGAAGGCGAAATCTCTGTAGCTGAGCAATCAATCGATAAACACCAATCGAAAATCGAAAATCGAACCGTCGTTCCTATCGACGTCCGACTGGGGCAGCCCTTTAACCTCCTGGTCATCACGGGCCCGAACACCGGCGGCAAGACGGTCACGCTCAAGACCACCGGCCTCCTTTGTCTGATGGCTCAGTCGGGCATGCCTATTCCAGCGGGGGAAGGGAGCGCCGTGCCGGCCTTTGAGCAAATCCTGGCCGACATTGGCGACGAGCAGAGTCTCGAACAGTCGCTTAGCACCTTTAGCTCCCACATGTCACGCATTGCCTCGATCTTAACAACCGCGGACGATCGGACTCTGGTTCTCCTCGACGAACTCGGAGCCGGCACTGACCCGACTGAGGGAGCGGCTCTCGGCCGCGCCATTCTCGACGGGCTCGATCAGCGCGGATGCCGCGCGATGGTGACCACCCACCTGGGTGATTTGAAAACTTACGCCTTCAACAATGAACGCGCCGAGAACGCCGCCGTGGAGTTCGACTTGGAAACACTTCGGCCAACGTATCGGCTGCACATCGGCCAGTTCGGCATGAGCAACGCACTCAAGATTGCCCGCCGCCTCAAATTTCCCCGCGACCTTCTCAAGCGCGCCCACCGCTATCTCAAACGCCGTCAGAAACGCACGCCCGAAATGGCCCAGTTACAGCGCCTACGGGAGGATGCGGAAAAAGCACGCGAGGATGCCCTTCAAGCCCAACACGAGGCCGAATGCCAGCGCAAGGAATTGCAACAAAAGACGGCTGAGGTCCAACGACAAGGCGAGGAAGCTGCCACTTTGAGAGAAGTCCGCACGAAGCTACAGCCCAACGACAGGGTGCGCGTGGCACGTTTCGATCAACCGGGACGTGTGGTTCGCGTGGATTTCAAGCGCAATATTGCGATGGTAAGCGTTGGACTGGGGCAATGGGAGGTGCCGTTGGAAGAGGTGTTTCCGGTGGAAGACAACCTGGGGAGATAGAAAACCAGGCAAACTATCTGGTGTCTTGAAATGAACTTGGAATTCAAGTACTCGTTTCGCGATACTCTTGATGTGCAGAACTTATTGCCCAAAATCCGCTATGGTCAGTGGATTGTTGTTGCAGTTGGGTCGTTCCTTGTCCTTTCAGGCTTTGCCATCTTGATTTACGGACGTGGCCAACAGGACCCAATCATTACCTTGCTGTTCGGAGTTATATGGTTGTTATTGGGGTTTTTCGCCAGATACCTTTCGGCTATCGGAGCTTGGTGTTTTGATACTCCCAAAGGAGCATTCAAGCTAGCAATAACCGAGCGAGCGTTAGAAGGCACCTGCGATGGTTTATCGTTGATCTTTAATTGGAATCAGCTTACTCACGTTCATGAGTCAAGCAAGATAATTCTGCTACACCATAAAAAGTACAAATCATTTTTCGCTATTCCAAAGAGAGTATTCAGCGAAATGGATCAGGCCCAATTTCGTCAATGGTTGCCAAATATACTCACACACGCAAACCGAGAGTGTGTTGATCAGGAAGAACACTGGGTCAGCAACCAAATGAATTCAGAAGACAACAATCCGAGCCGCGGTGAATTGCATGACGGCCAATAGCATTCTAATTAAATCCAAGCATTTCGGGCCTTACTCGAGCCAGGAAGCCTACTGTGAACCCCAGCACAATGCCTTCGATTACCGCCAAGGGTAAGTGAACCACGAAAACAAATAGTGCCAGGGCCCCGTAGTCTTCTAGACCGCCAAAAACAAGCACGAGGGAATTGAGAGAGACGGTCGCAAGTACGGCCATTTCACCAACGAGCAGACCAACGGAAAACTCCGGGCCCTGGCCCAGGCGTCTTTCCGCCCAGGCCGCCAATCCGGACAGAGCAAAAGCTAACGCCAATGTGCCGGTATGGAAGGTGATGAAGTTGGCCCACGATAAATCCGGTTCGCCGGCATAGTTCACCTGGTTCGTCATCAAAATAGTTGCGCTGTAGATCAGGCTCAAGAGAAAGACCAACGAGCAGAATGCAATTAGACTGGAACGGAACCAGCTTCGCGTAAACCACGGAACGCGCCGGGTCCCGTCAAAAAGCAGCCAGGCCAGGAGAGCAGGCAACCCCATAATGCAACTGTTGAGGCCGAAAGTCGTCCAGCCGCCATGGCCGAAGAGAACCATTTGCATGAAAAGCCCAACGGGGATCGCCAGCAAAGCTCGCCGCCCCAGGATAACTCCCAGCAAGCCGTTGAGGAGGAGATGAGCGGTGCCCACCGGCAGGCGGACATGAATCTGCGAAGCGACAAAAAACGCGGAGGCTAAAATCGCGACGCGAGGGATTTCCTCGTCGCGAATCCGCCACGCGCCGAACCACATCAAAATGCCTGCCAAGGCAAAGCCGCCAAGACACCACGAGCCGGCAATGACATTGTCGGGCAAGTGGATTGCGAGGAGCGTTGCGTGCTGCGTGCTGAATGCTGAGAACATGAGATACGGTCCTGACGCATTAGTCTTTCGAGCCGGGCTTCTCATCGACGAAAACCCAGTGGATGGCTCGTTGGCGCAGCGGGTACTTCTTTCCCTGGCGTTCCATGGAAACGCCCTCGTGTGCGGCGGCGATGCACCACCAACCTGGATCGGTCAGAGTGCAAGTTACGACGCCACTGGCAGCGGTCTTGGCGGAGCGGGTAATCTGCTCATCAGGCGGCAATTTACTGGGCGGTTTGGCGTTGTAGCGTTCCACCTCAACTAGCAAACCTTCTATCCCTTTTTTGTCCGGACCACGAACTTCAGCCTGGAAAACCATTCCCGCCTGTAGTCCATATGGACGAGTCAGCGGTTTGATTTCGAGAGCTTCATGCCCGCAGGAATCCCAGCCCTTTTGTGTCTGAACGTGGAGCACGACCTTGACCGTGTCTTGTAAATACTCCCTTTCCTCGTCCATCCAAATGGGCGGAGTATTCAAAACAAAGACATAGTCGCCGCGCTGTTCGGCTTTGAAAACAACGCGATAAGCGGAAGCCGCTTTGTTGTCGTTGCCAGCCAGATCAACTTTCGTGAGGTTTTTGGTCAGATCAGTTTTCTTCCCATCCGGCGCCAAGACAAATACGTTCTCAGGCTTGGGAGCGTCGAATAACTGATGCTCGTAAGGATGCCCCCATTGATAAGTCAACGTGACCTCGTCCCCTTTTTTCACCGAGGCCTTGTCGAGCAAAAGCATGTTGAAGTGGGCAGCCGCCGGCTCTTTCGAAAGGCACAACAGGGCCAAGGCCAGCAAAGGCACATAAGGACGTGTCATGGCATTCCCGAAAAGAAAGATGGCGGCAAGCGCGATCACCGCTGATGCAATTATCATAGCAAAGCGGTATTACGAAAAGGCAATTCGTATTATGAACTCAGCTTGGCGGGGTCAAGAAGTCACGGACCAGAGCGGCCAGGAGTTCGGGATGGGTAAAGGAGGGAGTATGCCCGCAGCCGCTGATCGTGACCCTGCCGGCATTGGGCAGGCCTTTCAAGAGCACCTCTTCGTGAATCGGTCCGATCAACGGGTCGATCTCCCCGCAAAGAAGGAGCACGGGCTGGCGAATCTCGGGCAGAATGTGCCGCAAATCGACACGGTTGAGAATTAGAGCGTGATAGCCTGTGGCGGAAACTGGGGGAGTGGCCGTGCATTCGAGACAATACTGCCAGGCCTCGGCCGGCCGGCCGGCGAATGGCCCGCAGAGAGCCCGGCGAATCAGGCGTTCCCGAAAAGGCAGACCGCCCATGATCCCTGGAAGATAACGAGCGATTCGCGCCAACAAGAGTTCAGCCCGGTAAAGCGGCCGGCGAGCAAAGCCGCCTTGGAGAATAACCCTTGGCAATCGTTTGGGCTGTTTATGTGCCGCCGCCAACGCGATCGTGGACCCGAACGAGGAGCCAAAGACGTAACTTTGCTGAAGGCCGAGATGATCGAGAAGCGCGAACAGGTCGGCCACCAGATCGTGATGCCGATATTCCCAGACGCGCGCCCGATCACCACGTCCCTTGGGAAGTTCGTAGGAGATGCAACGAAAATGCCGGGTGAGCAAGGCGATGACCGGAACAAAGGAGCGGCTGCTATCTGCCAGGCCGTGAATGAACACCAATGGCGGCCCTTGCCCCCAGGTGAAGTAAGGACATCGATAACGACCTGTGTCGAATACCCCATGCACTGCCTCACGGCGAAAACTCTCCAACACTTCCGCCAGAGGAAGGGAGACCGGCGCCGGACAGGCGCTGCCGGCTGCCTGATAGCAATGATCCGTGGAACTCATTGATAGAAGGCCATGCTGGCGAAACTAACGCTCTCCGCTCCGCGCGGGTGAACATATTGGTCGTAATGCAGCAGCTTGCCCCGGCCTGGGCGGATGGCTTCGAGGACTGTATAAGTCGGCGGCAAACCGCAAATTCGGCGACGATCCCGCTCATCGGCAATGAGCCGATAAAACGCTTCGGGATCGACGTTTTCGGCCTGTTTCAGAAGGGCTTCATCTCGTAGGCGGCTATGCCTAAGGATATTGGATTCAACCGCCTCGGGATCGCCAAACTTCGGCCCAATGTGAGCCAGGTCGCCACTAATTATGTAGAAGATAGGCTCCTTGGTTTCGGATTCTACTTTGCGAAGGGCCTTAACCATTCTCTTGATGTCCGACTGCTCCTTTGGAGAATGGCCGTTGTCGACCGCATCCTGAAACGGTCCGACTAGCAACGGCACAATACGGATATTGCGCTGGTTTTCATAAAGATATTGGAGGAAGACGACTTCCAGCTCAATGGAGTGCTCGGGAAGGTGCGAAATCTCGTCGTCGAACAAGCCGGCGCCATAGTGCTTCACCAGACGATTGATATAGTCTTGATCGGTTGCCACGATTCCCAAAGGCGTTTTGAAGTTCTTCCGGGTCAGAGTGAAGCGCCGCATGCCGTAGTGTGAAGTGCCGATGATCACAAACAGAGAAGCGTCGGCTCGCTCGTAGACTTCCTTGAAACCCCAGGCGTAGGTTGCGCCGCCGCGGGCATAATCAATGTGCGGGATCAATGCCGCTCGCAAACACCTTTCACGTTTTGGCCTATCCGGCAGGCCGGGCCCATTGGCCCCGGTAAACAAGCCGCGCATTTGCCGGCGTAGTGCCGCGGGCTGAGCGGGGTAACAGCCAATACACGAGGGCTCACGCACGGGGTCGGCAAGCTTGGCACGAAAGCTTGGCCCGTCGAGGAACAGCGCCTGCTCCAATTTCGTTACGAGCGACGTGAACAGTTCCAAGGGCAACAACTGGCCGCCCGCTTGACCAATGGCCTCCGCTTGCACCTCGCGCAGCGTTCGGCGACCATCGAACTGTTGCAGCCAAAAGAATTCGGTAATTGAAACGCGTAACGGCTCAGGGGCGAGCGCCAGTTTATCCCATAGAACGACAAACCGAGGATCGCCGTCATCCTGGGCGGCGGCCAAATAAGGACGTAGCTGAGGACGTTCCGAATGCGACATGCATTATTCCGATTTGTTCGTGGTCCGTGGTTCGTGGTTCGTTGTGACACAGGACACTGCTTCGGATACAACTGAACACCCGCTGAACAACGAACAACGAACAACGAACAACGAACAATTACTTCTTAACCGGCTGAATCCCCGGCGAACCGTTGAAGGCTTTGACCAACGCGCCGTCGGCAATCTTCCAGACTATCACCTCGCCGTTCCATGCGCCGGAAGCCACGAGGTTTCCGTCCGGACTGATCGCTACTGAATAGACCCAATCGGTGTGGCCTTTCAGTTCTTTTACCTGGCTGCCGTTGTCGGCATTCCAAATGCGAACGGTTTGATCGGCACTGCAGGTTACCAACAGCGGTTGCTTGGGATGCTGCAGGATTTTGAAGATGCCTTTGCCTTGGGCTGCATTGCGCACCTGTTTTCCGGCTTGATCGCCGGTCGTGCTCCAGGTTCGCAACTGATTGTCCTCGCCGACTGAATAACCGAGTTTGCCATCGGGCTTGACGGCCACGCCGTAAACAGTGTTCTGATGATCCGGAAAGGTCAAGACGGATTCCTTGGTTGATAAGTCCCATACCTTTGCGGTCTTGTCCCGGCTCGCAGTATAAAGGTGCTTGCCATCCGCCGCGAACGCGACGCTGAAGACCCAATCCGCGTGGTTTTCAATGGACTGATCGAGCTTGGCGTTACCATAGCCAGCCGATAAATCCCAGACATTGACCATTCGATCACAACCGCCGGAAGCGAGTTTCTTGCCGTCAGAGCTTGCGGCCAGGCAGAGTACGGAATCGTCGGTGTCCAAAAGCTGCTTAATGACAACGCTCTTGTCATTAACGCCATCAAGGACGGCTACGTCGTTTTCCATCTTGGGCGTGCCGCCGGCAATATCGTAGATTCTAACGTCGCCTTCTTGGCCCGGCCTACCACCCGCAACCGCCAGTTTGCCATCCGGCAAAAAGAGCATCGCATAAGCGCGTTCGGCCCGCGTATGGATCCGTTTTTCTAGCTTGGCGGAGGCAATGTCCCAGACCGTCAATTCATGTTGTCCGCCTATGACCAGCTTCTTTTTATCCGGCGTGAACGCCAATGCGGTGATCGTCACCGGGAACTTGTAGACAGTCGGCGGGGCGGGCGGTATCCAGCGAACGCGCAGTTCACGGGGCAACTCGGCCTTGGGCGCTATGCCCTCGTCGAGCTTGGCTCCTTCCCTGATCCACTGCTCGATGACCGCAATTTTCTCCATGGGCAACGCATCGCCGGCTTCCTTCGGCGGCATTCGCGCCGCGTTCATGCCGTGAAGCGCGTCGATCAAATAGCTCTCATCCGGTTTGCCCGGCATAATCGGATCTTCTTTGTCGCCTCCTTTACGGAGGTTTTCATAGGTGGTCATATCGAGCTTGCCCTTGCGCTTCTTGGCGTCGTGGCAGGCGAAGCAGTTTTCTTTCAGAATTGGCGCGACATCATTGATGAAACTAATCGACCCCTTGGGAGGCGCAGGCTCCTGAGCTTGGGCCGACTGCGGCCTCAACCAGTAGAGCACGGCCAGAAGCAAGCCGATGGCTCCACAGAGAACACAAAGACACAATGGACGTCGCAACATGAGAGATCACTCCCGGAGGAAGGTCGGCGGCAATAGCGGGCGGTAGGCTGGGCCTTTCCCCTGACGGGAATTAGGCCGGTGGGTTTTTCTTGTTTGGGTATTGTAAGTCACAAACATCCTGGAAGGCGAGTCGAAAATGAGAACCCTTCGCAAGAAGAAGCCATTTTACTGCGAGCCCGCATACCGATTTCATAGTTTAGGTTTCGCGCCCGTAGTTTCCCTGCGGGCGCGAAACGTAAACAGATTAACTTTTATCAAACACGTTGCGAAACCCTTCCAAATGTTCCGCCAGCACTTCTTTGAATCGAGCGGGGTGAATTTGATCGCTGCGCTGGAAATTCAACCGGAGTAAATCGCAATCGGCACGGTGATGATGGATCGTCGGCGAGACGCCCAGCATCTCCACTTGGCTCAAGTTCAATTGCCCTTTCTTCCCGATGAATCGGCAATCCAGGGCTTGGTTATTCTTGGTGCGCCATTGCGCCCACGAGCGGCTAATGGCCGGCACCTTTACCGTGATGGCGTCGCGGTTGTCCCAGCGCACCTCCATCTTTGGCTCAACTTCGCGCACCAAGGCTAGCAGCCGCGGCAAAATAGACCTGTCCCAATGCAGCTTCCTGCCAATCGGAAAACCTTTGTCGCTCAGATGCCAGCGTTCACCGTTGATCTTCCATGGCATCAAATCTTCCGGCTTGGTCTGAAGTCGCTTCAAATTGGCCTGAAACGCCGTTACGGCTTCCTTAAGAAACTGGCGAAATGCCGGCGTATCTATCTCGCTTAGCCTGTGAACGAGCACCGTGACCGATTGCCAGGGGCCTTTATGATTGGTAATCCAAACGCGCTCTTTGTCTCCGTAAACTTCCAGCCCTGGCGTGTCGTTCAAAGGCAATATGCCAAGCCGCTCCACCAGGTCGGCCTGTTTGAAGGCGTTCTTACCGACGCGGAAGACGAGCCGCGCCAGCCATTCCATGCCGGACATGGCGTGCAAAAACCAGCCCTGGCTTTTGTTCTTGGCAGCAATCTCGATGACGCTGCGATGGTTCCAGTTTGTCGGGCTGAACTCGCCCAGTTCGTGAACGCGCTTGTCGATCCAACTTAGGATGCTTCCTTCCCAACGAACCTTCTTGCCCTCCGTCGTGACGCAGTCCTGGGTATGCCAGCGCCGGCCATCGGCTTCCCATGGCATCCGGGCCTCCGCCCCGACTTCTTCGAGGGCCACGTCACCTTCTATAGAAGCCGCGGCGGCATAAGGATCGAACTTGATCCGTTCCGCACGAGGCCCAGCGGCGAGAACTTGGGCGAGAATGGCGGCGGTGTGGCTTTTCGTGGGAAGCGTCGAGCTAGTGGCTAGTGAGGATGAAGTACCAACTCCGCTCTCTTTGCTAGCCCCTTGCCATTGGTCACTAGCCACTGTTTCCGGCGTTCCCTCCGCGACGATGTAACCGCCGGCATCGCCCGCTTCGGGGCCTAGGTCGATCACCCAATCGGCGGTCTTAATGACGTCAAGGTTGTGCTCGACGACAATGACCGTGTTGCCCAGATCGACCAGGCGGTTGAGGACTTCAAGAAGTTTATGGATGTCGTCAAAGTGCAAACCCGTGGTTGGCTCATCAAGGAGGTAAAGCGTGCGGCCGGTATTGGGGCGTGCCAGTTCGGCGGCGAGTTTGACTCGCTGGGCTTCGCCGCCGGAAAGCGTCGGCGCGGACTGCCCCAGCGATAGGTAATCCAGTCCCACATCGGCGAGCGTCTGAAGGACCTGGCGTATCTTGGGGATATTGTTGAAAAGCTCCAGGGCCTCGCTCACGCGCATGCGCAGCACATCGGCAATCGATTTGCCCTTGTAAAGAACCGCCAATGTTTCGGGATTGTACCGGCTGCCGTGACACGTATCGCATTCGACCCAGACGTCGGGCAGAAAGTGCATCTCGATCTTTTTCTGGCCATTTCCCTCGCATGCCTCGCAGCGGCCGCCCGGCTTATTGAAGCTGAAGCGCCGCGCCGAGTAGCCGCGGATCTTCGATTCGGGCAATTGGGCAAAGAGTTGGCGAATGAGGTCAAAAACGCCGGTGTAAGTCGCCGGGTTGGAACTGGGCGAGTTGCCGATTGGGTCCTGATCGACGTTGATGACCTTATCGATGTTCTCGATGCCGACGATTTCGTCGTGAGCCGCTCCCGTCGTCTTGGCCCGATGGAGCTTCCGCGCCAACGTGTTGTAAAGTACTTCATTCACCAAGGAACTTTTGCCGGAGCCGCTGACCCCAGTGACGGCGATGAACGCGCCCAGGGGAAAACGGACATCGAGGTTCTTGAGGTTGTTGTGGCGAGCGCCCTTAACGACCAAGGATGTCTGCGATTCCGGCAAAAGCTCTGGCAAGCGGCGGTTGCTAGGAATGGCAAGCGCTTTCTTTCCCGAGAGATACTGGCCCGTCAGCGAATTCTTGGTCCGCATGACCTGCTTCGGTGTGCCCCGCGCGGTAATCTCGCCGCCACGATCGCCGGCGCCGGGACCGAAGTCGAGCAGATAATCGGCCGCATTGATGACTTCGCGGTCGTGCTCAACCAACAGGAGTGTGTTGCCCAAGTCACGGAGGTGGTTGAGAGCCTGGAGCAGCCGGCGGTTGTCGCGCGGATGAAGCCCGATGGTAGGCTCATCGAGAACGTAAAGCACGCCGGTCAGGCCGCTGCCAATCTGGCTGGCCAGGCGGATCCGCTGTGATTCGCCACCGGACAACGTCGGCGCAGGCCGGCTCAACGACAGATAATCCAGGCCGACATCCACGAGAAATTGCAGGCGATTGCTGATTTCCCGCAGCAGATCGCCGGCTACTTTTTGCTGGGCTTTCGGTAGCTTGAGTTCCTTAAAAAGTTTCAAAACATCAGCCAGTGGCAGCGCCCCGAGTTGGCCCAGCGTCTGGTTCTGAAAACGGAAAGCCGCGGCATCATCCCGGAGACGCGATCCGCCGCAGGTGCTACACGGGACTTCGTCAACCAAATGCTCAAGTCTTTGCCGATAGACAAAGCTCACGCGCGATGCCTCGTCAATGGCGGGGAACAAACCTTTGTACTGAAATGTTAGCCCTTGGTCCTTTGCCCTTCGTTTCGAGACAGCGGATCTGGTGTGATTGGCCGGATCGAGGGCTATCCAAGCGTCTCCGGTGCCGTGCAAGATCGCCTGCTGATACGATGGGGCCAGTTGCTCGAACGGTTTATCAAGCGAAAAACCGACGTGGCGGGCTAAAGCCTCGGCAAAGCGAAGAAAGGGCGTTCCCTCTGCCAGCGATGGCCAGGCAGCCAATGCCCCTTCGCGCAGTGACAGGCGCGGGTCGCGGATCAAGAGAGCGGTGCTCGCTCCCTTCTGCACGCCGAGCCCTTCACAAGTCGGACACCACCCGAGCGGGCTGTTGAACGAAAAATGATGCGGGTTGAGCCTTTCGAAACTGCGGCCACACCGGTCGCAGGCGAAATGCTGGCTATAGCGATCCACCTGCCAGATCGATTCTTCAACGTCCTCTTCAACGTGGGCCACGTGAAGCACACCTTTGCCTAGATCGAGCGCGGCCTCGACGGCATCGGCAATGCGCGTGCGAGCATTAGAGCGGACGATTATGCGATCGACCACGATTTCGATCCGGTGCTTGCGTCGGTGGTCAATGGCCGGCGGTTCCTCGACGTTGTAGGATTTGTCATCCACGCGCATGCGCACAAAACCGGCTCGGCGGACCTCGTCCCAGAGGGCTTCGTACTTCTCCTGACCTTTGCGTTCCAGGGGGGCCATGAGGTAGAGTTTGGTCCCTTCAGCCAACGACAACACCTTTTCGATAATTTCGTCGGCGGTCTGGGTGCCGATGGGGATATTGCAATTGGGACAGTAAGGCTGGCCGAGCCGAGCATAAAGGATACGCAGATAGTCGTAGATCTCCGTAACCGTGCCAACGGTCGAGCGCGGGCTTTTGCTGGTTGATTTTTGCTCAATGCTGATTGCCGGCGACAGGCCGCTGACATGCTCCACCTTTGGCTTCTGCATTTGCCCGAGAAATTGGCGAGCATACGCGGACAACGATTCGATATAGCGGCGCTGGCCTTCCGCATAAATCGTGTCCAGCGCCAGCGAACTCTTTCCCGACCCGCTTGGCCCGGAGAAGACTGTCATTCGCTCGCGGGGTAACTCGACGTCGATGTTCTTCAGGTTGTGCTGCTGGGCGCCTTGCACCTTAATGGTGCTAAGCGCTGAGTGCTGAATGCTGACTGGCCCAGGGCCTTTCTTTCTTTTGCCGTTACGTAGTTTGTCCGGCGCACTTAGCACTTTGTGTCCAGGACTCATCACTCTTTGGAGTGCTTGGCCGGTGTAGGAGCGTTCGCAGGCAGCGATCTTCTCCGGTGGACCGACGCTGACGACCTCGCCGCCTCCGGAGCCGCCGTCGGGACCGAGATCGATGACCCAATCGGCTGTTTTAATGACGTCCAGATTGTGTTCGATGACAACGACGGTATTGCTGGCCTCCACAAATCCATGCAGGACTTTTAACAGTTTTTCGATGTCATCGAAGTGCAGGCCCGTGGTCGGCTCATCGAGAATGTAGAGCGTCTTGCCGGTGCTCCGGCGACAGAGTTCTCGGGCCAGCTTGATGCGCTGGGCTTCGCCGCCGGACAGCGTCGGAGACGGCTGGCCAAGTTTCAAATAATCGAGTCCGACATCGTGCAGCGTTTGCAGCATATTGCGGATCCGCGGCACGTTGGTGAAATGGTCGAGCGCTTCCTGCACATCCATTTCCAGCACATCACGAATGCTCTTGCCCTTGAAGCGAACTTGCAGGGTTTCACGGTTGAAGCGATTGCCTTCGCACACTGGGCAAGTCACCCAAACATCGGCCAGAAAATCCATCTCAAGTCGATTGGAGCCGTTGCCTTCGCAAGCCTCGCACCGGCCGCCGGGCTTGTTGAAACTGAACCGGCCAGGCTTGTAGCCGCGGATCTTCGCTTCGGGCAATTCGGCAAACAGTGAACGGATTTCGTCGAAAACCTTGATATAGGTCGCCGGATTGGAGCGCGGCGTGCGGCCAATCGCCGACTGATCGATGTCGATGACCTTATCCAACTGGTCGTAGCCCAGAATGCGATCGTGCTCGCCAACCTGACGAGCGGGGGCGGTTATTCCACCCGTTTCACCGTCTTCTTCCTCATTCTCGCTTTCAGCCAGCGGACGTCTGCCGCTCACCTTCTTCAGGAGACCGTTGCGGAGAATGTCATTAATCAGCGAACTCTTGCCGGAACCGCTGACGCCGGTCACGCCGATGAACAAACCCAGCGGCAGCTCAACATCAATGTTCTTCAAGTTGTGATGGCGGGCGCCGAGAATCTTGAGGACCTTTCCGTTCTCCTTACGGCGCGTGGCGGGAACCGCTATCTGCCGGGTCCCCGCCAGATACTGGCCTGTCAAGCTGGCTTTGTTGGCGAGCACCTCCGCGAAAGATCCCGCGGCCACAACTTCGCCGCCGCGCACGCCGGGCCCTGGCCCGAAGTCCACGAGGTAGTCGGCGACGCGCATGGTCTCCTCGTCGTGTTCGACGACGAGGACGGTGTTGCCCATGTCGCGAAGCCGTTCAAGACTGCGCAGAAGGCGGTCGTTATCGCGCGGATGCAGGCCAATGCTGGGCTCGTCCAGGATGTAAAGGACGCCGACCAGGCCGCAGCCGATCTGGCCGGCCAGCCGAATGCGCTGGGCCTCACCGCCGGACAACGTTGGGGCCGAACGATCCAGCGTTAGATAATGGAGACCGACGTTGAGCAGGAAGCCGAGCCGGCCGCGAATTTCCTTGAGCACCTCTTCCGCGATGATGTGCTGGATGGGATTGAGCTGTCCTTCGAGATCACCTTCTTGCGGATTGAACCAGCGCACCAGGTCGCCGACCGGCATGGCGCAGACTTCGACAATCGACTTGCCGCCGACGCGCACGGCCCGGGCCTGCGGGTTGAGCCGCTGTCCGCCGCAAGTTGGGCAGCGAACGACGCGCATGTACTTTTCCAGTTGCAGCCGGCGCGGCCCCGCGGCTGTTTTCTTGAAACTGCGTAAGAGCTGCGGGACGATCCCTTCCCATTTGTCGCCATGCTTCCAGACGCCGCCGCCCCGTTGTTTCCATTCGAAAGTAATGTGCCGGTCGCCCGAGCCAAAAAGCAACCAGTCGCGGTGTTCGCGCGACAGCTTCTTCCAAGGCTTCTTCAGGTCGATTCCCAGCGTATCGGCGACGCCCTGATAAATGTGTTTCCGCCAACGGCCCATGCCGCGCATGCGGCCAATGAGCGGAAAGGCCCCGTCAAAGAAACTCAGGCTCGGATCGGGAACCAGCAAATCCTCGTCAAACGTGTACCGGGTGCCGAGCCCATCGCAATCAGGACACATGCCGGCCGGGCTGTTGAAGCTGAAGAGCTGCGGGCTGGGCGGTTCATAGCTGCGATTGCAATAGGTGCAGGCGTAGTGGGCGGAAAGCAGAAGGTCTTCGAATTGGTTCGTTGATCGTTGTTCGTTGTTCGTTGACCTTGGTTCTGATTCTTTTTCAACCGCGATTATGAGCGATCCTTCGCCGAGATTGAGAGCTTGCTCGACAGCTTCGGCCAGCCGAGGACGGACTTTCGAGTCATTCTTGAGCCGGTCGATGACGATTTCGATGTGATGCTTAATGCGGCGATCGAGCTTCAGATCGTCCGTCAACTTGACCATCGCGCCATCGACGCGGGCGCGCAGGAAGCCGCGCTTGAGCATGTCCTCGAATAGGTCCTTATATTCGCCCTTTTGCCCGCGAATGACCGGCGCCAAGACCAGAAAGCGCGTGCCTTCCGGCAAAGCCAGGATGCGGCCGATAATCTGTTCGCGCGTTTGGGCGGTGATCGGTCGCCCGCATTGAACGCAATGTCCCAGGCCGATGCGAGCGTAGAGGACGCGCAAATAGTCGTAAACCTCGGTGATCGTGCCGACGGTGGAGCGGGGATTGCGCCCTGCCGTCTTTTGCTGGATGCTGATGGCGGGCGACAGGCCGGCCAGGTAATCGACATCCGGCTTCTGCAATTGGCCGAGAAACTGGCGCGCATAGCTGGACAGCGACTCTACGTAGCGGCGCTGCCCCTCGGCATAGAGCGTATCGAACGCCAGAGAGCTTTTGCCGGAGCCGCTGACGCCGGTGAAAACGATCATCTTATTGCGAGGCAGATTCAAATCGACGCCGCGAAGATTGTGTTCCCGCGCGCCGCGGATGACAATGGTGCTGTTGTCCATAACGGAAGCTGCTGTTCCTGGTGACCGATCCCACTGGTTGCGAAGACTTATGCTCTAGTATACAGATGTTGGCTAAGGCCGGACCAGGGCTCTGCCTGATTACTCGGAACGAGCAAAACGGTGGAACGTCTCGCTAGTAAACTATTCGGGAATTAGGAGAGGAATTACTTGGCGAACTGGACAAGTATACGGGGCGACTTGTCCCGTCATTCTCCGTATCCTTACATCCATTTCTTGTTGGTTGCGAGGTCTGGAGGCCCGCTTACGCTGCCGGCCAAATCCCTTGCAAGATCAAAGCAGGTCTTACCCTCCAAGGCGTCTTCTGGCAAACCTAGAATTGGTTTTTTCGAGGTCTCATTGAATGAGACCAAGTAGGACTCCAGTGCCGCTCTAATGATAGCTGCCTTGTTTGTGCCCCTCTTCTTGGCAACGGCCCGCAAGCGGGCATCCAAGGCTTCTGATACTTTCAAAGAGATCGTTTTCATGAAAATCGTTCCCCCTCTTCTTCAATAGATTCCATTCTAAGGCCCAGGCTTCGCCCAAACAACGATTTGGCGGAAAGCCGTGAAGGGGTCAAGCCATTTTTGACATCGGCCCGGGTCTATGGCATCATAAATCAACCTCTCTATTGGGGTTAGGAAGCCGTTATTCAGCCGATCTTTCGGGAACTCTCGCCGCGCCCTCGGCGTCCAAAGTGCGGTAACAAGCTCGTGAATGCCGACGACAACCGGTTGATAGCCGCATGCCTCAAAGGCGATTCGACGGCCTTTGGCGAGTTGGTTGGACGCTATCAAGACCGCACTTACAACACGGTTTTCAGACTAGTCGGCAACGCGGAAGACGCCCACGATGTAGTTCAAGACGCCTTTTTGAATGCTTACTTGTCGTTGGACAGCTTCAAGGGCGACTCGCTGTTTTTTACGTGGCTGTACCGCATTGCCGTTAACACGGCGATCAGCTTCAAGCGCAAGCAACGCCTTGTTCTTAGCATTCACGCCGGCCGTGGCGGCGAGAACACTTTTGACCCGGCCGATCCGTCCGAGGCGACGGATCCAGGACGCGGCCTGGAACGGGTCGAGCAAGAACGGCGCATCCAAACTGCCTTGAATCGGCTCTCTGCGGAACATCGAGCCGTTTTGATCCTGAAAGACATGGAAGGGCAAAAATACGAGGAGATGGCCGAGATCCTGCAAGTGCCCATCGGTACGATTCGCAGCCGGTTGCATCGAGCTCGAACGGAGTTGAGAGAAGTTTTGGAGCAGGAAGAAGGTTAGGTTGTCAGTTGTTCGTTGTGGGCCTTGACTGACGGCGCATGACTGACATCGGACGTATAAAATGTTAAGCGAACGGCACCTTCAACTCTTGAGCGCCTATGTGGATGGCGAACTTCGCCAGCCCCAACGGGAAACCGTTGAGCGTCTGGTTGAGCAATCCCCCGAAGCTCGTAATCTGCTCCAAAAGCTGCGGGTCGACGCGGCAGGTATACAGAGCCTTCCGCGGAAGCACCTCAACGCCGATTTTACGAACCTCATAATAGAACGCATTGCTCGTCATCGACCTATCCGTGCGGTGATTCCTTCGCCACAGCCGGATCGCAAGGGAGCATCCATCTGGGTCGGTTTCGCGACTGCGGCGGCCGTCTTGCTGGCGGTCGGCATTGGTTCTTACTTTTACTTCAATGAATCATCACCGACTCCCAACCATGACCGGCAGATTGCCGCCAAGGATAAGCCTGAGAGCCATTCAGACATTAACGAAGTCGCCGAGAACAAAAAGACTGTCGATTCGCGGCTAGTTAAGAAGGACAAATCGCCTTCGGAATCCAAAGACGAGAACAGGGCGCAGGGAGGCCCCCCTGATCCCGGTCCCGCCAAAGCGAAGGACCCGGGCCCCGAGCCTAGTGACACGGATATCCGCTTGGCCAGCCCCGTTCCCGAAATGGAGATGTTCCAACCCAAGCTGCCGGACGTCAACCTCGGCGCCATTCTGAGCCTCCATCAACTTGACCTCGACCAGCTCAAGAAACAAATGAAGGCGGGCCAAACGGTTCGGCTGGAGTTGCCCTGTCGAGAGACGGCCAAGGCGTTTGCACGGGTCGAAGCGGCTTACAAAGCGAACAACACAACGTTGCTCATCGATCAAAACGCCCAGATTCGGCTAAAGCTGCCCAAACTTAAGGCGAACTACGTTTTCTACATGGAGGACCTGACTCCGGAAGAATTAGTCAAGTTCCTTCAGCACCTTAGTTCCGAAGATAAGAGTGCCGAGGCCAAGCAGAAAAGTGAAGGTCTTTTCGATAAGTTGCTCGTTGATCCGATGGCCGAAGCCCATCACAAGCAGCTATCGCAATTGCTCGGCGTCGATCCGCGCAGCAAGCTGAAAGCGCCGCTGTCCGTCGATCCGAAGAAATCCCTATCTGAGACCACCGGCAACCAGGTGGCTCAAAACCTGACGGGGCAGGGGGGGCCGCCCCGTCCTGATCCAAACAAACCTGCCGCCAAACCTGGTGAACACCTGGCGTTGGCTCTGGCTTATAATCCGGTCCGGCCGAACGCCAGTTCGCCCGAAGTCAAACGATTCCTGGAAAGCCGCAAGACGCCGCGCCCGGGGACCATTCAAGTGGTGTTGGTGTTGCGGGGGATTTAAAGTAGGCCGCGACTTCGCCGCGTTTAGTGGCACCCCAGCGCGATGCAACGCGCTTGCCGGAGGCTCGCCGCTAAACGGGTTGGGTCAAAAACCATATTTGTCGATGTTTTCCTTCGTAAACCGCAGCGGTTTGCCCAATAAAACCTCGCCATCATTCACGGTGATCTTGCCCAACCGTCCTGCTTCGATGATGCCGTTTTTCGGCATCTGTCCTTTCCGCTCCAGGTCGGCGACGTACACCGTCAAGTAGCCCAAATCGACCGGGTTCCAAAGGATCACGTAATTCACCGTACCGTCCATGACGTAATCGCGCATGTCCTTGGGCGTCGAGACTCCCGTCACCTTGATGTCGCCTTTCTTGCCTTCCTGCCGAACCGCTTCGGCCGCGGCCGGCACGGCTACCGAAGTGAGGCCTAGAATCCCTTTGAGGTCGCGATTGCCTTCGATAAGCGCCTTGGCCTTTTTGATGCCCTCGTCGCGGTCTTCACCGTGTTCGGTCTCCTCAAGCAGCTCAATGCGTGGATACTTTTTGGCCGCATAGGTCTTGATCCGGCTTGCCCACTCACTCTGGTTGGGCGCGGTCTTGTAACTCGTCAGGATGGCGACCTTGAACTTGCTTTCGTCACCAGCTTTCTCCTTCACGGCATCGCCCAAGTCCTCCGCCAAGGCATCGACCATCGCATAAGCGACGTCCTCGTAAGTCGCCTGGTTGACAAAGAAGGAACGGGCGTCTTCCATCGTGTCGGCATCATAGGTTATGACGTGAATTCCTTTATCCCTTGCTTGCCTCAGGCTGGAAGCGATGAGATTGGGATCATTGCAGGCGACACAGATGCAGGCATAGTCGCCCGAATTAATCCACTGGTCGAGCATATCATTCTGCTGGCTGACATCCGCCTTATTAGGGCCGTCGTACTTGAGGTCGAGCTTCAACTCTTGGGCCGCTTCCTCCGCCCCTTTCTTGCAAGCGTTGAAATACGGGATGCCGGCGAGTTTAGGCATGAAGCCGATTTTGCTTCCGGGCTTGGCGTTCCCGCCTCCGCAACTTGACAAGAAAATCACGATCGACCCGACGAACAAAGACGTAAAGAACCGCTTCATGGAGAGTCCTCATTAGGACGGATCAGTCAATTGGCCTTTTCCAGGGCGGACCTTTGCTCGGCCCAGCGTTGGCCGGCTTCATTGGCGACGGCCACGGCAATCAAAAGCGTTCCCGTCAGAGTCTCGCGCCAGGTGGACGTCGCGTAGTTGAGCCCGGCCAGGAGAACAACGATTGTCACTATGCCAAGCAGCGTGCCGGCGACATGACCTGAGCCGCCGGTGATGCGCACACCACCCAGGACCACGCAAGCGATGGCAGTTAATTCGAGCGACTTTTCCGCATCGGCTTTCGCCGCTCCATAGCGCATGACGATGGCCGCCCCGCACACGCCAGCCATTAGGCCCGACCAGGCATAAAGCGACAGCTTGACGCGCCGCACCGGCAGCCCGGCAAACCGGGCTGCTTCCTCGTTATCGCCCAGCGCGAAGATCATGCGGCCCAGCCAGGTATGATGCACGACCAGGTAAGTTAACACAAGCAACAAAGCAAAGGTCCATAGAGATGGCGGAAGCCCCAGCCAGCGCGTTCGCCAAAACTCCCTCAGGGCGGGCGGGAAACGCGTGACCGGGTTGTCGCCGCTCAACGTCTGTGCCAGGCCGCGGAAAAGTTCCCGTGTCGCCAGCGTGGCCACCAACGGCCAAATCCCGACAGTCACCAAGACCCCATTGAACAATCCGACCGCCAGCCCGGCCAAAATGCCCCCCACAATCGCCCACCCAATCGGCCAGCCAAGGTCATGCCACAATGCTCCAACGACGACGCTGCAAAAGACGGTGACCGAGCCGATTGAGAGATCAATACCGCCGGTCAGAATTATGGGAGTCAGGGCGAGGGCCAGCACCGCGGCGGGGAAAAACTGCTGGCTTAGAGCCGCCCAGTAAGAGGGGTTGGCGAATGCCGGCACAAGAGCAACCGTGGCAATCACAATAGACGCCGCCGTTAACCACGAGGCGTGTTGCGCCAGCAGTAATTGGAGCCACCTCACGACTTTCTCCCGCGCCATAAGGCATCGAGAAGGACTGCCGCAACCAGCACGCTGCCGACCAGAGTGCGCTGCCAGTTCGTGGAAATCTTAAGGAGAATACAGGCCGGCGCCAAAAGAACCAAGAACACACAGCCCAGAGCGACTCCCCAGACATTGCCGCGTCCGCCGGTAACCGCGACCCCGCCCAAAACGGCAGCCGCGATGGCTTCGAGGGTCTTGTCTTCATAACTCGTCGATTGCACGTTGCCGGATCGCGCCAGGTAGAGAAAACCAGCGAGACCCGCCAGCATGCCTTGCAGCGTGAAGGCGCGCAGCCAAACGCGAGCCTGATGTATGCCGACACGCCGGGCCGCCGCTGGGTTGCTGCCGATAGCGAAAAGCTCTCGGCCCCAGACGGTCCAACCCAGGAAGAGCCAAACGACGAAAACCAAAGCCAAACCGGTCCAGGCACAAACCGGTAAGCCAAAGAACTGGGCCACCAGCCAGTGCCGGGCCGTGCCGGGAACTTGCACATCTTGTTCGATCCACCAAAGCGTCAGGCCGCGAAAGAGGCTCATGGTTCCCAAGGTGACCACAATCGGATGAACGCGCCCGATCAACGAGACGCCGGCATTGAAGGCCCCTCCGCAAGCTCCCACCGTCAACGCAATGATTACCACAAGGGGAAGCGGTTGCCCTTGTTCCCATAAGCGGCCTGCCACCCCCGCACTGAGCGCCATCAAGGCGCCAAGCGAAATATCAATGCCGCCAGCGAGAATGACAAGCATGGCCCCGACAGCGCAGAAACTGAGCAAAGCGGCGTTCGTGCCAAGCTCGCGCAGGGTGTCCACAGCCAAGTAATCCCCTGTTCTTACTTGCAACAACCCCATGAGGGCGAGAATGATAAGGAGCAAAGCCGATTGGCGGATCCAAGAAGGCAAGCGGTCGCCTATTCTCCGAATGTGCGAGCCAGGGGAGCCGGCGTTAAGAAGCTCTTGTTGCCTTTCCATACCCTCCGGAGCTCGCGTCTTAATAGGTAATGCGGCGGCAGCCACATCAGCCGCGGTGGCGGATCGCGGGTCGAGAAGACAATCCATTCGGCCTTCGCGAAACACGGCCACTCTATCAGACTGTGCCATGACTTCCGGCAGGTCGGAACTAATGTGAATGATCGCCTTTCCTTGCTGTGTGAGTCGATCGATGAGGTTGTAAATCTCTCCCTTGGCGCCGACGTCGATGCCGCGCGTGGGTTCGTCGAGGAACAGCACGCCTGGATTCTGGCTTAACCAGCGACCTAAAACCACTTTCTGCTGGTTGCCGCCGGACAGCGAGTCGATACTTTGTTCAATCGAGCGCAACCGAATGGCCAACTGCAACACGGCTTCCTTCGAAACTCGCGTCTCATTGGCCTTGGTCAACCAACCCCATTTCGCCAAGCGGCGCAATGAAGCCAGCACAATATTCAGGCGGACACTGAGGCCGCGGCACAGTCCCTGGCGAAGGCGGTCCTCAGGGAGGTACACCAGCCCGCGTTGGATCATTTCCGCGGGCGTTGGACTCGGCACCGGTTGGTCGTCCACCCATATGCGTCCCTGAGCCTTGCCGCGCAGACCGAACACGGCTTGCGCCCATTCACTGCGCCCCGCGCCCACAAGACCGTAGACGCCGAGAACCTCGCCGCCCCGCACTTCAACTGAGATATTCCGGCATCGCCCCTCTTCATCACTAATGCCTTCGCACCGAAAGCGGACAGGTCCCATTGCCGTGGCTGCTCGCCGATTTGTCTCAACGACCTCTCGGCCAACCATGAGCCGGATCAGTTCGTGGGCGGAACTCTGGGCAAGCGGTCCGCTCCACACGCGCTGCCCATCACGCAGAACGGTAACTTCGTCGGCCAGTTCAAAGATCTCTTCCAACCGATGGCTGACATACAGAATGGCCGTGCCCTGAGCCTGGAATCTTCGTAGATGCTTGAAGAGCAGCCGAGTCTCGGCTTCCGCCAGGCTGCTGGTCGGCTCGTCGAGAATGAGCAGGCGCGCCGAATCGGCAAGGGCGGCGGCGATCTCAACAAGCTGTCGCTGCGCCGGCGACATTCGGCCCGCCAAGAGAGTCGGCGGAAATGGGTTGCCCACAAGAGCCAAGGCATTCTGAGAGCGGGCTCGCTCTTTTCGCCAATTGATCCAACCGAGGCGATTTGTTGCCAAGCCGCGCTCCAGGCCAATGTTTTCCTCCACCGTCAAGTTGGCGAAGAGATTGACCTCTTGATGGACAGTCACGATGCCTTGCCGTCGTGCGTCAAGGGCATCACGAAAGTGTCCAGGCTTGCCGTCGATGAGGATCTCGCCTTCATCGGGCGTCAGTCCCCCGCTGAGAATATTGATAAGCGTGCTCTTGCCGGCCCCATTTTCGCCGATGAGAGCGTGAATACTGCCGGAACGGAGAGACAGATCGACTTCCTTGAGGGCGATAACGCCGGGAAAGGACTTGCTGATATGGATTAATTCAATTGAAGAACTCATGCCTTACAGCCGGCTGCTTTCTCCCGTGGCGGCGCGCTGGAAATCCGGATTGACGCCATGCAGCATGGTTCCCTGGCTGGGCCGATTGCCCGGCAGGGTCAGTTGCTGGTGGGCGTCCGTCGGCTGTTCAATCGGCAAGTCCTCGGCGTTGCGCACCTGGATGATCCACAGGATGCGGTGTTCATCCCGTCGGTTCAAATTCGAGCCGTGCGGCGTCAGGTAGTTCATGAACACGACGTCCCCGGCCTGGGCCGGAAGCTCCTCTGCCGACTCCAGCGGGTATTGGCGCGGGTCGAGGATGTGGCCGTCGTCGTTGAGGTGGGGCAGCGCTTCCTTGACGCCTGCAAGGACGCGAAATGCCCCGCCATCGACTGGTGCATCGGTTATGTGGACCAGCACCGTCATGACGGTATGGCGGGTGTGTGGGAAGTACGGATAGTCTTGGTGCAAAGGGAAGACGGTCTTCATGTCCTTGGTCTTCACATTGACCTTGCTGTGATGCAATTGCACGTTGTCGCCGACCAACTGGGCCATGGCCTCCGTCAGCCGAGGATCGAGCAGGTAACGCGTGAACACAGCCGAGTGAAGTTGGGGATCGCGGATCGTCGCCATCTTGCGGACGCCCTGGAAATGTGAGTTCTGGGCCGCCTCTCCACCGGCGCAGCGCTGCCAGATTGCTTCACAGGCCTGCCGTAAGGCCGCCACATCCTCCGCGCCAATCAAACGCCTGGCGACGACATAGCCATCCCGATGATAGGATGCCACTTGGTCACCGTTTAACCGCCTCATACTGGCTTACCCCCGCTAACTGGCTCACCGCTCGCAAAATGATTCTCCCCATTTCGCCACACCCCCCGTGGAAAGAAATGGAAAGAATCCTTTTCAGACGCTTTGGACCCCTTTTATACTCCCTGTAACCCAATGGCCTTGGTGGCAAAGCATCAAATTCGAGAGGCTACAGGATGGACGACATAGCACTAGGATATCCTTTCCCCTGGCTGGAAAGTAGGCAATGTCCATCGAATAAGGCCCTCTCTTGCCCGCGTGTCGCCGCGGCCCCGGTTTGTTTTGTGCCACCGCCGATTGGAGTGTTGCTTACCGGCACCGGTTTCCTCTACAGTTAAATAGAGGGCGGTGTGCCCATCCGCTGTATTCTTGGAAGGAGAAGATCGTAGTGCCATTAACCAACCGACCCACCAACTTACGCGACCTGCGGGCCAGCGGGTGGGTTTCCAAGACCGTCAAGCAAGAAATCCGTGACAACTTCCTCGCCATGCTCCAAAACGGCGAGGAACTCTTCCCCGGCATCATTGGCTACGAAAACACGGTCATCCCCGAGATCAACATTGCCGTGATCGCCGGGCATGACATGCTTTTTCTCGGCGAAAAGGGGCAGGCCAAGAGCCGTTTGATGCGTTCCCTGGTCCGCTTCCTGGACGGTGCCATTCCTTACCTGGATGATCCGGCGTGTCCCGTCCATGAGGACCCGTATAAGCCGATCAGCAAGGCGGGCAAGCTCCTGGTTAGCAGCCATGCCGAGGAGGATGTGCCCATCGCCTGGTGGCCGCGCGAGCAACGGTATGCCGAGCGCTTGTCTCCTGGGACCAAATTCGCCGACATCATCGGCGAGATCGACCCCGCCAAGCTGGCCGGCGGAGCGAGCATGGCGACGGAAGAGGCCCTCCATTTCGGCCTCATCCCGCGCATGCACCGCGGCATATTCGCCATGAATGAAATCCCCGAACTCGACGAATTGGTCCAGGTCGGGCTGTTCAACATTCTCGAAGAACGCGATGTCCAGATACGCGGCTACCCCATTCAGTTCGACATCGACGTGCTCATTCTTTTCTCGGCCAACCCGGCCACGTACAACCGCAGCGGCAAGGTCATTCCGCAGCTCAAGGACCGGATCGGTTCACTGATCCAGACGCACTACCCAACCGATCGCGCGGTCGGCATTGAGATCATGGAGCAGGAAGCCGATCTCGATCTGGACGGCCCCTACCCGGTCCTCGTGCCGCCTTTTATGAAGGAGATCATCGAGCAGATCAGCCGGTGCGCCCGCAAATCCAAGTATGTCGATCATAGCTCCGGCGTCAGCGCCCGCTTCAGCATTGCCAACTACCGGACTACGGTGGCCAGCGCCCGCCAGCGTGGCGTCCGCCTGGGAGAGAAGCCGGCCGTGCCCCGGATCAGCGACCTGAGCCATACGACTGCATCCTCGCTGGGCAAGTTGGAACTCGACATGATGGGCAGCCATCAAATGTCCGAGAAACAAGTCCTGGAGGCGATCCAGGCGGAAGCCATCAAGATCGTCTTCGAGGAGTATGTCAGCAAGCACGGCATCCAGGAAATCGTCGATGTCTTCGGCAAAGGGGTGAAGATCGAGGTCGGCGACCTGTTGCCGTCAAGCCATTATGCTGATCGTCTGAAACGCGTACCCAAGGCCTGGGAAAAGGCCTTTGAAGTGAACCCCAGCCAGAGCGAGGCCGTGCGAGCATCGTGCATCGAATTTGTCCTGGCCGGGCTGTATGCCAATGACAAGATCTCGCGCTCGCAAAAACACGGGCGCGTGACTTACGACCTATAAAGTTTAGCGGCGAGCCTCCTATGGGTGCCACGGGCGGCTTGTCCGCCCGTGTTACAGCACCACGGGCGGACAAGCCGCCCGTGGCACCCCCCCCCAGCACCTCAGCGCGTTGCCACGCGCTCGCCGGAGGCTCGCCGCTAAACGAGGACTAATCATGACCGCATCGCGCGATTCTCTCGGCGGGATTATTCACACCTATCAGAAATACGATCCCGTCGAGTTTCCTAGCCCGACTGCCGAGCCGCCCGATTTGGTTTCGCCGGCGTTCGAGCATTTGCTCATGTATGGCAACACACGCGAACTCACGGAGGAAGAGCTGGCCAATGCCGTGCATCTCGATCCGCGCCAGATAAAAAATCTGGGGCCGAGCATCGAGGCCTTGATGGACATGCTCCGGGAGCGCAAGCGCAAGATCCTGGAAACCTACGAGACCGACACGGTGCAGAACGAAGCCCGTGTCAACTATGAGAATCAGGCCCGCGACATGCGGCCTCCCGCCAAACTCGCCAAACGCTTCCAAGAAGCCGTCCGTGAGGAACAGATCACTGACCTTGAAACGCTTTGGTATGCTACCGGCGATGAACGTAGCCGCTTCGCACAGGACTTGCTGCAGCTTACCGAACGACTCGGCGAAAAGTACCAGGTGGAAGAGCTGGCGGCCAAATATGAGTTCACCGGCCAAACGTCGATGACCGTGCCCGAGGCGCTGGAGATCAAGCGGGAACTGGAAGCCATCGACCGGCTGCTCGAACAGTTGAAGGAAGCGGCCAAGACGGCCCAGATCGGCATCATCGACATGGAACTGCTCGCCGAGTTCGCCGAGCCGGGCGACATCGAGCAGCTAAGCGCCTTGCAGCAGCAAATCCAGGATTACCTACGCGATGCCGCCGAGCGTCAGGGTCTGGAACAAGGCAAACGCGGCGGTTTTCAGATGACGGCGAAGGCCTATCGCCTCTTCCAGTCTCGGCTTCTCAGTGAGATATTCAGCCAGTTGCAGGCCTCGCGTTCAGGCCGCCATCAGGGACCGATTATCGGCGAAGGCGCCACGGAGATGCAACAGACCAAGTCTTATGAGTTCGGCGACTCGGTCACGCATATGGACATCCCGGCCACGATGGTCAATGCGATGCTGAGGAATGGCCCGGGCCTACCGATTCGACTCAAGCCCGAGGACATCGAGATTCACCGCACCCGCAATAATCCCAAATGTGCCACGGCGGTGCTCCTCGATATGAGCGGCTCGATGCGCTACGGCGGCCAGTACATCAACGTCAAGCGCATGGGACTTGCCCTGGACGGTCTAATCAAGTCCGAGTATCCCGGCGATTTTCTGCAATTCATTGAGATGTACACGTTCGCCAAGCCGCGCAGGCCCTCGGAAATCGCGTCGCTCATGCCCAAGCCGGTGACGGTTTATAATCCCTTTGTGCGTCTCAAGGCCGACATGAGCAATCCCAATGTGAGCGAACATCGTGTGCCTCCGCACTTCACCAACATTCAGCACGGGTTGCATCTGACTCGACGCTTTCTGGGAGTACAGGACACGCCTAACCGGCAGGTCATCATCATTACCGATGGCCTGCCCACGGCCCACTTTGAGGGCCAGATGCTGTACATGCTTTACCCGCCCGATCCACTGACGGAGACAGCGACGCTACGCGAGGCCCAGCTCTGCGCCCGCGAGGGAATAACGATCAACATCTTCTTGCTATCAAGCTGGAATCAATCACCGGAGGATGTGCGTTTCGCGTACGATGTGGCGGAATCAACTAAAGGCCGGGTGTTTTTTGTCGCCGGGCGGGAACTGGACCGCTATGTGGTTTGGGATTACATTACGCGCAAAAAGCAGATTATCGCCTAAGGTAGGCCGGGGGTGGCATGCAACACCGTCAGCTGACGGCAGTGCATGCCGGCCCTAGTGAACGAGGAGCAAAGTGACATTCGAGGCTCGCCGCTAAACATCATTGTGGTTTAACCGGCTCGCGTTTCGCTGTCCAAAAAAGCGCATTGGCGAGCATGCGGCGGAAATTCTCGTCCTCGAAATCCTTGGGATGCCCTAGCGAGGTGTAGAAAACCCGGCCGCCCTTGTGCTGGCGCGTCCAAGCAACCGGTTCGGAATGATCGGAAATGTTGCCGGTCAACAACACTTCTACATCCCCGGCCAGCCCGGTGTTCTTGTAAAGGCTTCCGGCCGACGTAAGTCCTTTCACTCCAGCAAGGACAGGATGAGTTTTGGCCTTATCAGCGATAGTCACTTTCACGGCAAGGGCTTCGCCATAATGGCTCTTATAGTTGCCTCCCAAAATCTCATTGTCCATTGCCAACCAGTTCTGGAAGCCGTGGCTGGCCGTGCGCACGGCTACGATCGGTTTGCCCGCTTCACAATACTTCTTGATCCGCTCCAATTGTTTGCCGTCAATCGTAAGACGGCGCGTAAAGAACAGAGCGACATCGCAATCGTCCAAGCATTCAAGCCCCGGCAAATCGTCGTCCGCCTTGCGAAATGCCCGGCTGCACTTCAACGGATAGTTCTTCTCCAGATACTTCTGAAACGAAGCGAGGGACTCATCCGACTTATATTCGAGCGAGCCCGATATCAAACAAACCCACAACGGTTTTTCGCCCGACTTGGGACTAGGGATTTGAGACTTGAGTTTTTCAGAAGGGCCGTCGCCCTGCAAATAGCTGAACAAGTCGCGGGTTTGTTGGTCGTCGAATTCATCGAGAAGCTTTTCAGGCATCAAGGAAATGGGTGAAGCACTCATTTCCTCGATGGCATCGCGGGTGACAACGGTTCGCTCGTTTTTGGCGTCGAGGAGCGTCACCGTCTTTGGAGTGGCCTCGGCCAGGAGACCATTGAGCACACGGCCGTTTTTCGTCGTGACGTTGAAGGCAACGAATTCCTTACGGACGATGGCGCTGGGATCAACAATGTCCATCACCAGCATCGAGCGGTTCTTGCGATCGTGGCCGGTCAGCTCGGGACCGATCTTGCCGCCTTCACCGAAAAGCGTATGGCAAGTGGCGCAGGCCTTGGTGTAAAGCTCTTTGCCGCGAACCGGGTCGCCCTTGCCGCCTGCTAGGATATGGAGCACGGAAGCGATGCGCGATTTCTTTTCACCGGGCGGTTCCTGGCCGATCTTGCCCCAGTGCTTCTCCACCAGGCGATTGATTTCATCATCCTTGTGAAGCAGGAGGCGGCGCAGTTGTTCTAGGGGCACTTCCTTGGGCGCGATTTTGCCCTCATCGACCTGTTCAAGAAAGGCGCGCGCCGGGGCAGGCCGGCTTAAGAGCAGAGTTTGAGCGCGGTTCCGCAATTCGCCCGGCATTTTCGGATAGAGGGCCAAGACCTTCTCCGCGATTTGCGGGTCCTGGAAGGATTGCAGCGCAGACAGGGCGGCTACGCGAAGGGCCATTTGCTGACCTTCGTCAAGCAAACCCAGCAAAGGCGAAACGCAATCCGGCTTGCCAATTTGGCCGAGGATTTCAATCAGGCCGCGCCGATCTCCCTCGGGCGCCTTGGCATCACGGACACGTGACAATGCGTAGTCGTAAGCAGAGTCGCTTCCAAGACGTATCGCGAGGCGAATACGAGCCAAATTTGTCCTGTCCTGGCTCCAAACGAGCCCGATTTGTTTAGCCAGTTCGGTTGAAGCGGTTCTTAGGCGCCGGCCTTCGAGGGCCTTTTCCATGCCCCGAATCAGGGCATTGACCGAATCCTCCCCCGGCGCTGCTGAAAGCAACCGCGCGCACGTGGCCAAATCCGCTTCATCGCCCTCGGCCATGTAGCGGCGGCCCAGGCGCTCCTCCAGATGTTTGTTTACAATGGCGTTTTTCCAGGCGTCCGGGGTGTCAAGGAGTTGCAGAACCCGATCGCGGTCGGTTATCGCCTTGTCCTCGATGGCCCACCAAAGCAAGAGCGGAATAAAGGAGTCATGTGCGTCTTCCTGATGCGTAAGCAGCGCCGCAACAATGGGTAAGCAATCCTTACCGGGCAACCGCTTGGCGGAGCAAGCGAGTTGACAGCGAACCACCGGGCTTTTTTCTACGGTCGCGACACGGGCAAGCCTCTTCGCCATCTCAGGAGACACTTTTTTGGTGTCACCCAGGAACCTTACCGTCCAGACGCGTATATCCGGGTTGGTATGATCCAGCAGTTTTTCGGCAATCTCATCGGTAAATCCGCCGCTGACATAGAGGGCCCACAAGGCCTCCAGAGGCTCGTGTTCGTCGTTGCTTTCGAATACGAGTTTGCGCAACATCGGCAACATTTCCGCATCACGGCGTTCCCCGAGCAAACGGCGTGCTTCGCTGGAAAACCAGCCATTTGGATGGTGCAAAAGATCAACCAGTTCCTTGCTGGACAACTTGCTCAGATCGAACTTCGCTATAGGCTTGGCGTCCGTGGCCTCGATTTTATAGATACGGCCATTTGTGCGGTCCCAGTTATCGACGGGATCGACATGGTTAATGCGCTTGTCGTACCAATCGGCGACGAAGAGCGCGCCATCGGGTCCGGCCAGACAATCGACGGGCCGAAACCAGGTGTCGCCGCCTAGCAGGAAGTCGCCGCCGAAATGGCCTGTGAAGCTGGATCTCTTGGCCTCCAGGACGTGCCAGTAAATGGCGTTGGCCAGGGGATTGGCCGCGATGTAGGCATTATCAAACTGCTTGGGTAAGGCGCCGCCCTGGTAGATGATGCCCCCGCAAGTGACGTGGCCGCCCTTGAAGCCCTTATAGGGAACGTGATCGAAGTAGCCGTAGGCATGCGGATTGTGCAATTCACCGTGCTTGGCGAACCCCTTGATGTAATAGGCGCCCTGAACTTGATGGAGGCAGATGGAATCGCCCCAATTGGTGCCGGCGATCGCGTTGCCATGGCGATCGAAATCGAGCCCCCACGTGTTGCCGCCGCCTTCGGAAAAAAGTTCGAATTCCTTGGTGCGCGGGTGATAGCGCCAGATCCCTTGCTGGAAGGAGATGTCGCGGATGGTCGAAGTGACCGTGCTGCCCTGGGCGCCGTAGAGCCAGCCGTCCGGCCCCCATTGGAGCGAATTGGGGAAGGCATGGGCGTCTTGCATGCCGAAGCCACTTAGCAACACTTCCGGGTCGGCGTCGGGAACGTCGTCACGATTCTTGTCAGGGTAAAAAAGCAAATAAGGCGGCTGAACCACGAACACGCCCCCGTAGCCCAGCGCCATGCCCGAGGCGAGATTTAGCCCAGTAACAAAGTCCCGCACTTTGGTGTAATGCCCGTCTCCCTCCAGGTCCTCAAAGATCGTGATCTTGTCCGCTCCCTTGGGCCCTTTGGGCGGCGGCTCGGGAACCTTGTCGTAGACGGTACGGAGATATTGATCGACCTTCACCGGCTTGAGGCCGGCTGGATTGGGATATTGAAGGTATTGAATTACCCACATGCGGCCCCGGTCATCGAAGGTGAGGGTGACCGGTTGGCGCACATCCGGTTCGCAGGCGGCCAGCTTCACACGCAAACCGTCAGCGACCTTCATCCGGTTGACGGCGTCCTGGGGAGAATAGCCCTGGGCCGGCGCAAAGCTAATCAATTGAAAGAACGCGACGAACGAAAGCATGAGCCGAGAAATGCGAGCCATTTGCGGTACCGGGGTGGGAGAAAACGGAGGGCAGGCCACATCTCTTTTAATCCATAGAGAGTGCCCCCGCAATTGGCATTTGCCGGTGACCTTGTTTGGCGAGTAGCGGGCCATGCGGACCAGGAAAGGCGGCGTCGAAACGGAGCAGCAACATTCAGGGGCCCGGAGCAAGAAGGGGCAACTCCAAATCAAAGGTTTCTTTCTCCTCAAACCGATAGGTCTGGGGATTATATTCTTTGCGAGCCGCGTGAAGGTTGCGGCCCCAAAGGAGGTAATCTCCGTAGGACCAGTGTCCATTCTGCGTCGCGCTTCCGGCGCAAATGATGGGAAAGCCGGCGAGTCCGGTGTCTTGATGCCGGTCTGCCCCGTGCCGATGGCCGTGCAGCCATAAACAGACGCCCCCGCGTTTTGCCACGTCCAAAGTAGCCTCCAGATTTCTGAGGCCGTGAAAGCATTTTTCACGCCGGCCGTTCGCCAGGCAAATCGGATAGTGGCTGACGAGAATACGCGGGCCAGGATCCAAGCGCTTCAAAAGGCGCTCGAGCCTTTCTAACTGCGCCCTGTCCACCAAACCGCTGGCATCCCAGAAAAGCCGATTGGGCACGGCGGAGTTGACCGCGAATAACCAGTAATGGCCGACGCGCTGGGCGAAAGGATACAAGGCGTTGTCAACCCGCTCGCCCTGTTGCCAGGGGGCAAAGTAATGCTCGAACCAACCCGATCGTACGTCCGCGTGGACGTAGTAATCATGGTTGCCCGGGACGGCCAACCCCGGCGGCGCTTGGCCGTTGGCTAGTCCGAAGAGTCCGGCGGCATGGGCCAATTCGCTTTGGAAGCCAAGGGCCGTGGCATCCCCCGAAAAGAGAATGCGATCGGGCGGATCGGCTTGGAGTGAAGCCATAAGAGCGCCGAGCACCCGGTCGGCGTTCCGAAAGCGGCGGCCTCGGCCGAACGTTCGTAAATTGATCCATCCGGTCAGACGCTTATTGAACCAGTCCGCCTTTCGCCAGCCCAGAGACGGACGTGTTACATGAACGTCACTGAGGTGGACGAGCCGAATTGATTTGTTTTGGTCCATCTGACCCGCGTGAAGGAGATTGCCTGACTCGGCGAGCGGGGGGCGTTAGCCCTCGTTGTACCCCATAAGTCTGGGCGGGGGTATAAGCCCCTGGCAAGGTAGCTGTAATTCGCCATAAAAACCGGGGATCGTGCTCCCGTGTCGGCCGCGACTCCCTCTCCTCGAACGACAGCGCAACCTCTTTGGAAACTAGATCTTACGGACTTATGGGGTACAACGAGGGCGTTAGCCCCCTGATGACTTCAAGTTCCTTGGCCTCAACCCTAACTCTTGAGACAAATCCCTATTCTAGGTCATAAGTCTAGAGGATTGAGCAGCTTATTTCGTTTCATTTCATGGGAGGGACACCCCGTAGCACTCGCGACTTGCGGTTTCTACTCAGGTACAGTAGGTAGACCTTGTGGACCAGCCGTTTGACCCGGTGGACCAAGTAACCACCCGGTGGATCAACAAAACGCGTCTTCAGGGTGGGTTTGGGCGTTAAGCGCAGTTGCACTCTTTGGATGTCAGGAGACCTCATGGTTTTACAGCTGGACCCTCTGGCTCAAGTGACGACCCTCTGGACCAGCGACACCTGAGCCACAGGGTAAGAGGGTCTTCAGATAGCCGTCATAGCCCCGGCTCAAGGCCCTTCATACAATACTGTCCATCCCCCATCCCGTTGTTGGGAAGGCACAAATCATTTTGCCCGTGTAGCTTGAGGGCTCCTGCTCCATGCCCAAGGTCACGTTTGTCAATGAAAAGAAGGAAATCGAAGTTCCGCCCGGCAGCAATTTGCGGCAAGAAGCGTTAAAAGCCGGCGTGCAAGTCAATTACGAGGTTCTCGATACGTCCGGCGGGGCATTGGGGCGCTATCTCAACTGCCGCGGCCTCGGCGTGTGCGGCACCTGCAGGGTTATTGTGAAAAAGGGCATGGAGAATCTGCCGCCCAAAAAAGGCATTGAAAAGTTCACCCTTTTTCGCATGCTCAGCAATATCGGTCAGGAAGAGGAATCCCGTTTGGCTTGTCAAGTCTCCATCAACGGCGACTGCACCATCCAAACCCGCCCAGGCATGAATTGGGATGGTGAGAACTTCTGGCAGAAGCCGTTTCCGAACAAGTAAGGAATCGATATTAAGGTTGCCCGTCCCCCTGAAGGTCTACTTGGGCGGGGAAGACGGTTTATTGCCGGTGCTTCGCGGCCGGTATTGCCGGCGCATCTTACCCGTCTCAAACCCAACACCAATCGACTCCAAACTCATCTCTATTCGCTTTGAGAGTTGGCTCGATTCCGCCTTGTGATCGACACGAAAGCCTACGAGGAGCAATTGATCGTCGTATGGCAGAGTGTGAAGAATGACGGTGGAACTGGCGTCTTCCGCGGTTATTGTTTCAAAACGGAGCGGATTGCGACCGGGCGGCGTCCTTTCTGTTAAGGATTTTTTCGCGGGCGGATTGCTCGGAAAGATCTTTAGCACGTCCTTGAGGAAGTCCTTTCGGCCCTTGCTGAAGCCCACGTACACTTCTTTAATTCCCTCGGCAGTGCCGACGCGGGGATAGACGAAAAGCAACCCGCCATAAAGATCCTTGCAGGCCGTACGGCCTATGCCCTTGGGCGGCCTGAAAAAGAATTCGGGAATCTTGGGATCCTTGTCATTTTCTTTCTTGGGCGGCGGAATCTCCACGGGCTCGTCGAGGTTCTTGTTTTCTTCCTCTATGCGCTGAATGCGGGCCTGCTCCTCGGCCATTTTGTTCTCGTAATCCGCCAAGCCGCACCCGGTCAAAAGCAAGCCCAGTAGGGAAGGAGCCAGCAGCCGGCCTGATAACAGGGTGGGGTACGACGTTTGATGGACTGAGTGATTCATTTTGACGGTACTCCGGCCATTTTTCGTGTAACCTCATTGCTACCAGGTGGTTTGCCGTCACGCCAGAGCTAACCTTCAGAGCCGACGCGTTAGCCATAAAGACTGTAGAAAGGCTTGCCATGTCTGTCCTTACGGATGTTTTTACCATCCGGCCATCGCCACGGCCAACCGACATTCGGATCCAGTCGGTCTCGTTCGATTTTGAAGACCACCATTATCGGACACCCATCAAGTTTGGCGGCGTGGCTGTCGATCGAGCGACCTTGCTCAATGTTCATTGCCTCGTGCGCACCGAATCAGGGATTCATGCCGAGGGATTCGGGTCCATGCCGCTGGGCAATGTCTGGTCATTTCCCTCGAAGGATTTGCCTTACGAGTCCACCCTGGGCGCCATGAAGACTCTGGCTATGCGCTTGGCAAACTTGTTGGGAGATTACCGGCAGCCTCGCCATCCCGTGGACATCACCCTGGATCTTGAACCTGCTTACCTTTTGGCAGCCAACCAGGTCGCTGCCGAAATGGGTCTCGGAGAACCGATTCCGAAACTCTGTACTTTGGTCGTCGCCAGCCCGTTTGATGCCGCGCTGCACGATGCTTTCGGTAAAGCCCATCAGTTAAGTTGTTGTCAAACTTATGGATCAGAGTTCATGTCTCATGATCTCGGCTATTATTTGGGTCGGGAGTTTCAGGGCGAGTTTCTCGAGTCCTATGTGCTCAAGCAGCCCAAGCCGCGCATGCCGCTTTACCACTTGATTGGAGCGCTTGACCCTCTTGAACCGACCGACATCGAAAAGCGCATCGACGATGGCTTGCCGGAGACACTGCCGGAGTGGATCCGGTTCAACGGTTTAACGCATCTGAAAATCAAACTCAATGGCGACAACCTTGCCTGGGATGTCGCCCGCGTTGTGCGCATCGACCATATTGCCGGCAAGTCACAACAAGAACGCGGCGTGGACCGGTGGTATTATTCGCTCGACTTCAACGAACGCTGCGCCAACGTCGCGTACCTTCTGGAGTTTCTGCGCAAGGTGCGCGAACAAGCTCCAGACGGATTTGAACGAATCCAGTACATCGAACAGCCAACGGCCCGCGATCTCCGGGCGGACCGCGCCAACCTCATGCACGAGGCATCCCGGCTGCGCCCGGTTGTGATCGACGAATCCCTTACCGACCTGGAAAGCCTGAAACTGGCTCGCGAAATGGGCTACACCGGAGCCGCCCTCAAAGCGTGCAAGGGGCAAAGCCAGGCGCTATTAATGGCCGCGGCCGCCCAAAAATACGGTCTGTTCCTTTGCGTCCAAGATTTGACCTGCCCCGGTGCGTCGTTAATTCATTCGGCTGGTCTGGCCGCGCGCGTCCCGGGCATTGCCGCGATTGAAGCCAATGCACGCCAATACATGCCTTCGGCTAACAAGGCGTGGGAAGAGCGTTTTCCGGGAATCTTCCGGGTAACGGATGGAACCATGGAGACGGGGTTGTTGACGGGGATCGGACTCGGCACGGGGCAATGATGAATGGAGGATGGAGAGAAGAATCTCTTATCAATCCCTATAACTTCCACGGCTCCCGATACTGGTACGTCAGCAATTTGTTGGCCTCTTCGTCGTTGGTCACGCGTTCGGCCTTGGCATCCCAGGTTAGATTGCGCCCTCGCATGAATGAGATCCTTGCCAAAAGCGTCGCCGTCGTGGAGCGGTGGCCGACCTCGACTGGGCAGTTGGTGGCATTGCGGCTCTTGACGCAGTCGAGGAAATTGCGGGCGTGATCGGCCGTGTTGGAATTCCCCTTTTTACTTTGCGGTTCTTGGGCGGCTCGGACCGCCCGACTTTGTTCCTCGTTTTCTTTGCGATAAAGGGGGCTGAGAGCGGGCAGTTCTTTGGTGCGGATTTTCTCCGGAATGATCTGGTACCCCGGTCCGTCGCCGAGAAACAGCGTGCCCTTTGTTCCGCGGAATTCCATCTCCCAGCCGCCGGGGTTGGGCGGCGAATTGTTGGCGTTGTACTGAGAAAACGTCGCGATGGCGCCGTCGTATTCCCAAACGGCCTCCATCGTGTCCGGAATCTCGCGATTATCCTCATTGGCGAATTTGCCGCCTAAGGCGAACACGCTCTTGGGTGCGTTCTGCCCCAAGGCCCACTGAATTACATCGAGATAATGGGTGCCAAAATTGGTTAACTGCCCGCCCGAGTAGTCCCAGAACCAGCGGAACTTGTACAGGCAGCGGTTCGTGTTGAACGCCACCTTTGGCGCCGGCCCAAGCCACAGGTTCCAATCAAACCCGGCCGGCGGATCGGTGTCATTGGGATTTCCAATGCCGATTGGAGACTCATTCCGAATGTGATAGGACTTGGCAACGGTAACCTTTCCAATCGCGCCTTCGCGAATTAGCTGAACGGCTTCTTGAATATACGCCGCCGAGCGCCGCATCAACCCGACCTGCGTTACGCGTTGTGTCTCCTCGGCGACAGCGACCATTTTCCGCCCTTCGCCGATAGTGAGGCTCAAGGGCTTTTCTACGTAAACATCCTTGTTGGCGCGACACGCTTCCACGAATTGCAGAGCATGCCAGTGGTCCGGCGTGGCAATGACCACGGCGTCAATATCCTTCTGGTCAATTAACTTACGATAGTCACTTTGAACTTGAGCCTTGCCTCCGACCTTCTTTTGGGCCGCCTCCAAATATGGCTGATAGAGGTCGCACAAAGCGACGATCTCCGCATCGGAATGAGGAAGAAAAGCATCAAGTAACTGATCGCCGCGATTGCCGACGCCGATGATGCCGAGGCGCACGCGTTCATTGCTTCCCCTGGGACGTGCTGAAGCGGGAAGAACGGCCATGGCGCCGAGAGCAGCGGCTGTCTTGGTAAAAGTACGGCGGTTCATCGGGTCAATCCTCAAAAAGCTTTAGTCAGCACGCGAGTTTAGATGGAAGAAGCAGCGCCTGCTTTATGCCAGCGCCATTTCCTCAAACGGCATTTGGATGACAATTTGATATCGACCGGGCGTCCCATTGCCGGCCTTCAAGAAGAATTGGTTGCCATAGATTTGGCGTAACCGGGCCTGGGTATGGGTCAACCCATTTCCATTGCCGGACGAACTTGGTTGGTAGCCGACGAGATCGAGCGCCTCGGCATCGACCTGAAGCCTCAGAACTCCATCTAAACAGCGTGCCCGGACCGTTACGCGCCCGGGGTTTTGCAGATCTGCTAAGGTATGGCGAATGGCCTCCTCGACCACGGGCTGAAGCAAGAAAAGCGGAACCCGGGCATCAAGAACCTCGGGATCAACATCCGTCAGGGCCTGGAAGCGCGGGCCCATGCGTGCTTGCTCAATTCCAAGATAAGCCTCCAAACCTTCCAATTCAGCGCGCAATGCCACTTGCTCGGCGTCGGCGTTGTCCAGGGTTAGCCGCAAAAGGTCGCCCAGCCGAGCGATCATGCTATCGGCCGCTTCAGCATCTTGATGGATTTTGGCGGAGATAGCCTTCAAGGTACTGAGCAGAAGGCTGGGCTGAACCTGCATTTTTAGAATCTGCAATTGAGCCTGAGCCAGTTTGGCTTCCAATTGAGCGGTCAATAACTCGCGGCGCCGGTAGCGACGGTGATATTCCAGCGCATGGGCCAGCCCAATAAGGATCCAAGAGATCAAGACATCCGGCCGAAGCTGGCCCATGGAATCCGGCCGAAACTGGCCCATGAACGCCATCTTGTAGAACCGCGAAAACGTCAGTGATTGCGGCTCGGGGCAGTAAAACGTCTTGATTATCGGGTAGTCCATTGTGATCTTGATAAACGCGAAAATGGCCCCGCCGACGAAATAAACCATTAATGGAATCACAACATGCTTCGACCCGATGGGATAACGTCTGACAAGGGCGTAGGCAAGCGCGAAAAGGATCCCCCAGCAGTACCAAAAGGACAGTCCCATCCCCAGCGCCTGCCACCAATGAATTGGATCGCCGACATAGGCATAACGGACATAAGATTTGGAAGCGTCCGCCAGGCCCATTAAAGTGAAAACACCAACACCGATGACGGCAACCAGCCAGCTTCGAATCGGAAAGCAACCACGTTTTAGCACCGTCGTTCCTCAGAGACAGACCGCTTGCTCAGACCGTTTGTTTAAACGCCGCCGGCCACCAGTCTTGCGCAAGAAGCGCACGATTTTATAAACTTCTTCACGTTCGATTGTCGCACAAGGCAAGATGAGATCAAGGGGGAATCAAATCCGGCGGTTTGGGCGATGACCTGCAAGCCCTGATGAGACACAAGAGCGACTAGACGATGCAGGTCTAAGGATTCGGTGGGTGGGAAAGTGTTTGCGCATAAACCGGCGGACTCTTTTATCTATACGCCCTATCAACTCGTCAGCGAGTTCCTTGGCGTCTTGAGCACATTGTGCCGCTCGAATCCACCTAAGCACGAATGGATTTGGCAACTCAGAGCCAGCTCGGCGCGAATCTCGGGTCGCTAAATCGGTGTGAGAAAGCTTGATAGCTCCGTTTCCGTGAGCTGCCGGTCAAACTCAAAAGCCGCGACCCGTTCCGTGCCAAATCCGGTGACACGTGCAACCTTTGCTGGTAGTATCACGCCGGATGACAAAATGATTTCAACCGAGCTATCCGGCTTCAAATCTGACCAATCATTGGCTGCCATACCCGAACACGAGATGTCCTCGACCAGGACATAGACGCGATTGGTAGTCTTTGGACAGCATATTGCCCTTTTGGCACATTGGACCCTACGAAATTGCCGGCGTTCCGCAGGAGGACTTGTAACCTCTGCATCCGGCCATGAACCCGTTATTGCATTGGATGTTTCGTAGCAATCGTCAACTACCAATGGATCGAGTTGGCGCACCGCTTGCGGCGCTTGCTTGCTCATAAGCTTACCGTTTTCCGCTTTATTGGATGGTCAGATGGATAGGGCTTGCTCTCGCCAAGAAGGCAAGCGCGAAACAGGTGGCCAAACGCCGTAGGTAATCTGCTATAGACGTTTTATCCATTCAATATGGATGAATCCACTTAAATATCAAGTAATTGGAAAGTTTCGCAGGAAGGCGATTGAGAATAGTTTGGCGCCGTGGTTGCTAACCCATTATCCCGAGCGGTGGTTTTTCATGTGCGAGACGTTCGCCAGCGCTTGGCGTCGCTCGCGGGATTCCTTGACAACCTCGCGAGCCGTCCGGCGTAGTTCGTCCGCTATGCCGTGCAAAATGGCACACCGCTTCCGGAGCGCATTCGCTTTGTCGATCAATTCCCTATGCGTCATGGCTCGCCCCGTTGGATGCTGCTGGTCCCGATGATTCGGTCCTTTGAAACGTCAAGGCATCACGCTTGCCGTCTTAATTAGGTGAACGGCAACAGCTTCGGCCGTATCGGCGAACGATTTGGAGTAGCCGCAGGAACCGCACTTAACCATGGACCCGCCTTCCGCTACGTTTGCGAGCAGTGCAACTTGCCCGCACTTCGGACAAACCGCGTTCACGTCTAACCGCCAAGTAAGAGGCGGGTTTTGGTTAAGGTCTTGGAGTTGCAGAAACATATTCACTCCCGTTGCAAAAGACACGCTACAAGTCACCAATTCTAGGCGACTCCTAGCGGTCCGTCACCCTGAAGTTTTCGGGCAGGTCCCGTCTGCAGGACGAGACCTGGCCTCCGCGGGGGCAAGGTCAGCGGCCAATTCTTTCCATGGCGATTGGACGAAAGGAAAATACGCGAATGGCGACGTTGGCGTTCGAAAAGCCCGCCAGCTTGTCAGCCAGGTGCAGCCGAGAGATTCGGGTCAATTCCCTGGGGGATGGTCGACCCGGGTCGGATCTTGGGGATGAGCATCATCGCGGCAATGAAGAAACCTAATGCCTCCGCCGTAAGCAAAATGCCCTGGTACGACGGCCAAATGGCTGCAACCAGCGTAACCGCCAGGATGACGACCCCCGGGATGACGACGCCGGCCAGCGCTAACCACGCCGGCATAAGGGTCAGCGCACGCACTCCAATGATGGCCAGCGCGACCCCGCTGGAGATCAGCACGGCCGGTCCTAACGAGATGTACTCCTGCGCGAAGTACATCAGCGGGTAGGCTCCAGCAAAGGTGCCCACGGTAAACAGCAGCATCCACCGATCAAACCGCGTCACCAAGGCGGTGTGGACGACCAGCCCGACCAAGAGGCCAAAGACGATCACGCTGACCGGGCCCAGCCAGGTTAGCTGACCCAGTCGATCGATCGGAGCGATTCCCAAGACGTCCACCCGGACCGGCTGACCGAACAAGAGCCGCTTGTAGTCCCACAGGTACGTGGTCGCGTCGGCCGAGCGGGTAAGGTTTGTCGGCTGGAGGGACAACTCCAAGAGCCGCACGTCGGACCCTTTTGCGGCCAGCGACACTTCGAAGTGGTCCAGGATACCGCCGGGCGGTACCGATAGCTCGTACAACCCCTTGCCGACAGCCGTGTAAGTAATGTCCAAAGGGGTGGCCTCGGCAGCCAACGCTCCGCGCCACACGAGCTTGCCGTTCCGCAGAGCCACTATCTCGCTGGGCTCGCCGGCAACCTTGACGGACAGCTCCGCCAGGGAGATGATTTGCGGCGGCAAAGGCAACTCGAGTTCGCAATCGCCGGCTTCCTTTTGCGGGCGGACGGCCTGGATCTTGCCGGTGAACCGTGCCTCGTAGATAGACTCCGGCGCCGCCGTGCCCACGCTGAGCCGGGGGGTAAGTACGACGTTAGCGGCAAAAGTCTTCACCCGTGCCAGGGGCGGAGGAGTTGGCGGCTGGCCTGTCGCGTCGGCCTCTTTTAGGTTGTTCTGGGCCATCTGCGGGCCAAATCCGAACTGAGATTGATTGGCCATTTTGGACGAAAGTGCTGACTGCCGTACCTTCTGGACGACTGGGAGCAGGAGCCCCACCAGAATTGCCAGGATGATGACAACGACCAGCAACTCCGTCAGAGTAAATCCGCGCCTGCGCGAGTGGAACATTCGAGAACCCTCGGTGGAAACCCCGACTAGCGGACAAAGTCAGCCACCGCGCGGCGGCTGTTAGAACAGGGAACCGTGCAAACCAATAACGGCCCCCGCGGTCGGCTGCAGCTCTGGATTCGGCCTCAGTGCTTCACCCGATAGCTGACCAGCACACACCCGTTCTTGAAGGCCCTGCACTCCCGCAGTTCCAGGTCGATCTGGCGACTCATCGGATGAAAGAGCGGGATGCCTGAGCCGAGCAAGACCGGGTGAATGTTAAAGCCGATCTCGTCAATTAGCCCGGCCCCGAACAGAGATCTCGCCAACTCGCCGCCTCCCATCAGGCAAATGTCCTTGCCGTCGCGCTGTTTCAAATCCCGAACGAAATCAGCAGCGTCCCCCGAAACGATCGTGACGCCTCCGTTGGGGTCCTCCTTGAGAGTCCACGAAAAAACGTAGGTCTGTACGCCGGGATAGGCCCCAGCCCCCTGACCGCTCCGGAGTGCCACCTCGTAGGTCTTCCGCCCCATCAGGACGGTGTCGATGGTCTTCCAGAAATCGGCCATGACCGCGGCCGCCTCCTCGCCCCACATCAGCCAGTCCACGGCGTCGTCTGTTCGGGCGAGGTAGTTATCCAGGCTGTTGGCCCCGCCGAATGTGACCTTGCGCACACCCCATCCTCCCGATCTCTAGGCGAGCCCCTCCGCCGGCCGAACGTTAAAGCCCGGCCGCCGCGGGGGCGGCTGAACCGTTGAACTGCACAAACCAGTGATGGCCCACTCGGTCGGCTGCTGCGCTTTTTAGGCCTGAACCCGGCTCCGCAGTTCCTCAACTGCCTTGCGCCATTCCGCGCCATCGCCTTCTTGCCAAAGGTCAAGCAACTCGGATGGAGGCCTGAGAATACGCTCGATTGCGGCGACGGCGCTTTGCAGGTGGTCGGGGGAGACAACTATGGGATGGGCTTCTACCCATTTATCTACTGTCTCGGTGTATGGGTTTCGTGGTCCCCAATGTCCCTTCAAACGAGCAATAACTTCGCAGGCGCCGAGTGCCTCAGAACCAAGATCTGCATCAAGGTATTCGTCCTGAGTATCGAGAACCTGGGAGAGGGTTTTGACAACGAGTGACAAATCATTAACTTCCTCAAGACCATAGGACCAATCGCAGGCGGTATCATTATCGAAGCTCCCGGCTCCCCATGCGCCCATAGCAACCACCTCGCTCAACAAGGCCTAAAGACAAATCTCAGCCCTCGCAGTAGCGTCCGAACTGCTCCATGCCCGGGTTAAGCCCCTATATCGGATACGTCTTATCAGGGTATAAACATTCTGACGTAGTGATTGTCCACCACCTCGCCATCGCCGGAGACGGTAAAGTTGGAGGTGATATACCCTGTGGCGCCTACGAAGGCACCTTCCCCTGCGGTAATGCGCCAGATGACGGCGCCCCACTGGAGTCCGGCAACTGGACTCGGCCCCAGGCGCCCGGTGCCTACCGTCTCGAATGTCAACTTGCCATGTCCGCTGTAGTCAATGCGGCCAGTCTGTTGAACGTCTCGCCGCTCAGCACAACTTGGGACTCGAACGCCACGGTTTCTCCGTGTGGACCTCTCCCGGCAGTTATTGCTCGGAGAGTATTATCTCTCCCGTCTACAGGCGCCGCCCGGCCTCTCAGTTCCATTGCAAAGACCACGTCCCTCATCTGAAAGCCTCTTTTTGCCCTTAGTTTTTTGGTTCCTATCCCACCTTCAGTACAAAGGGGAGCTTAACGATCGAGCTAAGCTGCGGCGGTCCGCTTCAGGACATCGGTCTCAGTTGCGGAGCTGCCAACTATATCCGAGGAGGATTAGCAGCGCTAAGCTTCTCGGCTTTCGCCATGCCTAAGGCATCTCAGTTTTTTCCAATGCTACCAAGTTTTTTGCCGAGCCAAGAGCGCAATTTGGCGGCGGCTTCGGGTGCCATGTTGCCAGCGAAGCCAAGATCGTTGTCGGCTTTCACCGGCTTGAGGTTGTGACTTGCCCCTGGCACGATGTACCGCTCGTGGGCATCGCTCTGCCGCTTCTTTAACCCAGCAATCAGTGCGGAAGTCTCCTGATCGACCACATGCTGTGAGTCCTTTTCCCCCGCGAGCACAAGCACCGGCGCTGGAATACGTGATGCCCTGGCAGCCGCTTCGAAGTCAAGCAAGCTTTGCAGGAACTTGCCAAGATAGGGCGGATAGAGGGCGGCCAACCCCGGAGGAATTTTCTGGGGCACCTGACCTGTCTTTTTGATGGCCGCCATGATCTCGTCGTTTTTCGTTAGAAAAAACTTCGTCTGTTCCGCGGTGGCCTTCTGCTGGCGGAGGCGGCGGGCGATTTGGTCGCGGAGGACAAGGTCGCATCTTCGGCCCGGTGTGGAAACAAGGACCAGCGCCGCGGGCGGCTTGCGGAAGCCCTCGCCTTCGACAGCGGCCTGGAGGACCAGGAGACCGCCTTCGCTATGGCCGATCATGGCGGTCCGGTTGGCGTCGATTTCCGGCTGCCCCTGCAGGTAAGCGAGAGCCGCCGCCACGTCGCCCACGTAATTCTGCCACACTGTGAAGCCAGACAGCGCCTCCCCCTCCTTAGGCTTTCCGCTAGCGTACTGGCCGCGTTTGTCGCAACGCAAACTGGCAATCCCCTCTTGAGCGAGTTGCTCGGCAATTTGCTTCAGCAAATCAATCTTTAGACCCGGTTGGTTCCCATTGCGGTCCGTCGGTCCGCTCCCCGCCACTATGATGACCCCGGCTACTTGCGTGCCTTGTTCGTGGACGGGGATCAAGAGCGTCCCAGCCAGCTTCACTCCTTGAGCACCTACAAAAGTGACCTCGCGCTCTGCTTGGGAGATGATCTCGGATTTGGTGGCCGCTTCAGGGCCGGACGGTGTTCCGCATCCGAGGATACAGCTAAGCGTTCCGAGGTACAGAGTCACCGCAGTGCGAGACAGGGCGAAGCGAAATCCAACTCCCATGCCACGCTCCTTATGAGTGGAATCACCGCCGCCTACCAGCCACGTTAAGGCGCTGGGCCAAACGCGAAATTGCCCAGGCAACGACCGGCTTCCAGCTCCTGGGGCTTGCGCCACATCTCTCCGCGGCCTGCCAGGAAGTACCAGATTTCCTCAACCGTCCTCCCACCGCGACCGATGTCGTTCCCGGGGCGAGTTCGAAATGAGCCATGCCGCCGCCGGCCAGACCCAGGAGGATCCGCACGTCGGATTGGTCCGGGGCTACGGAGTCGCGAGCCAAGGGAAGGCGTTTGGTGCTAAAACTGCTCATACTTCCCCCGGAAATGAACTTACATACCAGGAATCCAGCCCTTGAAAAACTGGACAGCTTCAGGGCTTCGCTCCCAGGCACAGACTACGTACTTACCGAAGGCTGCTCCACCGTAAGCATAAAAACCAACCGCACAGCCGCCGACAGCCGTGAAACCTACCGCTAAACCTCCTATGGCGATACCGCCGACGGCCACGCCCCCCAGGGCCAAAAGTGCCACTGCCAGACCACCAAGACCAACAATTCCTAGAGATAGCCCGCCCAGCGCCACCCCTCCTGCCGCGATGCCACCGATCGCAATGAAACAGCGAGCCAAACCGCCAAGGGCCAGCCATCCAGTGGCAATATCTCCAATGGCAATGATGCCGTGGGCGTGCCCCCGCATTTCTCCAGCCTCAGGGTCAGGACCCATGGCGATGTCGAACAAGGGTAGGCCAAACAACGTTCCTTGCGATCGTTTGCGGATAGCCACATGGAGTCCTTTCGCCGTCGCGATGGAATCTCTCGACTAGCGGCAATGATTCAGACCGGACTGAGTATATAACGAGGCCCCATCCTAGCACTCGGCCTCATTGCAGGTCCTTTCGCCCTGGCGCCACGAGCATTAACGCTTCGAATGTAAATCGCTTAGGCGCCCATGTCCAAAGTAAATAGGACTATTTGGCCCCCCTAAAACATACCGGCCCTTGTGCCGTCGGACCATGATTAGACGGAAGGATTGTTTTGCCTTGGTATTCAAAATCGCAAAATAAATGGACGCGCCGGCGCCCTTCCACTCTCTAATAAGTTGCTATGACAACACGTTTGCCAACGGCGGGGTTCAGCAGGGTCCTGGACCATCTACGTCGTACCCTGCCTCCGCCAGATAGGGCTGATTGGACAGACAGCCTATTGCTGCAGCGCTTCCTTGCCCATCGGGATGAGGCCGCGTTCGCCGCGTTAGTTCAGCGCCACGGTAGCCTGGTCATGAGCGTATGTAACCGCGTCCTACGGAATGCCCACGACTCAGAGGATGTTTTTCAGGCGGTGTTTTTCATCCTGGCCCGCAAGGCAAAGTCAGTCATTAAGCAGGAAACATTAGCCAGTTGGCTCTACATGGTGGCATTCCGAGCGGCGTTGGCGGCGAGGGCCGCCAAAGGGCGTCGCCATAAGAGGGAAGTTCATATGGCGGACTTGCCCCATCCCGAAGTCCAACCGGAAGAGTCGCGGGACTGGCTGCCTCTTCTGGATCGCGAATTGACCCTCTTACCCAAGAAATTTCAGACGCTGGTTGTCCTATGTGATCTGGAAGGAATTCCGCGTAAGGAAGTCGCGCGCCGCCTGAGGTTGAATGAGGGAACGCTATCCAGCCGATTGGCGCGGGCTCGGCGCTTGTTAGCCACTCGGCTTTCCCGGTATGGACTAACACTTTCGGGCGGCGTCCTGGCTGCGGGGCTGGCTCAGAATACAGCTTCGGCAAAAGTGCCGATTTCCTTGGTTTGGTCTACGGCAAAGGCTGCAACGCTAATTGCGGCCGGTCAGTTTGCTGGGGTTTCGGCCCCGGCGGTTGTGCTCATGAAAGGAGCAATGAAAACCATGTTTCTAGCAAAGCTCAAGACTGTAATTGGGACAAGCATCGTCGCCCTAGCGGTTGGGGTGGGGGGACTCGTTTATAACGCTGAGTTGATTCCGGGAGGAGCTAGAGCGGCGGATGGCGACAGGCCGAAAACCGAGCTTGAGACTCTTCGTAAGGAGAATGAGTTACTCAAAATCAATCTTGAAGTAACGTTGGAGAAAATCAAAGCCCAGGAAGCGGAGTTGCGAACACTTCGCGGTAAGGTCGCCAAGGTAGAGACGCCGCGATTTCATTTGACAGAGGTCCACGAAATAGCTGACGCTGAGCGTTTTTTCACGACGGCCGTGTTGGCGGAGACATCAGTGAAGTATGACCCGGTGGCGGAAGTCGAGGTTGCCGTGAAAGCCTGGCAAAACGCCAAGGACAAGGAATCACGCCAAAAGGCGGCTAACCTGCTAGAGAAAGCGCTGCATAAAATGAAGGAACATCCTGACAAAGTGCCCGAAGCTACTAAACCGCCCTCGAAGCCATAACGGGATGCTATCGGACGAGGCTAATGCCGGCTGCCGTTGATTGCGGCAGCCGGCTAAGCTTTATCTTTCAATGATTTGGCTAGTTCTTGTAATCGCCGCGCCATCATGAACGATAGGCCCCCAGTTCCTTGGCGGCAATCCAATGCGTTTTAGCCGTTCGCGGCATTCAAAGGCGGTTGAAATTGACATTGGCTTCTTGAAGCCTTTTGCCCATGATTCCTTCGTCGGAAACCGAGCATTGCAAAAGTACATGAAAAGGTTTGGGCGGCCGAGCCGAAGGCGGGCCCTTAGGTTTGCTCCATTCTTGCCCTGCCCGGTCTAAAGTCCGGAAGAGCGTTATCCGTTGAGCATTTGGCTCTTCAACTAATAGCCAGACGCTGGCAATGACAAGAAGGACGTAACCGTCCGCCGGCAGCCACTCCAGATCGGTGATGCATTCATCAAACGCATCCCAGTTTTCACCGAAATAGTCAGGAAATTGCAGCGCGGTTGCGAACTCCTTAAAGAGCCCTTCCGTGGTTTTTGCCTTTTCGCCATGCACTGTTCGACAAACTAGATGCATTTCGCTGGTCTTGTCCAGTTTCCTCAACTGTTCCAGAGCTTGCGATCCGGAGCAACCCATTAGATGCAGGTAGGGCTCTTGCGGGAGGAGGAGGGGGTTCGATGCCATGGCGTCACTTGATTTTGGTAAAGGTCCGATAATGGTCGGCCGTGAAGTAGGCGCTGCCGTCCGAGCCAGTTACAAGCCGCTCCGGGCCACGGTTCACGCCGGGAACCTTGGGATTCACGTCCCATTCTCGGTAAGTGATTGCCCGGCCCTGAGGGTCGCGCTTGGGCAGCCCTTCCTCGCCAGTCCGTCCTGCATTGTGAAACTCCCGCCCTCCTTCGTACCCGTTCGGGGCTGTCTGGTGCTCTTCAATGTATTTGAGAACTGTTAGAGCCTTTTCCGGGACCTTAGAGCCAAGCTCACTCGATCCTCCCGATTGTTTGCCTTCTTTATCGTGATGGCGGTTGGAACCGCGGATGTCCAGCGGATCAGGGGAGTGGTGCTTCTCCTGAACGAGAACTTCCGATGTGCTTCCAGTAGGCCCTGACGGCGCTTGCGAGCAGCCCGCTAGGATACATGCTGCTAATAGGCTGAATAGAAAGCGGCATTTGCCGGTCTGGCGTTTTCCTTGCGATATCATGATGCCTTTTCCATTGAAGCTGGCAAACCCACGGTTACAGCGAGCCGAATCCCTTGGCAATTTAATTGCCGAGGCTCAAACCATGCGCATACAATGCGGTTTCACAGAACAATGGCAGATAACTGTCGAACGATATTGGCAAATCGTGTGCCGCAATTTGCCCGAAGCTACTCTAAGGACGAGGCTAGGGCCGGCTGCCATGGACTGCCGTCCCCATCTTTCGTAAGACGCAGCGAACTAGGGCCGGTTGATTCCGCCAAAGTTAACCAAATAATAATTGATCCAATCAGCAAGATGAGTTAGCATAGGGGTATCCCCTCTTGGATCGGATCCGTGCGTGGGTTTAGTTTCAAGCCCTACTTATGGATCGGGTCAATGCTTTCGCAACAGTTTAAGCGCGTCTTGAGACAGGGCCGCCTTATTGGACAAACCAAGGCGGTGCCATAAGGTTTCAGGCCGAGCATCCCCTTCAGCACGGGGAAACTAACACAAGGCCGGGTTCGCAATGTTGCGTTCCCTCGGCCTTTGTTCGTTTTCCACTTTCATTTAGTACCCGACGATAAACTCCCCTCGATCGGGCGAGCCTTTATTTAATTTGCCGGGAGGTGCGCTTACCATGGCGGACCCTACACAGGCTACCATTCTTTACGTGGACGACAACGCGGCAAGCCGCCATGCTTTCTCGTGGCTGTTTCGCGGCGAAGGCTTTAACGTATTGGAGGCGGCCACCGGAACCGAGGCGCTCCTTTTGGCGGGTGATAAACCGGACGTGGTGGTCCTTGACGTCGACCTGCCCGACATTAATGGCTTCGAGGTCTGCCGCCGGATTAAGGCCCACCGGGCAACAGCCTCCATTCCGGTTCTACACCTTTCGGGCAGTTTCGTTTCTACTCAGGATAAAGTAAGCGGACTGGAGGGAGGAGCCGACGGCTATCTGATTAAGCCGATCGAGCCGCGCGAGATGGTTGCTCAAGTCAATGCCCTATTGCGTATCCATCGGGCCGAGGAACAATTACGAGAAGCAGCGACCCAGTGGCAGGTCACATTCGACGCCATCAGCGATGGGGTGGGCCTGCTCGACGGCAGCGGTAAAGTCTTGCGCTGCAACCGCGCCTTGGCCGGCTTTCTGCAGAAATCGATCGGCGAAATCCTCGGGTGCCCTTGGCACACGTTGGCCAATTCCTCCGGACTGGCGGAAGGAGAGGGGCTATTCGTCCGAATAAGCAAAAGCCGACATCGTGAGTCAGTCGCGTTGCCCTTGAAAAACCGCTGGTTCCAAGTGATCGGAGAGCCGATTCTCGACGCGGACGGCCGTGTCTCGGGCGCCGTTGCCATTTTGGCCGACATTACCGAACGACAAAACCTCGAGGAACAATTGCGCCAGGCCCAACGAATGGAGGCCGTCGGGCGCTTAGCGGGAGGGATCGCACACGACTTCAATAACCTCTTGACGGCCATCACCAGCACTTTTTCCATACTCCAGTATAAACTTCCCGAAGATCATCCCAATCGTGATCTGCTGCACAATGCCGAGCAAACCGCTTGGCGAGCCGTCGAGTTAACTCGCCAACTCCTACGATTCTCTCGGCGCGGGAAACTGGAGATGCAATCGATTTCCCTTGGTAGTTCCATCGAGGAGACAGTCCGAATGCTCCGGCGCACTTTTGATCGGAGCGTGGCAGTCGAGACGCGCGTCGAACCAAATCTCTGGCCGATACAAGCCGATTCCACCCAGGTCCACCAGGTCCTCCTTAACCTGTGCCTCAACGCGCGGGACGCCATGCCCGACGGGGGCAGGCTGCTGCTGGAGGCGGACAACGTGACCTTGGCCGAGGACGCGAGGCGGTCGAACCTGGACGCCCGGCCCGGGAAGTTTGTGCGCTTGAGCGTTAGCGACACCGGTCACGGGATCCCGCCTGAGATCAAGGCCTCTATATTCGACCCATTTTTCACAACGAAAGAACAAGGCAAGGGCACCGGGCTGGGCTTATCCATCGTCTTTGGCATCATTAAGCAACACCGGGGATGGATTGACTGCGGTAGCGAGCCAGGTCTAGGAACCTGTTTCACCATCCATTTCCCGGCCTCTTTGCCCGACGCGGACCAAGCTGAATGATTCTACGCCTGTTAAAGGAAGCCCCGCCGACAAAACCAGTTCATACCTCCTTCCTATTAAGTTTGCGGGGTTATGAGGTGGGCCAGGAACTGTGTCGCCCATGGACCAACCAACCTTGTGCAAAAGGTTGAAGGATTCGTCGGAGGAAGGATACAGAGACATGCCGACAAATTAGCCGCAAGCGCAGCCAATTGGAACGGAAATCCTTGGCGCTGGCGTACTCTGAGGTCCAAGAGACCTCGGAATAAGAAGCTGCCTCGATGTAAATCCTCTGGTTCGAGTGGATGCAAACGCTCCCTCGCGTTCGGCCATTCCTGCTCATTGTGACGATGAACTTAGAACTAGTTCTCCCTGTGGGCAAATATCCAAGACAACTGATACTATTCCCGCTAACCCGGCGCAAGACTAGGGGTTCTCGGAAATGTCCATGCCATCTGAAACAGGAGTAAGAAGGACCGTGCATTATTTCTCCAACGGTCAAATTGGCAGTCAACGCATCTGTTGCAGGTGTCGAGTGATGGCTTTCTTGAGAAAAAAGGCAATTATCCAGAGAAGGGGTCGGGCCAGAATTGACCTGGCATGGAACTGGAAGGAACGAGTAATCTTGGTTCCGTTGCCGACACGTTCAAACCCCTACGTTTCCTCGAATTCTCTCGCCAAACGGGAAAGCGGGGTTGAGAAGTCCTTCATGAGAGGTCGAAGCCGGTGATCGTGCTGCCATTCGATAATCTCTTCAACGTGCTTGGAGCCGTCCGTGTTAGTCACTCGGATCAGGGAGCCGACAATATCGGGCGTTCGGACCTCGAACTTCGCGAGCCGGATTCCGGGTATTGGGCCAAACCCCTTGAAATCAATCCAGTTGCTAAGGTCGAGAATCCGCCGGGCAATGCCTTCAGGAGCAAACTCCAAGGTTTCTTTGCACGAAAACGTGATCGGCTTTATTCAAGGCCTCTATACGGGGCATCTTCCTCATTTCAGCACTCGAGACCTCCATGTTCGTGAAGCGTAAGCGAACGGCATGAAAGAAGGAAGCGCTTCAATTCTCTTCAGTATTTCAACAACAAAAAAGCAAAGCTCAGAAACAAAAAGTTGTCCGGAGTGAGAAATCGGAACCCTCGTGGCATCATAATGGTGGTCATGGGCCTCCGAGAACCTGGAATGCCGCCGATTGATCCGACGACCTTGGGGCGGCTGTACCGGCAACATGCGCCGGCGCTGCGGTTGTACGCGCGTCAATGGGCGGACACCGCCGAGGACTTAGTGCAGGATGCGTTCGTGCGGCTGGCGCGCCAGTCGCCTCCACCGGAGCAGGTGCGGCCCTGGCTGTACCGCGTCATTCGCAATCAAGCCTTGGCTAACCATCGCAGCGCGGCTCGGCGACGCAAACGCGAGCAGAGAACAAGCGATCCCGTGGCCTGGTTCGCCGCTGTGGATGACCGGCTCGACGCTCAGGAAGCGACCCGCATGCTTGGTGAGTTGCCGCTTGAATTGCGGGAGGTGGTGGTTGCTCGGCTGTGGGGCGGCCTGACGTTCGCGGAGGTCGCTGAGCTAGTTGGTTGCTCGCTGCCGACCGCGCAGCGCCGCTATGAGGCCGGGCTAACTCAACTAAGGGAAAGGCTTGAAGGGCTATGGAAACCTCTCCACTCCCCTCCGACGGCTTAAATGAACTCGAACGGCGCCTGACCACGTGGCAGCCATCCACGGCGGGCCTGGCATCGGACGCGATGCTCTTCGCCGCGGGCCGAGCTTCCGTTCGTGGCGGCAAAGCGTGCGTTGCCTGGCCAATCGTTTCCGGGTGCCTGGCGTTGGCAGCCGTCGTACTTGGCGTCTTGTTGGCGGGCGAGCGCACTGAACGGTTGGCCCTAGTCCGCGAGCTTCACCAGCAACCGCACGATTCCGCTTCGGATTCCATCCCAGTACTAGTGGAGACGCCGGCTACAGAGGCGCTTGCACCGGACGGATATCTTGCTTTGCGCCGCCAGTGGGAAGAGGGCCCCCGCGATTGGGCGATTGATCCCCCTGGTACCAACAGGGCGCCGAAGCGTCCGGCCTCTCCCGAACTGCCGATTCCCCGGGCTTGGCAGCCCGGCGGCCCGTCGGAGCCGCTGTAACCTTTATCACCAATTCAAGTCCTTTTTCTAACTCCAGGAGGTTGTGCCGATGATCAGGCTGTGCCGATGGTCCGTCCGTGGTGGCCTCGTGATCCTCACCGCAGTAGCGCTCTGCTCCTTGCATGAGCACGTGGTGTCGCGGGCCGGTGAGAATGAGGGCGATAAGCCAGACGAACATAAATGGGCCGTTGATCGGTCATTGATGTTGACGCCGCGCTCGGAGCCAGTCCCCGCGCTCAAGTACCGCCTCTTTCCGCTCGCGACCGAATTGAAAGAGGGTAACGCGGTGCCGATCTACCTGCGCCTTGTCCACGAACAGAACGATGAAAACCAGCGCAAGCGGAGAGAGAAGCCGGCCGAGTGGAATAAACTGCCTCTGGACCAGCTCCCAGTTGCAGAGGCCCGCCAGTTTCTCGACAGCGGGGGCGTCAAGGGCATGGTCATGAATTACCTGATGAAACAACTCGACCTTGGGGCGCGGCGGAAGACCGCCGATTGGAACTACACGTTGGACGCCGGCGACCCCATTGGCCTTCTTCTGCCCGACGCCCAAGCCATGCGCGTTTACGGCGGACTGCTGGTTCTCAAGGCACGGGTGGAGATTGCCGAAAAAAACTATGCCGCCGCGGCCCATACTCTCCAGACCGGATTTGCGTTCAGCCGCCACGTGTCTGAGGGCCCTTTCCTGGTCAACAGCTTGGTAGGCATCTCCATTGCCTCACAGCTAGCCGACGTGCTCCTCGATTGGGTGAGTCGGGACGACGCTCCCAACCTGTACTGGGCACTCACGGCCTTGCCTCGACCGGTTATTGACCTGCGTACCCAATTCGAGCTTGAATATCGAATGGTGGAGTTGCAATTCCCCGTCCTGGCCGATCTGAAGCGTGAGCGGGCGCCGGCCGAGTGGGACGCGACGCTCAAGCGGGTCCGGACCGAACTCCAGAGGATTTTGGGTTACGACACAAGCGACAAGAGAGCGCCCCTCCCAGGACGCACCCCAATGGATCCAGCAGCCAAATCGCCGGAACTGCCCGAAGCCAAGAAATACCTTGTCGAGCGGATGCAGGTTCTCGCTGACAAGGTGGATGCGATGCCGCCCGCCCAAGTGCTCTTACTTCACCTTTTCGGTGTGAATGACGAGTACCGGGATGACATGTTCAAGGGCACGAACCTGCCGGTGCCCCAGGCCCTCCCAGTACTCCAAGCGGCCGATAAGCGGTTGAAATCCGCGCCGGATACCGAGGCTACACGGATACCGCGCTATCTGCTCCCCGCCATTGCCAGGGTCGTGATTCCTTCAAACCGGTTGGAGCGCCGGATCGCCGCCCTGCGCACCATTGAAGCGGTCCGACTCCACGCCGCCGCCCACGACGGCCAGCTGCCCGACAAGCTCGCCGATATCAACGAGGTGCCCGTGCCGAACGATCCCGGGACAGAACAGCCGTTCGAATATCGGCGCGAAAAAGGGACGGCAACATTGATCGGCCCGCCGTTGAATGTGCCGATTTCAGATAGGGCGTCCGTTCCAGAAACCGGTCTGCGCTATCGCCTGACTATTAAGGGCAAAGGATGACCGTTCCTCGGAGGTTGTGATCGAGCCAAAGGCGCCATGCTAAATATTACTGAGGCTCCGCTTCAGAGCGGGATTCATCCTAAGTTGGCCCAGAGCCTGGCCAGGCATTCGACCATCACGCTGACCATGGATCGATACGCCCACGTTCGCCTTTATGATCAAGCAGAGGCTTTAACCTCTCTGCCGTCATTGCTTCTTCCAGGGAAGAGCCAAGAGGGGTTGGCCGCGACGGGGACTGAGGGTGGCGGCAAACTCGATCATGATCATGATCAAGTTCTCGGCATCAAGGCGTTGTCCGCGATGACTACCGATGGCAGCCCAGCAGAGAAGGGTCATTCGCGCCTTGACCGCGCCTTGACCTAAAAGGTGACAGATCATGCGCAGTCGGTGATAGCGCCTGATCAGTGAGGGGCAGGGCAGGGGACCGATGGTCTTTTACCTAAGCCCTTCGGAATGAAGGGGATTGACAACGCGTGCGAAACGGTGAGAGAGGATGATAAGAGTGCCCCCTGTAGGACTCGAACCTACAACCCGCTGATTAAGAGTCAGCTGCTCTGCCAGTTGAGCTAAGGGGGCCGGATGGCGTCCAGGCATTTTGGCGATCCAGAGGGTCCTGGACAAGGGCAAAAAAAAGGAGCTGCCTTGCAGTTTTCCGGCTGACTTTATTGCGTTTGACAACCTCTTCTTCGGTCTCCATACTCATGAGGAGACATCCGACGGTTTGGTTCACCTCTCGCCTGGACGCCTCGGAAACAGCCGGCCTCGGCCCTATCCCGGCTCTCCCACAGGACCTACTCTTCCGGATTGATGGATCACCCTATGAAGTATCTCGCAATGCCGTTGGCGATGACGGTGGTCTTCGGGGCCAATTTGGCGGCTCCTGGCCAGGAACTGCCTTATGCCGAATTCGCCAGGGCCCTCCGCGCTCGACAGTATCCGGATCTGGCCCTGGAATACCTCCTTAAGCTCAAACAAACCGGAGCCGGAGAAAAGGATCCCGCCTTATTGCTGGAGTTGGCCGCCACGCGCTTGGAACTGGCATCTCAAGAGACGGACATCAATCGCAGGCTGAGAATCCTCGGTCAAGCTCGCCTCGAACTGGATGAGTTCCTAAAGAAACACGCGGATCATCCTCGGGCCGCCGAGGCGGAATTGCAACTCGCTCGCCTGGCCGCGCTTCAGGGGAGGACGCAACTGAGCAAAGCAATTCGGTCAGACTCTCAAGGCGCCCAAGCGGACGCGCTTCTAGCCAGGCAGATGCTCGAAGATGCAGGAAAACGGTTTGCCGAGGTCGCCAAAAAGATCGACGATCAACTGAGGAAATTGGGAGATGATCCCAAAACGTCGGAGGAGACTTCAGCCAAGAAATCGCTCAGCCAAGCCAAGTTGCTGGTCGAATTCGAAAACGGCCTGAATCTCTTCGACCAGGCCGAGACTTATCTCGACTCGGGAGGCACCGACGATCTCGAGAAACGTGCCAACAAGGTCAACGAAGCGATTAAGAGCTTTGAGAAAACCGCTCTCGCCGCCGCTGTTGACCCCAAGGACACGCTTTCCTGGGAGGCTCGCGCCTGGGTTGGAAGGTGCTACAACGAAATCGGGAATCCTTCGCGCGCTCAAACGAAACTGCAGGAGGTGATCGATGCCCGCGTCAAGGAAGCCGAAAACGGTCAACGCCTGGCCAAATACTTCCTGATTCTTGTGGCCCGCCAATCCACCGGGCCCAAGGACGACCCGCGCGAGGGCCGAATTGCCGCCGCGACGCAATGGCTCAAGGAATACGCCCGCGCTCGCACGACGCCGGAAGGATTCGGCGTCCGCTACGAGCAGGCACGAGCCGAAGTGGAAATCGGCCTCGATCCCAAGTTCAAACCGCAGCAAAAGCAACACTTCGATCGGGCGCGCGCGATATGTAAAGAGTTGGAACGCAGCGAAAACGACTTTGTTGACAAAGCGCGCCAACTCCAGATTTCCATCGTCAAAGCCGAGGGCGGTTTCACCCGCGACATCAAGACCCTAAATAATTTCGAGGACTGCCTTATCCGTGCCCACTATGAAGCCTCGCTCCTGTCCAAGGAAACCGATAAAGACGCTCGCAAGAAAGCCTTCAAGAAAATCATCGGAGTGCTAGAACGCGGCCTGACCGTCAACGCCAATGCCGTCATCAAAGCTCCCGCCTCCGAGGTCGGCCAAGCGCAGGCGATGCTGGCCGGTTATTACCTCTACTGCGATGAATTTGACAAAGTTATTCAAATCGGCGAACCGGTAGCTCGGTCGAAACCGGCGACTTCACAAACCGGCACTGTGGCCATGTACGTCCTCGAGGCTGAAGGAGAAAAGATCCTCAAGCATCTACGCGACAACGATCCGCCTGAAGACTGGGCCAAGGAGCGGGCGCGATTCAACGAATTGACTCAGTATTCCGAGCAAACCTGGCCCAACGAAGGCCCCGCCAACTTTGCTCGTCATCAGTTGGGACGGCTTTATCTTATTGAGAATAAATATCCGGATGCAGTTGACGTTCTGTCCCGCGTCACGCCGGAGTATACGGGCATCAACTTCGTCAAATTCCTGCTGGCGGACGCAGCATTGCGGGTGGAAGGGGATCAGAAGCAGGCCTTCGCTGAAAAGGCCCGCGCGGCGCTTGAAAGCATGCATGAACTGCCCACAGGAGCTGATCCCGCGTCCACAGAGATTTATTTGCAAGCGAAGTACCGATTGGGTTTATTGCTGCTCAATGCCAAGAAATATGAGGAAGTCGATCGTCTTGTCGACCCCATCCTGCCGCGCTTGGCCACTATGAAATTGGAGAAGGAGGAACGCAGGCAAATCCACCGCGGCAACCTGTCGCTGCTCAAGCTATACGCGGCCTCCGCGCGCGCCGGAGCGGAGTACACCGCCGGGAATTACGCCAAAGTCCGCGAGATGCTTGCTCCCATCGTTGAAACCATAAAGACCGACAAAGCGCCGGAAATGAAACAGGATCCCCGTTTGTCGCGAAATCTCCTCACCTTGGCCCTTTCCGCCAATATTCAGGACAACCAACTAGACCAGGCTCAGGAGATTCTCCAGGTTCTTCGCAAAGCAGTCCCGGAGGATGACAAGGAAGAAGGCAAAGCCATTGTTCTCCGGCAGGTTTGCCAGCTCATTCAAGAAATGGTTCGCGGCACAAAGGTCAAGGGAAAACCCGAGGACGTCGAGAAGGCGCTGAATGGTTTTGCCCTATTTGTAGACAAACTTAGCGAAGAGTATGCCACGGACACTAGCCCGGAGACTCATCGCCTTTTGGCCGGCTGCTATGCCGGCCTCGATAGACATGCCAAGGCCATCGAACTGCTCAAAAAGATTGATGAGCCCAAAGGAACCGGCGGCGCCGCGCCAGACCAGAAGCAAGAACAGAACTACCGAGCGAGCCGTATTCTTCTGGCCCGCGAGTTGCGCCTAACCAATGACCTCACCGAGGCGGAAAAGCTCCTCAAGTCCATTCAGACAACTCCCTGGGGCAAAATGAACTTGGACGTCGTCAAAGAATCCTATCACCTCCTTGAAGACCAAGGCAAATACGCCCAGGCCGCCAATAAATGGAGCGACCTCGTCAACAGGCAGTTGATTCCCAAGGTTAACCTCGATCCGCAGATGAAGGCTCAGTATTTCGAATGCTATTACTATCTCACCAATTGCCTATATCAGGCGGGCAAGAAAAGCAGGGATGAAAAAGCGATCAAACGGTCCGCTGACTTGATCGCCCGCCTCGAGCAGAAGTGGCCTGACCTGGGCGGCGAGCTTTCCAAGAGCCGTTTCGATCAACTTCTAGCCGGCGATGAAAGTCTTAATAAACACTACCAGGATGCCAAGAAGAAACTGGAAGAAGAATCCAAGAATAACACCAAGTAAACATACAGGCCCATTGCGGAGCCCTAACCAGACTGGGTACCTTTTCGGGACAAACTATGTATAAGCGCCTATTGCAAGTGTTGGCTATCGCGACGGTCGTGAGCCTTTCCTGCAAACCGGCATGGGCCCAGGATGAAATCCGATTTTTAAGCAACAAGAAACAAGAAGAACGCCTCCAGGTGACCATCAAGGAAGAAAGTCCTGCCGGCATCGTTTACAAACTGAGTTCGGGCCGGACCGAGAAGCTGGCCGCCAGTGACATCATTGATATCACTTACCAGGTGCCCCAGGCCTTTCGCCTCGACTATCGCGGCCTAGGCGGCAAGGAGCGCGAAGCGGAGCAACCTGGCATCAAGCCCGATAAACGTTTGAAATTGCTCCAGGAGGCTCAGAAGCAGTATCAAGAGCTTGTACCCAAACTCGGTGACAACAAGTTGGCTCAGCGCCACGCCCAGTTCAAGTCGGCCGTCCTTTTGGCCCGGCTCGCGGAGGACGACCCGACCCAGGGCGAGGCTGCCGCGGAAGCCCTCACCAAATTCAAGGCGGATCATTCCGATGGCTGGCAGCTGCTTGCCTGTGCCAAACAATTGGCCATGTTGAAAGAACACATGGGCGACACGGCAGCTGTCAAGAAACTATACGAGGAGTTGGCCGCCAAGCCCGAATTGGACAAGGAGACGCGCCAGGAATTCGGACTTCTTGAGGCGCGGATGCTGTTGCGAACTAACCAGACCGCGGCCGCCAAGACGAAACTCCAGCAATTAGCCAAGGACCTCTCCGCCCAAGACCCACGGAGCGTTCGCCTGCAAGTCTATTTGGCCGCGTGCGATGCCTCGTCGGGCGTCTCGAAGGAAACGGATAAACAACTCACCGCGATTATCGCCGGCGGCTCTGAAAACGATGTCAAAGCCTTGGCTTGCAACACACTGGCCGACGCCCAGCTCAAAGACGGCAAACCAGGGGAAGCCTTCTGGCTCTATCTCTACGTCGATGTTCTTTACCCGCAGGATCGCGAGGAACACGCCAAGGCGCTCTATCACCTGTCAAAACTTTTCGAGCAGGTCAAAAAAGACGCCGCTCGAGCCCAGCAATGTCTGGAACGCCTCGCTAGCGATAAGGAATTCACGGGGTTGGAGTTGCAGAAAAGGGCACAAAAAGAGAAGAAGCCGGCGCCGTGATTGCATCAAAAGCTTCCAGCGCGGGCCAGCAGCGAGATGCAGCATCGTAATTCGGAAGTGCGACCTTGGTACAGCTGTCCCCGCGAACCTGATCTACCGAATCAGTCGGGAAATCACTAAATTGACGACACCGGGGCCGTAGCTCAACTGGGAGAGCGCCGCGTTCGCAATGCGGAGGTTAGGGGTTCGATCCCCCTCGGCTCCACTTCTTGAGACTTTTCCAGAAATCGCAAGGTTTTTGAAACCAAGCCTAAAATTCACCTTCGAATTCCACGTGCCAGTCTAAACGGCTACATCATCTGAAATCGTGTCTTGCTTTGGGGAAACTGTGGGTATTCCCCTCTCCTTTGATTTAACGCGAGCCGTGCCGCGACATTTGGTATAACAAGACCTTCGTAGCGCCGCCTAGCCAGCGCCGATTCTCTCCACCTCTTTACTATGCGTACCGGGAAATCCGTCATGAACCAACAGACCAGAATTGCAGGCCCAACGATTCTAGGCGCGGCAATGACCGCAATCGCAGTGCTGTTGCAAAATGTGGGACCGGCGATTGTTCATGCCCAAGTAGGAGACTCAGTCCCTGCCATCAAAGCGCGACAAGCAATCAACTCAGTGGCCGTGGCCCGGGGGTCTGCACCAGTTAGCGATATCCCGATCACGAACCAGCCGGTTGAGACAAAGCCCTTGAAGGGACGTGGAGCCGCTCCGAAGGTCGCCGAAGAGTTGCCGCGCAGCCTCCCCGAGGCGCAGGGTGTTTCGGCCTCCGCCGTTCTCGCGTTCGTGGACGAGGCAGATAAGAAGATCGAGGCGATGCATAGCTTCATGCTCTTGCGACACGGCCATGTGGTGGTCGAGGCTTGGTGGGCGCCTTATGATGCGAAGACTCGCCATGAACTATACTCGTTGAGCAAGAGTTTCACTTCAACAGCCGTGGGATTGGCCATCGCCGATGGCAAGCTGAGCGTGGACGACCCGGTACTGAAATTCTTCCCCGAAGACGGTCCTGCCGAACCGAGCAATAACCTCAAGGCAATGCGCGTCCGTGACCTGCTGTGCATGTCCACGGGGCATCAAACCGAGCCGGCGTTGGCTTCCTCTAAACAGCCTTGGGTCAAGACGTTTCTAGGGCACCCCGTCCCGCACAAGCCGGGTACGCATTTTCTCTATAACACAGCGGCGACCTACATGCAGTCCGCCATCGTTCAGAAGGCAACCGGCAAAACGGTCCTCGATTATCTTCGCCCTCGACTTTTCGAGCCCCTGGGGATCGACAATCCGACTTGGGGCGCCAGCCCCCAAGGTGTCACGCTCGGCGGTTATGGCTTGAGCATTCGGACCGAAGACATTGCCCGGTTTGGCCAGTTGTACTTGCAGAAGGGCATGTGGCACGGGCGGCAGTTGATCCCTTCCGCGTGGGTGGATACGGCAACGGCACGGCAAACCTCAAACGGCAGCAACCCGAACAGCGATTGGGACCAAGGTTACGGTTACCAGTTTTGGCGATCCCGCCACGGAGCCTACCGAGGAGACGGCGCCTTCGGGCAATTCTGCATCGTAATGCCGGAGCAAGATGCTGTAGTAGTCATCACGAGCGGAGTGAAGGATATGCAATCTGTGCTGAATCTGGTGTGGGACAGGCTGCTTCCCGGCATGATGACAAAACCGCTGCCGGCCGACAATGAAACCGACAGAAATCTCCAAACCAAGCTGGCCAGTTTGATGCTGCCTACACAAAAAGGTTCCGCGGCCGCTCATATCCCCAAGGAAGTTTCGGGGAAGATGTATAGCTTTTCACCGAACGAACAAAAGGTTGAATTACTCGGACTCGAATTTGGCAGCCAATCTGACCCGGTGACATTGGTCGAGAAATTCAACGGCGGCGCCGAACAGCGGATTGTCTGCGGCAATGGCGAGTGGAAGAAGGGCCGTTTGTCATTTGGCGCCCTCCCGGAACAGCTAGCGGCCGTCTGCGGCGCTTGGACAGCGGACGATACTTACACGGCAAAGATCTCTTTGTATGAGACGCCGTACCTTATCACGATTGTCTTGAACTTCTCCAAAGACCAGTTGCGGGTCGACTCAGCGTGGAACGTATCCTTTGGCCCAACTAAAAAGGGGCAACTGATTGGAGAGCGAAAATGAACGCCGCGGGCGAAGGGGTGCGACAGTGTCGCACCAAGTCCGCCGGCCGCAGATTCACTCCGAGGTCATTCGGTTGCTGTCGCCACCAGAGCCTGCATTTTCTGGTCGAGCATGCCGGCCGGGGGGGTGATTTGCTCGTTGCCGAACTGACCGAACAGCGAAGACGGCTTGTCGTACTCCAAGCAAGTCTTTCCTTCCTCATTCTCGTAAACCAGCAGGCGCAGGGGAGCGTAAAGGCTAGCCCTGATGTCATGCTGAGTCATCTGCAGGGCAAACAGGGGGTTACCGAGGACGTACTGGATCGCCTTTCGCTTTTGGCCGACAATGCGCAGCAGCGCGCCGTGGCCATTCGTCGTGAACAGCATAAAACCGCTCGGCCCGGCCATCGCTCCGATCTTGGCCTTGGCCTCCTCGGGATCGGCGCCCGCGGCAAGTGACTTGTACACCTCGGGATCGAATCGCCCCAGTTGGCTTTCAATGGCTTTCGTAACCTCCTCAAAGGGCTTATCAACTGCAACACTAACGTGGTCCACCGTGAAACGAGAATTACTCATCGGATTTTCTCCTGGGCTCTGGCGCTCAAATCGGCCATACAAATAGACACCACTCAAACCGATTCCGACCAGTATGGACGTACCGGCCAATAATTTCCACAGGCTTGAATTTGCCATCGTATTCTCCATCGGAAAAAAAGGGGTCACGTAGGAAAGCCAGTCAAAGTAGAGTTGACGAAGCCATCCCGCATCGAGAATGGACGGCGGAGCCGGCCGCTTGCCTGCATTCTCGTGGAATTGCCGTACGGTCGGGTGTTCAGCGAGTTTCATGACATCGTCCACTTATTGCATATACAACTACGTGTCAAAACAAAAACGCGGAGCCAGTGTCAGGTTGGCAAGCTGCCCATTTTCCGTTCGGCTTTGTCGAGAATCCCGATTGCCTCGGCTCCCATTAGCTCCGTGGCCCGGCGCTGGGCTTCTTCCCAGGCTGGGACGGCCTTCTCGATCAGCTTCCTGCCTTGCGACGTCAGGCGGAATGGTTGCGCCCGGGCGTCCTCTTCCGGCACGACTTCCAGCCAGCCGCGAGCCCGCATGCGTTCAACATTGCGGCTAAGAGTGGAAGCGTCTAGGTGAAGGTAATCGCAGACTCGGCCAGGCCGGGCCAAGCCGAGTCGAGCGGCCGCTATCAAAATGTTCAATTGGCTTACCTTCAGACCCAAGGGCCGAAGGGCGTCGTCATAGAAGTTCGTGACAACCCGATTCAGCCGCCGCAGGCGCACGGCAATGCACGACTTGGCGATGGCATCGATGCTCGTGGGTGTCTTGTCCATGTTCATACCACACCATAAGAAACTCACTATATTGTATATGCAAATAACGGAGGGGTCAATGGAGATTCCATTCAGGACTGGGTCGTTTTCCGCATTAATCATTTCTAATGCTCAGCGGAGTTCCCGGTGGGGTTTCGGTCTCCCTCAATGGCAAGGAAGGCCCTAAAGTCCGAGTCTATCAGGCTGTTCCTTGAATCGTTCCCGGCTCTCGCTACAAAGGCTTTCGGTCAACCGCTCCAATGCCCGGTGAATATTAATTTCTTATGGACTGAAATAGGCGGCAATCGCAGTCGGGACCCCCGTGACTTTTACAATTCTTTTCGTCATCCTCGCCGTCCTCCTCTTGGCTTATAGCAACGGGGCTAACGACAATTTTAAGGGCGTGGCCACGCTCTTCGGCAGCGGCACATGCACTTACCGGACGGCACTCGTTTGGGCCACGGTGACGACTGTTTCCGGCTCCTTGCTGGCGCTTATGTTGGCTCAGGGTTTGGTGCAAACGTTCAAGGGGAAGGGGCTGGTCCCGGATCCGGTGACGGTTCAGACGGCCTTTCTGCTGGCCGTTAGCCTGGGGGCCGCGATCACGGTTCTTCTGGCCACCTGCACGGGGATGCCGGTCTCCACGACCCACGCTCTAACGGGCGGTCTGGTGGGGGCTGGATTGGTGGCCGCCCCCGGCGAAGTTCGGTTTGCCGCACTCGGCACTTCCTTTGTGTTGCCGCTGCTAGTCAGCCCGCTCGTTGCGCTGCTAGTGACGGTTGCGATTTACCCTCTGTTGCGCTGGGCACGCAGGACCTGCGGCATCACGAGTCAGAGTTGCGTGTGCATCGGCACTACTTTCGAAGACGTAAGGACGCAGCCGGATGGTGCGGTGGCCCTGGTTCGCACCGGCGCCATCATTCAGGTCGGCCAAGCCAGCCAATGCTTTGAACGCTACCAGGGCCGCATGCTGGGCCTGGAAGCGGGGCCTCTCTTGGATCGCCTGCACTATCTCAGCGCAGGGGCGGTCGGTTTCGTCCGGGGACTTAACGATACGCCGAAGATCGTGGCGCTGTTGTTGGCGGCCGAGGCGATTCAACCCAATATCGGGCTGGCCCTGGTGGCCATACTCATGGCGCTGGGCGGCATTTTGAATGCCCCCAAAGTAGCCGAGACCATGAGCCGAAAGATCACGCGCATGAATCCCGGGCAAGGATTCACGGCCAATCTGGTGACGGCCGTGCTGGTGGCGGCCGCCAGCCGGTTAGCCCTTCCAGTCTCCACGACTCACGTGTCTGTCGGATCGCTGTTCGGAATCGGCGTGGTAAACAGGACGGCCAGGGTAAGAATGATCCTCACTATCTTGCTTGCCTGGGTGACGACCCTGCCCATGGCGGCGGTTTTGTCAGCCCTCGTTTTTGTCGCCATTCGGTTGGCCGCGGATCCGACCTAGGAGCCCTTGGGGCGCTTGGTCCAGCCATAGCCAAGAAGACCGGCCATTCCAGTTGCTAGCAGTATTACGCTGCTGGGTTCTGGAACGGCACCGCTTGGACCACCAGGTCCAAGCGGCCCGAAAAAGGCCAGGCTGAGAATCTGTCCCGAGGAGTCGTTATCAACAACATTCAACCCGCCACTTCGGGTAAAAATGTTATGCGAAGCATTGCCGTTGACATCGGTGTTCGTCAGGCCCAGTGAAGAGCCAAACGGCGTTACCGTGTTCCCAACCTCGGATTGGTTTTTTTGAGCACCAGTTATTAGGAAGGGCAAGTAGCCAAAAGCGCCATGTGTTAGAAGGCCAGGGAGCGGTGGTCCCGATTCGGCGAAGGCGACAAGACCGCCACCGCCATTGAGGTAATTGAAGATATCCGAGGAGCGGGCGGTGAGGATATCCAACTCGGCCTGCCGCAACCAGCCGCCGAAATCCGAAGCGACCACGACGGCGCTGTAACTGGAAAAGTTCACCGTGTGCAGATCCTTAACACTTCCGCCGGCGCTGCCATTGTCTGCCACATCAAAAGTGATTCCGGCCGCAGTCAGGCCTTTGCGTGGATCGCTGTAACCGCCGCCCGGATCAGTCAGATCGGTCACCAGTAAGACGGATCCGACGTTATTGTTGGTTACAAACTTGAGACCATCTTGAATAATGTGCTGGGCCCCCAGAAGGTTTCCACCCTGAAAAGCGTGAAAGTCAGGGTCATGCCCCGTCACAAAAATGCCGCCTGCCCGAGCATGAACGCTCGACAGCAATATGAGGCAGGCAGCTAGCGCAATGTCTCTTCTGTTACTGCTGCTGACCACGGGGAGCCTCCTTTGGATCGGATCGCGCACCCTGCATCGGAAAGATTGCCAAGGATTTGCGAGATAATTCAGAATAAACAAAAGGCTTAGAATTTGGGCAAATCACGTGCCATCAGATTATTGGGATGCCATTGCAATGGAGGAGAGATTCTGCCGTTTTTCGATCTCGATTTGAGGCAACAGTTTACAAATTATGAGATCCGGCATTGGGCAATCGGGTCATCGCGTGTTCTTCCGAAAGAGTCGCCAAGGATGATACATGTAAACAGCGTGCTGTATCGTTTAGTTAACTCAGCCTGGCCATGGGCTGAGGAAAACACTTGAGCATTTTGCTGTTGTAGGTGCGGTGTGACTTCGGTGCGGATCGATATCAGCGCCGGTTAAGCGAATTTGCCAAGGGGATTGTCTCAAGCCAACAGATTCTCGATCTTCACCGGCAGTTCCCGCACGCGCACGCCTGTAGCATGGTGGACCGCCGCCGTGATGGCGGGGGCCATGCCGGCCAAGCCGATCTCGCCGATCCCGCGTGCGCCAAGTTCGTTTAGCTCTTTGTCGGGGAAGTCGAGGAAGTGCACGTCGATCGGCGGCACGTCGGCGTTTACCGATACGATGTAGTCGGCCAAATTGCTATTGATCGGCGCGCCGGTCTGCGGATCGTAAGTCGTATGCTCGAATAGCGCCATGCCGATTCCGAACGCAATCGCGCCCTCGATCTGGTTCCGGCCGGCCAGCGGGTTGATAATGCGTCCCGCATCGATGACCGTCACAACCCGGCTGACGCGCAACCTAGCGATCTCTGGCTGCCATGTGACCTCGACAAAGTGGCAGCCGAACGAGTGCGTCGACAACTTCGGTTTTGGATTACCGAAGGTCGCTTCGGACTTGCCGCTGCCTGTGACCAGGCGGAGGTTGGCGCGCCGCAGCAAATCCGCGAAGGGCACGCCCTTGGCAGGGCCGTCCGCTTTTACAAAGACCCGGCCGCCTTCGATTGACAGGTCGTCGGTCTTGCGTTTCTCGAAGGGCGAGCCCGGCGTTGTCGTGGCGATGGTCAGCAGCGACGCGATCGCATTGTCCGCCGCCGCAAAGACGGCCGGGACCACCGATTCCGTGGCCATCGAACCGCCCGAGAGCGGGCCTGCTGGAAGCGACGTATCGCCGAGCGCTACTTCGACCTTGTCGAGCGGCACACCGGTTTTCTGAGCGGTGAGCTGCGCGAGAATCGTGTACGTGCCGGTGCCAATGTCCTGGGTTGCGCACGCGACGCGGGCCGTGCCGTCGTCGCGGAGCTGGACGTTGGCTTCGGCGGAGAGGCGGGCGGCGATCCAGGAACACCCGGCCATTCCCCAGCCCAGCGTCAAGCCGTCGCGCTTCATCGAGCCCACCTCTGGCGTACGCTTCGACCAGCCGAACTTTTCCGCGCCGAGCTTGAAGCACTCGAGCAAATGACGTGACGAGAACGGAATGCCCAACGTTTCGTCGATTTTCGGTTCGTTGAGGATGCGGAGTTTGACCGGGTCGATCTTGAGTTGGTCGGCCAACTCGTTCATCGCCGACTCGGTCGCGTAGAGCCCGGGCACGGCGCCGGGGCCGCGCATGGGGGTCGGTGAGCCGACGTTGCGCTTGGCGCGGCCGGCCGTCACGCGAAGGTTGGGCACGCTGTACTGGAACGCCGTCGACTCGCCGCAGTCTTCGTGGTAGTCGTCGAGGATGGCCCTGTGATTGACGTAGTCCTGCTGGAGTGAGACGAGCCGGCCCTCACGGGTCGCGCCCAGGCGCACCCGTTGCTGGGTGCGCGGCCGGTGACCGACCGTCTGGAACATCATCTTGCGGCTGACCACGAGCTTGACCGGTTTGCCTAACTGCCGCGCCGCCGCGGCGGCGAGCGGACATTGCGTCCATGGCCACAGCTTGCTCCCGAACCCCGAGCCAAGGAACTTAGTGATGACACGGACGTTCTCTTTCGGCAAGCCGAACATCTGCGCGAGCACGCTCTGGAGGTTGACGACTCCCTGCGACGTCTCATACAGCGTCAATGTCGATCCGTCCCAGATCGCGGTCGTCGCGTGCAGCTCGAGGGGGTTGTGCGTCTCGGCCGGCGTGACATAGGTTTGGTCGAGCTTGACCGGCGCGGTCGCGAAAGCGGCGTCGGCGTCGCCGCGCTGCCACTGCACTTCGGGCTTGTCGTCCGCTTTGAGGTCGGTGGCGACGTTCGGCTTCTCCTTGGCGTACGTGACGCGAACCGCATCGGCAGCGGCTTTGGCGGTCTCGAAGGTGTCCGCCACAGCGAGCGCGACGTATTGGCCGTAGTAGCGAACGACATCGTCCTCGAACGGCGGGCGCCGCTCGTCGCAGATGCCTTCTAATCCCGGCCCCTTTACCGAACGGAAGATCTTTCCGATGTTCTCGCGATGAAAAATCGCTCGCACACCGGGCATTTTCTCGGCGGCGGCCGTGTCGAGTTTGACCACTTTGCCATTGGCGATTGTCGCCTCGACCGGTACGGCATAGAGCGTCCCAGGAAAGTGGAAGTCGGAGGTATACTGGGCCTTTCCACTCACCTTCAACGGGCCATCCACGCGTGGCGTATTGCGACCAATCGGAGAAACGGTCGGTGGCATGGTTGCTCCTTCGGTGGAATCATCCTGTCGCGACAATTTGAAGGCCGTGCGCGAGGTGGCGCATGGCCGACTCAAAGCTCGATGCGGGTACCGAGCACCTTGAGGAAGGCGGCGAGCCACTTCGGGTGCGCCGGCCAAGCCGGTGCGGTGACCAGCTTGCCGTCGGTAACGGCGCCGTCGATGGGGATGTCTGCGAATTCACCGCCGGCGAGACGCACCTCCGGCGCACAGGCCGGATAGGCGGAGACCCGCTTGCCCTTGATGACTTCGGCGGCGGCCAGCAGCTGGGCGCCGTGGCAGATGGCGGCGATGGGCTTGTCGGCGGCGGAGAACTGCCGCACCAACTCGACCACGCGATCGTTCAGGCGCAGGTACTCGGGCGCCCGGCCGCCGACAATGACCAGAGCATCGTAATCGGACTCAGCAACCTCAGCAAAGCTCGCGTTGAGGCTGAAGTTGTGGCCCGGCTTCTCGGTGTAGGTCTGGTCGCCTTCGAAGTCATGGATGGCGGTGCGTACGCTCTGGCCGGCCTTCTTGTTGGGGCAGACGGCATGTACCTTATGGCCCACGGCCTGCAGCGCTTGGAAGGGCACCATGACCTCGTAGTCCTCGGCGAAATCACCCACCAGCATCAGAATTCGCTTCGCAGCCATCTCGCTGTTCTCCTCACAACCGTCTAGTGCAATCAGGCTGTCGCCGCCATTTGAAGGGCGTGTGCGAGACAGCGCTTGGCCAGCTCGATCTTGAAGCCATTCTCGCTCTGCGGTTTGGCGTCGCGCAGGGCTGCCTCCGCCGCCTTGCGAAAGTTGGCTACTTCGGCGGGCTTGCCGACGAGAGCGCCCTCGGCCTCAGGCGAACGCCAGGGTTTGGTCCCTACGCCGCCCAGTGCCACCCGGGCATAGGTCACGGTTCCGTCGGCGATCGTGATGACGACCGCGGCCGACGCCAGCGCGAATTCGTACGACGCTCTGTCGCGCAGCTTCAAATATACTTGCTTGCTGCGGTCCTTCGGTGGCGGAAGTGTGACATGCGTAATCAGGTCGCCCGGTTCGAGCACGGTTTCGCGGTTCGGCGTTTTGCCGGGCAGCAGATGAAAGTCGCCGATCGGGATTGCGCGCGAACCCTTGGGTCTTTGCACGTGGATCACCGCCTCCAATGCTGCCATCGCCACGCACATGTCCGATGGGTTGGTCGCGATGCAATGTTCGCTCGTGCCTAAGACGGCGAGCGTGCGGTTGCTGCCGGTGATGGCCGGGCAGCCGGTCCCGGGCTCGCGCTTGTTGCAAGGCATCGCGGTATCGCGGAAGTACATGCACCGGGTTCGCTGGAGCAGGTTGCCGGCAGTTGTCGCCATGTTGCGAAGCTGTGCCGTTGCTCCGGAAAGAAGGGCCTGCGACAGCACCGCGTAATCTCGTTGCACGGTCGGATGATAGGCAAGATCGGAATTGCGGGCGGTGGCGCCGATCTTGAGTCCGCCGTCGGTTGTTGCTTCGATCTTGTCCAGCGGCAAGCGGTTGATGTCAAGGAGACGCGCCGGCGTTTCGACGTTCAGCTTCATCAAATCGAGCAGCGTTGTCCCGCCGGCGACAAAGCGCATGTCGGCGCCTTGCTGTGCGGTTTTCGCCCGCGCAGCGGTCGCAATGGCCGTCGCGGCGTCTTCGGGCCGAGTAAATTCGAAGGATTTCATGAGATCGCTCCGGCTCGCGGCTAATGGTTTTTGCGAACCTGTTGGATCGCGGCCACAATATTGCCATAGGCTCCGCACCGGCAGATGTTGCCGCTCATCAGTTCCTTCACGTCCGCGTCACTGCGGCCGCACGGTTCCTTGAGCAAGGCGACAGCCGACATGATCTGACCGGACGTGCAGTATCCGCACTGGTAGCCGTCGCAGGCAACGAAGGCCTCTTGCATGGGATGCAATGCGTCGGGTGTGCCGAGGCCCTCAATGGTCGTGATCTCTTCCCCGTCGTGCATCAAGGCCAGGCTCAGGCATGAATTAACGCGCCGGCCATTCACGTGCACCGTACAGGCGCCGCATTGACCGTGATCGCAGCCCTTTTTGGTTCCTGTAAGCGCAACGGTCTCGCGGATGCAATCAAGCAACGTCGTCCGGGGATCGATGTGAAGTTGGTGTTCCTTGCCGTTAATGCGCAGCGTGATCGGGACCGCGCCCGCTATGCTCGGCCCGTCCGCCTTTGCCGCGGGCGGGCCGGGCTGCCCGGGTGGGCTGCTCGCGTGAACCGGTGCGCACGCTGCAACCGCTGTGGCTACCGCCGTCTCACCCGTGGTCTTAAGAAACGCCCGGCGACTTGGATTTGAAGGGCTTGATGACGAATCATCCCGCATACAGCCTCCGTTCTGGTGCTGCAACCGCGATTTAATGTGTACTGAATTGGCCTCTCCGCGCCGCTGGCGATCTTCATAGGGTCTCTAAGTCGTATCGGAGAAGGCGCTTGCGGCCGACCGCGTTTAAAGGATACTGGGCTCGGCTCGGCCACATTAACAAGCGCACCGGCGGGGCACCCTGCCGTAGCAAGAGCCCCCGATCTATCGACCTGCGCCGGCGCATCGTGCTGATTTCGCAGCATTTCGCGCGCCAGTCGGTATGTTAATCCGATGATCGTGCCCCACTTCGCAGTAGATGAGGAGCGTGGACTCCAGGTGTAGGCGCTCTGCAATGGTGCATGGCGTTATTGCAGCCGAGTAATCCGTCCGTTCCACCCTTTCAGCCGTTGATGACCCCCAAATGCTTTCCATTTCTTTCCACAGGGGGTCAGGCGAAATGGAGAGAACCAAATTGGAGGGGCTCTTGGGCGAGACTGCCTAGTCCATTGAGGCGCGGGTCGTGGACGAATTTGTGTCAGCCTGGATGATTTTTGGCGCGCGGAAGTAGCAGAAAGAGTCAATGAGGCGCACATGGCCGGTTGGTCTATCCGACTAGACAGGGACCGGACGCCAACTGGCCGGAGGGGGGGTGTGTGAGGGGGTGCAGAAACGATCTTTCCTAACAGCAACAGCAACAAAGCCTTCCGGCAAAAAAGATCGTTTCACTGATTGTGACGGCTACATGAAACGAATTGGGCTAACATGAAACGAATGCGGAGGAGAGACAAAAGGGGGCCGGCGTTCCCTGTTTCTTGAACAGTTCTTCCCGCCCCATATATCATGGTCGGAAATCGCCCACGGGCCGACCACAAGTCGGCGAAGTAGGTATGCCTGCCCGTCGTCGGCATAACGCCTGATGAATCCCGAATAGGGCGATTACCAGCGCGGGCCAACCAATCCACGGCCACAGCTCCCGCCAGCGCGGCAAGGGAGGGGCCGCTTCCAATTCGCCGCCAACCACGGCCGGCCCACTCGCAGTTTCAACCTGGACCTCCAATTGCCAGCGACCTAGCTCGGGGAGTTCGAACTGGACCGCGTCGAGGAGCTTATTGGTCGCCGCTTCGCGCGTTGCCGGATACTCCAAGGCAAGCTGACCGGGTTTGGTCATGCGCACGGTCACCCGCGCCTCTGGCACGGGTTCTCCGGTCAGGGCGTCCTGAACCAGCACGCTGATGTCCACGGGGCCGGCCCGGAAGGGCGCTGGCGCGGTGAAGACGGTGATCAGGAAACCACTCTTCTTTTCCGATATACGCATCGTGCCCCCATCGGCGCACGCTGGGGCGCACCAGGCCCCTAGAAAAAGCCATCCGAAGATCACGCTACCCGCTAGAGGCCGCATGCTTATCCCGCCGCAAACATGGTGCCGCGCATCTGCATAGGTTGCAGAACAATCCAGACCCCGGCTGCGAACAGAAGCACATTCAGCAGTGCCCAGGGCGCGAATACCTTGAGAGCCCACGCTGGGACGCGGTCTGGAGACCGCGCCTCAACAGGGGATGCCCACGTTGGGGCGCGGTCTGGAGACCGCGCCCCAACGTGGGATTGAATCAGGGCGATCCGGTACCCCGAGTACAGAGAAAGCAGCAACCCCAGGCCGAGGAAAAGTATCTCCAGGCGCGGAAGCCAATCCGCGACAGGCCGGCAACAGGCGCCTTGCCACTCCGGTTCCCCGAGGGCCAAGCCGAGATCACCGGCGAAACGCTGGATCGCAGGAATTGCCGCATCAAAGCTCGCCAGGAAATGAAAACTGTAGTGGGCCAGCCACATGCCGAATCCTATGGGGACAAGGGAATACGCAAAGCGGGTGGCCACCTCAAGCCAGGACTCTTGTAGCTGCCCCAGCCAACGGCTCAAGATTGCCGGGATACCGACCATGAACACAGGCAATACGAATAGGCCGAACACATAAAACATGCTAGTGGCAAGGATCGGCGACCCCTGTTGAAGCACGGATGCGAGTTGATCTCGCCATTCCAAGACAGGAGCGACCATTCCGGCGGCATTGGCGTAGGCGCCGAAAGCAAGCACGATGATGAGAGCCGCCAAATCAGGGCGCTTGCTGAACCGGCCGAGACCGGAGCGAAAGGAATCGTGCCACAGCTCTTTTCCGGGTGATTGGGCCAGGATGCCGATATTGTCATGAGGGCAGGCGTGGATGCAGTCGAGGCAAAAGGTACAGTCCATGTTTCCCGCCTTCCGAGGCTGGAACAGGTTCAATTCGCAGCCGGGGATTCCGTCTCTACCACGGATGCAGTCCTTGGTTCGGCACGCCGCGCAGATTTTCGGATCGCGAACCTTCACTTCCAGTGGGGAAACGAGCGACTGCACGAAGTTAAACTGGCCGATCGGACAGACATATTTACAAAACGCGGCGCCGCGAAAGAAACCGTCTATGACAAAGGCTGTGAAGAAGTAGCCGACCGCAATCCAAGCGGTCCACCAGGGACTATCCCAAAGGGCAAACGCCTCGTAGGCCCAAAGAAACACGGCGAGTAAGACGACCGCCAGCCACTTGCTCCGCAACCAGCGCGGCCAACTTCGGCCCTGCGGGAGCCAGCGCCGTGCGAGCGTGCGTGGCAGCATAAACGGACAGGCCATGCAGAAGACATTGCCCAGCGCGAGCAAAGTCAGGATGACGAGGCCGCGCCAGTGAATCCACGGCAGCACACCAGCCAGGTTCATGGGGCCAACCTGCGGCCCGTGCAAACCGTCTAGGATCACAACCCCAGACAATGCCATAAGAGGCATCTGCAGGGCGAGCCGAGCATGCCGCCATTTCAGAAACCGACCCAGCAGCGGAACTCGTAGCAAGTCAAAGGATGGTGGGGTTGCATGGTGACTAGGTGATAAGGTCCGAGGAACCGTCAACAAGCTCACAACAGGGAGCGGAAACCGCCCGCCCGATGGCGTCCCCGTTATGGCACGCCCGGTTGTGGCACGGTCTCCAGACCGTGCCACAACCGGGCTGCGTGGCCGCGTGGTCGCCTTGCCGCCTTCCGGGCCGTACAGGAGCCCGATGCCGATGCCGAACAGGGGCAGGAGAAAGGCGACGGACCCCGGCACCCACATGATAACGCCGGCTGCCGACTGATCCTCAAGGACGGAGAGTCCGTCAAGGCGCGGGATCTCCGCGTAGTACGGGTATACCACACTATTGGAAAATGTGAGGAACACAGAGAGAATCGTGTTCGACAAGTCAGCAAGCATCAGGTACGGGAACAGGAGCCAAGGTGACCAGCGGGGCCGGCTGGGGTAGGGCCGGACAACGGGATACCAGAACAGCAGGGCTGTGCCGAGGAAGCAAACGTGCTGCAAGTAGTGCCACCCGCTGGAACGCACGGCCAGGTCATAAGCCGGCGGGAAGTGCCACAGCCATGTGGCGGCGATGAAGATAGGGAGAGCCGTCAGCGGATGGGTCAACCGCCCGAAAAGCCGGCGCAGGGATGGAGAGGACAGGAGGGGGGCGACCCAGAAGACGCGCACGGATCGCGGCAGGCCCCGAAGCAAGGGGAACAGCGGCGCGCCCAACCACAGGAGCGGCGGCGCCACCATCATCAGCAGCAGGTGCTGCGCCATGTGGACTTGCAGAAGCAGGGCAGCGAACGGCTCGATCGGCGATGCCAGGGCCAGGTAGATCGCGGCCAAGCCACCGAGGAAGGCGGCGACATGGCCGCCGTGCCAGCGCCGGGGGTCGCGGCGGCAGAGCGCGGCCCAGCCACGAAGGTAGATGCCGGCGCAGACAAGGAGCGCGATCAGGAGCGAGGGGTCGAACGGCCAGGAACGCAGGAAGGCGTCGAGCGTGGGGCTCACGGGTATTCCTTCTCATCATTCCGCGTGGCGGCCGGCTGGGCCCGCGCCGCCCCCGCCGGCCGCAGGTTCTCCAGGAACTCGACTAAGGCGGTCATCTCGGCCGGGCTGATTTGCTTGCCATACGCAGGCATATTGCCGCCGCCCGGAGTGCCATTGCTGATCTGGTCGATGAGCTGCCCGCAGGTCAGGCGCGTGCCGACCGTCGTCAGGTCGGGGCCGCGCTGGCCGCCGCTGCCTCCTAGGGCGTGGCAATTTCGGCAGTTCTTGTTCTGGAACAGGGCCGCGCCCTGCAGCCGTAACGGGGTGCAGTCCCGAATCAAGTCCTCAGGGACCGGCTCTCCGCTCCAGGCGGTCATTTGCGGCGACCAGGGGGCGGTGACCCCCTGATAGGTCAGTACGCCCAGGACGGTGTAGATCACGATCACGCAGAGCACGGCCACCGGCCGGCGGCTGGGGGCGCGTTCGCCGCGGTTGCTCACGAACGGAACGAGAAACAGGACGGCAATGAGGATGACTGGGAACACGAGGATGACGAAGGTCTCCGCCCCCGCCGGGCTCAGCGACAGCAGAGCGAACAGCCACAAGAACGGCCATTCCGGCCGGGGGTTGGCGCCGGCCAGCGTGGGATCGGGCGGGCCGCTCGGCCCCATAGGTCCCAGTATTGCGGCCAGGATCACCACCGCGATCACGGCCAGGGAAGAAAAAAGGGCGTCCTTCAGCATGGCGTCGCCAAGGAAAGGGACGCCGGTCTTGAGTTGTTTCTCGTATTCCTCGTCATACGTCTTCGGATCGACCGGCTGCCCGGGGACGGGTGGGGCACTGATGCCGCGCTTGAGCACCAACCAGAGATGGATCGCCAGGAAGAATAACAAAGCGCCGGGGATAACAAAGACGTGCAAGGCGAAGAAGCGATTGAGGGAGTCGGCGCCGATCACCGGGCCGCCTAACATCTGACGCACAAGCCACGGCCCGGCGACCGGCACGCGCCCGGCCATCGAGCCGCCGACGGCCAAGCCCCAGTAGGCGTCCGGATCCCAACGGAGGATCTGGCCGGAGAAGAACATGCCGAGTGTACACAGCAACAAGAGAACGCCCAGGACCCAGGTCAATTCGCGCGGGTACTTGTAGGCCCCGTGCAGGAAGACCTGGGTCATGTGTACCAGGACCAGCACGACCATGCCCGACCCGGCGTAGTAGTGCAGCGCCCGCAGGAACCAGCCGAGCGACTGGTCGTAATTCAGGTACAGCAGGCTGTCGTAGGCCTTGTCGGCGGACGGCACGTAGACCAGAGCGAGGCCGATGCCGGTGAGGATCTGGACGATGAGGAGGGTGAGCGACGCGCTGCCGAACACATACCACCAGCCCATGGGCCCGGCCACTTCCCGAGGGATGGGGTGTTGCATCATCGGCATTAGGGTGGCGCGCAAGCTCAGCCGGGCGTCGAACCAGTTCCCTGCGGCATGCAGCCACCGTGTCATGATGCGTTGCCTCGGTCAGAGGTCAGAAGTCAGGGGTCAGAGGTCAGAAGTCAGAGGCATCTGACTATGACTTCTGACCTCTGACTTCTGGTTCCAAGGTGTCCTGGAGAGTCGGAAAGTGCGGCGCCTGGATCTCGAGATGATCGACGCCGCGAACTTGCGTCACCCGGTAGACACAGCGGAAGAGGCCGCGCGGCGGCGGCCCGGACGCGCGCTCGCCGCTGGCGTAGTAGACGCCGCCGTGACACGGGCACATGAACAAGCCCGACTCTTGGAACCACGACACCGGACAGCCCAGGTGGGCGCAGTTGACGGCGAGGACCAGGAACTTGTGCCTCGTCGTCTGGTCCGCTTGTTTCTTGTCCTCGCCCTCATAGCGGACGTAGACGCCGGTGCGAGCCACCATCCCGTCCCACGGCTGGCGGATGGGGTTGTCGAAGTTCACCAGGCGTGTCTGGTTCAAGGCAAAGTCCGTCACGGGTCCCAGAGGGACCCACTCGACCGGCGCTTTCCGTGCTCCCAAGAGGTAGCCGACGAAAGGGACCCCCGCGGCGACGCCGGCGACGGCGCCAAGCCCGTAAGTCAGCCACTGGAAGAACCGGCGCCGTCCGGGCAGAGCCTCGGCTTGCGCGGCCGGCTGATCGGAAGTAGTCTCCATGACGGTGTGCCTCCTGGAATAAATTCAGGCTCATCCGGGGAATGAATATGGTTTAGGCCGCGGTGCGAGGGTGGCGCCGGGGGACTGTTTGCCCGCATCCACCGCTCAGGCCTCTCATCGTTTCCGATCAACAAGATCGTTTCAGCCTAGCGTCTCAGAGGCTAAAACGATCTTTTTTATCCTAAGTGCCGCACCCGTAATAACTAAGGAAAGTTCGTTTCACCACGCCCTCACACGCCCCCCGGATGCGGCCAGGAAACGATCAGTTAAGGATATTAAAGTCATCAACATAGTAGAGATTACGCCAGTAATGGATCATTGTTCCTTGCCGGGCCCGACCCGCCTCCAAGACGCCAAGAGTGCGACCAGGTGGTCGATCTCCACCGAGGAGAGCGGGCGAAACTCCTCCGGTCGTCCGGTATTGCCATCGAAAGCCGGCATGCCCAGATCCGGTCGCCCAGTGATGACGTAGCGGCGCAGTGCCTGGTCGCTGACAAGGGCCAGAAACGCCCAATCGCTGATGGCGCCGACCGGCCGATCACCATCGTTGCCGCCCTGGCCTTGGCTGCCGTGGCAGCCGGCGCAGGCGCGAGCAAACACTCGATGTCCCTCCTTCTTGATCGCGCCGTTGGCTCCTGCTGGAGCGAGGTAGTGCGGCAGCGCCTGCGCCTCATGCCTGGCAGGTCGCCACCGCTGCTTGATGCCCTCAGCCAGCGCCTTGACCTGCGCGGTTGTCAGCGGGCCGCCCTTGTCGCGGGCGAAGGCTGGCATGGGACTCTTCTGCGCTGGCGTGACGGCCCGTCCTTCGGTGATCACGCGGAGTAGCTCCTCGTCGGGAACAATGGCGAGGAACAGTCGGTCGTTCAGCGGTGGCGCCGGGCCCATTTTGCCGTCGGTGCCGTGGCAGCCGGCGCAGTGCGTTGCGTACAAGGGTTCGAAATCCGTGACCTGGTCCGCCGCCACGGGACGGCCAGCGGGATTGGGCCGGCCGGGAAGGTCGCAGCCGGCCGCCAGGAGAGACAAGGAGACCAGGAGACCAGGTGACCAGGAGACACGGGGACGAGCAGGCGCCGAAACAACGAGGATCGGCTCTCCGTCTGCTTGTGTTCCATGCGCGGTCAGTCCAGGGCTTCTCACAGCTCTTCTCCTTGTCTCCTTGTCTCTTGGTATCCTTGTCTTTCCTCATTGCCGGCCACGAAGTCGGCTAGCTGGTCCGGCCCACGTCCCGCGGGCGGAATGTGGACGATCTCCGAGCGCAGCACCACCACCGCGGCGGCCACGCCGAACACAAACTGGGAGACGATAAACCAAGCCCAGTCCACCCGTTCCTGGAGCACCGGGTTGACGACACCCATGAGGCCATAGCAGGTGCCCGTCCACAGCAGCGGCAGGACCAGGCCGCCCCAGGCCACCGGGCCGGGAATGTGCGGCAACTGGGGCGTCACCAAGGCGAACAAAACGCCGAAGCAGATGGACAGGACGGCGTGGATAGCGCCGGCCGCCAGGAACCAGTCCGCATGGAAACTTCCCAGCTCCGCCCCCTCCAGGTTGCCCACGCCGGGAAGCACCATCCCGACCAGCAGGTTGACCGGATACCAGAGGCCGTGACCACTCGCCGCCGCCCACAGAAGTGCCGGTACGGCCATGGCCGCGCCGCCTACCAGGCCACCCACCACCCCGGCGAGCACCGCAGGCAAACGTTTGGCCCCGAGGACCACGGCCGGCATCGTGATGCCGAAGACGAACTGCGAGAGGACGAACCACGGCCAGCTCACCTTTCCCGGCAGCGCCGGGTTGACCACATGCATGGCCACGTAGCCCCCCCCCGTCCACAAGATGGGCATCAGCAGGCCGCCCCAGGCGATCGGCCGCGGGACAGACGGAAGGGTGGGCATCAGCACCCCGTAGATGAGGCCAATGACCACTGACAGGACGGCGTGAATGACGAGCGCCGCCAGCACCAGCGAAGCGTGAAACTGCTCCAGCTCGGGGACGTTCATCTTGCCCATGCCCGGCAGGACCATGCCGGCCAGCAGGTTGACCGGGTACCAGAGGCCGTGGCCGCTCAGCAGGCCCCAGAGGAGGGCGGGCACCGGCATCACCAGGCCGCCGAAGATGCCGCCCTTAAGGCCCGCGGAGATGGGATGAACGTCCTGCGGGAGACGCAGGCGGTAGCCGGGCATGCCGTGCCGCAACTGTTCCACGCGACCGGGCGCGCCCGTCACGGGACGGGGACGGAGCGCCGGCTCGGCCAGGGACTCGGAAACGTGCCCCCGGCCCGGCAAGAGCTGGGAGATCCAGAGGCTCAACCCCGCGACAACGACCACGGCGCCGACGACGAAAAGGGTCGGGCCGAAGGCCACGCCGGCGGCGCCGAGGGCCATGCCAAGGGACAGCACCAGGGGCGCGGCGGTCGGCCGGGGCATCTCCACCGAGTCCGGCGCGACCGGGCCCGCGTGCGGCGGCGTTGTTTGCGAATCGCTTGCCATGCGTGCGATCCTCATAACCTCTTTCAGAGCCCCGAGCGTGAGCGACGGATCGGTCGGCGTTACACGTCGCTCACGCTCCTATGATTCTTAACGCCCCACCAGGTAGACCACCGTAAACACGACCACCCAGACTCCATCCACAAAGTGCCAATACCAGGAAACCAGCCCGACCCCGGCCCGGTTCGCCGTCGTCACCTGGCGGCGCAGGGCCAGGCCGAGCACGATGACCATGACGATCACCCCGCCGGTAACGTGCAGCGCGTGCAGGCCGACGAGCGTGTAGTAAGTCGTCCCGAACAGATTGCGGCTGATGGTCAGGTGATGGCGGTAGATCAAGTCACGCCACTCGAAGGCGGTGCCCGCCAGGAATACCACCCCGAGCACGATGGTTGCCAGCCACCACTGCATGAATCCGCCCTGGTTTCCGCGCCCCAGGGTCCGCTCCGCCAGGTGCACAGTGCCGCTGCTCGCCAGCAAGCACGCCGTGGTAAACAGGACCAGGGACAGCGACAGTGCCTCGGCCGGGGTGGGGCCAACCACGTCCTTGCCCAGGTAGAAGACATACGTGACGATCAGCGTGCCGAAGAGCGCCACCTCCGAGACGAGAAAGCTGAGGAGTCCCCACTGACCCGGGCTCAGGGTCCGCTCGGCCGTAATGGCGGGAGGGAGCGGAAGCGCCTGTTCCGTCGCCTGGCCGGCTGTGATGGTTCCTGCTGCGCTCACGTCGTGGTCCTCTTGTGGTGGCAAGTTTCTAACTTGCCGGGAAGCAACGGCAAGTTGGAAATTTGCCACCACATTATTCATACTGCCAGTCCGGGTCGTCCGGGTGTTTCAGGTCCCACAGCGGGCGACGGCTATGCACGGTCGGAATCACTTCAAAGTTGTACGAGGGCGGCGGCGACGCCGTAGACCATTCCAGCGTCCAGGCGTCCCACGGGTCATCACCCGCCGGTCGGCCGGCGCGCAGCGAGGTGAAAAGGTTGTACATGAAGATAACGAAGCTCGACCCCTGGATAATCGCCCCTACCGTGGTCAACTGGTTCCAAAACGCCCACCCTCTGTCGGCGTCGTAGGTGTAGATCCGCCTCGGCATGCCGAGCATTCCCGATATGTGCATCGGTCCGAAAGTCAGCATGAACCCGATGTAGAATAGCCAGAACTGCCAGCGGGCCAGCCGCTCGGACAGCATCCGTCCTGTCACCTTCGGATACCAGTAATGGATGCCGGCCATGACGCCGAACAGCGTGCCGCCGATCAGCACGAAGTGGAAGTGGCCGATCACGAAATAACTGTCGGTCAGCTGAAAGTTCCACGGGGCCGCCGACAGCATGATGCCCGTCAGGCCGCCGATCAGGAACATCGATAGGAAGCCGATGCAGAAGAGCATGGGCGAGGCAAATGAGATCCGCCCGCCGTACATCGTGGCCAGCCAGTTGAAGAACTTGATGCCCGTCGGGATGGAGATGATGCCGGTGGACACGACGAAGAAGAGGTCCGCCGTCCGGCTCATGCCCACGGCGAACATGTGGTGCGCCCAGACGCCGAGGCTGATGAAGGCGATGGCCGCGGTGGCGGCCGCCATGAACTCGTAGCCGAACAGGACCTTGCGGGCGAATACCGGGATAATCTCGCTGACCATGCCGAAGACCGGCAGGATCAAGATGTATACCTCCGGGTGGCCGAAGAACCAGAATATGTGCTGCCACAATAGCGCCGAGCCGCCATTCTGCACGTCGAAGAAGTGCGCGCCCAGGTTGCGGTCCAGCAGGACCATGGCCAGGCCGGCCGTCAGCGGCGGGATGGCGAAGATGATGAGGACCGACGTCCAGAGGATCGTCCACACGAAGAAGGGGACCTTGCGCAGGGCCATGCCGGGAGCGCGCATGCCCAGGATGGTGGCCATGAAGTTAACGGCCGCGGCAAGGGTGCCCACGCCGCTGACGGCCAGGCCCAGCGCCCAAAAGTCGGTGGCGGCGGAGCGGGCGAAGGTCCGCTCGGTCAGCGGCGCATAAGCGAACCAGCCAATCGCAGGGGCGCCGCCGGTCGCGAAGCTGAGGTAGACGAGCAGGCCGCCGAAGAGGCTCACCCAGAAGCCCAGGGCATTGAGGCGCGGGAAGGCCATGTCCCGCGCCCCGATCATGAGCGGCACCAAGTAGTTGCCGAAGCCGATTAGAATCGGCATGCCCATGAAAAATACCATCGTGGTGCCGTGCATGGTGAACATCTGGTTGAAGGTGTCCGGCCCAAGGAAGTCGTAGCGCGGCCGCAACAACTGCCAGCGGATCAGCAGCGCCTCGCAGCCGCCGATCACCAGGAAGACCACGGCCATCAGGACGTACATGATGCCGATCTTCTTGTGATCGACCGTGGTCACCCATTCGTGGAGCACCGCCGTCCAGGGCGGCGCCGCCGGTTCATGGGCGATCTCCCGTGGTTCTTCAACGATGGCCATGTCCAATTCTCACGAGCCATTTAGCGGAGCGTCAGCAGGTAACGGACGATGTCGTCGCGCTCGCGGTCGTCCAGACCGAAAGCCGGCATCAGGCAGCCCGGCTTGATTGGCTGCGGGTCGGCCACCCAGCGCCGGAGATTCTCGGGCGTATTCGGGACCATCCCGGAGGCGAGCGTCTGGCGGCTCATCAGGTGCGTCAGGTCAGGCGCGTAGGTGCCTTGCGCGGCCGTGCCGCGAACCCGATGACAGTTGACGCACGACTGGGCGAGAAAAGCCGATCGGCCGGCACTGACGTGGGCATCCTCGGTGGCCGGCTTTCCCTCGTTCTCCATCCAACTCTCGAAGTCGCCAGGGGAATCGGCGACGACCCGGATGAGCATGTTGGCGTGCTGTGTGCCGCAGTACTCGGCACACTGCCCGACGTACAGCCCGGGCCTGTCCGTCTGGAACCACATGGAATTGACGCGCCCCGGGATCACATCGGTCTTGCCTGCCAGCCGGGGCACCCAGAAGCTATGGCACACGTCGGCGGACTTCAGGGTCAGGTACACGGGGCGGGGTACGCCCTCCTCGCCGGCCGGCATGTGCAGCTCGTTGGCGGTCGTGAAGCCCAGCTCCCGGCCGTTGTAATAGTCGTATTGGTACTCCCACCACCACTGGCGGCCGACAACCGTGACAAACAGGGTATTGTCTCCCTCGCGCGGCTGGGGGGGCGGCACGTTCACCTCCCAGAGGGTGCGGGCCGTGACCAGCACAAGGACGAAGACGATCAGTGCCGGCGCCGCCGTCCAGGCAATCTCAATCGGCTTGCTCCCGTAGACCTGGGGGGGCTCCGCCGTGCCGGCGCTCGTTGTGGAAAGGTCTGGAGGCGGTGCCACAGCCCGGAAGCGAAAGATGGAGTAGATGAGGATTCCTTCAACCACCACGAAAATGAACCCGGTGATGGCGAGCACGAGAACGGACAAACTGCGGATCGATTCGGCCGGCGGGGAGGCCGGGTCGAAAATCGACAGGTTCTGGGTAGACGCGACAGCGATCGCCATCAGCAAAGGAATCACCACGATCACTCCTGTCCAAAGCAGGTTCTAGCACCAACCAGCCATACCTGTCAACGGACTAGCGGCTCGCCGCCCGGCTGCCGGGGAGACCCACCTGCCGGCGGCGCCCCCGTTGTGGCACGGTCTCCGGACCGTGCCACAACGGGGGCCGGCGCGGAACGGACTGTTCCCGATCCCGCGCCTGTCACGGGGGCCTCACCTGCCCCAGCATTTCGAAGGAAAATGGCCGCCTCGCTGTCCAGGCTGATCTTGACGATTTCTGGCCGAAACAGGAGCGCGAAGGTCCAATTGATCACAATGCGCAGCCGCCGGCCCCAACCCGGCATCTGGAGCAAGTAGTACGTGCGCCGCACCAACCATGCGAGGACGCCGCGCACATGTACCTTGAGGAGCTGGCCAAACGCCTTGCTGTGACCCAGCGAGCCCATCATCCCCAGGTTGTCGTAGACGAACGGCTGCGGCGGCCGGCCGTTCAGAACTGCAAAGATGTTACGCGCTAGCACCTTGGCTTCTCGCAAAGCATGCTGGGCCAGGTTGGGGTAGGGTTTGCCGTCGGGCGCCGGGATCAACGCACAATCCCCGAGCGCCCACACCTCCGGGTGGCTTTGGCAACGCATGGTCCCATCGACCATCATGTGTCCGTGCTTGTCCTTCTCTACGGGCAGGCCGGCCACGACCGGGTTGGGAACAATCCCCGCTGCCAGGATGATGGTCTCCGCTTCGATCGTTTCCGCCCTCGCACTACCCTCTCCCCCAAGCGTCTGGGGGATAGGGTAGGGTGAAGGGGCAAGGTGGACCTTACAGGGCTCGATGGCCCGTACGATGGTCTTGGTCCGGATATCCGCCCCACGCCGCTTACTGAGCACGCGCGCCCCATAATCCGCCAGCTTCGGATTGATTTCCGGCATGATGCGGTTGGCGCCTTGGAGCAAGATGAAGCGGACCTGATCGCGATTCACGTGTTTATAAAGCGGCGCAATCCCGTCCACGAAAGCGGTCAACTCGCCGAACAACTCCACCCCGACCAGTCCGCCGCCGATGATCACGAACGTGAGCTGTCTGAGTTTGCGCTCGGGATCGGTTTCCACATCGGCTCGCTCAAAACGCTCGATAACGTGGTTGCGGAGCAAGAGGGCGTCGGCGAGGGTCTTGAACGTGAAGGCGTGCTCGGAGCCGGGAATCATTACTCGGTTGGTCATAGCCCCGAGGGCCAGGACCAGTTGGTCGTAAGCCAATTCGCCAGTTTCCGCTGGGGCGGTCAAGTGGACCACGCGCTGCTCCAGGTCGATGCCCTGAACCGTGGCCTCGGCGAACCGGGTGGTACGCAAGAAGGCACGGATGGGAAAGGAACAATGGCGCACGTCGAGGGTGCCAGAGCAAACCTCAAATAACAGCGGCGTCATGAGAAGGAAATTGTCCCGACTTACAAGAACGATTTCGAAATCTTGGCGGCCTTTGCAAAGCTTCTCCAGATGGCGGGCGGTGTAGACCCCGCCGAAGCCGCCGCCAAGTATCACGATCCGGGTTTTCGGAGGAGGGGCAGCTGTCTGGCTCAATGGCGTGCTCCCATTGTGGAAGTAATCCTGACGGGGGCAGCGGTGGAACTGCTATACGATGTCGGCCTTGGCGTCAGCGAGGAAGGCAACCGCCGTGCCAATGAGGTGGGGAATGTAGTTCCCATAGGCAGTGGTGGACGTATGAGATCTCCCGAGGCAACCTTTGCTTTGCTGTTTCAGCCTGGAAGGGGTGTTAGGGGCAATTGCCAGAGAACGGCAAGGTGGGCCAAATCCTCCCTATCGGGCGAACGGACTGTAATTGATGTGGTAGCCGATTTACCTACTGGTGGAAATTGTTACCAGCGAGGCCCTGGACAACGCAGCGCAGTCTGGCGGTAGTCGGTAGCATGACCAGCAAACATTTTCTGAGAACACCAGCCCGTCCCAATTCGTTTCATTTCACACACCCACCCGTTTTGACGTAAGTCCTTGGCGTTACTCGAGTGAACGAAATGAAACGAAATGTGCCGCGTATCCCGTGAAACGAAACGGGCCCACGCGCATGAAGATCAACCTACTCGGGTATCCTTTCTACTCTGGTTTCGTTTCTCGTCACCGTCACCAGTGGGGAAGCAATCCTTTTTGCCGAAAGCCTTTGTAAGGATGGGTCTTACGAAAGATCGTTTCCCCACCCCCTCACACACCCCCTCCCGCGCCAGGCGGAAACGACTCTTCTGGACTGCTTGGAATGGCCCACCCCCGAAAACAGGAATGGACTTGGCCTGCCAGGCAGCCGCCAAGAAGGGTTCTAGCCGAATATTCTGCCTGCGGCTCTGCGGCACGGCGATTGCCTCAGTCCCGCTCGGTGCCGCAAGCAGGCCGGGAATTTCTCACATTTACGATCTGTTGATCCTCTTGACCGTTCTATCCGGAAGAAGACATTACCGCGTTGCCCAGCCGCTCCGATTGCGAATGAAATTTCTCACAGGAGGATAGCGCCATGGCCAAGAAAGTAGCGGACTTGTTGGTGGATGTTCTCGCTGAAGCAGGAGCTCGGCGAATTTACGGTGTTTCCGGCGACTCGCTCAATGGCATCACGGACTCGATTCGCGCCAAGAAACAACTTCAATGGATTCATGTGAGACATGAAGAGACGGCGGCGTTTGCCGCTGGGGCGGAAGCGCATCTCACGGGACGGTTGGCGGTCTGCGCCGGGAGCTGCGGTCCCGGGAACCTGCATTTAATCAACGGGCTCTACGACTGTCACCGGAGCCGTGTTCCCGTCCTGGCTATCGCGGCGCAGATTCCAAGCAATGAAATCGGGAGCGGATATTTTCAGGAGACCCACCCGGAACATCTCTTCGCGCAGTGCAGCCACTATTGTGAACTGATTTCTCAACCCGAGCAGATGCCCCGCGTCCTTGAGATTGCCTTGCAAACCGCACTCTCGCGGCGTGGTGTTGCCGTCGTTGCCCTGCCTGGCGACGTGGCACTGCGTGATGCCGTCGAACAAGGGCCACGTCTGCATTTTCCGGAGCCGAAGCCACGAGTGTGTCCTTTTGATGACGAAATCACAGCGTTGGCAAGACTTCTGAATGACTCGAAGAAAACGACGATCTTTGGCGGAGCCGGCTGTGCCGAAGCTCACAAGGAGTTGATCGAACTCGCGGGCAAGCTGAAAGCCCCGATCGTGCACGCCATGCGCGGCAAGGAGTTTGTCGAGTACGACAACCCCTTCGATGTCGGCATGACGGGGCTTTTGGGTTTTTCCTCAGGCTATCACGCGATGATGAATTGCGACACGCTCCTAATGCTCGGAACAGACTTCCCTTATCAGCAGTTTTACCCGGAACACGCGACGATCATTCAGATCGACCTTCGAGGTGAACAGATTGGCCGCCGCACGAAGGTTGATTTGGGCCTGGTCGGCGACGTGAAAACCACGCTGGCCGCGCTCAGCCCCAATCTCCATACGAAGAACGATGATAACCACTTAAGTCGTTCGCTCGAGCACTACCGCAAGGCCCGCGAAAGCCTGGATGATATGGCGACTGGCGAACCCGGACGAAAACCGATCCATCCGCAATATGTAACCCGGATGGTCGACGAGCTTGCCGCCAAGGACGCCATTTTTTCCTGCGATGTGGGCACTCCGACGATCTGGGCGGCCCGCTACCTGACGATGAACGGCAAACGGCGGCTACTCGGCTCCTTCAATCATGGCTCCATGGCCAATGCGCTGCCGCAGGCCATTGGGGCGCAGGTCAGTCATCCCGGCCGTCAAGTGGTCTGTTTGTCCGGAGACGGCGGTCTCGCGATGCTCATGGGCGATCTGCTCTCGCTTCGGCAGTTGCAGTTGCCGGTCAAGGTGATTGTCTTCAAGAACGACGCGCTGGCCTTTGTTGAATTGGAAATGAAGGCCGCCGGCATCCTCGATTTTGGAACAGACCTGCACAACCCAAATTTCGCAAAAATGGCGGAGGCCGCGGGTCTCCTTGGGCTCACGGCCGAAACACCTGATCAAATTCGCCCGATGATTGCGCAAGCTCTCAAGCATGACGGACCTGCTCTGATCGAAGCCCTCGTGAGTCGGCAAGAGCTTTCCATGCCGCCGACGATTACTCTTGAGCAGATGAAGGGCTTCAGCCTCTTCATGCTCAAAGCGGTTCTCAGCGGGCGCGGCAACGAAATCACCGATCTGGCAAAGATCAATCTCTTCCGGTAATTCGCAGCTCAATCGCGTCAAGTGCAAAAGCCGAAGGAAGAATACGACAATGGCTATAAGACAGTAGATGAAGCAGTGGGGTTTGCCGCCCCCGGCCACCCTGCCGTCGTACCCAGGGCCTTTTACTCGGAGAATGATTCGCATGCAAAAAGAGCTGGTCTCCATTCTGGCGTGTCCCAGGTGCCGAGGTGAGTTGACCCTTGAGGAGGTCAGACAATCCAGGGGAACGCGTATCCTGTCCGGCACATTAAAATGCCGCGAGTGCTCCGGGTGCTATCCGGTGGAAGCCGGCATCCCGCGGTTGGTCGAAGCGGAACCGGACGTGCAAACGATCGGACGCCGCTTCGAGTTCGAGTGGGTCTCCCGCTGGATGGGCGGCTTCGAGGGAGCGGCCCGCTGCCACGGGATGGACCTGGGCGAGTATGTGGGGTGGCAGAAGGATAGGTTGGCGGAACACTCGACCCTGGCGCCGGGAGACCGAATCCTGGACGCCGGTTGTGGCAGTGGCGAGAAGGCGGCCATGCTGGCAAGGATGTGCCCGCGCCAAACGGTCGTCGGCTTGGATTTGGGGCTCGCCTCCCTGGAAAAGGCCGCCGAGCGGTATGGTGAGATTGAGAACGTGAACTACGTGCAGGGGAACATCCTCCAGCCGCCCTTACGGTGGAACTCGTTTCGCTGGGGCATCAGCATCGGCGTGCTCCATCATACGCCGGACACGCGCCGGGCCTTTGCGATGTTCCGCAAGCTGTTGGTCGACGACCCCGGGGTGCTGGTCTACCTTTATCGACCCCTTCGAGAGGCGCCCGAGTGGCGCGCCTGTTACATCATGCGGGACGTGTTTTTTCTCGGCCAGAGCCCCAAACTGCCGCCAGGCTTCCTCCGCCTCTTTTGCCTGACAACCGTCGGCCTCACCTTCCCCCTGGGCCTGTTCATATGGCGGAGACACGGACGGCGCATGAACAAGGAACTGCCGTTTTACGACACCGGCAAGATGACGCTTCGCGACAGTTATTGGGCGCTGGTGTTCCACCTGTTCGACCTCCTGCTGCCGCACTACCAGTTCCGCCACAAGAGCAGCGAGGTCGAGGCCTGGTTCCGGGAAGAAGGGCTCGAAATGGCCTTCCAGGCGCACTGCTTCTATCTGGGTCGCCCGGCACAGCGGACCCACAAAGGAGAAACCGCTTACGCGGCCGCAACGTCAAGTCGCTGAGCCCCGGTTCCCTGGCCCCGGCCCGGATCATCCCAGTCGGCATCAACTTTTGATGTGGCGGGGGAGTCGGCAACCGGCCGCTCTCCTGCTGGGGCTTGCGCGGCAAACCCTGCGCCCGAAACTCCGCGACCTAGAGTTGTGCGTCATTCGCTTGTGGTTTGACGCTCGCGGCCCACCAATTCGCGGCGAAACCGGCCGTGTTCGCAGGAACGTTCGTCAAGATCATCGTGCAGCCAGCGATCTTCTTTGCCCTTCTTAAACCCTTCGGCATCCACGATGCAATGGGCCGCGAAACGTTTGTGGCAAGCACGATGCCATTGGCGACCCCCCGCGTTCTTTTTGCCGCACAGTATGGGGAATTCGAAGCCGAAGCCTCGGCATTGATGCTGCTTACGACTGTGGCAATGGTCGCCGCGCTCCCTGCCGGCCTGCTTCTGTCCGCGTATCTTTGAGCCCTGGAAGATTTCTCATGCGCGGCTGGGGATGTAGAAGCGATGTAGAAACCCTGGTGGGACTCGAAGACTCGTCCCACCCTACACCTTGTCCTTTGGGAGCGAGAGGGTCTTGACCGGCGCACTTATTGCTTCCCGCAGCCTGGTATTGGAGGTGTTCAGCATCATGACAAAAAGCTCGGCAAACCTCGGAATCAAGGACGGTAAACTTCTGCCATGCCCCGACACGCCGAATTGCATCTGCTCGATGGATAGCGCCGCGGCCCACCACGTTGAGCCTCTGGCCTTCATCGGCGATCCAGACGATGCCATGTCCTGGCTCAAGGCCGTGCTCGCCGGCCAGACACGCACGCGGCTAGTGGCTGAAGAGGCCGACTACCTGCACGTGGAGTGTAGCAGCCTGGTCTTTCGCTTCGTCGACGACTTGGAGTTCTACATGGACCGCCTGGGAAAGAAAATCCACGTCCGGTCAGCCTCGCGCGCGGGGAGGTATGATTTCGGCGTCAATCGCCGGCGGGTGGAGACGATCCGCCGGGCGTTCGAAGCGCACGTTTGATATTCGGCTGTCGGGCAGACCGACGACCGGCAGGGAGAATCACCATGACATCCGATTTGCAGCCAACTTTGCCTCCCCCTTCCGCCCACCCTGGCTCTCCCCCAGTGACGGGGGAGGGTACGGGTGGGGGGGCCCCATCCTCAGCGCCAGCTTCTCGCCTGCCTCGGAGGATATGGTTGTTCGTCCCAGCGGTTTTGATCTTGATCGTGGTGGGATACTTCGGCATTTCCTGGATCACGTATCGTCTTTCCCACTCGATAACCGACGACGCCTTTGTGGAGGCGCACATCGTCAACATCGCGGCGCAGTCGGTGTCGGGGCACCTCGTTCGCGTCTCTGTCGAGGAGAACGACCGAGTCGAGCTGGGCCAGGTGCTGGCGGAGATCGACCCGGTGCCCTACCGCGACCAGGTCAATATCGCCCGGAGCAAAGTAGACACCGCGCAGGCGGAACTGCGCCGGCAGGAGGCAGGACTCGCCCGGCTCCGGCTGGAGGTCCCCATTCAGGTCGAGATCGCCCGCCGCACTCTCGCGGCCGCTCACGCCGACCAGGCCCGAGCCCGGGACGCACTGAAGCTTACCGAGGACGAGGTCGAGAAGGGGATCGAGGAGGCCGAGGCCGGGCTCGAAGCCGCCAATGCCGACCTGGTCCTTGCGCAGCATGAATACACGCGGTTCACCAACCTGCAAAAGGAGGAGGCCGTGCCCCTACGGCGCGCCCAGGAAGTGACGCAGGCCCGGGATGCGGCCGAGGCGCGCCGGAGACTGGCCGCGGCGAAGGTCGCCAGGGCGCAGGCCGACCGAACGCGGATCGAGGTCGCCAAACGGACCCTGGAGACCGCCGAGAAGACGACCCAGAAGGCCGACAAGGGCGTCGATCTGGCCGAAACCGGCTATGCCCAGATCCGCGAGGTCGAATTGCTGACCGCCGTCAAGAAGGAGGATGTCGAGGACGCACGCCGAGCCCTGGCCGCCGCCGAGGACAACTTGGGCTTCACCCAGATCCGCGCTCCCTTTCCCGGCGTGGTGGTCAAAAGTTACCGCCACCTGGGCGATTTCGTGTCGGCGGGCGTAGCGGTGCTCAGCATGTACAATCCAGACTTGCTCTACGTGGAGGCCAATCTGGAGGAGACGCGCCTGCCAGGGGTGGCTCCCGGCAACCCCGTCGAGCTGCGCATCGACGCCTTCGCCGAGCCCTTCCGCGGGCGCGTCGTCTGGATCAACAAATCGACCGGGGCCCAGTTCGCCCTGATGCCGCGAAATGTCGTGTCGGGAGAGTTCACCAAGGTCGTACAGCGCGTGCCCGTGCGCATCTGGATCGAAAAGGACGACCGCTGGGAGCAGCTCCGGGCCGGTCTGTCGGTCGCGGCAACCATAACGCACGGATCTGGTGATCCGGCGTGGGCCGAACAAGCGGCGCGCGAAATGGCCGAACTGGAGACGCGCTATAATCAGGCGGCGCTGGCGAGCCGGGCGGCGTCGGCCCTCGGAGGCCAGCGGCTACCATGATCCTGTCACTGGCGCTCGGCCTGGGAGTGTTTGTTCTGACTTTATGCGTCCAGATGGGGCCGACTGTTATCCTCTTCCGTATCGTCACGAGCAGGCACCCGCGTAGCCTGATGCGGCCATCGTTTGGAGCGAACTTCATCTTGCTTCAATTAGCGGCGGCGCTCATGCTGCTGGCGCATCTCGTGAACATCGCTCTATGGGCCGCGCTCTTCTGGCTTTGCGGGGAGTTCCCGGGACTCGAAGCGGCCTATTACCATTCCGCCGTGAATTATTCGTCCCTTGGCTACGGTGATATCGTGATGTCGATGCGATGGCGTTTACTGGGACCGCTGGAGGCGATAGACGGCATCGTGATGTTCGGCATCTCGACGGCCCTAGTTTTTGCGCTCATGATGCGTCTGATCGAACGGCGAATCAAAGCGAAGGAACAGGAAATGGCTGATAAGAACCAGCCGTCTGGGGAGCGAATATGACCGGATCCTCAGGGGCGCGTGCCATGATTTCGCGGCCCATCGAGGCCGGGTCGCCTGGCGAGCCAAGCCGGGGCGGCGAAAGCATGCCTCCCGGCGCAGTACCGCCGCTGGCGCTCGAGCGCCATCACTGGCTGGCGGCCCTGGCGATGATCTTCGTCCTCTTCGCGCCCTACCAGACCCTGGTGCAGACCGTCACCACCGACGACGCCGTCCGCAAGGGCGTCGAAGCCGACGACTACGACATGACCTGGGTGCAGGTCGCCTACGGCGTCGGCGTCCTCTACGGGTTGTTCACGGCGCTGTGGCTGTCGGCGCGGATCGGCGCGCGCTACACGATCGCCCTGGGTCTCGTGGGGTTCGCCCTGGGCAACCTGCTGTGCGGGGCGGCGGGCGGGCTGGTGAGCCTGGCGCTGGGCCGGTTTGTCGATGGCTTCGGCAAAATGCTGGTGATGGGGATGGGCCGGGCCACGCTCTACAAGCAATTCGACCGGATGCTGCTGGTGGCCATTGGTTTTTACGGCGTTTTCGCCTATTCGACGCGTCACTGGACCCCGTTGATCATGGCGGAACTCGACGTATGGCTGTCGTGGCGCTGGATGTACTGGGTGTACGTCCCCGTGGCGCTGGTGGCGCTGGGGCTGGTCTGGCGGTACTTCCGTCCCGACCGTCCGCCTCGGCCCATGCATCTGCCCATCGACTGGCTGGCCGTCACGCTCTTCGTGGCCTGGGTGGTGGCAGTCACGTTCGCCTTCAGTTGGTATCGCAAGTGGGGCGGCTGGACGTCGAACGCCTTCACCGCGACGGCCCTCCTCTGCGTGGGTCTCCCCGTCGCTCTGGTGGTTTGGCTTGGGTCAGGTTACAGCCCCGACGAGCACCTGAAGCGGCTGCTGCGCACGCGCGTCTTCGTCCTCTCGATGGCGACCCGCGGACTGATGCTGCTGCACCTGGTCGCCGTGCTGACCATCGTGGGCATGTATGCCACCGAGCTGCGCGGCTACCCCCGGACCACAGCGGGCTGGCTGATGGCGCCGACCTCGCTGACGATGGCGTCGACCACGTTGCTGACGACGTGTTTCCATAGGCGCAGCCTCCGGCACATGTGGCTGGTCGTTGGGGTTGTGGGAGCTGCGGCCTGCCTGTGGTGGCTGTCGTCGCTGGACAACTTCACCCCTAAGGAGCAGGTCGCCTTGATTCTGGCCTGCTGGGGTGCGTTCATTGGTTTGATCCCGCCCGCCTTCCTGACCGACGAGATCGAGGGGCTAAATCCCAAGGACGGACTCTATGCCGGCGCCCTGGCCGTCGTTGCCCTCGTCGTGCCGATCATCACCGTGCCGACCGCGACAGGCACAGTGATCAAGGCCTGGTCGGACCGGGCGCTGGACACCTACCGGCTCAACCTCAGCACCAACCGTCCTCCTGTGTCCGAGGCCGGGGCCCGCGTCGCCGACTACTACCAGCAGCGCGGCTTGAGCGGGCCTGCCCTCGAGCAGGAGACCGGGACCATCCTGGGCACATTCGCCACGGTCGAGAGCGTCGCCTTCGGGTTCCGACTAGGCCTGCGCGTCCTGAGCCTGACAATGCTGGCTCTCGGGCTGGCTGTCGCGCTGCTGCTGTGGCAGGCGGCTAAGGGATTGCGCGCGCCTACTGGGGCTGGTTACACATAACGTGCTCGGCCCGCCCCGCTGTGGGGCAGGTTTGCAACCTGCCAAATGAAGGCAGGTTGCAAACCTGCCCCACTTTGGGACAGCTTATTGACCGCGGGAAGCAGTGGTCGGAGTCGGCGTGACACCCATCGCGTACTCAAGGCGAGCCACAGCGATGAGGTAATCGTGAATCGAATTGAGGTAGCTTTGTTGGGCGCGGGTCAGAGTGCTCTCGGCGTCGGTGATCTCGGCGGATGTTGCGTCTCCTTGCTTGGCCCGGGCGCGTACTAGCCGGTAATTCTCCAGCGCCTGGGCCACGGCCGGCCGCGAACGGTCGATCCCCAGCCGAGCGGTGACCAATTGGCGATACGCTTCGGTAACCTGGAAGGCGATGGTGTCCGCGATGGACTCTGCCTGAGCCATGGCAGCCCGGATCTTCGAGTCGGACACCCGAAGCTCGGCCACCCGTTTACCGCCCTCAAAAAGGCCCCATTCCAGTTTGATGAAACCCAGTGCCAGATCGGCGTGGCCCCTCGGTGCCGACTGCTGAAAGTCGATTAAGGCGCCCTCAGCCACGATTCGAGGGGCAAAGTCGGCCTTGGCCACCCGCCTACCTTCGTCGGCCACCTGGATTGACTGGCGGGCCACCTGGAACTCCCGGCGCAGGCCGACCGCCGTCTGCAAGCACTCGGCCAGGGATTGCGTGAAGGTGGGAATGTCCGAGCTTTCCTCGATGCCGGTCGGCGCATTGACGTTCAAGCCGATGGCAAGATTCAGTGCGGCGATGGCCACCGCCTCGGCGCCCTCCGCGGCATCGAGCAGGCGCCGGCTTTCGGCCAACTGGACTTCGGCACGCAGCACTTTCTCCTTCTCCAAAACGCCTCCCTTGGCTAGCTTTTTGGCTACGTCAAGGTCGTCTTCCGCTCGGCGGACCGCGTCGCGGGCGGTCTTCCGCAAGGCTCGTGTGCGCAGGACTTGGTAATACGCCACCGAGACTTCATTGGCGACCGTTTGGTAGGCGCGCTCGCTCTGGAGCTGAGCAATGTCGGAGGACAGACCAGCCTGGCGATACCGGCTCAACCGCCTGCCGAAGTCACAGATCAGCCACTGCAACTTCAGGTCGGCCAGCTCGTATCCGGTGTTGATATTCAACCCGATGGGTATCGCTCCCAGGGAAGGAAGGAACGTGAAGCCGGGAAGCGGCCCCAACGGCACACTCTCTCCGCCGACCTTCAGGTCGAAACCTCCAACGGAATAGCTGGCCGTCGCCATGGGCAGGAATGGAGCGAATGCGATGTCCTGCGCGCGCCGGGCTTGCTCGACACCTTCCAGGTAGACTCGCAGCCGCGGCTGCTGCCGAAAAGCCGTGTCGATAGCCTGGTCAAGGGTGAGAGTCTGGCCAGCTTCACTAATGACTTCACTGGCTTGGGTCGGCGCCGGCAATTTGGTGTCTTGGCGCTCAGCCTGCTGTTGTGGCGTGGTCTGAGACCACGCCACAACAAGGCGCTGTTGTGGCGTGGTCTCAGACCCAGCCACAACAAGGGGTGGTTTCGGTTGCTTTAGCCCGGCTCGACTCGCGCCAGCCGCTTCTTGCGCCGTCTCCTTGGCTGCTTGAGGGGCCGGTTTCCAATCGGCCTCGTCACCATCCGGCCGGTTGGAAACCGGCCCCACAGGCGCCGAGGAATGCTCTTCGCGAGTATCCCCGTCTCGTTCCCAAACTCCTGTTTGGGAACGCGGCGGAAGAATTCGCTCGTTGAGGCCTTCCTGGCATCTGTACCCTTCGTGGCTGCAACCAAGCGTGGAACTCAGCAACATGAAAAAGAGGAGCCTCTGCCCGACTTGTAGCAAGTCAGTAGTGGCCGTACGGGTTGACATGGTCGGGCCCTTAGCGATTCGGCTTGGTTCCAATCATTGCGTTTTCCGGTAGCAGGCCCGATCGGTTAAGATTCCGATCCTGACAAACGGAGTCCAGGACTTTGAGCCTCCGCAGCATAATCTTGAGTTGACCGAAGTTCGTTTTCGTTTCTTCCTGAGGTCTTCAACCAGTGAAACGATCTTTTTCGGCACAACCTGTTTATTATCTTGGAGTTGGGAAAGATCGTTTCTCAACCCCCTCACACACCCCCCTCTCAAGCCATTTCGGGCCGGGATCAAATGGAATACTGAGACATAAGTTGTTTAACCAAGGCGGCTTGCATCAACAAAAGATAGTTTCCTTAGGTATCTAGGAATGGTTTAAACATTGGGATCAGATTATGTACCTTCGTTAAACCAGGCCGGGGATTCCGACCTTACGAGTTGTATCGGGTATGCAGGCAAATGAACTTGAGAGGCTTGGGATGGGGGGTCGCGCAGCACCCGCGCAAAACGATCAACATACTCACGTATTCGCTCAAGGTCTCCTCGTGTTCAAGGTCCCCTCTGCCCGAAGGACAAAAGCAAACGTGCCCGTTCCCTTTGATTTTTCGGCCCCACGGCATACGAACAACGTGCCTGGTGCCCGGATTCGAACTGCTCGTCGCCTTATTGCCCTTCTTTCAAGTACCTTCGGGCCAGTGCCGGGTTGGAAGGACGATGCCCAACGCCTTGATCCGTGAAGCCAAGGTCGTGGATTTCAGACCGAGTAATTGAGCCGCGCCGCCAGGGCCTGAGACCTTGCCGTTGGCTGCCTTGAGAGCGGCCCGGATGTTGTCGGATTCGATCTGCCGGATCTGGGCGTCGGTTCGCACCACGGGGTCTGCGATGGCGGCCTCGGGCAAACGTGCGGCCTTGGCCTGGGTAGGGAGTTCGATGTTCAGTCGGCCGCCCGTCGAGGTAATGACGGCCCGCTCGATAACGTGCTGGAGTTCCCGCACATTCCCTGGCCAGTCGTACTGCTGGAGCCGTTGCACCACCGCCAGGGTCAGCGTTGGTATCGGTCGGCCGACTTTTCGGGATGACGTTTCGAGGAAGTGATCGGCCAGGAGCGGGATATCTTCTTTCCGCTTGCGCAGAGCTGGGACTTCGACGGGAAACACGCTCAGCCGGTAGAAGAGGTCTTGGCGGAATCGGCCGGCTTCCGCCTCGGCCCGCAGATCGCGGTTCGTCGCCGCCATCAGCCGCACATTCACACGCCGAGTGCGCTCTTCGCCGACCCGTTCGAGTTCCCCTTCCTGGAGAACCCGCAGCAGTTTGGCCTGGAGTTCCAGGGGAATTTCTCCGACCTCGTCGAGAAACAGCGTTCCACCTTCGGCCAATTCAAAGCGACCGACCCGGTCCCGCAGCGCCCCCGTAAATGCACCCTTGGCGTGGCCGAAGAACTCGCTCTCATATAGTTCTCGCGGTACGGCAGCGCAGTTGACCTTGATGAGTGGACGGCTTGCCCGCTTGCTACGACGGTGAATCTCCCGAGCGACGAGTTCCTTCCCAGTGCCGCTCTCGCCCAAGATGAGGACCGCGGAGTCCGTTGGCGCGACCAGGTCGATCTGCCGAGCCACGGCCTCCAGCGCCGGGCTCTGCCCGATCAATTCCCCGAACGCTCCGGCGCCGGTCACTTCCTCGCGGAGGTACTCATTCTCCAGTTCCAGCCGCTTGCGCAGGGCATCGATCTCGGCGAACGCTCGAGTCGTGGTGATCGCGGCGGCGGCATGATCGGCGATCATCCGCAGCCAGCCCATGCTCTCGGCGGCAATCGGTTGGCGGGCAAACACGGCTAGCACGCCGAGGACTTCCCCGCGGTGGATGATCGGCTGTCCGGCAAAGCCGCGAATGCCCTCGGCACGTATCCAGTCCGGCCGAGCCACCCAGTCGGGCGGTGGGTCGGCCAACTCCGGTTCTTCGAGCGGTTCCCCGCTGGCCGCGATCCGGCCGACTTTCCGCGCGCCGAATGGAATACGGCTGAATGCTCCTTCGGTGTTGGTCCAATCGGCGGCAGAGAACACGGCGGACCGCCCGCCGCTGGCCACTAGTTGGAGACACTTTGTTTGCGTTTCACACACCTCGGCCATCGGACAGCGCGAACAGCCTGCCGTGGGCTGGGCCAGCCAGATGCGGGCGAGGGCGACTCGGTCCGAGGCGCTCAGTCGGTTCACGATCAGTTGAAGCAATTCGGTCACCGAATGGGCCTGGGCCAAGTCCAATAGCAGCCGCTTGGGATCAGACAACAGGGGTTCCGCGCCAACTTTTGGACCCATTCCCGTGTCTCACGAGTTTTCGTAGATGGGCAACGATAAGTCGTTGATTTACGATATATCGTAATTGCCTTCTAATCAAGTCGAATTCTACAAGTCATTTGTGCGAAATCACTTGTATTATTTATTCCCCAATGGCACGCGAAATGGATTACTCCGTGCAGTGCCCGCCGATTTGGATCGGTGAGCAAGCGGAAGGATCCTGAAAAAAGAGAATCACCCATGTCGCGTATCAAAGCCGTTGCACCCGAGTCTGCTACCGGAAAAGTCAAAGACCTCCTGGACGCCGTCCGCAGCCAGCTCGGCATGGTGCCGAATTCGATGCGGTCTATGGCCAATTCCCCGGCAGTCCTGGATGGCTTCCTGCTACTCAGCGGGTCGCTCGGTAAGGGCGCCCTATCAGCCAAGGTTCGCGAACAAATCGCGCTCGCCGTCGGCCAAATCAACAGGTGCGACTACTGCCTCGCGGCTCACTCAGCCATCGGCAAGATGGTCGGGCTGACCGATGACCAGATCCGCGATAGCCGGCTCGCTACCGCCGTGGATCCCAAGACGGATGCTCTGCTCCGCTTCGCCCGCAAGCTGGTTGATGCCCGCGGGCGGGTAAATGACAAGGACGTGCAAGACGTCCGCGATGCGGGGTTCGACGACGGCGCCATCGCCGAGGTCGTGGCCAACGTCGCGCTCAGCATTTTCACGAACTACTTCAATCTGGTGGCCGGGACGGACATCGACTTCCCGAAGGTCCCGGCCCTACATGTCGAGTCTGCCACGACGAACTTATCGACTTCAGGCTTCAACCGTGGGTGATAAAGTCCACAAATCGGAGTGCCAAGCGATGAACACGGTCACCAAGTTGTTTGAGATGGCAGCGCGAGCGGACCGGGCAGGCATCGTCGTCACACGCATCGGGCTTGTCGTGGTGCTGGTCTGGATCGGCGGCCTCAAGATCTTCGCCTACGAGGATGAGGGCATCGTGCCGTTCGTGGCCAACAGTCCTTTAATGAGTTTCTTCTACCAACAACCCGCCGGGGAATACAGGCAGCACATGAACCGCGAAGGCGAACTGGTACCAGCAAACCGGGAGTGGCACGAGCGGAACGGGACATATTTGTTCGCCTATGGCCTCGGCTCCGTAATCGTCGCCTTCGGGGTAATGATCGCGCTGCATCCGTGGCTGCCCCAAGTGTCGGCCGTCGCCAGTTTCCTGGTCTTTGGGATGTCGTTCGTCACTCTGTCTTTCCTGGTTACGACGCCGGAATGCTGGGTGCCGCCGTTGGGCAGTCCGGACCATGGTTTCCCGCTGCTCTCCGGGGCAGGCCGGCTCGTGATTAAGGACGCCGTCATGGCGGGTGCGGCACTGGTCACTATGGCCGACTCAGCCAAGGCATATCTGCGGAAGAAGAACGCGGCCCTACGAGAGACTTCCGCGCCGGAACTGTCCATGACGGCTCGATAAACGCACCGGAAAAACTGACCCCTGATTTTCAAGAAGTATATGATGACCACGAATCTCAATCCGAACCTGCAGATTGCTCCGCCGTTCACTCTCGAGTCAGCCACGCGAAAGGTGCGGATGGCCGAAGACGGTTGGAACTCCCGCGATCCGAACCGCGTCGGCCTCGCTTACACCGATGATTCGGTGTGGCGCAACCGGAGCGAATTTATCGTCGGCCGTGACCAGATACGGAAGTTTCTCGCTGGTAAATGGAATCGAGAACTCGATTACCGCCTGATCAAAGCCCTGTGGGCCTTCACTGACAACCGCATCGCCGTGCGCTACCAATACGAATGCCACGACGCCGGCGGCCAATGGTATCGCAGCTATGGCAACGAACTGTGGGAGTACGACGAACGCGGCCTGATGCTGCGTCGTGAATCCAGCATCAACGACGTCCCCATCCTCGAAACTGATCGCAAGTTTTTCTGGCCCGCCCCCGGTCCTCGACCGGCGGACCACCCCGGCATCCCCGATGTAAAGTAACCATTCGTCCCCATCAACCCTGGCCTAAACACCCCATTATTGGAGACAGGGTTATGATCCGCGCGACGAAATGGAAGCTGATTCTTACTTTGCACACGATCACCGCATTTGCCTTTGGCCCGACCCGCTTGGTCTCGGCACAACAACCGGTGCAAGGCCATTTTCGCCTCCCGGGGAAGTTGGCTGAGGCTCTCGCGCTGGCGCTCGGGTTCCACGGATCGCAGCAGCCGGGGAGCGGCGAGCAGCGTCACGAACCGGTGCAGGGCCGGAGGCTTGGTGACCAGCCTCGACCGCACGCCCGCCACGAAGATGTGCCAGTAATGGTAGGTGCGGTTAAGCGCGGGATCGAAGCTAATTACGCGTGCGGGCCGGCTGTCATCCTCGCGGTCAAAGAACAGCAGCTCCACGCCTGAGGCGCTACGGGAGAATAGGCTGAAGTTGACGCCACCATGACGGACGCTGGCGCCCAGGGGCGAACTTCGGCCGGAACTAGAAACTTGATTCATAGATCATCAAGCCGGACGATCGCTCGCATCGTGTGTTGCTCACCGGGGGCCAGCTCCACGGCAAAATCAGAAACGTTGCTGGTTTCGATGCATACCATCTGCATCCATTCGCCATCGCCGAAATCGGACAAGGCTTTGGCCTTCTCGACCCACGGGTTCCAAACAACCGTGGTGAAGGAGTTCTCCTTGGCAACTTCAATGCGACGACGGAGGGAATGATCTTCTAGCTCAATGGCGCCCTTGGTGTTCAGGTAAACGCGGTCGGTCTCGGACGCGATCACGAGTGGACCTTGTTGTGTCTTCTTTCGATTCAAGTCAGTTTTATCTACGTATTGAACTGTGTTCAGACCCTGAAGACGTGCCGTCTCGATGTGTCCCACTCGGAAATAGGTATGCAGTGCTTCCTCGAAGTGGAGCGAAGTTGCCCCCGTATTCCTTACCACCAGCTCCAGGCTCAGCTCGGAACCGAACGTGGCGCGATGGACCAGATGAAAGTCAGCGGGCCACCATCTCTTCGTATCATCATTGCTTTCGGTGAACATGCTGACCGTAACTGCATCCCCGGCATGCACGATTGACTCAAGTTGCCACGCCGTCGCGCGCACGAATCCGTGCGCCGGTGGCTTGGGATCGCCTGCTTTGTCAGCAAACCAGGGGAAGCAGATGGGTACGCCCCCACGAATGGCGCGGCCATCCTCCCAGCGTGACTTGGCGCTGACGAATAGCACTTCCTCCGAGCCGCGCGGCTGCCATGAGGTTACATGCGCTCCATGCAGGTACATCTCTCCTGCGGTTTCTCGGGTGGCGATGGCCACTTTGGCCAGCCCGCCGTTCCCCTCGACGACTCTAGCGATGCCTGGAATTCCAAACCGGCGATCCAGCTCTGCGATGGCTGCAAGATCCATGCGGTTACCTCCATGGGAACGATTACGAATGTTATTTATTCTCCTCCTGGTCGCCCTTCTAACGGGAACCTCGGCCGGAAGGGTTCAGAGCGTTGCTCACGATCTCCTGCGCCTCGCTCACGATGGCGTCGAGGTGGGCTTGGTCCTTGAAGCTTTCCGCGTAGATCTTGTAAATGTTTTCCGTGCCGGAGGGTCGGGCCGCGAACCACCCGCTGGCGGCTATAACCTTCAGGCCGCCGATCGGGGCGTTGTTGCCCGGGGCGTGGGTCAGCTTGGCCGTGATTGGTTCGCCGGCCAGTTCCGCCTCTCTGATGGCCTCGGGAGACAGTTGCTGAAGCCGCGCCTTTTGTTCCGGCGTGGCCGGCACATCGAGCCGCGTGTACCACGGTGTGCCGAACTCCGCCGTCAGTTCGCGGTAGTGTTCGCTCGGGTCTTTGCCGGTGCGTGCGGTGATCTCGGCCGCCAGCAGGTCCATGATGGGGCCGTCCTTGTCGGTGGTCCACGCACTCCCGTTGTGTCGCAGGAAGCTGGCCCCGGCACTCTCCTCACCGCCGAAGCAGCACGAACCATCGAACAGGCCTGGCGTGAACCACTTGAAGCCGACCGGCGCCTCAAACAATTGCCGACCGAGCTTTTGCACGACCCGATCGATCATGCTACTGCTGACCAGAGTCTTGCCGACCGAGGCCTGCTTCGACCAGAAGGGGCGATGCGTGACCAGGTAACGGATGGCGACGGCCAGATAGTGATTGGGGTTCATCAACCCCGCCGAGGGCGTGACGATGCCGTGGCGGTCCGAGTCGGGGTCGTTGGCGAAGGCGACGCGGTACTTATCCTTGAGGCCTACGAGCCGGGCCATTGCATAGGGGCTGGAGCAATCCATGCGGATCTTGCCGTCGTGGTCGACTGTCATGAACTTGAAGGTCGGATCCACATCCGGGTTCACGACATGGATGTGCAGACCGTAGATTTCGTTGATTGGTCCCCAGTAGTGCACCGCCGCGCCGCCGAGCGGGTCCACGCCCAGCTTGAGGTCGGCGCCGCGGATGACGTCCATATCGATGACGTTCCGCAGGTCATTGACATAGGGCAGGACGAGGTCTTCCTGGTGCGTGGTTGCTGCCTTGATCGCCGTATCTAACGGCACGCGGCGAATTCCGGTCGCTAAAGCAACCCGGCTCGCCAAGCTGGCCCGCAACAACTCATTGGCCCGATCTTGGACCCACTTCGTCACGTCCGTGTCGGCTGGTCCGCCGTTGGTCGGGTTGTACTTGAAGCCGCCGTCCTCAGGGGGGTTGTGCGACGGGGTGATGACAATGCCGTCGGCGAGGTGCTTCTTGCGGTTGCGGTTGTAAACGAGGATGGCCCGCGAGATGACCGGAGTCGGGGTAACGCCGTCGTCGCGTTGGATAACGGTCTCCACTCCGTTGGCCGCCAAGACCTCCAGCGCCGTGCGCTGGGCCGGACCGGAAAGCGCGTGAGTGTCCTTGCCCATGTAGAGCGGGCCGTCGGTGCCCTGGCCACGCCGGTAGTCGCAGATGGCTTGGGTAATGGCGAGGATGTGCGCCTCGGTGAAGGTACCGTGCAGCGGCGAGCCCCGATGTCCGCTGGTGCCGAAGCTGACCTGCTGGTTCGGGTCGCTCATGTCAGGCCGGCGCTCGAAATACTCTCGTTCCAGCCGGGCCACGTCAACCAGCAGCTCCTTTGGGGCCGGCTTGCCCGCGAGGGGGGAGATCGCCATGGGTCATCCTTTCTGGGGTGATTGGCTGCATACCAGACCGTCGCGTTTCGTTTCATTTCATTTCACACACCCACCCAATTTGACGTAAGTCTTTGGCATTAAACAAGTGAACGAAATGAAACGAAATCTCCTGAGTAACCCGTGAAACGAAACGGCTTCAAGCGCATGACGATCAACCTACTCGTGTATCCCTTCTTTTTGGTGATCGTTTCTCGTCACTGTCACCAGTAGGGAAACGATCTTTTTTGCCGGGAGCCTTTGTAAGGATGGCTCTTACGAAGGATCGTTTCCGCACTCCCTCACACACCCCCTGGCGCGCCGGGCGTAAACGAACCTTCTGGCTTGCTTGGCATGGCTATCCCCCTAACGCGACGGCAAAGGTAACCCAACAAACGTGGTTCCTACCCTGCCTGAAACCCAATTAGCGGCGCTCAACAACCGACCCTCTGACCCTCTGGCTCAATTAGTGCGGACCCAGAGGGTCGGAGCCTGACCCTCAGGGTCAAATTGGTGGTCCAGAGGGTCCAGCTGCAATAGCACGAGTCCTTCTGACATCCGAAGAGCGCAACTGCGCTTATCGCCAAACCTGCCCAATAGACCCGTTTTGTTGGTCCAGAGGGGGGTAAGGTGATCCACAGGGTCCAGCTACCGCAATGGTGTTTCCGAATTAAACCCCTCCCGCGGTAAACTGAGGAAGTCGAGGTCGCCCCCGGATTCGTGGTATAAGGATCAACCACTTCCACAGGGTCCGACTACCGCAACGGTGTTTCCGAACTAAACGCCTCCCCTCGTGCCGAAGCTCTGCTTCGGCACGCACCTCGCCGAAGCTCTGCTTCGGCCCCTGCAGGGACAAAGGATCGCGCCGCACACTCGGAACCGCTGCCAGACACTTGTCTCGCAGACAGACACTGACGTTGCGGCCTAGCGAAGCAGAGCTTCGCGGAAGTGCGTGCCGAAGTAGAGCTTCGGCACGAGTTGACCGTCTGTGCTTGCAAACCTCGCTAGTCATGCCTTATCCTAATCTCCATTCTTATTTTGCCAGGATCACCCGTTTTCCATTGCCAAGGCCAAGTGCATGGGCAAGTCAACGTCCATCAAGCCAACCCATAAGGCGATCAAGACTTACTATCAGAGGCTGCAAACTTACCGCGATGAGCGGGTCGAACACGAAGGCGAGGTCGAAACCGCCTTCCAGCAACTCCTCGCCGACACCGCCCGCTCCCACGGCTGGACGCTCCTGCCCAAGCTCAAGCTGCAAGTCAAAGCCGGCGCTCGGCGCGGGTCTCCTGACCCCGCCGCAACCAAGAACATCTATCCCGACGGCACCCTGCGTGACTTCTTCAACCTCCGCCGCGGCTTCTGGGAGGCCAAGGACACCCACGACGATCTCGACGTTGAGATCAGCAAAGACCGCCAAGGGCTACCCGCTTTCGAACACCATCTTCGAAGACACGCGCACGGCCGTCCTCTACCAAAACGGCGTGGAGCGCTACCGCCTCGACCTGACCGATCCCAAGCAATTGGCCTCGCTCCTCAACGAATTCTACGCCTACACCGAGCCGGAGATCGAGGGCTTCCAGCAGGCGGTTGACGAGTTCAAGACGCGCGTGCCGGAGCTGGCCAAGGGGCTGGTTGAGAAGATTGCCGAGGCGCATAAGACCCCCCGCGCTCGGCGAAGGTCTCCCGACCTCGCCGCTTGCCGCCTTCGACGCCTTCTTCACGCTCTGCCGGCAAACGCTCAACCCGAACATCGCGGCCGCCGCCGTGGACGAAATGCTGGTGCAGCACCTTCTCACCGAACGGCTCATCCGCAAGATCTTCGACAATCCCGAGTTCACGCGCCGCAACGTGATCGCCGTCGAAGTGGAAAAAGTGATCGACGCCCTGGTGAGCCTGAGCTTCAGCCGAGACAGCTTCCTCAAATCGCTCGACCGCTTCTACCGGGCCATCGAAGACGCGGCCCACGGCCTGGACGATTTCACCGAAAAGCAGCAGTTCCTCAACACCGTCTACGAACGCTTCTTCCAGGGTTACTCAGTCAAAACAGCCGACACGCACGGGATCGTCTATACGCCGCAAGCCATTGTTGATTTCATGTGTGCCAGCGTTGAAGATGTCCTGAAAGCGAATTCGGCCTGACGCTCGGTTCCCCAGGCGTGAACATTCTTGACCCGTGCACGGGGACATTGCGGAGGCGCCAAGGTGAACCAAGGGCAAGGTCAGGTGTCAGAAAGTATCGGAGGTCTAACTGTCTGAGACAAGATAGTTTGGTGTAATATGGGCATGACATTCTTTCCGACAAACGAATACAGCGCCGAAAAGTGCTGGCATGTGCATGAACGAACACGCGAGTACCTTAATAGCACAGGCGTTGGTGATGAAATTCAGCGAATTACATTTTGTTTTTTTCCAACATGGCAACTTGTACCAGGAACCAGGGACCAGGTTCTTTCTGGGCACACATTTCCGTGGTACGAGTCCTTCCATGATTTAGAAATCTCGTTTACGTTGACTGAGTTCGGGCTTTACAAGCATGCGCATTCCGCACTACGAAGTGCCCTAGAGCTTGGACTTCTACTCGTCTACTGGAACATGGAAGAGAATGGTCACAACGCGATCAAGGAATGGCTACGCTCACGGGACTCGACTCCTTTTGCGTCGAAGGTCTGGAAGCGTATTTCGGCCCACCCGAACTTCGAGTCTTTTCAGCGGTCTTTCGACCTCGAATCGCAGTTCAAATCAGTTAGCACGCTCAGCGACTTCGTCCATACGAAGGGGGCTAAATACTCCAACTTTAGGCCATTTCCAGAGGGTGGCACGTTTTGGCTTCCAGGCCAACGGTTTTCCGAGTCGGCCTTTACAGCTTGGCACGATGCATTCACATCCACAGTGCGATTTCTTGCCGTGTGCTACCTGGTGCGTTACCCCCTTGGTACGGTGAAATACGACTGGGGCAACAAGTTCGGGATTGACACACCTACCTTCGGCGGACTGGAACCTAACCAAGTATCAAGGCTCGAAGAATTGGTAACACCCGACATCTTCTGTAAGATCTCAGCGATCGCAGAAAATGATTCGCACGTTGTCAGAATCATGGAGTGGGTTAGAGGTCTTCCAGACTTATCCGAGGAAAACGTCGAAGCCCAGATCATTGAGCAAAACAAGTTACTGATTCAGGATATGGGACTCAATGAATGGCTTGCCTTCCAGAAACAGGCGATTCAGCACGCTGCCGATGCGGGCCAAGATACAAATCACTGGAAGAGCCGCCTGGCTAATCTTTGTCAATGGGCGCGAAACCATGGCCTTGACAAGCCTAGGCCCTAGCTTCGCGTGAGTGACGTGCAAAGGCACCCTCGCGGGTATAATATATTGTGGTCGGTTCATACTCCGGCCTAATGGCTCGCAGCGTGTGGCGTACACAAACATCCCGGCACCAGGGGCCGAGTCGATGAAGTTTTCGCAATCATCACCAAAGATCTTCCGATGCGCCTATTGTGGCAAGAAAGCGAAACGCCGCCATTTATCAAGAGAGCATTTTGTCCCTCGATGCATGTGGGTGAGTCTGCCGGCTACACTAAAACCGTTCCTGTCCACAAAGAATGCAATGAGAAGCACTCCAAGGAAGATGAGTTCTTCAGAAACGTAGTGGTTTCCATGCAGGGGGTTGACAGACATCCCCAAGCATTGGACCTCATCTACGGAAAGATGACGCGCTCATTTCAAAATAGTCCTCATCTCTTACGTGCGACATTCAAAAACTCAAGAATTGAGCCAATCTTTACTAAAGCTGGTTTGTTTCTTGGCCATGCGCCGGCATTCGAAATTGACCTAGATCGTTTCTCGAGGATCGTCACAAAAATCGTAAAAGGGCTATTCTTTTTAAAGACATGCCTGCCGCTTCCGCCGCATTACACGGTGATTAGCAGGTTTGGAAACCCAGAAGGCATGCCTACTATCAAGGAAATATGTGATTCACTGCCAAATTTCGAAGGCTTTGGAGATGACGTATTTCTCTGTAGGGGTTCCCCTAATAGGGACAACCAAAATTACACTTTCTGGCAATTGGTCTTTTACCGTTCAGTCTCAGTTGTCGCAATTACGTTGCCTGTTAAGAAGGCCTTTGTGACTACACCAACTCGGTAGTCCGTTCTACTAGACTACGAAAAGCTTGAGCCGTTTGAGCTGAAATGGATCGAAACCCCCGGCGTGCCGCTCTCCTACCGCGTCGAAGACAAAATGCGGCTTAGCAAAGATAAGACAACGCTCCGCGTCAACCCGTCCCTAACCCTCGCCAACATCCCACCCGAAACCTTCCTCTACCGCCTCGGCAACCGCAGCGCCCTCGACTGGGTCATCGACCAATACCAAGTCAAACAAGACAAACGCAGCGGCATCCGTTCCGACCCCAACCGCGAAGACGATCCGGAATACATCGTGCGGCTAGTGGGGCGGGTGGTAAAGGTGAGCTTGGAGACGGTGCGGATTGTGAAGGGGTTGCCGGACAAATATAGTTGAACCTAACTGTGGGGTGAATTCCACGTCCTTCAAATGGATTGGACAGGCTGCTTATACGGCAACTTGCAGTACAATGATGATCGATCAGTAGTCCTTCTGCCTTAGCCTATCAAAGGGGCGCCACCATGACCCAAGCCTTTCCCGCTGTATATGAAAAAGGGGTGCTGCGTTTGTTGACCCCGGCGAGGTTGAACGAGGGAGACCAAGTCCAGGTCATTATTATCCCTGCAAAAGCGACCGGCGAGCCTCAATCGCCCGCGGAGATCATGGGGCAGATAGCTTCATTGCCGGTGGAAGGCAGTGGCGATCCCTGGACCAGTCGGGATCATGATCGGGTTCTTTATGGCGAAAAGGGCGCTCCGTGAGCAGCCCTATCTTTATTGACACCGGCGCCTGGTTCGCCATGTGCGTCCCTTGGGACGCCAATCATAATTTGGCTATGCAGTTTCTGACGAAGGAAACTAGGCCCCTCTTCACCACCGACTATGTCATCAATGAGACCCTTACGTTGCTGAAAACCCGCGGCGAGATGGCCAGGGCACTGGCCTTAGGCCATCAATTCTTTCGAGGCAATCTGGCCACCGTCCATTTTCTTACCAAGGATGAGATCGAGGAGAGCTGGCGAACTTTTGAACGCTTCACTGACAAGGATTGGAGCTTCACGGACTGTAGCAGTAAATACCTCATGGAAAAGCTCGGATTAGCAACGGCCTTTGCTTTCGATCATCATTTTCGACAATTTGGGTCTGTCACTGTGGTGCCCTAAAAAGACTTGGGCCTCAAAGGCAACCGCAGCGCCCTCGCCTGGGTCATTGACCAATACCAAGTCAAACAAGACAAACGCAGCGGCATCCGCTCCGACCCGAATTGAGATGATGACCCAGAATACATCGTGCGGCTCGTGGGGCAGGTGGTAAGGGCGAGTTTGGAGACAGTGCGGATCGTGATGGGATTGCTGGCCAAGCATTGCGCATGACCGCGGGCCCTCCCTGCTTGGCTTTTCCCAAGGTGGGTATAATTTATTGCTGTCAATAGAATTAGAATTAGGTGAACGTGCACTTGCACGAAATGATCTATTATTCTATTGCTTGCCCAAATCCGGACGGTTAGCTTCCACAGAACCAACAGCAGGCATCCAGGGGTGGTACCAACCTAGGCGAAAGGGAGACGGACGATGTCTGCCAATGCTCCGCAGCCACCTGATCCTACCGCATGGCAGGCACAGTATCTGCGCCTCATCACCTTCCCCACCGAACCGTGGGTTGCTCGTGAGCAAAACTGGTGGCAGGATTTGGCGGGTGCTGAGCCCGAAAGTTCCACCCGGAAAAGGCACGAACGTGAAGTCGTCGGGATCTACCAGGGCTTCTCACTTTCGCTTTCGATTGACCTACTCCGAATTCAGTGGTCAATGGCTCCGAGAATTGATCCAAGCGTTGCTCAAGATCAGCCGCCTACACTTGGCCAATTCATAGAGAGACAGAACTGGTTCACCGGTCTAATGAACGAATGGCTTGTCCAATGTCCCCCGGTGAAGAGAATCGCCTTCGCTGGGACACTGCTTCAGCCGGTGCAGGATCATGCTGAAGGTTATCGCCGGCTCGACCAGTATCTTCGCTGCGTGGATGTTGATCCCAACTCCTCGGATCTTATGTACCGCGTCAACCGTCGAAGTCCTTCAGTGACCGGCATTCCTGATCTGTCTATGAATCGATTATCGACCTGGTCGGTTGCGCGAATCACCATGGCGATTGGGGTTCAGCTGCTCGGTGATTTAGGATATCAGACGGGCCAGCAGATGGTTCGAGACGACACTTTCGCCTGTGCGCTTGATTTAGACATTAACACCGCCCCGGAGTTTCCAAGGGAGCTACCGCACGACGATTTGCCGAGGATATTCACAGAACTCGCAGACTTAGGCGTAGAGATTGCAACCCGCGGGGATTACCGATAATGAAAACGATCCCTCCAGTAATTCAGCGGAGGTTTGTGCATGAGGAGATGAATGCGCCCTGGGAATTCCAGACTGGGGCCCCTGTATGCAATCTCCAAAGGATCATGCAGGGCAACTTGCCAAGTCAGTGGATCATAGCTTTCACAGAAATCTCGACAACAGGCTGGGGACCATTACCCGTAGCGATTGTTTCGGATGCAGTGGCTGCCTCCGGGGAACCTTTCATCAACCCGACGCTGAGACCCGATCCCCCTTTTGCTTTATTGATGCCGGAGAACTACCGAAACATCGTTAGCCAGCCGACTAAAGAGAAGCTTGAATCCCTAAGCATCGACACCTTCCTGGAGGAAGTTTACAGCCTTGCGCGGATGGGCGACATCCCTGGCGCAACCGACAAGATCTTTGACCGCATTGACAGACTGCTGTGTGACGGGTACTTCAGGGTATGCAACCAGATTTTGAAAAGGGTAGAGCCCCAGAAGCTACCGTCGAGCCTTAGACGATCCTTTCTGACTATAACTGCCGCGGCGAAGCAAAAACTCCCGGCACGAAATGGCTTCTATGAAAAGGCTTTGCAATTGTTGGGTCAGGAAAAGGGTGAAGCCCAGGCTAAGAAGCTCCTAAGCAATCTTGCATAACGACTATGCGTGGCGAGCTATTCCATTTCACAAGCCAGAACATTACAAACCTCGCCGTATTCATAATGCGGACCGATAATGGCACCCACACGGGTGTACTTCACCGGGACCGTGGAACACTTTTCGTTCTAGACCTACTCTGGCACGAGGCCTTGCGAAGCCGGCCATGCCGCGATGAATTCGCCTGTGTCGTTCCAAATATCGACGAAGACGCCAAGAATGATGTGGCCGCCCTTTGCCGGCTAATCAACACCAGGCAGCAAAACCCAGATCCGACAAGGCGCTACTTGATTCCGTACGCCTTTCGATTCGGGAACAATGTTCGATTCAATATACAAAGCGGAGAATTGATGCTTGGAGACGGGTTAGGTTTGACCTGTTCAACTTTTGTTCTCGCGGTATTTGAGTCGGCAAGAGTGCCGCTTATTGACCTTAATGGATGGAAAGAAAGACCTAAGGACGAAGAGAGGCACAGATCTCTACTCGAACAAATGCGGTCCGGAATCCCGCCTAATATCCTGCCAGCAGAGCCGGGACACGTTCAGAGAGTCGAAAAGGAACTTCCGTGCATTCGGGTGCGTCCCGAAGAAGTGGCCGCTGCGGGCATGTCTGACGATCCGCCTGCAAACTTTTATCAGGTTGAAGCGGCTGGCAGGTGGATTTTGTCGCACCTGACGAACGGTGCGGAACAGGCGAACATCTGACCTTTCAACTCGGTCTTTGCGCCGGACAGCATTCGTGCCGGGCTTATGAGCAATCGCCCTTTCCTCAACACCGCATCAGCCCCGAAAGCATAACGACCCCGCGGCGGCTTTCGGGACAATCTACACCGCTGGCCGCTTGTATGCTTTCGGGGCTGTTCCTTCCTGCGGTGACAGGTGCCTGTCACTCTTGAGCTGCGATATGCTGGTGGCCCGGCTCAAAGGCTAAAGGTGCATATTCAGGTCGAGAATTGCCCGCCGCATTCTCGCGGCCTGGAATGGGGCAGGGTTAAACATGTTGCCGAACTTCGGGGTGCCCGACTCGAAGATTCGGGCGCCAGATAATGTAACCTTCGTTGGAACCAGGCCTGGCTTCACTCACGCCCAGGGGTTGAGGACGACCTTGATGCAGCCGTCCAGCTTGTCCCGGAAGGTCTTGTAGGCAGCGGGGCCGTCCTCCAGCTTGAGCCGGTGAGTGATCACGTAGGAAGGATCGATCTCGCCTGCCTCGATTTTCTTCAACAGCGCCGCGTGGTAGCGGGGCACGTGCGTCTGGCCCGTCTTGACCGTCAGCCCCTTGTTCATCAGGGCGCCGAACGGGATCGTATCGGGGAAGCCGATGTAGACGCCGGGGACCGAGACCGTACCGCCCTTGCGGCAGCACATGATCGCCTCGCGGAGCGCGTGCGCCCGGTCGATCGTGGGCATCACGGCCGCCTTCGCCTTGTCGAGCACCATGTCGAAGTTGCCGCGGGCGTGCGCCTCGCAGCCGACCGCGTCGATACAGCGGTCCGGCCCGCGGCCCTTGGTGATCTCCATCAGCCTGTCGTAGACGTCCTCCTTCTCGAAGTTGATGGTCTCCGCCTTACCGTGCTGCTGGGCCATGCGCAACCGCTCCGCCACCCGGTCGATGGCGATCACCCGGCCGGCCTTGAACATCCAAGCGCTTTTAATGGCGAACTGCGCGACCGGCCCGCAGCCCCAGATAGCGATCGTGTCGCCGGGCTCAATACCGGCCTGCTCGGCTGCCATGTAGCCCGTCGGGAAGATGTCGGAGAGGAACAGCACCTTCTCGTCGGGCAGCCCGTCTGGGATCTTGAGCGGCCCGACGTCTGCATAAGGCACCCGAAGATACTGTGCCTGTCCGCCGGCGAACCCGCCCAGCATGTGCGAGTAGCCGAACAGCGCGCCCGGCGCCGGGCCCATGACCTGGCGGGCCATCTCCGCGTTGGGGTTGGAGGTGTCGCACAGTGAGTACAGCTTTCGCTGGCAGAACCAGCAGGAGCCGCAGGAGATCGTGAACGGCACGACCACGCGGTCGCCCTTCTTCAGCTTTTTGACTCCGTGGCCGACCTCAACGACCTCGCCCATCGCCTCGTGGCCGAGCACGTCGCCTGCCTGCATGGTCGGCATGAAGCCATCGTAGAGATGCAGGTCGCTGCCGCAGATCGCCGTCGAGGTGATTCTCACGATCGCGTCACCAGGATCCACGATTTTCGGATCGGGGACGTTATCGACGCGGACGTCTTCTTTGCCGTGCCAGCAGAGCGCTTTCATCGTTCTCCCTTTCCAGGTGTGCGTGTCATTCTATTCGCTGTCTTGCTTGTTGGCGAAGGTCGAGGGCGAGGCGACCTTTCTGAGCAAGCGCAGCATCTCCGCGGCCGCTGCTGTTGCGTGTCGCTGGGGTCGGATATAATGCCGGGGCGTCGTCAACCCATCCCGTTGGTTGGCCAAATGCCGGGGCGACCGGCATTGGCATCCAGGAGTATCGCCATGAGCGTCACCGTCGACAAGCAAGTCCGGCTTGCGGGTTCCGTCCTCGACCGCAGGCGGCACGTCTGCGCTTTCTTCAATAGCAAGGATGAGGAGTACCGCGTGCTCCTGCCCTTTATCAAAGAAGGCTTCGACCAGGGCGACCGGGCCTTGCACATCATCGATCCTCGCGACCGGGCCGACCACTTGCGCCGCCTGGAGCAGGCCGGCATCGACGTGGCCGAAGCCGAGCGCAAGGACCAGCTGGAGATCCGGCCCTGGGAAGACGCCTATTTACAGGAGGGGCACTTCGATCAGTACCGGCAGATCGCCCTGATCGATCGCTTGCTAAACTCCCGCAGGGCGCACGGCTATCCCCTTGCCCGTCTTGTCGCCAGCATGGAGTGGGCGCTGGAAGACAAGCCCGGGGTCGATGACATTGTTGAATACGAGTCGCGCCTCAACTATACCCTCGACAAGTACGACGATGCCGTCTGCTGCACCTACGACGTTTCCCGTTTCAGTGCCTCGGTCATCATGGACGCGCTGCGCGTGCATCCGGCGGTGATCATTGGCGGCATCTACCAGGAAAACCCGTTCTACCTGCCGCCCGACGAGTTCCTCAACGAATTGCGCGAGCGGAACGCAAGCCGTAGCGCACTAGCTTGCTGAGAAGGTTGCCAGCGATGGATCCGGGTCGGGTATCAACCACGTCAGGTGGCCGTCGTCGAACGAATTGGTTCTGATCCCGTGCTGCACCAATGCGTGCACTGGCTTATTGAGAGTCGGTAAACGGATGTCCGAGAGTGGTGACCGAGACTGCTATGTTCATGGAATGCCTCGCGATCTGAGATCCCTGCTTCGTATTCGAGAAGTAGCGGCCGGCGGTTGGGTGGCCGCGGTTTTCAGTGGTCCGCCGCAAGCGCAAGCGCACGCGACTCACGGCTTCTTCTGCTTCTTTCGCAACTCAGCGATACGTGCCTTGACGAGCCGCCTCACAAGAGCCGTTGGCAGCGGCTCGTCTAGTCGAAATCGAATCGTCCCCTTCCCCGAGGTCTCGTATCCCTCGAGTTCGGCCGCAAGGGCGCGCGTGGTCGCCTCGCTGAGCGGGTAGAAGCTGGTGTGGTGTTTCCAAGCGGCGTACCATACAAAGGGTTTTTCATCGAGTCTGAAGGCGGGCATTCCGTAGCCAAAACTCTCAACAGCGTCGGGGGCCGCCGCGCGAATCGCCTCGCGTAGCTTTTGGACGTGTCTGCGTGTATCGGCTGGCAGTGCCGCAAGGTAGGTTCGCACCTGCATGCTGGGCTGTTTAGCGCTCTGTTTCAACGACGACGAGGATTTCACAGGAAGTCTCCACCTTTGAGGCGGCATTCAGGCACGCCCCTTAATAGTTCAACAAATACTCCGCCGACCGCTGTAGTGATCTGTCTGCGGTAGATTGTCCAACTCTGGCACCGGGTTGGTGCGTTTTCATAGTGTAGTCGGATCAAATCCTGGGTTCTCTACATCTCTCAAGGTTTTTTTGCGGCTAGACTGACCGCGACACATGACCAGCAGGCAACAGCAGGTTCAAGCGCGCGGACCAGGGAAGAGCGCGTCCGGGCGGCAACGCAGCCTTGGAAGTTGTTTGGCGAGAGAAACTCTCGAAAAGGGGCAATGCAATCGCAACGCCTGTGCTGAGACGTTGCCGGGCAGACAAAATCAATTTACGTAACCTACTGAAATATAATGCCTTACAAGCTGGGGAACTAGGATTCGAACCTAAAAGGGTGGCGTTTCGCTGGCATTCGCCTCGCATTGCATGCACGTCGCAAGCCATTGAAACACCGAACGTTAAGGGAAAACTACGCTTCGATCACATTGTACGCATGTTGTGTTCACAGGGGCAATCCTGCCCCCAATTTGCCCCCTTTTGGGGGCGGGGCGATTAGACTGCGTGGTGCTCCTTTCCTTTTTTGCTCGACTTCGAGCGGGAGCGCATTCTCGGGCGCTCGGCATTCGCTTTCGTGCCGAGATGCTGCACGCCGCTTTCCAGTTGTTCCGACACCCAGGCGTTGAGGCTCTTGCCTGATAGGGTAGCAGCGAGATTGATCCGCCGGTGCAGGTCCGGGCTGACGCGGGTGACGAACTGGCCAGAAAACGGTTTCTCCGGGTCCTCGCCGCGCTCCTGACAGAAAGCAAGGTAGTCCTCGACGGAATCGCGGAATGCCTTCTTCAGCTCCGCGACGGTGCCGCCCTGGAACGTGATAACATCCCGAGTGTTGATGATTTCCCCGTGGAAGATCCCCGCTTCGTCGTCGAATTCGACTTTGCCGACATACCCTTTGTATTCCGTCATGGCGTTACTCCCGCTTCCGTCAGAAACCGTCGCATGGCACGAACCGCTCCCTTGTCGGTTTCCTTTCGCGGATGTGGCCGGTGAAAAACCGCCCGCACCCCATTCAGGGCGATTCGGACCCGCGATCCCTCGCCCTCGCTGATTTCTGCGCCAGTCGCCTTGAGCATGGCTTCGATGTCCCTCCAAGCGATGTTGGATCTGATCGGATCATCGAAAACTGCTTCCAGCGTGCGTCGGTGCTTTTGATTCATCCCATCGTAGATAGTATCATTTCATGATACTGGCGTCAAGGCGAAAAATGGCCGGGCGATTTTCCGGTTCACGGGCTGTCGGCCATCGTACCTTGTCCGGAAGTACGTGGGAGCTTCTCCTCGCAGCCTGTGCTCTGCAAGGTAGCGGTTTCTCCGGCTTTTTCGGACGGAACCAGAGGGACGGATGCAGGGCCAGGAGCCGTCGGAATCCGCATCCGGCTGACCGTAGAAGATCTGCCGCGCGCATGAAAAGGGCGGAGCATGGCGCCCCGCCCTTTCATCTACGCCGAGCCGACCAGCCTAAATCTTCTGGCCGAGGCCAGCAGCCCGCAGCGTTCCCTCTTCCGGCCCACGGCCCGTGCAGCAGTCCGCCAGCTTCCCGTCGATCACCACGGCGGGAACGGACCGGATGCCCAGGCCCTTAGCCCGGCTCGCAACCTTCGGGTCCTTCATGTCGAGTACGGTTACTTCGCAGGAAGGGCAGGCGACCTGGTTGACCAGCGCGACGGTTTCCTGGCAGGCCGGACAACCGGCGCTGAAGACTTCAATCTTGCGTTTCGTTGCCATGTTCATGACTCCTTCTTGCTCCCGATTTGCAGAAGCGTTTCCGTGGGAGCGAACGGAACGCTCGTTGTCGATTTCGGCCATGAGTTCCAGAGGGACGCTCCGACCAAGCTGGCGATTCCCCCGTATACGGCCACGTTCGAGTCAAGGACGAACTTGCCGATCAGCAACGAGGCAGCAGCCAGGACACCCAAAACGAAGGGGCCGTATCCCCTGCGTCGGTTCGCACGGAACGCCAAAGCTGCCAGTGCCAGGACGAGGCAGATGACTGTCAGAGGCAGCAGGTAAGCGGTTTCCATCACGAAGCCCAAACCCACCGAACTGATGAGGCCAGCATAGGCTGGTAGCGTGCATGGTCAGGTGAACCGGGGCAACAGGGCCACACCGACGGCGGGCAGCATCGCCAACCAACTCCGCCAGCGGCTTTCCTTGCGGTTGTCCATCAGGCTTGCCCTTCCTTCTCAAGTGCATCCAGTATCGGGCATTCGCTGGTTGGGCCACGGCCACGGCAGACCCGCATCAACTCCACCAGCGCCTCTTTCATTCTCAGCAGGGACCGGATTTTCCCTTCAATGTCGGCGATCTTCGCCTGGGCCTGTTCCTTCACTTCCCGGCACGTTGTTGCGGGATCGACCCGGAGGGCCAGCAGTTCTCTTATTTCTCTCAGGGAGAACCCGAGTTCTTTGCCCCGCTTGATGAACAGCAGCCGGGCGACCACGTCTTCCGGGTACTGCCGATAGCCGGACTCTTTCCGGGCGGGTTCTTCGAGCAGCCCTTGCCGTTCGTAGAACCGCAGGGTTTCGACACCGACCCCAGCCTTTTGGGCCACTTGGCCGATCGTCAGCGGTTTCATCCTTCGTGTCTCCAAGAGTATGATACAGTCCGTACCATACTACAGAGTCAAGGGCTCTCGTCGAATGGTTTTCGAGAAATGGTGGGGGCACGTGGAGCCTTCTCCACTCAGCCTGTGCTCTGTAAGCGGCTGTTTCTTCTGCTGTTTTTCCTAGCGGAACACAGAGGGAGGGAAGGAGGGAGAGGGGTTTGGGGAGAGGGAAACTGGGGACGCTAGTTCCCTCTCCCCAAGAAGGCCGCGATTGAGTCGCGCGGCGACCGTCCTGCCGGTGCATATCCTTCCCGCGTCGGAGTTCAACCCGACCGCGCAGAGCCAAGCAACCGCAGACCGTTGAAGATGACTAGCAGGGAAGCCCCTGTGTCCGCCGCGATGGCGGCCCAGAGCGACGAATATCCCGCAAACGTCAGGACCACGAAGATCGCCTTGACTGACAGCGAAAAACCGATGTTCTGCCGGATGATCGCCAACGTGCGCCGCGAGTGACGGATCAACCAGGCGAGCTTGGACAGGTCGTCGGACATCAGGGCGATGTCGGCCGTCTCAATCGCCGCATCACTGCCGACGGCTCCCATAGCAATGCCAAGCGTGGCCCGGCCCAGAGCCGGTGCGTCGTTTACGCCGTCGCCGATCATCGCCACATTGCCGTACTTGGCGACCAGGGCTTCCACAGCGGTCACCTTGTCCGCGGGCAGCAACTCGGCGTGGACCTCATCGACACCCGTTTCGAGGGCGATGGCCTCGGCCGTTCCCCGGTTGTCCCCGGTCAACATGACGAGGTGCTTCACGCCCACGTCCCGCAACGCCTGGAGCGCCTGCCTGGCTCCGGGCCGTACCGTGTCGGCGAGGGCGATGAAGCCGCAGACGTGACTCGCATTTCCCACCACCACGACCGTGCGGCCCGCCTTCGCCAGCGCCTCCAGTCGCTGATGAACCTCTTTGGTCTCCTGAGCCCGTTCCTCCAGATAGCGGTGAGATCCCAGCCAGTATTCCTGGCCGTTGAAACGGGCCGTGGCCCCTTTGCCTTGGATGATCTGAAAATCCTCGGCGGGCGGGACTGCCACGCCTTGTTGCTGCGCATAAGCGACCACGGCACGGGCCAGGGGATGAGTGCTGCGGGCCTCCAACGCGGCCACGCGTTCCAGCAGTTCCTTTTCATCGTGGCCGCTCATGGGCACAATCTCCACCACCGTAGGCTTGCCCTCGGTCAGTGTCCCCGTCTTGTCGAGGGCGATGGCCTGCACCCGCGCCGGGGCCTCCACGTACAAGCCGCCTTTGATGAGCACGCCGTTGCGGGCCGCAGCCGCCAATGCCGCCACGATACTCACCGGCGTCGAGATCACGAGGGCGCAGGGACAGGCGATGACGAGCAGGACGAGCGAACGGTAAAACCAGTCCTCCCAAGCCCCGCCGGGGAAGAGGGGCGGAATCAGCAGAACGGCCAAGGCAAGCGCCATGACGGCCGGCGTGTACACGCGAGCGAACTTCTCCACCCACTGTTCCGACGGGGCACGCCGGGATTGCGCTTCCCCGACCAAGCGGATGATATGAGCAACCGTGGTGTCCCCGGCGGACTTGGTACATTCGACCGTCAAGGCGCCGTCGCCGTTGATCGTGCCGGCGAAGACCTCTTGCCCTAGAGTCTTGGGAACCGGAACACTTTCACCGGTGATGGGCGCCTGGTTGACCTCGCTCGCCCCGCGGACGACGCGCCCGTCCAGGGGAATGCGCTCGCCGGGCCCGACCAGGATAAGAGCGCCGACAGGCACCCGGTCCGGGGGGACTTGCTCCTCGCTGCCGTCCGCACGCACGAGCCGCGCGGTGGGTGGCGTCAAGTCCATGAGGGCGGCCACGGCACGGCGAGCTCGGCCCACGCTCCAGGATTCCAAAGCCAACGACAGGGCAAAGAGGAAGGCGACCGTGGATGCCTCAAACCATTCACCGATGGCCGCCGCACCCACGACCGCCACCGTCATGAGCAGGTTCATATCGGGCCGCAGCCGCCGTGCCGCGAACCACGCCTTGGGCAGGACGTACCATGCTCCGGCCAAAACACCCAGGCCGTAAAGCGCCCGCACCGCCAGTGGCACGTCATGAGCCGCACTCATTCCCTCGGCACCCAGTGCCGCCCGGAATCCTCGAGCCGACCAGGCATGCACGAGGAACCCCAGCGCGGTAAAGAGGCCGCTGGCCGCTGTCAGGGCTGTGCGCCCGCGGCGTCGCCAGAAGCCTTCATCTCTCGTGTCGGCCGGTTCGTTCCGCCAGACCTCCGCACGCATTCCGGTCCGTGCCACGGCTTGGCGAATGGATTCGGGGGAAACGTCCGCGGACGCCGGGGTAACGATCATCTGTCCGTTCAGAATGTCAAAGCCCAGGCGATCCTCGCCCCCGACGACCGGTCCGACCTCCCGCTTAAGGATCGCCACTTCCTCCGCGCAATCCATGCCTTGAATCTTGAAGTGAAGTTCCGATTGCGTTGCTTTCATCGGTGCGTGGTCTTTGTTTTGGTAACAGCTTCATCCGGTGGGCGGACTATTTCACAAGCCCCCAGGATTTACAAGGGCCAGTGTTCCTCCAGCAACAGCCCAGCGATCTCACTCGCAGCCCGCCATGCTTCGCCAAGGGCGCGGATGTACTCCAGGTTGGCCTCGGCCGCCGACCGCTGGGCTTGCAGCACCCGCAGGTACTCGAATTGTCCGCCCCGAAAGGCTTCCTGGGAGAGGCGGTAAGCCTTGGTGGCGTTGGGCAGGATCGCCGTGCGGTAGCGCTCGGCGCGCTGCCGGGCGGCAGCGTACTGCCCGTAGGCCGTCCAGAGCCGCCCGGTCAGGTCGTTCTGGACTCGCGTCACTTCTTGGATGGCCCGGCCCAGTTCCGCCTGTGCGGCGCTGATGTTACCCTGGTTGCGGTTCCAAACGGGGAGTGGCACGCTGACTTGATACGTCGCCTGGTTCTCCCGGTCGTTGAAATTACGGCTGTAGCCGGCCGCAAGGGTGACGTTCGGGATGCGCTCGACTTCGGCCCGTTGCAATGTGAGCTGCGCGCGCGTGATGCCCACCTGAGCGGATCGAATCTCGGGATGCACTTCCAGCATTGCCGCACGGGCCGATTCAAAAGCGTAGTCGGGAAGAGCTGCTTCGAGAGAACCCGTCAGGGGGGTGAGGGGCAAGTCGGGCACGCCCACGCCGGACGCGAGCCGGCCCCATACGGCCGCCTGCTCGCGCCTGGCAGCCTCCGCGTCGGCACGTAGGCGGTCAAGTTCGACCTGGAAGGGCAACACGTCCAATTCAGCGATTTGTTGCTGTTTGAACAGCTTCTGAGCGTTTTCATAAGTTTGAGTCGCCAGTTTCACCAGCTCATCCAGTACCTCGATTCGGCGCTGAATGGCCAGCACCGCAAAGTAGCCTTCTCGAACGGTCGTGAACAACGCAAAGTGTTGGCGCAGTAGGGAGAGTTGGGCCTGGTCCACTTCCCTCTCGGCCACCGACCGGCTCAGACCCCGCTTGCCGCCGGTAACAACTTCCTGACTTACCAACGGGAAGGTCTGGATACCTCCCCTTTTGCCGATTTCTTCGCCAGTCACACCTACAGTCGGGTTGGGGTATAGCCCGGCCTGGACGGCGCGCCCCTGGGCGGCGTCGATCTCGAAACCGGCCTGCCGCAAGCTGGGATTTTGTTCCAGGCTCAAGCGCAGGAGCTCCCCGAGACCGATCGCGGCCCGCTGCGACGAACCATCTGGTGGAATTGGCTTCGCGACGGTCTGCGGGTTGGCTTGGCCCGTGGTATCGTTATCACCCACTGGTTTCATACCAAGACGTGGCATGGGCAAGTCTGGGGCATCATTAGTGCCCAAGGTCGAGCAGCCTGAAATCATGCAAACCGGCACGACGCGCAGCATCCAAGCCATTACTTGTGAGTGAATGATACGTTTCAGCATGTGCCTTCTCCTCTTCCTGAGGACTCGCGTCAAAAAGATGCCTAGACCGACAAAGTCATCCGGGGCAGCACATCCCTGCCCCGATTGGGCTGGCTCATCACACCACAATTGCTGCTTGGCGGTGAACGTGTCGTTCGGCGCTTCAAACGAACCTGAGCCCTTACGCCGCGTCTCCTCGACCACACGCGGGATTAACCTTTTTTCTCTTCTTTCTTGGACTTTTCGTCCTTCTTCTCCTCGTCCTCAATGGGTGGCGGCTCCTTGCCGTACTTCGCCCGATATTGGGCCGCGAACTTCTCCTTCAATTTCGGATTGCAGATGAAGCATTGCGACTCGGGCCGGTCGTGCTCCTTGCACCAGTCGCCCTTCTTCTTCAATTCGGCGGCGACCTTGGCGTTGCATTGGCCGCAGACCTCCTCGGGAACGCCGTGCTCGGCACACCACCACCCGCTGTGGTCGTCGCCCTTCTTGTCGTCCTTCTTCACCTCGGCGACCTGGGTCGGCTTGTCCTTGTCGCTGGCCCCTTTATCCTTTGCCTGTCCGCCCTTGTTCTCCGTCTGGCCGCAGCCGCCCGCGATCAGGGCAAACGCCCCGATCAAAGAGAGTGCGACACTCCCCTGGCAAAGCTTCATCTTCATGGTCTCCTCCTCAAGCATGTGCTTGCTCTGGAATCCTGGTCGAGTCCCTCACGGTGCCATCCCGCGAGCCTGCCCCGATCCTCTTAGCCTCCTCTTCCCGGTATTCACCAATCAGCCAGCCCAACTGTTGTGCCCGGATGCCGCACAATCGGTTGAGCGTCCACACCAGCCAGTTGGCCACAGAATCGAAGAGCAGATAGATAACGCGGCCAACCAGCAGCGTCATCACCATCGCGCTGATTACGCCGCCGATCACCACCGTGGCCAACGGTCGCTGGACTTCCGCGCCCATCCCCGTGCTTAGGGCCATCGGCACAAAGCCGAGGCTTGCCACCAACGTAGTCATCAGCACGGGCCGTAACCGCGTCAGCGCCGCTTGCCGGACGGCTTCCGCTACGCCCAAGCCCTTGCGCCGGAGCTGGCGGATATATGAGACTAGGATCATGTCATCCAGCACCGCTACTCCTGACATGGCGATGAAGCCCACGGCAGCAGAGATTGAGAACGGCATATCCCGCAGCCACAAGGCAAGAATGCCGCCAACCGCCCCCAACGGAACGCCCATGAAGACGCGCAGAGCGTCCACGACGTTTTGGTACGTCAGGAAGAGCAGCCCGAAAATGAGGATCATAGCCAACGGCACGATCAGCAATAGGCGATTGCGGGCGCGCTCGAAGTTCTCGAACTGGCCGCCCCATTCGAGGTGGTAGCGGCCCCGCAGCTTCAGTGTTTCGGCGTTGATCTTCCGCTGCGCCTCGGCGACGAAGCTGCCCATGTCCCGACCGCGAATGTTGCACGTCGCCACAATCCGCCGCTGGCCCCACTCTCGAGTGATCGTCGAAGGGCTGTCTTCAACGACCTCAACGGTAGCCAGACGCTCAAGGGGAATGTGCTCGCCCGAAGGGGTTGCCACCAGCATGGAACCGATGACCTCCGGGTTAGCACGCATCTTCTCGGGCAGACGGACGACCAGAGGGAAACGAAACTGTCCCTCAACAACCTCTCCTAGCGACTTGCTGCCGAGGGACTCGACGAGATCGAGCACGGCCTTGGCGGGGACGCCGTAACGGGCAATCTCGTCCTGCTTGATTTTGATCCGCAGTGTGGGCTGGCCCGTGACCTGCTCGACGTTCACCTCTTCGGCCCCTGGGATCTTCTCCAGCAGCTCCTTGATTACCACGCCCTTGGCTTTCAGGATTTCCAGGTCGTCACCGAAGAGCTTGACCGCAAGGTCCGACCGGACGCCGGAGATCATCTCGTTGATCCGCATCTCGATCGGCTGGGAGAAAGCGATGCGCTGGCCGGGCAGCTGGCGCAGCTCCTTCTCGATCAACTCGCTCAACGCTGCTTGGGTGTTGGCCTGTTTCCAGCGCTCGCGCGGCTTGAGCGTGATAAAAAAATCAGTCAGCTCCACTCCCATCGGGTCGGTGGCTACCTCGGCGGTGCCGATGCGGCTCCAGACATGTTCCACCTCGTCGGGGAAGGCAGTCAGCACCGCCTTTTCCATCCGGGTGTTCTGCCGGATCGACTCGTCCAGGTCGGTCCCAGCCAGCCGCACCACGCCGACAGTAATGGCCCCTTCTGAGAGCCGCGGCACAAACTCGGAGCCGAGGTTGGGGGCGATCATGCCGAAGGCGACCACGAGCACGCAGACAGTGAGGCCGATCACGGCAAGTTTGTATCGCATGGTCACCCGAAGTACTGGTGCGTACAGGCGCTTGGCCAGGCGAATCAGCAGCGGCTCTCGCTCGTCGATGCGCTTGGGCAGGATGAGGCTCGCCAGCACCGGCATCAGCGTGAGCGACAGCACCATCGAGCCGGCCAGCGCAAAGATCACTGTCAAGGCCATCGGCCGGAACAGCTTGCCTTCCACGCCCTCCAGCGTCAGGATCGGCAGATAGACGATCATGATGATGAGTTCGCCGAACATGGTCGGCTTGCGCACCTCGACGGCGGCTTCCCGTACCACGTCGGTCTTGCTTCGCCCGCGCAGGTCCCCGTGGGCAATATGGCGGACGCAGTTCTCCACCATGACGACCGAGCTGTCCACCACCATACCGAAATCGATGGCCCCCAGGCTGAGGAGGCTAGCGGCAATGCCAAAGCGAAACATGCCCGAAAAGGCGAAGAGCATCGACAGCGGGATGGCCAGGGCCACGATCGCGGCTGCCCGCAGGTTCCCCAGAAAAAGGAAAAGCACGGCAACGACCAGCAGGCCGCCCTCGAAAAGGTTTTTGCGTGCCGTGCCGATGACAAAGTCCACAAGTTCCGTCCGGTCGTAAACGGTCCGGATTTCGACTTCTGGCGGGAGCGTCTCCTGGATCTCCTCCAGCTTCTTCTTGAGTTCCCGCGTCACGACATGACTGTTCTCGCCCATAAGCATGAAGCCCAGGCCGAGTACCGCCTCACCCTTGCCGTCAGCAGTGACAGCGCCGCGACGGATCTCGTGGCCGATCTGAACGTCGGCCACGTCCTCAACACGAATGGGTACGCCCTCCTTGGCGGTCACCACGATGCGCTTGATTTCCTCCACGTTGACCGTCCGCCCGACGCCGTGCACCAGAAGCATCTGGCTCCCGCGGCGGATGTTGCCGCCGCCCACGTTGCGGTTGTTCTTCTCGACTGCTTCAATCACTTCGTCAAACGTCAAGCCGTGCTTGATGAGGCTGTTCGGGTCGATGCGGACCTGATACTGCTTCTCATAGCCACCCCAGCTATTGACCTCCGCAGTGCCCTTCACGGTCCGCAGCTTGGGTTTGATGACCCAATCGTGGATCGTGCGCAGCTCCGTCAGCTTCTTGATCCGCTCCTCTTCCGGTAGGGTCGAAAAATCATACCCCTTGCTGGTCACGACGTAGTGGAAGACTTCGCCCAGGCCGGTAGCCACCGGCCCCAGCGTCGGCCGGGCGATTCCAGGGGGCAGTTCTACCGTTCCCAGCCGCTCGTTGATGAGCTGACGGGCAAAGTAAATGTCCGTGCCGTCCTCGAAGGTCACAACGACCTGCGACAGTCCAAACTTGGAAACCGAGCGGAGTTGTTGCAAGCGCGGCATGCCGCTGATCTTCTGCTCGATGGGGAAAGTGATCTGCTGCTCGACCTCTTCCGGGTTGAGCGACGGCGCGGCGGTGTTGATCTGGACCTGGACCGGGGTCGTGTCGGGGAAGGCGTCGATGTCGAGATGAGCGAGCGCGAAGACCCCCACGGCGGCGAAGGCCGCCACCCCCAGAATTACCCAGAAGCGATGCCGCAGCGAAAAATCAATCACCCAATTCAACACGACGTTCCCTCCGCCGGACTACTGAACAGCAGCGTTCACTCCCTGCTCGCTCGCGGTTATCCATCACGGGCAGCCCGACCGGGCTGCTATTTCTTGCAGTCCGCTCAGCCTTCGCCAAGGTTGTTTTTCAGCAATTCGGACCGGAGAACCCCGCTGCCTTTGGTCGCCACGTTTTCCCCTGGCAACACGCCGGCGATAATCTCAGTGTGTTTCTCGTTCTTGGCACCCGGTCGCACCGTTCGGACGTGAAAAACCTTGGGAGCGCTTTCCTTGAAGAAGTTCTTGTCACGCACGAAAACGACGTAACAATCGCCCTCCCAGTGGATTGCCTCATTGGGAATGACAATCGCGCTCTTCTCCTCCCGAAGCACAATCCGACCCGTGCCAAACGTGTTCGCGCGTAACAGACCGTCAGCGTTCAGAAGGTCGGCGCGAACCTTCACGGTGCGGGTCCTTTCATCCACAGCCGTGCTCATCCACGTAATCGGCCCGCCTACTTCCGCCTTACTTCCGCCTGTGTGGAAGCGAACGGTCTTGCCCAGGGCCAGCTTGGTTGTGTCCTCCTGCCGCACGCTGAGCGTCAGCCACATTCGGCTGATGTCGGCCACAACAAACAGTACCTTCGTGGTATCCACCACTTCGCGCGCAACCACGTCGCGGGTGACCACTACCCCGTCAAGGGGAGCCCTCAACGGGAGCAGATTTGCAGTCGTGGTTTTCGGATCGAGCGTTTTGGCGATGACCTCCGGCAGTCCGAGAAACTGAACACGCCGGGACAGTTCCTCTGCTGACAACCCCTTCATGTCCTCAGCCCGGATGGGCAACTCCAGGTTGACCAGCGCCTGCTCGGCCGTCGCCAGGCGAATCTGGGCCTCCCGCAGGGCTGCCTCGGCTTCCGGAATATCTTTCCCGGCCACTGCTGTCCCCGCCAGCGGTCGCAAGCGCTCCACGGTCTTGGCTTTCAAGTCCACTTGTGCCAAAGCTTGCAGGAACTCGGCCTTGGCCTTGCCCACCTCGAAAGTGTCCACCAAAGCGAGCACGTCCCCCTTCTTCACCGACTGGCCGACCAACTTCTCCACCCGCCACACCCTGCCTGCCACGGGTGTCGTCACGCGGGCCACGCGGGTCTGGTCGTAGGTGACTTCACCGTTTGCGGAGATCGTCTCTTCGACCGGTTCTTCCCCAACCTCTTCGACCTCGAAACCAGCTTTGTCCACGGCCTCCCTCGATACGAACTGGATGCGACGCTGATGGAGCTTGCACTTGCTGTTGTTTTCTGATCGCGGACTGAAGTCCAGTGCCCGCTGCGCCCGCGCCAGGTCGGCGGTCGTGATCGTGGGCGTGGTCGGCAACTGCGCTATCTCTGGATGCTCCAAAGGACACTCGAAAACGCCGTGCTTCTTGCACCAGCCGAACGTCTTCATCTTCGGCAGCAGCTCCGGCTTGCACTCGACGCACTGCGAGTCCGGAACGCCGTGGGCGCTGCACCAGTCGTCCTTCTCCGCCTGCCCGTTACCGGCCAGCGCGGAGAATTTGGGGATGGTCCAGCCGGTGTGATGGCCCCAGTAGGCGAGGCACGCCAAGGCAGCCAGGACGAGGAAGGTGGGAATGACGCGCCCCAGCCAGCCCAGCACCCCCGCCGCCGAACTGGTCTTGTTGACCTCGCCTAACTCTGGGGGCCGCTCGGGTGCCCGAGACACGGAGCTGGTTTCCAGCACGTTTGATTGAGTCTGATTTTCGCTCATGGCTTTTCCCTTCCGGTGCTGGTCCCCGATGGCATTGGTCACCGCGAACGGACACAGCACCGTCAGTACGCTACGTTGTCCAGGCGTGGGAATGCGGATGTGCCGCCACGGAATTGCGCCTTGGCATTCCGCGGACAGCCCGACAAGGCGTTACCTGGGATTCCAGCTTCCACCCAATTTGGCCCTGCGGACGAAGCCGGGTAGCACAGTACTGGAGGCCCAGAAGCAACCGACGAAGATGAAGTTAGGAGCGGGGCGGACGAATCAGTCTGCCACAGGAAGGCTGAGCGTAGAGAGGAATAGATTCCGGAACGGATTGCTCAAGGCAGGGTGCTTCGAGAGGAAGCGAACTCGCCGGGAATGCGCACGGAACCTTGGCCATGCAGACAGGACAGCTACCAGGACACGGGCACTCAGGGGGCGGAGCAGGGCATGGCGGGTGCGACTCCTTCGCGGTCTGACACTTGCAGCTTCCATCAAGCACAGAACACCCGCACGTCGAGCAGATCGTCTGGTTTTCTTCTGACTTGCGCGTTTCTTGCTTCTGCTGGCAATGCTTGCAGCCCGACGGAACCGGCTCTTCCTTCATCCGCGTACTCGCTCGACCACCGCAGGGACATGCAGACAAGCCCGTCAACGGATGGACCGCCATTGCCCCGGCGGTGTTGGCGAAAAGAAACGCCACCAGGTTGAGCAGGGCAACCAGACGTAGCCACCGACGCCGCATGAAGAATTCCAGCTTCCTCAAAATGCCCAGGACGCGCGAAGACGCTTGCCCGGATCGAGTTTGCACAGCATTTATCATAATCCTTCGGCCACCGGGGTCAACCGCGCTCACTTTATTCTGGATCGGCTTCCTGGGAAGACTTTCGTGAAGTTGCCGGAAATGCCGAGCCGATAAAGTGTACCAGCGCGAACCCGATCAGTCACTCCATGCCTGCGGCCGGCATGACCTCTCCGCCAATCTACTTAACAGTGGAAACTGCGCAGGACGCGCGTTCTTTGCGTATCCCGAGACGTTTCCTCTCGCTGGGGACGACGTGGTAGCGGCGATTCGAGGCGAGGTGCTGCGGTTTCTTGTCGATGCGGAAGGGCGGAAAAATGAGAACTCAATGGAAAAGCACGCGCAGGGGACTAATGCAGCGATGCGTGCTGCTCCTTTGGGGGCTTCAAGCTGGTTGTGCGGGGCTGTCTCCTGGGGAGTCGGTGCCGCATGTTGCACGGATTCCCCAGGCCGCCCGACCGGCCGGAGCTACCCCCGAGATCCAGGGCGCATCTTACCAAGAGCCCGTGTCATCACTTCCAGCCTCCGGCCAGACCATCGCCACGTTTAGCCCTCAACCAGTCGCGCCTCCTTTCGTGGACATGTCCGAGCTTTCTGTCGATGCGCTGGTCCAGCAGGTCTTGGCACGTAACCCCTCACTGGCCCAGATGGTCGCGGCCTGGCAAGCAGCCTCGGCCCGCTACCCACAAGTGACCTCGCTGGAAGATCCGATGTTTGGTGCAACTATCGGACCCGGCACGATTGCACCTGACGACGCTGGCGTAAACTTCGCATACCGTCTTGAGGTTTCCCAGAAGTTGCCCTATCCGGGCAAACTAAAGCTCCGAGGCGATAACGCCTTGGCGGAGGCAAGCGCTGCCGGGCTCGACGTGGATGACATGCGCTTGCAGCTCACCGAGAGTGCCAGGAATGCTTTCTACGAATACTATCTGGTGGCGCGGGCGCTGGCAGTGAACCGGGAGACCCGGCAGCGACTGGACGAATTCAGGGCGGATGCTGAAGCACTCTACAAGACGCCTCCGAGAGACAGAAAAGTGTCCTTGCAAGATGTCGTGCAGGCCCGAGTTGAGATCGGCCGCCAAGAAGAACGACAACTCACCCTGGAGCGTATGCGCGAGGTTGCCGTGGCCCGAATCAATACGCTGATGCATTTGCCTGTCGATGGTCCCTTGCCCCCACCACCCGCGAAATTAACCCTGGCTGACGCCCTGCCTGATGCGCAGTCATTGCGGAGCATTGCCGTGGCCCGGCGTCCCGATCTAGAGGCGATCAAGAATCGAATTGCCGCCGAACAGGCTTCACTCGGTCTTGCTCACAAGGAGTTCTACCCGGATTTCGAGCCGTTCTTCATGTACGATCGGTTCATGGGTAATAACTCCCAGAGCAAAGATCTGGCCTCCATGCTTGGGGTGCGGCTAAATCTGCCCGTCTACAGGAATCGACGGTACGGCGCGGTTGGCGAGGCGGAGGCCCGCATTGCCCAACGTCGTGCAGAATTGGATAGGCAAATCGACCAGGTGAATCTTCAGGTTCAAGATGCCTATGCACAGGTGCATGAAAGCGAGCGTATCGTGCGTCTGTACGAAAAGAAGGTTCTTCCCGACGCCGAACTGAACGTGAAGACAGCCCGTGCGGACTACATGACGGGGCAAATCCCCGCTATAAGCGTGATTGAGGCGGAGCGCAACCGGCTCAACCTCTATGATCGGTATTATGAAGCCGTGGCGGATTTCTTCCGGCGGCGGGCCACTCTGGAACGGGTGACGGGGGGGTCACTCATCCCCTTACCCCAAACTTCAGCTCCAGGGCAGCCGGGGCATTTCCCAGGCGTACCCGGCGATCAGAAGCTCCAATAAATGACCCCAAGGATTGGGCCACCGTGGACAGCCGAACGATTGCGACTGAAGCCCCTCAACGCAAAAAGGAAGGATGTTCTCATGTTGGCAAGGATGCTACTGACGGGTGGGATGCGCCTGGGGGCGCTGGTGCCGCTAGTGACACTTCTGCTGCTGGCAGGGTGTAGCCACGACCGCGACTATGACCGTGGCGGAGGAGGCGGTGGCTGTTGCAGAGGCGCTATGCCGAACAGCGGCCCGACAGCTTTGCCCACCACGCTTTCTGCTTCTGCCCCTGCCGATTACTCGGGTGCCGCGGTCGGCGGACAACCGGCGGCCTCGGCCTCGACTCCAGCCAAGGAATTGTACGGGGGGCAAAAGACCTGCCCTGTAACGGGTGAGAAACTGGGGTCGATGGGGCCGGCTGTGTCCGTGACTGTCCGGGGAGAAACGATTTACGTTTGCTGCCAGGGCTGTGTCGGCAAAGTTCAGCGCGACCCCGACACTCACCTGCGCATGGTGGAGGCCGAGCACGCCGGCAACTAAACAGGATGGAAGGGCAGCAGAAGCCCCCTTGGCGCTAAACGCCTTCAGGGGGCTTGAGCCGAAAGCACTGCTTACTTGCCCTGGTTCAAAGGGCAGCAGTTCGGGCAAGGGAGTTCCTCGCCCGTGACCGGGCAGACATAGCCTTGGGCGCTGGCCTCCTGCGACTTCGCATAGGCCAGGCCACCGGCCACAGCCAGCGGCACCGCCAACAAACTAGCCCAAATCCACTTACGCACGTCGCACCTCCTCAAAAGGCGTTCGCTGCGTGGCAGACACCGTGCCTGTCCACATCGCGAACTTGACACTCCGATCAGACGCTCATTGCATGCCGGTGTTTTGCTGTGAATGCTTTATGAACCTCTGCACTGTTGACATTCTACGCCCCGTATCTTGGTACAGAGTCAAGAGGGGAAACCCACTTTTTCCGGGTTGTCCGTTGAGTTCGACTCTGTAGGCTTCTGCGTTGTCCGTTTCGGACCAGCAGAGGTCTCGGAACGGAACAAAGGAATGGCAACCCCGGCAGCAAGAAGCAGGACACCGCTGAAAAGTGCCAGTGCCGAGTCAAAGCCCAGGCGCAGTGCCTCGCCAAACAGAAGGCTTCCGAGCCCAAACCCGGTGAACAGTGCAAAGACGTTGAGGCCCATCGCCTGCCCTCCGCGTTTGCCGCCCAGATCGGTGACGATCCCTGCCAGCAACGGCTGCGTCAGGTCGTAGCCGAGGGACAGCGCCGTAATAGCCAGGGCTGCACCGGCCAGCGGCACATCCGGGATCAACACGGCGCTGGACACGGCGGCGGTGCCAAGGCCCAAGGGCAGCAACCAACGGCGTCCCCACCGATCCGCCGCCCGGCCGATGACCGGCCCGAATAAGAAGCCGGGAACGCCATACCCGAGGAGGGCCAGGCCAATGCCGACTTCGCCCAGGCCGTAACGCTGGGCGAAATACAGGCCGAGCCAGGTGAAGACCCCGGAATGGAAGACGGCGTTGAGGAATACATAGGAGTAAGTCCCGCGTCCCCGCCCGGAGCCGAGCAAGGCTCCATAGGCAGCGAATAGGTCGCGGAGCTTGCCCGCCGTCGCCGGGGGCGCATCACCGAGGAGATGCCGGTAAGGGAAGAACACCCCAAATACGACCGCACCCAGGCCACCGACTGCGAGGAAGATTCCCTGCCAGCCGATGAGCGGTTCGAGGATGGCGCCGAAGGTGGAACCGAAGGCCATGCCCCCGGCCATCGCACCAAAAAGCCAGCCCAGCGGACGCCCACGCTGCTCATAAGGAAAGGTAGCCCCGATCCAGGCCAGCGCCAGTGGCACGACACCGCTCGCACCCAGCCCGGTCAAGAGCCGCCAGCCGATCATCTGTGAACTGTCCTGAGAAGTCGCCGTGAGGATGGTAAGGACGACGAAGGCGAGTAGCGAGGCCAGCATGATGCGGCGACGGCCCAGGCGATCTGAGAGCAGACCGTAGAAGAGCGTCGAGACACCGTAGGGGATCATGTAGGCCGGCACGATTAGGCCGATGGCCTGTGCCGAGACCTCGAACGCAACGGCAAGGCGAGGAATAAGCGGCGCCACCATGTAAGCTTGGAAGAAGATGAGAAATGTGGCGGCCGACAACACCCAGAGCAGACGCTCATGTTGGCGGTGTTCGACGCTTGGGCTTCTCGCTTCTTCGGGTTGCATGGCGCTGCCTCCTTCCACCTCAGGCGTTTGGGTTCGGCGCGGGTGCTCTCTTACCTAGGTTCTTGTTCGGCCTGGAGTTCCAGATCGACGCAGCGATCAGCAAGGCAATCCCACCATAGGTCATTGCAACCAATTCCAAGAGAAACTTCCCTGCAATCACGAAGCCGGCCGCCAGGAGACCCACGACAAGTGGGCGGTAGCCCCTGCGTCTTCTCGCCTGAAACCCAAGTGCGCCAATCGCCAACAGCAGCGTGACGACCGTGAGCGGCAGCAAGTATGCTGTGTGCAACAGGAACACCAACCCCATCGAACCGAGGAGTCCGGCATACGCCGGCAACAGGCACGGTCAGGTGACGGTCGGCAACAGGCCCGCTCCGACGGCCGGCACAACCGCCAGCATACGACGCCACAAGCCCGCTCGTTCGTGCTTCATCGGTGAACCTCTTGGGGCTCGATGGCTTCCAGGATCGCACATTCGCTGATCGGGCCACGCCCGCTGCAGGCCGTGGTCAAGTTCACGAGCGCCTTTTTGATCCGCCGCAGGGCTTGGATTTTCTCATCAACATCAACGATTTTGGCTTCGGCCTTTCTTCGGACCTCCGCACAGGTTGTTTCGGGATCGACCCGCAGGGATAGCAGCTCCTTGATCTCCTTGAGGGAGAAGCCAAGTTCCTTGGCTCTCTTGATGAACCGCAGCCGGGCAACCACGTCCTCCTGGTACTGGCGGTAGCCCGACTTTTTCCGAGCCGGCTTTTCCAGAAGACCCTCGCGCTCGTAGAACCGCACGGTCTCGATTCCGACCCCGGCACGGCGGGCAACCTGCCCGATGGTAAGTGGTACCATTACATCACCCTCCCTTCTGGAAGGCAGTATACACTCCGTACCATACTACAGAGTCAAGAGATTTTTCCGCTGGGTGCAGAATTGCTGACAAGCGGACGGCGGAGTTGTCAGAGGTGCTCGTTTTCAAACGCGCGGTGATAGCGTGCAGCCGTTCGCCGGCTCCCGCTCCTTATGTGTAAGGATCTTGACTTCTTCGACGTGAACGCCCACATCGCGGCCAGCGATATCGACGTAACCTATTAATATCTGGAGAGCCTGCCGGTTTCGTCGGGCAATCGGTCACCTCTGCCTGGTCCACCATCCGGCGAGCCACAAGGCGGCAGGCACCAGCAGCTTCGGTTCCGGCGGAGCTGGTCACGACTTGGCTTTGGTCGGAACCACTGCCCGCGGCAAGCGGGCAGTGATCCCTCCAGGAGTAAGGCGGGTTACAGCCAAACGAAGTTGTGAGTGGTGAGCTTTTCCAGGACCCAATCTGGCCCTTTTCTATCGAGCTCTTCGAGCGCGTCCGCGCCCTTGACGCCGTAGTAGTCGGCGCACGACGGTCATATATGCACTGGCGTGCCCTTTGAGCGGAGCGCGTCGAGCAATTTCGCGGCGTTTCCCTGCTTCTTGAACAGCGGGGAAGTCACCTTCTCGGCCTCGCCTTTCTTACACAGTTGCCCACCGTCGATGGCAAACCAGACGTGGTTGTCTCCCTTGGGCAGCATGGTGGCGGTCACAAGGGCCAGCATGACTCGTGTAGCATCTTGGGGGCCGTGCGTCACGGCGACCACGTACCCTTGGCGCGTGCCTTCGGCAGCGGCCGCCTGCGGGCCGGCGCCCGCCAGAGCTGTCAGTCCGAGACCGCCCGCGCCCAGGGTTGCTAGCCGCAAGAAGTCGAGACGGCTCAAGTTTGGTGTTTCTTCCTTTCGGGACATCGCTCGTTTCCTTTCTTGTTACGGGTTTTAGGAAGACTCTCACCGCGCCGCCCGCGCCGAATTCTGGCGGCCGAACCTAGGCTGGTGGATCGGTTCGGGGGAACGGAGCGTGGACCTTGGTCACGGTTGCTGTTTCTCCCGGCTGCCTTCCTGTTTCTGGTTCAAGACTTCCTGGAAGGCCTGTTCGTACTTTTTCTCGTCGCCCTGTTCAAACCCGACCTGCGTGTAGCGGATGACGCCCCCGGCGTCCACCACGTAGGCCGGTCAGCCGTAGGCATAGCGTTTGCCGAGGTCCGAGCCGTACCCGTAAAAGACCGGGTAGGTGACTCCTAAATCCTTGGTAAGCTTGCTGTCTTTCTGCTGGCCTGCCAGCATGGCAATGGTAAAAACGAACAGGCCGTCCTTGGCGTACTTGTCGTGGAACTTCTGGAGATGGACCATCTCCTCACGGGAAAACGTTCAGTAGCGGGAGAAGAAGCCGACCGCTGCTTTGGGATGGCTCACCTTGCCATCCTCATCCCGGAATGTAAGCCGCCCTCCCTCACCCGACAGAGCGATGGTCTTGCCGGTCGTGACCGATGGGAGTTCGATGACGGGCAGACGATCCCCGACTTGAAGCCGCTTGCGTGCAATTGTGTCCTGGGCGACCGGCTTGCCTGCAAGCAGCTGTTCAACGTCCTCGCGCCAAACCTTTTCATCTCCCGCACCATATCCCACCTGAGCGAAACGTATGACCCCTGCCCGATCGGCGATGGCGAGCGAGTCCCCGGCAGCGAACTGCTTTACCAACTCCGAGCCAGTGCCGACAAGTACGGGAAACGTCACTTTGAGTTGCTTCGCTATCGCGCCAGCAGCCTCGGCATCGCCCCGATGGGCAATCCCGACGACAAGAAGGCCGTCCTTGGAAAAATCCTGGTATACTTTTTCCAGCTCTTTCATCTGGGCCTGGCACTGCAAGCAGTCGGGCTGGAACAAATGAAGGACCAGCACTTTTGGCTCAAGCTGCTTTTCGCCGTGCGTGACAAGCACCTGACCCCGCTTTGGTTGGACCGAAAAGGTCGAACCGTCCGCAGTCCTAAGTGAGAATTCAGGCACGGCTGCTTTGAGCTTGAACTCTGCTCTGACCGTTTCCATGTTTCCTAAGAGCATCGCTGCCAGCGTCACCCCGGCAGCGGCAAACCGAGCGGCCAATCCTCGACTTGGTCGCTGGACGATGAACATCCCCATGAGCGCCTCCTTTCTTCGCAGCGTTGGTGGTCAGAACTATCAAGGATTACGGTAGCCGGGCTGGAGGGGAAGGGTACGCTGTTCCCGGTGATACGTCGTTGCCTGGGCATAAGCTGGACTTATATCGTCGTCACGGAGCTAGGATTTGTCTCAAGGAAGATGCGGAAGACCATCGCCGGTGCGGACAAGACCCGTCGCCGGTCCCAGACGACGAACATCTCCCGGTCACAGTGCAAATCGGTCACTTTCAAGCCGACCAGTGTGCGGGCCTTGAGTTCCTTTTGCACGGCGTAGCTCGAAAGGACGGCTAGGCCGACCTTTCGCAAGACCGCCTCTTTGATGGCCTCGTTGCTGCCAAGTTCCAGGGCGATCCGCAAGTCTCGAAGCGACATGCCCAAGCGCCCCAACTCCTTCTCGAAGCAATGCCGCAGTCCCGAACCGGCTTCTCGGAGGATGAGGGGCTGCTCGCACAGTTGCTTGAAGGAGACCTGCTTGCGCTTGCTCCAGGCGTGTTTCGGAGGCACCACCAGCACCATGCGGTCGGTAGCGAAGTGACGGAACTCCAGGTGCGGGTTGTCGGTTTTTCTGCCCACCAGCCCCAACTGGACCTGACCGTGTTCGACTTGCCGGATCACCCCCATGCTGTCGCTGATGCTGGCCCGAACCTCGATGTCGGGATAGCGCTGGTGGAAGACCGACAGGATGGCTGGCAGAAAATGCTCGCCGGGTATGGTACTGGCCCCCAAGGCGAGTTCGCCCGAGACGGAGAACTTCTGACCGGCGATCTCGTGGCGGGCCTCCCGGTGCAGGGCGAAAATGCGCTGGGTGTAATCGTGAAGGCGCTGTCCCGCCTCGTTCAAGCAGACACGCCCACCTTGGCGGCGAAAGAGGGAAACGCCCAGTATCTTCTCCAAGGCTTGGATTCGCTGGCTGACCGCCGCCTGCGTCAGCCCGAACGCCTTGGCGGCGGCGGTAAAGCTGCTAAGCTCAGCGGCCTTCGCGAAGGTCTCCAGGTGGGGAAGTTGGTCCGGATAGTCCGCATTCACGTTCGCTCCTGGGCCGTCTGAAGCTCTGCCAGCCGCACTTCGGTCCACCATTTCCAATTCGTGTAGATGGCCGGGTAGATCAGTAGCTCCAGGATGAAGGACGTGATGACCCCACCCACCATCGGCGCGGCAATCCGCTTCATCATGTCAGCGCCCGTCCCCGTGGACCACATGATCGGCAACAGGCCCATCAGAATCGCCAGAACCGTCATCATCTTCGGCCGGATGCGCTGGACTGCGCCTTCGATGACGGCCTCTTCCAGGTCCTCCAGGTTGTTCATGTGCCCCTCCCGCTTACGGCGGTCGTAGGCGTGGTCCAGGTACAGGAGCATGATGACCCCCGTTTCGGCATCCACCCCAGCCAGAGCGATGACGCCGACCCAAACTGCCACGCTCAGGTTGTATCCCAGCAGGTACACAAGCAGGAAGGCCCCGATGAGCGAAAACGGTACTGCCAGCAAGACGATGAATACCTTGGTCACCGAGCGCGTGTTGAAGTACAGCAGCACGAAAATTAGGAGCAGAGTCACGGGGATGACGTATTTCAACCGCTGGTTAGATCGCTGCATGCCCTCATAAGCGCCACTCCATTCCAGGTCATACCCCGGTGGCAGCTTGACGTTCTGCTCCAGCATCCTCTTAGCCTCCTCGACGTAGCTGCCGGGGTCACGGCCTGCCATGTCCACGTACACGTAGCCGACCAGCCGTGCCTTCTCGCTGCGGATCTGGCTCGGCCCGGAGGTGATCTTCAAATTCGCCAGCTCCTGCATGGGGACCTGCGTGCCGGTCGGGGTTTCCACCAGCACCCGCCCCAGCCGGTCGAGGTCTTCGCGGAAGGCACGGCCGTAGCGGACGTTGACCGGGTAGCGCTCGCGCCCTTCGATGGTCATGGTGACGTTTGCCCCGCCCACGGCCGATTGGATCACGTCCTGCACATCCATGACTGACAGACCGTAGCGGGCGATGGCGTCGCGACGCAGGGCGAAGTCCAGGTAGTAGCCCTCGGAGACCCGCTCGGAAAAGGCGCTGCGGGTGCCGGGGACCATGCTGACGTGTTGCTCGATCTCACGGCCGATGCGGTTGATCTCCTTCAGGTCCGGCCCAAAGATCTTGACGCCAATCGGCGTGCGAATGCCCGTGGCCAGCATGTCAATCCGGCCCTTGATGGGCATGGTCCAGCTGTTGGTGAAGCCTACCTGGCTTTTCATGAGGGCCTCGTTCATCTCGGCGGTGAGCCGGTCGGAGGTCATCCCCGGCCGCCATTCCTCCTCGGGTTTGAGGTTGATGATGGTTTCGACCATCTCCAGGGGGGCCGGGTCCGTGGCCGTCTCCGCCCGGCCCGCCTTGGCGAAGACGCTGACTACTTCGGGGAACTGCATCAGGACTTGGTCCTGCCTCTGGATCGCCTGGCGCATGGTCTGGATAGAAGCGGCTGGGCTGGCTACCGGCATGTACATGAGCGTCCCTTCCCAAAGGGGCGGCATGAACTCCGAACCCAGACGGGCATAGATCGGCACGATGGCCAGAACTGCCAGGGCAGCCAATATCACCACGGCGTAACGCCAGCGCAGGGCCAAGCGAGCGAAGGGGTGGTACACCCAAATCAGGAACCTGTTGATCGGGTTCTTATCTTCCTTGGGGATTTGGCCCCGGATCAGGAGCGTCATCAGAAAGGGACCGACTGTGACAGCCAGCAAGGCCGCGAAGAACATGGAAAACGTTTTGGTCCAGGCGAGCGGTTTGAATAGCCGCCCTTCCTGGTCTTGCAGGCTGAACACCGGCAGGAAACTGACGGCGATGATCAGTAGCGAGAAGAACAAGGATGGTCCGACCTCCCCGGCAGCCTCGATGATAATCTCTGCTCGGCTGCGCCGCTCCGCCGCCGGCGCACCCGATTCCGGCTGGGAGGCGCGCCGGGCGTAGCCGAGCAACAGGGTGACAGCATCGGCCAGAGCCGCGGCCGCGATGGCAACAGCACCGAGCCTCATGACGGGGGTAGTCAGCCCGATCCGCCACAAGGCCAGGAAGGCTAATGCGACCGCCAGCGTCACTTCCGCGCCCGCCGTGAGAATCACCTCCGTGCGGCCGGGCCGTTCGGCTCCCTGCTCGTGTTCGACATGCTTGTGGGCGTTCTCGATCATGATGATGGTCGCGTCGATCATGGCCCCGATGGCGATGGCGATGCCGCCCAGGCTCATGATGTTGGAGGTCAGGTCGATGCCCCGCATGGCCAGAAGCGCTAATAGAACCGCCAGGGGTAAGGTCAGCACGGCGACCAGGGCGCTGCGGAAGTGGAACAAGAATACGATGACGACCAGGCTGACGATGATGCTCTCTTCGATAAGCTTTTCGCGCAGCGTAGACACCGACTGCTCGATCAGTGTTGAGCGGTCGTAGGTAATGACCAGGTCCATGCCTTCGGGCAGCGAGGGCTTAACCTGGTCCTCGATGGTCTGCTTGACGCGCTGGAGAACGTCGTAGACGTTCTCGCCGAAGCGGACCACGACGACGCCCCCGGCCGCGTCGCCCAGGCCGTTGTAGTCCACCGCGCCGCGCCGAATGTCCGGGCCGAGCTGCACGAAGCCAACGTCGCGGACGCGGATGGGGGTGCCGTCGGGCTGGGCTCCCAGGGCGACCTCCTCGATATCGGCCAGGCTCTTGAAGTAGCCACGGCCGCGCACCATGTACTCGCTTCCGGTGAATTCGATGACCCGGCCACCAACTTCCTGGTTGCCTTGGCGGACACGCTGGACTACGCGGTTGATCGGCACCTTGTAGGCCAGCAGCTTATCGGGGTCCAGCGTTACCTGGTACTGCTTGACGAATCCCCCGACCGGGGCAACCTCGGCCACGCCGGGCACGGCCCGCAGCTGGTACTGCACGTACCAGTCCTGCCGGGTCCGCAGATCGGCTAGGCTGTACTTCCCGGTCTTGTCAATCAGGGCGTACTCCAGGCCCCAGCCGACCCCAGTGGCATCAGGCCCGAGCTGGGGCGCCACGCTGGTCGGCAGTTTGCCTGCCATCCCGCTGAGGTACTCCAGCACCCGGCTGCGCGCCCAGTACAAGTCGGTGCCGTCCTCGAAAATGACGTAGACCAGTGAGAAGCCGTAGAACGACGACGCCCGCACCGCCTTGACCTTGGGGGCCGAAAGGAGCTGAGTGACGACCGGGTAGGTGACCTGGTCCTCGATGATGTCGGGACTGCGATCCTCCCACTGGGTGTAGACGATCACCTGCACGTCGGACAGGTCGGGGATGGCGTCGAGCGGCGTGTTGTAAATGGCCCAGAGGCCGCTGGCCATAATCGCCACGATTAGCAGAATGATCAAAAAGGCGTTGCGGGCGCTGAACGCAATTATGCGGGAGATCATTGGTGCCTTTGGGAAGTAATGGGAGACAGGTTGCTTCAGGATGCTTTGTTTTGTTTCCGGTTCACCGTGAATCGGACGGCTATCCAAAAGGCCGTAGGCACAAGGAGCCCTAGTTGCAGGAGAGGCCAAAGCCCTACCCGAAGTAACGGCACGACGGGCATTTGGTCGTTGTACGACCAGCGGCCTATGGCCAGTGCCCTCCATTCGATGGCCGCCCCCAAAATGCCACCGAGCAGTGCTGCTGTCCCATAAACATTCCACGTGTCTTTCATTGGCCATTGCAACTGGCCGGCCGCAAGCGCGCCCACGCCGCAAATACTAAATGTCAGGGCCACGTCGCCCAGGGTCGCTTCCGCGCAGCGGAAGGCTGTCTCTCGCCAAGAGTGCTCGGCCATTTCGACGTATGCTCGCATTTGAATCATTTCCCACACCCAGTTCAGACCGAATGCAACGATGAATAGCGCCGCAATGAATGACCAGAAGGAGCGTGAAGTCCAAATGTTGCACACCGTACTCCTCCTTTCGCGGCCCGCTTGTTCATTGTTGACTTAGCGTCAGACGATGCTCTCAGTGCTTCATCTTGGAATGGTCCATCCCCTTCATTTCGTCCATCTTCATGCCGGGCATGTCGGCCATACCGCCCCCGCCAAGACGCAGGCGGCTCTCCGAATCGATCAGGAAATTGGCCGAAGTCACCACCTTGTCGCCCGCTTTCAGCCCTTCCAGGACGTGGAAGCGGTCCCCGAATTTCCAGGCGCTGATCTTCACCTCCACCGGAACAAACCGGTCGCCCGACTCAGCCCGGAAGGCGATGCTGCGGTCGCCGGTGCGGACGATGGCCGACGTGGGCACCAGTAGTCCTTCGCCCATCGTGTGGGCGATGTTGATATGGGCAAACAATCCGGGCTTGAGCAACCCTTTCTTGTTGTCCAACTCGATCCGCACCTGGACAGTGCGTGTGGACTCCTCGACGGTGGGCTGGATGAAAACCACCTTGCCGGCAAACTCGCGCTCGGAGAGATCGGCAATCGTAACCGTGGCCGGCTGGCCGACTTCGACATGGGGCAGCTCGTAGGTGTAGACCTTCGCCTGTACCCAGACTGTCGAAAGGTCGGCCACAACGTATAGCTCGTCCTGGGGCGTAACGCGCTGTCCCTTAAAAGCATTCTTGACCACAACGGTGCCCTCCTGCGGGCTCCGCAGGATCAGGTTTTTGTGAGGCTTTTTTGCTTTTTCCAGCTTGTCGAGTTCTTCCCGCGAAACGCCCCAGAGTTCCAGCTTCAACAAAGCCAACTCGGCTAAGGAGGATCGGTCGCCTGATTCGGTACGGCGTTCCGCTTGCCGAGCGTTCAGGTATTCCTGCTGGGTACTCAGAAAATCCGGGCTGTAAATCGACAGCAAGGAGTCTCCCTTGTGAACCACTTGACCCGTGTAGTTGACGAACAACTCTTCGACCCATCCCTCGGTTCTGAGGTGGACGTGGGACACCTTCGGTTCGTTCAAGCCGACGATTCCTACGGTGTCTACGCTCATGCGAAGGGGCGACTTTACGACTTGGCCTACTGTCACCCCGATGCGCTGCTGGATGTCGGCAGGGATTACCACTTCCGCGTGACCCGGAACGCCGGACGCGGCCGCCGTATTTTTCTGGCCCTTGGGCATTTTCATTCCAGGCATTCCTGGCATGTCTACCATCTCCTCCTCGCCAGAATTCGCAGCCTGGTCTTTCGAGGCGGAGTGCCGCAGCCATGCGTAAGCCGATTCCAACCAACCGTGGCCGTGAGCGTACCAGACTGCGCCTGCCAACAGCAGCACCGCAGCCAGCCATCCCAGCCAGCGAAGCCACTTCGATTGTTCCGGTGCCATGATGACCCTCCCAGGGGCAATCTGACTTGTGTCGTTACGCCATCGCCGTCGCCGGCACTTGGGCCAGCCTGTTGCTTTCCATGTTTTCCTTTGCTTCCATCTGTTGCCGTTCTCTTTGCATCTTCAACCAGCGGGCTCGCCGCACCCAGTAGAAGCGCACCGGCAGGAAGATGTCCACGACCTCATCGGAGATGAGGAGGCCACCGAGCACGGGCAAAGCCATTGGCCGGAGGATCTCTCCGCCAACCCCCGTGGCGAAGACCATCGGGAAGATGGCGATAATCGCCACGCCCTCGGTCAGCAGCTTGGGCCGCAGGCGATGGACCGCGCCCTCGATGACGGCCTGGCGCAGCTCCTCTAGCGACCTAATGTTCTCCAGGCCGCCGCGCTTCGCAATGGCTTCGCGGAGATATACGAGCATGATGATGCCCGTTTCCGTGGCCATGCCAAAGCAGGCGATAAAACCAACCCAGACCGCCACGCTGAAATCGGTCGGCTTCGCGCTCCAATCCAGAGCCTGAATCTTGGGGAACAGGAACAAGAAGAAGGCGCCCCCGGCCAGAGCCTCCGGCACGGCGAGCATCATCAATGCAGCATCCGCCAAGTCCTTGTAGGTCAGGTAAAGGATCACAAAAATGAGCACAATTACGGCCGGGAAGATGAACCGCAGCGTATTCGCGGCGCGTATCTGGTGCTCAAACTGGCCACTCCATTCGATGTGAACTCCTTCCGGGAGGGCTACCTTTTCTTTCACGACCCGTTGAGCCTCCTCGACGAAGCCGACCATGTCGCGCCCGCGCACGTTCAAGGTGACGTAGTTCAAGAGCTGGCCATTCTCGCTCTTGATCATCGCGGGTCCCTCGACGATCTGAACGTCCGCCACGGTGCTCAGTGGGATCTGCCGCAGTGACTTCGATCCTGCACCGTGCTCCGGCGCTGTGTTGTGACGGCCATCCCCAGACCCGACGGCCATTGCTGAAGCGGGCGTACCGCCGGAGGAGTTTTCCATGTCAGGGCCAGACATTCCGCCAGCGGTCACAAGCAAACGTTTTACAGCCTCCTCATCCTGACGCTGGGCACGCGCGTAACGAATGCGCACGGGGAAGCGGTTTCGGTCCTCGACGGTTTGGGTAACGATACGGCCCCCCAGGGCCACTTCGATCGTGTCTTCAATGTCGCCGACGCTGATGCCGTAGCGGGCTGCCTTATCGCGGTCGATGTGGATTTCCAGGTAGTCCTTGCCCCGAATCTGCCAGGCGAGCACTCCTTGCGAACCACGAATCGGCTCAAGTACTCCAGCAATCTCCTTGCTAACTCGGTCGATGGTGGCCAGGTCGCGGCCGAAGACCTTGACGCCCACGTCGTTACGCACTCCGGTGGAAAGCATTTCAATGCGATTGATGATGGGCTGGGTGTAGACGTTCTTCCACCCTGGCACCTGCAAAACTCTTTCCATTTCGTCGCGAACCAGGTCACCATCCGGACCGCTCTGGCGCGACCAGAGGGAAACGACCCGAGAGACGAAGGGCTTCTTCAGCTCCTCCCGCAGCGCAACGAACGGCTGGATGGCCTTCTTGTCATGATCTTTGCCGAGTTGAACCTTGAGCGCTTCTTCCGCAAATACGGCGCACTCCGCCCCGTGCGCAGCGTTGCTGAAGGGCCGCCAATCTTCCACTTCTTGCGCCGCGTTGTCCCTGACTAACGCACTCCTGGCCAATTCCTGGAGGGCGAACCAGGTATAGGTTTCCATCCCATAGTCGTATAGCTCCCAGTTGATCTTCTCTTTGATCTGCGCCTGCCAGAGTGCTGTCCGGTGATCGTTCAGGGCTTTGAACACTTCGCCGGTGAACGATTTGCGCTCGGCCCCCAGAGCTTCCGCCGTTCGGTTGAGGAGCATTTGGGGCAAAGCTACGTGCAGGGCCAGGGCACTGGCTGCATCTACGTCGTTGAGTTGTCCCGTTGTAGAGTCTTTTTCCTTCAAGGCGCCCAGCGTCGAAAGGTGACGGGCGACTTCCTCGCAAAGTGTGGACACGTCCTCCAAGGCAGGAGTTTTAGCCAGAGCACGGCCGTACTCTGGAGTCAGCGCACGGACAATGTTGTCTATTTCCGCACCCTGATTAATCTCTGCTGGCCAGTACAGGATTCCCGCGTCACGAAAACGATGAACGGCTTCGTCAAGAACAAATCGCGTCAGGATGGGTTCCAAGTCGGTCTCGAATTCCCGGTAGCGCTGCAGGGCCAGCTCCCGCATTACCTCATCGAATCGCTCCAGTGCTTTCTGGGCAGCGTCATTGATCAACGCATCGCGGTCGTCGGCATGGGGAGGGGGCTCGACATAGCCGCGCTCCTCCAGAGCACGTATGAGGGCGCGGGTTTGCCACTCGGCCTCTGTAAATTTCAAGACACGCTTGGGCCACAGCTCCTTTGGCCGGAAGTTCACAAATGTCTCGATCATGTCCAGCGGCGCTGGGTCGGTGGCCGTATCGGCGCGACCGGCTTTGCCGATGACCGATTCAACCTCGGGAAACCCTCGCAAGAGCGCGTCGCGCGCCTTGATGTCGTCGGCCACCCCCGTAATGCTGGCACGAGGGGCGGTGACGGGCATGTCCATCATGCTGCCCTCATCGAGCGGGGGTATGAAATCCACGCCGACTTTCGTGAAATGGTACGCCCACAGGCCCACAAGGAAGAGGCTCGCCAAAGTCACGATCTGCCAGCGGAGGCCGCGTGTGAACATCACGGTTAGGGCCGTAACCCCGAACACGACACCGAGAAAGGCCACCTTCCACGCGGACTCGGAAGCACCCAGACCGATGATCGCCTGTAACGGGAACATCCCTGCCGCCAGGATCAACAGGGCCGCGAACATCCACATGACGAGGTTGAGTCGCGGGAAAAACCAGGTCAAAACCGGCTTGTAGATGTTGATGAAGCTGCGGACGATCCAGTTCTCCTCCTCACTCCGCAGCCGACCCTTGATGAAGGTTGGGATCAGGGCCGGCACGACGGTCACGGAAATCAAGGCCACGCCGATCAGGGCAAAGCTCTTTGTAAAAGCGAGCGGATGGAAGTACTTGCCCTCGCGGCCGCTCAAGGCGAAAACCGGGATGAACGAGATCAGCATGATCAGGACCGAGAAGAAGATGGGCCGGCCCACGGTCCGGCAAGCCGGAATCACGATGTCGCGGATGTCGCCGGTCACCTTGCGCTTGCCGAAGTGCTCGGTCAAGTGATGGGTGGCGTTTTCCGTCATGACAATCGCTTGGTCCACCAGAATGCCGATGCTGATCGTGATCCCGGCCAGTGACATGATGTTCGCCTGGATGTCGATGATGCCAAGCCGGCGCAGGAGCCACATCAGCAGGAACGAGAAGAGCACCGCCAGCGGCAAGGTGATGCAGATCACAAAGACACTGCGGAAATGCCAGAGAATGAGGAGAATGGCCACGGTCGCAATGATCATTTCGTGCCACATGACCTCGGTGAGCGTGTGAATAGCTCCCGTGATGAGGCGCGTGCGGTCGTAGGCTGGGACGATACGCACGCCCTTGGGCAGGCCGGGCTGCAACTCTTGTATTTTGCTCTTGATGCCTTTTGTCACGGCGAGGGGGTTCTCACCATGTCGCATCATGACCACGCCGCCGACTACCTCGTTGCCATCCTTCTCAAAGATACTGCGGCGGAACTGCGTGCCGAGCTGCACCGTGGCCACGCTCTTCACAAGAACCGGCGTGCCCGTACTCTCCTTGATGACCGTGTTGTTGAGATGGCGGAGGACGCGCTTCTGGACGTCTTCACTGCTGGCGTTTTCGGAGTCTTTGCCGGCGCCGAGCCAGCCGACTGCGCGCACCAGGTATTCGGCGTTATTCTTGTGGATGACCCGCCCGCCTACGGCCATGTTGCTCCGTGCCACTGCGCTATAGAGGTCGCCAAGCGTCACGCCAAAAGCCCGCAGGTCTTCGGGCCGCACGTCGATCTGGTACTCCAGGGGCGCGCCTCCCACGGGCGCGACCTCCGCCACGCCGGACACGGAGTTGAGTTCGGGACCGATGTAGAATTTGTTGAGCGCCCATAGGCGTCCTGGGTCCACGGGATCGGCAGGACTTCCCTCCACGGTGTACCAGAAGATTTGACCGAGAGCGGTGGCGTCGGGCGCCAGATAGGGGACGACGCCGGACGGCAAGTAGGCGTTGGCCTGTCCGAGCTTCTCGGTCACGCGCTGCCGGGCGAAATAGAAGTCTACGTTTTCCTCGAAGATGATCGTGATCATCGAGAAGTTGAATTCCGAGGATGAGCGGATGGCCTTGACGCCGGCCAGGCCCTGGAGCTTGAGGGACAATGGATACGTAACCTGGTCCTGGATTTCCTTAGGGCTGCGCCCCATCCAGTCCGTAAAGACGATAACCTGGTTCTCGCTCAGGTCCGGGATGGCGTCCACGGGCGTGTGGAGCACGGCGTAGATACCCCACACCGCCAGCGCTGCGGCCAGGATCAGAACGATGAAGCGATTGCGGATCGAGTATTCAATGATTCTTTCAATCATGTGTTTAATTCCAATGAAACCGACCCAGACGACTCACCTCGGAGCCAGTGGTTGCTCGGCCTCGTTTCGTGTCAACGTTTTTCAAGCTTCGTGATCACGTAGCTGCCTGCTTTCGCCTTCAGCTTGCCCTGGACCTGATCGTCCGATTTGATGCCTTCCAGTATTTTCGGGTCCTCCACCTTGTACTCCATTTTCATGGCTTTCATGAGGCCGGGAATTTCCTCGTGGTCAAGGGTGACCATCTTCATTTCTGGCATCACGGAAACTACCTTGCCTTTGATGTCGTATTCCTTGCCTTCTGCGCCCTGGGTCATTGTTTCTTGCTGTTTTCCAGACGGCTTTTCTCCGCACCCGGTAAGCGCCGCGGACACAAACAGGGACACCGAGAAAATCAAGTAAGCAGACTTCATGGCAAAATCCTCCTTTGTGATAATGAATGGTGGGGAGCGAACCACAGCGGCCAACCCGAAACGTCAGCGCGAACCGATCGCTTCTCCGCCGGCCCTGTGGCCGCTCCCCGTCTGTGTTGCTCCACCAGTTACTTCTTGGGCGTTTCGGCCTTCGATTCGCCCTTCAGTCTTTCCACCACTGCCAGGGTCTTTTCCGGAGTGGCATTGGCCTCCTCTTTGCAACCTTCGCAGCACAGGAATACCAGCTGACCCTTGATCGTCACCTTGAATGGCACTCCCATGAGACCCAGGCGATTTTCCTGCTCAATCGGACAGTATCCCTGCGCTTCCGCTAGCCGCCTTTCCCCGTCGCTGAGTTTGGCAAGTGCAGCCTTTACCTTCGCTTCCTTCTCTGGGGTCAGTAGCGGCCGGCTCGCTGGAGGCGAAGGCGGGGATTCTTTTGATACGTCAGCGCTGCCTTTGTCCTTGAGGGTTTTGCCTCCCGCCTTCTTCCGGTTCGCTACGGTCTCCAGGGTCTGGTCCGGATTGGCCCGGGCCTTTTCCTCGCACTCTTTGCAGCAGAGGAATACAGGCTGGTTGTTGAGCATCACTTTCACCGGCGCTCCCATGATCCCCAGGCGGTTCATTTTTAAGATTGGGCAGAACTTCTGGGCCTCCACCAGGCGCCGGTCTACTGTGCTGAGCTTTGCTGAGGAGGCTTTTACCTTGAGATCGTCGTCTTCCGGCGTGGAGGGGCGGACCGCCGTGACGGTAGACTGCCCTGCCTTGGACCCGGCACCGGTGCCGCCAAAATAGATTGATCCCGCTGCCGCGCTCACTTTGGTTTCGGCGTCAAGAAGATACGAGCCCACCGTGACGACCTTTTCCCCAGCCTCCAAACCCTTCATGACTGGGTAGAACACGGAGTCATTGGAGCCGTTTATCGCCGGGCCGAGTTCAACCCGAATTGCGTCGAAAACGGTCGGCGCGTCTTGGCGAAAGACGATCTTTTGGCTGCCGGTGTACACGACCGCACTTTCGGGCACCGCCAAGACTAGGCCGTCTCGGGTCTGGAATTGCTGGTCCAGCTCGGCTGCGGGAACGTCGATTCTTACGGTCGCGTAATCACCCGGCCGCAGGCTGGCCTCGGGCTTTGAATCGTGATCGGGATTGTCAATATCAAAGCGAACCTTCAGCGTCCTGCTGAACTGGTCTACGTGAGGATGGATAAAAGAGAGTTTGCCCTTGAACACCCGGTTGGGCAGCGCTCTGGGGATGGCCTGCACAACCAGCCCTTTCTTGAGGAACGCCTGGTCATCCTCATAAACCTGCGCCTCGACCCACACGGTGGACAGGTCCGCAACGTCGTAAAGCCGGGCGGACTCGTCCACCCATTCGCCCTCGACCTGATACTTCTTGACGATGTGACCTTTGATCGGCGAGCGGATGGTTACTTGGGTGATCGGCTTGCCGGTCCGTTCGATCTCCTTTATCTGGTCAGCATCGATGCCCCAGTTGCGCAGGCGTATTCGGACCAACTCCTTATCGCTCTCCTGCCGAGAGTTCAGAAGACTCTGGACCGTGGATACGACATCGGGGCTGTAGATGCTGGCCAAGCGGTCTCCGGCGTGGACCATTTGGCCGGTAACGTTGGCGTAGAGCGTGTCGATGCGGCCTTTGACGTTTGCAGAAATCCGACGCTGTTTGCGCTCATCAAACTCGATGGTTCCGACGGTCGTGATTTCCTTTGAGAGTCGTTCGTACTTGATTTCCCAGGTTTGAATGCCCGCGGCAACCACCTTGTATGGGGAAAGCTGCACGCGCTGGACGACTCCCGCCGGCAAGGCTTCTTGCTTGTCTGCTTCGCCTTTCTTGCGTCTCGACAGGTTCATGAAGCAGATGGGGCATTTCTCCTTGGGATTGTCCGTCACAACCTGGGGATGCATGGGGCAGAAATACTCGAAATCGGAACTCGCGGCTTGCGCCTGACCGGCGAGCGGGCGCGTCCACTTCTCGTAGTAGGCCACAAGGGTGTCCCAGTAGAGGATCAAAGCACCGATGACCGCCAGGATGGCGATGAAGCGCAAACGCGCCAGTTTGACCAGGATCAGGAAATGGAACCACCACCAGACTTTGCCCCAAGTGCTCAGTCCCGGCGGTGCTCGCAGGCCACCTTCGCTGTCGTCCAATGGAGGCCCGTTCTTGATAGGCTCCTGCCACCGCTGCGCGTTATTGTCCGGCATGGTGTAACTCTCCTCTCCAAAAACAGGTGAATCCTGTTCCCAGGGACCGTGAGCCTGGTGGCACAGGTCCGAACGGCTCTCATTCATTCCGGGTAAAGTTGCGTACTCAAATAGCGCTCGCCAAGGTCGGGGAGCACGACGACGATCAGCTTCGCGGCATTTTCCGGGCGGTTGGCCACTTGCACGGCAGCGAAGGCGGCGGCGCCCGAGCTGATGCCGCTCAGAATGCCCTCTTCGCGGGCCAGGCGACGGGCCATTGCGAAGCCATCGTCGTCCGTCACCTGGATGACCTCATCGACAAGGTCGAGGTTGAGGATGTCCGGGATGAAACCGGCGCCGAGACCTTGCAGCTTGTGCTTGCCAGGCTTGAGTTCCTGACCCTGTTTCTTCTGCGTGATGACGGCGCTGGCAACCGGCTCAACCGCAATGGCCCGAAAGCTGGGTTTTCGTTTCTTGATGACATCGCTGACGCCGGTGATGGTCCCGCCCGTGCCGACGCCGGAGATGAGGATATCCACTTTGCCAGCGGTGTCGTTCCAGATCTCCTCGGCGGTGGTGCGGCGGTGGATCTCCGGATTGGCCGGGTTCTTGAACTGCTGTGGCATGAAGGAATTCGGCGTGCTAAGCAGCAGTTCCTCGGCCTTGGCAATGGCTCCGTTCATGCCCTTGTCACCGGAAGTCAGAACCACTTCGGCCCCAAACGCCTTGAGCAGCCGGCGTCGCTCCAGACTCATCGTCTCTGGCATGGTGACGACCAGCTTGTAGCCGCGAGCCGCACAGGTGAAGGCCAGGCCGATGCCGGTGTTGCCACTGGTCGGCTCGATGATGGTCGTGTCCTTGTTGATCTTGCCATCCCGCTCGCCGGCGTCGATCATCGCCACGCCGATGCGGTCTTTCACCGACCAAAGCGGGTTGAAACTCTCGGGCTTGGCGACGACAGTCGCCTTGCAGTCGCCGACCACCCGCCGCAGGCGGATCAAGGGAGTGTGGCCGATGGTCTGGGTGATGTCGTCGTAAATCTTGCCCCGAAAGGGCTGTGGGAATGTCATGGGAACCTCCTTTTGACAGCTAGAAACAACTTCCCGGCAGACCAGTCGTAGGCTTCCACGCCGATGCGAGGAAGCCCCCGACTCCCGGTGATCGGGGACGATCCTTGTTACCGGCCACATCCGCAGCCGCATCCGCAGCCGCCGCGTGGGTAGGCTCCGGAGCCGTAAAAGGGTGCGGCGTACGGCCCATAGCCACGGCCCATCCGGTCGCCCATCCCACCGGGACCGGCCATGCCGCCGTTACCCATTTGCATCCCGGCGTGCTCGCGCATCGAATCGTTGCCGCCGTTCATTGCTTGGCCGCCGGCTCGACTGGCCATGCCGTATTGCCCTCCCTTCAAACCGGCCGCGTCCAGCGCGTCGATCAACTGCTTCGTCGTCACCTTGCCCTTTCCGGTGAACTCGACGCCGACCGCCTGGTGCTTCGGATAGGGCGTCACCTTGGCAATGCCCTCGACTTTGCTCAGGGCGGCTGAGGCCTTTTTTCCAGCGGCTTCATCCTTCAAACCGTCCACGCTCAAGAGGAGTATTCCGCCGTACTCCATGTCCCGACCCATCATGTGTGGGGTTCCCAACATCGCGCGGGCCACCTCTTGTGCCGAGAGCACGCTTTCATCGAACTCGGCCGTGGCAGACTTGTTTTTGAAGTCCACCTTGATGGACTTCACCCCCTTGGTCTTCTTCAGCGACCCTTCCAGGGTCGTAGCACAGGCCCCTCAGTGCAGGCCCGTGACCATGTACATGGCCTTGGTAGTCTCCGCCTTCTCCGATTTCTTGGCCGGCTCCTGTGCGTAGCCATTCGCGGCCAACACTACGATTCCCACCGCCGCGAAACAGAGCAACGATTTCATGCTTCATCTCCCAATGATCCAGGCTTGATAAAGATCGAGGAGCGGCGGCCTGTGCGCCGGTCTCTCTGTCACGCTTCCTCTACGGCTGCCGTGACCTGTCACCGTTAGAACCCCACCACATGATGCGTGGCTACCTTCTCCAGCAGCCAATCCGGTCCTTTCTCATCCAAACTGTCCAGCGCGACCGCGCCCTTGGCGCCGTAGTATTCGGCGCAGGACGGTCATATATGAATGGCGATGCCCTTCGCCCGCAGCTCTTCGATCATCTTCGCCGCGTTCCCTTGCTTGGTGAAAAGCGGCGAGGTCACCTTTTCCGCCTCGCCCTTTTTGCAGAGCTGGCCGCCGTCGATGGAGAACCACACGTGGTTGTCGCCCTTGGGCAGTTTGCTGGCAGTGACCAGCGCCAGCATCACGCGGTCGGGGTCCTTGGGGCCGTGCGTGATGGTGACCACATATCCCTCCCGAGGACGCTCGGGGGCAACGACCCGCAGACGAAAGACTGCCAGGCCGACAAGGACCAAAGCCAGAAGGATGAGCCCCGCCCATTTGAGGCGGGGCGAAGCAGCGTTTTCTGGTGATTGCGACATTTGGTTCTCCTTTCGCCGCCAGAACTCTTCACGGAGGTTGAGAACCCTGGGCGGCAAGCGGTAGGGCAGCCGCCGCCCTGGGCAGCAGGGTCGATCTTCTGGCGTGGCTACTAGCGTCGATAGCCACGGTAGCCGCCGTAGTAACCGGGATACCCGCCGTAGTAGCCGCGATTGCCTCCGTTGTACCCCCGATACCCACCGTAGTAGGCGGGGTAGCTGCCGTAGTAAGCGGAATAGCCACTGGAGTAGGGTTGCACATAAGCCGGACGGTCGGCGTAGTAACCGGAGTCCCCGTAGATCCCCGCTGGCGGACCGGAGTAGTAACTGGCGCCTCCGTACCCGGCCCCGCCATAGCCGTAGCCGGACCCACACTGGGCCTGGGCCGACGGGGTTGCGAAGACTGTCAGGCACACCAGAACAGCCAGAACAAGCAGGAGCTTCCGCATCGCTAGTACCTCCTAAAAAGTGACAAAGGTTCCGAACATAACCGTCGAGCACGAACACCGCTGGGCCGGCCTTATTTCACCACCTTGCCCCCAAACCTCGCTTCCTTCAGCGCTTTCAGTAAGGCCGCCTCGTCGTACTTCTCCACCTCGACGGTGACGACGGCCTGCTTCTTGTCGAAGTCCACCTTTGCTTCCCTTACCCACGGTAAGGACACGAGTGCCTTCTGCACTCGCGGGGGTCAGCCCACGGGTCAGGTCATGCCGGTGACGGCGACCGTGACCTGCTTGATTTTGGCGCCTTGGTCGCCCTTCTGATCCGTGGCCGCAGGCTGCTGTTGGCAGCCCACCGCCGCGCCCAACCCGACCACGACCAGCAGAAGGACCGGCCTTGCAAGATAAGAATGAAACAACATCAATGCACTCTCCTGGAAAAGAGACTCCAACAACGGACCACTCATGGGGGCGGAGAACCCGGAGAGTTCTTGAAACTTCCCGGAAGCTCCTCACCCCCAGGGTCAAGCCCCAGCACGGATCTTGACGCTACTTGCCGCCCATCGCCGTCACCATTTCGCGGCAGCTCTTCGCGGCCTTCCGGCAAGCTTCAACGACCTTTTTCAGTTCGGGGTCGTCGAGCTTCTCGCATTCCTTGATGCACGCGTCGCAGCACTTGGCACAGCAGTCGCAGCAGATCCCCATCAGCGGACTCATGCGGGCGCAGCACGCGGCCGTGCAGCTACACACCTCCGCAGTGTCGCAGCACAAGTGCTCCGCCATGGCGTACTCCTTCTTGCCCGCCGCCAGTTGCTGATGACAGTGGTGGAAGCCCGCGTTGCAGTCGTTCGCGCAATCGCTACAACTCTTCGCGCATTTCTTGGCCATCTCGTCGTGTTCGCCACCACCACCTTTCTCATCGGCGTACACCTTTCCACCGGTCACAGCGGCCAGGCCGACCGCAGTCGCGCCCAACGCACCCAATACTTCACGTCGGTTCATGTCTTGCCCTTTCGTAGAAAATACAAAGTTAGTAACTCTCAGATTGAGTCTGCCTTTTTCTCCGTCCCTTCACAGCAGTCGTTGCAGGCGTGAGGAATCCGCGCCCAAAGCGCGTTGCTCATGCTCCTCGCCCCAACAACAGGTCCCGCACCGGCCGTGGGCCACGCGCGACACTGGCTAGCGCGGCATCTTGGTTCACCTCCTTTCGGCGCAGACGAGCACTTGGCGAAACAGGCGAACTATGGCTTCTTCGGCTCGTCCGGGCCTTCGTTGGTCCACTGGCGGCCGATGTCATCGAGCGACTTCGGCGGCTCGATTTGCGGCACCGGGCCGATGTACTCCCGCCGTTTGCGGATATCCTTTGTCGAGACCTTGAGTCGCTTGTCGCGCTCGGCGAGAATCTCGTCGCTGATCTGCCCGTCTTTCGACGCGGACCACATCAACAGTGGCTCGCCCATCGGTAGCTCTGTCTTGGGATCGGGCCAGGTGTGCCAGGTCTTGCCCCATGTCGTGAGTAATCCCTCCATGAGCTTGTTCTCCTCGGTCGCCTTCATCCTTGGGGCGACGAGCAAGCCGGAGGTGATCTCGTAGGTGTGGGGGTGGTAGTATTTCTTTTCCGCGTCGGGGAGCTTGCGATACAGTTTGTCGCTGATGATGTATTCCACGCCGAGGATGCGGGCGTTCTTGCCGGTGCTGTCGAAGATCACGCACTGGTGAACCTCGTCGGCCACCGGCATGCAGTAGTGATGGGCCTCGAACAGCAGCTTCGGATCTTTCTTGGCAATGTGGAAGGCGCACAGGTACAGGTGCATCTGGCTCAGCGGGCTCGCGCCTTGAGCCGCATCCGCACCGTGGTCCGCCTGGGCCGAGGTTCCGCTGGCCAAGCCGACCGCTGTGACTCCGAACGCGGTAAGAGCTTCTCGACGGTCCATGATCCTCATCCTCCGCAAGAAGAACGAATCTGCTCCGGCGACGGCGCGGTGCGCCGCTTACGCCTTTCCAGGCTAGGGCCCTGGAGTTCAATTTTGGGGTAGAGTGGTTGCGAGGCCCGTTTCCGAGAGACGCGGTTCCAAATTGGACCGCCTCTCACGAAGGGCCATGACGCGGCTCAGTGCGCATGAAGTAAGGCCAGAAGGCAAGTCGCATTCGGTCGCTGCCAATGCGAGCGCGCAGAACCGCACTCCCACCGTGCCCGGTGGGAATCAGGAATGAGCAGCTTAAATGAGGAAGTGCTGGAGCGTGATAACGAGATCGGTCGGCGGAGGAAGTCCGTAACAGGACCACGGGAACGAGCTGCTGCCCGCCATCGGCTCGGTCAGGGCGAATGAAAGCTGAGGAAGAAGAGCGGAGAAGCCAGCCGTCATGCTCTGTTTGGCGCTCTCATTCGTTGGGGAGAAGCCGATGAATTCAGCGGCGACTGCGGTCTTCTGGCAGCAGCTATTGTTTACCCGAATGCCCTTGCTAGGCGTCTCGCTGCTCGGCTTCCGCTGGCTCTCGCAGCAGCTCGACTGGTTCGCTTGCGCGTCAGCGGAGGAGTCTTGGGCCTGGCAGCAGCACTTTCCGCCCGAAGAAGACGAGCAACATGAACCACCGCAGCAGCAGCCGGTGCGCGGGGAAGAAACGCCGAGGCAGAACGGCTTGTGGGTCCCATTCGGGCAAACGCAGTCGAAATGCGGCAGGCCAGCGACCAGCGTCGTGACCGCCGCCAACCAGACGAACCCAGCCTGGACTACCCTGACCACGAACTTCATACAGCCATTCTTTCCGGCAAGGTCCGTTCCGTCAAGCTCGTTCGCAGGATCGAACCGGACTCGGGCGACGCGGCCCGCCCCAAACGCAGAAAATCTGTCTTTTCCTCTTTTTTGCACATATGACTCGCGCTGCCGCACCGGCAAAGCCTAAATGATGTCTTCGCCGACTCGCAATCTATTGCAGTCTATTTCGGCTGCCGCGAACTAGGGTTCTTCCTAGACAAGGAACTGAGATTCGAACCTAAAAGGGTGGCGTTTCGCTGGCATTCGCCTCGCATTGCAATCACGTCGCAAGCCATTGAAACACCGGAGGTTAATGGAAAACAACGCTTCGATCACATTGTACGCATGTTGTGTTCATGGGGGCAATACTGCCCCCAATTTGCCCCCTTTTGGGGAACGGGGGCAGCAGCCGGCGTGGGGTGGTCCTCCTCTCAACTCGAAAGCCTCTCGTAAACGTCCGAGCTGTCGAACCGCGATCGCAAACGTCCTCGGTGTATGTCAATTGTGGGCCCGTTGAATCGCTTGCTGGAGCCCTTCAGGTCCAGGTCGGGGAAGAGCTGTTGGGCCTCGGCGAGGTTAGGAAATTCCTGGGTCGGTATTTTTCTGAAATTGGGCCACTTATCGACGGGGACGATTTGGCCCTGCACGACACCAGTGACGATCACCGGCATGTCGGGTGTCAAGTCAGCGGAGATGAAGTCCGGGCGGTGGTCCTCCTTGAAGTCGTGCTCGCGGAAGTCCAAAAGAACCTGCGCCCTGCTTCGGGCAAGGTAGTCGTCGAGAAAGGCGTCGAACTCCGTGATCCATCGGTAGTCGCCCAAGGGATAGCGGGTGTGGTGCATTGTTGCGGTGGCTTCGCCCCAGTCCGTCTCCATAGGACCCAGCGGAGTGCCCTCGGACCAGTCTCCCGGCGGAACCGGATGTCCCCAGCCAGCAAGGATGACGAGTTGCCCCCTGGTCAGGACCTTTTTCGATGGCTTGCGACGGCCTTTGTGGGTGAAGGTGAGGCGGATGGCTTGCCCGAATTGGGCGTCCCGGCCGATCTGATGCCTGATCTGCCTGGCCTCGGTGCGCCGATAGGCGTACCCATTGCCGAGATACAGAGTCCCGCGTTCTATAGTCTTCGTGGAAGAGGTCATGCGTCATTTCTGGATAGAACGAGGGGTCCGTTGCTCCTATTCCTTAATCACAAAGAGCTTTCAGGAATGCTTCCCTGGCGTCTGCGTAAAACTGCACGTCGATCTTGGTGGCCATGTCGTCCGAAAGGTCGAAAAGCTGCTTTCGCGCCGACACGGGCATCAGGATAACCGTCGCACCCTTTTCGACGGCAAGCTCCACGACGCTTACGGCGTTGAACACCGGCCTGAGTAGCATCGGAACAGAAAACGGACTCTAGGATGCCTTCATGCCCATGAAACCAACGCCGACGATTCCGATCCTTATCATTGCCGTAACTCGTGTTTGTACAGTTGTTTATGGATTTCCATGTTTTCCATGCTTCCCACCGTTTTGGCCTGTTTTTCCACGTTTTCCAGCAATTCTTTGTGCCATTCTTTGTGCCTGCGAAGCGTGAAAAAGCCGGGGTTTCATGGAGCAATTCTACTGATCCAGGACGAGTTGGGCGATGGGTTTGGCGGGTTGAGCGCCTTCCTCGGTCGGGGTCGCGAGGGCCAGTCGAACCTTTTCTGAACCGCAGGGTGAAACCATGAATCGAATGGTCTAACGAATCGCAGCCGTGCGGACTGGCAGAAGATGGGGCAGAGGCGAAAGCCGTGGCCTCGGCCAGCGAATATAATGGAGGGAAGTACACTGTCCGGCAAGGGGTTTGTCGATGCCCGACCTCAGTATTGAGAAGCTGATCTTCTTCCTGTTCGCGGTGCTTCCTGGCTTCATCGCCATGCAAGTCTACGGGCTGAAATGCCCCACCGCAAAACGGGATTGGGGAAATTCGCTCATCGAGGTCATTACCTACAGCCTCATCAATCTGACCATCTGGTTGTGGTGGGTGCTGCGCATCGTCCGGACCCCGTTCAAGGAGCTTGACGCGCTGGAGCTGACGGCGGCCATTATCTGCGTGTGTTTCGCTTCCCCGACCCTGCTTGCACTGGGTTGGTACTGGCTCAGGACTTCTTATCTTCACAGGAAGCTGAAGATGGACCACCCCACGCCCAGAGGGTGGGATCACTTTGTCAAGGAACATCATGAATTCTGGGTTTTATTTCACCTCAAGGATGGGAAAATGCTCGGGGGCTACTTCGGCGACAACTCCTACGCGGCGACCTTTCCACAGGAGCCGGAAATATGCGTAGAGGAAATCTGGCGGGTCAACGATCGTGGCGAGTTCGTCGAAATCGTTGAAGATACCCTGGGAGGCGTAATTCGCATAAGCGAATGTCAACGTGTTGAGTTCCTAAGAGTCAGAATGGAGATGAAGACCGATGAATTACGAGAAGAAGGGAATGCACGGGAAGGGCAGACCCTTGACGGAAGGCAAGCAGGGAAGCAGGACGGCGGGACAAACCGGCAAGTCGTCGGTGCAGAACAGCGGGCGCAAGCCTCCGAAGGGCGGCTCGGGGACGGCGCCGCCGACCACTCAATCAAAATAAACTAAGCAAGGGGCAGCCATGCGAAATCAGAAGGGCGACGAACCTCAGAAATACGGCGAACGGGGCGAGAAGGTGGTCTTTGGGCCAGCTATTGACGCTCAGGGGCGTGTCACCTCGCCAACCGAGGAAAAAGGGCAAGCGGGAAGCTCGTCGGCACAAAGCGGTACACGCATCGTTCCGCAAGGCGGGTCGGGTACGGCCCCTCCTAAAACCCAGAAGTAGAATCCGGGGATGGGCAGCATTTGCAGTGCTGCCCAATCGGCCGCTCTGGCAATGAAGAATGGCCGAGACGATTACCGGCATGGGCGGGCGGGAACCGGCTCGCCTAGCCGAAGGGTGGATGACGGCAAATCGAAGCAGGATTGATGTCTAGCCGACGAACCACTTCCAGCATGCCTTGATCTTCTTCCAGAGCATGCCCGAGAAGCTCTCCTTCCGGTGGTCCACCTGCACCTTGTTGCCTGTGCCAGTAGTCTGGACGACGTTGCCCGTCTCGGACATCGCGTTGTTCACGTCCCCCGCGTTGTTGTTAGTCTGATTGAATTGCATTATTCACATCCCCGATGTTGTTGTTGGTCTGGTTTAGCTGCTGCACGTACATCTTCTCGACGATCTGGATGATCTGCACTGCGCGGGCTTTCCCCTTCTTCGGCTGCGGATGGGTCTGGCTGTTCGGCAAGGCCGGTAGCTCTGGCTCCTCTGGGATGCCCAAGGCATCGAAGATGGAGTGCTGTTTGGTCAGTTCGTCGAGCTTCGTGGCGAAAGCGGCCTTGACCTGGGTAGGCAGGGCTTCGTTGAATTCTTTGACCTGTTTGTTCACACCCGCGGCGCAGGACGCCAGTAGCTCACGGTTCCTCTGCACGTCGTCCTTGACGCGCTGGTCATCATCGGGCGAGCTACCCCACAGGATCACGTCGAACTGGATCGTGTTGCCGGACACTTCGCCTTGGGGAAACGTCAGTCCACACGGGTTCGGGGCGTATTGCAGCAGCGTCGGATCGCCGGTGAATGGAATCGACAGCCGGGCGACTTGTTTTTGGCTTCCCATTTGGCCAAGAAGCTCCGAGCCGTCGAACCTGCCGCTTCGGAGCATACGGCCTGCCATCGAATTCTGGGGGATCATCGAGCTATCGAGTTCGTCGGTGCGGAGCTTCTTGGTGATCTTGTCGAACTGAATGGTTATCGGTTCGACGAGCGACTCCTTGACCAGATGCTCAAGGAATGAGTCGGTCATCTGGTCGAGGTCCGAGATGTTCTTGATCTTGCTCAGGACGCCGCGTTTGTGCCGCTCCAGCAAATCGGACAGGCCCGCTTCCGCTTTCAAGGGATGCCCCTTGCTGAACAGGTTTGACTGGATCACCATGACACAACCTCGAAAACCCACTGGGAACTGATGCAAAAGTTCACCATGTATTCTACGCTCGGGGTGGTTCAGCGCAAGGCCAGTTTGCCTCCGGATGTTGCCGGCGTTGGGGCAAGCGATGCGATTGATTTCGGGTCGCACGGACGCAAGCCGGTTCCCTGCACGATGCAACCGATCTCGGGCCGCCCGCCTGACCATCCCACTTGAGCAGTTCACCGGGATTAGCAATCGCCAAATAATGGGTGCCGGGGCTCCTCCGCGCACAGTCACGAGGCAATTAATGCCGACAGCCGACGAGGGGAGCTGTCTCTATTCAGGCAGGCGCTTTTGTGGGGATCGACGGGATTGCTGAAACCAGAAGAAAGTAGACGGATGCTGCACCAAAGGCCAGGAACGGCCTGACTGCGGCAGCCCACCGCTTCGGCCCCTGCCAGATACAAGGATGGCGTAGAAAGGATGCAAGGAATTATATTGTGAGTGCTAAACGTTCCCTGCCAGGGAACGAATCGAGAACAGAAAGCAATAAAGCCCTTGACTGACTTGTCTTTCAAGTGCAAAATGTTCCCTGAGAGGGAACAAAATGACGACAAAACATGACAGTCCAAGCAAAACGCTAGGCCCAAGGTCTGCGCTGCTGGTGACAGCGCTGCACGAGCGGGGACGCCCGATTTTCAGCCTCGCCGACGCCCAAAACATCACGGGACTGAAGGCAATCTCCGCACGGACTTTGGTCCACAAATTGGTTGCTCGCGGGGTGGCGACGCGGCTTCGTCCTGGGGTCTTCCAGCTGGTTCCTCCGGAACTAGGCCGCGAAAGCGAGTACCTCGGCAACCCATACGTAGTAGCCCGAGAGCTGATGGGACGCACGCCGTACTACCTTTCGCACGCATCCGCAATGGACATCCACAACATGGTGACCCAGCCGCAACTCGTCGTGTGCGTGACTTCGCCGAAGGCGATGCGGGGCCGCTCAGTCCTCGGAACGGAATTCCGGTTCATCCGCTGCAAGCCGGAACACTTCTTCGGGACAACGGAGCACTGGGTGAACAAACAGGAAAAAGTCACGGTAAGCGACCTGGAGCGCACTGTACTGGACGGCTTGCGGCAACCGGAATACTGCGGCGGAGTGACAGAGGTGGCGAAGGGTCTCTGGATTCGCCGGGCCGACGTGGATGTGGCCCGACTCATCGAGTACGCCCTCCGTCTCAACGTGGGCGCCGTAATGCGGCGAGTCGGCTTCCTGCTGGAAGTCTACAATCTCGGCGCCGCCGCCGACAGAGAACGGCTGCGTGGGCATGTGACCGGGACCTATTCGCTACTCGATCCTGTCATGCCGGCTCAGGGAAAGCACACCGCACGGTGGCACTTGCAGCTCAACGTGGACCCCGACGAATTTCGCGCAGTGATAGGAACTTGAAGAATGATTCCGCAAAGAAACCTTGCCCTGCTCTCCAACCGCCTGGCCCGTGGCGGCGGGCGGCGCATACCGGAGGCCGTCCTGGAACGGGATTACTGCCTGGCATGGTTTCTGATCGGACTTTCGCGGACGCCGCTCCGCCAGCGGCTGGCTTTCAAAGGCGGGACCGCCCTGAAACGATGCTACTTTGGTGACTACAGGTTTTCCGAGGACCTGGACTTCACGCTTACGGGCGAAGTGCCATTCGACGTGATCCGCCAGGAACTTGATCCGGTGTTCGCCGAAGCCGGCCGGTCAGGAGGCGTATCGATCCGGTTCGCGCATGAGGATAAGCAAGCCCACCAGAATAGCCATACCTTCTACCTCAGCTACGAAGGCCCCCTGCCGGCTACCGCCAGGGCCAAGGAAGTCAAGGTGGACATGACGATTAAGGAGGAGATCGTTTTCCCACTCGAATCGCGGAGAGTCTTGCGCGCGTACCAAGAGTATCAGGATTTGCCCGAAGATGCTGAGATTCTGACGTATTCGCTGGATGAAATCGCCGCCGAAAAAGTAGTTGCTCTGCTCGACCCGGCGCGGAACGAACCACGTGACCTCTATGACATCTGGTTTTTAACGTCCAATGGGCACGCTAATCTGGGCGACTTAATGCATGCGATTGAGAAGAAATGGGAATTCCGGAAAAGGAAACGCGCCGACGCACGCGAGGCTCTTGCTTCCAAGGAAGCTCGCTACATGAAGCTCTGGGACGTGCGTCTGGCGGCACAGATGGCCGAGCTGCCAGAATTTGCCGAGGTTTTTCGGTTTGTCCGTCGGGCACTTCGGGAAGCGGATATCATTGGGAAGTGACCAAGAGAGGTCTCTTCAGTCCCAGGCGAGCGGAGTCACATGTCCCGCGACGATCAGTGAGTTGAAGAACTCGACCAGTCTCGCCACTGAGGATGAACTGATCTTCACCCCGATCTCGATGTTTTCGTGAAGTCCGTGATGCGAGAAATTAGCGCTGGTAATAAGCGCGGTCGTTCCGTCACACACCAGCAGCTTTGCGTGCAAGGCCGACATCTCGTCGCGGGGGTTGCCATGACAACTGAATACGCGCGGTGCGGCGCAATCCGACAGCCAGGCTGACCGCAGTGCGGGGAGATGTTCCTCCATCCGGTTGCCGATGACTGTCACCCTAACTCGCCGGTCGCGGCTGGCCCTCGCTACTCGTTCGAGGAGAGGTTTCGCTCCCTCCGTGAAGACGTATCCCACGATGAGGATTTCGTTCTGCGCCTCTTCCACCATCTCCAGTGCCGTAGCGTAGGTCGTCCGCAGTGGCACGCCAAATCTGGTCGGCGCCGTGCAGGCAATCTCCACCGTGTCGCTCGGTGCGATTCCCGTGCCGCGCGCACAGGCAAGCGTCATGAGGGCAGTCTGAACGTCTCGGGCCGACGCTCCGGGTGAGCCAATGACCTGGTCGAGTCCCCGGGCGAGCTGGGCAGCCGAAGCGGTCGAAAGCGACAATGCGCGTTGCAGCTGGCTGGACGATGGCGGTGTGGACCGGGCCGGATCGAGGAGAGCCACGAGGTCCAGCAAATGCCCGGCCTTCAGCCCGGAAATCACACCGGCCAGCGTGCCGATCCAATCAGGCGAGTTTTGCGACTGTTCACTCATCGAAGTCGAGGTAGCCCGTGGCCCCGGAATTCGGAAGGCTCTCCACCATCCCCCGGTCGAGAAGGCGGTTGCCGAACTCGCACGACGTTTCCGACACCATCGCACAGGCATGACAGGCAGCAGCGTTCAGACGCTCCGTCCTTCTGGGGTCATGCTCGCGGCACAACGGATCGCCGGAGCAGGTCCGGGCGAGGTCTTTCACGTCATCAAGGAGCCTGCCGAAGCAGTCTCTCTCCGATCCATCGTCAATCCGGATGAGACGGGTCTGCCTCACCAACCCGCCCAGGCTGCCATCGCTGTCCGGGGTCGAAGTGTAGATCAGCATGCCGGCCATCTTGTCGTCGGAGTAGATGCGTTCCCGGAGAGAGGCGGAGGAGTAACCGCAGTCGAGAGACATCTGTCGCATGAGCAAGTGCGCGAGCGTGTGGAGCAGCAGAAGCCGCGGCCGCTGATCCTTCACCTCGGGCAGACCTCGCTTTTGCCTCCACACCGAATACGCCTTTATGAGAGTCTCCGCACGCCGGCGAACGGCATCCAGTTTTTCCCATTCCTGAAGCCGTTCCCCATTCAGTTGCAGGAATATCCCTTCGCCGAGATTTTCCACGGCAGGCAGCCAGTCGAGCGGCTTCGCGGAGATGGGTGCGGTAGTCACTGTGATCCGTTGTTCCTCGTTGAAAGCCTCCATCGTCGGATCAAGTTCCGGAGCCTCGATGCGGGTGAACCCCAAGAGAGCACGCACTTCGCGGAGCCGGGGGATGGCAACGAGCCGGGAGAGGTAGCGGGCGGTGGTAGACGACATCTCCTGCCGCCGCGCCTCGAAGTAGGTTGTGCTGTGGTCCTGGTCGGCCTCGAAGACATCGTACTCCTCTCGCCGAATCGACGGTCGCTCCGTGGCAAGTCCCATCAGCCGGTCTATACACTCCCGGACGCGGGCCTGGTCAACGCCGGGAAAGCGGGCGCTCATGACTGCCGGCCAGGCTTCGACGGGCAGTGGCGTCTTGAACTGTCCCCACCAGGACGCGACTTCCGCCTGGAGCGGGTCCGACCACGGCGGGATGGAAAGGGCACTTCGGACGACGGAGAAGTACACGTTCGAGGCACCGCGCTGGAGGACGTAGAGAAGCGTTCTCCCGTCGTTGCAGTCGTTCGGATCGTCATCGTCGTTCAGCCAGGGCCGGCGGCGTCGGCACCGCACGCCGCATTCCCCCATTGCGTTCTTGTCCATCGCCCCCGAGAGCGGCCGCGAGAGGCCACAGGTGCATTCGACGCGGAGGTCGCCGAGAGCGGCCGACTTGCCCTCGCCCCGCAGGTAGAGATTGCCGCCCCCGCAATTGTTCCCCCGATGGACCCAGCGATACCACGGGAAATCGTCAATGTGGCCGGCCGGGCACGCGACGATGAGGCGGGCCGGGTGAGTTTCCCGGTTACAGGTTTCGCAGCGAGGGACGGGCGGCAGGCTGGGGTCGCCTTTCGGCCAGCGAAACTGATCCGAAAGCCGTGAGCACTTCGGGCAGACCCGATACCGGGGGAACCGGACGAAAGGCACGTCGTTGTCGTTGTAGGAGCCAACGGGCGGCGTGCGGAACTCGTTCACCTTCAGAGCCGCCTGGAGGCGCGGTTCGCTGATCTTGGTGTGAGGCTTGTGTCCCTCGAACCAGTGCTCGGTGCCTGCGATCATGACTGAGTCGTCCGGGAGGTCCACGATGGCTCCCGGCCCGAAGGTGGTGATGATCTGACTCGGGCGGATTCTCTGCTTACTCATGGATTGGCCCTCGCACCACCGGGCCGCCTGAAGTTCTTGAAGTAGAGGCCCGACGCCTTCTCCACGTCGCGAAGCGAATTCAATGTCCCCATCGGGAAGTCGCCAGTCTGTCCTTCCTCCGCGAACTGCATCAGCCAGGTGACCGGGGTGTTAATTCCTACCCCGCCTGGGGAGCGAAACTTGAGGTCCGAAGCGTGACGGGCCTGCATGGTCACCCACCCGTCGATCAGTGCTTGCAGCTGTTCGCGGGCGTCCTCGTACTCGTCGGAGTCGTTTTGCTTCACTCGTTCGAGCAGGTAGTCACAAACCGCCCGCACAAGAGGGTCCTTGGGATTAAAGTTCTGTGCCCCGCCGTTCCCCGAGAGCCGGGGGTCGAGGAGCCGGAGCAGGGAGATGAAGATGCCGTGCAGAGCCTTGTCCCGTGCGCGGGGAGAGTAGGGCGTGACGCTGCTCGCCTCGACATGGCGGTACATCATCGAATGGTAGGTGGTGAACCGCTCGTAGTGCGAAAGGTCACGCGGACGGGACCAGTTGTAGAGGGTAAAGATGACGCCCGGCGGCTGCCGGCCGACGCGGCTCGTCGCCTGGATGTACTCCGCGCTCGTCTTGGGCTGGCCAGTCACGAGCATGAGCCCGAACCGCTGGATGTCCACGCCGACGGAGATCATGTTGGTCGAAAGCAGCACGTCCAGTGCCTGACCACTCGCGAGCGTCTGCTCCATCTGCTTCAGCCGGTTCGGGATTTCCCTGGCGGGAATCCGGCTGGTGAGTTCCGGCCTGGAATCAGGCTTACGGGGGGCGATGCCGTCGCCCTTTGCGAGGTAAATCAGCCGCTGGCGAACGTCGTCGTCGATGAGGCGAAGGGCACCGCCCAACTCGCGGAGGCTGTTGAAGTAGTACACGACGGTCCAGTAAGGATCGACCACCTCCGGTGTCCGCACGAGGCGCTCTCGCTCCGCATTGTGCATCATCGAAGCGAGCAACCTCACGGCTGCTGTCTTCATGCTCTTGCCCGGTGAACAGATTCCAACGTACATCCGCCCTGGCCTCGCCTTGTTCTCCGCCGCGAAGAACGAGTCGCCGGCGATAAGCCCCGGCGGCGGGAACTGCCGGGCCGCGCGGTCGAACAACGCGCGGATCTGATCCTGGTAGCGTCGGATGGTGGCTGTCGATGCAATCACCTTCGGCCGGTGTCCCGAGCGTGAGCACAGAAAATCGACGGCCCCCTCGTAGAGGCCCATAAGAGAGCCGAGCGGGCCGGTGATAAGGTGAAGTTCGTCCTGGATGATGAGTTCAGGCGGGAGGAAAAGCGGCACCCGGTCGGGGACGCCAGTCGCCGGAAATCCAGGCTTCGCGTTGTGCCTGCTCGCGCATTCACTGTAATTCACGCCCTCGGCAAGGAAGTCATGCCGCCAGCACCGGCGGTCCACGCGGCCGAACAGTGACTTGGTCCGTTCATCCCACGGAAGCCGCGCGATCTTGTCTACCGTGCCGATGAGCATGGTGGGGCAGCGGAAGTAGATGTCCTCGTCCACGACGAAGGCGGGGATGCCGGTCATGAGATCGGTGCTTGAGCCGTGGAAATCGCACTTCTCGTTCGGGCAGCGAATCTGAAGGTGCAGCAACTCCTTGCTGGCCCGGTAGTCGGCGTGGGTGATCGCTTCGCCGCACCACGGGCAGGAACGAATCTGGACCGGGTTCCCCTCCGCCGGCTCGTTCTTGGGATCGAAGTTCTCAAGGGCCTGGAGTGCGCCCGGCTCGCGCCCGTGCTGCGGGTCCGGCTTCTGGTCGATGTGGTTGGGCGTGGCGCCGCCTCCAACCCAGAGGCCGATGGTGAATGGCTGCCGGCCGAGGCGGTCGGATGCCTCTCGTCTGAGCACTTCGCAGGCGCAAAGAAGCGTCGCCGCCCGCTGGAACTGCTGGATGGTCAGCAGACGGAGCGTGTACCGCATGAGAACGGTGACACCACCATCGCCGCTCGTGTCCGGTCGCTTCTTGGTCGGCTCACGGAGCCTGCGAAGCCCCATTGTGAACGCGGCAAGCCCGAGATACGCCTCCGTTTTTCCGCCGCCGGTCGGGAACCAGAGCAGGTCCACGATCTCGCGGTCCGCCGAATCGGGCGTAACGATCCCCCGGAGGTTGAGCAGGATAAAGGCAAGCTGAAAGGGCCGCCATGCGGGCTTGCCATCGTCGAAGACCCGCCCCTTCCCCTTCTGGTAATTGAGGGCCTCGACCGACTTCTCACGCTGCATCAGCATGGCGCGGTTTGCAAACCGGAACGCCTCGAACACGAGAGAGTCAGCTCCGATGAGGGTGAGTCCATCGCGCATACGTCGGAACGCCTCATCGCAGTCGTCGAGGTGTTCGCCCGCTTTTGCATGAAGATCGACCGGTAGGGAAGGCACGTCCTTGCGTCGGTCCGCGATCCATTGGCCGTATTGGTCAAGGAGCGGCTCGACAAGTGAAACCACGGCCGCGCCATTCGGCGCATCGGCCAGTGCCTCCATGACAAGCCCGGGAAGGCCGACACCGCCGCGGGCCTCGGTCGTCGAGAGCGCGTTGGCCGGCAACAATTCGGTACGCACCATCTTCGCGCGGTTAGGCGGGCAATCGCTGAAGTCCCATTCGGTGGCGCAACCGTGGCCGACTGCAAACTCCGGCTTATCCCGGTAGAGCAGTCGGTAAGACTCAAGGTCAGGATCATAGACGTTCTTGTTGGCCTTGTGGGCGCGGTTCACAATGGGTGCTTCTCCTTCACCTCCGCGGACGACGATCTCCGGTTGGTAGAGGCACTGCTCGGGCTCGTCGGGGCCGTCGCCGCCTCGATTGGTATTCCGAAGGAACACAGTAACGACACGGAGGCCGCCGTCATTCCGGCAGAGCCACTCACCCCTGCCGCCACTCGGCAGGTCCACATGCTTCGTGGCGGGTTCAGGAAGGTCAATCGTCACCTCCTCGGCGATTTGCTTCCGCGTCCAGAGGATGGTGGGTTTCTTCTTCTTTCCTCCTGGTTTCTGTTCCCCCTCAGCCTCCTTGGGCTCGGACGCCAGTTCACTCGGAATGTAGAGCCCGTAGCGGAACTCCACCCTGACTGCCTTCGTGTCGTCGGAAACGGCGAATGAGAGCCCGATGGAGGAAGGCTTCGGGATTCCGGCGATCGGGATGGTCGTCTCCGGCGCATCGTCCTCCTCGCCCTCTGCCCCGTCGTTGGCGAAGTCATCCTCTTCGGGCGGCACTACCGAGTCGGTGGGATAGAGGATGCCCACCAGATAGCGGGAAAGTGGCGTGTCGCCTTCGCGGGCTTCCCGGTCCTGGCGGAGCACCTCGTCAGGGCTTGATGGGCCGAGCAGGTCGAGCCTTAGTCGCTTAACCAGAAGTTCCCTCACCTCGATCTGCTCTGTTGCCGACATAGGAGTTCCTTTCTTGCGGGTCAGGCAGGGATCACCCGGCCGATGCGATCAACCGGCACCATGCCCGCGTCTGCCGAAATCTGTTCAACGGTGAGAACACTGACGGCATCCTGGAGCCTTCCCATCGTTATTCCGAGTAGCGCGAGGAAGTCCTTGTCCTTTGTGGAGATTTCGTGCTCTCCGAGCGCGGCCCTCTGAATGATCTGTGTGATGCGGCGGCCGAGCACCCGGTGGCCATTCCGTACAGCGAATAAAGCAGCTCCCACCGACAGCCAGTTTGCCCGAAGCCACTCCGAGCCTACTACCTCACCGACCCGCCGGATGTCCTGTGGGTCGAGCGGGCCGAGTACCTCGCCGGCAGCCCACTGCCGGATGACGCCGGAGGTCGCGCGGCGAGATCCAATCTCGCGTATCCGGCGGAGCACCTCGGAATGGCTAAGTCCAAGACTGTCGATTCCCGTTGCCAATTCCTGCTGCCACCGCCGGATCGTGCGGTCAGCCGGGGTGTCCCGCTCCTCGTCACGTCGCGCTGAAAGCACGCGGGAGGCGATGAATTCCCTCGCCTCGGGTGCGACTACGATCAGACGGTCGCCTGGTTCCAGTGAGTCGCCTCGCTTGCAACCAATAGTGTCGTCTCCGCAGATGCACGTCACCCGTCCTGCACCCTCAAGGAAGACGGCGCTATCACCCTCCAGACGAACAAGGGAGGCGATTACCTCCGTCCGCAGTTCGCCGTTGCCCTCGTCGCTGCCGTCCGTGAGCACCGTCCCGTAGTCCGTGGCGGATAGTTCTCCCTCGAACATGCGCATCAGCATTCGGAATTCGGCGTCCGTCGCGAGCGTCGATATGCGCGTTCTGCGGGTGACTGCGGTTGCCGGACTCAATCGCTCCACCTGTTGGTAGATGGGCGACAGGATCGTGTTATGTGCGAAGTGGTTTGGGATAAGCCCTCTAAGCCGGAGGAATCGCTCTCCGACGAACCGAAGCTCGTTGCGTAGAAGTACGAAGGTGATCCTACGCGGTTCCAAGCGGGCGAGGGCTGACAATATGCCGTGCGGATCAAAGGCATGGTGAACGATGCAGTCGTGCTCAGGGTCGAGTCGGTCCATGTCATCCGGTGTGACAGCCGTGCATTGTTCCTGTGAGAGGCCGAGACCGTGCGGTAAATTGGCTGCCCACTTGAGTCCCTCGGCAAATGTCTCGCCCTTAACGACGAGGGCTGCCCGCCTTCCTCGGCATAGGCTCTCCTGGATGGCAGCAAGAACCGCCTCCCGCTTCGGCGAATAAGCCCGGAGGATCGCTTCGAGTTTGCGAAAACCTCCGACCAGTTCGGAAAGAATCAGCTCCTCCCACTCCCCAAGTGCAGCGACCTCGGGCAGCCGGTTCTCAAGGGAGTTCAGCGGCTCGGTGACTGACCAGGGATACCAAAGACCTTCTCGCTTTCCGGACGCGACGACAAGTGCCTGCTCGTAAGTTTCGATGCCCACCGGCAAGCTGAACAGAACGTTCCGCAATCGGGACGCGGTGCGATGCACCTCGGCAAGCACACGGTGCCTGCGTTCATCGATCCGCTCATTCAGGGCCTGGAGTGCGCCGTCCACCTCGCTGCATGCTGCGGTAAGGTCTGCGGGCTCCTGCGGTTCGACCAGACGCAAGGTAGCTTCGTTACAGAAACGCTCGAAGCGGGCATCGGGCAGGCAGCAGAGGACAAGACCCTCCGCCGCGTTTGCGAGTTCCGGGGAAAAAATGGAGCTGTGGTAGACGACCGAAGGCGTCTCCGCCTTCCCATCCGGCACGGCTAGGCCGTGGGCATCTAGGATGACGAGGAAGGGGCGGAACTGATCCCGGAGATCGGCCAGATTGGTACGATTCGTCGCCCGGACGATAAGGAGCGCCGGTCCTGAGTCATCCCCGCGGCCGATATTCTCGCGGCTGGCGATCTGATGTGTAGGGCCGTTCTGCCGAAGAATGAAGTGGGCCGGGAAGAAGTTGTGTAGCCTGGTGCGCGTTTCGTCAGGTTTCACAAAATAATTCCAGAACTCGCACTTGTCCTTTCCTATGTTTTTGGCGATGCCGCGCTTCGCCCAAAGCGCCTTCCCTCGCCGCTCTGACAACTCACCTATCTTTTCCGCCGGTAATTGCAAACGAAGGTACGCCTCTGCAAATCGGCCGGGCGTATCGGTAACGATCAGAAGGGGCCTTCTACGTTCCGGCAGCAGTTCTAGCTCGTCGATGCCGTAAACCCATGACTGGAGAACAATCAACGCGGTGAGAAAGGCGAGATTCTCCGGATCCGAGTGAACGACATGGATCGGAATGCCTGAACTACCTTCAATAGTCACTGGCATCTCAAGCGCGCCATCTTCCCCCTGCTTGAACAGGTGAAAACAGGCGTCCTCCTTGAGAAACCGATCGGGGAACAGGCGGATGTTCATGGGCACAAGCCATCCCTTCACTCCCGGAAGAATCGCTCCAGGGTTTCCAGCACCGCGGATCGAATCCTCGCTCCCAAAAGGGGTGGCACTGCGTTCCCGACCTGGCGGAACTGTTCGGTCCTCGGTCCGGTCACGATGAAGTCATCAGGGAACGACTGGAGCCGTGCAGCCTCCCTGACGGTGATGGATCGGACCTGCCGCGGGTGAATGAACATGTGGCCGTCCTTCGCAAGATGAGCCACGACGGTCGTACTCGGCGCATCCCACAGCTGGCGGCGGTATTTGTCAAGGAACACGTCATTGCGGTAGATCATCAGGTCCTGGCGGTGGTATTTCTCGTGTGCATCCCAGGCAATTTCTCCGGGTTTGAGAAGGGCGTACAGTTCGAGGTCTCGCTCGTTGTTCGGGCGGGCCACATGGTTGTAGATCAGATCGGAGCCGTTCCTGAGCGTTTCCTGGTAGGCTGACAGATGCACCGTCCCCGGTGCATGGTGCTTGCCGAACTCCTGGCCCGCGGAGGGCTCGACGGCCGGCAGATCGGACACTGCCTCTCCGAATGTCGCCGACCACGCTGGCCGTTCGAGGGGGGTCGTCAAGCGGCCGACCAGGAAGTCGAGGGCTGTCTTGGCAAGTTCCTCATTCCTGCTCTTCAGTACCCCAACGATCAGCACCCGGTGGCGGCGCTGCGGGACGCCGTGGTCATGCGCCTCAACGTGTACCTCCTTGCTCGCATAGAGGTCGGAGAAGTCCTCAAGGATGTCTTGCCGGGCGCAGCCATCAGCGGCTGCGAACAATCCGGGCACATTCTCCATGACGAAAAACCGGGTGCGAAGCGAGTTCACGATGTCGCGGAAAGCGACGTAGGTGGCGGGGGCAAAGCGCTTCCTTTTCGCCGTCGCTGCCTCCCTGCCGGTGGTGCCGATGAGCGACACGTTCTGACATGGCGGGCCGCCAAAAACGAGAACAAGGTTAGGTTCGTTCACCACGGCTTTCCGGACACTCCGAACCGCGCCCTCTGCCGTCAAATCCTTCAGCAGCACCCGATTGATGGGAACCTCGGGGTGGTTGGTGGCGTAGGTCTTGTGCGCCCAGGGGTCGAGTTCGGCCGCGAGGGCGATCCGCATAATCGGGGTCGCGGTCGCTCGCGGATCGTGGCCGAACTCAATCGGACGCGAGATGCCGATACTGGTGCCGCCCGCTCCGGAGAACAAATCGACGCAGGAGGGTTCCTGGCGATCAGTTTCCCACTGCTCTGAGGCTCGCCGGCGATAGTCGGCACAGAAGCCCCGGAGCGGGCAGCGATGGCACTGCGGCTTGCCCGACGTGCAGATTTCCTGACCGTGGCGAATGAGGGTGACGTGGAGGCTGAACGCCATGTCTCCGGGAATCCGCCCGTCCAGAAGAAGCCGCTGGGCCTTTTTGTGCTTGTCCTGTCGGCCGTATTCCGCAGGCAGCACGCCGAGGCGGGCGAGAACGCGGTTGCAGTGAACATCGGACGGGAAAATGCGGCGGCTAAGCGTGTAGAGCATGACGCAGGCCGCTGTCTTCAGACTCACTCCGGGCAGAGAGCAGAGAAACTCGATGCAGCGGTTGTTGCTCCAGCGCCGGAGGGTGTCCAGCGAGAGTTGATCGAAGTGGTCCTTAATCATGGTCAGGGCAGCGTGCATTTCGCGGGCTCGGGTTCGTCCCATGCCCAGCGGGGCGAAGCAGCGGGCCATCGCCTCGACGCCCTGGTTGAGGAGGGAGGACCAGTCCGGCTTCTGGCGCCCTCGGCTGATGAGGCTGCGGCGCAAGGACTCGAAGAGTTGCTGTGCCTGCCGGATTTGGCCGCGGCGAGTCAGCATCAGGTAAATCAAATCGTCGAGCGGATCTTCGGGATTGCCGAGGCGGGGAAGGCTGCTGTCAGGCTCACGCCAGATGGTGGCCAGGATGCTGTTGATGTAGAAGAGGTCCGGCTTCCCGGGCGGGGTGTACGGAGGAACCCACTTCTTGATCCTGGCGTTCTGCATGGAACGACCATAAAGGCCTATGGGGACACGACTTATGGGATTGAAGCACCATCCGAGCACGCAAGCGTTAGGCGGGCTCTGTGGTATCGGGCGCGTCAACCATTGTACTGGCCTGTGCTTGCGTCCGCCAGCGATGCCTATTTTTTCACCTGCCGGCGTTTCGGCCTGCTGCATCTTCGCGGCGGAACAGCGGCTGTGTTAGCAGTCAAGGAAAAGGCACGGGCTGCTGCGGGGAAGTACGTGGGGGTCAGGCCTTTGTGGCTGCGACAGTCTTTTGGTTCTTAAGTGCGAGAAGTTGTTGGCGTGCCCAGGTTGACGTATCCTGTCCCTTGGACTTGGCGATTGCATCTAGCTTTTTGCGTTCGAGCATTGTTAGCCGGATACGCAAAACGTTGGTCCGTCTTTCAGATTCCTTCAGCCGTGGTCTTCCCATCCCCATATCTTCAGTGTAGCTACACAAACTTGAACCACAAGGAGGCGTGTTCATTCTGACCTTCATGGAATTCTGGAGGAAGGGATCTTGTCGGTGAACATTGCGTAGCTACAATAAGTCAAAGAAGCGTCGTTCCCCGTGACCAGAAACAAAAAAGGAATAAGCCGTGAAGCAAGCAATCGGCGTTATCGTAAACAGGCAGTTCGCAAGCTCTGGATTTTACCGTCCGGCTGTGCAACTTGATGATGGTACATGGTACTGGCTTTCCGAGCCATGTGGGGCACCTCAGGCAGGCCAGACGGTCCGTATTCGATACGTGGAGGGCGATCAGTTTTGCGAACTTCTGGATGACGAGTTGGCCGCCGCAGCTCAGTAACGTTAGCTGATCGATATCTCAAGGCCCCGCTTTGAGGATCGTTCGCCATGCAAGGCAACCGACTTTAGCTTCGGCTGAAAGGACGAAATCATGGGCATTGATTTGCAGGTTCTTGCGAGCAATTTCCGGGAGCGAGACGGCGAGCTGCTTGCTACTGCGAGCCTTCGTTGCGACCGAGACCAGCGCCTTTTGGCGCAACTGGCCGCGGAGGCTAGCCCTCGCCTTGTCCATCCACTGCCCAAAGGGCTCAAGATCGGACATCATGACGACCAAGGGCTGAAATTTGACGATGTGGACAGATACGGCAAACCGCTTACTTACACGACTTCAGCCGATCTTCGCCGTCTCCGATTGCCGGCGGACCTGGCTCCCTGGAATCAGGCAGTCCTTGCGTTTCTCTTGGCGTTGCCGCCGGATGCTCACTTAGTTCTATATTGGTGCTGACGACAAAGCCGGATCTTCAGGTTGCGAAAGGCGAATTGGTCAACGATGGTGACACGCCCTTACAACCTGTTTTTCGGGCCTTCGCTCCGCTGCCGCTCCATCGCAATGCGTTCCTGGAACGTCAGCGGCGGCTTGCCGGATGAATTCCCCACCGCTACCGGCGTTTCAGTTGACGCTTCCCCTAATTCGCCATTGCGGTCAACGGCCTGGTCCGACACGGGGTTTGCCTCTTGCCGCCGGCGGATGCGGGCGGTGACCGGCTCCTCGGCGGAGGAATGCTTCTGGCGGGCGCGCTGTGGCGTGGCTTCGATGCTGTGGGCGGCCTTGAGCGCCTTGATTCGTTCGGCCAGTTCGGAAGCACTCGGTCCTGCTTCGTCGCCCTGCATCTGAGCCGTTGCTGAAAGGCCAGCCTTGAGCTGGTCACGAAGGCTGGTCAGTTCAGACAGGTAAGCGTCGTGCAGGAATGGCTTGCCCAGGCGTGCCTGGTAGTCGCGGAGCTGGGCTTCGGCGATGGAAAGGTCCTGCTGGACACGGACGCATTCGGAGCCGTAGGCGCTGGCCAGGCGTTCCAGGGCATTGAGGATAGCACGCGGTCCGTGATGATCTCGTGATAACGTGTCCTGGCGTGTGATTGCTCCTTCGAGATAGACCTCGGGGGTCCACTGCGGATTGAGAACCATGCCGAATCGCAGGCCGCGATATGTGCCAAGCGGGAAGCGTTGCTTTTGCATGACCCTTTCCGGCAAGGTATGCAGGTAATCGCCGAGTGCGGCGGACGTGTCGTCGCGGGAGTAGGAACGTTTGCCGATGGTGACTCGGTCGTCGGCATGAGCGGTGGCTGTGGCCTGGTCCGCCGTGAGGTTGGACAAGCGCCCGGACAGGCTGGCAATGGTCCCTGGCAAATCACGCACGCTGCGGCGGGCGACATATTGTTCGTCGAGATGGTTCTTCTTCAGAAGGTTAAGCCGCTGCAATTCGGCATCGGCCTCGGCCAGCGTCAGTACCGCCGGGTTGCCCGATGCAATCGCCTTGACCTCGGCGTAGCTCAGTTCCTGGCCGCCGATGTCCTCGGCACGGCGCGCGGCGTTGTTGCCCGTTATTACCTGCGAAATGAACCGTGCCTTGGTCTCCAGGGCTTGCCAGATGAACGCATCAAAACTTTTTTCCGTGACGTAGCGGTAGACCGCCACTTCCTCGTTCTCGTTTCCCTGGCGGAGAATACGGCCCTCGCGTTGCTCGACCTCGGCCGGCTTCCAGGGAGCGTCGAGGTGATGCAGGGCCACCAGGCGTTTCTGGACGTTGGTGCCGGTGCCCATCTTCTGCGTGCTGCCGATCAGCACGCGCACGGAGCCCTGCCTTACCTTCTCGAAGAGCGCCTGTTTCTTGGCGTCGGATTCGGCGTCACCGATGGCGGCGATCTGCTCACGCGGGATGCCGTGGGCGACCAGCTTCCGGGTGATGTCGGCATAGGGCGAGTACCCCCAGGGGGTAGGATTGACTCCCATGTCGGCGAAGATCATCTGCGTTCCGCGCGTGGCCGTAGTCCGGTTCCAGGTGGCCGCGACATTCTCCACCAGCCTGTTGATTTTCGATTCCGGGAAGTCGGGGGCCGTAGGCGACAGCATCCTGGCGTCGATGGCGAGCTTGCGTCCGTCGGTGGTGATGTTGAGCGCGTTATCAACGCGCGGGTCCACCTTCTGCGACCGCAGCCGCTCGTAGCGTTCAACGAGTTCTTGCTGGAGGGCATGCTGCTCCTCGGACATCGGGCAGGCAACCACTTTTGCCTTGCCGCCTTCTAAGGCGGGCCGGGGCAGGTCGAGCATCTCGGCCGTCTGCACGTCAGAGAAGGCCCGGAACATCTGCTGGAGTTCGGGCAAGTTGGTGAAGCGGGCGAAGCGGCTTCGCGGCCGGAGGCTCTTGCCGTCTGGGGAAATTTCCATGGTGTCGATGATTTCGCCAAACGTCGCCGCCCAGGCGTCGAAATGCTCCAGGCCACGGCTCCGCAGGCCCTCGGAGTCGAGGAATCGCTGCATCGTGTACATCTCGACCATCGTGTTGGAAATCGGCGTGCCGGTGGCGAAGGTCACGCCATGCCCGGCGTGTTGTTCGTCGAGGTAACGCGCCTTCATGTACACGTCGAAAGCCCGCTCCGAGCCGCCGGTCTGGATGCCGGCGACGCGCTCCATCTTGGTTGGCGTCTCCAGGTTCTTGAAATAATGCGCCTCGTCGATGAAAACGTGATCGACGCCGAGTTCATCAAACACCAGCCCGTCATCCTTCTTGTTCTCGGCCAGCAAATCCTTCAGGCGTTCGCCTCTCGCGGCCTTCTGTTTCTCGATGGTCTTGATGAGGTTGCGGTTGGCACCCTTGGCGCCCGCGTGCTCGCGTAACAATTCGTCATATTCGGCGATCTGCTCCAGGAGGAACTTTTCCTGGTAGTCCCGCGACATGCCGATCCGCTCGAAGCTGCTGTGGGTGACGATGATGCCATCCCATTCGCCGCTGGCGATCTTGGCGGTCAGGAATTTGCGACGGTCCTTGGTCAGGTCTTCCTTGGCAGCAACGAGCAGCCTGGCATTGGGGTAGAGCTGCATGAATTCGCGGGAGAATTGCTCCAGCAGGTGGTTGGGGACCACGTACATCGGTTTCTTGATAAGGCCGGCCTGCTTCATCTTCATGCCGGTGGCCGCCATCGTGAAGGTCTTGCCGGCGCCAACGGCGTGGGCCAGCAGCGTGTTTCCCGAACTCATGCCGCGCCAGACGGCGTCGTCCTGGTGCGGCCGGAGCCGGATAGTCTGGTTCATGCCGGGGAAATCAAGATGTCCACCGTCGAACAGGCGGGGACGCAAATTGTTGTAGGTGTCGTTGTAGGTCTGCACCAACCGCTCGGTGCGGTCAGGATCGCTGAATACCCAGGAGCGGAAACGTTCCTTGATGAGTTTCTGCTTCTCGCGGGCGGCCATCGTCGCTTCCTGGTTGATGACGCGCTCCTCGCGGTCGCCATTCTGGATCGTGTCGTAGATGGTCGGCGTCTTCATGTTGAGCGCCAGATCCAGCAGCCAGGTGCCATTGGCGCGAGCCGTGCCATATTCGGACGTGGCGGCGACCGAAGCCTTGGCGGCGTAGTCGGCGTCGATGCTCCAGACAGCATCTTTTTTCAGGTGGGCGATTGGGATCGAGGACGGCTCGACATGGAATAGATCGGCGGCGAATGCCTGGATGTCGGTTTCTGGTATCCAGGGTGCGCCCAAATTGGCGTCGATGTCGCCGGGCAGCACGTCCTCGGGCTGCACGGCACGCAGGGCGTTGACATTGCGGGCATATTGCGGTCCGGCGGCTTGGGCTGCGGCGAGCTTGGCGCGGACATTCCCGGAGAGATAGGCGTCGGCGGTTTGCCAGGTTCTGGATTCCGGGTCAGGGAAGATCAGGTCGCCCAATTCCGCAACAATCTGGGCTTTCGGCTTGCCGTAGAGGGTTCCAATGAACGGCAGATCGACCGCGCCACACTGGTTCAAGGAGACCAGCAATCCTTCCTCGGCGCTGCGAACATGGGTGATTGGCGGGGTTTTGCCTACCACATCCCTGGTCATGATGGCGGGCTTGGCCGCCTTGCCGGTCACCTCGTCGTAGTCCTCCAGGGACATGACCAGCATGGCGTCCGGGTCTTCCTTGAATTTCACAAGGTTAGGCATGCGGCGGATGACGCTGCCGTCCGCGGTTTCGCCGAAAGTGGTCTTGTTGATCGGGCCGTAGGCACCGACGAAGCGGTCATAGGCCCAGTTCAGTTCCCGGCGTGCCTCCTGGCGGTTGGAATCGGGCCAGCCTTCGTTCTGCGATTGCAGGACGCGGCGGGCGCGGTCGCGTAAGGAAACCAGGGCAGCAAGCCGTTTGCCGGTCAGGGTGCCGTCCGCTTTCAGGGTCGTGCCGCCATAGACGACGGGTTCACCCTGGCCGCCGATGGACTGGTAAATCGTCCGGTCATCGCCGACAAAGAAGCTGCCTTCGCTGATATGCCGTTCGGGCGGCGGTGGCGTGAAAGCCGGGACTGGTTCATTCTGGGCCGGTGATGCTTGTGAGGTAGCGAATTCTGGAAGTCGATCAATGGCTTGCTTGAGTTGCTTGGGCAGGTCGCCATTGCCAAGGAGGCTGTAACCCTCGCCGCCGTAGAGCGTGTCCTTGCGGGTCCAGTTGCCCAGAACCATTTCCGGATGGTTCAGGAAGTAGCGGTTGATCGGGATGTCCATGCCCTCGATGGAAAGCGGGGCAATGCCCAGCCAGTCGGGGTCGATATGGTTCGCAGCTTCGCCGGGCGCTCGCTTGCGTAAGAAAAGAATGTCCGTGACCACAGCGGTGCCTTCGCGTTTGAAGGCATCGGACGGCAGGCGGATCGCTCCGACGAAATCCGCTTTGTCGGCGAGATACTCGCGGATGGCGGCATTCTGCTTGTCGAGCGTGAAATGCGTCGTGACCAGGGCCAGGACGCCGCCGGGTTTTAGGGCGTCGATGGATTTGGCGAAGAAAAAGTCGTGCAGGGACAGCTTCTGCCCCTGGTAATCGAGCTTCAAATCGGCAAACGGCACGTTGCCGATCACCGCGTTAATCCGGTCCTCGGGCAGCTTCGTATCGCGGAAGCTCTCGATGCGGATGTCGTGTTCGGGATGTAAGGCTTTGGCGAGACGGCCGGAAATGGAATCCAGCTCGACGCCGATGAAGCGCGTCCCTCGCGGGGCCTGGCTCATGAAGTTGCCCGTGCCGCACCCTGGCTCCAGGATGGTGGCGCCAGCGGGAACACCGAGGCGGGAGATAGCCTCGTGGATACCGGCAATCACGGTCGGCGAGGTGTAAAAAGCGTTGAAAGTCGTGCGCTTAGCGGAGTCGTATTCCTCGGGCGTGAGCAATGTTTTCAATTCCTCGCCCAGGGCCTGCCAGCTCGAATCCTGGTAACGGCCGGTCTTGGAATGGGGGAAGATGTGCAGCGCAACGGGGCCGAAGCCAGCAAAGCGGGCAAGTGTTTGTTTTTCCTCGGTAGTCGCGGGCCGCTGCTCCTGCTCGATGGTCTTGAGGGTGCGGATGGCGGCGAGAATGTCGCGGGCTTTGCCTTTTTCGCCACTGGCGATGGCGACAGTAGTGGTAGCCGATTGTTCTGGCGTGTGATTCGGACGGTTTTCCTTTTCCTGAATGCCCTTGATGGGCGGGGCAGGATTCTGGTCGGGGACGGGTGGCTCTGCTGGCGGTGACGGGTCCGCTGCCGGGTGCTCGGCGGGAGAGTCGAAAAGGCCGCGCTGGCGGGATGCCTTTACCCTCTCGACGTGTGATTTCGCAGGTAAGCCATTGCCTCGTCCAGCGAAATCGCCTCTTCCTCGCCCGTTTCCGACGCGGAGGGCAAACGGTCCTCCAGTTCCTTGAGAGCCAGCTCCATCGCCTCGCTCGCGATCTGGCTCTGGTCGCTGCCCGGCCTCTGCTGGCCGAGAGTTTCCTTCCAGGCTTCGTGGCTCTCCTTCAGCTCCTTCGCGTAAAACTCCAGCGTTGTCAGCAGCTTGCGTTCCTTGCGTAGTTGCTCGTGCATCTCCGGCCGTTGTTGCAGGAGTTCGAGGACGATTGTCTTGTACTGCATGTTGATCTCCATTGGATTCTTGGGTTGTATTGTCTTTAGGCTCAGGCGTATTAGGCGGAGCCTGCTCCGCACTTATTGCGGAGTCGGGCGGGAATAAGGTGGGTTGGTGCCAGTCCGGCGGTTTCCGTGCCATCGTCAGGAACCATCAGGCAAACCTGGTTTCCGGCTTTCGGCACGGCTACGCAGTCCCGGCTGGCCCTGTGTCGGCAAACCGACGCAGGGCCTTTGGCTGTCGCAGGAGCTGCCCGGCGCAGTCATCTAGACCTGCCGTGGCTGTGCCCGGAACCGGGTGAACCGAACACCTCTTTCAAGAGCTGGCTCGCCGCGACTCCGGCCATGACGATCATCGAACCGATGGCCACATACTGCAACACCATCGCCATACGCTCGTTGTTGCAGTTTTTCGACATCATCTGGGCCTGGGGGCCAAGGTCGTGAAGCTGGTAGGTTGGCGGTAGGGTCATGGGGCAACCGCCTGATTAGAAAGGCACTTCCTGGCCGATGCCTTTTTCCTGCCGGATCATCCTGACCACTTCCTGATAAAGTCTTTCAGCGTCGATCCGGGTGCTCCTGGCGGATTCCGACCAAACCGGGTGCGCCCATACCCTGTCTGAGGGGTTCCACCGGTATCCAGCCTCTTTCATCGTGTCGATGACTGCCTGGCTGGGCTTGTCCTCGGGACGGCCTTCGCCAAACTTGATCGCCATCTGGCGGTCCTGCCTGCTCTCGAACAGGCGGACGCCGGCAACGTTGTCGATCCCGATGCCGAAGGGATCGGCGGTTGTTACCCGTTTCCTCTGACCAACCCTGTCGGCAAAGCTCTGGCCATTTCCGCTGGCTTCTGGTGCCGGCGGTTCGGCGACGGCTGTGGTGGTTTCTGTTGTGGTAGTTTCTGTTGATTTTTCATCTGGTGTGCGTTTACGTGACATATGATCCTCCTTGTCTCCGATAGGGGCTATTCATTAACCCCTATTAAGGAAGATATTAACACATTTCAATATCGCTGCGCAAGAGGCTGGCTGCTGGTTTCCGCGTGTTCATGTACACACAAGTGAGGGTTTCTGCGGCTATCCGAGCGTTAATACCTTGGAGACTGGCGGAAATCCTAGCATTTTGCCACTTGCGTTTTGCGCCATTTCTGGGGGCTTTGCACTCAGGCTTTCTCAGGCCGTTTCTGTGCAGTGTTTGCCTTCGTTCGGCCGCCGCCTGACATCGCCCGGATTTCCGGCCGCGGGTCCCAGGTTGAGGTCATGGATGCCGCAACTTGGGCAGGACGGAAATCCAGAAGGCGGCCCTCTTGGAAAGGCAATCATGCTTCATTCGGGCTTTGGGGGCAGCTTGGCATGTGCAGGCGTCTCCCAGGCATTGTGGAGGACCGTTCGAGCCGGCTGGAGCGGCTGGAACATTGTGTCATTGCGGGCGTGCCCCACTCGGCGTAAGTGATTAGTCGTGGTGGATCACCGCCGCAGTACAACCTCAATCATTGGAGATTTATATGGAATTATATGTCGGACTCGACATTTCGCAGTCAATGACCCACCTGTGCGTAGTGGATAGCAAAGGGAAGCGGATATGGGAAGGAAAATGTCGCACTTCGCCCGAGGACATTGGCGAAACTATCCGCGCCAAGGCACCGGAGGCCCAGCTTATCGGCATGGAGTCTGGCGCTCTTAGCCCTTATCTGTGGCATGAATTGACCGGAATGGGACTACCGGTGGTTTGTATCGAAGCCCGCCATGCCCACAAGACCCTGAGCGAGCAGCTGAACAAAACCGACAAGCACGACGCTCGCGGAATCGCCCAGCTGGTGCGCACCGGTTTCTTCAAGGAGGTCAAGGTCAAGAGCATGAAGAGCCACCAAGTGCGAACCCTGCTGGGTGCCCGCGCTCAGCTCGTGTGGATGCGCACCGACGTGAAGAACCAGATCCGTGGGGCTCTCAAGACGCATGGGTTCGTCGTGTCGCATAGCGTGGAGAAGGGCTTCAAGGCAAAGGTGGCCGGGATCACCGAGGATTGCCCGGTACTGGCAAGGCTGGTCGCACCGCTGCTGAGGGTGCTGGAGACGGTGGAGCGTGAGGTTCAGGAGCTCGATAAGCTGTTTGGGGAGTACGCAGAGAACAATTCGACATGCCGTAATATGATGACGATCCCAGGCGTGGGCCCCATTACGGCGGTCGCCTTCGTCACTGCGGTTGACGACCCTAAGCGATTCCGTAAGTCTCGAAGCGTCGGGGCATATTTCGGCCTGACCAACCGACGCGATCAATCCGGAGAGCGCGACGTCGCCGGCCGCATTTCCTTACGAGGCGATAAGCTGGTACGCTGCTACCTATACGATGCAGCCGGAGCTCTCTTGACCCGAACGAAGTCGTGGTCGGCCCTCAAATCCTGGGGACTGCGGATAGCCCAACGGAGCTGCCTGGGCAAAGCCAAGGTAGCCGTAGCCCGCAAGCTGGCGGTAATGATGCATCAGATGATGATTACCGGCGAGGCATTCCGGTGGTCGGACACCGAAGCAGCGGCTGCGTAAGGCACAGTGAACAAGGAATAAAACCGAAATCCGTCGCCTGACGGATGCGTCCCTTGCCGGGACGAAAGCGCCGGGTATCCCGCGGAACCGTTTGCAGCTTCCATCGAAGACTGCGTCTGGAACATGGGGAACCGGTGCATCTGACGCAATGATGGAGCGAGCGCACTGTATCGACTCCGGTAGGAACCATGAAACCGGCAGGATGGACCTGAGAGAAGGCGAGAGGAAGGAAGGATTATCATGCAGGAATGAACAGAAAAACATGAGAGATCCCGTCACCTGACGGGTGCTTGTCCTTGCCAGGACGAGAGCGCCGGGTATCCCGTGGAACGGTTTGCAGCTTCCATCGAAGACTGCGCCTGGAACATGGGGAACCGGAGCATATCTGGCAAACCTTTGGCAGCTTTTTGACTCTGGTGAGAGCCAGAAAACTGGCAAGAAAGCAAGCCATTTTTTGGGGCGATTGGAAGAAAGAACTTGACAGGCCCGCAATGTAGGAACGGTTCCATTTTGCCTATGCAGGGCATAGGGGAGACGCCTGCTCTAATTGCGCTTGTCAAGAGACCTTTGGAAAACGTCATCTTGATATGAGGTTCAGGCACCTCGGCTGGAGGCTGAGAGTGCCTGGGAAGGGCCGATACACCTCCCCATTGCCAGAGGGGGCGGGGGGTATCCGGAAATGCGGACTGCGGGCGCAGAATTCTGGTTCTGAGCGACTCTAGGATAGCATACTTTGATGGAATGCGGTAGCGTCTCCGGAGCCTGGCTTGACGCTGGCGATGATCGACGCGGCAAGACAACTGTAGGGGGCACTATCTGTAACGCGGGGTAACGGATGCTTCCGTTCCGCAGCATATCCTGCGTACTCCCCTCCAAGCCATTGGCTTCCGGTTTACGTCACTCGCCTTGGATGCATGCCCGATGATTGGAGAACCGTGCTGCTCTACGAGGTCATGGCGATTGCCAGCCTTCAGGATACGGTCTGGTTCGGATGCAGGGGTACTATCTGACACTCGGGGTAATGGATGGTTCCGTTCCGCAGCGTCTCCCTCGTACTCTCCTGGACCTCGTTTTCTCCCTTTCACCTTGCCTGCCGCCAGGTGGGTGTGACGCCCGGCTGCCGACTCCTTGATTGCCTACGGTTACGCAGCCTGTGCGGCGGGTGGTTCGCCGTAAGCAAAATTCGTTTCATCGACCCACATCCGGTGCATGACAACCGCCAGCTTGCGGGCTACGGCAGTGGATGCAGCCTTGAAACCGTTACGCTGCGCCAGCCTGACACCCCACGCCTTGAGGCGGCTCCATTTCCCGCTGCGTGTCAGCATGGTTACGGACGCCTCAAAGAGAAGGGTCCGCAAAGCTCCATTGCCGCACTTGCTGATGCCACCGGATCGGTCAACCTCACCAGAGGCATAACGCCTGGGTGTTAGCCCGACGTGAACGCCAACGTCCCGGGATTTACGGAAACGTAGAGGGTCGTCGATTTCTGCCTGGTACGTCAGGGCCGTGACAATTCCCACACCGGGGACCGTCATCAGACGTTTGGTGACTGGGCTTTTGCGGGCAATGGTTGCACATCGCCTATCGAGTGCCTTGATCTGGGCCAGGATTCCATCACGGGCGTTGAGGAGGGCGATGAATGTCTCCTGGACAAGGGTATCCTTCCCGGAAATGGCGGTCTTAACCTTGGCAGCGAGCGCTACCGCGGTCACCGCGCCCAGCTTGATACCGAATGTCTTTAACGTGCCGCGAATGTGGTTTTCGACTTCAAGCCGCAGTTCAACCAGTTGTTTCCGGCCGCCTACGAGTGCCCGAAGCGCTTGCCCTTCGTGCGACTTTACATGCACTGCCTTGTACCAGCCGGTGCGGGCAATCTGGGCGAGGCCGCGCGCGTCGTTCTTGTCCGTCTTAATGCGTTGAGCCTTCAGCGTGCCGTTCGCATGGCGAGCATCAATGCACGTTACCGGCCAGGATGCCCGGAGGCCATGATAAAAATGGGTACTCAGTTGCCCTGTTTCAAAGACTATCCGCTGGATCGACCAGTCCCTGGAGTTCTTACGAAGCCAGCTCTCCAGGGCATCTATGTCGGAGGCCGCGACGCCCTCTCGCACGATGTTCCCGCCGCCATCGACGGCGCAGGCATGAGTTGATTGCAATGAAATGTCAAATCCGATAAATACTTCCATAGGCTGTGACTCCGTTAGATGGTTGGGTTACGCTCTCCGCGAGCACCCCCATATGGAGCACAGCCGTTGAGCTTGCGCAATTACCGTATCTGACACTGTTAATTGCATTGTGATGCTTGGAAAACGGCCAGGTTGCCACGTCAGGGAAACGTGGGTTTCTTGTGCTTCTTGGAAGCCCCTTGGGGGTATCTGTGGCGGGGTCCGCGGTCCCGTGTTGCTCCGTGGACAGACGACGGGCAAACCCCCGCCCGCCAATGGCGGTGGCCGCGTTGCAAAGATGGGGATGATGCAGCCGAGCGTTGGTCAGAACCAGGCTCGGAGTCGATGATGTTTGATGGATACCGGGTAAAGGTAGTACCCGGATGTTGGCGGGTATCACAGGATGGGATAGGGGGGTACGGCTCTTGACCCCGGTGGGGTATCGCTGACCGTGGGGAAGATTTGTTGTTGTGTTCGCGCCAGCGGCCCGGAGGGGGTGGCAGCCGTCGGTATCCCGACCGAACGTAGTGGAGCCCGGAGGGACGCGGTCGGCAGGAGGCCGAGGCGCCCAAACTGGTTTGAGTAAGGAAGAAGTGCTATTACGGGCGGTGGGTATCGGCTAATTAGTGGTGATACCACAAAGGTTTATGTTGGCCTCCCGGTCGCTTCCGCTATGGCAGCAAGTGCCTCCCGGTAGGCTTCGCCTTCTTCTCCGTCCGATTCGTCGTAGTCTGCGAGCAGGTTGGCACAGGTCACGAGAGCTTCGAGCAGCCTTGGGGCAGATGACGCCATGCGCGCGTTTGCCTCCTGAAGTTCGCACGGCGTATCCTCGTTGGTATCGAAGATCTTGTTGCAGTCGGCATCGAAGACTTCAAAGGCTGGTATTTCGCCATTGCGACCTTGGTAGGGCGAATACTCATAGGTCCAGGGTGCTGGGGAATGGTTCGGGGCGGTCACCATACAGCCCTCACCAGCTCGCACGGTAACTGACCGACTGCCAGACATCCGGCTCGTCAGCCTCCAGCCACTTGAGAGCGTCTTCGAATATCTCGATGTCGTAAGCGACCTGCTCGTCAGAGTCGGCACTGGTGCCGAAGAAAAAGCCAGTGGTTTCCGGCAACTGGCGGCATTTGATAGCCTCGATGATTTGCTTGATGCCGTCAGGGGACAACTCAATTGCTTGGCACTCATCGACCCCGTCGGCAAACGTTTCCACGATGTAGCCGTGAAGATTCGGGTGCTTGCGCCAGTAGCCCAGGTCGAATTGCACCCTCTTGACGTTGCCCCGTTTGCGGGGCTTCATGAGGTGTTTCTCGCCGGTGAGGTACATATCTAGTCCCATACGATTCCTTTCTTGATTGCGGCCCCGCCAATCAGGGCCTTTACGGTGTGCAACCGAAGCCGCGAGAGACGGCAGCGCAGCGTCCGTGCCAAGCGAAAGGCCGAAGGCTTCCGCGTGCGGAAAGCGGCCTTGGCAGCTTGCACGGGCCGGCTGCGGCTTCAGCATCACCGGGTTAAAGGCCCGGCGGGGCTGAGGAGGAGAGGAGAGCGGGACGGTGGACCGGAAGAGGACATGGGAGGAGCGGAAGGAGTGCAAGCCGACATGCCCAAGCGGCAGACCGGTAACGCCTCGGCGATTGTCGTCACGACGGGAAACTGGCGACCGACCGAACTGCGTTCCTCTCGGCGAGTTCCTCCTCGAAGTAGGCAAACGCCCGACGGCGCGTGGCCTCGATGTCGGGCGGGCCGCGCTGTTCAATCGCCTGGTCGATGAAGGCGGCTAAGGCGCAGGCATGAAAGAGGTCGTCGAGGATGTCGTTATCTGTTCATGGAGGCTATGCCCTGTCGCCGGTTTCTGCGATGAATACTTCGATGTCGCCGTAGAAGCAACCGTCGCAGTGGATCATGTCGTCGTGCTTGTCGAGCCAGACCTCGGCGGTATCGCAGTCGGCGTAGATGCGAAAGGTGCAACAATAGGTGTGAACGTAGCAGGAGACCGGGCCGAAGGTCGGACCGACGAAGCCCCAGTCTTCCATTTCCTGGGCGGGGTCGGTTCGGCCGTGATATAGCCGAAGGTACATCTTACCGGGCACGAGGGGTGTGCCCTTCGTGACGAGGAGTGGGGTTGGCAAGGCGTGAGGGACGGGTTGTTCTTGCCGCGCGCCCTGGAGTTTGACGTTCTCGTCGGCAGACCGCACACCGGCGTCGAAGGCAGCCTTCAACGCCGCCTCAACCTGCCAGACGGCAACGTCGTGGAAATCGAGGCTGTCTGAGCGCTGGATTTCCAATGTCGGGATGAGTAGGTGCTCGCGGGCTATGCCGTCGAGTATTGGACCGGGTCGTTTCATGGTGAGATTCCTTTCTCGGGTTAGTGGTTAAGGTTGTTTCTCGAAGATCATGCACACATCGTGCAGACCGGGGATGAAACTGCTGCGGTAGACTTTCTTGCTGCTGCTCGCTCCGTGGCTGAAGCGGATGATGTCGGTCCCGTGCTGGCGGAGGCCGGCTGCGAAGGCGAGCCGCTTGGTGTGGTAGGTGAGGGGGACGAAGCCTTCCTCGCGGTCACTGTAGTCACCCATAAGGACAGCAAGCTTGCCGGCCGGCGCCAGCGCACCGGCACAGTTGTCGATCAGCAGCCGATAGCGTTCAAGGAAGGCTTCCAAGGTCGGCGTCCGTGACAGGCAACGCGAGTCCTCGGTGTAGAGTTTCTGCCGCCAGTAGGGAGGATGTATCCAACAGAAATCGAAGCACGCTCGCGGGAATTGCGAAGCGTCACAGGCGTCAGCGCCCTGATGCAGGTCGCTGGACCAGCAGTAGATGCCCAGCTCCTTGCACACGTCGCGGCCGGTACCGCTGCCCGTCATGGGGTCCATGACGCTGTGGGGTTTGAAAAACCTAAGCAGGTCCTTGATGAGGTTGCCGCCGCAGTTGCCGGGGTATCCGCGGTCGCCGTAGTTTCCGGGCTCGGCGTTATGATACAGGCTCGTCAGGCCCGGCACCGGGCTGGCATTGATCGGCACCCGTGGCAGCTTGGCATAGACCGGCTGTTCAGGTTGGCGCCGCGGCGCTGGCTCCGGCCGGGGGGCTGATATGACCCGCTTGAAGCGGGCCGCGAAGAAGGGATTGATAGCGTGGTTCCGATCGAAGAAGACGATGCAAGCTCTGTTGCCCATAGTCAGGCTCCTTCCGTGTTGGTGGTTGCTGAAGAGATGCGAATGGCCTTGCGGAGAGACTGCTCGAAGCGATCACCCCGCCAGGAGTTCGAGCCAAAGGCGATATCGCCCTTGGCCAGCTTGTCCACGTCCAGTACCGCGCAGTGGTACGGTGTGTCGAAGAGAATGGCGACCTTGCGGCTGCCCTCCTCGCCCTGGTCCTCGAACAGCACTACGGCGAAGGGAGCGCCGGTGATGCCGTTACGATGGGTGGCGGAGTCAATGACGGTCAATTTCATACTGCCTCCGATGCTTCGTCGGTTTCGGGGGCATCGCCGAACAGGTGGTTTGCGGCCCATTCCAAGGTGTCCCAGGTGACGCCGAGGGTGGCGTCATGTTCGCTTTTGACCTGTTGGAGCACTTCCCAAGCCTGGTCGTCAGTGAGGTCGGGTCGCACCTGTTGCACGTCCTCGATGCTCCAGATGAGGGCGATTTGCTTGCGCTCGGCCAGCAGTGCGTCAATATCGATGTCGGTGTTGTCCTTCATGGCGGATTCCTTTCCGGTTAGTTGTGGCCGAAGGTGAGGCGGAGTTCGGCGAACTGGCGTTCCAGTTCATCCATCCCCGTATCGAATGCCGGATCGATGCCGGCTTCGGCGTAGCGGTCCAGCGTGTCGATGAGGTCGGAAATGCTGTCGTTGGCGTAGTGATTGAACGTGGTCATAAGCTGATTCCTTTCAGTGAGGGCGGGCCTTTCGTCGGCCCGCCCAGTTGATCTCGATTATTTCTGTTCCTGCACGCGGATGGTGATGCGGCCGTTTAGCGGCACCACGTCGCAGAGGATGTCGAAGCCCTTGCCGTCCTTGTGGGCGAAGGCGACTCCGATCTCGGTCCATTTGGAGTCCTTGCCCTCGCGTTCGCGGATGCTGTAGGCTGTGTGGCTCGGCTTTCTGGTGGCCTTGGTGCTGGTTTCGGTGTTATCAGTCATTTGCTTTCTCCTTTAGATTCGAAGCCGCGCCCTTCGCGGCCTTTCCGGGGAAGCGACCAAACCCGGCCAGACGCTCTTGGACCTCCCAAGCCGAAAAGCCGAAGGTTCACGCTTTGAAAATCTGAAATCAATGTTGTGAAAGCGGTCTTTTCTGCTTGCCAAGGGCGGCGACGGGTTTAGCAACCCCAAATAGAAAGGCCGCATGGGGCCGGCTGCTGGATGGGTGAAAAGAGAAAGCGACGTGAAACTGAACCGGAGACGGCAGGTCTATCAAAACAAACCGGGCCGCCGGCTGTATTGCGCCGAGAAGAGGAAGGGCTCGGGACGTAGGAGATTCCCTTCCCAAGGAGGGCTTGGACCAGGCTGCGGATAGCCTTGGTGTGCAGGCTGAAAGCGGTAGGGTGAGGGAGGAGAGAGCGAACGGGCCAACCATCGTCAGCACACAGGTAAGGGAGCAGGCATGAACGCATTCCCGTCATTGGCTAGAGATAAGTCACGGCCACGAGGCATGGGGGAAGGGAAGAAACCAGACGCTCACTTCACGCGACTAAGGCTTGCACGCGTGGGCTATTTCTTTGCTGCAAGGTGATCCAAGTAATCGGCCCACCATTGCATCATTTTCCGACGTTCCGGCAGGTATTCAGCGTGGTTATAGGCACCCCGCACCTTATTGCCCTGGACATGGGCCAGCTGACGTTCGATAGCATCACCATTAAATAGGCCGCTCTCATTAAGTATCGTGGATGCCGTGTGCCGGAAGCCGTGGCCTGTCGTGCGGTTGTGATAGCCCATTCGGTAAAGAGCATAAAGCACCGCGTTTTCACTCATGTGCTTGATAGGTTTGTGAGGATTAGGAAAGACGTATTTCCATTGCCCATTGAAACGTTGTAATTCCATAAATGCCGCTACGGCTTGCCTGGACAGCGGCACAATATGGCCGCGGCGCATTTTCATGCGTTCAGCAGGGATACGCCATTCGGCCTGATCGAGGTCTATTTCATCCCACGTGGCACCTCGCAATTCAGTGGTGCGTACAAACGTAAGCATGAGTAGCGTTACTGCCAGTTTGGTTTGCAGGTGGCCATCATAGGCCCTTAACTTTTCCAGGAACTCTGGTAACTCGATCCCTTTAAGGTGAACGAAGTGTTTCTTGACGTGCGTCTTGAGCGCGCCCTTTATGTCGCTGGCAGGGTTCCGGTCAGCCCGCCCAGTGGCAATGCCATACATAAAAATCTGACCGCAATACTGCATAGCACGGTTGGCAAGCTCCGTGGCACCACGGTTCTCAATAACGCGGAGTACTGATAACAGTTCAGGTGCGGCAATCTCGTTGATTGGCCGACTGCCGAGTTTGGGGAACAGATCGTTCTCAAGGCGCTTAGTCATAAACCCGGTATATCGCGGTGTCCACGCAGGACTTTTCGCAGCGATCCATTCGCGTGCAACTACTTCAAAGTTGTTCTCAGCGGAGATTAATGCCTGCCGTTTCAATGCCTTGCGAGCCTCAGATGGGTCTTGCCCTTCTGCTAAGAGCTTTCGGGCATCAATTAGCTTTACACGCGCTTCCGCAAGGGTGACTTCAGGGTATACCCCCAGGGAGAGGGTTTTCTCTTTCCCAAGGTAACGGTATCTATATGCCCAGTACTTGCTGCCGTTAGGGTAGATGACCAGGGCAAGCCCATTGCCATCACTTAGTTTCTTGATGCTGTTACCAGCTTTCGTGCTCTTAATGGCTAAATCTGTCAGTTTCGTCATACTGTGGGTGAAAGTGTTGAGTGGTTATGGTTTCACCCACAATTTAACCCACATTTGGCTCTGGATGTCAAGAACTCAAAGCGGATCGTAGCGGACAGTTAATCGCTTAGAATGGCTCTGGCTCTATCTGTGGCGGAGTTCTGCGAACCTTAACGGATGAAAGGTTGGCTGGGGCGCCAGGATTCACAACAAAGAGTCAAGCACCTAATAAATAAAGATGATTCCAAGAGTGGAGTTGCGCATCACCCACAGTTTCACCCGTAAAATGTGTTGGTAGGGTCACGGGTGCATTAGGTAATGTCAGGGAGTCTTCCACATCGGCCCGGTCCTGGCAAGGAAAATGCGTTAGGGGCACCAACAGAGCGGGCGAGCCAACCCCGAGAAGCCGCTGAACGAAAGGGCTATTAACCTGGCCGTCGGGGCTCTTGAACGTCATCGGATAGGGCGCTTCAGGAGGAGCCAGAAGTAGAAGGTAGGGACTGCGGGGAGATAAGCTACCATCGACAGCACGCGGGTAGAGGGAATAGCGTCGCAGGCCGGGCTGAACGAATGGCTCCGCCCGGGCGCTAATTATTCGGCGCTCCATCAGAGAGGTTCCTGATTAACTCACGAATATCTTCAACCCGCCATGCCGTGCATCGCGGCGACAGCTTAACCGGCTTCGGAAAGCGCCCTGATCTCACTCCTTCCCACCAACTGGTCTTGCCGAGGGGAATGACGCTCAACACTTGTGCCAATCGAAGGAATCCGGTTTCTGGAATGTCATACATATACAAACCTCCCACGTTCTCAACGTCTCATAATACCATAACTGACACCACAATGTCTCTGAGAATCGCACTGAGAGCCAGTTTCAGGGATTGTTGCATTGCGGAAAAAGTTGCACGCAACGCCCATGAAGAGCACCCGCAGGGCTGGCGTGAGTCTTTTGCACGGCGGGGGGCGCAGGGGCGGCAGCCGTCGCAGCAGTGACCGAAGCGAAGCGGAGCGGAGCGCAGTCACCCGGTCGTTTGGATCGGGCGGCGCCCAAATGGCTGCGGAGTGCGACAGGAGCAGCTATTCGGGATGTGGAAGGGGTCGCTACGTCAGCCAGGTGTCCAGTGAGAGTGGTCAAGGGGTGCTGCGAAAAATCTTGGCCGAAGAAGGAATATGTCAGGGCCATGGGGGTGACATTTCGGTGGCGCGCGGGTGACATTGAGGAAAGCGGAATCCTCCCAAACTGAGGCTGGCTGCGGTGGAGCAGGTTAGTGTTAAGATTTCGTTAACGAAAGTGTGATAGCCTAAAATTAGGCATGATCCGTATCACGCAACAGGACAATGCCGGGGCCGCGAAAAGCTACTACGCGAGGGCGGATTATTACAGCGAAGGACAGGAACTGGTCGGTTCGTGGGGCGGCAAAGGCGCGTCCCGGCTCGGCCTGGAAGGGACGGTGGACAAATTCTCTTTCGAGCGGTTGTGCGACAATCTTCATCCAAGGACCGGGGAGCCCCTGACGGTGCGAACGCGCACGGAACGGAGGGTGGGTTACGATTTCACCTTCTCGGTGCCGAAGTCGGTGTCTCTTCTCTACGCCATGAGCGGCGACCAGGACATCATGGATGCCTTCCGGTCTGCGGTCGCCGAAACGATGCGCGAAATCGAAGTGGAAATGAAAACGCGGGTTCGCAAGGGCGGCAAGGATGAAGACCGTGTCACCGGTAACATGGTCTGGGCTGAATTCATTCATACCACGTCCCGACCCGTTGATGGCCTTCCCGACCCCCAATTGCACGCACACGTATTCACGTTTAACCAGACTTTTGATGCTGTCGAACACCGCTGGAAAGCCGGCCAGTTTGCAGACATCAAGCGGGATGCCCCGTACTTCCAGGCGGCATTCCGTGTTCGGCTGGCCAACAGGCTCCAGGACCTCGGCTTCGGCGTTGCGCGGAAACGCGACGATTTCGAGATTGCCGGGATACCGGCGGATGTGCTGGGACGCTTCTCGCGGCGCACTGCGCTGATAGAAAAGAAGGCCGAGGAGCTGGGCATCTCCGATCCGGACCGCAAGGCAGAACTCGGGGCTGAGACCCGCGACAGGAAGAGCTTCGCCCTTAGCTGGGAAGGCTTACGCAAGGAATGGAATGCCCGCCTGACCGATGACGAGCGCGATGGGCTGGCTGCGGTTCATCGTCGGGAGCGCGCTTTTGCCCGGCCGGAACGTGGCGAGGGGCTCGCCGTCGATCACGCCATCGAGCATAGTTTCACACGCGAGGCGGTGGTGCCGGAACGGAAGCTACTGACCGAAGCCCTGAAACGCGGCATCGGCTCTGTGACGGTCGAAGATGTGATGCGCGAAGTGTCCGAGCGTCCGCTGATCCGCAGCGATGTCGCCGGGCGGAAGATGGCGACGACGAAAGAGATGCTGGCCCTGGAATCTCGCCTGACCGACTTCGCCCGCCAGGGTCGCGGTCGCCTCCGGCCGATTGGGGACCCACAGCGCCCATGCTCCCGCGATTGGTTTAACGACGGACAGAAAGCGGCCGTCCGCCACGTACTTGGCTCCCGCGATCGCGTCATGATTATCCGTGGTGTCGCCGGAACAGGGAAAACGACGCTCGAACAGGAGATCGGCGAGGCACTGGCGGAAGCCGGAAAGCCCGTGATTGCGATGGCCCAATCCACAAAGGCCAGGGATGTGCTGCGTGAGAAAGCCGGCTTCGCTACGGCGGATACGGTGGCCAGATTCCTGAAGGACCAGGAGATGCAGGAATCGGCTCGGGGTGGCGTCATCCTGGTCGATGAGGCCAGCCAGCTCGGCACACGGGACATGGCCCAGCTGTTTGATGTGGCCGAAGCCGTCGGCGCCCGGCTGCTCCTGGTGGGGGATGGCCGGCAACATCGCAGTGTGACGGCAGGTGAACCGCTGAAGATCCTGGAAGAGCTGGCCGGCTTGCCGGTGGCCGAAGTCACGGAGATTTTGCGGCAGCAGGGCGATTACAAAAAAGCGGCCCTCGACTTAAGCGAAGGCCGGACCGGGGAGGCATTTGAGGAATTGGACAAACTCGGGTGGATCAAAGAGATTCCCGACGCCGACCGCTACGAACAGTTGTCGGCGGCGTATCTGGCGGCGGTGGCGGAAAAGAAACGCGGTGGGGAGTATAAGAGCGCGCTTGTGGTCAGCCCGACCCACGCAGAATCGCATCGCATCACGGACGCCATTCGCGCCGGACTCAAGGCACAAGGCAAGCTCAGCAAAGAACGCATCGTCGATGTCTGGGTCCCAACCCACCTGACGGACCCGGAGAAAGCCGACCCGACGCAATATGATCCGGGGGACCTGCTTCAATTCCACCAGAACGCAAAAGGCTACACGAAAGGATCTCGGCTGATTGTGGGCGATGGTATGGTGCCGCCGACTGACCTGGCCGCGCGGTTCGAGGTTTACCGGCCGGCACAGCTCGCCCTGGCGGCGGGCGACCGCGTGCGGCTCACGGCGGGCGGGAAGACCAGGGACGGCAAGAATTCACTGAGAAATGGCTCCTTGCTCACCGTGCAGGGATTCAACCGGCGCGGGGACATCATCGTTGATCGAGGCTGGGTGATTGACCGGGATTTCGGCCACCTATCGCACGGCTACGTTGTGACAAGCCATGCCAGCCAGGGTGCTACCGTCGATAAGCTCTTCATCGGCATGTCGAGCCAGTCATTCCCGGCAACAAACCAGCGGACGGCGTATGTCGCAGTAACGCGCGGGCGCGAGCAGGCGCAGATTTTCACCGATGACAGGACGGAACTCCTGAAGGCAATGAGCCGGCCAGATGACCCGATGTCGGCCATACAACTTGCCGAATCCACCAACGGCAAAGCGGCGATGCGAGATCGGCTGGCGAAACACCTGACGACCGCCCAGCAGCTGGCTGCCGTTGCCCTGCAACACCATTTGATGCAGCAGGCCAATACCAGAAACCGGCCCGACAGGGGATTGGACCATGACCGATGAAAAGCCTACCCATCAGGAGCGATTGAAGAAAATTCTGCATTCGCACGGGAAGGCCGCGAATCCGCCGAAAAACGAAGCGGACGCTGAGGAAGCGGAAATTTCGTGCGGCGGGGCGTTTGGCTATCTCCGGGGCATCAAAGACCACCCAGGTGCGGTTGAATTCCGCTTCCGCGATGGCAATAGTGCCTGGTTCCCTTACGCCTGGCTCGGCCCCTGGCGGTACAATCCTTCCGAAGGATTGTTGCTCAAATTCTCAGGGGATCTCGTGTACCTCGTTCTTATCCGGGGCAGCAACCTGGACAAGCCGCTGAATGAAGGAGCTATCAATCTGACGACGGGCGGCCTGCAACGCAATCGCGTGGTCTGGATTCGTGAGATGAGCAAAGAGGATATTCGGCAAGTGGGTGACACAGGACCGACCATCGACAGCATTCGCGTCGAGGAATTCGAGTCGCAGGCCGCTCTGAAGGAGTGGGTTGGCAAGAATGCCCCTGGGTTTCTACGGTGAGAGAGTTCGTTGTCGCTTCGCGAGGTTTACGGGGCAGGTGGCGCATTCGACTAACGTCTCTCCTGGAACGTCAGGCTATGATACCGCAGTAGTAACCAGCTTCTTACTTTACAATCAGCGTGTTAGGCGCTGTAACACACTCTTCATTGTTCTATTGCTCTATAAATCAACGCCCAAAGCTAACGTGTACCTTATTGCTAACTTAACACATATACACTATACTTACCTTATTGATCGCAAGAATCGATTTACGGAATACACACATCAGTCCACCTATGGAGGATCCTTATGACTACGCTCTCACAACTAACATTAGCAGGCACAACCGCATTGATAAGTATGTATGTTCTTGCAGACGCATGCCAGGCCACCGGGGCTACAGCGCCGCCGACGCCCTGTTGTTATCATTGTGGGAACGGCGTTGGCGCTCTCTTTGGCGAGCCCGCAAGCGGCCAGGGTCCCTCTATCTTCACCATGTGTCCCGATCCTGCCAGCAGCCCATGCAAGTATTGGGGCATGGGCTGGCATTATGGGCCTATCTTTGATCAATTTACGGGCACACCTATCTGGGGAAAGGTAGTAAGCGGGCCTGAGTGCGTAGCGTATGGCTCACCCTAATAAATCTGCAATATAACGCTGGCCGCTCGAATTAGCGCTTCGCAATCGGTCCTGCGGGCGTTTCGCCCAAGAAAACACTGGCTTTGCGACACAGACGCCTTCTCGGGAGCGATTGCGTTAAACCAGAACATATGTTGCAGTTTGTCTCGAATGAGCCATATTAATCCCATCCGCGTCCACCGGCACCTGGAGGAAGATGCGCTGGAGACAGGGCCGACCATTGACAGCATCGAAGTGGCGGAGTTCGAGTCGCAGGCCGCGCTGAAGGAATGGGTCAGGCAAAAGGCTCCGGCGTTTGTTCTGTGAGTAAGGCAACCGTGCCGGGGGTAAAAGAGCCGGAATTAATCCAGGCTTTTGTGAAGGCTGCGCGAGGGACTACGCCGATCTGGCAGCGCCCTGAGTAAGTGAAGGCGCATTTAGAATCGTATCCAGCGAAATAGAGAGCACACGATACCCGACCCCCTCTTTGGTTACACCCGGCTGGAGCGCTTCAAAGTCGTCTTTCTTAATTTCACGTCCAAATTCTTTTTGCAATGCCTCTACAATCACGTCCCTCGATAGATCCACGGGGAGGTAGACGATCACCCTGAAACCCGGGAGGTCTTCCTGGGTAATCAGTGTTTGTTTATCTGTATCGAGCGTCGGCCAGGTATCAGAATAAGTGTTACCCCAAAATCCTTGAGTACACCTTACCTCCAATTTCTCAATGCTTGCTTGCGGCCAGATAGACAACGTTTTTAGCCTTTGGTCGTTTTTCGCTTCTGCCCTATCACCAACTTCCCTCTTTACCTGCTCTTCATACTTAATACGGCCTGCATTCATGGCGTCTGTAAGTTTATTCTTTAAGATTTCGGTGTTATAGAACTTGGTGGTTTTTGAGAGATTGTTTTCTGTTGGCATACTGTCCTCCTTGATTTACTTCAATCCATAGTATGGGAATAGAGTTAACAAACCTTTACCACGACCAAAGGCGCGGGCGCAACCGGAGAAATGTTACGTTTCCATGACAGCGGCCGAGAGACGGGCCGAACTGGTCAATAAATGAGCAGCTAGGCCGGCGCCTTGCTCAGCGGAAATGGGTGGTGTCCTCGGGTTAGTCATAGGTTACCTAAAGTGGGTTAGGCGAACTATAAATCTCTCACGAAAAGGGCGCAAGTGAAAAACGCAATGGTTAATAGAGGGGGTGCTGATTCTCATGTAATCTTTCCGCTTGCGCGAGATGCCGATGTATGCCACTGTAGGTGAGCCAATGAGAGTGGAGGGCACATGACCGGAGAGAAAGTAAGCATCACCGTTAGGCTGGACGAGGACACTGTCGCGTTCCTGGATCAGATCGCAGAGGTGGAGGATCGTGATCGCAGCTACCTCATCAAACAAGCCGTGGCCAACTTCGTCCGGCTTCATCGGTGGCAGATCGAGGAAATCGAGAAGGGTCTGAAGGAGGCGGATGCCGGATTGTTTGCGACCGATGAGGAAGTGGAACAACTCTTCTCGAAGTGGACCGCATGAAGCTGCGGTGGCTTTCACCGGCGCTGGCGGAGCTTGATCGGGTGTTTGAGTACATATCGCAGGAGAATCCCAAGGCCGCCAGGCATGTGTTCACACGAATCCGCAAGTCAACTGAGAAGCTCAGGCGTTTTCCCGAGTCCGGACGTGCGGGCCATGTTCCTGGCACTCGCGAGCTTCTTGTCACCGGGCTGCCTTTTCTCGTCGTCTACCGGGTTGCCGGGGACACGGTGGAAATCCTACGCGTATTTCACACCTCGCAAGATCTTGCACAGCCCTTTCATTGAGGGCGTCTCTTCCGTTCCCGGATAGCCCACACCTCGGGTTGCCCCTCGGACGGCATCCGAGCATTCCGGCCCCTCCCGGCAGGAACCCCGAAACCTCGTCTATTCAGGAAAGTGCAAGATGGACAACATCGAGCGCCGGCTGAAACTCTCCCTCCGGCGTAGTTGGAGCGAGGCGATTCAGACTCGCACGAAATCCGTCTGAACCGGGCAGCGGTAACGAATCTCGTCACTTTCGTTCCTTCGGACGCTTTTCCCTACGACTTTCACTCGGATCCCAAAGTCCTGCGCCGCCGTTTGTAGAAGCTTGCGGACGCGCCCAGACCCGGCGTGGCGGTTGGGGCTACGTTTCCGCCAGAGACAGCGGCGACGCCGACGAGGGTTCGGTGACGATCACCCAGGTGCAAGGCTTGCGCGCCTGTCGCAATGCTGGGATCGCTGTTCCGGGGGCGGTGTGGCCGCATTCCCCGTTGCTTTCGAGCAGGCTCGCGATGATGCCCAGAAATGTGACTCGGCGATTGAGCAAGGCGGACAGTCGGCACGGTCAAACCATCGAGCAGGACATCATCGCTGCGCTGAATGACATGATCGAGGCCCTCATCAACCTGTTTCCGGAGCATTGGGTTGAGCATTGGGTTGAAAAAAGGGTACCCGTAGCTAGACAAGGTCGGCGACGTGGTGCTCCGCAAGATGGACAACATCGAGCGGCGGCTAGAAGTGGCCAGGTGAAGTCCCGGACCAACCCGATGACCATAGCTTGCGGAAATACCGTGGCGTACCGGCCCAAGAGCAATGGCGCAAAGGGTTTAAGAAAAATGCTCGTAACTTCTCAAGAAGCCTGATTCGAGGCAGTCGGTTCTGGGGGCACGTACACCTCTCTGCACGTAGTTTTACTGTGTCCGTTACTCAAGGCCGAGAGACACCGTAGAAGTAGGCTGATACGTCGAAAGTGCTCGCCGAGCCGTCAGGTGGCAGGCACGGCGCAGCCAGCGCCCAGAGGCAAGTCTGGGCGATAAAGAAGAATGACGCTTGCGGTGCCGGCCGGCATGGGGCCAGGGCAAGCCCGCTCTCGATAAGGATTTCGAGATTGCCCCCGAAGCGACGAAGCCTGGTTTTTGGGGGTCCTGGCCTGCCGCGCTTTCAGGCGGATCGATTCGACTAGGCGGGGGGTGGCTGCCAAGCCCACGTACTCGGTCTTGCAGGTACTCCCAGGGAGTGACTCAGACTCCGCGTTTTCGCCGTGACAAGAAATGGCATTTAGCAGGGAGTCACAGCGTTTCTCGGAGGAAAACATGGCGTTTTCTCCATGCTTTCGTGATGCTAGGGCGACCACGCCCACCGAAACGGAGCAAAGGCTGAGCCGACCAGTAGCGGGAATGAGGGGCATATGGATGACACTTGCTGTGGCCGGTTTTTACGCGACGTGAAAAAGGCGAGAGAACACGATGGCAATCCAGCAAACGAGCACCAGACTCTTGCGTGCATTGGGACGAAGGAGCTCCCTCTCATACCGGCAGGAGGCAATGTTGGTGACACGCAAGGGCTTCGTCTAATGGGAGTGAAACGCAAAAGGTACATGCAGCGGAGACAAGCGATTCAGTGATAGGGCCTGCGAACGCAGAGACGAACCTGGGTTGACAGGCAAGAGTTGAGGTCAACACTTTTAGGTAGAGGGCCGGGAGACAGAAATCGCTCGCGTGCAGAGGGACAGACGCGGCGACCGAGACAACCGCTCATAAGAGGCAAAACATGACACAACCAACAAGCAAGAAAGAAACCCGTGTTGACCGGCAAGAGTTGAGGTCAACAATTCTAGGTAGAGGGCCAGGAGACAGAAATCACTCCCGTGCAGAGGATCAAGCGCGGCGACCGGGACAACTGCCCACGAGTAGAGGACGCATGTTGACGATAGCGGCTTGATTTGATGGGGACACCACACTAGAACCCCGTCCCCCTAGCGACAGAACGTATCCCAGAAATTCCTAATGCGGCATAAAAAGCGACCTGAAAATCGCCCCGAGGAAACTCCGTACATGACTGCTCTGATAAAAGTTTGTCCTGACAACTGCGACTATCCGTCGCAGCCGCGCTCCAATCCCGACCCGGCATACTGCCGGTCGCTCGGCGAGAGCATGAAGACTATCGGCCAGCAAGTACCGATCATTGGCTACACCGATCCGAAAACCGGTCGGTTCATCGTGGAAGACGGCGGCTGCCGGGTTCAAGGCGCACGCCTGCACGACATTCGTGAACTTATGGCCCTCGATCTGGGCAAGCCGCCCATGCCAGTGGAGCTGGAGATGGCACAAGCGGCCATCGACATCCACAAACAGCATTTCCCTCCGATGGACCGTGCCCAGCTCTGGCACTCGATCAAGGAGAAGCGGGGCTGCACGGCCAAGCAACTGGCCAAGGAACTGGGAGTCAGCGACAGCCTGGTCGGCGACTACCTGTCGCTCCTCACACTGCCTCCCGACGTGCAGGGGCAGATCACCAGTGGGGCGGTGGATATGTCGAAGGCGAGCCTCATTGCCCAGCAGGAGAGCGATCCGGACCGCCAACGCGAGCTGGCAGCTCTGGCCAGAGACCTGTCGCGCAAGGAGCTTGCTTCCAAAGTCAGACTGAGTCGCCGGAATGGCGAGGCGGCAACGGTCAGGGTCGAGCGCATCAAATGCCTGGTCGCCAGCGGTGCCGTTGTGCAGATCAGCGGCGCGGGCATTAACCTCGATGAGGCGATTGATGCCGCTCAGGAGTGGATCAAGGAAGCCAAGAAGGCGAGTCAGCAGGGGCTGGATGCCAAAACGTTCGAGCGTGTGTGTAGAGACAAAGCGAAAGCCGGAGGAAAACATGAATAGCATCGACCGGATGATTGCAGAGATCGAGGCTTACCTCGCATGTCCCATGAAGGATGCGCAGTCTTTCTGGGAATGCGAAGAGCGGCGCTCACTGCACGAGTTGCTAGCGCAATTGAAACGAGAAAAGGCCAATACGGAGTAAGTGCCCGGCACTGAAGTGACCGGCTAATCAAGGAGCCAATCCCATGAACCCTACCGCAGAAGACCAGGTTGTCGCTCTTCTCATCATCTCGGCGGTGCTGGCCCTTGTGTTTTACCGCCGTCGCTGGCGGGGATCGGGAACGGCTTTTGGCACTGCTGCCTGGATGAGTGAGAAAGCCCTTTGTGCAGCCGGAATGCTTGCCGGCAACGGGCTTGTTCTGGGGCGCACCTTCAGCGGCGCACTGATCTGCCTGCCGCATTTTTGCCACGCAATTCTCGTTGGAACCCCGGGCTCGGGCAAAGGCGTCAGCGTCATGATAACCAATTTGCTCCGCTGGTTTCGCTCATCGATTGTGTGCTTTGACACGAAAGGCGACCTCTACGCCACGACCGCAGGGCGGCGCGCTGCGAGGGGAGAGCGCATTATCCGGGTGGCACCGTTCAACGGCGGCGTGGACAGTTTCAATCCGCTCGACACGGTGCCGTGCGACAGCCCCATGCTTATAGACTCGGCCAGGGCGATGGCGGAGTCTCTTGTAGTGCGGCAAGGGACGGAGTCTGATCCGCATTGGAACGACAAATCGGTGCAGGTCATCTGTGCTGTGCTCGTTGTGGTGTTGCTTAAGTTCAAGTACGAGGACCGGACACTCAGTTCCGTGCAAGAGATTGTCAGCGCCGCTGACATGCTGAAAGCCTCTGCGAAGATGCTGCAAGAATTAGGTGGCATCCCCGCCAGGCTCGGCAATCAACTCAAGACCCTCTTTGACAAGGAGGGGTCAGAGTTCACCAAAGAAGGGGCGAGCGTGTTGAGCTGCGTAACTCGCCACTTGTCTTTCCTGGATTCCGATCTCGTGGCGAAGTCTGTGGCGACCAGTACGTTCGATCCGGCGGATTTGCGAAAGTCTGGCATCACGCTGTTCCTTCAAATACCTCCCGAGCAGCTGGAAGCGCAGAGGGCGTTGCTTCGCTGCTGGATTTCCACACTGGTCCGCGAAATCGGCGCTTTCGGTGATGAGCGAGAGGGGGAAGTGCTGTGCCTGATCGACGAGGCATCGGCTTTGTCGGCCCTGCCCGCCCTTGAAGAAGCGCTGGTGCGGGGGCGCTCAGCGGGAGTCAGGTTGCTCCTGGCCTATCAGTCTGACAGCCAGATTCGGGCAGCGTTCAAGGATAAGCCCACCCTGCTTTATGACAATTGCAGCACACAGATTTACCTGGGTGCTGCGAGCAGCTACGAGACCGCCGAGCGGCTGTCCAAGTCAATCGGCGATTGGACACAGGTGGTCGAAAGTTATGGCGAAAACGAGTCGCGCTCCTCGCAATCGGGTGGCGCCTCGCAGCAAGGCGGGCAGACCAGTCGGGGCAGTTCACTGAACTACTCGGAAACCGGAAGGGCTCTGCTCCGGCCGGAGGAAATCCTGACGCTCGACAACGATTACGTGATCGTCCTTCAGCGCGGCATGTCACCGATCCTGGCAAATCGCGTCAAGTGGTACGAGGACCCGGAGTTCAATCCCGCCGTGCAAAAGCGGCGGAAGCCCTCCTTGCGTTGGGACTGCCTGGGTTGGGATTGGCGGCTGTGGGCGGCTGCCGTCCTGGGGCTAATCCTGTTGGCGCTGGCTAACAGAGCGAATCAGTGAGTTACCTGAAACCTTTATTAAGGAGGTGCGAAATGGAACGGAAGATAGGGGAAGGTCACGCGGGAGCAATGTTTCGGCTCGGGCTCAAAGAACTGCGCAACGCGCTGAACCCATCGCGTGAGAGCGTGGCCGACCACGAGATCGGATTATATGGAACGGAGACACAGGGCGAAATCGCCAAGGCGCGACGCGGCCCCGGACAGGGTCCGGAGCAGGAATCGACCGGGACAGTGAGCCTGGATGATCTGCGTGCCTATGCGAAGGAACTCTCGCAGGCAGAGGACCGAAGCAGGCAGCAAGGCAAAGAACAGGGTAAAGAGCAAACCCAGGAACGTGATCGAGGCGGGCGCGAATTGTAGTAGTGACCGTCAACCACAAAGTCGCCCTAATCAAAGGAGTTTCCCATGTTATACGCCACAACAACCTTCGGTGAATCGTTTCTTTACTTCGTGCTCTTCTTCTCGATTGGCATGTGGTCAATCAAGCGTCTGCTCGGAAGAGTCGATCCAAACGGCGAAGTGAAGAAGGCAGCCACGGGCAAGGTCATCGGCACGCTCGTGAGATGGCTGAAATAACCACAATAGCGGGGTGCGCCCAGCCCCGCATTTTGTCAGGAGAAGATCATGGAGGCGTTTCTGATCGGTCTGGTCATCGGTGCCGTCGTGGGTGCTGGCCTTTGCTTAGCCACCATTTTCGCGGAATTCAAGGTGAAGACAAAGGAGTCGTGGGAAGAACAGGAGCAAGAGATGGCCGCCGCGCACTCGTGCGTCGAGAAAGTGGTGGCTGAGAACGTCCAGCTGCGGGTAGCTCTCGCCGCTGGAGAGATGACGGAGGACGCCAAGAAAGTGGCCGCGATGACGATGGCCGCTCTCGATCCCGTCATCGCTACTGGAATAGAAGCCGAGTAACAGGCCGGGCGCGGCCAGTCCAGCCGTTTTTGAGGAGAAGATCATGGTGATCTTTTTGGTCGGAACACTGGTCGGTGTTGGCGTCGCTGTGGCTGCTATTCTCGGGGCCTTCAAGGTGCAAACCAAGGAGTCATGGAAGGAAGAAGAGGCAAGGATGAATACCATGCACACGTTCGCGCGCATGTCGCTGGCCGAGAACGCCCGGTTGCGGGTGTCCCTCGCCGCCGGCGAAATGACGGAAGAGGGTAAGAGGGTGGCTGCGATGACAATGGCTGCTCTTCATGCCGTCAGCGCTGCTGCGAGCAAGGCAATTTTAGAGGGTGGGCCTGGACCGGTTACTTCATAGGCGCCCGCCTGTTATCAGGAGGACAAACAATGAGTAATAGACACACGAAGTTCGCCGAGCAGTTGTTGTCGGTGCGACCGACTACACGGAGCCTGGTCACCAGCATTCTAATGGATGCGTGGCCGAATCCTGCGACTATCGTCGATTTCGGTATCGACAGTCAGAAGCATTACGAGGCGTTGTACTTTCCGATCCGCGAAGCGGAAATCATGCCGAAGGTGCTGGATGCGGCCCTGGGCGATGGGCCAAAGTTGACTGCACTGGTACGAGACGCGGCCAGCAATCCGCATCAAGACGTGGAGTTCCACACGTCGTGGGACCTGATCCTTGGGCGGGATAATTCAAGGACGGCGGAAAAGATCGGCTTGAAGGATTTGGTTGATATCAACACGAAAGCCCTCACCTCGGACAGGGAACTGGTTCAAGAGCATGATCGCGGCGACATGGAGAGGTAGCGGAGTTACGCGGGAGTTATGACCCATTGGAATGGAGAGCGAAGCATGGGGAAGGAACGAGAACCGCAGGCTAGCGGAAGCTGGTTAAAGAGGAAGCTGGCCACCTTGGACGCGCTCTATCGCAGGTTTGGTCGGGAGGGTCTCAAGGATCACTCCGTGGCCGATGTGGGCCTGCTCCTTTCCTCGAAGGAGCTTCAGCTCAGGGATGCGGCGAAGAGCCGTGACCTTGGCGAGGATCAGAAGGCCGGAAACCGCCAGGTAGAGCTGGAGATCCAAGACCTGACGGCATACATGAAGGGCCAGCTTGCCGGCGTCAGTCTTTCCGACCTTCGTTCGTTCCGGCAACCTGAGCGTCACCGCCAGAACGAGCCGCAGAAGAAGCGGGAATTTGAATTGGAGAGGTAATGGGAATCACGTGCCGTGCGTGGATCGGGAGGGACTGCACATGGGATTAAAAAGAACGGTCATGGCTAAGCCCGATCACCCGGCGTGGGCCGAGCTGGTCACGGAAATTGAGAGCGTAGTCTCTCTGAGCTATGTGGAAGACCCCGATGCACCTTGGGGACCATCCTACACGCCTAGCGAGGAGGTGCCGGGTTTCTCGTTTGCGTCCTTGAATCGCGGGGACCGGCAGAACGTACTCGCTGACATGGTTTCCTGGGGTAATTACGAGTCTCAGGGGATAAGCCATGCTCAACAGAGGATTGTCATAGCCAACGTTCTCGATTGGAAGCTGCAAGAGAAGTGGTTGGAAGGGGTCTTCGATGAGGTGGTCCTGGAAAACGACAAAATCGCCAGCTTCAAGGTAATGGTCCAGGACATGAAGAACAGCCCTGGGAACCATGTGTTTGAGGAAGGGGATGGCGACCGGCTTCCGTGGGATGATCTGTCGGCTGCCGTGAAGCTGCAATACATCGTTCGCGACGCCGTCATCTCTGATGTACGGTTTGAACCGTTCGCCCAGGTTGCGAAGGACACTATCGGCGATGTGGGAGAAGCAGCGCTGCGCGTGGTGTTGGAGGGCCAGAAGGAACTGCACGCGATTGCAAAGCTGTTTCCTGATGATGGCCGGACCGAACCTGCGCCGCTGATTGAGCGGGTCAAGCTCACGCTGGATTATGTCTCGGCCCTGGAAACTCAGGAAAAGGAGCGAGGCCTGAGCACCGAGCCGAAGGACCAGGGCCAATCGGAGAATCTGGCTTCGCTCGCGGCAGAGGCGACGAGGGACGGTGAACGCAAACTGGTTTGGATGGAAACCATTCGCCGCCTGGATGCCGCCTACGTGGCCGCGGGTGCGGATGCTCTCGCCAAGATGGACGGCCTAGAGATTCTTGTGCTGTACTACGACAAGATCGGGGAACTGGAATCCGTGAGGACAAAGCTTGCGGAGCATGGCGACAACGAAATCCGCGAGCTGCACAAGGTAAAGCTGGAACGGCAGACGGCTGATATGGCCGCGTGGATGCGGGTGCATTGTCCCGATTTCCGCGAGATAGACGAAGCGAAAAGGCTCGAAGTTGCCGCAGCGAAGGAAGAGAGGATGTCGCTGGCCGATTTGAGAGGCATGGCCCAGGAAAAGCAAACGGAGAAGCAGACAACAAAAGACAAAGGGTTGGAGAGGTAACGATGAATATCAACGCTAAAAACCGCTGGGCCGATATCTGGCAGGCGGAATGTGAACGGGCTGCTTTCAATGCAGCTGCTCTACTGCGCATCGCGCGAATGTCTCCGAACAAAGCCGCAATCCTGGAAATCGTCCGCAGCGCGCCCCGGTCGCCGGATGAAGAACTGGACCCGGAGGCATCCCCATTCTTCCGCTGTGTGAGGGCCGCGCGCACCTTGGTCCGGTCTTGGGAGGAGGAGTTGCTTCACAGCATTTGCGACTACTTCTGTTGTCTGGCCTCGATGAAACCGGCACGTCGTGCCTTCCTGGAGGCATCAATCGCCGGTGTGCTGATCGGTGCGGACGGATTCTGAATTTGCAGAAGAAGGATAGCGTCGAACGGAACGAAGAAAGGTAGGCTGCGGCGATGACCGTGGAAGAACGGCTCCAAAAAATAGAATCCCTTCTCGTCGTGCTGGTGGAGCGCCAACAAGTACGCGAATGGTACTGCGTCGAGGAGTTCGCACGGCTCGTAGGACGTGCCAATTTCACCTGCCGGGAATGGTGCAGGAATGGCCGAATTAAGGCGGAGAAGAAGGAAAGTGGCAGAGGCGCGTATCCGGCCTGGGTGATCTCCCACGAAGAGCTGCTCAGGTTCCAGCGCGAGGGATTGTTGCCGCTAAAGAGCGCATGAGGCCGCCACCTATCGCTTCTCCGATGGCGTCACTGCGGTTTTCGATTGCAGCCACGAAATTACTCGTGCATGTTCGTCCCGGTCAAATGGCCATTGGTACAGGACCTTTTTCATGGCCTCTTCCCTGGCGTTATTCCACGTCTGGTATTCCACAGATTCCCGATCTTGGTTTGGCGGGTCCGAGATATGGGTCGGGTCCTGACTTGCCAACAAGAAGGCGTGGGCCAATTCTTCGCCCAGCACAGCAAGCATCGAAGATTCCTTGCCGGGCAATTCCAATAGAGCCAGTGAATCGAACCAGGCCATGAAGCCGTCGTCTTTGCCCCCACCCATGGCTACGGGTGATGTCGAGCCTATTCTTGTGCCCAGGATGACGCGTGGATACCAATGATGGCGCCTCTCGAAATAGTCCAGTATGGTCCTTCGATCTGGAGGCGGAATCCTTTGCCAAGCGTCTTTCAGAACACTCAGAAAAGTATCCCGCAATCCTGAAATTCCGCATTGGCAAATGAGATCGACGAATTCACCAGGTGCAAGCTCGATTGGACCTGTCATAGGCAAGACCCTCGTTCATTGCTTTCATTGTAACTGGCCCGTGGCGACGAAGAGTCGCTGTTCCGGTCGTCAGAAGTTCGCGATCTCCGTCGTCGCTTGCTGCTCATTCCATGACAGCTTCTTGGACGGTTTAGGCGTGGCAATGGCGTAGGACAGCCAGGCGTTATATCGGTTCATGACGGCACCGCTCCACGACTTGCGTTTTGCCGCCTTGCAGACACGGAGAATGTCCGTGTAGAACGCCGTCGTGTCGAAATTGATTTGATATATCCCTGGCGCTTTGGTCACAAGGTGCAGGTGCCGCCCGTTTTCCCGATAACTTATTCGCCATTGAACTTGGGTGACCCCGTGGACGATCTTTCTGAGTTCGTCCGTGTGCGTCAGTGAATGACGATACAACAAAGCAATACAGGCAGCCTTCCCGTCATATCCTTTCCTTACGTTTTCAAATTCATTTCGCAGGACGAAGACCAGGTTCTTCACGGGGCTATTTTGGTGTGTCAGGTCGCCGACCGCTTCGGCGATTGGGAACATCATGCGAGCCAGTGACCAGAACGGAGCAGTATCCTTGAACATTCCTTGTTTCTTGCCCACGGAAACCAGCTTAATAAACGCTCCGACTTCACTCTTCAGACGACCGATGACTTGGTCGAATGCCTGTCTGTCTGAAGTAACTTGACCGGGAATCATTTGGCACTCCGACCTACCGCTACGTCGCTCTGGTCCGTTGCCCTCGCAGCCATTTTATTATCCGAACACGGTACGGATGGCGTCTTGCTGCTGATTCGGAATCAAGTGTCGGTAGCGCCGTCGCATCTCCTCGGTCTGGTGCCCCATCCATTCATCGATCAGGCGTTGGTCAACGCACTTCGCGGCGCAGTTGCTGGCGAAGCTGTGCCGGAGCACGTGCCAGCCTTTCAGCACTTGCCACTTGCTGCTATCTACCGCCCAGCGGAAATGATGGGCGGCGAGCTGTGCAGTCAACGGAAGATTCGGCTCCGAGCAGATCGTGAGCTGCCCGCCGGGGTGACGCTTTAGCCAATCGTGCATTACGTCCCGCAGGAAGGGGGACATCGGCACGCAGCGAAAAGTGAGCTCCTTCGAGCGGTCCTTTTTCTTCTCGCGGATCATCACCATGTCGGCTGCAAGATCGAAGTCGTCCACCTGGGAGCGGAGCATTTCGCTTCGCCTGGCCCCGGTGTGGGCGGCGAAGGCAAACATGGCGTAGACAAACCGATGGCGGCACGTATCGCGAACATGGACCAGAAGCTGGTCGATCTCGGGCAGCGTCAGAAAAAGGCAGTCCCAAAGCTGTTCTTGCTGGGCCTCGGTCAAACCGCCTCGGGCGATCTGCCGCGCGATCTGCTTCCAGGTCGCAAACGGCGGCTTTCCCTTCCTCTTGCTGTAGATCAGGCCGCGCGTCGGGGCTGGCCCGGCTACCAGTCGTTGCGGCATCGCCCATTTGTTCCAGAGGCTCGCCAGTGTGCCGATCTCCTTCTGGATGGTGATGTGACTCACGGTCTTGCCTTTTTGCCCCGCTTCCTGGGACCGCTCCTCAACGTAACGTTGCAGAGCGTCGGTCGTGATGCCCTTGAATGGAATCCGGGCACCGATCAGGCGTTTCAGATGCTCCAGGTGAATCCGCTCGGTGTAGCGGGTGCTTGCCTCCTTGGCGCCTTCCGGTAGCTGAGTCTCGTATCGCTCGAAGACCTCGGCCAGCGTCAACGCCTGGTCGATGACCGGCTTGGCATTGAGCTTGCCATCGGTCACCAGGAAGACGGCGAGGTCAGCGCCCGCAGGAACTTCCAGTCGGCCGCGTTCGACGAGACGGAGATTCTCCTCCAGGCGAGCCATGCAGGCTTTCGCTTCCTTTTGATTGTCGCTGCCGACTGAATAATGCAGCTTACGGCCGCCGTGCCGGAAGGCGACGCGGTACAATCCAGAGCGCTGTTCGAGCCAGGCCATAGGAATCTCCTCTGTAAGAATCCTAAGCTCCCGGTCCAGCGACGTGACTCCAACGCGAACGCAATGCTGCCCCCAAAATGCCCCCATTCTGCACGGTTCTGCAATGGGGTCACTTTCGGCTGTCTGCCGCAAGTGCTTGTCCTTTTGAGGGGTTACGCGTTCGAGATGGGTCGAGTGAAAAGCTGGGGAACTAGGATTCGAACCTAGACAAGCAGATCCAGAGTCTGAACACGTCGCGTTACAAACCAACGGTACACAAAGACTTGCGCCTGAATCTTCCCCGCGGTTGCACACCGGTTGCACAGACCGGTCCGAGCTATCCCCGGATCTGGGCCGCATCATCGATATCTGGACGAAGCTTCCCGAACACATTCGTCGAGCCATTCTCACTCTTGCGGAGTGTTGTCGATGAGCCCTTTTCCTGCCGGGGTGCGCTGCTGTGCAAGCGCTATTGAAGTAACGATGTGCCGCCTTGCCTTCCGGGCAACCTGCATCTCTTAGAGATTTCACGGAGTCGTTCCTCCCAGCACGGGACCGGCCCACGCCTGCGCCAAGTCCCGGAAATCATGCCAAAGACCGTGGGCCGTTTCAAGTTGTTGCACGGGCCCAATGACTTCGGAGCGGCCCAGGAGTCGGCCCAGGTTCGCGCCGACGTTGGCCAATGGTTGCGAGACCGAACAGGGCTTAGCCAACTCGGGCGAAACTACAAAACACTGCGTCGTGCAGCCTCGTGGGTGAACGGGTGGCAAACCGGCCGACTTAAAGGAAATCAACATCATAGAGATGACTGAAGAGGTAAAACGAAACTTTACAGCCCGCGCGAGCCAAGGGTCGCAAATCCACTCTGCTAGGACCTAGCTAGAACAGGCAGACGATTACCCAAAAAGCTTAGATAGGCGTTGAAATTCCAGGGGAGGAACGTGACTAGCGGTTACCGGGACTTGGGGGGCGCCCGGGGCCATCGATATTTGACGCAAGTCATTATGTGGTAATATGCTATGCGTCTACTATTAGGAGTAAGCGTAGAATTTACATTGTCTCGTAACGCATTGACATTGCATATGTTACGTCAACACTCAATTCCACCATACACATAACTACTTACCACTACGCATCTTATACAATCTTCAGACATATAAACGTATTAGAATATACTTGTATACTAAACCAAGTGTCTAACTTGGTGGATGCGAGTTTTTATTATGCCATTATTCATTACGGAGTAATGGTTTATAGAGAACAGATTTATTATTCCCACTCGCAACCTAGACAAATGGCCTACGGTTCACCAGCTGCCGGACTTTCCGCCAGCAAAAAAGCGCGTCGGCAAAGTGCTTCTAACACTTTACCGACGCTAGGCAAACCTTCTCAGGAGGTCTACCATGTCCGCCGATTCTATCACTTCGCGCACCCTTGAGCTATGTTCGACCATCCAAGACACGCTAGACCATTGGATTGAACTGGGCGCTTGCTTTGACAAGCTTGCCTGCCAGTGGATCAGTGAGCAAGAGGGCAAACCGGTTAGCCGACGGGACACCCTGCGCAAGCGCGAAAAGACTAAAACGCAAGGCCTGCGCAAGCGCGCCGTTGCTCACCTGGAAGCGCTGGTCGTGTCCACTGGGTTTGATGCCAAGCTTATCAATCAAGCCTTACAGCTCTATGCCCTGGAACAAAATGCGGCATGGGTTAGCCAGCTCAAAAGCGAACGCAAGGCGCGCGAACTAAAGAGCCTTGCCCGGTGGCACTGGGAAGGATGCCAGCTCACTTCCCAGGGCAAGCAATCCCTTGAAGTGATTCACAAGGCCATTGCCGACGTAGGCCTTGGCACCATTACGGCTAAAGAGGTTCGGGCCATTGTCCGCGGCATACTTGGCAAGCAAGAGAAAGCGGCTAACACCGCTAGAGCGGCCGCGGCCGCTTTCTTCCGGGCTATTGAGGGAACCGATAGCCAAGCGCCGGCCGATAGGGAAGAGGTTAGCCGCTGGCTTGATATCCTCTTGGCGGAAAGTCCCATAGCCGCTGAGGTTATCACGTCGGCCTGCGAGCGGTACATAGACGGGCTAACCGCCAGTACGGCACCTACGGCTAAGGTGGCCTAGGTCAGAAAAGATTCCCAGGAATCTTTTCCGCACAAAGGGCAAGCGCTAACCAGCGCTTGCCCTTTTTCTTTTGGACAAGCCCGAAGGCGAACCCATGTAGCGATGGGTTCGCCTTCTTGCTTTCCAGGCTAGGCGGTTCCGCTAGTCGGCAAGATCGGTAGAGGGCAGCAAAGAGGGTCAGACAATGGCAACTTTAGAACGGCAACTGGTGCACGTTAGGAAGCGCCTAGAAGGCGCCAGACTCTACGCTGGGTTTAGCGGCAATGGGCAAGCGCTTGAATCGGTAGCGCGCCTGGAGCGCGTTTACTGGCGGTTAGAGCGCTTGGTGCAAAAAGCGGAAAGGAAGGCCGCATGAACGGGGAAATGATTCGACTGGCCATGAGCCGGTTGGGGCGCTCGATGATTGCCCTACCGGATTTGAGGCGCGCGTTGGCGCGCCAGTTGCCAGATATGGCTTTTGACCAGGCCATTAACGCGCTGGCCGAAGCGGGGCGCGTGGATTTGCACAATCATGGCCATCCGGCGTGGTTGGAACGGGAAGAACGAGCGGCGCTAGTCAGGACTCCAACGGGCTATGCCATCGGCATTGTGTGGCGACGCGATTAGGGGGCTTTGATTTCTTGCGGGGCGACCCGCTTTTTGTTTGGAGCATCGCCATGAAGTATGTCAAACGCGTTTTGATTCTTTACGCGATGGGACCGCCTCTTGTTTTGGTTGGTTCCATCGCCTTTTGTCTGATTAAAGCCGCGATTACCGGTGACCGGTGGCTTGCGGTTGGAGCCGTTGCAATGGCCCTGATCATCATGGCGATGGTCGGGGCCAGTTGGTTTTTGGTGCATTGGCTATTTGGCCGCCGCGCCAAATGGGGGGGGCTTTTGGGTTTTAAGGACCTACTCTTTTATGCCAAATGTTAAGAAATGATTTGCCCAGCCAACCTGCAAAAGGGACGACAAAAAGCGCCTCATCCAAGTTACCCTGCAATCAGTCACCTATCCACCCATCAAGATCGTGACCCCTCGCCAGTGGGCTTATACCTACAAGACGTTGCTGTGTGACGTGTAAAGACTGTCAATTCAACCGTGAGCCCCCGGCGCCAATCGCGCTGGGGGCTTTTCCTTTTCCACAAGGAGAACTGAACCATGCTGACCGCCATTGCAAACGTGCATCGGCACAAGTTGCCGCGCCCCGGAGCGATTGTCACGGTGCGCGATCGGCCCCTAGGAATCGGCCGTCGTTATCGCCGGTTCATTGTCGAAAGCTATCCGCTCTCCGACGCGGCCGATCAGCGCTACTCGCGGGGGATTCAAACCTGCACCATCCGCGCCCTGGACAACGGCCAGCGCTTTAGGGTTTCCGGCATTTGGTGCGAAGAGGACTTGCTGTCAACTCAGCCGTTTCCCCCAGCTCACTTTGGCGCTGGGGGTTTTTCGTTTCTAACCAGGAGAAAGTGCATGACAACGTTTCGCATTGCGGTTTGTGGCTATGAAGAAGGGGCTTCCGACAAGGAATCCACCCACGTCGAACTGACCGTCAACCATGACAAGAACCGCAAGATCGCCTACCTGTACGTCGGCCCGCTTCAAATCGCCGATGGCTGGGAGACCAGACGAATCACGTTTGGAGGAAGAAGCCATCTCACCCTAGAAGCTATGCCGCGGCTCAACCGCAAGCGCCTGGACGCGCTCTTGGAGCAGGTTAAGTATCAAATCGCGGACAAGACTGGTCCCGCCTGGGATCTGCTCGAAGCGGTGCGGGCTGAGAATGGGCTGATCCTGTGCCCTTACACCTACCAATCCAAGCTCATCGAGGTTTGCTAGGCCGAAACGCCCTGCGGGGCGTCTGCCAACGGTGGTTCGTTGGTACTGAAGAGGCAGCCACAACACAACGAAAGGGGGAGTTAATGAAAAGATTCAAGGTCAGGGTCGTCGCGTCGGTTCCCTTGCACTTCGAAGGGAATGCCGAAGTGCAAGCCCAGACGCGAAGCGAAGCGGAAGCCAAGATCAGGGCCATGTACGACAAGGACGAATTGGACCTGGAAAAGCTCCCGGCTGATTACGACCAGGGCAAGATCATCGAACTGCGCTGGGAGGAGGACCTTGATTGTAACGCCACGCCGGATGCGCTGGCGGTGTGCCAGGCGCTGATTGCCTTCTATGACGGCCATCTAAAAGCCTATGCCTATGACCCGGAGCTGGGCGCGGTGGTCGATGAAGCCCGCGCCGCCGTCGCCAAAGCCGAAAGGGGTGAAGCGTGAGACTCGGAGCAGAAGCGAAGATGGGATTCTATCCCGTCGCCAACGAAGCGCTCGGCTTACTCAGGAGGGCGCTTGTTGTTGATGGAGAGACCGCGATCCTCGATCCCTGTGCGGGCGAAGGCGCGGCCATCCGCTTTTTGGGTGAGGCGCTGGATATTCCCCAAGAGCGCACCTTTGCAATTGAACTGGCAGAGAATCGGGCTGTGACGCTGACGGGAAACTTGCCCCATGCCAAGCGCCTGGGGCCGGCCAGCTTCATGAGCACGCATATCTCGCCGAATAGTTTCGGCCTGGCCTGGGTCAATCCTCCCTTCCAAAACGAGATCGGCGGGGGCAAGCGCGTCGAGTATTCCTTTCTAGCGCGGGCCACGCAATTGCTAGTCAAAGGGGGCGTCATGGCATTCCTCATGCCCGAGCGCGCCCTGGGCTATGACGTCGAGCGCTTCTTTGTCCAGCACTATGAGAGCGCGGTCAAGATGCCATTGCCTGAAGAATGGCGGGCCTATGACGAGCTTCTCTTTGTCGGCAAGCGCCGGAATGAGCCAGTTGATACCTGGGAAACCATTCCGACCTGTTCGCTAGAGGCGCCAGACAGGGAATGGATCATTCCAGCGGCCAAGGGACCGCGCAACTTCGTCAAATCCGGGCCTGCCCCGGCCGAGCTGGAACGCTTGCTATCCAAATCCCCGCTGAGCCGGGTATTTGACCCGCCTAAAGAAAAACCGATCGGCCGGCCGCCTTTGCCATTGGGCAAGGGGCATCTGGCCCTACTTCTGGCCTCAGGCCAACTCAACGGCATTGTGCCGTCAGACCCGCCGCATGTGGTGCGGGGGTCCAGTCAGAAAGAGCCGTATGTCTCGGAGACGAAGTGCGACGAAAACGAGGATACGGGTGCGGTCACGACAACCACGATCATGCGGGAAAGGGTGATCCTGATTGTTCGAACCGTCGATTGTTCGGGTGAAATCCTAACCCTGGAAGGAGGCTGAGATGGAAGACGAATGGGGAAACGAAGAGGAAAATCGTCGGGTTGAGTGTGACAACTGCGACTGGACCGGAACGGAGAACGACTTGGAGGACGGCTTGGCAGGAGTCTCGGACCTATTTGAGCGCCTCGATATTGGCAGCGAAGTGCCCGCCGGGGAATGCCCGGAGTGCGGAGTGTTCGCTTACCTTGCTGAGCAGGACAATCCCTACTGGCAAAAAGGCGGTGACTAATGGCCAAAGCAAAACGATGGTATGCGCAGCCGGCTTGCAGAATGACCGGCGGCGCGGTGACGGTCAGGAAACGCATGCAGAATTGCCTGGAAAGCGATTGGGTTTGCTTTACTCAAAAGCAAGAGCGCGGCTTGCTCGACGAGACCCGGACGAAGCTCATTGCCATGCTGCCGGAGCTTGTCTGGGCTGCGGAGCTTCTCAACGCGGTCGCCATTCCCAGCGAAAACACCGTGCCCAGAGTCAAACGCCAGCTTTGGCAAGCGGACAAGATCGTTCAGCGGGCCAAAGACCTTCTCGCCAATGAGCCAGATTTGCCGGCGAAAGGACGGAAGTAACATGCCAGCCGCTTGGATCGTGTGGGAATTTGATTACGACGACCCGGAAATCAGGTGCTACGGCTTCGAAACGGAAGCTGAAGTGGAAGCGTTTGCCCTCGGCGTGATCGAGGCCGACCCCGGCAATGAGTACCACTCCTTCTTCCGCACCGAAAAGGAAGCGGAGCGCTACCTGAAAGAAAGAGAAGGGGATTGAATGTATATCCGCTATCGCACCAAGGAAACGCAGGCGCGCAGCGAATGCGACCGCCTGGCCTACCACGGGCGGGATAATCGCTTGCTGGTCCTGTCCTGCCACGGTCCGCAACAAACCCTCCGTGGCTTGCAGGCGGTTTTGTGCAGTGATGCAAAGGTCAAGATCGACTTGCACGATGAGGAAAACGATTACTCGTCTACCAGCCTGCTCAAGGACGGCTCGGGCTACCGCACCTATCGCCATCTGCTCTGCCAGGGCGTTTGGCAATTCTTGTGGGTCAGCAAGGACCCGCAACTGCTGGTCGCCGGCAAGCCTGCGCTGGGGCAGGCGCTCCTGACCGACCCGTTTACGACACCGCTTTTGCCCGAATGGGTGCCATATCTGGAGCAGGAACTGGAGGCCAACGGGCTGCTGGTCAACTTGAAAGGCGACGGCTGCCCATCGGCGCTACTGTCTGCTCAAAGTAAGGACCTGGACCAGCTTGTTACACAGGGAATTCAAGGCGGCGATCTGAGGATCGGTTAATCCGAGCAACAAAAGGGAGAAACGATGACGACGTTCGACGCGCTCAGCCTGCTGGGCCAAGGCCTCAAGTGCCTGATGGATTCGGACCGGCCGGGCCGAGACAACTTGTGCGACTTGAAATACACCCTGGACGGAACCGGAGACGATTGCGAAATGATCGTCAATTTCGTCAAGGAAACCGAGGACGAGGAAACCGGTGGTGGGGAGCGGAAGCGGTATAGCTTCTTGGTCAAAGCCGAAGAGATCAGTGCGGAAGAAGAGATCGATTAACCTCATGGAGCCATGAATGCAAACTCTTGATGAGTACCTGGATGCCTATGGAGGGCATCTGGCCCGGCGCTGCCGGGAGCGGCTTAAACCGCTGCACGACCCGCAAGGCCTGCCGCATCCGCGTGTCAACGACCTGCTGCGCAAGCCGTTTGAGGCGCAGGCTCACGTAATTTCCGCGGCGGCCAAGCTGCTGGAAACCAGCAAGACCGCCTTCCTAATCTGTGAAATGGGCTCAGGAAAATCGATGATGGGCATCGGCACGGTTCACGCCCATGCCGATGGCAAACCGTACCGGGCGCTGGTGTTTTGTCCGGGCCAGCTCGTAGGCAAGTGGCAGCGCGAGATCCGCGACACACTGCCAGACGTGACGACGCAGGCCATCAGCAACTGGAAGGAGGCCGTGGCGCTGCTCGCCAAGAAGCGCACACCGCCCAGGGTTGGTGAGTGGTATGTGATTGCCCGCGACCGCGCCAAACTGGGGGCCAAATGGAGACCGGCCGTCATCAAGGCACGCCGGCGCATCAAGACCCAGGACGGCCAAAGGGTAATGCGCGAAGTCAACACCTGTCCTACCTGCGGGATTGGCATCGCCGATGAGGAAGGCTTGCTTATACCACTGGAAATCCTGGAGCGCAAGCCGCATTACTGCGGGACTTGTAAAGGCCCGCTCTGGACCTTCACAGCCGATCTGCGCCGCTGGGCGCCGGCCACTTTCATCCACAAGAAACTCAAGGGTTTCTTCGACTATCTCATCTGCGATGAAGTTCATCAGGAGGGTAGTCAAACCTCAGCGCAGGCCAATGCCCTGGGGAGTCTGGCTGCGGCCTCCAAACGGACGCTCGCGCTGACTGGCACTTTGCTGGGGGGCTATTCCGAGCATGTTCGGCCTCTGCTGTTCCGGCTATCACCACGGTCGGTGGTCCAGGAAGGATTCGAATGGTCCGACGCCATGAAGTTCGCCGAGCGCTATGGACGGATCAAGACCACAATCCGCGAAAAGGAAAGCGAGGGCACGCGCAATCGCCAAAGCCGCGGATCCAGTTCCAAGACCAAGGCCATCGAGCCGGGCATCCTGCCCGGACTCTTCGGCAATCACCTGCTCGATAAGGCGGTGTTCCTGCAACTGGAGCAGGTGGCCACGGGGCTGCCTAACCTGCAAGAGGAACTGATCGCTGTGCCGATGGAGGAAGCGCAGGAGCAGGCTTATAAGGACCTGGAAAAGGACATGATGGGCGCGGTCCGGGAACTGGTCAGGCGCAACAACCGCCAGCTTCTGGGGTCGATGGTCAACAGCCTGCTCTATTACGAGGACACTTGCTACGCGACCTGGGAGCCTTTGGGCTATTACGAAGGCAAACGCGACGGTGAAGGGGCTTTCATTACGGTTCACATCCCCAGCAAGCTGTCCGCCGATGTCATCTATCCCAAGGAGCAGGCACTTCTGGACCTGGTCCGCAAGGAGAGGCAAGTGGGCCGCCAGTGCTGGGTCTATGTCCAGATCACCGAAAAGCACGCCCTTCTGGACAGGCTCAGACAGCTCTTCGAGCGCCATGGCCTCCGGGTCGGGGTGCTTAAAGCCAATGTGGACCTGGCCAAGCGTGAGGAGTGGATCGCCAGGAACGGCAAAGGGGTCGATGTCGTCATCAGCCATCCCAAGCTGGTGGAGACAGGACTGGACCTGTTCGACAAAGGCGGCAACCACAACTTCTGCACGCTCATCTTCTACCAGACCGGCTACAACCTGTTCACGTTGCGGCAGGCGTCGAGGCGGTCCTGGCGCATCGGGCAGGAGAAGGAATGCAAGGTCGTGTACTTCTACTACGAAGGCACCATGCAGGAACGGGCAATGGGACTGATGGGCCGCAAGCTGGCAGCGGCCGAGGCCATCGACGGCAAGTTCAGTTCGGAAGGACTGGCCGCGGCGGCGGAAGACGAAGGCAGCCTGGCTCTGATGCTGGCCAAGAACCTGGTGGACAAGCTGGATGAGGACCCGGCTTTGGCGTGGGCTAAGACCGGAGCGATAGAAAGTACACTTGAAATGGAGGAACCCATGGCAAAGAAGAAGTTTCCCAAGAATGCGGCCAAGCCCGAAGTGGCACGGGCGGCCAAGACCGAACCGGTGAAGGTTCTGCCTTTCAAAAAGCCGGAGCCGAAGCCAGAGACGGCGCCGGTGGGCATGTCGAATCTGGCGGCGAAGCTGGCGAAGATTCGCATGGGACGAGCCCTCATGGCAGCCAAGTAAAGGAGAACCAATGCCTAGCGCCTTCGGATACACGCGCCTTTCCAAGGACCCGCGCGACAAAGAAGTCAACGGCCTGAAGTCGCAAAGCGAGCATGTGCTGCGTTACTTCGACTACAGGCTCAAGGGCTCGCATGAATGGGGTGAGCTGTTCCCCGATGAGGGGGTTAGTGGCAATAAGGAACTGCGTTTGCGACCGCAAGGGTCCCGGCTCGACCGGGCCCTCCAGAGCGGGGACGCCGTGATCATCCCCAAGCTGGACCGAGGCTTTCGCAACACGCAAGACATGCTTAACACCTTGGAAGTGTGGGAGCGGCGGGGCGTCACCGTCCATCTGTTGGATTGCCAGGTTGATACGTCCACCGCTTCGGGCCGGCTGTTCATGACAATGCTGGCCGCGATCGCCGAGTTTGAACGCTCACGGATCATCGAACGGATCCGCGAGAAAGTAAACCTGCGCAGGTCGATGGGTCTGACAGGGAACGGCATGGCACCTTACGGCTTCAAAAAAGGCCATGTGCAGGGCCAGAAGCGTATCGTCCCGGACGACTGGACCCGCAACCTGGGTGGGAGGATAGTCGAGTGGCGGGCCAAAGGACATACCTTTGATGCGATTTACTGGCACTTACTCAAGAATGCTTGCCGTCAAAGGAACGGCAAGGAGATCAGTCGGAGCCTGGTCTACAAATGGTTCGTCGGCGAGACCAAGTTGCGAGCAAAGGAGGCAGAACGTCAGCAGCAGGCCTAGGACTGGGAGGCGGCTTGCTGTGGCCGAGGAGTGGCGACCTTAGCGGACACGCTGCGGCAACGAATGACAACGAGGGGGCGCAAATTGACTCCAGGCTGCCAAACGTTATTGGTGAATTGACAGATCCATTGGCGGCCTGGGGTTTACACCTGTAAACCCACCCACCCTGTGGCTCAGGTGTCGCTGGTCCAGAGGGTCGGCACTTGAGCTACAGGGTCCAGCTGTAGCTGTCCAGCCACGGGGAGCTCCGGCAACGGCGCTTGGGAACGCACAATCGGGTCGGTATACTCAGGTAGTGAGAGTCGCCCCGAATGCGTCTCATGTCACGCCCCGGACACCCCTGGTAACGGGTTTTGAGTTGGAAAATACGTAATGGCAACAGGCCCCTCCCACAGCAGCTTGCGAGGCCCGTGGCATAGGAGACCATCCAGGGCCGTTGCCCGATTGTCATTAGAAAACGTGTCCGTCCTTCCGCTTTTTATCCCCTTCTCAGGACTGACCTAGTCGGTTTTGGAAATTGATTATCCATCTTCCTTTCCAATGGCTTTCGCTGGAATCTCTCCCCTTGATCGAGCGAAATCGTCGAATAACTCAAATACTCTACCCCGTCTGCCTGGCTGAAGCGTCTCATGATAGATTTCATAAAACAAATAGTATAGCTGAAGCGATTCATCCAAACACTTTCCATCTATTGCTGCCTCCCGCGACATTCCAACTGGCGCATATTGCCCTCCCCGCCACAATCGTATCCCATTCACGGTGAAACGCAGAGGGCTCTTGCCGGCGCAAAACGCGCAAATCGAGATGTTTTTGCCGTTTGATAGTGTGAGTTCTAATGTGATCATCTTGTTGTCGTCAGAATACATAGGAGAGTCCACATCATTTCTCCAGGGCCATATCTCACAGGTAGAAGCAGGCTCAGCCTTATTCAGTTGGAACAGGTTGACGATCCGGAAATTGTATTTCTCTGGAAGCTCAAACTCCGGTATCGCAATTTGTAATCCGCTATTCCAACCAGTATTTGGAATAACTCTAATAGACTTGATTTCATTTGTGGTCGGTAGTCGTTTTCTGATCCGATCGCTTTGATATTTGTTTAAACAGATTACAAACAAATAGCCGGCGGCCATTGCTGCTAGAATCAGGAGTAACCACTTAAGCTTGCTTGAGGAGAGATGACCGAACAGCATCGTAGTTTACCAATATAAGGTCAAGCGAAAGTGACAGTAACCCATAACATTGTATCAACCTGGAATCTTTTAAAGATAGACGCAAAAGCCGGTTATTATTTCTTCTTGCATTTGCTCGGGTCATAACGAGGAAGGTACACATTGGGGATCGCCACCACCACTATAAAAAGTGGGTCACCATAAGCCTCGGATAACCCTAGCTTAGAATCCGCTGGGTCAAACGGTCTGTGCCTCACCATCGAGGTCTTTGGCCTCCGTTTTAGTCCGTGGTTGATCCATTCCCAAAAAAGTGTCCCATCATCGGTCATGTGGAGAGTCGCATGATTACCCGATCCGTCCGCAGTGTAAAGAAGAAGGTCAATTTCATTAGGCAATAATTCCTTCGGATCCTTCTGTTTTATGTTCGACAATCGTCCGCCCGAGGAAAAAACGCCTGCAAATATAGCTCTCAGGATTTGTTGTCCGGATTCACCAGTGAAAGATGAAGATAACAATGCCGCAACTAGATTTTCAACACTTTCATCTTGAGGCAACTTGCGATAATCCTGCACAGCAACAATCCGTAATACTCTACCTGGCACCTTGGCGAGGTTTTCTTGAAGATACTTCTCCGCTGCTGCGAACGATGTGAAACCCCTTGAACCTTTTGCAGTAAACCAGGGGACATAGGGCTCGTTGTCCAAACCCAACCGTACTTTGGCAAAACCAAGACATCCTTCCGAAATGCTCAGCATGTTTTCATCTGATAGCTTAAGAAAAAATGCAATGAAGAGAGTAGGAAAATCGCCTTTAGCTGTATTTTTGAGCGCTCTTATTAGGCTGTCTCTAAGTTCTCTAAGTTTCTTTTCCGACCTCTCTGAAAGACCTGCGGGGTCTGTAGCCATAAGTGCATTGTTTCTCTCAAACCTGTAAAGGTTGGAGTCCAATCCTCCGAATCGAATAGGATCGTTCTGAAGCCATCGTCCCAGCGACGGTCGGTACTCGCGCTCTCTGGCATAATCATTCCCCGTCGTCACGTCCTGCCTTAGGCCCTGGAAACCGATAACAAATGCATACGAACTGCTACTCCTCGAATTCCAATTCGCATCGAATACGTTCTGTTGGCCGTATGGGTCATAATCATAACGCTCGGCAACGTTCCCCGAAGAATCGACAAGTGCCGTCACATTCCAGTTGGCATCTTGCTGGACCCACATGCGCTCGTCCAGCGTTCCGTTGTTTTGCGTACTCCTATCGCGCAACACCAGAGCATCGATATAGACGGGACTCCAGACATACTGAATCGTGGCGGTGCTGACGCCGCCGGTGCGCTCTTCAAGCACCTGCCAGGCGGCGGAGTAATAGAGGTCGTTGACCGTACCACTATGATTCTCGCTGATACGTCTCCCAAGCGCGTCATAGCTACAACTCGCCAGGGTCGTGCCACCGCTTTTCACCGAAATCAGGCGATTCCATGCATCGTAAGCGTAGGTATGACCCAATTCATCCGTCGTCATATTCCCGTTCTTATCGAACGTCAGCGTGGCGGCACCGACGCCGGTGACTTCGTTTTGCTGGTTGTGCGTGCGGTTTGTTTGAGTTCCATTCAAGGTAACACTGGTGAAGTTGCCGAGCGCGTCGGGGGCCCAGCTTTCGGTCGTGGACGGGCTGGCGACCGTGTCCAGCGGGGTGCCGGTTCCACCCGAAGCGGTTAACACGCCTCGCAAGAACCCGCTCAGCTGATTGAGATTATCATAACCATTGCCCGCGCCGGACGCGTGGTAAAGCTCGTCGAAATTGTGGTTGACCTCGTTGGTGCGATAGAGGGCATTCGAGTTGCGGTCGTAACCATACTTGAAACGATCCGTGGCGGTGCTAGTGCTAGTCTTGAGCCAGCGCTGATCCACGACGCGGCCGAAGCGATCTAAGCCCGTGTACTGGTCGCCGCCGTCGCCGTTGGATTCGCCGGTTTGCTTGATGTAAGTGAGATCAACGCCGGGTTGCGGGTGGGCGCGCTTCACGACGGTGTCTAGGCCCAGGTAGCTGTATTGCTCCAAGGCGCCGGAGGTATCCGCCAAATTGTCGAGTCGGCTAATCTTGTCATTCAATCCGCCACTCGTTCCATAGCCGTATGTGAGTACTTTCCCATTTGGATAGGTCATGCTCGTCAGGCGCGAGTTGTTGACGCCGCCGGCCATGAGGGTGTAGCCATATTGCACGCTGGGCGTCGTCCCCGTGTTGACGACGCCGGCATGGGATTGCCATTCCTGCGTCAGCTGTGCCAGTCCGTTAAACGCGCGCTGCACCTGATTAACCACGTTGCCGCCGGTCGCGGCGTCGAAACTGGTGAATTTGAACGGATTTCCTTGGGTGTCATAGGCCGTCTCGATACGCCTGACCGAACCGTCGAAGCCGGTGGCCAAGGTCGTGACCGCGTCGGAGGTCACGCGGCCAAGAATATCGTAAGCCAGCGTGTGCACGTTGCCGGCCCGGTCGGTCAAGGTTTTGGTTTCGCCCAGCGCATTAACGGTCAGCGTTTCCTGTTCGCTGGCGCTGGGCTGGCCGGTGGTCTTGTCCGGATACTGGACCGCCGCGAGGATGTCGGCGGAATTGATGTCGCTACCGCCGCCGGTGAATACGCCGTAGACGTACTTGGTCGTTTCCGAGGTCCCGCCGGCCTGCATGGCCTGAAGCGTTATCAGATTGTTATTGCCGTCATAAGTGAAATTGGTGGTTTTGTTGGTGGTGTTAGTGGGCACGCCGTTGGTGTAGGCCTCGATGCTTTGGGTGGTGCGGCCCAGGTTGTCATACGACACTCGGCTGTCAATGCCGCGCGGGTCAACGCTGTCCTGTACCCAACCGGCCGCGTTGTAGGCGAGCGTGCTGACCAGCGCCGTGTCAGAGGCTGCGGGAATCGCGCTGGGCCGCGTCCAGGCCGTGCCGCCGTTGGTGCCGACATCGACCGTGCCCGTCAGGCGGTCGGCGGCATCATAATAGGCGGCCGAGTAGCTGACGCGCGCCTTGGGTCCCGTGGTGGGATTGCCCAGGGCGCCCAACTGGGTTTCATCGTGGTTGCGTTCGCGATCCGTAACCTGGATCACGTTGCTGTTCTTGTCGTAACTCGTCTCGACTTGGGACAGCACGTTGTCATTCGCCACGCTCGACGCGCTGGCCCAGCTCGTGCCGCCGCCGCCATCGGTCATATAGCTCGTCGTTTCGCGCCCGGCGCCGTCATATTTCATCTTGCTTACGAGGCCGCCCGGCGCGCTGGTTTCCAGGACGTTGCCGCGATGGTCGTACCAGATGTTGCTGGTTAGAGCATTCGTTGAAACGGCGCCGGTGCTCGGATCGAAGCTAAAGGTCTGCGTCTGGTAGACGCGGCCCTGGTCGTCGTAAGCCACATTGCTCTGAGCGCGGAGCAGGTTGGCCGCCGGTGTATTGGGAACGCCGTTCGTGGAAGTGATTGTGACGCCGTCGCCATCGTATTGCTGGACCTGCGTGACCTCGTCGAGGTTGTCTAAAGTCATGTAGACAATGGGCCGATGCGTCGTCGTGTCCTCGGAGGCCTGGACGCCGGCCTTGCTGGCCACCGCTCGATCGCGCCAATCATAGTAGACTTCGCCAACGCGGTCGGCCGCGCTGCCGCCGGGGTGCTCGATGACCTGGGTCAAATTGCCGTCGCCGACCAGCGTCGCGCCGCCCAAAGTGTTGTTGTCGTAAATGAAGTCGGCTGTCTTGACCATGTTGGACGGCGATGTGTTGTTGGTTGGCGACCAATAGCCGCTGCCGGGCGTATCGTTGGTGCCGACCCAGGTGCTGACGACGCGGCCCAGACCGTCGTAAACGGTGCGATAAATGGTTCCCGTGGGGCTCACAACGCGATTTTGGCGACCTCGGGAATCATAGGCCACGGTGGTCTCGTAATAATTGCTGTTCAGCGTCCCCAGCTGCGGCGTGGTCGCGTACGTGACATTGGAGAGGTTGAAATAAGCATCGCTGGCCACGTATTGCCCGGCCGCGTTGGTGATTTGCCGCGATAGGGTTTGCAAACCGCTAACCGCCTCGGTGCCATCAGGAGCGCCCCCGATCAAATGCGGCGTGGCGCTCATGGTCAGGCTCTCGACATAACTGCCGGGCCGGTCCTCGCGATAAAGCTCGGTGGGGCCGGTGGGCGCCGTGCCGGTCCAGCCGCGGTAGACGCGGGTTTCGTGATTGGGATCGTTGTAGGTTTCGTAGGTCACGTTGCCGTTGGGATCCGTCAGCTGCGTAGGACGGCCCAGACTGTCCACGAGGAAGGTCGAAATCAGATGCAAGCCCCCGCCGGAGGGGGTCGTCCACCCTGTGGGCAGGTTGGTGAAGTCCGTGGTCCGGGTCGTGTCCACGTCGTCGATGGTCTTGGTGACCGCCCCGGTGGCCATGTCAAAAGCGGTGTAGGTTATGAAACCATCCGGGTCCTTGGTCCAAATGGGCCGGCCGTAACTGTCGAAAAAGACCGTGGAGGTGTCGGCGGCGCCCGGACCATTCTGCGAAGAGGAGATCACCGGCAGGGTGGCCACTGCCGAAAGGATGCCGGCCGTGCCGGTCACCCAGGTGTAAGTAAAACTGGTGGTTTCCGGCTGACCGCTGCCGGTGCTGCGGTAGACGGTATCTGTTGCCAACTCGGCAATGGTGTTGGTGGGACCTGCGTGAGCGAAGTATTGCCAGGTCTCCAAGGGGATTAACGTGCCGGAGGAGCCTTGCTGAATCTGTACGTCCTGATCGTAGCCGGTTATGCCGCCGGCCGTGGTCTCCCCGGCCGTCGTGCTGGCGTAGTAGTCGTACTTGGTGATTAGTCCGGAGGAACTGTTAAGGACTACGCCGAGGTTGGCCTGAGTGTCGTTAAAGCTGCTTACCGCGGACGGCGCCGCCACTTCTATAATGCGCCCCTGGGAATCGTATTGGGTGTAAGTAAGCCAGCTCTGGTGCGTGGTATTGTCAACGTATTCAAATAGCATTTCCTCGCCATAACCATTCGTGTAGATAATATTCGTATTGCCATCTGGCATGGTCTCCAGGGTATGCATGGCCCAATTCCCAAAGCCGATGGGATTGCTGCTGCTGTTGTAGCTAAAGGTGAATGTCCCAAGGCCGCCGGAACAAGCGGAGCAACCCATGCCCTGTGCGATTTCCTTAGTTACGCGCTGCTGGCTGTCAAATTCGAAATAATTCGTCGCAAAGGGCGCGAGCTGCGCATCGGTGGCCAACTCCGGGTTGGTCCCCAAGGCGGGGACCGCGCGGGCGTAAGAGGCGCTGTCGAGGTAGTATTTGAGGCCATGGGCATAGCCATTAGCGTCGCCATCGCGGAAGTATCGGAAGTATTCCGAGTCAAGAACCCGCCCCGTTCCATCCACTATTGAGGCGGTCATTAAATCACCCAAATTCCCGTTGGGCAGCGATTTATCGTAATACGTGTACACTGCTTGGCGCACAACCACCCAGGAACCTGTGCCGATCTGGCGTTGGAGGGTCACGCCTTGTAACAACCCTGGGTTGGGATCGCTGGTCGGTAGGTAGTTGTATAAGAAGGATTCCGTCACGGTCGAGCCGCCTGAAGGTCCGCTCCGACGAAGCTCGTTGACCGTGCCATCGCCGGCGCGGCTAAAGACGCTGATGATGTTGCCGTAAGGGTCTACGAATGACTTGAATTGGCCCTGTTCCTTGGGGGGAAGGGTCGAAGTGAAGTCGAAGAAATGAAGCTGGTCTCCCACGCTGTCGGTGAAAACGAATTCCTGATTGCTCACGTTGTGGGTGAGCGCATCTTGCAGGAAGAAGCGTTCCGTGTAGGCGCCGGTTTGGGGATTCAAGTCGAAAAACCGACCATCCGTGCCACTGGTGATCACGGCGATAGTGCTGCCGCCGCCGCTCCCACCACTCCCGCCGCTCCCGCCACTGCTTTGTATCAGGTACGGAAGTTGGGAATCGACCATGCCCCAGCCGTTGGTATTGGTTGTGTAGTAGCCGATGCCATTTGTCCATGTGCGCGTTTGACCCCAGGAAACGCCGAATCCATCGGACTCCAGGTCATGCATTGGCAACTTTACCACGCCATCGAAATACCGGACCGGACCGGAGGAGGCACGCGGTGTGGCCCCCGCGCCAGTCTCTTGCGGATTCTCACGAGCAATGTTGCCATTAGCGTCGGCGCATGTGCAATCCTTGGCCACCGCGGGAACAATGTCGGGCAAACCCGACGCGGTAACGTTGATTGTGGCAGTGAGAACTGTATTGGCGCCGCCCGAATCCCTTACTTTCACAGTGACGCTGTAGGTGCCCAGCGCAAGATAGGTGTGGGTTCCACTGACCCCGAAAGTCTGACTACCGCCGCCTACGACTCCGGCCGATTGGAAACCATCGCCCCAGTCGATGTTCGCTGTATAGTCGCTAGCCGTTGCAAACCGGTCCACGTCCGTGAAAGAACCAACAGGCCCTGAATACGGGCTCTGCGCTTTCGCCGTACCGCCGGAACTTCCGGTTTGGGTCAAGAGGCTATCAGACACGATAATGGCATCGGAAACGCTAGTTGCGGCACCATCTTGGTCCGGGATAGAGATGGTGACAGCATAGGCCCCCTCTTCGGCATAACTATGACCGCCCAAGACTTGAAAGGGGTTGTTGCTTCCGGTAACCAGCCCGCCGCCGCTTGAGCCATCGCCCCAATTTATGGTTGGCGTATAGAGAGCCGGGTTCGTGTTGCCGTCGAAGTCGGTGAACGTCGTCAGGGTGGCATTGCTCCCGCCAGAGCCTTCTTGCCAGAGTCCCCCATTTAGGATTGATCCACCGGGCGACCCTGTGAGATTGTTGCCTCGCAGAGCGCCTTGACCAGCGACAGTGGCTGTGATTCCACTAAGCGAAACGCTGCTGCCGCCCGAATCAGTAACGGTAATCGAGATGTTGAACGTTCCGGTGGTCATGTAGCCATGAGCGCCTACGACCGCAAAATTGGGTGTGCCGTTGAAGCCGACCAGAGCCACGGTCCCGCTGCCGCTGCTGTTGTCGCCCCAGTTGATTTGGGCCGTGTAATCCGAAGCCACGCCCCCAGGATCGGCATCGGTGAAATAGCCCAGAGGGGCAGCGATAGCTCCTCCAACAAATCCCGATAAGTTTGGAACGGCTCCACCGCTTTGAGCAAGGGAAGCATCGCTGACTGTTGCGGTGCATGTGGTGGAAGCCGTATCACCGTCCACGTCTTGGATCGAAATTGTAACTGTGAAACTGCCTTCTTCGGCATACGAATGAAAACCTTCGACCACGAAGAAGCCGCTTATACCCGTGACTACGCAGTCCGTGGTTTGGCCATCTCCCCAATTAATCGTGCCGGAGTAGGCGGTGTAAAGAAGGTTTGCGTCTGAATCCGTAAGAGAGGCTATCTGGACAGAGGTCGCAGCGGCGCCTTCGACCATGCTGAAATTGGAGCCCGTCGCGGTTAGGCTTCCGGGGGATAGCGGGCCAAGGTGAGAGCCACCCGAAGGTATTGGAACACCGCCGCCCGAGCTGCTGGCGGGCGTGAGGGACATAGCCAGCGGCAAGGAAGAAGCGATGCGGGATGGGGAGGCAATTGTGGAAGCCGGACCACTGGACCCGGGCGCGGCAAAGCGAACGGGTTGAATGGTCCCGTGCGCCGTTGAGGGGGAAGACGCCGACGGAATCGGCGAAGAAGCCTGTATGGCGCTGGCCATGGTGAAAAGATCATTGATCGCCGAGGAGCCGGCTGCAGCTGCGGTTGATCCGGAAGATCCTGAACCGGGAGACGCGGAACCATCCGAACCAGGAGCCGCAGACCCGGCTGTTGCAAGAGACGCCCCGGTGCTACCCCCCGTTGAAAATAGGTCGCCTCCGGCCGGCTTCGCCAAAGATGGCGCCAAGTCGGTGCCTTTGCTTTCGGACGGCTGATCCGGGGAGCCGTCCCAAAAGTGTAAGAGATTGGCCGTCGCCTCGCTGGACAAGGGGTCTTGGCCCAAGTCCATTCGGTCCGTGGCATCCAGGGAAAACAGACCGCTGACCTCGTCATGGAAACTGGGGCTGGAAGGACTCGCCCCGGAACCCGATCCGGACGGGGGAGGCGGCTCGGGTGAGCGCTCCAGCGCTTGGCTGCTTTCCTCAATGCTATTCCTAGAAGTCCAATCGGTCCGGAAGGGCGAATCGTCCACCACGCGCAGTGCGGAGGGCGCGCTGCTAACGTTAATGTCGGCTTGGAGAACATCCAGGACCGCTTCGGCCCGCGCGACCGGATCGGGCGCGGCCTCCACGCCAATCATTCCCGCCAAGAGCAGCCCGCCCACGGCATCGCCGGGCATGGCTCGGTCTTCCAAGGTGTCGAAGCGGGGAACAAAGGTAGATTTGGCTTTTCGGATTGGTGGCCTGGGTCGCGCCTTGGCAGTCAGCGCAGTACGGACCATCTTCGTGAGCAACCGTGCGGTTACCTGGCGCATGGGAGAGGCATCCTGATTTTGAGATTTGGCGAGCGCCAGTGACCGCCAAGGCCGTCCGTTGAGGACGCGGTTTTCACATAAGGAGACGATTAGATCAAACTCATTTGCGATATGTCAAGTGATTTTTTAACTTTTTTTTAATTATTTTCTTCATTTAGATCATCATGGATTTCACCCGTTTGGCTTGCCACGGCTTGTGATAATGCTCGTAAAAAGCTCTTCATACTGAGGAATGAGCCGCTCGGGCAACCACGCCTCGGCCGCAGTATGACAGCGCCGCCGCTCTTTTTCCAACTCGGTAGGATCGTCCCACAGCCGAATAATCGTCTCCACCCACGGGGCCACTTCCTCGGCCGTCGGCACCAGACGCGCTTCCGGCGTGTACTGGGCGGGAACGTCAAAGAGGAAACCGGCCTGAGCCAGAGTTTCAACGAGGGAGCCGCGGCGACTGGCGAGAACCGGCAGGCCATTTATGATGGCTTCGGCCGCCACGCGACCGAAGGACTCCTGCCACAGCGACGGCATTAAGATCATGCGGCTGACGCGGTAGAAATCGCGGGGATCCGGGGTATTGGCCATGACATGCAGATTGCTGAGCCCGCTGAGATCCAGGCCAGTACGGGTCAGCCCTGACACTTTGGCCCGCCCTTCGACGACCAGGAGCGGAATGTCCGGCCTTTGTTGACCCAGCTCCAGGGCAATCCTGGAAAAAACGGAAACGCCTTTGTGCGGCTGGGGATTGACGAACGTTACGTATTTGCCTTCGATGTTCTCACAACGGATCCTAGACCAATCCCAGGCATAAGGAATGGCCGTGCAGCTTAACCCCAGCTTCTGCTGATAGTGCTCTTGAGCGAACTTCGACGGCACCCAGATCGCTTCGACGTGCTGGAATGGAGTGGCATCGGTATAGGCAAAGTTATGCAGACCGAAGACGACCGGAATGCCCCACTGCTTGGCCCGCTCGATCACCTGCTGGGCAAGCCAATGGCCGCCGTAGGTCAAGAGAACATCCGGCCTAAAGCGCTCCACGATTCCCTGGAACAGCGTCAAGAACGGTTCTCCCTCGCCGCGCGTCGGTGGTTGGCGCGGGTCGGCCCCGATCGGATCGAAAAGCGACACGGGGATGCCGTTTTGCTCGAAATGGTAGACCCGAAACGCCGTGGACCGATCGGTGGCTTCATGACGTTCAAAGGAAAGCTGATGATCGGCCAGAATTTGATGTAAAGGGGGGCTCTCTTCGAAGTCCAGCGTTGGACCGGAGAATACGCCGCACGTCCAGCCGCGCGCTGCCAAGAGTTCCAGCAAGTCGCGGGTTGCCAGGGCGGCGCCGCTGGAAGGATCGACGTAGCAATGATAAGAGCAGAAGAGAAGACGGCGCTTTTGTTCGCTCACATTGGCGGCGGTTATTGGGTGGGACATTTCATAAAGGCTAAACGGTACTCTGGAGGCCAAGACAGATTGGGGATTTCCGCCTAACAATATAAACCAAACCGACTGGCAAGAACTCGTTTTTTCCCTTTTTTGGCGGTCCATTTGAAAAATGGTAATAAGCGCTTCGCACCTAAGTCCGAGGAATGCAAAACACGGAGAACTAAATTCAGGCAATCCTTTCGACCTCTAATTCCCGGATATTGCTCGGCCACAGGTAAGGTAACAATGATTCCATCGCCTCGCGGGAAATATGCTTCGGCGGTCTCCCGGCTGGGAGGGTATTTCTCGGCAAAATGCACGGCTAGAAGACGGATGTCAACCGATTGGATTCGGCTGAACGAAAGTCAGTCATCGTATAGACGCGCGGCGAACAGAGTGTGGTTGGGACGTCCTGGCGACGGACGATCCCCGGTTTCTACACAGCTCCTGGCGGGCTATGGGAAGAGAGCCTTGAGCATTTCGATGAACCCGGGCAACTCCTTTCCCAACGCCCAATAGGTGATGCCGAAGCCGGCCCGCTGGATGATAGTCGCCCGCTCCCTCAGAGACTTAAGGTCATCGAAGAAGACTGGCCCGTTCATCAGCGTGCTTGGGTCAGTCCCCCTGCCATTGGGCTGGGAACCAGCCACCGCACCGACAGCCACGGCCCAGTCGGTGCGGAAGGTGCAGCCGGGGTCGTGGGAATCAACGTAGGTAAACTTCCCGCCGCGGCACCGGGACGGGGCGCCGGGCAGGTCAATCCCCTGTGCCGTCGTACCTAGGAACGCATGCCCGTAGTTTGGTAGGCCGAAGACGAAGTTGCCGGTGTGACCAGCCGCCTGGGCCGTGGCGATGGCGCCCTCAAGGAGCCACTGAGGGCAGTTCGCTCCGACGTGGGAATTTTCGGTGTGCAGGTCGTAAGTCATGACGTGGACCGCATCCAATAGCCCAACCAGGGTGGCGTAGTCGTAAGGCGATTTTGCCTGCAACTTGGAGTTGTTGAAGACGGCGCCGACGGCCGCCGATACGAACTTCCGCGGGGAAAGTCCGTTCATGGCCTTCGCTAACTTGGTGATGAACGTCGTGTAGGTCTTGCGGTCTAAGCCGTGGGCCGGATCTTCCGTGTCCTTGAAGTCCTCATAGTCGATGTCGATTCCATCATAGGGGTGTGCGGCGTCCTGCACTATGTTGACCAGATCCCGAATGTGTCCGTCCCGGAGGGTGGGATCCTCCAGGATGGGTCTAATGTCGTCGGCGTGGGCGAAAATCAGTGGCCAGAGCAGAGTCCCGGCTGCCTTCGCCGCGCTGCGAATCTGGGAGTCGTTCTCCGTCGGCTGGGGCTGGATTGCTCCGCCCTTCTTGACGAAGTACCAGGCCGGGTGGATGGCGTGGAAGAAGTGGGAGTTGTCAACGAAGGTCGCCGTTCCCGGGCGGTTGCTGAGGTCATCGGGGTTGTCCGGGTTCTTGTCCTCGGCCGCAATCCAACCGCACCGACGATGGGTTATAGTGGCCATAGCCTTTTGCACCCCCCGTTACATCTGAACACATGAAGCTGTGGCCTATTATTCCCCGGATAAACCAGGCTGGCAAGGAACCGGGGCATGGACGACCTCTCCCGATCTAATAAGACAGGTCTGAAAATAACTGACCAAATTTGCCGGCTTTACCTGCCATACGCGCTAGCTTGCACTAGTACCAGCGGATTAAGCGGCCTCTTTCTTCTTCAAATCCTTGCCCAATAGGCGCAGCCGGCGCATGTGGGACGCTTCGCCAAAGCAAAGGGCAACTTAGCCTGCCGGGCGGTATTTGGTGCTGAATAGGTAGGACTTGATGGCCGATTACCCACCTATGATGTGCAATCGACCGTGGAGATTGCGGGGCAACGAAGGTCCGCCGGAACGTCCAGTTCCGCGCCACAGAGCAGGATGGTGTCTGAAACTCTGCCTTTGGAGTTTGGTTGCTGGCTGCCAGGCTCCTCCCGCCCGTCCCGCAGCTTGTTGTTGCAGGTTTCCAACTACGCCGCGCAAGATTTTGCTTGCCCGGCAAATCCTTACTGATACTGCGGTCGCGGTCGTTTCACACCCCGCCCGAAGCAGTTACAACTTGTTCACGGAGCCCGCCGTCTATCTGCGGGCTACGGCGGTTGGGTTGATTCAAAAACGGATTGGTTCGCGCCTTGCCCCCAAGCCACCTCCGATTGAGGACGACAGGCCGACGCTGGACCCCGCCGCGCTCGAAGACAAACTATCGCGAGTGGCCCAGAATGACCTTTGCCCCGCAAGCATCCAACTTCATGTTGACGGCGGCGACGCGCTGGCCGCCCTTCATCGAGTGATTCAGGAGGCTACTTCCCGCATCGACGTACTCATGTATCTCTGGGATAGCGACCCTCTAGGCGAAGAAATCGCCATCAGCCTGGCCTCACGCGCCGGGCCGGATTTGCGGGTACGCGTGCTGGTGGACGGCGGCGGCAATTTGATAAGCGGCCTGCCCACGGACGCTTCGGCTGCGGAAGTGAACCGCGTTGTCTGCTGGCTGACCCGTCAGCCTTACGTCGACGTCGAGCGCACACGCAACCCCGCCGCCCGCTTCGATCACCGCAAGCTGGTCTTGGCCGATGGCCAGGTTGCGTGGAGCGGCGGCCGCAACTTCACGGCCCCGTCTTTTTTCGAGTATCACGACCTGTCGTATACCCTGGAAGGGCCGCTCGCCAGGGAAATGACCACCATCTTTGACAATTTCTGGCATGCCCAGGGCGGTGCCTCGGCTCCAACGCTGCCGGGCGTTCTAGATCTCCCATCAGCCAATGCGTCAGCCCGCCTAGTACGCACTCGCTCCGTGAATCGCCAGTTGGCTGAGGTGCTTTACACCACTATTGACCAGGCTGAGCACCACGTCTATGTGGAAAACCCTTACCTTACCGACGCCCGGCTGCTGGCCAAGTTGGCTCGGGCTCGACAACGCGGGGCCGACGTCAGGGTCGTTTTAACTATTCACAGCGATAGCAAGGCTATTGACAGCAGCAATAAGGTAACCGCCAATCGCCTGCTGCGTGCGGGCATTCGCGTCTACCTCTATCCAGTCGTGACCCATGTCAAAGCAACGACTGTCGACGGCGTTTGGGCGTACCTCGGTACGGGCAATTTCGACGCCTTGAGCCTGCGCCATAACCGCGAGTTGGGTATTGCGGTCGGCCCAGGTCCCGTAGTCACGGCTCTAGAGAGCGCCTTGTTCGTGCCGGATTTCCGCCCCGAATGGGAGCTTACCGAACCGCTGCACCTGACGGGACCCGAGTATCTATTTGAAGGCTTAGCGAGTCTTTTCCTGTAACCAAACGCTGTTCCATCGAGCGGGCATATCAACGAAAACGCGATGGGCTGCACCTTTCATCAAAAGGTACGGCCCATCTTGGGAAATCATTAGGGCGCCAGCTTAGCGATACTCACGCACCGCCGCCCGCACATGTCCCTCATTGGGAACCTGGACGCACGTGTTCGGGTCTGGCAACCTGCAGAAGCGCGCAAGTCAAAGTAAAGAGAAACCCCGGCAATTGCGTTGGAAAAAACCCCCGACTTCCTTCCTTAGATCGGGCCTGCCAGCAAGCCCTTGCCTCAAGTCCAAGAGCCCGCTCTTTCGGGCCCGGCTCCGGGCTTACAGGCTGGCGAACGGATAGTGTGCGAACTCAGAAAAATCAATTGTCATTCTGCCAGTCTAACCCAACTTCCGCCAATCGAAGTCGAATCTGAGGAATGTCGCAGAACGTAACACTGCGATCGGTGTTCCCCCAGGCCAGCAGGCGACCGTTGCAATTGAATTACGGACTAATAGATGCCGAATCGTCGAAACCAAGAGTAATGAAGGGTGTCGTCTGGCCTCGCAAGTATAAAGCTTGACTGCATGCCCGATAATCGGGGCCAGTTTTAGACGGCTCGCTACCCCGAACTGGCGTGCTAGCGCGGTTAATTTCTCGGTTTGCTGGTGGTGACTCTTGGCGGCAACCCAAAATGAACGAAACCTATCCGTGAGAGCAGATAGGCTTCGTGTGAGGCGAAGTCTCATGGCCCGTCATTTCTTTTTTCTTATGGCCTTCTTCTGGGTGCCGGGCTTCTTCTTCGCGACGCTCTTCACCTTCTTCTTGGTAACGGCCATCACTTAGCTCCTTTGGGGCGAAGGGAACTTCAAAGGGCGGCACGTTACCAAAACTTCACGATTGGGGCAATATGGGGACACCGGCTCTAAGGAACTGCCTTACGCACTAGCTAGATTAGATGCGGTGCCGCTTCCCGGAGGCTGGCAGGCTGGTCTTTCCGGAACTGAGGAAGCCGTTCCTCAAAAAAGGCAGGCCAATGGTAGATTTTATGAATAGCAGAGAACCGATGATGGCCCTGTTGAAAGATCTTGATTGCTTTGCGGTTGCAAATGTCCTAGGAATGGATTTGGGTGGCGGCCTGGACCACCTTTCGGTCTTCGTAGGCTGACAGAGGCGCAAGGGCGCAAAATTCCGGCAAACCCTTGCTTCCCCTTCTCGGCACGACTCGCCACAGAGGGTCTTCCGATGGCGGCCTCCGAATTTCCCTCTCCTTCCACAGAACGGCGGTTCGCCAGAACGGCGCGGGTGATCATCGTCAGCAGCGTGATGCTCACCTTCCTCTCATACTGGCGCATCGCAGCCATCGTCCTTTGCGACCTAGCCAGTACGTCGTTTTATATCGGCGGCATTGTTGAAACCGCGATCGGCAAGGCCGCTCCGTGGTTCATTCTCGCCGTCATGATCTTCAGCTACACCGTCCGCGCCGTCTACATCGAGAGTTGCTCCATGTTCGTCCGCGGCGGCGTCTACCGGGTCGTTAAGGAGGCCATGGGAGGCTTCCTCGCCAAACTCTCCGTCTCCGCGCTTATGTTTGACTACGTGTTGACTGGCCCGATCAGTGGCGTGTCTGCGGGCCAATACCTCGTCGGTCTGGGGCTGGAGGCCGTGACCTTTCTGACGGGCCACTCGATTGACTCGACAGCCCGGGACGCCCTCAAGGGATGGGGCTCCGCCGCGGTCGCTTGCCTGATTACCTTGTATTTCTTCCGCCAGAATTTGTTGGGTCTGCACGAAGCAAGCAGCAAGGCTCTTAAGATTATGATAGCTACCACCGTGATGGCTGCGGTCCTGCTCCTCTGGTGCGGCATCACCCTGGCTGTGGACGGTCCGCGAAACGGTGTCCCTGTCCTGCCAGACCTCGGACCCGAACCGGATCCTTCCACCGGCGAAAGGACGAGTCCACTTGGTTTCCTCAATGGTACGGCCCTGGCCGGACGGTTGACCAATCTGCAAGGATCGGACTGGCTGTCCCTGGTCGGCGTGCTGGGAATCGCCATAGCCTTCGGCCACTCGATTCTGGCCATGAGCGGGGAGGAGACGCTGGCCCAAGTTTACCGCGAAGTCGAGGCGCCCAAGCTGCCGAATTTCAAGAAGGCGGCGTTTATCGTCTTCGTCTATAGCCTGGTCCTGACGGGTGGCGTTAGCTTCCTGGCTGTCTTGCTGATCCCCGACGAAATCCGCATGAAGGACTATGCTGACAACCTCATTGGCGGACTGGCTATGAGCGTTACTGGCCCTCTCGGAGCAAGATTGGTGCTGCACGGGTTAGTTGTAGTGGTCGGCTTTCTGATATTGGCCGGAGCGGTGAATACAGCGATCGTTGGCTCTAACGGCGTCCTCAACCGCGTAGCGGAGGACGGGGTATTGGCGGAATGGTTTCTCAAGCCTCACCCGCGCCACGGCACAACCTACCGCCTGCTGTACCTGATCCTTGGACTGCAGCTATTCACCATCGTTGTTAGCCGGGGGAACGTGCTGGCGCTAGGCGAAGCCTATGCCTTCGGCGTCGTCTGGAGCTTCGTGTTCAAGGCGCTGGCCATGATCGTGCTGCGCTTCAAGGAGCCGCGTCTCAGGGCCTTCAAGGTGCCCTTGAACGTCCGGCTGGGCCAGTTCGAAGTGCCTATCGGGCTGGCGCTGATATTCCTGGTCTTGCTTTTCTCGGCCATAACAAACGTGCTCACCAAGGAGATGGCCACGGAGTGGGGGCTGGGCTTCACTTTGGGATTCCTCGCTGTCTTCTTGGTAAGCGAGCGCTACCGCTCCAACGGCGGCCGCGGGGCCGGGAAGGAGCACCTGGATCAATTCAACCAGGAGGACGTGGAGAATGTCACCCCGCAAAGTTTGGGACTGATCAAGCCCTTCCGGCGGCTGGTGAGCATCCGGTCTACGCATCACCTGGGAATGCTGGAACGCGTCCTGGAGATGACCGATCCCGAGACCACCGACGTGATCGTAATGCATGCCAAGGTCCTGCCCCCCGGTTTGGGCCACCCTGAGCGACCCGACCTGAACCACTACGACAAGGCGCTGATGACGGCGGTAGTGGAACATGCAGAGAAGATCGGCAAGGACGTCAAGCCGCTGCTTGTGCCGACCAACAACGCGTTGCATGCTCTCCTAAGGACGGCGAAAGCTCTCCAGGTTCAGGAAGTCGTCGTGGGCGCCAGTTATCAGCACCGGGTCCGTGACCTAGTCCGGCCAAGGAGAAAAGCCCACGGTACGCTGTTCGAGCAGATCGCCAACTACTGGACTAAGCTACACGGCGACCAGCCGGCACCCCTGACAGTGCGGGTGCTGAGCCGGGATGAAGAACAGATCCTGGACCTGGAAGGAGGCCGCAATAACCCCTGACGTTGTTGGACCGCTACGCAGAGTACCGTCGGCATATCCACTCGCTCGCGTCGCTTGGTTCGCGTTTGGAAGGGTTGCAATTTACAGCAAGGATCGAAACACATCATCGCTGAAAGGTTGATCCAACGTGCATCCCAGAAGCCATCGCGGGCTGCCCTCGACCAGAACCGCCGTGGCATGAATGGTGTGGATGAATGTTGTCAGCCCGGTCGCTGTGAGCGTCCCGCCGGCCATGGGGATCAGGAAGTCGGTCGAGGCCAGCGGCAGGTCGCAGTTGCCCAGGAGCGGGTCTTGCGCCCGCTTACGCAGCTTGGTTTCGGCGACGCCAACTCACCCCGAGCAGGCCAAGGTACCCGATACCCGCGAGTGCAAACGTGCTAGGCTCAGGAACGGAAGAAGCCGCCGGTGAGGCGAAGAAAGCGGGGTCGTGGGCTGGGCCGTTGAGCTGACCGAACACCTGGCCGGCGTCGTTTAAACCTTGGGGCTTGCTGACGACCCCCTGCTGGCGAAAAGGGCGCCGATGTCGCGGGTGCCGCCGGCCGTGTCGTAGAGGTAAGCGTGTGTGACGAAAGCGATCACGATAACATGACCGAAAAGAAGATTGCCAGGACAACAGATGACAGGAAGGGCGACACGAAAGACGATGACAAGAGTAAGAATGCTTCAAGAGGGAGATCCATGGCATGAAGTTGTCGCATTGTCTGATTGCCACTCTTTCAGCGATTGTGACGCCATTCCTTGCCGCCCATGCCCAGGAACCTGGAAAGCCGTTGCCGGAAACACGGATTGTGCTGCGCGTTTCAGGCAAGTTCATCCAGGGGCTCCTCGGCGTCAGCTTCCAGCGCGACGAGCCGATCGGCGAAAATGTCAACGGGATCGCCGTGACGGGGACGGCGCGCGCGGCCGGCAAGCTCCGCGTCAGGTTGCATGAGAGCAACACCGAAAGCAACTTCGACGTGCTGGTTCGTGGCGAGGTCCTGTCGCAGCTGTCCGCGATGCACCGTCCGGTTGTGGTACTGGCGCACGGTATGGCCCCTTTCAGCGCGTGCCAATCTATCGTGCACCAGGACCACCAGTTCATTGCGCAAACGCTGACGATGGACGTTCGAAATCATTTCACGCTCGACGAAATCTGCTCTTATCGGGGTGGGTTGACGGGGGCGCTCACGCGGCGAATCGCTCGCCCCTTCGTGCGGCGCGGACTGGCCGATGGCGACAGCCAGGCCGATGAAAAAATTCGCACCGAGATGACGCCAGTGCTGGAGACCGAACTGGGCAAGCTCGTTGTGGTTTTGAACAAAATCCCGCCGTTGGTCAAGAAGGCGCACGAGGTGATCATTCTGGAAAACAAGCTCCGGCCGGATGGGGTGCGCTTCTATCGCGCCGCGACGAAGGAACATCTGCTGATCAGCATTGGCGAGCCAAACCAACGCATCCCCAGTTTACCGAATCTGGACAAGGACAAGCAGGCCCCTCTGGAATTGTGGATTGGCGTGGCCAGGAACGCGAGCGCGGAAGAGCGCCGGAAATTCATCTTGCAAAACTGGCGCCTCATTACTCCGATCTTGCGCGCTCAACTTCAAAGGCGTTCGCCGCAACTGACAGAGGAACAGGACGAGCCCCTGGCCCAGCTTCTAGACGAAGTTCAGATCCACGAGATGCCTGGCTGGCATGTCCTCACGTTTGCCCCCAGGATTCCTCTTCCCGCCGCCCAAACTCCCTGATGTAATTCAGTGTGCGCAATCTCAAGCGGCGGGCGGCGGCCCCATCCTAATTCTGCGACCACCAGGTACGTGTACGCATGGAAGCCTCGTGTCAAGCTGGGGGCAGCAGATCCGAGCATTCGCAACGAACGGAAAAGTTGATCCGGCAGGCCCTGGAGGAGTTCAACCTGCACACCGTCGAAGTAGAGGTCAAAGACTACAGCTTCAGGCAGGCCGCTCTGGTCATGGAGACGCACCCCGATGCAAGCGTGTACGTCGTTTTGAGCGACCAGATCGCTGTCGGCATCAAGCAGTGGCTCATGGCCACACGGAAGGAAAGGGACTGGCCATCGAAGCGATGTGTCAGTTCTTCAGCTCGCCACCGACCAAGGAGTGGCCGGTGTTTGAAGAGACCCCAACCCCCATCATTCTGCATCAGTCGTGGCCTTCGCCGTGACGGCCCTCTAGAGCGAAAGCCGCCCGCAAGGCTCGGGAGGGTCACCTAGGCGAACCCGAGAGCAAGCGCACCAACCGCGACCCGTTCGAGACCCCGCAGACGCGAGGGCCGGCTCACAGTCCGAGACTCTGGCAACAAAGGTAAGTTTGTATTTCACAAGATGTGGCCGGCCACCAAGGCAATCTGCGATTAAATTGAAGGTGCATTTCTTTTATTGCAAAACTAATACCTGCATGGCCCCCATTCTGCCCCTGCCGGTGAAGCACTGGAAGGCAAGCGTTACACGCTCCCGGAAGCGTTCTGCAAACTGTTTTGCAGGCCGTGGCCTGGGCGACGACGTCGGCGCGCACTTCCACCGCGGCGGATATGCCCTGACGAGGGCAAGAGCCGGAAGTTCAAGGGATCGGTACGATTCTGGCCTTTGAACTAGGACTATGGACGGCTAATCAGAACCCGCGAAACCACGGTCAAACTATCACCATTCGATCAATGATTGAATCTTTGCACAGTGGCCGCACTTATAATTATTCATCTATAGACCTAATTACCAAGGAGCGGCGAGATTAGGCTATTGGAACAGCTTCTAAGACTGAGTCTAAGTGTTTCAGCGTAAGGAAGGCAAGCGCCTTAGTTGACACTCCCAAAGCCTGACGTAACTTTGATCTGGAATCCCCTCTCTCCTCTCCCCCAGGGAACAGTCGATGCGGTTCAGACCTCTGCTATTGCTAATTCTGACTCTGCTTTGCGTGCTCAAAATGGGCGTGCTGGGAGCGCTATTCAGTTCTACGAACACGATCCGGTACGGTCCTCGGTCGCGGAAATCCATCTTGCTTTGTCTTCAATATCGTGAGGAAATCAACCAGCTTGTATTCCAGCCACGGGCTAAGCCATTCCCCAGTATTAAGTTCGGTCCAAGTGTCCCCTCTTCGTATGAAGGCCTAGAAGAGACAATCTTATCCCCAACATTCAGCACTTCTCCGTTTTATCTGTGCCTACGCCTGCTACTGTAAGAATTGCTCCTGAGTTAATCGCGTTTCGTATGATGGCAAAGCCTTGAGGTAGAGCATCAATGCTCCAATAGGCTGGCCTTAATTGTCTCCCGATCCCTGTTCGGTACTATTTTCATTTGATTTTTCTAGGAGTTTACCATGTTTTCGAATCTCAGTTCGTGCGCAGTGAATTTCCTTAAGCGTGAAGATGGACCCACAGCCGTCGAGTATGCGGTTATGCTGGCTCTAATTATCGTGGTCTGCATCACCGCTATCACGACCCTGGGTAGCAATGCCAATGGCACTTTTACGGCGGTAGGTAGCGCTGTGAACGTCTCGGGTTCCTAGTCTCGGGCTTGAAGACCCTCCGCTCCTGGTTGCTCTTAGGCGAACCGGGAAGCGGAGTTTTTTGTTTGACAACCCCACTTTCGCTTGCGGTCGCGCCGGTCCCAACTAAGGCAACGCTCTTGTCAATCCTTTTCTAATTGTGGGCTCCAACCGTCGCATGCCGCCAAGATGCAAAAGCGACTCCAAGCCGGTGAAGCAAATGCTGATGATTGCAACGGCCCCCGCCGATGACCCTCGCAAGACAAAGAATTAGGCCAAATTCACCACGGACGCCCGGCCCCAGTAAGATCTAACGAAAGCGGAGAAGAAAGCTTGACACCGCATCACCTGTTGGATTGCCGAATTGAGAAATTTGAAACTGAATCGCGGTTAACTCTATTGGACTGAAGTTCTGTTTCCCCCTCATGGCTTTCCTGGGACCACGGGAACATTGATCGGCAACGCGCTTGCTTTAGGTAAGGCCGATTCGGGCGGTTGGCCCATGGCCCAGTAAAGCCGAAATTGAGCCCGGTTGTATTCGATTACTTGGGTGAGGTAGCGGTTGCGGGCCTGATCCAAGGCTTGCTCGGCTAGGAGCGGTTCAAGCGGATCGTACTTGCCGCCAACACCGAAACCAAAGGACGCTTCCTTTAATCTCCGCCAAGTCTCCAGCGCTTCGGTTACGGATTTCTGCGAGCTATCCAGAGCTTCTCGCCGCGTTTCCACGAGCTTGGCCGCGGCGGTGACTTCCTCAGCGACTTGGGCTTCAACCTCCCTAACGTGGAGGCTGGCTTCGGTAAGCTGGGTGCGGCGCTGGCGAGCCCTGGTAATGTCGCCCGCGCCAAGATTGTGCAGTTCCCATACAGCTTGAGCCAAACCATCACTCCGGCCGCTGAAGTTGCTTAAGACCTCGTTGACGCCGCCCCCGAAAAGGCCCCCCGAGTAAGTGACTTCTATCCGAGGAACAAATGGTGTGACTCTTGCTTGGCGCCAACGAGCAACCGCTGCTTCAACCAAGGCCCGGCTTTCGGCTAATTCGGGACGATTGAGTAAACCGGTCGCAACGAGTTCTTCGATGAGGCTGTCGTCGGGCAGAAGAGCAACGGGAACAATCTTGGGGTCGGCCGGTCGCAGGTCGACCGTCGGTTCGAGAAGGAGCAAACGAGCCAGGCGGGCGGAGACGACTGCGGCTTGTCCTCGAATTTCAATTCGCTCCTGGCGACGCAGTTCCACTTCGGTCCGTGCCCGATTAATATCCGCAGGCGTCTTGCTCTTGCCGGCGGCCTCGCCTGCCTCGGCACTATTCAACATCTCTCCTGCGCGGGCGAGAGTATCAGTATTAATCGCAAGTGTTCCGTAGACTCGCATCAAGTCCAGGTAAGCGGAAGCAACCTCAAGTTGGATTTCACTTGAGACAGCCCGCGAAGCCGCATCTTGAGCCTGAACTAATTGGCGTGCGATGAGCGGACCAAAATAAAGATTCGCTGTTTCCCATCTAAGAGTTGCACCGCCGCCTTCAAAGAAATTGCTTTTTGAAACACCAAACACTTCTCCCCGGGAGTTCTGTAATTGACCATCATGCCGCACGTAAGCCGGGCCGGTTTGGAGGTCGGGTAACCAAGCTACCTCCACTTCACGAAGCCTTTGTTCGGCCTCAACAACCCGCGCCCGGGCCAGGGCGATTGTCGGGTTGGATGTATCAACTAGACGCAAGGCCGTAACGAGATCTATGGGTAAGGTCTCTCGCTGAGGAGCCCCACGTTTGGGGGCCGGGGCTCTTTCAAGAGTAGGTTGATTGCTTGCGGCGTTGGCATCTTTGGCGGGAGACGAGGATTGCTCAATCTTGGTAGATTGTTTCTGCGAAGCTTCGAATCGGGCGGGTTGAAGAACGGGGCTGTCCGCACGCTTTTTCACCCCGACTGAGGAAATCGGTGAAACGCCTACCGGCTCTGAAGGATTCTCAACGGCCGTTACCAGGATGTTGTTTCCTTGCAAAGCATCGCCCAAAAGACTTACGCAGCCGCTGCTGTAACCAATCGAAAGTAATGCGAATAACAATCCCCCATGAAATGGTTTTGGCAAAAAAGCGCTCCGACCCGTGAAAGAGTTTGACCCCGTTTGTTTTGTAGCCATTACACGCCTCCTTGCTTTGCTTTTATCCAGCTGCTTGTCTTTCGCGGGGTTTTCTTAATCACCACTCCACAAGGTGGGATCGGACGCGCTGCCCATCGGCAATTTCGCCTTGCCCGCTACGGATGATCTCCTCATTTCCGGAAAGCTCCAGTGTGACTGTCTCGGGCTCGCCGGTTTTTTGACTGATCTGACGAACAAGTTTAATAATCTTGGCTTCGATCCCATCTTCAAATTGCACATGGACCGGCACCAAGGCTGCGACTTCGTCCCTGACTTCAAAAATATAGGTTTTTCCGTTCCGCTCGAAAACGGCGCCGCTGGGTACCAGGTGAGCCTTATCAAATCTCTGAAGGATTAGCTTCATGGAGCCGTACATGCCCGGTTTCAACAAACCATCCTTATTATCCAAATCGATTTCGATCCGCATATCTCGGCCTTTTTCGGCATCCAAGCAATTAGCCTGGCGCGTCACCTTAGCCTTGATTTCTTTATCTCCCAACGCATCCATGCGGAGGACAGCTTCGGTCTTTTTGGTCACATAAGGCGCTTCCTTTTCGGGCACCCACATAACCGCGGTCACGACATTAGTTCGATTAAGAGAGAGGACGGGCATGGGGTGGCCGGTGCTGGCGTTCTGCACGAAATCGCCGGGATCTACCTTGCGAGCCGCGATCATGCCGTCAAAAGGAGCCCGGATCTTGGCAAAATCAAGCATGGCCTGGGAGTGAGCCAAGTCGGCCTTCGCGACGTCAATGCGGGCTTTCTTGACTTCTACATCGACACGAGCCGCAGCTAACTTCGCATCAAATTCCTCAAAATTGGCCATGGCGGTGTTTACGGCAATCTGCGCGCTTTTCCAGGAGGCGGTTGCTGATTCCAGATCCTTAATGTGTTCATCAATGAGGTCCTCGGTGGCCGCTTTACGCTCCACGAGAATGTTGAATCGTCTTAATTCCGATTCTTTGTATTTTGTGAAAGCCGCAGTGCGATCGACATCCGAGCGCTTTTCGTCAATGGTTTCCTTGGCGGCCTTCTTGGCGGCCTCCACCACCCCTACAAATGCTTGGGCGGAACGGGCTTCCTGTTCCGCCTGCTTGACGAGCGCCGCCTTTTGAGCCACTTCTGCAAATAAATCGGGAACATCCAATTCGACAAGTACTTCGCCTTCCTTGACTAAATCACCGATGTTTTTGTCAATGTATTTGACCGGGCCGGCCACGCGAGCCATGATTTCCGCTTGGAAGAAACCCCGTATGTAAGCCGGCTGAGTTATTGACCGAACGAACTGCTGGTTATTCAGCTTCGGCCGAACGGTCTTGACGGCGATGGTGGATTCGCTGCCTGCTGATTTGTCGAAAGGAGGCGTCTCTGAGCCGCGCGCTTCAGCTCGCCCTAAGGTCCAGGGGCCCCAGATCAAAACCGCTCCAAATAAGCCCGCGATAAGGGCGCTGAAAAAGCTGCCCCAAACAATCATTTTGTTTCTTCTAGTACTCATTGGTCTTCTCCCCCAAAGCTGTCAGAAGGAAATAAGGCGGGCCTGTGGCTTCCGCTATTTCTCCGATTCGTGGTTGGGCAAGGTTGATTCACTGTGGTTAATTCCATTGGCGCCGGCCAATACTCGTTCTGGGCGCGCATGTTCGAAGCGGTTCGTTGGCGTGTACCCCATATCGGCCGCGAAGTCCGACTTTGCCAGGTGCTCGTCGAGGTCGACCTCCGGCTTATCGGTGTCCTTATTGAAGAGCGAATAAATGATTGGAACGACGATTAACGTCAACACCGTGGAGGTAAGCAGGCCGCCGACTACCGCGCGGGCCAAAGGCACATTGGCCTCGCTGCCTTTGCCAAAACCGATGGCCATGGGTACCAAGTCCAAGAATGTCGCCAAGAAAGTCATCAAAATCGGACGGAAGCGGATTGCCGCCGCGATCGTGATGGCATCGTGAACCTTGGCCCCTTGCTTGCGTTGCTTATTGGCGAAGTCAACCAGGAGCACGCCATTGGACACGACAATGCCTACCATGAAAATCACGCCCATGCTCGACTGTACGTTGAGAGTGGTATGCGTGATGAAAAGCATGGTTAAGACGCCGATTAAACCAAGCGGCACGGCGAACATGATGATAAACGGGCCCAGAAACGACCGAAACAAGGCGACAAGCAGCAGGTAAACCAGGACGGCGGCCATGACCAGGCCGAAGCCCAGATTGCCAAACGACTCCTTCATCCGGCTGTACTCACCTTTGAGATTGAGCCGCATGCCGTGGGGCAGAAGCATACCGCTTTCGTCTTCTACGACTTCGGGCTTACGAGAGGATTCCTCACTGCTAACCCATTCTTTTTCTTGAAGTTTGCGTAAGCGTTTTTGGATTTCGCCGGCCACGTTGCCAATGTCGCGGCCCTCAGTATTGACCAGCACGCTGAAAACCCGAGCCAGGCTGACGTGATTGACCTCGACCGGGGCCGATCCCGGTTTCATTGTAACCAGCGTGCTCAGCTTCACGGGATGCGCCTGGATGGTACCGGTGGCCGGGATGTCGAGGACATCCTCCAGCTTCATGTCCGGGTCTTCCTTGTACTGGACGGCCACAAAATATTGATTGCCGGTCTTATAGTCGATCCAAAAATTTCGCTTGATCGCCACACTGGAATTGAGCGCGGTGGCTACCTGGTTGATGACGCTGTACATGTCGAGTCCTACGTCGGCCGCTTTCTGGCGATCGACTTCGATGATCCGCTGCTGAGCGTCCAGCCTTTGTTGGATGTGGACGTCAGCAGCCCCCGGCACATCCGCTACCGCGTCGCGAACCTTTTGGGCGATGTCCAACCCTTGAGATAGCGTGCCGTTCTCGATCTGAATATCAATGGGCGAGGATGCGCCGTAATTGAGCGCTGCCGACACCATTCCCCCCGTGTTAAAGCTGACGCGCAGGTCATCAAAGTCATGGGTCTTCTGGATGGCGTGCCGCAAGGCGATTGCATATTCCTGGGCGCTTTTGCTGCGTTCATCGCTCAACTGGATCTTTATGACCGCGTCCTGCGTGCCGGAATTCGGCGTATAAGCAGCAGACCAATCGGGGACAAGGCCAAGCTCCGAGATGATCATCTTACGCTCATCCCCGGGTATCTGATCCTTCAAGAAACTCTCTACCTGGATGATGCGTTTTTCGGTCGCTTCAATGTTCGTTCCGGATGGGCACCGCACGAACAGGGTGATTTGACCGGCGTCGACCTGCGGGAAGAATTCCTGGCCTATGCCAAAGAATAAGCCCAACGATCCCACGAAGAGCAGCCCCACCGCGATCAAGACTAGAGCCCGATGCCGAAGAGCCACCGCCAATAATCGCTCATAGCGGTTATTGAGAAAACCTAGCACCGCTTCAATACGACGATGGATGCGAGCGCCCCAGCCTTGTGGTTTACTAACGTCGTCCTTGTGCTCGACCTGGCCGTGCTCGCCTAACCACTTAGCGCACAAGGCAGGGACCAACGTTCGCGAAAGAACGAAGGAGGACAGCATGGCGAAGGCGACGGCTAAGGTTAGGGGCCGGAATAAGAAACCGCCGATGCCGGGCATCAGGCCAATGGGGCAAAGAACAATTATTGTGGTGAGAGTAGCCACCAACACAGGAATAGTGACCTCCACAGCGCCGTCGAATGCGGCCGTGAAGCGGGACTTGCCCAGCGAATGATGCCGGTGCGTGTTTTCAAGGACAACGATCGCATCATCCACTAGAGGACCGATTGCTAACGCCAGGCCCCCCAGAGTCATTGCATTAATCGTGTTGCCGGTCGCCTTGAGGCCAATGATCGCGCACAGGATTGCCAGTGGAATCGACATGCAAGCAATAATGGTCATCCGCCAATTGCCCAAGAAGATTAGAATCATGGCCGCCACAAGCACCGCGCCAATGACGCCTTCGTGAATTAAGCTTTGGATGGCCTCGCGAACGTAGACTGATTGATCCATGACGAGATCCAACTTGACGTTGTTGCCATTGGACTTCAGGACTTCCGTCATATGTGGAATCTCTGTTTTGACTCCATCCACAACGGTCAGGCTGCTGGCCCCTTGCTGGCGGTAGATCGGCACGTAAACTTGGCGTCGCCCGTTGATCCGCACGAGGGCGGTTTGGATCGCATGCGAATCCCGGGCTTCTCCAATGTCCCGCAAGAAGACGCGGTTGCCCGGTTCGCTGCGGATAGGAAGCGAATTGAGGTCCTTGACGGCTTCCACCATGGCATTGGAATCGATCTGGAACTCGTAGCCGCCAAACTTGGCCACGCCGGGAGTGGCCATGAGGTTTTGACGGCCCAAGGCGTTGACCACGTCGAGCGGAGAGAGGTTGCGTGCTTGGAGTTTCTTGGGATCGACATACACCAAAATCGTGCGATCGTTTCCACCGAAGACTGCGGGAGCCACCACGCCGCTAACCCCGCCCAGCATGTTGCGCACATCGATGCGGGCCAGATCTTTCAACTGCGTTTCATCCAGTTCGGGACTGGTGACGCTGAGGACGGCAAGTGGGAGAGTGCCCGTCGGGTCAAAAGGCAGAACCACGGGTGGAAGTGTATTAGGCGGCAGAGTGGGAAGCGTGCCGAGTGCCAGGGAGTTGACCTGGGTCAAGGCTCCGTTTGGGTCTATATCGTCGCGAAAATACAAGCGAACCACGCTGACGCCGAGAGTCGATTTCGATTCGACGAGGCGGCAACCCGTTGCCTGGTTGGTCCAGCGCTCGATGCGATTGGTAATCGTTTTTTCTACAGAACCGGTGGGCATCCCTTGGTAATAGGTCATAACCTGGACAGCGGGGGCTTTAAAGACCGGTAGGATGTCGACGGGAATGCTGAACACGCAGACCAGGCCTATCACCAAGATCATGAACGCCAAAACAGCGACGGCATAAGGATTTTTGAGGGAAGCCTTAACAATCCACATTCGCGAACACCTCGTTTTAATATTCAAAAATGCCGCAGAATGGCTTTCGCCTCACTTCGGCATCGGTCAAACGTTCCCGAGATCTGCTAATCGTTGGGTCCGCCATTCTCAGGAGATCGCTGAAGAATGGCTTCTTGGAACTGAGGCCCATTTCGCTGAGGCGACAGAGCGGTATTGCAAGATGTTTCTAGGCGGTTTTGGCCTGGTTTTTCAGTTGCAACTGAATCACGAAATCCCACCCCTGGAAAAGCCAAAAGGGCAAAGGATTGGTTCAATTCAATAAGCCACTCATTATGTGGTGCGCGCATCCAACGCCACCAAGGCTTGCTGATTCGGCGTTCCATCATGATTAGCTGACACCGCCGCCAGCGGGCGACTTTGGCAATTAACAAGCGGACTTCAGAACCAACAATGCAATCAAAGTCTGCGCCGACACGTTGTTCTAAAAGTGTCTTCTGCGCAGCACGCTGAGCGGCCTGCGCTTCTCTCACCGAACGAGCCACTGTCAACACAATTGGAAAGGCCTTAAGGCTATTACAAAGGTGTGCAGCACGGGTCAAGAACCCTTGGTCGCCATCGACCTGTTTGTTCAAAACAAGAATGCGTGAAATGGGGCTATATTCATCGGGGCACACGAGGACTGCGGGGAAGTCCAGAAGGACTTGCTTGTTAAGAAGGTCTTGGTGTTGATTAGGGTGGAAGGCATGGCCAAAAATTAATAGGTCACCAGTCTCGGCCAGTTTCCGGACGTTGGAAGCCGCGCTTTCGCGCCAGGGAGAGGAATCCCAACGAATACCCAGACTGTGGCAAACAGCGCCACAATCTCCTTCTGCACCGGCCTCTCGGCCAATTCCGTTAGCCAGGAGCATATGATCGAGCATGGATAGCCGAGCCTCATCCGCCGTGCGATGCCTGGAATTCGAAGCCGACGCCCATACTCCATGCAATGGCAAGTGCCAACGTCTGGCCCACTCCAACGCCTGTTGAAAAGCGCCTTGGCGCGGGGCCAGATGATCCAGCAAAACTACTAGCCGTCGGAAAATCGCCAATCTCCTCGTGCCCAAATTCCGAAGACCAAGAATGGCTTAACGTGCGATCGCCTTCGGGTGTATTGGGGACGCTAAAGTTAACTTCTTATGCTTCACCCAAAAAGTCGGAAAAGCTATTTGCAATGACTCGACCACTTTCTTCGGGGCCAAACACCACCACGGGACATTCTCCTTCGTCGTCCATTCGTGACGTATCGAGGTAGTAGCTATAATTCCCGATATCGTCTGTGAACTTGACGAAGTGTCTCGGAATTTGACAAGAGGTTAGTTGATTCATCATGACGACATCGCCCCACAGCCGATCACTTGGAATACCGAAGATTTCAACGCAATCGAGAGTTCCAGCTCCGTATTGCCGCAAAAAAGTGCGATAGCTTCGGGGAAACATCACGCCCAATTCACGCTCCGCCGCAGCAATCTGATCCTCGGTGGTAGGCCCCGAAAACCTAAAAGAGACACCGCTTAAAGTTTTCTCCAAATCGGGGCTCGCGGTCGAGGAATCAAGATGTGTCGGATTAAGATGTCTCATTGTGCTTTCCTCCTGAAGGTGAGACGGATTAGGCGGCGAGCTTACCGGCCACTCGCTTAGCCGGTAAACTTCACCGCCCACGGGATCTCTATTCCTACCCCAATCCCTGAACCCAAAGGCGCAAATGCGGCTACAGCCTTTCTGGATTCAAGAGCTAAGCAAGAACTGCGCCAGATTTAGAAATGCCGGAAAACTTGCCTTAATCCCCTCATTTTCCAAGGAAATAAGAATGCGGAAACCCTTGATCGGTGCCTTCGTGTGTTTTGCATTCAGATCGATACATGGTGCGCGAGTGTTCGCGAAGGGCAATTCTTCACCAAAGGTGACCTACAGAAATGACCAAAAGAGGACGTGGGGCTTGCATGCGATTCCATAAGTTGCCGAGCGAGTGGAGACTACATAATGGAGATGAGGGGTAGCGGGGAAAGTGATTAGATCCCTGGATAAACCCGCTTCATTCCTTAACCTTTGGTACAAAAGGCCATGGACGAGTCGCTCAAAAGGCTCATGGGTGAGGGCCGCCCCATGCACATAAATCAATAAGTGTAAGCGTTCCAGGCGTAGTCCGATCCGTCAGAACAGTACATCCAAGCATAGAATGCGTTGGAGTCCTCGTCGTCGTTGGCGTCATAACTATCGATGGCGTACATGGCGGCGCACTCAGCATAGTAGCAGGCGTAATACCAGCAATTCTGGTCATCATAGGTGTAGGCGAAGTTGGCGTAATACTGAGCGTAGTAGGCGTAATAGTAAGCGTAGTAGGCGTCCCAATCGTCCGGGTTGTTGTCATACGCGCTACTGGCATAATCGTAGCCGGCCGCCAAATCGTCGACGGCGGTTAGGTCATACGGGCTACCGGCGCTTGCTCTCTGACCGGTGAACAAGAAAATGGCCACCGCGGCTACCGATAAGGGAATCATTTTCCGCATCATGATAGACTGCCTTTCGTGGTGAAGTTTGGAAAAATCGCTTCGATCATGCCCGTCAAAGGGGGGATGAGGATTGCATTAGGTTCCGTGCCAACCTTTCAAATCACCCCTGCGACCAGCTTCTCAACTCGCTACAATCAGAATGCATCATCCTAAGCCCACTTGCGCGCTGCAGAGGTTCTTTATGGATAAGGCGGTAAGCAAGAGCCGCGCCGAATCCGATCAATTCTGCTAATCAAGGCAGGATTTCCGAGTCGTCGGGTAGGGTAACGGCGCCCTATCTGACAGGTATTGGAAAACAATGATGCGATCGATCCCCAGGGACCGACCGCATCTCCTATCATGCCGTTCAGAATAGCTTGGGAGCTAGCGAGCGTTAGGTAGGTCGGCTTTGGCGGATGACTTTGTCTCGATCTCACTAGGAATGCTTTTTGCAAACTCCACGAGAATACGGTCCCCCGGATTCACCGGGAATTTGCGGGCTTGTTTATAAACCTGGCCATCTTGCTTCCACTGGGCTTGAATCTCATACGTGTAATGATGACCCTGTTCGAGCGGCGGCGACCGATATTCGCGAGTCGTCTCGGTTTCAGAGGTTTTTTGGTCCTCGATCCAGACTTGCGCATCCGTCATCGGAACGCGAATTGTGACAAAGGCCCGGCTGTCGAGTTCTGCTACCGGCGGTGCTTGTTCGTAAGCCGGTTGAGCCATCATTGAAGGCGAATAGTAATAAATATTGCCCGCTGAATACGCGTCGTCCCCGTAATAGCGGTAGTAACCCGGGTAAAAGTTTAGGCCAATTCCGAGTCCTGGATAGAACGAATCGTAGTACCCCGGATAAAAGCCGCCATGGTGGTTATAATATGGGTACCCGTGATAGTAGCTGTCGCGTTGATAGTAACCCCCGTGATAACCGCCATTAAATGCGCCAGGGTTGTGATAGCCGCCACCACCGTAATTTCCATGGAACCCGTTGGCCCCAGAGTGGAAGCTACCGGCACCCGAGTGGTTGCCACCAGAACCCGAATGGAACGCTCCGGAGGAATGAGATCCACCGGATGAATGAACCCCTCCACCGCCGCCGCCGTGATGTTGAGAAAATCCTAGCCCGGGAAACATTCCAATAGCCGCTACCGCCAATGGCACACCAAATCCAAGGAAGCATCTTCGAGTATTCATCGTGACCGCCCCTTTCAGGTTGTCGCTGGGCTGTCGAACCGAAATGAATTGTGAAAGCAACTGTTGCGTGTTGATTGCTAAAGCAAATTCCATTCCGACAAATTCAATTAGCACGGCTTTTGCAGTAATCGGGACGTAGTCGTCGGAAACGAAGATCCACCGGAACGAACCCGGAAAAAAGAGAGGGGAGTTATTATGCGATTGAAGACTATCCTTCATCCGACGGACTACGATGAGCCTTCCAACCTGGCTCTACGCTATGCCGTGGAATTGGCCCATGACTATAAGGCCGACCTTATTGTTCTGCATTCGGTCGCGACGCTGGGACCGGAGAAACTTACGTATGGAGAAGCTATATCGGGAAAACAGCCCGAGGCGTTCCGCCAAAGGCTTTGGGAGGAAATCCATCAAATCCGCTCTCCCGATCCCGAGGTTACTCTGGAGTATGTGCTCAGCGAGGAGGACCCGGTTTCAGCGATTGTCCATCTGGCCAATCAAAGGAACTGCGATCTGATTGTACTCGGTAGCCATGGGAAGCATGGCTGGAAAAGACTAGTGGAGGGGAGCACGGCGGAACTGGTGGTGCGCCGAGCCTCGTGTCCGGTCTTGGTGATTAAGAATGCGAATGCCGTGCCCGGAAATGGCGGGTCCAGGTCCAAAGGTACGGAAATGCATCCGGGCCAAATATCAGGTAACTAGACCACAAAACTATGACACCACGGGACCAAACGACACGTCGGGCGATCAAGGGTCGCATTGTGTTTGGGTAAAATGTGCTCTTTGTGGACAGATTCTCTCCAGAGGCATGGCTGTTTTAACTGCTTTCTTGGTCCTGACTGAGAGGTGGGGATTCCTCGACTAGGACCTTATCTACCGCCAACCCCAATAGGCGTAGTTTGTGGCGCAGGGTGGTTCGATTGAGGCCCAGTAGATCACTAGCCTGGGCTTGATGGCCGTGCGTATGGCGCAGCACGCGGGGCAACAAGACCCGTTCGACGGTTTCAATTACTTTTGCGTGCACGTCTTTTTCGTTTTGCATCAAGAAGGAATCGATCAGGCGAAGCAGATCAAAGCCTAGCTCATCGCCCGTTGCCGACTCGGAAGCAGCCGGCGGTTGCCGGACATCTTCCGATAGAAACTCGGGTAAAAGAATATGCCCTGAGGCATTTAGCATGGCTTGCTTGATTACGCTTTGAAGTTCCCGGACATTGCCGGGCCAAGAGTAGTTTTGCAACAGTTCAAGCGTTTCCGGGGTAAAGGCACGGAAATCCAGATTGAGTTCGCGATCGAAGCGGAACAAAAAATAATGGGCCAATTCGGCCACATCACTCAACCGGTCACGTAAAGGTGGAACTTGAATCGTCACCACTTTCAGGCGATAAAATAAGTCCTTCCGGAAGCGACCTTCCTGAACCAGTTTTTCCAGCGATTGATTCGTGGCGGCCAGGACACGAACTTGGGTCTGAACTGTCTCGTTACTGCCCACGCGCTCGAACCGCTGTTCTTGCAAGACCCGCAGCATCTTCGCTTGTAACGCGGGAGCCATGTCACCGATTTCATCGAGAAAAAGTGTTCCCCCGTTACATTGCTCGAATTTGCCGATACGGCGCCGGCTGGCCCCCGTAAAGGCACCCTGTTCATGGCCGAAAAGTTCACTCTCTAATAAGGCCTCTGGGATGGCAGCGCAGTTAATTGCAAGGAAGGGTTTACTGGCCCGGCGACTATGATGGTATAAGGCACGAGCCACAAGCTCCTTACCAGTGCCGCTCTCGCCCAAGATAAGAACATTGATGTCCTGGGGAGCAATTCGGCCGATAGCTTTGCACATTTCCTGCATCACGGAACTGCGGCCGACAATGCGATCGCTGCTGTCCTCGACAGGCAGAACGGCGGGCACTTGCATTAGGCGTGCCGCATCAAAAGCGCGTTCGATCACCTGTGTCAGCCGTTCCAAGTCCACCGGCTTGATTAGATAGTCGAAAGCTCCTCCTTTCATCGCCTCAATGGCTGCCTCGGTGGTCCCATGGGCAGTGATAAAGATGACTGGCTTTTTAGGGTCTTCGGTTCTAATGTCGTGAAAGACGTCCAGTCCAGAACGGTCCGGAAGTTGAAGGTCCAAAACCACGACTTCAGGTCGATGCTCTCGAAAGTGCTCCAATCCTTCTGCCGCCGTGCATGCGGTAAGCACCCGAACCTTATCTCCCTCGAAGACACGAGTAAAGGAGTAGCGGACACTTTCTTCGTCGTCAATTACTAATAGCGTCGGCATAGACAGGTTTTAGTCCAATCTTTCCCAGCCTTGTGGGTCTCAGGCTTCCAAAGTTACCTAGGAATCAGCGCTTGCTATTTTGCCGAGTGGCCGCGAGGAAGGCAACGATATGCTAAAGAATGCTCCCCCTTGGGGACGATTACCGCCCGTAATAGTGCCGCCGTGTTCCTCGATAATTCGGCGAGAGATGCTCAACCCCAGTCCTGTCCCGGTCGGCTTGCTACTGGTGAACGGAGTGAATAGGCGGCCCTCGATCTCGTGCGCGATGCCTTCGCCAGAATCAGAGACAACCAAATGGATTCCGTTCACCTGGGAACTCTCTAGGTCGATCTCCAATCGCCCGCCTTGCGGCATTGCATCGAGAGCATTCAAAAAAAGATTGACAAGTACGGTGCGAATTTGACCCCCGTCAATGCTTTCAAAAACCGGATCGTCCGGACATTTGACTTGGAGTTCAACGTTTTGCTGGCGAGCGCGGGCTTTAACGAGCCCAAGGGACTGAACCACTATGTCGCGCAGATCGCCATGCGTGCGCTTGGGAGTGGGCAAGCGTGCAAAGTCAAGGAAAACCTGGACGGTTTGCTCCAGGCGGGCAACCTCGCCATGAATGACCTTGAGATCTAATTCGGACAATGGCTTTCGGTTATGATGCCGAAGAGCAGCTTCGACGAGCATTTTTACCGAGGTCAAAGGATTTCGTACTTCATGGGCGACGCTGGCGGCCAGCTGACCAACGGCAGAAAGTTGTTCGGCCCGCAACATTTCCCGCTGGTGGCGTTGCAAGCGCTCACCGACTTCCTCTACCCGAAGGACGACGTGTTGTAATTGTTTATCCAGGTTTTCAATATCACCGTCGGCCGTAATGCTCACCGAAGCCACGTCCTGTTCCAGGCGCTGCGCCATGTCTTGCACCCGTACGCTTAATCGGTAAATGGACCTACTGAGCCCACGTGCCACGCCATAGCCAATGATAAGGCCACTGACAGGCCCTATGCAGCCGAGCAATAGCATAGCCAAACGAGCTTGAGTTCCCAATTGTTTGTTTTCTTCGGAAGTGTCTTCCATCAGCCTTTCATTAAGCACCATAAGCTTTTGGCATGGGTCGACAACGTGCCGGATCGGATGCGCGTCCTCCAACTTGCCAAAATTCTTTACAGGCTGGCCTTCGTTGACATGGTTAAGCAAATCGTCAAGTTCACGTCGATACTGCAAATAACCGATTTGGATTTGTTTCACATACGCCGCGGCTTCATTCGACCGGGCTGATTGTTCGGCGGCAACTTCTAATGCCGCTTCGAAACTCTTATTGTCTTTCACGATTTGGTCCAAGCGATCCTGTCTCGGGTCAATGAGGTAAAGAAAACAATGAAAGCGCAGTTGGCGCACGCGGATCTCCAAATCTTGGGCGCTTTTCAAGCTTCGGACGTTTTGCGATAAGACGTTTGCCAAGTTGTTTTGTAAGCGGTTGATGTACCAGGCACTCACAAGACAAGTTCCGAACAGAAGAAGTCCAATGACAACCGCGGGGGTCGTTACTTGAATAAGTATGCGGCGATTCATGGCGAGAAGCCTAATTTAAACAACCTTGTTTGGCAATTTGGCAATTAACCATTATAGATGAATTCGGAATCCGGAAGCGCTGGGCAGTCGTGTTTACCGGCAGGCTTATGAGTACCCGTCCCCAAGATCGTTGCGCCCGACCCCTTGCAATCCGCAAGGATTACACCCAACTGTTGCACCCTCGTCTGGTCGTGGAAAACAGGAGGATAATCCGGATTTGTAGGGACTTATCCAGTTTGGATGAGAAGATGAGTGTTTGAGATTGCCTGAATGCTACGTAATTGCGGGAATCGCACGAAACAAGCAGTTGCCCAGGCCCATAAGAATTGTTCTGAAATAGTCTGACAAAAAGACGTTGGTTCACGGCCATCTGGGAAGGCGTCCTTTGCCCCTTCCTTCCCCGAGAGGTGCGGTTCCTTTTAAGACAAATCATGCCTAATAAAGTGCCCGACAAGACCCTATCTCTTATTCATTTTTCGGCCCCGGTCGAATGCTCAGGTTCTCGCTGGAACATGGTCCGAAACTATGTGCATATCCGATCAACCAGAAAGTAAACAAGGCGGTTCCTAAAGGGAGGCATGCGGCAAGAAGGGGCTGCATGCTCAACAGCGGACCCGTTAAGGGATCCCAACCTAGGACCGCGATTAGCACGAAGGCAGAATGGGCCAACCATCGTCCATGCTGCCACACCTGACGTTGATGCATGGCCCAAGCCAAGAAAGGAGCCAAAAATACGTAAGTCGCATGTTCCACAGCCGGCCCGAACAGCAGCATCCAAGCCATTCCCATCCCCAAGCCTAAGCAGAAAAGCCGGCGAGCAGTAATCCCTTGAACCTTCTGCCAAAGGCACCAAGCAAGCGCTCCCAGGGCGCCAAGACCTTGCAAAGTGCGATACCAGATAGAGTCCACTGGGCTAGTTAACCAGAACGGCCAGGGATGGTCTTGGAAGTGTTCGGTCATTGCAATCCACAACGTCCATCCATCCCGGAATCCCGGCCATCGCGTGCTGCTAGTATTCGCCATTTGCGTGAACCATTCTGTGTAGCAGGCGAGGACGATATCCGGTGGACGCGTAAAGAAGGGGATCAAGGAGCCCAAGGCCAGCGTAGCAGCAAATCTAGGAACCAAACGAGCCGGCCGCAAGGCACACAATAAAAGGGCGGGCGCTAATGGCGTAAGCTTTGTCCACACTGCGGCAGCCAACAAGATGGCCGTCGTCCACCAGCGCTCCCGGATCAGGCTTGACGAAGCCAGAAGCACCAAGCCGACGACGAGCGTATTGCTCTGTGAATTCCAGATTCCGGGCAGGGCTATGAAGGCCCCCACCGTGAAAAAACTGGTCATCCTCGAACGACTCCAGCGTTCGGGCAAAACGTCGTGAGCGAACCGCCAAAGGCCCGTGGCAAAGACGGCCAAGCTGACCCAACTCCACAAGATGCCGCCCGCCCTAAGGCCGAGCGCGGCAAAGGGGGTAATGGTAACAGCGAATGTAGGTGAATATCGAAACAGATCGAGCGAAGGGTAATAGGCGTATAGCGGCTGGTTGGTCCACCAGTGTTGCGAACTGGCGGCAAAGACCGGAAAGACCGTGTGGCTGCGTGGGGACAGCAGCGTGCGTGCGGCCATGATCACGGCCAGAGTGATCCACAAAGTGCAGGCCAAGTGCAAAAGAGATTTCGTCTTTTCGGTCTCAGATTGAAGAGAAAAGGGTCCTTCCATTTATCATTCTCTTAATCGACGGCGATGATTAATCTTCAAAGATTCAAACCCGATCTCTTTTCGGATTTCCAGCTCCTTCGGCAGGCCATTCCTGCAAAGCGAATTCAATCGCTTCAACGAAGATAGGCGACTCTGTGGCCAAATAATGCTGAGGATATGCTGTTTCGAGTAACCGATGGCTCATCGGTTTTTGGCTGAATTGGGATAGCAAAACATGTGCCGACATTCGGATTAAAGAAACGCAAATGTGGAATGGCCGGCGAACTCGGGATTACCACCGATTTACCCGAGATTCGGAGACGCAGGCTCCTTCACGCCGAGTATTTGCAACGGCTAGAATCTACTCATAAAGGGCATTTCTTAACCAGGCTTACGTTACCGCGGGTCCACTGCTCGTTTTCCGACAACAATTCTCCGTCGCATAAAGCGGGCTAGTTGGCTGGACGCACAAAGTGATGGAAGCACGTCCCGCGCCATCAAATAAGATATAATTGGGTCGATTCTGGCCTAAAGAAGCCTTTGAATGCAGGAGACTCAAAGTAGCATCCGCCGGAATCGCATCTCGGCGTCAAGTTAGCAAACCTTATTCGCTCTGTTGCGAAGTTCGGTTGATCAGCCGAGCAGGCAGAATCAGATCAATTTGCTTGGGAAAATGGAAGGATCTGATGGCTGGCAGGTTGGTAAAAAAAGCAACCCGCGTGTTAGTTCTCAAAACACGAGGGCTGCTGGTGACAAGGAGGGAACTTCGTCACACAATCATATCGTCATTTTGCGAATTCTCTGATAACGAATTCCCGTGACTACGCCTGCGCATCCGGCCGGGGTTAGCGACCCAGATTCTCCGGTTTCCCCCGGATCAAGCCAGAAATACTTCATTACGAATCGCCGAGTCTGGTGAACGTCCGAGACGGCAAGATTAAGGTGGTTCAGGATCAGGGCTAGCACTTCTCCAGGATACACGAATGTCTGCAGCGCGGACTCGGTTGCGGAAGGGGCGATCAGGAGATCGTCGAGACGCCAAGGCGGGCGCGGTGCCGGGCGTTCGGCAGTGAAAGCTGCCGCATCGCAGCCAATGTTCTATCCGGGATTGGGGCCGTCATCTCCGAAGGCAGGCCACGGCGGCCCCTCCAGCGGTACTGGCCAGCACCGAACCCAGAATGCAATGGAGCTTATGACATGTCGATCGCCACTTCAGCAAGAGCCCGTGCGTCCCCTGTAAGAAGGGGTCAAAGGAGTTTGATCGGAGGAGCCTGAAATGGCCGCCATCAGCCGAATCGCAACGTCAGGCCCCTTATTCTTCGAGACAAGTGATCATTGCGGTTGGTCTGGATTCAATAAGAATATCCATCCTGGGATTAAAGGGAAACGGCGCCGAAAAACGACGAATCTACCTCAACCTGTGGCCAAAGTTCTGATTAGTTCTTCTCCCGTAACCGTGTTTCTCCGATGAACCATTTGGCCTTTGGCGCGCCATTGGAGCATCTGGTCACCGAAGTTGCGCGTCCAGTCATCCATAACAATCTTCTTCTTGCCACAGACGATGGGCCTGTTAAAGCCGTAGGGCGCCATGCCATTGCCTGTGAGACCCATTGACTTGCGCAGATTCGCCTTCTCCCGGACACGTTCGACAATACGGGCGCGTTCGGATGGGCGCGAAATCACCGGCTTGCACGGTAACATGATCGGAGATGCAATTGCGGATGGAGAGCTTTTTCATAAAAGATTATCTGAGCAAGTTTTCGTTTGACGGCGAGTTTGGTTTGAACAACCAGGGAGCCGGGCCATGAATGTGTACGAACAGACATTGCTGCTGTGGCTGGGCTCGTTGTTAGGGGGATTTCTCGGAGCGCTGACCGGCCTGGGCGGCGGGGTCGTGCTCGTGCCGCTATTGACGCTGGGTTTCGGTGTGGACATCCGCTATGCCATTGGGGCGTCGTTGGTGGCGGTGATCGCGACCTCCTCTGGAGCGGCTGCCGCCTACGTCGAGCAAGGGTATGCCAATATACGGGTCGGCATGTTTTTGGAGATCGCGACCACGCTGGGCGCCTTGGCCGGAGCGTTTTTGGCGGCCTTCGTGCCAACCTCGGCGACGGCGGTGCTGTTCGGCCTGGTCCTGGTTTACTCCGCTTATGCCTCTCTGCGTTCACCTGCCGATCGGCCTGGTGCGGATAAGCCGGACCCATTGGCTCAACGGCTGCGCCTGGACGGTGATTATCCCAGTCCTCACGGCCAAGAGAGCTACCATGTGCATGCGGTTCCATCGGGCTTTGCCTTGATGACGGTCGCGGGCGGCCTTTCGGGGCTCCTGGGCATCGGATCCGGCGCGCTCAAGGTATTAGCGATGGATCGAGTAATGCGAATTCCATTTAAAGTATCCACGACCACTAGCAATTTCATGATCGGCGTCACGGCCGCGGCCAGCGCCGGCGTCTACCTGCAACGCGGGTACATCGACCCGGGGTTGGCGATGCCCGTGGTGCTTGGCATCTTGCCGGGCGCCCTGGCGGGAACACGCGTCCTGCTGAAAGCGCAAGTCCGGCCTTTGCGCCTTCTCTTCGCTCTGGTGGTGCTGGCTCTGGCGGCGCAGATGATTTATCACGGCTTGGCGGGGAAGCCTTAACATGGACCGACCCATCTCCAGGTGGACGGATGAAAGGTTGGAACACTTACTGGCCCGATTGCTCCGCCTTGGCGTGGCGCTCTCGGCGGCGGTGATCTTGCTAGGAGGCATAGCTTACCTGCGCGAACGGGGCGCTGGCATGCCGCGGCAACATATCTTTCATGGTGAACCCGCCGAATTGCGTCATACTTGGACCATAGTGCAAGCGGCCCTAGCTTTTCAGAGCCGGGGTATTATTCAACTTGGGGTCCTGCTTCTCATCGCCACGCCGATTGCCCGTGTCGCATTTTCGGTCATCGGCTTTTTGTTACGGAGAGACTGGTTGTACGTCACCGTGACGCTAATTGTGCTGGGTGTGTTGCTTTACAGCCTGGTAGGGCAGCATCCTTAATGGGGTAAGGCCGAAAGGCCAAAAAGTCTTCCAGTTCGTCCTGACGAACGACTTTGCGCATCGCCGCGATTTGCTGATCCTGTCCAACCGTGTCAAAAGCACCGGCAGTGAGGAATCCCATAGCACGCAGGGCATCGGGATCGTTTGGTCGAAATACATCGCCCGTCAATTGCGGCCACACGAATTCCTCGTAGGACAAGTCGCGATTCAAGGCATCAACCACCCAATCGCGATAGGGCCAGGCATTGGGCCGAAACACGTATTGATGCTTGCGGCTGATGGTTTAGCGTCCGAAAGTCTCGGCGATCTGCGCGTTGAACTGGGCCTGGAGCATGAGCTCGTAGACGTGCTCCACAACGGTCGGGTGTTCAACCAGCATTCCTTGTGATTGACGCACTCGACGCGGCCCGCTCGGACGCCGTGGGCCGTACCCTTCGAACTCTAATTTACCGGGTGGTCGGTTCGGCTAGCTTGGTTTTCGACAAGAATGGTAATATGACGACCGATGAGCAAGGAAGAACGCTCATCTACGACGCCTGGAATCGCTTGGTTACCGTCAAGAACGGCAGCACGACGCTCGCCAGCTAAATATTCGATGGCCTGGGGCGAAGGATCGCGGAATCGGCGGCCAGCAATACCCGCGACCTGTTCTTTGACAACTGGAATGTTCTAGAAGAACGGCTTAATGGCGCGAGCACGGCCAATGTGCAATACGTGCGGAGCCCCGCCTATGTGAACGCCCTGGTGCTACGCGATCGCAGCACGCTCCACAACGGCACCCTCGATGAACGTGTCTGGGTGCAACAGGATGCGAATTGGAATGTGACGGCGCTGGTGAATTCGTCGGGGTTACGGTGGCTCCTATTTCTGCCTTCGAACGAGATACTTCAACATATTAGAAAACCACGGATACCGCAAAGATAGCGATCTCATCTTGAAAGCCATTCCGAGAGACACAGGACCCAATTGCAGAAAGGGGGCCAACTGCTTCCGTGTCATTTTCAGGGCGTCGATCGTGGAGGCCAATTCATTCTTAAGTCTTCCCAAATCTTGTTCTAAGACCCGCTGGTTTGTTTCTGCCTGTTTTTTTATGTTTTCCAGGTCCCGTTTGGTCGTTCGAAGGACTTGTAGGTCTTCGGCCAGATTAACCCAAACCAATTTGATCCAGTTGGCATCCGCCTGACTCGCGTTGAGCCGCGAATCGGCATCCCAATCATAGTTAAAATCACAGAACCTCGGCTTTAGGACCTCAGCAATCTCTATTGTTTCCTCGCTGGTAAGCAAGCATTTCCATAATCCTGGGCGACCCATCCAGAAATGATGCTGGTTTTGGGACCAAGCCCGCAGCTTGGGAATGGAATTTTCGACGACGATTTCCTCAAGGGACTTGCGCGGTCTACCACCACATTCATCGACGATGCGCTGCAATTCCCCCACCGGATCTCGGTTCAACGCCTCATAGAAAACCTGGGTGCAGCCCAGCGAATTCCACCACGCCAGGCTTACCGACAACAGAGCGGCAGCGCGATTCCCGACGGCATACTCAAGAAAGGCAGTGCTGCGAGGCATGGCACCGTAAATCGACCTTTCATTTCCTTCCGCGCCTTCCAGCCACCTGCCGGTTTGATCGTGGAGCGAAAAATGAAGAATTGAAATCAGGACATCAAACGGATGCCGGCTCATGACAACGATATGAAAACCATTTTCCTCAAGCCTGCGGATAAAGGATTCGACGGGATGCCAGTGGATTTGAAGAACACAGGCGGACGGCAGGCGGTCCCAGCAAAAATCATCTGGGCAATGCTCACAAAAGTCTGGGATGGCATAAACATGGCTTAAGAGTCTTCGCAGCCATGTGTTCCCACATCGGGGGGAACCAAGAATAGCTATTCGAGGGGCGTCTGGAAGTCTTACTGGAAAAACGGTTGGTTGGTCGATCAATCCGTTCGTAGCCGAATTTGTCATAAACCCAGGCACTCCTTTGCTTCACCTGTCACCGGCCACTCGCTTAGCCGGTAAACTTCACCGCCCACGGGATCTCTATTCCTACTCCAATCCCTGAACCCAAAGGCGCAAATGCGGCTACAGCATTTCTGGTTTCAAGAACTAAGCAAGAACCGCGCCGGATCTAGAAATGCCGGAAAACTTTCCTTAATCCCGTCATTTTCCAAGGAAATAAAAATGCGGAGACCCTTGATCGGTGCTGTCGTATTTTGCAATCAGGTCGTTACCTGGTGCGCGAGTGCTCGCGAAGGGCAATTACTCACCAAAGGTGACCTATAGAAATGACCAAAAGAGGACATGGAGGCTTGCTTGCGTTTCCACAAGTCGCCCAGCGTGTGAAGACGACATAATGGAGTTGACCGGTTTGCGGGAAAGGTGATAGATCTCTGGATAAATACCAGACTCGGGAATAAGCACGTTCTTAATACAAGCCTTACCAATCCGGCCCTAGAATTTCGCCTCCGCTTGGAGTGAGGGCGGCCCGGCCAAGGACGGGCCGTTCGTGATGCGGCTAAAACTTCTGGATGGTTTTCGCATTCCTCCGCTCATTCATCCTAAGCCTGAACGGATAACGGTTATATCCGGCACTTTTAACATCGGCATGGGCGAAAAGTTCGACGCTACAAAGGGGACCGCCATGCCGGCCGGGACCTTTGGCACCTGGGCGCCCGGCATGAAGCATTTTGTCTGGACAAAAGGCGAGACGGTCATTCAACTGCATGGTACTGGTCCTTGGACTATTGAGTACCTAAACCCTGCCGACGATCCTCGAAAGGTCAAAAAGTGAAATTACCTGTGCTCCCGGGGAAACCACACAAAAACCAATGGCTTTTTCTGAACAATTCTTGCCTACATCCAAAGAACTGGCCGGGTAGGTCAAGGTTGTCCATCATTCCTCCCGCCACGGCTTCTTCTCTTCGTAGCGTTTGAGCTTTTCCTTGTTATCGCTGTCGTCCGCATACTCCTTGTCTTCGAGCGCTTTCTTTTGCCATTTGATGGCTTCATCGAATTGGCCGCGTTCCGCATAAGCGGCAGCCAGCGCGGCCAAGACCCAGGCTTCCTTGTGGTTCGATAGTTCAGCAGCTTTCTGCGTCAGCTCCAGCGCCTTCTTGCCGTCGCGGATGGAATCTTGCGGGCATGTTGCCAGTAGACGTCCTTTGGCTGCGGCAGCGTAATAATCTCTCGGGTCCAGGCGAAGGGCCTCATCGTAGTCCCTATTGGCGTTGTCGTATCCATTCTTGCTCCGCCAGGCGTTGCCCCGGTTGTAAAAGGCCGTATCATCCTGGGGATCGAGCCGAATGGCCTCATCGTAGTCCTTGATCGCGCGATCGTAGTCTTTCCTTGAGGACCAAACAAGGCCCCGGCTGATAAACGCCGAGGCGTCCTTCGGGTCGAGCCGGATGGCTTCATCGTAGTCCTTAATCGCGCGGTCGAAATCGTTCTTCTCGGACCACGCGTCGGCGCGCCTCTTGAACGGCCTCGCGTCTTTGGGATTGAGTCGGATAGCTTCGTCGAAGTCCTTAATCGCGCGGTCGAACTCCTTCTTTTGCGACCAGGCGTCGCCTCGGCTTATGAATGTCCAGGCGTCATTCGGATCGAGTCGGATAGCTTCCTCGTAGTCCTTAATCGCCCGGTCGAACTCCTTCTTTTCCCACCAGGCAAGGCCCCTGCTTTTGAAAGCCCAGGCGAATTTGGGGTCGAGTCGGATGGCCTCGTCGTAATCCTTAATTGCCCGATCATAGTCTTTCCTGTCGGCCCACGCCTCGCCCCTTCTTCCGTACGAGCGTGCGGATTTCGGGTTAATGCGGACGAGTTCATCGTATTCTCTTATCGCCCGGTCATAATCCTGTTTGGCGATCCACACCTGGGCACGATTAAAGAACGGCACATCGTTCTTCGGGTCGAGCCGGGTGGCCTCGTCAAAGTCCTTAATGGCTTGGCCGAGGTCATTTCTAGCAAGCCACGCGGCGCCGCGATTCGCGAATACCATGGAACATTTCGGATCGAGACGAACGGCCTCATCGTAGTCCTTGATCGCCCGGTCGTAGTCTTGTTTGTAAATCCACACATTACCGCGATTGAAGAATTGCTCGGCGCCCCTTGGATCGAGGCGAATGGCTTCGTCGAGGTCTTTGATCGCGCGGTCGTAGTCCTGTTTGATGGTCCAGGCAACGCCACGCTTTCTTATTGAATCGGCGTCGGTGGGATTGAGGCGGATTGCCTCATCGAAGTCCTTGACGGCGCGGTCGTAAAGTTGTTTTGCCAGCCAGGCGTTGCCGCGGTTGTAGAAAAATGAAGAATCTTTGGCGTCGAGTCGGACGGCCTCATCGTAGTCTTTAATCGCCCGGTCGTAGTCTTTTTTGGCGGCCCAGACGAGGCCCCGATTATTGAATGACATGGGTAATTTGGGGTCGAGGCGGATGGCCTCGTTCTGGTCCTTAATGGCTTGCTCGTAGTCATCTTTGCCGTACCAGGCAGAGCCGCGATTACTGAACGCCATGGCATTCTTCGGATCAAGCCGGATCGCCTCGTCGAGATCTTTGATGGCCCGCTCATAATCCTGTTTGGCGAGCCAGACGCCGCCGCGATTATTGAACGCATTGGTTTGCTTCGGGTCGAGCCGGATCGCCTCGTCGAGGTCTTTGATGGCCCGCTCAAAATCCTTTTTCTTGTCCCAAGCCCAGCCACGGTTGCTGAATGCATCGGCGTTCGTCGGGTCGAGGCGAATGGCCTCGTCGAGATCCTTGATCGCTCGGCCATAGTCCTCCTTGCGGATCCAGGCGCCGCCACGATTATTGAATGCAATGGCGTCCTTCGGGTCGAGCCGGATGGCTTCGTCGAGATCCTTGATGGCACGGTCGTAATCCTGCTTATAGATCCAAGCACTGCCACGATTACGAAAGGCTATAGCGCAAGTCGGGTCGAGCCGAATGGCCTCGTCACAGTCCTTTATCACGCTCTCGTAGTCCTGTTTGGCAGCCCAAACAATACCACGGCCAGCGAATGTGTCGGCATTCTTCGGGTCGAGCCGAATAGCCTCGTCAAAATCCTTCATCGCGCGCGCGTAGTCTTGTTTGGCGGCCCAAGCGATTCCACGTGCTGTGAACGTCTCGGAATTCTTTGGGTCGAGCCGAATGGCCTCATCAAAATCCTTCATCGCGCGCTCGTAGTCCTGTTTGGCGGCCCAGGCCATGCCGCGCTGGTTGAACGCGTCGGTAGATTGCGGATCGAGTTGGATCGCTTGGTCAAAGTCCTTTATCGCACGGTCGTAGTCCTCCTTGACGGCCCAGGCCCAGCCACGAAGAATGAATGAGTCGGCGCATTTCGGTTCGAGGCGAACGGCCTCGTCAAAGTCCTTCATGGCCCGACCATAGTCTTTTTGGTCAGCCCAAGTGGAGCCACGGTCAGCGAACGCTTCAGCGCATTTCGGGTCGAGGCGAATGGCCTCGTCAAAGTCCTTCATGGCCCGACCGTAGTCTTTTTGGCCAGCCCAGGCGCAGCCACGGTCAATGAATGCGTCGGTGCATTTCGGGTCGAGCTGGATCGCCTCATCAAAGTCCTTCATCGCCCGCGCGTAGTCCTCTTTGGCAGCCCAGACGTGGCCACGTTGATTGAAGGCATCCGCGGATTTCGGATCGAGGCGAATCGCCTGGTCGAAATCTTTCAGCGCGCGCTCGTAGTCCTGTTTGAGGTCCCAGACGCATCCACGCCTCAAGAATGCATCACTGTTTTTCGGATCGAGGCGGATGGCCTCGTCGTAATCCTTGATGGCACGGTCATAGTCCTCTTTCATGTCCCAGGCGCCGGCTCGGCCGGCATTCGCATGCGGATTTTGCGGATCGCGTCGAATTGCCTTGCTGGTATCCTTTACCACCCTTTCGTACTCGGCCTGTCCCCTCCGTGCATCCCCGCGCTTAAGGTAGGCGTTCGCATCCTTCTTATTCTCGGCGATCAGCTTCGTGAAATACTCGACCGCATCTTCCAGCAACACCGTATCCATTTTGTCGATCCAACCGCTAACGCCCTTGCAGCGCACTTGTATCCGCTCGCCTTCCTCATTTTCCACGGTTGCCACCGCACCCATGAACTTGCCTACCACCTTCCATTCTTCGTTGTCGACCAAGACGCGCAGGTCGATGTGGCCCTGCTTGGTCATGACCTTTTTGCCGACCCACGAATCCGCGGCGTGGGAGTGCCCGGCGACGGTCAAAAGGAGAACGGCGAGTGCAAATCGGCTGAATGCGGCCATAGCTCATCCTTGCTCGAATGGCGCCTGAGATGGAATGTGGCGCGGAGCATAGGTAAGATGCGGCGGGCTGTCAACACTCGTTGTCGCCCGGCCACCAAGGCGGACTGCAATCAAATTGAAGGTGCATTTCTTTTATTGCAAAAACCGATACCTGCATCGTCCCCATTCTGCCCGTGCCGATGAAGCACTGGAAGGCGGGCTCCCGGAGGAAACCGGGGCGAGCTGAAATAGTCACGCCAGAGCGGCCGGTGCCTCGGCCATCGTACGAAGCGGTTCTGAGCGGCGGTCGTCGACTCGCCGGCCTTGTGGGGGTTGGTCGCAGTGAGCGGACATTTCTGTCAACTCGTTCCGAGATATTCAGAGAGTTTCGACCAAAAGGAACGCAGCGCTCCAGCATTCCGTCTAAGCATCAAACCTCTGTGAAGGAGGAGAAAGCCAGTTTCCTTGTAAATAACTCGAGGATATCGAAACTCTACGTGTTAACTGGTTTTTGGCACTTTTTGTATAGATCAAGCAGGTCCCCAAACGAGACTCGACCTACCAACAGGGGAGTTAACAGAAGAATTAGTATTGATATCCGAGAGCACGTTCTATTTCCGCTGAAAAGCATAATGCGCCCAATGTCTCTGGCGTATAGCGAAAGTTTACATCGATAGGGCATGTAAAATTAAGATTTACAGCAAGGGCGAGAGGCAATTTCACCTGGCGAGTATCGAACCTCCTGTCAAAATTGGTTGGTTTTTTGATAACTGCTCAGGAAGGAAGTCGGGCCGTACGTGCGTACCTCTGAGTCCACCCCTGCTTATACACTTTGAACGGAAGGGGTTGGTACCGGACAAGAATGTAGCATGCCAAGGAGCGATCGAATCAACGGGCATCACTTCATCTGCTAAAGTCATCGGTTACTACTGTCTGGTCAACGGCTCACCGATCCACGGCTAAATTCATGGCGCCGGCACGTACACTCCAATCCACGTTGCCGGATCCACGCAGACCATCGATCAGAGCGCAAGCCCGGTGTGCCTATTTGTCGGGACTTTTGATAGCGGGTCGGGAATACAAAGAACTGTGCGTCTGGCAACAATGTCCTTTCTCTGCCTGAAGAACAATCGATGCAAGGCATTGTGAAAGCCTAAATATTTACCAATTCATACCGAGCGGTTCTTGCCAAAGTCCCTGCCAAATCTTAGCTTGCACACTAATACCGCTTAAGAATATGACTTTCGCGTCGGGCGGCACCAGCTGGTCCCGGAGCCAGAGTTGCACGGTTGACCGTGGTTGCAGATTGCCCCGCCGGGCAAGGAAGGGCCCTAAAGGAATCTGCGCAATGTCCGAAATTATATCCGATACTGCGGAATACACTGAGCAACTTCTTCGACGTGAGTTTGTTCCTAGCGACCTTAACAACCCACAGAAGGTTCAACAGGTAACAAACATAGTTCGTGCGCGATTCGACCAACAAATCTTGGCCAAAGAGGAGGCTTTGGCAAATCGATGGGGTCGGCGGGACGTATCGTATTATGACCGTCAAGCTCTTTGGATGGCATTTCAACCCCACTTAGAACGATTGATTGACGTGGCCCGGAGGCGAGCTGTTTCTGAAGACCATCCTCAGTCAGCTCCTTCCGGGCCAAACCCAGACGTCCCGAATGTATCAACATTTGTTGCACCAGCATTGCACGTTCCGGATTCGACCATTATTCCACCTGAGTTATCGAGTGAGGGGGGCACACTTCGAAATGGAACGATCCACGAAAATCGCATTTGTTTGAACGGAAGACCCTACAAACTCACGTACGCACTTAGGGACCTTCTGGCGTTTCTTCTGGAACACGAGGGCTCAACGATTGAGAACGTAATTAACCATTTCGGTTTCACGGACGAAAGTCACCTTCATAAGAGGCTGAACGACCTGCGCAATAGGCTTTCCAAGGAAATGAAAGATAGCTCCAAGGTGCTAAGCATTTCCAGCTCTGATCGCCGCATTTACTGCCAGTGGACGGACCGCCCAGCGCTTACCAAGAAATAACAAATTGTAAGCGCATCGGTGAGTGACATGTAAGTGCTCTCTTCTCTAAGCTCTTCCTTGTAGTCGATTCTTGACTGCGGAGGATTGAGCTGTGCCATTTCAAACTGACTCCCTGAACCCTATTGACCTCATTCCTGAGCCCGAGACCGTACGCCAGCGCCTAGCTGATCTTTTCGTTGAAGCAAAGCTTCTAAGAGCCTTGCTCCGATTAGCAGAGCGAAAGGTGCGTGGTGGCTTGCCCCGCCTCGTGGTGAAACGGAAGGGCGAACCATGGCACGAGTAGCCCCTTTTCTCCCTGACCCTCACGATTTGCTCAGGCAATCCGGTCAGGCCCCGGCCAGCGTCCTTGCGCCTCCGGACAAGCTGCTCATCGACACGGCCGAGCTAGCGCGGCTTACTAGTCTGAGCGTCCGTACGCTGCGGCGCCTGGATGCTTCGCGCGACATCCCGGGCCGGGTCGTTGTGGGCCGTCGAGTTTTGTTCCAAACCGAAATAATCCGCGAATGGGTGCGGGCTGGACTGCCCGGCCGCGAAAGATGGGAAGCTCTTCTGAAGCAGATGATTAGGCGCTAATTACAGAGACGGTTTCAAACGATGGCAAGTTCTCAATGGATTCGAGTTTCGAAACATTTGCCCTGCAAGATTTGCAAGTCGGCCGATTGGTGTTCCATCACGCGCGACGGGGCCGTGGCTAAATGTATGCGAGTTGAATCTGGGTGCTTCAAATCGAAGGATGACCGGAACGGTGGCCACTATTACCTGCACCGTCTGACTGTCGGTCCGCACTTCGACTCAAACGTGCCGGTGCAGTCTAGCCCGGAACCCGCGCGGGCCGACGTGGAGACTCTGAGTGAGGTCTATACGGCCCTTCTGGCACGCCTATCGCTGAGCGAATTGCACCGGGAAAACCTGCAAGGCCGCGGCTTGGATGACAACGCAATAGAAAAGTGCGGTTTCAAGACGCTTCGCGTGCAAGGTCGATCTCGAATCGTCGGCGACCTGCGTGGGTTTTTCGGCGACAAGCTTCTTGGTGTTCCAGGGTTTATCGCTAAACATGGTCGGTCGGGCCCATATCTCACGTTGAGCGGGTCGGCTGGGTTGCTGGTTCCATGCCGCGACAGGGTGGGGCGTGTTATGGCCTTAAAGGTGCGCCGCGACGACGCGATCCAGGACCGCCCTCGCTATTCCTACATTTCCTCTGTCGATCACGGCGGCCCCGGCCCCGGTTCACCGCTGCATTTCCCGCTGGGATGGCCGGAGGAGGCCGAGGTGGTACGTCTCATCGAGGGCGAGCTAAAAGCTGATATCGTTCAAGAACTGACAGGGCTCCCGACCTTGTCTATTCCGGGTGCAAGCAATTGGAGGCCGGCCCTTCACGAATTGAAAGCTTTGGGCTGTAAAACAGTTCGTCTGGCGTTCGATGTCGATGCCTCGGATAACCCGATCGTAGCGCGGGGATTGTCAGCGTGTTCAGACGCGTTGGCCGAAGCTGGCTTCGCCGTGCAATTGGAACGTTGGTGCGTGGCCGATGGCAAGGGTCTGGACGACCTTCTTGCGGCCGGCAAAACTCCCGACGTATTGCAAGGGAACGCAGCTCATTTTGCCATATGCGAAATCTCGGCTTCGGCCACCTCGGAAGAGGAACCGGCCCCGCCGGACGAGCTGGCTCGGGTGCAAGAAGTGATACGAATGGGGGGGCGGAAGCCTTATTCCGGGACAACGCCTTATTGCAAGCTCTCGCGAACCAAGCAGTAGAAGACGGGTCGGGCTTCGCAGCATTTAAGGCATCGGTGAAGCGGATTCTATCTGGTCGCGACTTGGAAAGAGTCCTGAAGCCGTTGATTATGCAGATAAGAGCCGAGCAACCTGTTTCTCCGGCGATCGGCGCACATATTTACTTCGTAGAGAGCGGCATGATCTGTCGCAATGCGAAGACCAAAGATGGTCCTGTGGCTGTTGTTCTCTCGAATTTCGCGGCCCGCATTATCGAGGAAGTGATCCAGGACGACGGCGTTGAAAGATCTATCAAGCTAGTGCTGGAGGGAAGCTTGGCGGATGGCCGCCCTTTATCGAGGGTGGAGGTCTCGGCCGATGAGTTCCAACGAATGGAATGGGTCACGTCCAAATGGGGAGCGGAGGCAGTCGTCAACGCCGGCATGGGAACTCGCGATCATGTGCGATGCGCTCTGCAATGGTTGTCCGTCGGCGTTGAACGTCGCACCGTGTACGGCCACACGGGATGGCGGGAAATCGATGGGGACTGGTACTATTTGCACGCTGGCGGCGCGATCGGTCCCAAAGGCCCTGCGGACAGTTTAGCAACCTCATTGCCAGATCCCTTGTCGCGGTATGGCCTTCCCGAGCCTCCCGCTGGAGCAGCGCTGGCCTCTGCGATTCGCGCGAGCCTCGATTTGATCGACGGACTTGCGCCTGATACCGTCTCCTTCGCATTGCTGGCAGCACCCTACCGTGCTGCGTTGGGAGATGTTGATTTTTCGGTTCACCTCGCTGGCCCGACAGGCACCTTTAAGACGGAGGTTGCCGCCTTGTCCCAGCAACACTTCGGGTCTGGCCTCGATGCTCGCCACCTGCCTGGAAGCTGGTCGAGTACTGGCAATTCCCTGGAGGGTCTCGCGTTTTGTTGCAAGGACGCAGTGTTTGTAGTAGACGACTTCGCGCCCACAGGTTCTTCCTATGATGTTGAACGTTACCACCGCGAAGCCGACCGTCTCCTTCGCGCCCAGGGCAACCATTCTGGGCGCCTTCGGATGCGGGCGGACGCTACCCTACGGCTGGCCAAACCGCCAAGGGGCCTTATCTTATCGACCGGTGAGGACACGCCGCGCGGGCAATCTTTACGTGCGCGCATGATCGTGATTGAGGTTTCCCCCGGGGATGTAGACGCGGCCCGACTGACCGTCTGCCAGCGCGACGCAACAGAAGGCAAGTATGCGTTAGCAATGGCTGGGTATGTCCGCTGGTTGGCAGGTCAATTTGAGACTATCCGGAATCGGCTGAGGCAGGAGCTGGTTAAGTTACGGGAGCAGGCCAGGGCCGACGGCCAGCACGCCCGTACTCCTGGCATCGTTGCCGACCTGGCGATAGGGCTGCATTATCTGCTGGAGTTCGCTGAGTCGGCTGGTGCCATTACGCCCGAAGAAAAGAAAACACTCTGGGAGAGGGGATGGGCCGCCTTCACACAGGCGGCGGAATCCCAAGCGGCCCAAATTGCCACAGGCGAGCCAACCGGACTGTTTCTGCGGCTCCTGATCGCCGCTCTGGCCTCAGGGAGCGCCCATGTGGCCGGCACCAATGGCGAAGTGCCGGAGGAGCCAACCCTTTGGGGCTGGCGTCCTATGGGGTCTGGGGCAGGGCGGACTGCGACAGAGGATTGGCAGCCTCAGGGCAGACGTATTGGCTGGGTAGAAGGGCAGAACCTTTACTTGGAGCCTGAGGCATCTTTCGCGGTAGCCCAGCATCTTGCAGAAGAACAGGGAGAAAGCATTCCGGTGACGCCCCAGACATTGCGGCGACGGCTCAAAGAGAAGGGGCTACTGGTTACAACAGACGAGGGCCGCAAGAAGTTGACGATTCGCAAAACTCTGCAAGGCGCTCGCCGGAGCGTCCTGCATTTAGAATCTTCCAGCGCCACTTCTATGTCAAAATCCGGCTCAACCGGCCCAGAAGGCGAGGACGCCGCGGACTCTGGGCCGGAGACGCGGGCCGATTCAGGGGCCGAAGATGGCAATAGAAACGGTGAAACGGCCCACGTACCCCCCACGATTCTCCAGGAAAACGCAACGGTGGGCCGAATGGGCCGGTCTGAGGGGGAAAGGAAGCGGCACTAAATCAGCGTCACGATAACCAACAAGGATTCGACTGGGGAAGCTGGCGATGAAGAAAGCGTTGGCCCTGCTGGCGAACTTGCGTTCCCGCGGAATTGAACTGAACACGGACGGTGCGCGCATTCGGTGGCGAGCTGCCTTCATGGTAAACGCCCCGCTGAAAAGCAGATTCTATCCTACAAAGCAGACCTGATCGCCCTGCTTCTGTCGTCCACTAATGGGAATGATCATAAGTGCCCTTACTGTCTTTGGCCGCCGGACTCGGCAATGCGCTGCCCCAAGTGCCTCGACCGCCTCTGCGTATGCTGCGGCAGGCCGACCGGCAGCTACTTCATTATGACCTGCGTGGCGTGTGGCCATGGTATGGCAAAAACTGAGGGCAGGCACAACTCGCTTGTGCCCAAATGACTAAGCCGGTTACACCATGATTGACATATATACCCATATTGGGGTATAATACTTGACAAACAACCAGAGCCCCTTGAGACCCAGACAATGAGTAAGGCCAAGAACAAAAACCAAAAGTATCCGGCGACGGTCTGCGACCAATTGCGACAGGCGATTCTCGCCAGCGGCAAGACACACTATCGCATTGGAAAGGACGCCGGTTGTAAGCCCGAAATCGTGGGCAGGTTTGCCCGAGGCGAAAGGGACGTGCGGGCTGAGACGTTTGCCAAAATCGCCGCTGCTCTTGGAATGGAATTGACTTCGAAGAAGGGAGAGGAAGATGGCTGAAGTGTTCCGCAAACAAATAGTTCGTCACTATGGGCCGGACGGCAAGCGTTGTCTAACGACAACCCCCGGTGCAGCCCGTAAGGTTGAGCGATCACGCAAGTGGTATGGCACGGTCGGACGGCAACAAGTACCTCTTTGCTCAGATAAGACGAGGTCGCAGCAGATGCTTAACAAGCTGCTGACCGACGTCGCAATGCGGCAGCACGGGCTGGGCGACCCCTACGCTGAACACCGCAAGAGGCCTCTGGCGAATCACCTGGGCGAGTTCCGGGCCACTTTGTCAGCCAAGGGCAACTGTGCCCGACACGTCAAGCTGACCGTGGCGAACATCCAAGCTGTGCTTGATGGGACCCAGGCAATCTGGCTTGCCGACCTCGACGCCGGGAAGGCGTCCGCATGGTTAGGTGCTCTCCGCGCGGACCGCCAGACAGTGCAACTGCCTGCGGGACAAGAGACGTTCCGGCTTGCAGAAGTGGCCGACCTGCTCGCGGTCAAATCAGCATCTGTCACAGCGGCCGTTCGACGCCAGGGCCTTGAGGCGACTGGCGCCGGCCCTGCTCGCCGCTACCCACGGGCGACAGTCGAAACCTTGTCTGATCGCGCAGCCCGCGGCGCCTCACCGGAGACAGTCAACCACTACGTCCGTTCCCTCCGCGCGTTCGGGCGCTGGCTGGCACGTTCCAAACGCTGCGGCTCAAATCCCTTTGACACACTTGACTTGTTGACAACATCTATCGACCGCCGCCGCGACCGGAGAGAACTGACCGCCGAAGAGCTTCGCCAGGTGTTGAGGGCGACGCGCGCTAGTGATCGATCATTCCGCGGCCTGACCGGGCCAGATCGGTTCATGCTATACGCGATTGCCTGCGGGACCGGCTTTCGCGCGTCGGCCTTGGCCAGCCTAACACCCGAGAGCTTCGACTTAGTTGGCGAGATGGGGACCGTCACGTTGGCGGCCCGGCATGCCAAGAACCGCCGGACGAAGGTACAGCCGATTCAGCCGGACTTGGCCAAGCTGCTGCGCACCTACCTGGCCGACAGGCCGGCCGGGCAACCGATCTGGGCCGGGAATTGGGCGCGTGATTACTGCGGCGCCGAGATGTTGCGGGGCGACCTCGAAGCGGCCGGCATTCCCTATTCTGTCGAAGGACCGGATGGTCCGCTATACGCAGACTTTCATGCCTTGCGGCATACCTACCTGACGCTGGGCGGCCGGGCCGGCATCGACCTGCGGACGCTTCAGGAATTGGCGGGCCACTCCACGCCCGTTCTAACAGCTCGCTACTCGCATCGCCGACTGCACGACCTGGCCGGCGCGATCGAGAAACTACCGACCTTTCTACCGCCCGCCGAGGAAAGGCCCGCTGAGGACTACGGGTTAGCCGCGACCGGGACGGGCGGAGAGGATTCTGGTTGCACAATGGTTGCACGCTCCGCGTGCAACCAAGGGCATTTCTTGGCATCTGTTGGCATTGATAGGGAGGTGGAAGTGTCAGACAAGAAAGGGCGCAACCGGCTGATTTGTCAACTAGTTGCACCTCCAGTCATCTCTAGTCGTCAAGCTGGGGAACTAGGATTCGAACCTAGACAAGCAGATCCAGAGTCTGCTGTGCTACCGTTACACCATTCCCCAGGAGTGGTTAGAACAAGCCGATTATGGGTTTGTTGCTTTCACCAAACAGGCCGGTGGCCACAAAAAAACTACCACTTCGCTTTACCGGTTGCTTTGATCACTTCCTTTTTCAAAATCTTACCGCGACCCATAGGTGGAGACAAGATTGACTCTTATGGCCGGGAAAGTGCATGCCCAAGGCCTATCGAATTAATGCGGTCTTGCGCTCCCTTTTGCCAGAGCAGCTGCAGTATAAAACAAGACGGGAAGCTTTGTGATACATGTTACAGGGAGGTGCTGCTCCGCCAACGAGCATTTTTGACGACAGCGGCATAAGTTTCGCACACACTGATCTAGCCGGTACGCGTGGAGGCTATCGGCTGGCTCCGCTTTTTGGCGCGCTTTCGACGGGACGCCAGGAAGCGGGCTGCATTGTTTACAATTTCATCTCAGTGAGTAGGTTTCGGCTTGGCTCTATTTTGGAATACAAAAGGGCAGAATGGTTCTCGCACCGAGCCGTTACCGTTGCATGACGTGGCGGTGACGCGGCGTACTAATGGGTAATCTTATCTTGCTCTATTTGGAGGCGGTCCAGCGCTTCCCGAAGTTCCTCTAGGCTCTCATCGATCCAGCGCCGTTCGCTATCTTGTTCGGAGAAATCCGGACCGAAAGACAGATAGCGGACTGCCGTTTCATAAGCCCTTTTTGCACTCGCGATGGTCTTTTCCCGACGGCCGTCTTCCTGTTGGGGCGCCCACGCAAGCCTTGCGAGAGCAAGGCCTGCCCGGATTTCCGCTTTGATAAATTTGGCCCGCGTGTTGGATGTCTGAATAGTTAGCCAGGTTGGATCGTTCATGAGTTGCCTCCTCGGGTCACATCTGCTAACCCGATTAGTTCCCTGGGCGACCTAGCAGTTACGCGGTGCAAAACGTGCGCCGAGACTACGGATTTAAGTACAGCCGGCCCAGAGGTTGCAAAAAGGAGCTGGACTTCTTTTCCTCTTTATTAGTCCTCCCGCTCGTGTGACCCTTTGATTCCCTCAAACTGACGTTTCGCTTCTCACTCATAAGTGATTCTGCGTCAACTATTCTCATGAAATTAAGTGAATCGTGTACGCGCAGGCGAACTTCCGGGCAATAGTAATGGTAAGCAGGCCTTACTTGATCCGAAAGCGATTGTCGATGAGCCGGGTTTCTCAGCAGATTCTCCGATTGGCTTTCCATTGGGACGGCGGCGATTTGACCGACGGCAAGTTGCTGGAAGGCTTCTTGTCTTGCCGTGACGAAACCGCCTTCGAGGCCCTGGTGCGCCGCCACGGGCCGATGGTTATGGGCGTCTGCCGGCGACTTCTGGGAAATCGTGAAGACGCGGAAGATGCGTTTCAAGCGGTCTTTCTCATCCTCGCCCGCAAAGCTGGTAGCATTCGCCCTCGGGAAAAAGTAGGCAACTGGCTTCACGGGGTCGCTTACCGAACTTCCTTGAAGGCCAAGGTCATGAGGGCCAAACGATTTGCCAAAGAAAGAAGAGCAGGGGAGATGCAACGGCCGCCGGCAGCCCAGGACCGCATGTGGGAGGAATTGGTTCCCCTGCTTGACAAGGAACTGAACGGCCTGCCCGCCAACTACCGCTCGGCGGTGGTCCTCTGCGACCTCGAAGGAAAGAGCCGGAAGGAGGCCGCACGGAAGCTCGGTTGGCCGGAGGGCACGCTTTCCGGGCGTTTGGCTAGGGCGCGGGCTCTCCTGGCCCGTAGGCTGTCGCATTACGGTTTGTCGATTTCGGGCGGCGCTTTGGCGGCAATGCTCTCCGAGCAGGCAGCGTCAGCTTGCCTTTCTCCAGGACTTGTTACAACCACCACGAAAGCCGCTGTCTTGATGGCGGCAGGCCAGGCAAGCCTTACAGGCGTAGTATCGGCCAAGGTAATTGCCTTAACCGAAGGAGTCATGAGAGCCATGTTGCTGACCAAACTGAAGATCGCGACTTTGGTGTTGTTGAGCGCGGGGGTCTTGGGAGTGGGCGTGACCTTGATCCCAGGGCGGGCTCAGGCTCAGAAGCAAGAGGAAACCGCCAAGGCCGAAGCATCCAAGGAAGCTCCGCCAAAGGAGAAGCAATCGAAGGAAATGACCGAGGCCCAAGCCGAATTGGGGAAGGCCCAGGTAGAAGTCGCGGAGGCCCAATTGCAAGTCGCCGAAGCGCAATTGAACGAATCCAAAGCGGCCATCCAGATTGCCGAGTCCGAAGTGAAGGCCAGGAGAGAAGACGCAGATCGAATGGGACAGTTGGCGGCCAAAGCTTCCGTAAGCCATGAGGAACTCAGTGCTTCAAGGCATGCCTTGGTGAAATCCGAGAATGAGTTAATGGCCAAGCGAGTTGCTCTTAAGACGGCGGAGGCGCGCGTGGCAGTGGCCAAAGGTCAGTTGAGGGTGGTCATCGCTCAGGTGAAAGTTGCTAGTTTGCAGCCTTGATTCAGGGGGTATATTGGCTCCTCCGGGGACTTACGTCCTCCGGCTCGCCATGACGTTGTTAGGCTCGCCATTTTAGCCGGCAGCCACATACCAGGCGACTATCGCATAAATGACGAGCCCCGTCGTGAAAATGGAAGCCATTAGGCCGATGATCATCTTGGCGGCCAGACGGTCTTGCCCCTGAAACCATTCCACTTGGGCGGTTGTGAAAGGCGCATCGGAATTGCCGTGGGTGTGAGCGGCATGGGTCATTTAGATCTCCTTGGAAAAACTATCAGCAATCAGCGGTCAGCTTTCAGCAAGTCAAGAATCGACAATTACGAAATCTACTCTGAAGATATTATGGAAGCCAATCCTTTGGAGAAAGAGTGAAGGTCTAAAGCTGTAAACTGACCGCTGACCGCTGACTTCTAATAATCCTGAATAACCTCTCCGCCGGCATAAGTGGATAGCGCGCGATAAACCTCCGGACGAATGGATTGCTCCACGAAGCGAACGCTCCCATCGGAGAAAAGAAAGTTGCACCCGTTGACATGCAGGCTACGGAATCCGCTGACGAAGTCCCGGCCGCTGCGATTGTCGCCTTGGGAATCGCTGCCGTAGACCGTCGGCGCGCCTAGACGGCGATTCATGGGCTCGTCACGGGGGTCGGGCGCCAGGCCATACTGAGCCGTCACCGCGAAGACGGAGGCGTAATACGGTTGGCTGCGATCGGTGACGCCGGCCGCGCCCCAGGATTGCTCCATGAGCGCCGGCTGCCCAGACAAGATGTCGATGGCCGGCTGCGCCGGATTGTTCAAGTCGCGGATCATGAATAGATTGTTGCCGCCGGCCGCTTCGCCCATGGCAAACGTATTGCTTGTGCCGTCGAGGATGTCGGTCAAGCGCAGGCCCTGTTCGCCCGGTAGATGGATCGCGAAAACGCCGCGAACCCCGAGCGGCGCTCGCGTCCAATCCCGACTCAAGGCTCCATTAGCCCCCTTGCAAAACGCGTAATCGCAAGCCGCGGCAACCGGCGGCAACGCCGAGCTCCACTGGGCGGCGATCGGCGCCAGGTCGATGAAGCCGCTCTCCCGGTTGCTCGGGCAGAAAAACATCTTCACCGGAATTCCCACCGCTTCATAATTGACCGGGTTGAACCACGGCTCATCGAAATGATAGAGCCTGTAGGTATTGTCCTGCTCCAGATAGGGCAGCAGGTTCGTGAAGCCGGTCGACTCGGCGTCGCTGATGTTGGGGCTGGACGTGACCATGCCCGGCGGAAAGGATTGCAAGGTGCCGTGATGATTGTGCAAGGCCAGGCCGAGTTGCTTGAGGTTGTTGAGACAGCGCAGGCGGCTGGCCGCCTCGCGAACTTTCTGAACGGCGGGAACCAGTAAGCCAATGAGGATCGCAATGATGCCAATGACAACGAGAAGTTCGATAAGGGTGAAGCCGCTCCGAATACGTTTCATGACGACCGCCTTTCCTTTAGGCGGCGAGCCACGAAGGCTTGGATGATAAAGAATAGAAAGAGCCTCCCCTGGCCTCGCGCGCACTACCAATTCTACGCGATTGAACAAAAGTCGTTCACTCCTATTTCTTCTGCGAGTAAAGTCAACCCGTGGCCCGGACCGCTTGCAGGATCGAGCGGACGATACTACAGTAGGGGATGCTTTGGGCATTAGTCCTTGCGCGCACGGTCACCCTACATTTGTGAAGACTCGCGGTAGCCGCGCTAGCGCCTCATTGTCCACCGGTCAAAGGCCTTGCAGGAAATGTTTGGATCGGTCAGGTCAACTCGGAGGTGGCAGGGTGTGTCCACCCTGTGAGAAGGAACGAAATAAATGGCTCAGGCCTTTAGACTTACGGTTCAGAATAGGGCTACGTCTCATTAAGGAAGCCTAGAAAAAGGGGCATGATTCAAGAACTGCGGTGTTGAGGTAACAGGCAGCGTGGGGCAGGTTTGCAACCTGCCGGGGATTCCGTGCCTGGCAGGTTGCAAACTTGCCCCACGCTGTAACCTCCGTTTGAACCATGCAGCACAACGCCCTTGTCTGCTCACTCCTATGGCCATTGTCGCTCCCTGCCCTAATTGTGATTTTCCGACGAACCTGCCCGATAATTTTCGTGGCGACCGCGTTCGCTGCTTGAACTGCAACACGGTTTTTCCCGTTGGAATTCTTCGGAAACCAGCAAATCCTCCGCCTCTGGTCGGCCCGCCCAAACCCTCGCTGCCTCCTGGCGCTCTCCCCGTGGGGCACTTGATCGGCCAAGACGAGCCTTCCGGATCGGGGCCACGAAATGCCCAGTCTTTACGGAAACGCGCCGACAAGGTTCCTCTTGAAATAGAGCTCATTCCCGTCGCCGACCCACTGCCCGCCGTCGATGAGGCTTATATCTCTCCAGAGGAACGCGCTCGACGCCACCTGCCGATCATCCTCGGCGCGGCCGGCGCGGCCTGCCTGGTCTCCCTTTTGGGACTGGTTGCCTTTCTCACTTGGGGTGTGCCCGCTCTCAAAGGAAACAAGGATGCATCCGCGGAAACTAAGGAAGTTGTGGATCATCAGAAGTCCGGAACCGGCGACGATGAGGAAACGCAAACCAAAAATGATTTCGATCGCCAAACCTCCAAGGCGGCGGGAGAGGCCCCGACAACCAATCAAAAGATCGTGCCGTTGCCCAACCCCAAGTTTGGCGCTGCGAATCGTACCAATTCAGAATGGGCCGACGCTCGCGCCAGCGCCGTGCAACTGGGCGGCGTGCGGGTGCAAATCACCAGCCTGCGCGTCGAAGGCGGACAATTTCGAATTCGCCTCCTTTTGGAAAGCGTTGGCACCACCGAGGTCATCGCATTTAAAGGTTGGGGCGCCGAGGTTGTCAATCGACCTCACCTGATCGACAGCGGCGGCCATTCAATCGAAGGAGGAAGCGGCTTGGACAAGGCGCCGGGAGAGCTTCGTCCGGGCAAGTCGCTGACTGACGAAATCTGGTTCACGATGCCCAGCGACATCGGAAAATATTTACGGTTGGAGCTGCCCGCGGCGGCCTTCGGGGGCGCGGGTCAACTGCGTTTTGAGTTGCCCAGAGATATGCTGGCTCTCGAAGCGCCCCAACTCCTTGGAGATAAGGCGATCGTCGATCTGCGTCGGTTGCTCAAAAACGCCGACAAGGCAACCCGCCGGGCGGCCGCGCGCGCCCTGGGTGAACTGGGGCCCGGCGCCACGGCAGCCGTTTCCGATCTGGCTGAGGCGACCAAGGATCAAGACTCCCAGGTCCGCCTGGCCGTCATCAACAGTCTGGGAAAAATTGGCGAGGCAGCCAAGGGGGCCAAACCTGCTGTCATCGCCGCGCTGGGCGACACGCTCGACGAGGTCTGCCAGGCGGCTGGGCGGGTTTTGGAAATGCTCGGACCTCCCAGCAAGGATGACGTGACTGCCCTGAAGGCGGCGCTGGCTCATTCCAAACCCGAAATCCGTCTCTTTGCCGCTTCTTCCTTGAACAAGCTGGGGGCGGATGCGGTAACAGCCGTCACTGAGCTAGCCAGGGCTGTCCATGACGAGGAAAAAAATGTCCGAAGCAATGCCATTGAGGCTCTGGGAAAAATCGGGCCGGGCGCTCGCACGGCCATTCCCACCCTGGCCGCGACCTTCCTGGACCCGGATCGCACTATCCGCATGGCCGCCGTAAAAGCCCTGAAGGCCATTGACGCCAAGGCTGTCGTCTCCGTTTACAAACAGGCTCTGCTAACTGAACGCGACGACATCCGCCAGGATGCGGCCGCGGCGCTTGGGCAACTGGGCCCCGGGGCGAAGGAGGCGTCAAGAGATCTAAACGTTTTGCTCAATGACAAAAACCCAGCCGTCCGCGTCAAAGCGGCCGAGGCCATCTGGAAAATCGATCGGCGCACGTATGCTCCTGTGCAAGTGCTTCTGGAGGTTTTGCAAGAAGGGCCCGATGAAGCACGCCGGGATGCAGCGGCGGTTCTGGTCCAGATTAACGCCGAACCGGTGATCACCATTCCCGCCTTGACAAAGGCCCTCAAGGACAAAGATGTCGAAGTGCGCAAGAACAGCGTCAAAGCGCTGGGCCAATTTGCTGAGAAAGCCGAAGGAGTGATTCCCAATTTAATGGAAGCGATGAAAGAGCCGGCCCTTCGCGATACGGCCGCGGAAGCGCTGGCAACGATCGGCAAGCCGGCAATTCCGGCGCTCATCCAGGGGGTGTACGGTTTTCATGCGCAAACGCGTCTGGGCGCGGTAAAGGCGCTTGGGAATATCGGGCCGGAGGCCAGGGAAGCGCTGGAGGCTTTGAACAATCTCTATTACAGAAGCAAGAAGGAAATGAACGCCGAGCTTGAGAAAGAGGTTGACAAGGCGATTCAAAGAGTACGCAAGTCGGCTGGCGATAAAAAGAAATGATGAGGCTACAAAAAGCTCGAATAGCAAAGCGACGGGATCGCCTCCTGAGGTGATCCCGTCGCTTTGCGCTCCGCGATTGTGAACTTTGACAATGCAGCTATTCAATCCCGCCCGCGAAAGCGAAAGATGCCCCGCTTCTTGGGTTCACTGTTTTCGCGCGGCGGATTGCTGTTGGGGGAAGGCTGGGGTTGATCCTTGGGCGGCTCGGCCGTTGCGTTTGTGGTTGGCCCCGGGGATGACGGCTTGACTGACTCGGCCGTCAACTTCTTCCCCTCGGCTTCCAGCTTGGAGGCATACTTTTCGTCGGTCTCGGCCGCGGCTAGTTTGTCCGCCAGACGGAGGCATTCGGCCCGGGCCCGATGAGCGAGGGCCGCCTCCAGAAAGAATCTGTCGCGCTCGGCCGCCGAAGCTTCCTTCAAGATTTCCAGCTCGACGCCGAAAAGAAGAATGGCCATGTTGTGGTCGGACAGGGCCCGATCGAACGCGCCTTTACCTTGATAAGCGGCCGCCCGGCCGCAGTAGGCGCTGCGAATTCAGTAACGACACGAGCTTTCAATGCTGAAATCGGCAATGAACTTGGAATACTGATCGATGGCCTTTTCATATTCCTTGAGTTCCAGGTTGGAGTTGGCCCTATAGAGATGGGCCCGCGGAAAGGCCTGCATGCCCAGTCGGATCGCCTCCTCGTAGGCGTTGACGGCGTCTTGAAATTGCCCTTTCTCTTGGAGTTGCTTGGCTTCTTCGAATTTCGTTCGGGCCTCGGGAGGAAAGTTCTTTTCCTCCGAGCGAACGAGCCCCCAGCAGAGTGCCAATTCCGCCAACACCGTAAACCACGCCAGGCGAAAAATACCCCTGCGCCCCATATCAGAGCCCTCGGTTAATTGATAGGAAGAATCCAGCGACGTTTCGACGATCAGGTCCGATTTTGGTGGTCTCAAGAAGGACGGCTGAAATCGCACTTGAATGAGATTAAGCCTAGGCGAGGACCTATGTCGAGGGTCGGCGGCCCCGGATTGGCAAAAAACTTCTTTGCTTCATGCGTTGCCTGCGCACAGAAACGGAGCTGCCGATAAGACCGGGCACGCATGGTTTGTGGACTGATTGGTCTCCGATCCTCGCATGCCGTAAACAAAACGCTCGACTAATTTGACTTTCATGCTTGGGTTCGGCGGCAAGATTGCTATTATTCGGTAAGGAGGAGCTATCCGAATAACTTTTGGGTTTGTTGGGACAATTCTCCAGTTGCTGAAAGGAGACGGCATCGTGGGAAAGAAGAAACGTTTAAGCCGCGATCAAAAGCGCAAAGCCAAGTTGGCCAAGAGAGCCGCAAAATCGCCCAAGGTCAATTCCCTGGCCTATGAAGGGCACAAGTATCAGACCGACGAACTGTTGCCGCTGGTCAAGGAAACCGAGCTGGGCATCCACGAAGCCTATGTGATGACGAACCGGCGCATTACGGACCGCATGGTCCAAGCCGCGCTCGAGAAGCTCATTTTGGAAATGCGTAAAGGCTCCTTGCCGCCGCCCGAAACCGAAGTGATCCAGGACGTGCCTGGCGAGGAGGTAGAGATGATCACCAGCAATATCCGGCGGAACTGGCATAGCCTGTCCAAGACCGGATTTACCACCAGCAAAGACAACCGCATCGGCGTGCTTCGCACCTTGCTCAACTCAGTCGATACCTGGGGGTCGCCCGGCAAGGAATCGCGGGGCTATCTATCCTTCGTGGAAGGCTTCCTGAGCCGTGCCGGGGCCACCTCGGGAGTATTTGTCCCTGAAGAAGAACTCCTCGACGACGACGATGGCGAAGAAGAGGAGGAGGACGAGTTACTGGCCCTGGGTCGCGATTGGCATTACGACCAAGACCTCGATGCGGCAGCCGACTTCAAGGAAATGGCCGAGAATTGCATCAAAGAAGGGGACTGCGAATATGTCGTGAACGTGTGCCAGGAACTCATCGGCGAAACGATGGGCGACATGTCCATGATGGCGACTCTGTCTAGCCTATCCATCCGCGCTCAGGAAGCCATGAAGAACAGGGGAGTCAAAGCCGTCGAATATCAGGATAGGCCAAGGACGTGACCGAGCGTATCAGGTCGCTATTGGCTTGAAGAGTCTCTTCCAAAATGGTTGTGGCTCCCGATCGCGAGGGAGACTGCCATTCTGGGAGAGGCTCTTACTGATTTCTTTAATGAGCAACGGTTTTGAAACAGCGTTCTAAGTAGGACTGCAATAAGAATTACCCGATAATCGGCGAGCGGGGGGCGTGAGCCCCCTGATTTTTATTGGAATCAGGGGGCTTACGCCCCCCGCTCGCCAAGTCAAACTTTTGTCGTTCCCACTTAGTTGAACTTTGGCGGCTGGTTGACCGCGTTCTCCTCAAACTTCGGAGCCGAGGTCGCGACGCGCTGCGGGGGCCGCGGGGCTTCAAGGGCCGGGGGCGGGGCGTCGGCGCGCTGGACTGAGGTGTCCACTTCGTCTTCCAGGCCGCGCAGGCCCTTCTTGAATTCAACGATTCCCTTGCCCAGGGATCGGCCTACATCGGGAAGCTTGCGGCCGAAGATCAAAACGCCCACAAACAGGATGATAGCCATCTCCATAAAACCAACACCGCCGAGGATGTTACCCAACAAACAAGTCATTTTTATGTCTCCAAGAAAGTGGTCGTTTTCAGGTTAATTGCGAAAACAGGCCGGTTGTCTTGGCCCGGCTCGGTGGGACGCTGACTATACCGCCAAGTAAAGTATAGTCCCCCATAAACGTCGGTGACAAGCGCAAAGCACGCCGTCAAGAATCGTAACCCGTGCATTTGTCAGGGACTTGGCGTCAAAGTCAGGCCCTTTCGATCGCCGAAATCTGTCCTAGAAGGTAGGACCGGGCCGAGACTTAACGAGAACATGCGCGTGACTCCTAATCAAGGAGCCGAGGCGGGATTGCGGGTGAGGGGCCGGAGCAACAGCGCCCTGCGGGGTGTCCAGTCGGAGGATAATGCTAGCTTATCATTTCTCTTCGACCAGGTTCAAGCGGGAAAAGAGAAAAAAGCAATCGGCTTTCATTCTAGGCAAGATCGCCCAGCCTGTTGAGGCGCCGATCTGAAACGAATTTGTTTCACCCCGCAGGAAGGGCGGCGTGTGAAGAAGTAGCAGATGGTGTGGATGAGGCGCAGACGAAAGGTTGGTATCCCAATGAAGACAGGGACTCAACACCAACGGGCCGGAAGGAGGGTGTGGGGGAGATGAAATGAAACGAATCCGGCCGGCCCGCCTAGGTACAGTATCCGTATGCACACACAAGAGGCAAGGGCCGTTGATAAGGCGCAAGACGGGAGTTGATGGATCCCGGCGCTCCTAGAAGGCCTTGATCAGATTAGTCAATGACGCGGAGCCGCACCGTCACGGGGAAATGATCGCTGTAGCCGCGGTCGCCGTGTTTGCGGTTGCCGAAGGCTTTTGGATGGCCCCGCTGGTCGGCCGTTAGATCCTTGACGGTTTTGATGGAATCAGGATCACAGGTCCAACCTTCCTGATCGAGCAGGCCCGGTGAGATTGCGATTTGATCGAAGATGGCCATTTGCTTGTGATAATGCGTCCCAAATTCGAGCGCGGAATTGCCGGCCCTCAAATTAAACAATTCGGGCTCCGACCGGTTGCGGAGGACGGCATCCCGGTCTCCGGTGGCATGAAGAAATCGAATGACGCTATCCGCATCCGGCGGATCATTGAAGTCGCCTGCGACCAGAAGATCCACTTTCGGATTCTCATGGTGGATGGCCCTGTAGCGACCATAAATCATCTTGGCGTATTTATCACGGCCAATGCCTTCCTTGTCGGAAACGCGCGAAGTCCAATGGCTGGCCAGAAGTATCAGCTCGTGACTGTTCGCGAAGAGATGCGTTTCCAAAATGCGGTGTTTCTTGTCGAGCAAGTGCGTTCGGCTTGTTTTGAAATCCTTGCGAAGCAGAATCGCCGGCGCAATGTGCCGGCCGCCGTTTACTTCCTCGAAAAGCGGCTCCGCATAATGCAGTCGTTCATCGGCCAAGCCGTTGTTCAGCTCGTTGCGCAATAGTTCGGCCGCCCGTTGGCTTTCGACCTCCACGACCGCCAAGATGTCCGGTCCCTTGCCCTCGTTCATTTTCAACAAGGCCTGGCTCAAGTGCCGGTATTTTAAGGTGCGGGCTTGGTGATCCTCGGCAAACCATTCGTCATAGGGCCTATCCGCCTCGCTCGGATGATGATCGAGTCGGTCGTCGAACAGGTTTTCTACGTTCCAAAAGCAGAAGAGATACCCCTCCGGCGAGGCGCTGGGGGCCAGATTGCGGTCAGGCGCCGGACAGCCCGTTAGAGCCAGAACAAGAGAAAGAAACGGAATGAGCGAAGCCAGCCCCAGCCAGGGCTTTGAATGCCGCATAATGCAGAGTCTCCCGGGCCAGAAATTGGGAGCGGGTTTCCTTACGACAGATTTGACTATAGCGATGAGCGATAAAACAGAACAAGCCCACAGCGCGTCCAACAAACTGCCAGCCCGCGGCGCCGGCAAGGGCCGAATCGATGTCCTTGCTGGCGCTACGGGCTGGTGATTTCTTCTCTGCCCTACTTACTCCGTCTTCACGTCGGCCTGGGTCGCCTGGAGCACTTCCTTGGTTTGATCATTCTGGACGAACGCGACGACGCGCAAGTTTTTTAAGTCAATCGGGCGATCCTTATTGGGGAACGGCCCTTCTTTCTCGGCATAGTTGTCGAGATATTTCGCGAGCCCTTTGCGCAACTCCTCGAGGTCGACCGAGGCGGTTTGCTTGCCCGCCTTTTCCTTGAGGGCGACGCCCTTGACGCCGCCGGGGAACGCGCGAACGACACTATGATGTGAGGCGATGCCGTTGCTTCCCTTGTAAGCGATGGTGTCTTCCACGAGGGCAAGGCGCAGTTTGATCCTGTCGCCGGTCTGCTGCAGGTCCGAAACATCGGCGCTAATGTCAATCTTGCCGCCTTTTTGAGTCGCCGAAACCTTGAGATTCGCCTTGGTGGGCTTCTCCAGACCGGGTTCAATAATTCCTAGGTATTCCTTGTACTTGTCCTCGGCATCGTCCATGCCGCCGCCGCCCGGCGCGTCCACTCGGCCGTTGAACAACAAGGCCGGCGTCCCGCCGACATCTTCGCCGTAAAATTCGGCGCGGGCCTCGGCATCCGCGTTGGTCAAGGGATCGGGTCCGGGGACGTGCAGGTGATATTGCAGGAGCACGACCTCCGAAGGCTTGAACGTTTTTCGCAAACCGTCAAAGGCCAAATCGGCGGCGACACAGGGGGGGCATTGTGCTCCGGTGAACAACTCCACGAGCACTACGCGGTCGCTCTTGGCCTTTCGGCCGGTGAAAGGCTGCGTCTTTACGGCGATGTCGATCTTGGCCAACCGGGCCAGAACATCCTTGGCCTCGTCGGTCTTCTTGGCCTTGGTCAGCGCCTCGGCCAGGACTTCGAGCGTGCGCCGCTGTACGGCCGGTTTATCTTTGGGTTCCAAAAAGCGTTCAGCTTTCCGCGCGTATTCCAGAGCGGCTGCCGAGTATTCATCTTGTTTGGCCAGGGTTTCGGCGATTCGAACCGTGACTTCACGCTGATAGCGGGTACCGTAAGCCTCGGCGGCCTTGAACGCTTTGTCGGCCCAGCCGCGCACTTCTTCGGGTTTGGCCTTGCTCTTGGACGCCTGCCGAAGCAAAGTTGCAGCGGTGTCAACCACTTCCACGCCATTGGTCGACTTGGCCAACTGGTCTTTCGCCACCTCGAAACTGTCGAGACTGGTCATCGTGGTCTGCTCAATTTCCGCCGGGACCACTCCGCTCCCTTGCTTAACGTTGCCGGTAATCTTCTTGGCGTCGGCCGGCATCTTGCCTTCGAAAGCAAAGCTCGGGCCCTTTTCGATCTTGAGATTGAAGCGCAAGGTCCCATCGGTGACGGCCAAGTCGCTCAGCGTGGTCGCCGGCACGCCCTCGCGCGACTTGGCGACTTCTCCGGTCCATTTGCCTTCTTTATTCGTTAATTTGATCAGCCACAACACCTGCGGCTGCCCTTGCAGATAGAGGGTGAACTTCCAATTATCCTTGGAGGGTTCATCAGCCCCATGAGCCGGGCCCAGCGCCAAGAGCGCCAACCCGACCAGCAATGCCAAGGTTTTACGTGCCATGCCAGCTTCCTTTTTGGTTAGTTGATGAATGCCAAGCAATCATGCCTCATTACCCATACTTTACAGACGGATGAACCTGGCACAAGCCAACCTGGAGAGCGCAAGGAAAGAGCATTGATCTCTTGCAAAACCGACCTATTGCTCTAAACTGGCCGAAAGGAACATATAGGCGTTAAGCATTTTCTTGTCTGGGCGGCTAACTCAGCGGCTAGAGTGCTATCCTCACACGGTAGAAGTCACAGGTTCGAATCCTGTGCCGCCCATTCTTTTGATCCCCTCTCCGTGCCAGTCGACACCCGCAAGATGGCACAATCCGAATATCCCGCGCGGTTATGGTCTTGCCTGAATTGAGCGCAAGCAAGAATCCATTAATCCTGCCTTCCTGGCATATGGTTTGCTCAAATCACTTACGACCGTTGATCCTTAATTGTAAGTTCCGCAAAAGCTGATTTACTTTTATTCAGGAGATTAAGGCGATGAAGTTGGAAATGGCAGCCTTGGTCGGAACTCTCTGCCTGGCTAGTGCCGGGGCCTTAGCTGATGAAAGGAAAGAGGATCGGACCGAAGCCATCAGGACGAAACTGATGGGAATCTGGGTTGCCCAGGACGGCGGCAAGACACCGGCCGGGTCGACCTTTGAAGTTACCAAGGACGGCAAATTCAGGTCGGTCATCAAGGTCAGTGACACCACAATTATCCATGAAGGGACGTACAAACTGGACGGCGACACAATTACCGCTACCCACAAGCGCAAGGACGGCTCACAAAAGGTCAGAGTCTTGAAAATCCTGAAACTTACAGACGAAGATCTGACTGTCAGCGACGACGACGAGAAGACCACTCTGAAAAAGAAAAAGAGCGAGTAGACCCGTTTAGCCGCGGCTCGCAGAACCGCGCGGGATAGGATATGACCTGCGAATCGCGGCTAAACGCGCTCAATTTCCTCCCCTTCCGTACCCGGCTGGGCGCCGAGATCGTTTACCCACTGGACAACGTAATAAAAGACCGGCGTCAGAAAGATGCCGAAAAGGGTGACGCCCAGCATACCGGCAAACACCGCGGTGCCAAGTGTGCGGCGCATCTCGGCGCCGGCGCCTTCGGAAACGACAAGCGGAACCACGCCTAAGATAAAGGCGAATGAGGTCATGACGATAGGCCGTAAGCGCAATTGGCAGGCGTCAAGAGTCGCCTGGCGGCGCGACGCGCCGGCTTCGCGACGCACCTTGGCGAACTCGACAATCAAAATGGCGTTCTTGCAGGCTAGGCCGATCAGCACGACAAAACCCACCTGGGTAAAGACGTTGATGTCGTGATGGGCGACTAGCACGCCCGCCACCGAGCAAAGCAGGCACATCGGCACTACCAAGATCACCGCCAGGGGCAGCGACCAACTCTCGTACTGAGCTGCCAATACGAGGAACACCAGAACCACCGCCAACAAGAACACGAGCATGGCCGTATTTCCAGTTTGGAGCTGAAGCAGCGCCAGTTCGGTCCATTCGAAATTCATGCCGCGCGGCACATCCTGGTTGGCAAGGTTCTCCATCATCTCAATGGCCTGGCCGGAACTCACTCCCGGCGCGGGGCTGCCATTTATTGCAGCGGCTGGGTACATATTGTAGCGGCCGATCATCACAGGGCCATTGATGTCACGCACCTGCCCGATGGTTCCAAAGGGCACCATCCTGCCCTGGAGATTGCGCACTTGGAACTGATCGAGGTTCTCAATTTGTTCCCGGTAATCCGACTCGCATTGCACATTGACCTGCCAGGTGCGCCCAAAGCGATTGAAATCGTTTACATACAGCGAACCCAGGTTGACTTGCAGCGAATTGAAGACATCGTTCATGGATACGCCATAGGTCTTCGCCCCGGCTCGATCGATGTCCAGATAGAGCCAGGGTGTATTGGCTCGAAAGCTGGTGTACAGGTCGCGCAGGTCATTAGCGTCCGTCCCTCTTTGGAGGACGGCATAGGCCTCATCCTGGAGGGCCGGCAGGCCGCTGTCGCCGCGATCTTCCAGCATGATCTTGAAACCTCCCGCCGTGCCCAATCCTTCAACCTGCGGCGCCTCGAAGACCTGAACCAGGCCGTTCTGGATTTCATCTTGCAAAAGCGCCTGAAGCCGGGCGGCAATGGCATTGCCCGCCAAACTTGAGTCGGTGCGGCGATGAAAATCGTCAAGCATCACATACATCGCGCCGAAATTGGGCGCATTGGCGTTGAGCAAAATCGATTGCCCGGCAATGGCGACCGTGTGTTTGACGCCCTCGGTGTTGGCGGCGATTTCTTCAATGCGGTTCATGACCTTCTCGGTGCGTTCCAAAGACGCCGAGTCTGGAAGCTGCACGTTGACGAGAAGGTAGCCCTTATCCTGCGCGGGAACAAATCCCTTGGGTGCTTGGGAAAATCCAAAGTAGGTAAGGCCGAGCAAGCCGCCGTAAACCAACAACACAATCGCGCTGACGCGGAGCAGCATGCCGACGCCGCGCGTATACATGTTGGTCGCCTTATTGAAGCCCGAATTAAACGAGCGGAAAGCCCAGCCCAGATTGGCGTTTAATGGTCGGCTCAACAACCAGCCGGCAATGGCTCCGCCAATGGCCGCGATTGCTTGACAAGCCCAGGGAAGGGCGGTGAGAAAACCAGCGGGGAGATTGGCGGAGAACGGCAGCGAAGCCCGTTCCAATCCGATTTGCAAAGGAGCGGACCAGAAGGCCCACGCCAGCCAGCCGCCGGCCAAGGGGAATGCCAACCGTGGCAGCGGCGGAGTAGTTTCTTTGTCGCGTGGCCGCAGCAGCAGTGCGGTCAGAGCCGGGCTTAGCGTCAACGAGTTGAACGTGGACAACAGCGTGGACACCGCGATTGTCAGCGCAAACTGCCGGAAGAATTGGCCGGTTATGCCCGAAATAAAGGCACATGGGATAAATACCGCGCTAAGCACCAAGCCGACCGCGATAACCGGCCCGGACACCTGCTCCATGGCCTTGAGCGTCGCCGCCCGCGGCGCCAGCCCGCGCTCGATGTGATGCTCGACCGCTTCGACAACGACGATGGCATCGTCCACGACGATGCCAATAGCCAAGACCAGCCCGAATAGCGTCAGGTTGTTGAGCGAGAAGCCGATTGCCGCCATGGCGGCGAAGGTGCCGACGATGGCAACCGGCACAGCCACCAGCGGGATCAACGCCGACCGCCAATTCTGCAAGAACAAGAGCACGACAAAGGCCACGAGGATGACCGCGTCGCGCAATGTCTTGAATACCTCCGTAATCGATTCATTGATGAACGGGGTAGTGTCGTAAACGATGGCATAGTCAAGGCCGTCCGGAAAACGGGCCTTGAGGCCGTCCATTTTGGTGCGTACCTGGCGAGCGACATCCAGGGCATTGGATCCCGGTAGTTGGTAAATGGACAAAGCCACCGTCGGTTGCCGGTCCATGGTGCATGTCTGATCATAGGCTTGAGCGCCCAGTTTGACGGTGCCCACGTCGCCGATATGGACAGGCCGTCCATCGGCGTCCGCCTTCAGGATAATCTCGCTAAACTGGTCGGCGTCGATGAGTCGCCCCATGGTGCTCAGGGTCAGCTGGAATGCCTGGCCGGGGGAAATGGGAGGCTGACCGATTTGACCTGCCGCCACCTGCGTATTTTGCTCTTGGATGGATTGAACCACGTCCGCTGTCGACAGATTGCGTGACGCCATTTTTTGCGGATCGAGCCAGAGTCGCATGCTGTAATCGCGCTGGCCAAGGTAGGTAATATCGCCGACGCCCGGCAAACGCGACAACTCATCCTTGAGCTGGATCGTGGCGTAATTGCTGAGGTAGAGATCATTTCGGCTGCCGTCGGGCGAGAACAGGTTGATGATCATCAGGACATTGGGCGATTTCTTCTTGACCGAGACGCCGCGGCGCTTCACCAGGTCGGGGAGAATGGGCAGAGCGAGGTTGACCCGGTTTTGCACGAGCACCTGGGCGATATTTAGGTCCATTCCATGCTCGAAAGTCACTGTAAGCGAATAGTTGCCGTCGTTGGTGCACTGCGACGACATATAGAGCATCTTTTCAACGCCGTTCACCTGTTGCTCAACGGGTGCGGCCACGGTATCGGCGACTACCTGGGCATTAGCGCCGGGATAAAACGCCGAGACCTCAACCGTTGGGGGCGTGATTTCGGGATATTGCGCGATCGGCAACGAAAAAACGGCAATGGTCCCGGCCAACGTAATGATGATGGAAAGCACCGAAGCGAAAATGGGCCGGTCGATGAAGAATCGTGAAAACAAGAGAAATCCTCATTTCTAAGTCACGGGCCCGCCCGGTTGGGCTGGCAGATCTGCGCTGGACACCGGGTCGTGGGCTTCGGCGGCGGCGGATCCGTTGCCATTCTTTCCATCCAGAGGCGTCTTGGCGTCAGGGCGATCAGCATCGCCATTCTCGGGGGGCGATTCGGGAACAGCGCCTTTACCACTGCCTACTGGAGCAGAGGCAATGTGCGGCTTTATAGGGCCATCCTTGATTCCGTTGACCTTGGAACCGCTTAGTTCGGTCGCGTTTGGCTTCAACTTGCCGTTTCGGAAGGTAGGAATCCCTGGACGGCGAAGTTTTTCCCCGAGTTTGCTGATAGATTTAACCGCCAACGGCACGCCCATGGTCATCATTCGGAGCGACAATGTTCCGAAGCGGCGCACGGCCGGCGACGAAAAGAAACGCGTCTCGCTAAGCCAGTCAATGCTGTAAAAGAACACGGGCGTCAAGAAGATGCCGAACAAAGTTACGCCGAGCATACCGCTGAAAACGGCCACGCCGAGCGTCCGCCGCATTTCACCGCCGGCCCCAGTCGCCAGCATGAGCGGAACGACTCCCAGGACAAAGGCGAATGAAGTCATGATTATGGGCCGCAGCCGTAATTTGCAGGCCTCAAGGGTGGCTTCCATTCGCGACATCCCCGCATGGCGCAGCACCTTGGCGAACTCGACGATCAAAATCGCGTTCTTGCTGGCCAGGCCCACCAACACCACGAATCCGATACGCGTGAATATGTTGATATCCATCTTGGCGATGCTGACGCCGGTAATCGCGCTGAGCAGGCACATCGGAACGACCAAGATGACGGCCAGAGGCAGTGACCAGCTTTCGTACTGCGCGGCCAGCACCAGGAATACCATGACCACGGCGCAGCCGAAGATGATCATGGCGGTATTGCCGGCCAGAAGCTCCAGATAGGACATATCGGTCCACTCGTAGGCCATATTCTGCGGTAGCTCTTCATCGGCCAACCGTTGCATGGATGCGATGGAATCGCCGGAACTGACTCCGGGGCCGGCGGTGCCGTTGACCGAGGCGGCCGGATACATGTTGTAACGCGTCAAGACGAGCGGTCCCATGACCTCATGCACCGTGGCCAGCGATCCCACGGGCGTCATGCCGCCTTTTTCATTGCGGACCTGAAGCAAGGAAAGATCCTCGATCCGTTCCCGGAAAGGAGCATCGGCCTGGACATTGACCTGCCAGGTGCGGCCAAAGAGGTTGAAATCGTTGACATACAGCGATCCCAAATAGATTTGCAACGTGTCTTCGAAGCCCTGGATTTTGACGCTGCGCTGCACGCATTGGCCCAGGTCGGGTTGGATGTGAAGCTGAGGCACGTTGGCGCGAAAGACCGAAAAGAGTCCAATCAATTGCGGCTTGCCGTCTGGCCCGAGCAGCCAGGGAGTTTTGTCCGCGTCGGGCTGGTTACCCTTGCGACCGAGGTTTTCAATCTGCTCCTGCAAAGCGCCTGGCCCTGCATCGCCACGGTCTTCGATCATGATGGCAAAGCCGCCGGCTCGACCCACGCCCCGGATGGGCGGTGGTGGAAAGACGGCCAGCGTTGCCCCCAGGATCTCCTTGGAGAATTGATCGCGCAGGCTCTGGGCGATGGCGTCGCTGGAAAGCGAAGGATCGCGTCGCTCGCTGTACCCCTTTAGGTTGATAAACATTGAGCCGAAGTTGGATCCGAAGGCGTTCAACACGAACGATTGGCCCGAGATCGCCGTGGCGTGCTTGACTCCCTCGGTATCTCGAGCGATCTGAGTGGCCTGTTGCATTACTTCCTGAGTGCGTTCGGCGGAAGCCGAGTCCGGAAGTTGCACATTCACCATCAGGTAACCCATATCCTGAGATGGGACGAACCCCTTGGGGGTCGTATCATAAAGCCACCAAGTTACGCCCAGAAGCCCTCCATAAAGGAGAAGCACAATGACCGTCCCGCGCAACATCAGACCGACCGATCGGGCATAGACACCAGTAGCGAAACCAAAGCCGCTGTTGAACTTTCCAAACGACCAGCGCAAGGCGACGTTCAACCGGCCCCCAATCAAACAGCCGGCCAAGACACCGAGGGCCGTAGCCACCGCTTGAACGGTCCATAGAGGCGCCCTAATGGAAACCCAATCTGTGACTGAAGGCAGCAGGCCCAAGCCCTGATTAAGGCAAGGTCCAACTATAAACCACCCTAACAAACCGCCTGCCAGCGGAAAAACGACCCACGGCAGCGGCGGGGTGGCGCCCTTATCGCGTGGCCGCAGTAGGATGGCCGTCAATGCGGGGCTTAAGGTCAACGAATTGAATGCGGAGATTAGCGTCGACACCGCGATGGTTAGAGCGAACTGGCGGAAAAACTGGCCAGTAATGCCGGTAATAAAAGCGCAAGGTACAAATACCGCACTGAGCACCAGGCCGACTGCGATCACCGGGCCGGAGACCTGCTCCATGGCCTTGAGAGTCGCGGCCCGGGGCGCTAGGCCGTTCTCGATGTGATGCTCGACCGCTTCGACCACGACGATGGCATCGTCCACGACGATGCCAATGGCCAACACCAAGCCGAAGAGTGTCAGGTTATTAAGTGAGAAGCCGATGGCGGCCATGGCGGCGAAGGTTCCGACAATGGCCACCGGCACTGCCACGAGCGGTATCAACGCCGACCGCCAATTCTGCAAAAACAACAGTACGACGATCGCTACTAACGCCACCGCGTCAATCAGCGTCTTGAAGACTTCAATGATCGACTCTTGCGTGTACGGCGTGGTGTCAAAGGCGATCTCATAGATGACATCGTCGGGAAAGTTCTTCTTCAACTCATCCATCTTCGCCACGACACGCTCATAAGTGGCCAGGGCGTTGGCATCGGGCAACTGAAAAATGGCCAGGAAGATCGTTTCCTTGTCGTCCATGCGGACGCTGACATCCTGACTCTTGGCGCCGAGAACGACACGGCCAACGTCCTTGAGCCTGAGCAACCGGCCGTCGGGAGTCGCCTTTACGATGATTTGTTCAAATTGTTCGACATCGGTCAGGCGACCTTGAGTGCTTAGCGTTATTTGAATATCTTGGCCCTGACGGATTGGCGGCTGGCCGATCTGCCCGGTTGCGACTTGGTTATTCTGTTCGCGGATAGCCGCCACGACGTCGGAGGCGGTGAGGTTGCGTACAGACAACTTTTGCGGGTCCAGCCAAATCCGCATGCTGTAATCCCGCTGACCGAATAAGAAAACATCGCCGACGCCCGGCACACGAAGTAATTCGTCGCGAACCTGCATTAAGGCGTAATTGCTCAAGTAAAGCTGGCTCGTACTGCCTTTTGGCGAATTGATGGAGAAACCGCACAAAATGTCGGGCGAGCGTTTCAGCGTGGAAACGCCGGTCTGCTTGATAACTTCCGGCAGCGATTGCAGGGCCAGGTTGACACGCGTCTGCACCAGGACCTGAGCCATGTTGAGATCGATGCCGTGCTTGAAGGTCACGGTCAAGCTATAGGTGCCGTCGTTGGTGCACTGCGACGACATGTACATCATGCCGTCCACGCCGTTGACCTGCTGCTCGATCGGCGCGGCCACCGCCTCGGCCACATCCTTGGCGCTAGCGCCGGGGTAGTTACAGGTTACTTGGACGGTCGGGGGCGTGATGGAGGGAAACTGAGCCAGGGGCAACGTGAAGACGGAGATTCCGCCGGCCAACGTGATGAAGATGGACAAGACGCCGGCAAAAATCGGCCGATTAATGAAAAACCGCGAAATCACGAGCGATTCCCTCTATTTTTCCTCGGCCGGCTTCTTGGCATCTGGGTTATTTGAATCGTCAGTTTCCGAGTCCTCAACCTTCTTCGCTTCCTTGACAGTGTCGCCTGGGCGAATGCGTTGTAATCCGTTTACGATAATTCTGTCAGTGGCCTTTAGCTCTTGTTGCTCCCCCTTCGTTTTCTTCCCCTTCTTTGTCTCGTCCTCCGGTTGCTTGATTTCCACTAACCCGTCATGCTTCCGACCCACTTCCACATGTTGAACGACGGCCTTATTTTCATCGTCGAGCTTGAAGACAAACTTCCCATCCTGATCGGTTCCAATCGCCTGCTCGGAAACGAGAAATGCCCTATGGGGTTTGCCAATGGGCAGCCGGACTCGAACGAAGAGCCCTGGGGAGAAAAAGCGGTCCAGGTTTGGAACCTCGGCGCGCACGCGATATGTGCCCGTGCCGGCGTCCAGTTGGTTGTCCTCGAAATCGATGACGCCCTCATGTAGGGGCTTGCCTTCTGGGTCCAAGTACTCCGCTTCGTCCGCCAAGCGCAACCGAACTTTCGCCCGGTTTTCCAGGACTGAGGCGATCTCTCCTTCCTTTATCAAACGCCGGAGGCGTATAAAACTGCGTTCATTTATATCGAAGTTGACGTACATGCAATCCAGGGAATTGATCCGGGTCAGAAGCGTATCATCGGCTTTGACGAGATTTCCTGGATCGAGGAAGCGTCGGCTGATGCGGCCGGCCAAAGGCGCCTTTACGTGCGTGTAATCCAGATTAATTTTGGCTGTGTCCCTGCTGGCCTTGGCTACTCCTACCGCCTCTGCCGCCTCATCGCGGTCGCCGGAGGTTTTATCGAACTCCTCGCGGCTTATGGTCTTGCTCTGCAAAAGCTCCTTGGCCCGCTGAAAATCCGCGTTAAGCCGCCTCAAATGAGCATCGGCCAGGCGCAGATTCGCCTCGGTTTGCGCCAAAGCGGCCTTAAAGGGAAGTGGATCCACTTCGAACAACACTTGGTCTTTCTTAACTTCCTCGCCGTCCTGAAAGTGCAACGATTTAAGGTAACCAGTAACCCGGGCGCGGATTTCAACGGACTTACAAGCCTCCATCCGCCCCGTGAAATCCTCATAATCGATCACATCCTTGGTGACCGGAACGCTGACTTTGACCTCCGGCACGTTCTTTGTTTGCGTTGCCGGCGCTTGGCCCTTGTTACATCCAAGAAAAAAAACGGACGCCAGGCACAGGACGAGGTGGCACAGGTTGCACATCATGGGTGGCCCTCTATCTCGACAGGCAAAACAACGTAGCGCCGCAAAACGGACTGACCAGTCAGTATCATTTCCCCCCGGAAGATTCTCGCATCTGACCATGCCAAATTCAAGAGGTTGGGATTAGTCGCCCTAGAGTGAGACACCGACTGGAGCGAAAAGGAAATTGGCGATGCGAACCCGAAAGACACGATTAAACAAGGCACTCAGGGAAGCGCGGCGTCATCGACGCTCAAAGACGCTCATCGGAGCAGCGCCGGGGGGGTGGGGCTCAACCCAAACAAACCTTCTTAAGCGCCGGCCTGAACTTCGAAGCCCAAAAGCACCAGTTGACAATCCGCTGTTGGAGCGACAACTCTGCAAAGTAGCCGGCAAGCTCCACGAGCCGGCAGGCAACCGCAGAACAAGTGCCATGTTTTACCAGCCGCCAGCAAAGAGCCACCAGTTTATCTTTCAGGTCCCCTATTTTTGGCCTTTTTTGACTTCCTAATAAAAAGCAAACATTTTTCGATTTAGGTCGAGACTCTTGGGTGTCACTTACTTATCAGTGGCACCAAAGACCCTCTGGCTCAGCTAGCAACCCTCTGCATTAGGATTTTTGAGCAGCCCAAGCCATTTTAGGCTGCGGATTTAGACCCTCTGGCTCAGGCACCGACCCTCTGGGTCAGCACAATTGAGCCAGAGGGGCAGAGGGTTGGTCGCCCATGCGGCCTAACTAGTTCTACGCGGTCCCACCCGCCGATGTGCTATGAGTCGATGACCTCCTGCGGAATGAGAGGTGGCGTGGCTAAAAAGACGCGGCAATGAGCATGCTGCAGAACGAATTTATTCCGCTCGTCAAATGTCGCTCCCGTGCCAGTGGCGGCATCCAACGACAGCGGCAAGATGATCAAGTCATATTGGCCTTCGCGGGCTTGCCGGACGATTTCCTCGCCGGTGTCCTTGGCCATTTGAATAACGGTGAGTTCGCGCCCGAGGTGCTTGGCGCGTTCTTGATCTTGGTGCACCAGGTTATGGCCATTGAGCGGTTCCTGGCCGGGCGCCACGATCGGGGCAATGGACAGCATAACTTGGGGATCGAGCATCGTGAGGACCCCCTGGAAGAGATCACTGCAAGCGGGGCTGCCATCGTGAACGAGAAGGACGCGATCGATGCCGACGCCGGCCGCGCGCAATTCGGCGACCGATCGCGCTTGCCGTTCGGTGATCTTGGGGATGCGATTGCCGCCGCCCAAGTCCAAGTACATGTCGCGATCGCGATTCAAAATCCGCACCGTCAGGGGGGGTGGGGCGCCGCCATGCAGGCTGATCCAGTAAAACGCAATCTGCTCCATTTGCTCGTCGACTGTGTACTTGTTCGACGCGCCCATGATCAATTCATGTGCCTGCAAGTCCTTGGCCGTATTCAAGACCGCGAAGAGCGGATTGTTGGTCGGCACGATGAGCGGTCTGACTTGCTTGCCGGCTTTCTCGGCACGATCGACGACCGCCGTCATCAAATGCTGGTCATAGTTGTCCAGTGTTGGGGAGGCCGGTGCACCGTCCCCGCTGGGCTCCAGCTTGGCAGTCATAACCACGACCCCTGTCGTCTCGGGATCGGTCTCCGCAAGAGCTTTCTCCAACATGAATAGGTTCTGGGGCGAGCGAATCGCGACCAGCTTCCGATACTTCTTTGTTAGGCCGAGGGCTTCTGGTGTGACTTCGTCGGTCATGCCGCGATTGAACTGCTCCAAATGCTCGTGCTTGGGCTGGCCGCGCTTTTTCTCATGGAAGTGTTCCGTGACGATGAAGACAGTCAGGAAGGCAGCCGTGAATCCTAGCCCCCATTGGGTGGCGAGTTCCTTGGTGAGTAAATTGAGCAGTGCCGAAACCAGCAAGATGAGAAAAATAAGGCCCAGGCCAATGGGAATTTCGACTCCGCCGATGCGCACGTTGAGCGGGACTTTGTATTCGCGCGGCGTTTTATCCCGAAACCGCAGCACGACCATGGCCATCGCCTTGAAAACGAAGCTCCACACGACGCCAAAGGCATAGGCTTCGCCGAGCAGAATGACGTCCCCGTGGCTCACCAGGATTGTGAAGAGCTGCAACCCGACGATCAGCCAAAGTAGTCGGTAAGTCGTTCCATAGCGGGGATGCGGCTTGAGGAACCAATCCGGCAACACGCCGTCCTCCGCCACGCGGTTGAGAACGCCGTTCGAGCCGATGATTGCGGTGTTGACAGCGCCGGCCAAGATCAGGAAACCCACAACGACGACGAAGGCGTTCAAAACGAGCAAAGCCTGCTTGTTTCCCCAAAGGTTCATGACCAGGCCGCTGATCAGATTACTGTTGTAATCCTTCATACGGACGCCATCCGGAATCAGCATAACGGCTAGAAAGCTAATACTAGCTGTTAAAAAAAGGCTGTATAGAAAGACGATAAACGCGGCCTTCTTGAAGTTCGGCAATTTGGGCGACTCGACTTCGCGGTAGACCTGAGCCAGGGTCTCTTCTCCGCTCATGGCAAGAATCGAATGGCCGAACGCGATAAAGATTCCCAGCAAGCCGATGAGGCTAAGCCAGTGGCCAGCCTCTATGTTTCGGAGCTTTTCGCCGAGAGCCGTATTGCTGATAAAACCCAGCGGATCCTGCATGACGGGTTGGGCGCCTTCAGGTATGTCATAGGCGTAATTGGGTTTGGGATTCAGATCGGGCGTAAATGGCACCCGGTTTTCGGCGCCTTTCATGGCCAATGTCACGCCGCACCAACCCAGAACTATGACAGCCATGATTGTCGTGAAGATCATGATCTTGAGTGCTTTGTCGCTCGATTCGTGGATACCCAACAGGTTTTGGCGAAAGAAATAGAGGGTGATTAGCGATGCCAAGATGACGGAACCAATGTTGCGATACATGATCCGGTCGGCTTCCGTAAAGTGGACGTCGAAAAACAGAGTCAGCGAGTCAAGCACAAGGCCGATGAAATACTGCCCGGCAGTAACTGCACTGATTGGGCCCGTCAATATGTAATCGAACATGAGGGCGGAGACGGATAACTTTGCCAGAAAGCCTCCCATGGCTTCCTTGACAACCCGGTAGACGCCGCCGCGCACGAACAGCGCGCAGCTTTCAATGTAGACCGACCGCACGGCATAGCTGAAAATCATGACGGCCAGGATGAACCAGGGCGCGGCCGGGCCAATGGCCGTCTCGACGATGCCGCCGATGTAATACGCCGTGCTGGCCAGATCGCACAGCACCACGGCAGCCGTCCGCCAATAAGAAATAAAGGTGAACATCACGCTGCTGACGATGATCACCTGGGCGGGACGCATTAAACGCCGCGTGATACCGCTGCGACCTGGCTGCGGTTCGGGGGTAGACATGAACGATCCCTTCGAAGAAGGTCACGGCAGGCGTGGGCGTCTGGCGTTGAGGAGTCGGGAATCAGGCGTCATGCCTCTGTTTTGCTGATTCCTGACTTCTGATTCCTTCTCGGCTACACGAAACGAAAATTATATCGCGGGGGGCCCCCCTGACAACAAGGGAGCAAAGAGATGCCGGCATTGACGATTAAGGTTAATGAACCGAAAGCCATAGAACGCCTAATGCGATTTTTGGCAGTTGAGGGTGTGACAGGACAAGAGAAGACGATTGGGCAGGAGGTCATTCGAGCCCTATTGGAGGCCGGGGTTCCTCGCCGTAACATCAAGTATGACAAGGCGAACGAGAGAATTCCCTTGCCAACGCAAACGGGTAATTTGATCGTCCACCTGCTTGGAACGAAACCGGGACCTAGACGCCTATTCATGACTCATTTGGATACTGTTCCCCTTTGTGCCGGCGCGAAACCAGTCCTCCATGGCCGGCGCATTAAACCGGCCGGCAAGACGGCTCTGGGGGGCGACAATCGGACGGGCGTCGCGACCTTGGTTACGATGACGGCGACGCTACTGGAAAGAGACCTGCCTCACGGGCCGATGACACTCTTATTCACCGTGCGCGAGGAGAGCGGCTTGTGGGGCGCTCGTTTCGTCGATCCAGCGGACCTGGGGAATCCCCAGGAGGCATTCAATGTTGACGGATCGAGTCCCGATGAGTTGACGGTTGGCGCCGTTGGCGCCGAGCGCTGGCAGGTTGAAATAACCGGCAAGGCGGCTCATGCCGGCGCTCATCCGGAGAAAGGCATTTCGGCGACCATCGTTGCCGCGCTGGCGCTGGCGGACATCAAACGCCAGGGTTGGTTCGGCAAGATAAACCGTGACGGTCAAGTCGGCACCTCGAACGTTGGCAGTTTTGGGGGAGTCAATGGCAGCAGCGCGGGGACGGCTACCAACGTCGTAACGGATTACGTCTTGATCCATGGCGAAGCGCGCAGCCATCAACTCCCATTTGTTCGCTCGATCACCCAGGCTTATCAGCAAGCGTTTGAGGAGGCCGGCAAAAAAGTCCAGGACGATCAGGGCCGAACGGCCAAGGTGCGCTTTCAAAAGCGGCTCGACTATTATCCTTTTCGTCTCAAGGAAAGTGCGCCTGTCGTTTCCCATGCCCTTGAGGCTGCCAAGGTGGCCGGGCTGAAGCCAACGCTGCGGACAACGAACGGTGGGCTCGACGCCAACTGGATGGTGCGCCATGGCATTCCGACCGTCACCTTTGGCGCGGGTCAACGCAATGTGCATACCCTTGAAGAGTATGTAGACTTGAACGATTTCAAAAACGGGTGCCGTCTTGCTGTGGCGCTGGCAACGCTCTAAGTATTTGTGCCGGCCAACCACCGCGCTCAATTGCCTACCCTCTGACCCTGTGGCTCATTTGGCGCTGATCCAGAGGGTCGGTGCCTGACCCTCAGGGTCAAAGTGGTGATCCAGAGGGTCCAGCTGTAAAAACATGGAGCCTCCTGACATCGAAAGACGTCGACTGGGCTTACCGCCCAACCCGCCCTGGAGACCCGTTTTGTTGGTCCAAAGGGTAATCACTTGATCCACAGGGTCCAGCTGGAGGACTAACTTGAGGCTACTAGGAAAGGTTAAGTCATGTCGCACTTCGAGGGTGACAAACAGTTCGGCCAGAATCCTAAGGATCTCGCCGCCAAGCTCAGCGACGCTCGTTTTCTCGTCAGTTGCGTTCCAGATGTCGAGTCGGTCACCGCCACGAGTGCCTCGGAGGCGACCTGCGTCCTGCGTCCCGGGCTCAGTTTTGCTCGTGGCACACTGCAAGTGACCATGCGCATCGCCCAGCCCGTCAGCGACGAAGCCATTCAAATCCAACTGCATAGTAAGGGCATCGGCAGCACCAGCGAGGTAGAAGCCTTTCTTATAATCGCTTCTGCCGGCCAAGGCTCACAAGTTCACTGGACCGCGGATATTAAACAGCTCGGTGGATTGCTGAAGGCCGTGCCACAGGGGTTGATTCAGGCAGCCGCTCGAAAAGTGATCGATGATGGCTGGAGCGCGGTCGAGAAGAAACTGCATCAAGAATCGGGGACGGAGTAAGAGTCAACGAGGACACGCGGGGCTCCGATGTCCACGACATGAACTTGGCCTAGCCAGGCCTGGGCGACCGGCGCGTCGAACCCCTTCTTGGGTGCAACGAATGTCACGGTGTGGTCCGCGCGGATGGTCGGGCCCATCGGCTGGCCCGTGTCGCAGTCCAACCCCGATGGCAGATCCACGGCAAGAACTTTGCGGCCGCTGGCATTGATGGCATCGATGACTCCGTCCAAAGGAGGCCGCACCGGCCCTTGCAAGCCGGTCCCGTACAAGGCATCGACGATCCAATCGGCTTCCTCCAGGATGCCGCTCACTATTCCTGGTTCAAACTCTTCATCGCCAAGAATAGTAATGGGCAATTCCGACCGGGCGGCAATCTGATAATTGTTTTCCGCGTCTCCACTCAGTTTCTCTGGGCGAGTGAATAGTAGGATCTGGACGGCAACTCGGTGATTGTCGAGATGCCGGGCGACCACCAAGCCGTCGCCGCCGTTGTTTCCCTTGCCACAACAAATGACCACCTTGCCATTAACGACCAGGGACAGCAACACTTCGGCTGCTCCTCGGCCGGCGTTTTCCATCAAAACGATGCCGGGCACGCCATAGGTTTCGATAGCCAGGCGATCCAGGGCTCGAACTTGTTCACGAGTCAGTGACATGGCTGGTCCTGGCGAGCGGGGGGCGAAAGCCCCCCGTGTCGGAATTTACACGGGGGCTTTCGCCCCCCGCTCGCCGGTTCAGGGGGCTTTTTCGATGAGAGTCTGGGTCTTCACGACGGTGTGCTCGTCGGGAAAGGTATGAAACGAGGACAGAAGAAGGCAACCGGGCCGAGCTTCGACGGAAATGAATCCCAGCGGCGCTAGGGCCATGCGGCAGGAGCTGTTGAAGTGATACAGCAGTCCGCGCTTGGCGCCGTCGGCCACGATCTCATCATGAACGTGCACGAAGATTTCCGGAGGCAGGACCTCCACCTGGAAGCTCGATTGGTAGCTGATTCCGTGAAGCAAGTTTAAGTTGTCGGTATGTTCGCCGCGAATGCGGTGATGGAGAAGGCGACGGCTTTCGGGCAAGGGTTGATCTTGAGCGGCGGCCACCTCGGTCAATTGAAATTGCGGGTTGCTCCAGGAGAGAACATGCCCGGTGCGCGTAATCCAGACGTTAAGCTCGTAGTTTTCGCGCTGAACCTTGCGAGCCGCGAGGATTTCAAACAGCTCAGGATGGACCGGCCGGCCATAGAGCCGGAAAATCAGGTCGCTGACCCGAGGTCGTAGGGATGAGACGCTCATGGGGAAGCACGTAACGGTTGCTCCGGGAAAAACGGCCCAAAACCTACACGATTATAGGTCCCCCTTTGGAGGGTCACAATGCGTCTTGTGGGAATATGGAGAATAGCCGGGCAAGGAAGAGAACCGGTCCCGGCGGAAGTGGCAATAGCAAAAGGCCGGGGAGAACCGGTCAGGTTCTCCCCGGACCCTCATTCTAACCAGAGTGCTCAGCCGATCTGACGAGAATACCTTGCCCGGTTGTCGGCTCCAGGAGTCAACCGGGTAGCTGAGACATCACTTCTGGACAACGCTGTCCGTGGGCATTTCGATCTGGACGGGGGTTTCCTGGCCGGCCCGAACCGTAACGCGCTTGCTGGCGCTCACGGTCTTGCCGTTGCGAAGAATTTCCGCCTGGAGATCGTAGTGGTATTCCTTGCCGGCGTTGAGCGTCGGGGAGACGAAAACGCGAGTGGCGCCGGTCGAAGTGGTGGTGGCGCCGTCGACGGTCAGCTTGGCCTCGGCGGGCAGGCTGACGATGAGGGTTGCGGGAGCGGCAATACGAGCTTCTTCTTCCTGCTTGGGCTTTTCTTCCTTGGGCTTGGGCATTTCCTTAGCGCCCGGGGGGGGCGGAGGGGGAGGAGGCATTACGCCGCCGCCGTAGCAAGCGCCGCCGTAGCAAGCGCCGCCGCCGTGGCAACCGCCGCCATTGCAAGCGTAGCCGCCGTGGCAGCCATGACTGCGATGATGGCGAGCATGACGATGTCCGCCGCCGTGGCAACCGCCGCCATTGCAAGCGTAGCCGCCGCCGTGGCAGCCAACCGCAACGACCGGGGCGCCCGTGCACCCGCCGCCATTGCAGCCGTGGCAGCCGTGGCTGCGATGATGACGTTCACGATGGTGACGAGCGTGGCCGCCGCCGTGGCAACCGCCGCCGCCGTAGCAAGCGCCGCCGCCGCAGCTATAGCCGCCATTGCAGCCGTGGCCGCGATGGTGACGTTCACGATGGTGACGGGCGTGGCCGCCACCGTGGCAGCTTTCAGCAACCACCGCGCCGGTGCAACCGCCGTTGCAACCGTGGGCGGCCGGAGCTTCGGCCCCATTGCTGATAGCCATCAATAAAACAACACTGTACATTCGAAAATCCTCCTTCAAGACAATAATTGATACAACCTGCGTACACACTAAAAAGCAAAAACCCGGAGCCGTTGGTTCCAACGTTAATGGCAAACTGGATTGGCGGCCTAGTCTGCCAAGATGCGTCCCTGCGGATCGGCAACCGACGATTCCTTCATGTCGATTGTTCTTCTCACCCTTTGAAAGAGCCTCTCTTGTTCGCAACCTTCCGCACTTTTAAGGGACGCAAAACCGGCCTTTTGCTCGGAAGATCGGTGCGAGTGAGTTGAATAGTAAAGTTGGTCAAAAGGGGAGTCAACCACAAAGTGGGCAGGGTGCGGTAAATCTAACGACCGTTGTGGTTCCGCAGGCTCCCTTTTCCGCAAATTAATTACAACAGTACCTCACCCACGTAGCCGGCAAGCCGCCGAACCGCTTCTCAAAAAGCGGCAGAAGTAGTGTTCTAGGTCAAAATAGGCCGAATGGGTAGTATGGTGCGACAAAAAGTGCGGATTATGGCTGGCTTACGCTGCCGGGCCTAGCTTTGGCAATTTTGGCTGGGGAAAACGACTGGCTTTCGCCAATAAGGAAATGGGTAAGCATGCAATGGAATTCGGCCACAAATAGGTCCCGCTTGCCGAGCGGGACCTTGAAGCAGCTTGTCCCGCTCTAGCAGGTCGGTCCCGTCTGCCGGATAGGACCTTTGAAGCAGTCAGGTCTTGCCGGACCCAGGTCCCGCTTGGCAAGCGGGAATTACCATTCGGAGGGGAGCTACCGAGCTTGTCGTTGAGCGCAAGGATCGGCCTCGCGGACGTTACCTTCAAAACGTATTGAGTAAATGCGTCAAGAAGACCGGAGAATTTGAATCAATCGCCGTAGCTTGCCTAAACGAATCGGTTATTCTTTAGGAAGGCCTCCTTCATCTTCGCTTAAACCCATCTAGTACGATCCGTGTGCCTCGCCAGGATCGCTGTAGCTGGCCTCGCAGGAGTTAAAAAAACAATGGTCCAAAACGGCACGACTTCCCCGGCGACCGGCAGCTGGTTGAATCCTAATCCGTGGCTGGTTCTATTCAGCAGCCTCGTTTTGGCCGTCATCGCGCTGGCCGTGCGCTATATTGCAGGCGAGGATGTCGTGCCCTTGCGTGCATTTCTTATATTCGGATCTATGCTAGCCGCCATCGGGGCAGTTAGTTTGCGTCTGCAATCGGCCTCGTGGGATTTCGATGAAAGGACTTACAGCTCGGCCTTGGTTGTCGGGGCCGCTCTAATTGGAATCGTAAATTACTTGGCGATGGCTCCTCCGGAATCGGATAGCCTTCGATGGGATAGTCTTCGCCTGGCCGTGCGGGTTTTCGTGGTTGTTGGTTTTGCGGGCTCGGCGCTGATCTTGCTTCCCCGCGTCTTCCAGCGGATTGTCATCAGCCTGCTGCTTATCTTCCATTTCGCCGGCATTCTCTCCGCAGTGACATCCGTCGCGCCGCCCAATTCCACGGCCCCCTGGATCAGCATCCAAATGTGGACCCGGATCTTTCGTCCGTACCTCTACTTCACCTACTTGACCAACGCTTACCACTTTTATTCCCCCGACCCCGGCCCGGCCACGCTGCTATGGTTCTATGTCAAATTCGAGGATGGCACCGGCGAATGGTACCGCTTGGCCGAAAAGAAAGACTTCAGCACGCGTCAAGAATATCAGCGCATGCTGGCCATCACGGAAAGCACCAACCAGGTTTCGAGCCAAATGCCGCCTGATAATGTTTGGGATGCCAAAGTGCTGGCTCGCAAGAACGCGGGCAATTTTAACAAGGAACAGATTCCCATCTCCCGCGACTACGCCCTCAACACGCAATATAGAGAGCCGAATATTCAATCCAGAGACTTGACGGCCTCCTACGCCCAGTATGTTGCCAATCATTACCATTCGCAAAAAGACCCCGACCTGAAGGTCACGACCGTGAAGGTCTACCGAGTCATCCACATTATCGTCAACGGGGACAGCTTGGCGGAAGGCATCGAACCGTGGGATCCGACGCTCTACCTGCCATATTACCATGGCGAATTTGATCGCGAGGGTAATATGGTCGACCCCAGGAGTCCGTTCCTGTACTGGCTCATCCACACGGAGGCGAAGCCCAAACCCGAGACGCCGGCTCGCTATGCCGGCAAGAGACCGCCTTCCAAATACCTCGATTACATCGATTATTGGCAAAAGCATGCAGAGACGACAGGGCCGGACCCGGTGAAAGACTGACCGCCGCAAATGCAGAATCCCGTCCGCTTTCCTTGCAAGGAGACAGGGTATGAGGCAGGCCTCCCCCAGAAACCTCGAAACGCGCATCAGCATCAATCCTTCCACGTCCCGGGACTCTTCTCCCTGGCATGCCTGGACCCGGTTCTGGTTCTCCCTGGGAGACCCGAGCACGCTCGGGTTTATGCGGATTTGCGCGGGTCTCATGGTGCTCTACGTTCACCTGAACTACACCGGCACCCTGTATGCTTTTTTCGGAAAAGATGCCTGGTACAACCTCCAGATGGCGAATGAATATCGCCACAACCAACCGTGGTGGGAAACTCCGCTAGAGGGTTGGGGCCAGGGCCACGCCGATGAAGAGGACAATGACAAGAAACGCGAACTAAGGCAGGACGAGATTGAATATCGGGAACGCTGGCTTGGCGATCCGCGCTATACCCTTGCCAAGGGCACGCCCACTACTTCCATTTGGTTCCATGTGACCGATCCCAACTGGATGATGGCCGTGCACATTGGCGTTTTGATAACGATGGCGCTCTTCACGATCGGCTTCTGTACCCGCATCACGGCGGTCCTCACTTGGTTGGCCGCGCTTTCCTACATTCAGCGCTCGTGGGCCATTCTCTTCGGCATGGACACGATGATGAATATCCTGCTGATTTACCTCATGATCGGGCCGTCGGGGGCCGCCTTCTCGGTCGATAGCTGGCTGAAGCGCCGGCGTCTGGCCAAAGAAGGCCACGGTCTGCCTCCGGGAATTCACCCGGTGCCCGCGCCTTCGGTGTTGGCCAACTTCGCCACCCGCCTTTTACAGGTTCACTTCTGCATTATCTATCTCGCCTCGGCTACTTCAAAGCTGCAAGGCTCGTCATGGTGGAGCGGCACCGCAATTTGGGGCGTCGCCGCCAACTGGGAGTTCAATCCCATGGACGTGAGCCTGTATCTGCAGTTCGTGACCTTCCTGGCCAAGCACCGGCTGCTGTGGGAAATCGCCATGACCTCGGGCGTTCTCTTCACCTTGTTCGTCGAACTTGGCTTTCCGTTCCTGGTTTGGAATCGCCGCATCCGGCCCTATATGATCATGGGCTCCGTGATGTTGCACATTGGCATCGGCACCATTATGGGCTTGGCCACCTTTAGCCTGATGATGCTCATCATGGTCATGAGCTTCATCCCCGGCTCGGTGACGCGCTGGGCCGTCTATGGCGCCTGGGATTGGCTGCGCGGTTTAACGCCGGCCCAAATCGAAGCAGAGCCCGCCGTCGCCTCCAGCGGAGTGTTGACTCTGCAAAAACATTGAGATGTGCCAGGCGAGCGGGCGGCGAAAGCCCCCCGTGTGTTGGGCAGACAATACACGGGGGGCTTTCGCCCCCCGCTCGCCGATTGTTGAATGTCCTGAAAACGTAGTGAGCGGCGGGCTTTATGCCCGCTGGGACTTGGGAATAGAGATTGTCTACTTGGCCGGATTGGATTTGGCGGCAAGGTGTTTTGGAAGGGCGTAGAAAACGATCGACCCATCTCCGTGACCAAGCAGTAGGCCCTTTCCATCGGGGGAAAAGACGGCGGCGGTGACCTGATCATTCCATCGGTCGTCCCTTAGTTCTTCCTTGCCAGTTCGAGTATCAAAAATAACTATTGATTTATTCTCAAACGAAGCGAGAAGGTAGCGGCCGGAGATCGAATAGGCCAAGCATGTAACTCGTTTGTCCAAGCTTGCCGCGGCAATGGATTTCGTCCGCACAATGCAAGTTGCAAAGCCAGGAACATTGAGCAGTCGCCATAAATGAATTGCTCCATCGCTTCCGCTTGAGGCGATTTCCGTTCCATCCGGAGACCGGATGAGACAAGAAACCTTGCCCTCATGAGCATGCTGAACCAACTGGACAGGAATCTTCGAATCGAGTCGCCAAAAGGCCAGGCTTCCATCGGCGTGCCCTGACACGAGCAGGCGATCACCTAGAAAGGTCAGAGACTTCGGTTCCGAGGAGAGATTCTTGGGGGGCTCCGGCTTGTCAAAATCGATGTGAAGAACATGAATCCACCCGTCCTCGCCCGCCGAGGCCAAGTAAAGTCCAAGTGGTGAGAAAACCAAACTTTTCACCTGGCCGTTGTGCTTCATCTTTTCCAATCGCTTTGCATCTGCCAGACGCTCATCCTTTCCGCAAAAGTAGATGGTTCCATCTTCGCTGCCGAGAGCTATAGCGCCCGTCTTTGAAAAGACCGCCAGGGCATTTATTTGATCATCAAATTTTTTCTGATCAAACTTATTTTGCCTTGTTTTTTCGCCATCCGTCGCATCCTCTAGGAGTCCCCAATGGGTTACGAAATACCAGTCGCAAGAGTAGAACTGAGGGTCGGTAGCGTCCTTGTCAGATACAAAAGTCAGGCCGCGAACCGCGCTGGCCTTAGGATCTCCGCCTCCGAATGGCTCTGTAAGCCTTCGGAGCTTGTCTTCCTTTTCTGGCTCCTGAACGGCTTCGGTCGTCTTAACCTCCGGAGTAGGAACTTCCAGATCCTTTGCGACTTCCGGCGTCTTTTCCTTATCTGGCACCTTTGGCTCCGGGACCGGCGCCGATTTCTTCACCTCCTCAGCTTTGGGATGGGTATCCTGACGATTCACTGGCCGGGAAGGGGAGGAAGATGCCGGCTCTGGATCCTTCTTCTTCGAAAAACTGACCGGTCCGCTGTTGCCCGTCATGGCGCCCAAGTACACCACGCGCCATAAGGTGATGCCGAAAATCAGCAGTCCCAGCGCCAAAAGGACCATGCCCGGATGCGCGGCGACGAAATGCCGCACCACGCGGACCATGCGAGCCGGCAGGCTGCGGCGGCGCATGATGCGGAGTTCTACGCGCAGGAAATCGCGATGGGCCTGGAGCAGTTTTTGCCCGGCGTCCCAGTCACGGGCCAGCGACTCACGCTGACTGGGCAGCAGCGTCTGATAGGTCGGCACAATTACCTGCTGCTTGGCCAGGGCGACGACCAGGTAGCCGGGTTGGCCGGCTTTGCCCAAGAGCGGTGGGAATCCCTTGAGGAGCGAGCGAATCGTGCCCAGAAGGAAGATCAATTCCGTCGCTTCGACGGGTTTGGCCAAGCGCCGCTCCGGGTTGCCCAGGTAAGCGCCGGCTTCGTCCCACGCGTGGATTAGCCGGCGCGTTTTGGCGATGCGGTGATAAAGACCGCGCTTCGTGCTGATCCCGCGTATGGCCGCTTCGGAGGAGCGTGCCGCTTCCACAATCGGATCAGGCGGCGCCGTGGCTTCTTCGGCAATATCGGCAAAGGCGGAGGCCGGCGCCTCGGCCGCCGAGCCATTCTTGGGCGGCAACGAAGTCAGTTCAGTAAGCGTGTCGAGGGCTTCGATAATCGTTGTGGGCGTTTCGGGCGTGACCGGGTGCGGTTCCTCGGCTGCCTCGCCGGGCTCGGCCACCGGGCTTTCAGCGGCCGCGTTGTCGCCGCCATACATCCAGGCCAGCGGATCGGCGGTATCGCCGACAGGTAGGTCGCTGATCTCTTCTAATTGCGGATCGGGCGGCAGAGACGGAATAACGGCTCCAGATGCCGACGAAACCCTCCGCCGCGGCGGCGGAACCAGCATCTGGGCGTCGTACGTCTTCTTGGCTTCGGGGTTGGTCAAGCAGACGAATGCCTGGGCCAGCCGGTTCATCGCCTCGGTTGCCAGTTCCGGGTCTTGGAGCTGGTACCGGCGCACGGTCTCCATGCGCTCGAAGACGTGCCTCTCAATTTGCGCAGGGTCAGCAGTGCCGGGCGAGATGCCCAGCAAACGATAATGGTCAGGCGGCCAGACGCCCGTCGGCAGTCCGAGCCAGGTACAGATGCGCTCGTGATTCATCGGCCTTCAAGATCGCCCTGTTCCGCAGGGCGTTGCATATAAAGGATGCCAAAAAAACCGTCAAAATGCAAAAGAATTTGCAACGTTACCGGCGTTCGCACGGCGAGCGAGGGGCGAAAGCCCCCAGTGAATCTACGGACGGGCGGTTCATTCCACGGATTCGAAACATTCGCTGCACGGGGAAGTTCGTTGCAATCATCAACATCCGATAGATTAAGACGTTACGGAAAAATAGCTCGGTTTGTGCAACGAATCCAACGAATGTGGCCCCACGGGAACTGCACATGTTGAGTCGGCTTGCTCGCTCGAAAGCAATTATGCTACAAGTTGCAAACCACCCGGAGCAGCCTACCACGTCGGTATTATCCTTACCCATTTTAGGCAAGCTACGCCAACCGCATGAAAAGCTTTTTGCGAGTCCTTCGCTATTCTTGGGCCTACCGCAAGCGTTTAATCCTATCGGTCCTGTGCGCCGCCATGGCGGCGGTACTGTGGAGCCTCAACCTGGCTGCCATCTATCCGGTACTGCGTATCCTGAGCGAGGAAAAAAGTCCTCAAGAGTGGATTCAAAGCGAAATCAAGGCCAGTGAAAAGAAGATCAAGGAATTGGAAACGCGGGTTGACCTGAAATCATCCGAGCTAAAGCTGCTGGAAACCCAGATCAACGATCAGCCCAATAACCGGTTTCTCGAGCAAACTAAACGCGACTGCGTACGCGACCTGGCTCATTTAGAAGGGAGATTGGAATCCTTTCGCACGGACTTGCACCGGCAACTTCTGGCCAAGCGATTCATCGACAAGTTCGTGCCCGACGATTGCTTTCGAACTCTCTTATTAGTCATCGTCTGCGTCGTCATTGCGGTGACGATCAAGGGGGCCTTCGAGTTCTTTCAGGAAACGCTGGTCGGCAGCGTGGTCAATTTGACGTTATTCGACCTGCGCAACCGCTTCTTTCGGCGGGCCATTCATTACGATGTCGGCAACTTTAACGAGCAGGGCACGAGCGAATTGATGGCTCGTTTCACCTATGACATGGAACTGCTAGCCGCCGGGTTGAAGACGCTATTTGGCCGAGTCGTGTCGGAGCCGCTCAAAGCGCTCGGCTGCATAATCGCCGCCCTCTTCATTAGCTGGCAATTGACGCTGATGTTTCTGATTCTTGTGCCGATCGCGGTCTTCCTGCTCAGCAAGGTCGGCCGGCTCATGAAACGGGCCACGCGCCGTCTGCTTGAGCGCATGTCGAGCATTTACAAAATCCTCCAAGAGGTATTTCAAGGGATTCGCGTCGTCAAGGCCAGCACGATGGAGCCCCACGAACGCCGCCGCTTCCGGTCCGCCACGCGGGATTACTATCACAAGGCCATGATGGTCGTGAAGATCGATGCCTTGGCTGATCCAGTCATGGAATTGCTGGGGGTGGTGGCGGTAGCCGGCGCCATTTTGGCCGGGTCCTACCTTGTTCTGCAACGGGAAACGCGGCTATTCGGCATTCAGATGACAGATCAGCCCATGAGCGCTCCGTCGCTACTGTTGCTCTACGGTTATCTGGCGGCTATCGCCGACCCGGTGCGTAAACTGTCCAGCGTTTATTCGCGCATGCAGTCGGCCATGGCCGCCGCTGATCGCATCTTTGTGACGTTCGACCGCCAGCCGCGCGTCCTGGGAAACAATGCAGGATTTCGGTTGGCCGGTATGACGACGGCGATGGAATTTCGCGACGTCTGTTTCTCCTATGAGCCGGGCAGGCCGATCCTCACCAACATTCATTTACATGTCCGGGCCGGCGAAACGGTTGCCCTGGTAGGAAAAAACGGCTGTGGCAAGACGACGCTTCTCAGCTTGATCCCTCGCTTTCATGACCCGGACCACGGCTCCATTCTGATTGATGGTGTGGATGTCCGCCGAATGCATCTGCGCAGTCTCCGCAAGTCCATCGGCATCGTCACTCAGGAAACCGTCTTATTTGATGACACAATTCATCACAACATCGCCTATGGAACGCCGCGCGCAAGTTTGGAGTTGGTTGAGGAAGCCGCGAAAAAGGCCAATGCCCACGACTTCATAAGCCGGTTGCAACATGGTTACAAGACCCAGATCGGCGAGGCGGGATCGAAGCTCTCCGGCGGTCAGCGTCAGCGCATCGCCCTGGCGCGCGTCATTCTCCGCGATCCCACCATTCTCATCCTTGACGAATTCACCAGCCAGTACGACGCCGAGAGCGAGGCGCTCATTCATCGCGCTCTTCGAGAGTTTATCCGCGGCCGCACGACGTTTGTAATTACGCACCGGCTCAACACTATTGAGATCGCTGATCGGATCGTGGTTCTTGATAACGGCCGGATCTCCGCGGTTGGCACCCACGCCGAGCTACTCGCCACCTGCCTGCCCTACCAGCGGCTTCACGAAGCCCAGTTCCATCGCTTGTGCGCGTGAGCGCCGAGATTGCCGTGGCTTCTATGTTAGCCAGATTGGCGAGCGGGGGGCGTGAGCCCCCTGATGACACATCAGGGGGCTCACGCCCCCCGCTCGCCCCCTTTCATCTCGCAATCCTACTTCCCCTTTGCTGGATTCTCTTCTTCCACCACCTTGATCGGCGTGATCTGTGGAGCAGTCACGAGGCCCGGGCGGCCATGGACGCCCAGACTATTTTGGACGACGGCCAATGGGGAATGCCACGCCTTTATGATGGCCGACCCGAGATGCAGAAGCCGCCGTTGTATTACTGGCTGGTCGCGCTGATCGCGCAAACACGCGACGGACAGGTTGATGCTTGGGCGGTTCGTTTGCCGGCAAGCCTTTCCGCACTGGCGTGCGTTCTATGCATCTATACGTTTGGCTGGCTGCGAGGGCGGCCCATCATCGGATTCGTGGCGGCTGGAGTGTTGGCGAGCGCGATTCATTTCACCTGGCTGGCACGAATTGGCCGGGTCGACATGCCCTTGACACTAGCTGTAAGCCTGGCCGTGGGCTGCGCGTACCTGGCATTGGAAGGAAGGAGGCGCCGGGGTCTTTGGCTTATGATGACAGCCTATCTAGCAATTGCCTTGGCGGTCATGCTCAAGGGGCCACTCGGCTTCGTTTTGCCTGCCGCCGTATTGAGTACATTTCTCGTTGCAGAAGGAAAGCGGTTTTCAGTTTGGCATTTCGGCACCTGGCTAGGATTGTTTCATCGCCTCGGTCTTTGGTGGGGTGTGCCGTTGATTGGTCTTTTGACAGTGCCTTGGTTTCTTTGGGCGGATAGGCATACGCAGGGTCGATTCTTTCAGGAATTCTTCTGGCATCACAATTTCGAGCGAGCGGTGGGAAGCTCTCCTCTATTCGAGCATCACGGATCGCACCCCTGGTGGTTCTACGGAGCGCAGTTCGTGGCGGATTTCTTACCCTGGAGTCCGGTTTTCTTCCTAGCCCTCTATTGCTTCTGGCGAAAAAGGCTCTGGAATCAGAACGCGGAAGCGCGCCTGGGGCTAATTTGGCTGATCACAATCGGCGGCCTGCTGTCGATCGCTTCGTTTAAACGAGGGGATTATTTACTGCCCGCGTATCCCGGAGCGGCATTGTTCATCGGAAGTATGGCGGAGGGCTGGTATCGCGACGCGAAACGGACTGCGGCCTTCGCTAAACCAGTCAATTTAGGCGTGGCCTTTGCCTGCATTCTCGTTATTTGTGCGACCGGCTGGATCATCAAGGTGGATTGGGACTTGCCGCGCCAGGAACCAGGGCTGGATTGCAAGCCGTTCGCTCAGCTCATTCGCCGGTATGCTCCCCAGCCCCAGGCGGTCCTGTTCTTTCGAACCGAATCGCACGACCTCGCCTTCCACGTGGGCCGACCTCTTGATGTCTTCGTAGAATGGGAACGCCTGGAAGCCTGGTCGGCCCGTCCTGAAACTTCCTTTATCGTAATGCCTGTCAAGTGGTTCACGAACTGCCCGGCGGATTTTCCGGCCGACCGGCTGGAAGTGGTCTTGTATCAAGAAGACCTGAACGGAATCGCCCGCCATGAGCCGCTGGTGTTGTTGAAAACGCGACCGCCGCACGAGTCTTTGCATGCCCGAAATCCCACCTCTCCCTCCGATCGCCTCCCAGCCGATTAGCGTCGTGTTGCTGGCCCGCGACGAGGAGCCGCACCTGGAAGCCGTGCTCCGATTATGGCTGGACGTGCTCGGCGGCCTCAATCGGGACTTTGAAATAATTCTGGTAAACGACGGTAGCCGGGATCGCACGCTGGAGATTGCAACCGGGGCCGTACTGGCGACGGGACTGGGAACGGGCCTTGGATCATTTCAGGTTCTAAATCATGAACAGCCGCAAGGCATTGGAGCCGCTCTCCGAACCGGCCTCGCAACTTCGCGGTTCCCACTCCTTTTTTACACGACGGCGGATCGCGAATATCGACCGGCGGATATTTCTCTTCTTCTGGGCGAGATTGACAAGGTCCATCTCCTTTCCGGTTATCGCCGGGGTCAACCCGTTCCCTGGCCGTTGCGCGGTTTGGGTTTTTTCTGGCGACTGGTCCTACGCGTCGTTTTTGACCTGGCCCCGGAAAGATTGCCCGGCTGGTTAGGATGGAAAGAACACCTTTATCGTATGGTGATTCGCCTAGTCTTTGCGGTTCGGACGCGCGATATGAACTGTGCCTTCCGCCTTTGTCGCCGCCATATCTTCGCTCGGATTCCGATTCAATCCAACGGCCCATTCGCGCACACGGAGATCCTCATCAAGGCCAACTTTCTGGGCTGCGTTCTCGGGGAGGAAGTGCCGATCGCGCATCAACCGCGTCTTGGGAGTCTGGGCGATTGGACGGGCTCAGACTATCGAAAACTGGCGCGCGAAGGGCTTCAAGTATTTAAGCACGCTGACTTCGGACCGCCCGAGGTCGTTGGATGGCCGGAGCCTAATGTCAATGGAGCGAAAAAGGAAACAAGCGATCCGGCCTCGGCTCCTGAAGCTTCGGAGATTAAAACTCCCGCTTCATGAATTGGCTGTAAAGCTGGCGACCTCCTCCTGATAGGCCTTTTGAAGCCGTTTGGTTATTTCACCGGGCTGACCCGTGCCGATCGCCTTGCCATCGACTTGGACAATCGGCAGGACTTCCGAGGTTGTGCCAGATAGGAACAGTTCGGAGATCTGGTTCAATTCTTGCCGGCGTAGGTTCTCTTCGGCGATAGGCACTTCGATGCGTTCCGCGAGCTTGAAGATCAAACTCCTAGTGATCCCGGGTAGGATCGCGGGCCCGTTCGGCGCGGTGACGAGGCGGCCTTGTTTGACGCCGAACAGACTGGTGTGCGTGCCTTCGGTCAGCGTGCCGTCGGGCAAATAGAGAAGGGCCTCGTTACTGCCGGCTTCCTGGGCGGCCTGAGCGGCAAGGACGTTGGCGAGCAAATTGGTGGACTTGATGTCACAGCGCTCCCAACGTTGATCGGGATGCATGATCGCACAGGCGCCGGTCTGCCGGGCCTCTCGATACGGGTCCTCAAACCGCTGCCCAAAGAGGAATTCCAGCGGTGTGGAGTTGGCGGGGAATAGATGCGAGCGCGGGGCGCTGCCGCGGGTGACCTGAATGTAGATCGTCGCTTCTTGGAGACCGCTGGCCTTTAGCGTTTCCCGCATGCGCCGGCGCAGCCGTTCCAGGTCGATTCCTTCAATGCGCACTTCGTGAAGGCTACGAGCCAGGCGCTCGAAATGGCCTTCCTCTAACCACGGCTTGCCGCTGTAGACCCGGAGGACCTCGTAGATGGCATCGCCGAACAGGAAACCGCGGTCAAGCGCTGAGATGCGCACCGCTTCCAAGGGCATCATTTCCCCATTGACGTTGGCCAGGGCATCCATGATGCATTTTCCTCAATAATGTGTGAACCTCTGCTCGATTAGCAACTGGGAACGACCGGGCACGATTTGGGGCACAAGCTTCGCTCTTGAAGCGAACTATCGCCATTCACTTCCCAAATGCGTTCCACTCTCAACCCGGCAACCGGATAATCACAGCCCGCCCGACTGGCATAACCACGTGATGCATTGACCGTCAGCACGATCCGTGGCCGGAGGCGGTTGTCATGGATCGTGATCGCGTCCGGATCTTCGGCCATTCCTCGCAGAATTAAGCAATCACCGTTGGCATTGAGAAAGTCCAAGCCAAATCGCTTCATGAGTTCACTCCAGTCGAACAATCCTAGAAAGGCAGCCGCGGTCGAGCGCGTCGTGCGAACGAGGACAAAGTCCGAAGCCACTTTGCCCGCATCCTGGAGCGATACAACGCTGGGCCGAGGAGAGGCGCGAAGCTTGCTCACCGGCAGGCCGTTAACGTTCAAATGTTGCAAGCGATTTCGTAAGACTTCCCATTCGGACGTGGTCAGAAGCTTGAGGCCCTTGGCCAAATAATCCAGGCGTTGTTGAACAAGCGCCGCACTGAACGCCTCATAAGAAAGAAGCAACGTTTGATCCGGTTCAGTGGGTTCCTTGGCGGCGCCCAGTGGCCGATCGAGAAAGAGAGCCATGCCCAGTTCGCTAAGTTCGCGCGGGTCGTGCAAATCAACCAGGCTTTGGCGCAGGATCGCCGACTTGTTCGCTCCAAGGTAAGAAGTGAGCGGATCGTTCGGGAAGAGACGTTTCTTTCGCCGCCGACTTTCCAGGATTTGTTCCTCGGGAACACGATGATGCGGACTGGGCAGAACGCGGCAATTTTCCCCTTCCGAGGTCGGCGCATCGGGTACGGCATGGTTTTGATACCGGCAACGCAACAACCAGCCCTGACGCACTCCCCTGCGACGGAGACGTTTGCTGTTCTTAACCGGCTCGGTATCGCCGGTATCGTCAAGAAACAGTTTCGGCTTACTATCCGCCAGGGCCAGAAGAGCTTTCAAGACCGCATCAACCAGGAGAGCGTCGGGATAGTTAGCGCCACGTTGATGAAACGTGATCAGATCATAGGCGGTTAGATGCCGGCCCTGTTGGCGCAAAAGATAGGTCAGAAAATCGGCTTGATCGTGCGATGACAGAGCTTTCCTTCCAACCAAGCTGTGTAGAAACGCGAGGGCTTTGTCAACCAAATCCGTATAAGGCGATAGAGCCACTTCATTGAACAGCGTTCGCAATAGTGAAACGATTTCCTCGGCTGAATGCCCGATGTCCTGCCAGCGCCGCACAAATGCCTCTGTCGCCAAGCCGATCCCTTCGCTCCTTACGACATGGAGAAAGGTCTCCAGCAATTTGGCTTTTTCAATCCACGCCAGATCCGCGTTTAGGTTTCTGTCCAGCAGTTGCTGAAAGGAGCGAGCCGGACCGGCGGAAGTCTCCTCAGGATTCAAACGCGCTCTATAGAAGTAGGCCAAGCTGCCCAAGGAGAAGCCCGGCAACGGCGCTTCAAGGGAAGTGAGCGGCAACCGGCTTTTACCGACGACCGCCAGGAAAAGCTGACAGATCAGTTCATCGCGCAACTCCTCCAACGTGGCAAAACGAGACAGGTCAATCATGCCAACTAATTCCCGCACCCACTTCTTGGTCTCGCGGGTCAAAATGACATTGCCCCCGGCGTCGTACGCCTCCCAGGCATAACAATAGATGCCGCGGACAACAAACAGTTTCTCGGCCGTAGGATCAAGCTTGACGGCCAGCAGAGGTTCCTCAGACCGGCCGCTTTCATCGACTTGATAAAGATTCCATGCCTCAAATGTGCGGCGTTCGCGGGTATGAGCGGGGTCCAGCAGTCTACCCTGGAAGATCTCCCACGATTGCTCCTCATGCTCGAAATGAACCAAGTCCAGGGCTATCGGAGTCGAAGCAAAAAAATGAGCCGGGTTGAGAACCTCGGTAATCAGGCTGCTGACTTCTCCCCTCTCCCCTGTACTCGGGGGAGAGGGGTTGCTCTCTGATGTCGCGACCGCCGTCTTTTTGAGCCGAAATCCAAGCATTGCCTAGCCCCAAATGGTCGCCATCAAGAAATGGATCTTGGCGGACCTTCATCCCGCCGTGGTTAGTTGTACCTAATGCGCTCTTTAAGGCTGAAGCTCAAAAAGGTTTGTTTGGGTGGAGCGCCACCCCTCCGGCGCCGCTCCAATGAGCGCCTTTGAGCGTCAATGAGCCTCCCTTTCTTTAGCGGCATGTCAATCGTGCCTTTGGGGTTGGTGGTGCTACCACCCGAAAAAGAAGCCGGAACAGGCCCCTAGTACCCCCATTGCTGGAAAAGGTGCCGTGCTCATCAGGTCATCCGGCCATTTTGGAATCCTGGGTGGATCGCGGCGTGGCAACCTGGAGAACCCTTGCCAATCATTCCAGGGGTAGGAATTTCACCGCGCCGGATTTGCCGGCTAATCTTGGCGTAACGCCTTGCGCGAACCGATTCGAATAACTGGGACCTGTTTGGCTGGGTGAATCCGGCCACAAGCAAGGCGACAAGCAAGAGAGGACGGCCATGAATCGGACCTGGAGGACTTTGACCCTGGCCATGGGTCTCACCGTGCTGGCAATGCCCCAACTCCTGGCGGAAGAGACGCACTCCCTTGCTCCGGTCATGGCGAAACCGTGCTGTGCCGGCAACGCCTGCGGCAAGCACGGGCACGACTTCCGAAGCTGGCTCGGTTACGGGCCAATTGGTCGGCAGTTTTGCGGCGAATGCAGTTGCCTGAGCCCACATGGGTGCCGAACGCCTCCGCTCTACATTTATTTCCTGGACTATCCCTGCCCTGACTCTAATGGGTCTCAGATTGCTCTCGATCAGAGCGGCAACGGCCATTTGCATTACACCAAGCATGCCTGCCAGAGATGCGCGAGCAAACCATCCTGCCAATCCCAAGATGTGGTTGTCCCGCCTGAACCAAAGAGGATGCCTACTGCGGAGGCCCTGAAAATGCCATCGGGGGATGCGAAATAGAGCATCCAGTGTTGCTCTTCAACTTTTCTGCAATGGCGGAAATCCGAAATTCGAAAGCATTTCATAATTGAGCCTCTGCCGGTGGATTACCATTTCGATCGTGATATTGCTCAAATCGTCACGATCGGGATCGTAACCCACGTTCCTTCGACCAATTCAACGCCGGTATAATGATCGCTGCCTTAAATCCGTTCCCTCAGATCGTCGCAGGAGCGCCGGGCAAGCTCGGCGGCTGACGCGTCATCATGCCGGCCCCTTTTACCATTAGCGTTGCTCGATCAGATGAACTGCCCGCCGCCTTTCGCCTCCTTTTTCAAACCGTGGCGGATGATCATGAACGCGAGCGCCGCCTGGCCAACGCTCTCCGCATGATCGGCAAGGGCGAGTTGGAGCGCGAGGGAGTTCTTGTCGCCCGGGATCGAGGGGGCCTGGTTGGAGCGATGGTGTGCTTGCCCGTGCCCGGAGCGAGCGGACTGGTCTGGCCGCCCCAGGTCTTGCCGGGCCTGGAGCCGAAGTTCGTGGAAGATAAGTTGCTCAGCCGTGCCAGCTCCTGGCTGAGGGACCGCGGCGCACGGCTCGGACAGTCTTTGCTCACCGCCGACGAGACCGATCTGGGGCCCAGTCTGGAGCGCAATGGGTTTACTCACATAACGAGCCTCTGGTATCTGCGGCACTATCTCGACTTGCCGGTCAGCCTCCTCTTGGCCGAGGAGCGCTTAACCTTTCAGACCTATCGCCGCGCGGACCAGGCGGTATTCCATGATGTGCTCCTGCGGACCTACGAGGGCACCCAGGATTGTCCCGAAGTCAACGGTGTCCGCACCATTGAGGAGGTGATTGTCGGTCACCAATCCCAGGGCAACTATCATCCTGGCCGGTGGTGGCTGGCCTTTGAGAACAAGATTCCCGTCGGCGTCCTGCTCCTTATAGACATGCCGGACGCCCATTACTGGGAACTGGCCTACGTGGGCGTGGTCCCGGAGGCGCGCAATCGCGGCGTTGGGCGCGAGCTTATTCGTAAAGCACTTTTTGAAACCCGTGCGGCCGACGCGGGGCAGCTGTCGCTGTCGGTCGATCACCGCAATCAGCCCGCCTGGAAGATCTACCAGGAATTAGGCTTCGAACCGTACGATCGGCGCGAGGTTTATTTGGCGATTTGGCGTTGACGATCAGCGAATTGGCTCCATTTCCGAAGCACAATTTGACCAGCTGGTCAGTTAGTTACAGGTTATCAACGCGACATTTTCTTTAGGAATTTTTTCGAAACGATGTGGATTGCATGAAGTGCCTGCGCGCGGGCTAGTTGCGCCCGAGCGCGCCGCGAGATGCGCGCGGCGCAAAAGTTTGTCCTTGTCAAAGCCTGTGGCCGTTTCCTATTATTTCCCCTCTCCGAGACTGAACCTTCCGCGGCGGGCAATCCCTCCCGCTTCGGTAAACGCCTCTCTTGCGAGCTATCGCTCCAAAAAATCATGCCGGGCGTCTGCGCGCCGGGGGGAATATTGAAGACAAGCGAACGGGAAGTCGTGACGGCGTTGGAACGTGCCTTAATCCAACGTCTAGGGGAGCCACGCTATCATCTTTGGTTTGACGGCCATGCCAATTTTACTAGGGAAGGGGACCTTTTGCGGGTCGGGGTACCAAACCTGCACTTCCAAGACTGGTTGCAGAAGAAATTCGGGACCGACGTTCAAGAAGCGGCCAAGCAAGTGTTCGACCAGGCCATGCGGGTCCGCTTTGTTATCGATCCGGAGTTGTTTCAGGCCGCCCGGCGACAACAAGACCTTGCTGGTGTAGGTAAGAGTGTACCCGGGATACATGTCGAGCCCGAGGCGCCGGCCCACTTGAACGAATCACCTCCGGCGCGGCAAGCTCGACCCTTAACCATCAAACCTCATGCGGCGCATCCCTTTCCGCCCAAACGTGCGCGGCGCTGGCATCGCTTGGTGGATTTTGTTGTCGGTCCGGGTAATCGGGTGGCTCATGCGTCTGCCTTGAGCGTCCTTGATACGCCAGGGCAGGGGGTCAATCCACTTGTATGGCACGGACCGGTCGGCACGGGCAAAACGCATCTCCTCGAAGGCATCTACGCCGGCCTGCGCAAGTCGCAGCCCGACTGGCGCATCTGTTACGCCACGGCGGAGGACTTCACCAATCGTTTCGTGCAAGCAATGCGTTTAGGCAAGTTGGGCGCTTTCCGTAAACACTTCCGTGAATGCGATGCGTTCCTCTTGGATGATTTGCATTTCTTGGCCACCAAGCGAGCCACGCAGGAAGAGTTTCTCCACACGTTTGATGTTCTCCAGCGCGACGGCAAGCAGCTCGTGATCACTTGCGACTGCCATCCGCGTCTGGCGGAGGAATTCACTCCCGAACTCATCGATCGCCTGCTGGGGGGCGCGATCTGGGGCTTGATGCCGCCGGAGGAGGAGACCCGCCTGGCAATCCTGCAAACCAAGGCCCTGGCTCAGCCGGGACCGGCCATCCCCGAGGCAGTCTTGCGCCAGCTGGCCGGCAGCTTGCGCGGCAATGTTCGCGAACTGGAAGGCGCGCTCAATTGCCTTCGACATTACAGCCAGGTCAGTGGCCGTCCCATCGATCTTGGCTTGGCTCGCGAAGCTCTCGCCGAGTTATTGCGCCATTCCATCCGGGTTGTTCGATTGCCGGATATCGATGCGACAATCTGTCGCGTTTTGCAATTGCAACCGGGATCGCTGCAATCCAAGGCTCGGCAGTGGATGGTCAGCCATCCGCGCATGCTGGCGATGTTTCTCGCGCGGAAACACACGGCCGCCGCCTACAGCGAAGTCGGTCAGTACTTTGGAGCGCGCACGCACAGCACGGCGGTCGCAGCGGAAAAGAAAGTCCGGCAGTGGTTACGCGAAGACGAATGGCTGACCATGGGTGAACGCCGTGTGCGCGTTCGTGAAGTGATCGAGCTGATTGAACGACAACTTTTGAGATAGGGCGAGCGGCGTGTTGATTCTCCGTTCTTCGCCACTTTTGCACTCTTTTCCGGTGGTTCTCCCTGATAAGTTGGGAGAACTGGGAACAGTCCTTCAGATCCGGAGCAGGAAGGAACCGAAGGAATAGAGGGAAACCTCCTCTTCCTTCAGGGATGCGCCAAGAAAGGATTCACATGAAACGCCTAGCTATTTCACTCCTCATAACCGTCGCTCTCGCTTCAATTTCCCAGGCTCGGCCGCCGTTTCTCAGCAAGAGTTCGGAAACCGTCGTCGCAGACGGCGCGCCATCCTCACCGGCGCCGCCCTTGGTTGCCACGCCAGGGCTTCCGGGCGTAGCGCAATCCGGGGAGGTCGCCACCACGGAAGCATGCGGCGCGGAAGGCTGCGGAAAATGCCGGCTGTTTCACCATCATTGTTGGAGCCTTTGCGGACACGGTTGCGGCAAGCATTTCTCTTGGTTCCATGGGCTGGGCTTCGGCGGCCTTGGCGGCGGGAACTCCGGCGGCGGGAACTCCGGCGGCAAGGCCCCGGCCGGCGACGCCGCTTTTCCCACCCATCCCTACGCGCGCTCGCCAAGAGATTTCTTTATGATGGAGTAATTCACGAAGCCGGCGAGCGGGGGACGAGAGTCCCCTGTGTGAACCAATAGAGAAAACCACGGGGGACTCTCGTCCCCCGCTCGCCGGGTCTAGCCGTTTTCTTCGATCTCCGCGATTTTGCGGCGCAACTCTTCCGGGACCGGCACTTTCTTACCGGTGGTATAATCCAGCGTAACAATGGTGCCGCGCCCTTCGGTCGTCAGCGTTTGCAGCCGATGACTGACGATGCGGTGCTCCATGATGAACCGGTCATCACCCACAGTGGGAATGCGCGCGCCGACGGAGATGGTGTCCGGGTAGGTGAGGGGTTTGCGAAAAGTCGCCTCCGTGGCCGCCAGGATGGGGCCGATGCCGCGATCGGGATTGAAATCGGACCAGCCAAGCCGACGAAAATACTCCACCCGGGCGTCTTCAAAGTAGCGAAAGTACACCACATTATTGACATGGCGATAGGCATCCATCTCGCCCCAAACGACGGGCAGTTCGATCACGACGGGGAACCCGGCTAATAAAGATTCGGCCATTACCTCTCTCCAGCAGCGGCTCCTGGGCTCCTTGGCGCAGGGTTGCGACCCCTTCGCACTACACCTAGAATACCGATTACGCCTCGCTTGTCTGCCGCAGAGAATAGTAGAAACGGATTGCGAGAAAGAAGTGATGCCCGCGCTGGAATCTCCTCACGCCAATCAACTGGAAACCTTCCTCAACCCCGCGCTAGGCCGGGACTACACCATAGAGATCGTTTGTCCGGAATTCACGAGCCTATGCCCATTGACCGGCCAGCCCGATTTCGGCACGATCACGTTCCGCTACACCCCCGGCGAACGCTGCGTCGAGCTGAAGGCTCTCAAGCTGTATCTGCAGCGCTATCGCAATCAGGGCGCGTTTTACGAGGCCGTGGTCAACCGGTTGCTAGACGACTTCGTGTCGGCGTGCCAGCCCCTTCGCTGCCAGGTAACCGGCGCGTTCACGCCCCGCGGCGGCATCACGACCACCGTCACGTGTATTCACGATGCGGACTCAAAAAGCGGAAATCGCTAGTTTTTGGGCAAGAGGCAGGTTTGCGTGTGGGCCTACCCTTCGGGCGGGGAGACCACGACGATGGCGTTTTCCAGCCGAAAGTGGGGCAACAAATCATGGACGCTGTGCGTTGCCAATTGCTTGACGTAGTAACTGCACGCCTGGCCCCGCAAAACGACCTGCTCCGAGTCCAGCTCGATGGCCAGATTGCGGATGCGGCGTCCGGTTCGGTTTTTGACCTGCTGTTCCAGTTCCGTCTGCAATAATGGAGATTTTGAGGGCACGCGAGTAAACTCCTACAACGCGAAGAAGGGTGAATGCCTAAAGAGCGAGCATGACATTAGGCATTTTGAGCAAATATTGCTGTTAATGCGGCAAGTATGACATACGAGTAAGGGGAAAGCAAACGATGGGCCAAGCGCCAGCTGCTCCGCGAGATTGTACTGACCCAGTCAACTCAAGGGCATACTCCGAGGCAACGCGGGTGTTGCCCGAAGGCGGCCGCATGGTGGTCTATGAATTCTGCATCTCTCTGGTATTTATAACGTTAAGGCGCACTTCGTCATTGACCGTTTTGCGTCCGGGAGAGCGAGGCATCATAAGGGGCCTGCCTTATTGTCTCTTGTCTTTGTTATTCGGTTGGTGGGGGCTTCCATGGGGCGTGATTTATACGCCTTTAACGATTTTGACCAACTTGAGAGGCGGTTTTGACGTTACGCCTCAATTCCGGGAGGATTTGCTCAAGCAGGAAAGTTGAAAGAAGGAGATGCAGCTGCGCACGGCTTACGAGGCTAGAACATGCGGACTTTGCAATTTCGAGTCCTTACGGTCGTTATCGTATTAGCTAGTTCGTCCGCGGCCCAGGCAGGATTGTATATTCCGGACGAGGTCAAACTCCTTGAAGGCAAGACGGACATTTGGCCGCTTCCGCAGTCGCCTTTCCGCGACTTCCATGCTTCGACCTTCGCCTCCTTTCGCAACATTGTCGCCGACTCGGCCGAGGGTATTCCTTTGCCGCCTCGGCCCGCTTATCTAAGCCGGGTTGCACAGCTTGAAGCGAAAAGACAGAAGGAAGACTTAACCGTCCGGGAGTGCATCGAACTTGGAGGATGCTACCTGCGCCTGCTCAAACGCGAAGAGGCGATTGGCATTCTGGAATCGGCGCGAGCTCGGGAACCCAAGAATGCTTTGGTCCTTGCCAATTTGGCGTTGGCCAATCAGATGCTCGACCTATATGATCGCGCCATTAACTATGAGGAGCAGGCGCTGGCCAACTGGCCCGCGACCCAGGAGGGGTTCAGCCCGGAACAATGGCAATGGTTTCGGCGAGTCGAGAAATACCAGCTTCTTCTCATGCGTTTGCGACATCGGGAAGCATTGCGCGATACCCGCAAGACCTTTGAGGATGTGGACACCCTTTTTTCTAACTTTACCTTTCAAGGAAACAAGGATGACTATGGGCCTGGCCCGGCCGGTCCAGGCCAATGGGGAGCGGAACTTCCGCCAGACGCCCCGCGAATTGTGGAACAACTGCTGATTTGGCTGCCGCTGGATAATCGACTCTACTGGCTTCTAGGGGAGGTTTTGAACGCCCAAGGCAAAGTCACCGATGCCGCGACGGTGCTGGATGATTTGGTAGCCAAACGCAAGTATGCTCCGCCGGGCGACTTGGTACACAAGCACTGGCGCGTTTTGCGGGAGGCGAAATCCCCCGGTGGTGAGCCGACGACATTTGAACAAGCCTCTTCTTCGCCCACGCCCGATTCGCCGGCGCAGTCCGGTGCCTCCAACTGGCTTCCCAATTGGCGCCATATTCTGGTAGGGTTTGTTGCCGGGATAATCATTACCGTCTTGGTGCAGATGCAATGGCGCGAGTACACCCGGCGCCGACAAACCAAGACTTCGGTCAGAACATCTGATGGCGATTCAAGTTAGGTCCTTAAGGCTGCTGCCGTTGGCAATCCCGGAAACGTCGCCTTATAATGACGAGGCCGAGGTATGACGCGCGACCAGTCGGAGCAACCGACGCCCGAGACAAATATCCCCTTCAATACGCCCATAGTCATTGGCTGGAAAGAAAGACTCGATTTCGTTGATTGGCAACTGCGTCGCCTCAAAGTGAAGATCGACACGGGCGCGCGGACCTCGGTTCTCGACGCGATTCGTTACGAGTTGCACGAAGATGGGCAGAATGGTCCGTTTGCCCGCCTGTACCTGGCCCTGGACCATAAACAACCCTTAAAGATCGCTGTAGTCGAAGCCCCCTTGCTGCGTAAGATTGTGGTGCGAAATTCCGGCGGAATTTGCGAAGAGCGACCGCTCATTGAGACCGAAATTCGCCTCGGGCCCGTACAAAAGAAAATTGTCCTCACGGTTACTCGACGCGAAGGCCTAACCTTCCGCATGCTGCTCGGCCGCAATGCGCTAGCAAACGATTTTATCGTCGATGTCGGTAAGAAGTATTTGTTACGGCGAAAGTAATGCTTGAAGGAGACGCTCATGCGTCTGGCCATTCTGTCGCGCAACCCAACGCTGTACAGCACGCGCGTGCTGGCCGAGACGGCGCGCGCCCGGGGCCATGATTGCGTGATCCTTGACACCCTTCAATTCGATATCCGCGTCAGCAAGCGCAACGCCGAACTGTTTTACCAGGGCCAACCCGTTCCCCGCTACGACGCCATTATTCCGCGCATCGGCGCGTCGATTACTTTTTTCGGTCTCGCGGTCGTCCGGCAATTCGAGATGATGGGCGTCTACTGCGTCAACGAATCCCAAGCCATCGCCCGATCGCGCGACAAACTGCGGTCGCTTCAAATCCTGAGCCGGCACGACATCGGTTTGCCGCCGACGATTTACACGCGCCAGGCCGATCACGTCCCAAGCTGCATTGAGCGCGTCGATGGGCCGCCTGTCATCGTGAAGCTTTTGCAAGGAACGCAAGGCATCGGAGTCGTTCTCGCGGAGAGCACGGCGGCTGCCAGCTCGGTGATTGAGGCGTTTCACGGCTTGGAACAGAATATCCTTATTCAGAGATTCATTCGGGAATCCAAGGGCGCCGATATCCGGGCGCTTGTCGTGGGCCGCAAGGTGATCGCCGCGATGCGCCGCCAGGCCGTGGCGGGAGAGTTTCGCTCGAACATCCACCGAGGCGGCACGGCCAAGAAGATGAAATTACCTTCGGAATATCGCAAAACCGCCCTTGCCGCCGCCCGCGTACTCGGGCTGCGCGTCGCCGGCGTGGATATGATCGAGTCGAAGGACGGGCCAATGGTTATGGAAGTCAATTCCTCCCCGGGCCTCGAAGGGATCCAGAAAGCCACCGGCGTGGACGTCGCCGACGCCATTGTCGATCTGATCGAACGCGAGGTGACGCCGCCGCCTCCGAAGGTCAAAGCCCGGCTCGGCTCCAACAACGGCTCGCTTTCAGCCAAGCGAGCCCGTGGCCGCGCTGCGGAGTAGGTTTAGGAACCATTCAACCAGCGCTTCGTCGCCTCTCCGCCAAATCTTTTTTACCCGGTTTGTATTTCTGATAAAATCCTGTTGCTCGGGCGGCGAATCTAGCAGTAGATTGTTCAATTGATCTCTGCGCGTTCCGGGCGGTTTTCAAGGGAGCCCATCATGCTGGAGACTCTTTTTGCCAAGGACCCTGAGCTGCTCATCCCCATCATCATGGCGATTTGCGGGTCCCTAGTGGGTATCATCGCCATCGTCGCTCATCAATGGCGCAACCTGCGCCAGGCCGAAGTGGAAGCCGCCCTCAAGCAAGACATGCTCAATCGCGGCTTATCGGTGGAGGAGATCGAACGCGTGGTCCGAGCGTCAAGCAAACCGGCGAATTCCAAGCCGGCGTGGGGCCACAACAGGAAGGATCCCATTTCCGACAACGAATACTATTTGGTCGAAAAGCTGGTTGACGAAGGTAAGTCGGCCGAGGAAATCGAACGAATCATCAAGGCGGTCAAGGCCGGCGGTCGCTCCGCGCGCTTCGAGTCAGTCGAACGGCCCGTGTGCTAAAATGGGAGAATCACCATGCTGGCGGAAAGTGGTATGTTGTTTTCCGGTGAATTTAGTCCGGTCTTGATCCCAATAGTGGCCATCGTGGGTGGGCTGTTGATCCCCATCGTTTACTTGATTGGCCGGATGCGCCAGACCGAGCTGGAGATCAACCTGAAAAACGAGATGATTGCCCGCGGTATGTCGGCCGAGGAGATCGAGCGCGTCATGCGTGCCTCCACTCCATCGGAAATGGGCGGTTGCCGAAAGCGCGAGTCAAAGGTAGGTCAGCCTTTCTGAACTCATTTAGAAGCAATCGGCCTCCGGAACCACTTGTTAGATCCGGCCGCCGGTTTTTAATCAGGATTCTCCATCGCTCCGCATAACAAAGTTGAACAACAATTCCGGCGTCTTCCGGCGATGGATGGCCGCGGCTACCTCACTTCGTAACTTTCCGTAAGCTTGGTGTAAATGTTCCATCACGACTCCAGGCTCCACCGGGTCTGAACCCGGTGTTGGTGAAACGGTCACGAGGAGCCGCGTCGAATCCGGCGCCGGAACCACGGAAGCGATCAATAAATCGCGGAGGATCTCGTCGCCGCACTCCCCCTGCAAAACGACATTGAGCGTATCGGCCACCTGCCCGCAGAGTTGCAGGGCCTTACGGTTCGGCACATTGCGCGAGGGCTCCCGGCGGATGGTGCGCGGATCGATGCCGTCCTCCGGTCCCTGTTCGTCAGAAAGGGCCTGAAGCGGTTTACGGGAAAATCTTCGAGAACGCGTGAATGCCGCCAAATGCGAGGAGCCGCGCGCGAGCCCGCCGATGCAGATTAAATCAACGATGCCTGCGGGACAGGAACGGGCCCAGTTTCTATCACTTCAAGATGCTCTTTCAGCGAGACAGGTTCGGCCTATTCCCCAGGTCGCCAAGGCCAGATCCTGGATTTCGCCTCCGTCCTTGTTTACTATGCAAGGAAATTCCTCTCGCTTTAACTCCCTCACTTAGGCGGAATCGATATGCATAGTTCATCCCAATGCCGGCGTGGCGTTTCCCGGCGCGATTTTCTTGTCGCAAGCGCGGGGTTTGTCGCGGCGGGGGCCCCGTTGGCTTACCTTTATAGCGACGAGGCTTTGCTGCATTTGAGGCGCTTCGCCCAATCCGTCGACGGGTCGCTGAACGAGCAGGCCAAGAAGACGGCCGAGAAAGCCTATCTCATGCCGGGACGTCACAGGGGCAAAGTTGTGGAGGTCCAACATCCCGATGCCGTGCGGCCCGACAACACGATCAACGCGCCCGCGGTGGATGCCATGATCGATCAGGGCATGATCGCGCTCAGCGGGGCAGGGCATCCGCATGAGGCATGGGGCAGCTTCTTCGAAAAGAGCGACATCATTGGCATCAAGGTCAACCCCGTAGGGCGAAAGGCCAAGACAGGGGAGGGCGGTCGAGTAAGCGGCGCGGTCGGGGCGATTTCCAGTCCGGAAGTCCTCCTCAAGGTTGTTTCCAGCCTTAAGGACATTGGCGTGCCGGCAAAGAACATCATTGTTTTCGAGCGCTATGCCAACGAGTTTTGCGATGCCGGTTACGACCAAGTGATGTTTGAACGCGTCATGGACGGTGTGCGCTGGTTTGCCTCAGGCTCGGGCTACGGCATCCAGCTTGATGTCACCGGGTTCGACGGAGGGCGAAGCGGAGTCTCCCCCGAACTCGCCAAACATGTCGTCGGCTACGACCCTGACGTTTTCGTAAACATGGGCTTCGCCGCCCCCGGTACGGATAAGCGCGACGATCGCCGGTTTCGCTCCCACCTGTCCATGATCGTATCGCGCATGGTCAACAAGTTTATCACGCTGCCCGTACTCAAGGATCATCGCTCGGCCGGCGTGACGCTCAGTCTCAAGAATATGTCGCATGGCATGAACAACAACGTGGCGCGCAGCCATATCTCCGGCATCCGGCGCGAAGCCGTGCAGGCCGGCGATGGCAGCGCCTACGCGGCGGCATTCACAGTGGAAAGCGGCCCCAATCAGTGCAACACCTTCATTCCGACCGCCGTCAATCAGCACCGAATGCGTCAGAAGGCCACGCTTCATATTCTTGACGGCTTGATCGGCGTCTACGAGGGGGGCCCGGGAAGCTGGAATCAAACATGGGCGACTTGGCGAAGGAAATCTCTCTTCTTCGCCACCGATCCGGTCGCGCTCGATCTCGTCGGTTGGAAGATTCTGGATGCCAAGCGGGCCGCGGAAGGCTGGCCGTCCGTCGCCAACATGGGTCTACTCAACCACACGGACTCATGGAGAATCTCGACCACCCTCGCCGGCCTTGCCGCTGCGCCCCCGTTGGCCGCGGCGATGACCCAAGCCGTTTCCCAAAATCGCCTGGGCGGGAGCCAAACGGAAATCTTCGACCGCCGAACCCCGGAACATGTCATCCTCGCCGGAACGTTGGATCTCGGGGATTTTGACCCCGCGACGATCCACCATCGACGAATTCATATGACGGCGTGAGGCACGGTCGCCCCCTCTCCCCTGTACTCGGGGGAGAGGGGGCGGGGGTGAGGGGGCAAGGTCGGCGCAAAAATGTCGAGTTTCGAGAGGGCTTCTAACCCCCTCACCCCTGCCCCACTCCCCCGAGTACAGGGGAGAGGGGACGGCGCAACAGGTCGCGCGAAGGTGGCGGAAACCAAAATGACAATATCCTCCTTGGATCTCATCAGCGCAGAGTTGCCCTGGCCTATTATGTAAGTGCCCTTCGGGGCGAAAACAAATGTGCAACTTCAAAAATGGTGCTCGGGCTTGATCGCTAGAAGCGGCAACGGGATGGCAAGAAAGATTCTTGCCATCCCGTTGTTCCGTTGTGGCTCGCCAGAGGCTCGCCGCTAAACCACCTCCGTGTTACTGCTCTTGCGGGGTGGAAATCACACCCGTCTGCTTGATTTCCTCTTCCTCATTAATGATGATCCGAGGCGTGACCATGATCATGAGGCTTTCCGTTTCCCGTCCATAACCGGTGTTCTTGAAGAGCCGGTTGATGTACGGGATCTTGCTAAGGACCGGAGGCCCGAACTCATTGCGGCCTTCCGAGAGCCGTTTCAAGCCGCCCATCAGTACCGTGCCGCCGTCCGGCACCGCCACCGTCGTATTGACCGTGATGGTGTTAAAGACGGGCTGCTGAATGAACTGCGTGAAGTTAACCGTCGGCCCCGAGAAGCCGCCCTCGAAGAACACCTGGATAGGCGTCACGATCGGGAAGAGCTGAACGACCGCCGAGGCCAGGTTGGTGATCTGCGGCGTGATATTGAGGCGGACGAAACGGCGGTCCGCCGAGATCGTCGCTTGCACGGTCAGGCTCGTGCCCGTGGCGAAGTTTTGGTTCTGCGGAATGAAGGTCAACTGACCGTTGGCGGCCTGGATATTGACGTTCGTCACGAAGAACTGCTCATCGCTTACCTGCAGCGTGGACGTTTGGCCGTTGAACAACGTCAGCTTGGGCGCCTGCATGACGTTGGTGCGCTGATCGCCCTGAGCGGCTTCCATGAACAGGAAGACCTGGACGTCGCTCAAGAACGCCAATCCCATCGATAGGCCGCCATTGGCGCCCGGAATGTTCGGGAAGCCTCCAAAAGGCGGAATCGCCATTCCGAAGCTCGAAGCCTTGAGGGGAATGTCCAAATCGGTCGTGAGCGTTCCCGCGGGAGTCAAACCGATGATCGTGTTGGTTGGTTCAAAAGCGTTCACCTGCCCGGGCGCCTGGAATTGCTGGCTGGTTATTTGCGCCTGAACGTTGTTCTTGGCCGTGTTCGGGAGATTGATGTTGAAGTCCACGCCGATGCGCTCGAAGAAGCCCTCGGCAATAGTGATGAATTTCACTTCAATGGCCACTTCCTGATCCTGCAGGCGGCGCAGGGCCGTCAGCAACTCGGCGATCTGGTCCTGAATGTCGGGCGTCTGGTTGATGGCGAGGGCGAGCGTCATTGGGAAGTAGTCGATCGATCCTTGTCCCCCCTGACGATCCCAAGTCCGTGGCGCCACGGTATTGGTGATCAAGCTCATGAGGGTGTCTTCCATCGTTAACTTCGGATTGTTTCTCAAGGCCTGCGGGTGTCCGCGGGTGGTGGCGAAATTGCCTCCGTTGTTTTGATTGCTGACCGGGGACCCACCCCCAAGCGAGAATGGCGGAACGTAGGGCGAGGCCGTCCCCGACGTGGACATCGACGACGTGGACATCGAATTGGTCGGGTTCTGCGATTCTTCAATCGAACGCATCAGGCTGTTGGACGAGCCGTCAAAATTCGGAATCGGTATGACCAGGTCCGCCACCGGGTAGACGACTGTGACCATTTGGCCGCGGGAATGGGCCTCGGTGGTGATTTTGAGCACCTCATCCTCAACGACGTACGTGAGGTGGACCTTGTCGAGCAGCAACTTGAGCGCGGATTTCAGCGAGACGTTTTCAAGTTGCAATGAGATGGGCTGTTCCAGGCTGACATACCCTTCCTTCAAAGCGGCGTCGTCCAGGACGATATTGATGCCCTGCCAGGTGCGCAGGTCATTGATCACCGTCTTGAGCGGCGTCTCGTTGAAGTTCAGGTTTACCGGCGTTTGCAGCTTATGCTCGATTTCGACTTCGGTCGCCTTCTTCTTTAGGGAGACGGGAAGGCTGCCACCGTGCTTGGAGCGATTGATAGCAATGTTAAGCCGGTCCTTATCGATGTGGAGAGGATCCTTTGTGTCCACATAGTCGCCTTCGTTTTCCGTATCATTCAAGCCCTTTTCAAAGATATCCGCTCGTTTTTCCTTGGCCTTGTTAGCCCTGTCCCTGCCACCGCCAAGCTGAGCGAGTTTGATAGCGGCGGCGGTCATGGCATTGTCGGGATCCATCTCGTGAGCGAGCATGGCCTTGGTTTCGGCCTCTTGATACTGGCCGTGCTTATAAAGGTCGTTGAATTCCTTCATGAGTTCGGCGACCTTCTTTTCTTTGTTCTGCTCCTTCAGGAACCGGCTGCTCTGACGGTCAGCATTGTTGCCCAGAGCCACGGCGCGTTCTTTTTCCTGATCGCGCTGGGTCTTGAGCGTCTGGTATTGCTTGAGCCGTGCCTCGACGGGACGGCGCAGCCGAGTGGCCCATTCCGGATCAAGCTGAGCGCCCGGCAAGGAGGCCAAGTACTGTTGCAATACGTCAAGCGCCTGATCGGTCTCGCCGTTCTTGAAGTGCTCGGCCGCTGCCCGTTGGATTTCTAGGCCCTTGGCTCGCATCTGCTGGAATTTGATGTCCTGCAGCGCGTTGTACTGGGCCTGGTAGTCGCCGCTTTGGTCGTTCAAGGAAGCCTTGGCGACTTCCGTGTTCCTGACCTGGCGCAGTCCGCCCGTCATGGCCGGGCCCTTCGCAATGCCAGTGTCCGAAGCCAGGTACGGGTTCAGCTCGGCGCTGTTGATCATTTCCTTGTAACGACCCTGCCGGGCAGTATCCAGCGTCCGCATATCGACGGACTGGAGGATGCGAGCGGCATGGACGTAATCCTGACGCAAGTAGGCGGCCTTGGCGGCGTCGAAGGTGCGCGAGGCGGTCAGGCGGCGTTGGCCTTCTTCCTCGGCATCGATGCTGCGCATGACCTCGGCGGCTTGCTTCTGCACGCCGTAAGTTCCCTGGTAGGCGTCGATGGCCATCCGGCGAGCGGACGCCGTATCGCCGCGCTTCAACTCCATGCGAGCCCTCTGGAGAATCTCGAGCCCCTTGGCTTCCTGGCTATTGGATGCCGTGGTCTGTTCCGCGGTCGGATAGGTGGTCGGAGCCGGCACTCTTCCGCTATTCGAGGCGACTTGCCGCATGAAGCCCAGTTTGCTGTCAATGGGCAGCGTGTCCAGACCATAGCAGGATGCCAATTGCTTGGCTTCCTTCAGATCCTTATCGGCCCTGGTATACAACTGCGGATTGGAACCCGCGTTTCTCATGGATTCGTCGGCATCTAGCATCAAGCCGTCGATGCGGTGATGGGCGAGTGAGGCCAACTGAAGCAACAGTTGCTCGGGACTGCTTTCTTCTGGGCCGAAGGATGCACGGAGCATCTGCGCTTCGACGGTCTTTTGGCGCGCCAACATCAAATTGCCCTGCTGTTGATACTGCCTGGCCTGAACCAGCAATTGCACGGCCTGCTGCTTGGAGCCGGCCGTGGGCTCCAGTCCAATGCTCGGGCTGGCGGCGGCCGGCCGTCCGGTTCCACCCTTGGTTACGCGAGCCTGCTGGATGTCCATGAGGACCTTGTCGGGCGTATCATCGCCGGGTTTGTAGTTGGAGACGTTTAAGCCCTTAGCTTCCTTGGCGAGCTTGGCGGCCTGGTCGACGCTGCCGGCCTTGAGCGCCATGCGGGCGTCGGCGAGCATTTGCCGGGCCTGGGCGGCGCGGACCTCATCGTTACTGATTTCAGACTTCGCCCCACCGCGCTTGTCGTTGCGAGCCACGCTGCCGGGAACGTTGGGCACTGTGGTCTTCGTGCCCTTGGCGCGAGCGGTTTCGATCTCGCCACGAAGTTTCTGCGGGCGGTCGCCAAGGTCCCAAATGCTGTACGGACCGTGGAGCTTTTCGGCTCGATAGGTAGCCTGGGAAGCGCCTTCGAGGTCGCCCTTTTCAAAGAGCTTGCGCGCATCAGCCAATACCTTGACCGATTCCTCCTGGTCGTGTTTGGAGCGAGCTTTCTCGACGTCTTGCAGGAGCGAGTCGGGGGAATCATCGAATAGGCCCCAGTGGGTATTCGAGGCCTTCGCCTTTTGTCCGTAAGCCAGCGCTTCCTCGAACCGGCCGGCTTTACAGAATTCGCGGCCCTTTTTGACTAGTTCGTGCGCATCTTCCTTCGAGCCGGCCAGGGTAGCGGCGACGTTCTGCGAGCGCTTCTTCTGAATGTCCGCTTTCAGTTTGTCAGGATGATCTTCATAAAACGGCAAATTGGCGTTCATTGCCGCCGCCTGATCGCACAGTTTCGTGGCCAGATCGAGGTTGTTCTTGTTGAACGCTTCGCGGCCTTCCTTGATCAAACGCCGAGCTTCCTCGCTCTTCGAGTCCATTTTCGCGCCAGGAGTGGAGTCGCCCTTGGCTTGCCGGGGCATTGGCTCTTCAGTCGTGGTCGAGCCGGCCTTGGCGACTTTCAATTCAAAACCACTGCTGCCGGCGCCTGTCTTGGATTGCGCAACACGGGCGTTCTTCACGTCGCGCAAAACCTTGGACGGGCTGTCGCTGGAGAACGTGAACGAGAAGGAAGAAGCGCATTTTTCGGAAGCCTGGGCATAGTGCTCAGCCTGATCGAGATCGCCCTTCTGCAGGCACAGGCGCGCGGTGGTCAAACAGGCCTTGGGATCGGACTTCATTTTGGCGACGTCATCTAAAACCTTGGCGGGCGTATCTTCCTTGGGGTCGTAATTGACTGGCATGTGAGCCACCTCGGCAGCCATTTGCTCGGCGGCGACTAGGTCTCCCTTGCCGAGAACGATCCGTGCCTGCTTCAACTTGGCGCGGGCAACGGCGCCCTGGTTACCGGCGGGAGAGGCGCCCAGGCCTCGGGCCAGCATCTTATCGTTGAGGACCTGGAATCTTTGCTTGTCGGCGGCTGTCAGGTAGTCCGCGTTGACGGCGACCTTCTTGACGAGATCGGAGAGAACCGGGGTCCGGCCTTCGCGATCGGCTTTCTCGGCCTGACGTAGCTGCTCGGAGGCCTCACGCCGCGCGGTCATCGCGCTGGCGTTGAGCTGCATGTAGCTCTGGAGGTCTTGTTGTTCGGCCGGGGTCAGGTCGTCGTAGCCGGACTTGGCTTGCTGGAAAAGAGGGGCGGCCTTTTCATAGTCGCCTTTGCGATAGCTTTCGATGGCGCTGGTGAGCGCCGTGCGGATGCGCGACGGCCGCACCGGACTTTGACCTGGAGTGCTCGCCCCGAGAATGGAAACCAGGTTCGCCGAATACGGCGCTGCTTCCAAACCCGCCGGCGTCAACACCAGGCCCGTGACGATGCCCAGCCACGATACTGCCTTTGCCCTAGCCACCCTGGCCTCCTTTCCCACTCCGACCCCCCAAGGCTCACGGAAGTCCCCCTCCCGTTGGCCTGACGCCGGATACCTATGTGCCTGGCCTGATGCCGATCCTGGCACCCGGCAACTGGTTACACGCGATCAGCCGACGATGGCTCCTGGGCGCCTCGGCGGCTTCTCCACCAAATATTTTCCTTCAAGTTCTAAACGGAAAGCGGCGGGACCATAGCCACGGGGTCGATGGAGGTCAAGAGCATCTGGACGTGAAAAAATGAAAGGCTCCACAGCGTTAAGGCGCGGAGAGCCGGCTTTGCCCCTTTTCTCGTTGCCTCAAAACGAAGAGTATCGACGTGAAAAGCCCTACTTCACCCTTTAAGGCGCACCTTCCACGCCAATCCCTTCGACCGGGGGTGTCCGGGGGTTGACATGAGACGAAACCGGGGCGACTTCGACTTCTTTATTTTACCCAGGCCACGATCCGATCCCCAAGCTTCGTTGCCGTTGTAGCCGCTTTGAATCCACCGTCAGTGGCCCCGCCTGCGACCCTGTGGATCAGGTTACGACCCTGTGGAGCAAGAAAACGCGTCTTCAGGGTGGGTTGGGCGGTAAGCGCAGTCGATTTATTTGGATGTCAGAAGGCCTCATGCTTTTGCAGCTGGACCCTCTGGATCACCACTTTGACCCTGAGGATCAGGCGCCGGCCCTCTGGATCAGCGCCAATTGAGCAACAGGGTCGGAGGGTCAGCAAGGGTGTACTGCTGGTCTCCGGCATTATCTTGCTCCGCGCTCCCCCAAGTACAGGGGAGTGAGGGAGGCACAAAACCGATTTCCCTGGTTCTTATATAATGCCGAAATTACGGTTCTTGATCCTCACGCCGATCCGAGAAGTAACGCGCATGAAAGCTGTGCTGAAAGCTGGCCCAGTTCCTGGTTTGGAGCTGCGTACGGTTCCCGACCCGGTTCCTGATTATGGTGAAGTGATTCTGAAGGTCCTTACCACGTCGATGTGTGGGACGGACAGCCACATTTATAGCTGGGACAACTGGGCACAACAGCGCATCAAGCCGCCACGAATTCTCGGTCATGAGATGTACGGCGAAATCGTGGCACTAGGCAAAGGCGTGAGCTCGGTAAGAGTGGGAGATCGCGTGGCGGCGGAGTCGCACGTAACGTGCGGCAAATGCTTCCAGTGTCGAACCGGCAACGCGCATGTGTGCAAGAATTACACCATCCTGGGCCTGGATCGCGATGGCTCGTTTGCCCAATTTGTGAGCCTGCCGGAGACCGTGTGCTGGAAGACGGCCCCAGAGATTCCGCCCGAACTGGCGTGCATGCAGGAGTCGCTAGGTAATTCCGTCCATACCGTTCTAACCGAAGATGTCACCGGGCACACTCTTCTGGTCACCGGCTGTGGGCCGACTGGGTTATTTGCCATTGCCGTGGCAAGAACGGCCGGGGCCAGCACCATCATCGCGACGGACGTGAGTGAATATCGGCTTGAGTTGGCCCGGAAGGTCGGCGCCGACCTGGCCTTCAACCCGCAAAAGATGGATGCGAGCGTCGTTCAGGAACAGACCGGCGGTGAAGGGGTGGATGCGGCATTGGAAATGTCGGGGCATCCCTCGGCGATTCACCTGTGCTTCCAACACGTCAAGAATGCGGGGCGCGTCGCCCTCTTTGGTATTCCGAGCGCGCCCGTCCCGCTCGATTTAGCTAATGAAGTGATCTTCAAAGGTCTTCGCGTCCACGGCATCACGGGCCGACGACTCTTCGACACCTGGTATCGCCTAGCCGGCTTGTTTCGCGCTGGTCTGGACATTAAACCCATTGTCACGCACACGTTTCCGCTGGAACAATTCGAGAAGGGATTCAATTTGATGCACGGGGGCCAGTGTGGGAAGGTGGTTCTTGTTCCGTAAAGCGGAATTGCAATTTGCATTTTGCAATATCTTGGGTGAATTCGCATGAAAGAGAATCGTTTAGGTGAACTTCTCAAATCGCAGCTCGGGGAACTTCGTTCCAAGGGCCTCTACAAGCGCGAACGGCAATTGCAGGGGCCACAAGGTTCGGCAATCCAGGTCGCGGGCCGCGAAGTCATCAATTTCTGCGCGAATAATTACCTTGGCCTTGCCAATCATCCAGCCATTGTCGAAGCGGCTCACGAGGGCCTAAGGCGATTCGGCTACGGCTTGGCTTCGGTGCGCTTCATCTGCGGCACGCAGGACGTGCACAAGGATCTCGAGAGGAGCCTGGCCGGCTTCCTCCGAAAGCAAGACTGCATCCTCTATAGCTCCTGTTGGGACGCCAACGGCGGTCTTTTCGAGACGATCCTGGGAGACGATGACGCCGTCCTCAGCGATGAACTAAACCACGCCAGCATTATCGACGGCGTCCGTCTCTGTAAAGCGAAACGATTCCGCTACAAGAACAACGACATGGCCGAGCTGGAGAAGGGCCTCAAGGAGGCGGCCGGCGCTCGCTTCCGCCTGATTGCCACCGACGGCGTTTTCTCGATGGACGGCTCATTCGCCAACCTGCCCGAAATCTGTGAATTGGCCGATCGTTATGACGCCATCGTCATGATCGACGACAGCCATGCCACGGGCTTCATTGGACCCAATGGCCGCGGCACCGCCGAGCAATTTGGCGTCCTCGACCGGGTGGACATCATTACCAGTACGTTGGGTAAATGCTTGGGCGGCGCTGCGGGCGGTTTCACCTGCGCTAGCGCCGAGATCGTTGACATTCTGCGCCAACGTTCGCGCCCTTATCTTTTCTCCAACGCTCTGCCGCCGCCGATTGCCTGTGCCGCATGGAGAGCCGTGGATTTGATCGCTGAGAGCAAAGAACTCCGCGACCGCGTCCACGCCAACGCGCGCCGACTTCGCTCGGCGCTGGAAAGCGCCGGTTTCAAGATTAAGCCCGGTCAGCATCCCATTCTGCCCGTCATGGTCGGTGATGCGGCCCTGGCTACACGCATGGCCGATAAGCTGCTCGAACGGGGAATCTACGTCATCGGTTTCAGCTATCCCGTCGTGCCGCAAGGCCAGGCGCGGATCCGCATCCAGGTGTCAGCGGCTCATACGCCGGAACAACTCGAACGAGCGGCCAAGGCGTTTGCGGAAGTGGGGAAGGAATTGGGCGTTGTGTAGAGGGCGAAGTTCCATCTTCGACTAGGCAAGAGCGAACCAAAGTTGTAGCCCTGCGTCTCCCTTTATAAGATTATCGTATTCTGTTCGTTACGTTGCGGAGATCGTCTAAATGCGGCACGTGTTGTCCGCCCTAGTGCAGAATCAGCCCGGCGTCCTGGCTCATATCTCGGGCATGCTGGCCTCGCGCGGCTTTAATATCGACAGCCTCGCGGTTGGTGAGACAGAGAAGCCGGACCTGTCACGCATAACCTTCGTGGTTCACGGGGACGACGGCGTACTCGAGCAAGTGCGCAAACAGCTTGATAAGATCATCACCGTCGTCAAGGTGCAGGACATCAGCAGCGAGGATTTTGTCGAGCGCGACTTGATGCTCATCAAGGTCACCGCCGCTCCGGAAAAACGCAACGAAATCGTCCTACTGGTCGAAATGTTTCGGGGCCGAGTTGTGGATATCAGTTCGGAAAACTTGATGATCGAAATCTCCGGCACGGAGCGAAAAATCGAGACGTTCATCGACTTGATGCGCCCTTATGGAATAATGGAACTTGCTCGAACCGGGCGCATCGCCTTGGTCCGAGGCACGCCATCAGGAGGGGACGTCCTATGAGCGCGGCATCGTCAACGCCTCACGACCTTCGCTCGGCCACGCGCACCCTCGATCCTGCTCTGATCAAGTTGCTTCATGAGTTGAAGCCCGGAGACCGCATTCGCGTCAAGCAACGCGTACGCGTTGGCAGTTCCGGTGAATGGCCGGCGGAGACGGAGGGCACTTTTCGCAGCGTGAATTATCTGGCCACGGGTCTGGCAACGGACCGCGCGCCGGAGGACGATATTGTCGTCATCACCGTGCATTTCGCCAAGAAAAACGGTGAATTAAGCAGCATCACGCTGGATGAGCATAGCAAGATCGAACCCATCAAGGGCTAACCCGTTTAGCGGCGAGCCTCCGGCGAGCGCGTAGAACTATAAGCTCGCCGGAGGCTCGCCGCTAAACAAAAGATTATCGGCGCCGCCAAATGGTTTCCCGGGCGATGCCTAACCGTTTAATTACCGGCAGAATTGCCTCGAAAAATCGGGCCGCATCGCCGGGATAGCCGGCCGTCGCCTTCAGTCCATCCACTTTTTCCATCCAAAACTCATTGAACTCCAGCATCAAAAGCTCGCGTAGATACTTGCTGACCATCGATGCCAGGGCCACACAGAAATGCTCAGCATCGGCGCGGGGTTGAAACGCCATGCGCACCTCCCGTCCCAAGCCGTGAACCGAATAAACGCTGCGCGCCATGCCTTCTTCGTGGGCCAGGACCAAGCTTTCCGGAAGAGCGTGCTGCACCATGGCCGCGTAGCTGTTGCGCCCTCCATGCTTATCGATGAAGATAAGGAGCTTGTCCTGATCCGTACACGAATTCACTTGAGCCGGGAGAAGATGGGCTAATCCATGACCCAGCACGCCGCCTTTGCTGCCGTAATAATCGACGAGTTGATTGAACCGGGCCGGGCAAACGATTGCAGACCGCACCAGTCCCCTTATAATACCGGCTTGCTTACAGGCATCTGAAAAAAGCTTGGCCCCGGCCGCGAGTGTTTCCGGCTCCGTTAACACGGGCACCGCTGTGTTGCCGTGATACCAGGGCTCCTGTTCAACTTCCTGAACGATGGGCAAACTCAGGTCCTGAAGGATCTCGCACAGCCGCCTCGAGGGCTTTTCTTTCTGGGGAGCGGCTGCCAGAACCCCATATTCCAGAGCAGCCAAGCCGCGCGCCGAGGAATAGACCAGTTTGGAATCCTCGATCAGCAAGCGGCCGTCATCGTCCTCGTCGGGACGCCGCACGGCCCAGCGTAGCAGTTTCCACAGGTCCAGTTCCTTAACATGATCCGGAATCCGAAAGGCAACCGCCGACATCACCAGCGGGCCCAAGTTGGGTCCATAGCCGGCTTCGTCGATGCCGATGATCCAAGTCATTTGGTTTGTTCGTTGTTCGTTGTTCGTTGTCAGTTGTCATGGTAGTAAGAAACCATGAGGGAAAGTACGGACGACTTTCGGTTTTTGCAACGAACAACAAACAAGGAGCAAATGATGATGCCAGTAAACATCTTCCAAAAGATCATCGACCGTCAAATGCCGGCGGACATTGTTTTCGAGGACGAACAGTGCCTGGCGTTTCGGGATATCAATCCGCAAGCGCCGGTGCACGTCGTGATCATACCTCGCAATAAGGTGATCGCGACGCATGCGGACATCACTGAGGCCGATCGTGATTTGCTTGGCAATCTGCACCTTGTCGCTGCCCGCCTGGCGAAGCAATTGGGGCTCAATGAGGGATATCGGTTGGTGATCAACTGCAAGGAACTGGCAGGCCAAACGGTACCGCACCTGCACATGCATCTGCTGGGCGGGCGCCCGCTGACCTGGCCGCCGGGTTAGGTTTCGTTTAGCGGCGAGCCTCCGGCGAGCGCGTAGGCCTACGCCCTCGCCGGAGGCTCGCCGCTAAACTTAGTGGCGAATTCTTTCAGTTTTTGTTCCAACTCTTCCGCCAACTCAAAATGATGTTGCACGACGTTATTGACTTCCCAGCGATCTTCCGGTTTAACGTACAGTTGCCGATCCCGAATTGACGGCTGGCTCAGATTTCCTGATGACAGGATGAGTTTCCATTCAGGGGTTCGCAGGGCGAATTCGATTTCGTCCCCCAATTGCCAGCCGGAGCAGGAATAAGGCCGAACCCTGTCCTGCTTGCCGTAGGCCAAGTGCAGCAGACTTTGCCCATCCATGCCCATCGCCGGCAGGTTAAAAACCTCAAGTAGAGTGGCCGGCACATCCACCGGTTGCGTAAGTGCGAAGACGCGCCGGCCCGCTTCGACGCCGCCGGGTAGCCGAAGGATGAGCGGCACATGAATCCGTTCATCATGCAACCAGGGTCGCGCGCGATCGATCAACCCATGCTCGCCCAGCGAAATACCGTGTTGCGAGGTTACGATCAGCAGCCATTGATCCTCAGGATCGGCATCAGCCAGCCATTCCAGGACTTGGCCTAGAATCGTGTCCAGATAAGTCACGGCGGCGGCATAGGTGTGCTGAAGTTGCAAAAGAAACCCGTCATCCAAGGAAGCGAAAACGCCTGGCTGAGGATCGATTTGAGGGACTGGTCGGTCGTCTTCCTCTGCTGGACTGCTTTCGTCAGCATCCTCGTCGGCGGGCTTTTGAAAATAGGCGGCGATAAAATCATCAGGAATTTGCCAAGGTGGAAGCAAGACGGGCAGGTCGACCCACAGCAACGTGTTTTCCTTATTGGCCTGCTGGACTATGGCTTTGTGGATTGCCTTTAGATGAGAGTCCATTGACATGGACGGCCGAAAAGTCTTCCAGCCCTGGCTGAAGTCTTTTGACGATGGTCGACCCGCATCGGCAATTAAGTAAGTGTCTACAGCCTTCGCGTTGAGGAGGGTCAACAAATCCGGCTGCTCAGAGAATTCGCGGGAACCGCCGTTCGAAAACACGGCCGGAAAGCGGTAAGTGCCGGTTCTCCAGGCCTGGCAAGCGCCGTCGCCGTCAGGCTGAATAGCGTGGTGATTATCGAAAACAATGCCCGCTGCCGCCAATTGATCGAAATTCGGCGTATCGACCCAGTCGCTGCCGTAACAGCCGAGGTAATCCGGCCGCAGTCCGGGAGCCGTGATGACAAGGACTTTCATATTGAACAATTCTAAGTGACTCGGAACAAGCCTGCCAGCCGGCCGGCGCTTGACTGGCGCGCACAACCCGCCTAGAAAACGAGTAGTGCCCGTTCCTCCGGACGCGAATCCCGGTCTTGCTCTCTCGCCAACCACGGACGGTCTTAGCTAGTCGGCCTATTCTATGCTTTCCACTGTGGAGTCAGCTTTCGTATGAGCGAACACGTCGCCGGCCGAGCCAAAGCGCCTGTCGATACGGATGGCAGTCCGACCTCCATTCAGGTCGATCACGCCAGGATTCGCGCCGCCGTCCGCGAAATTCTGTTGGCTGTGGGCGAGGATCCGGATCGTGAAGGGCTATTGGAAACGCCCGACCGCGTTGCCCGCATGTATGCCGAGCTATTTTCCGGATTGCACAAAGATCCGCGCGAGTTGCTGCAAAAGACGTTCACGCAGAAGTACGATGAAATGGTGTTAGTGAAAGACATTGGCTTCGAGTCGATGTGCGAACACCATCTGCTTCCCTTCCGGGGAAAGGCCCACGTCGCCTATTTACCCAACGGTAAGATCGTCGGGCTGAGCAAGATTCCGCGCGTGGTCGAAGTCCTGGCACGGCGGCCCCAGGTCCAGGAGCGTATGACGGAACAGCTGGCCGACCTGCTCATGCATGAACTGGACGCGCGCGGCGTCGGTGTCGTCATCGAAGCCTCGCACTCCTGCATGACAATCCGCGGCGTCCGCAACCCCGGAAGCCTGTGTACAACGAGCGCCATGCGCGGGTCTTTCAAGACCAATCATGTTACTCGGACAGAGTTTCTCGGCTTGATAGCACATTCGAATTAGTAAGCAAAAATGTCCCCCGGGTCCGCTCTGGAACAGGGCCGGTGCTACAGAATGCGTCCCTTCCTTGCGTAGGAGAGATCCTCATGGATCCGCTCAAAAGAATGGCGGCGCTGGAGCCGACGAAGAAGGCTTTTTCTTTGTTGGAGGAATTCAAGGCGTTCGCGTTCAAGGGCAATGTCATCGACCTGGCCGTCGGCGTGATTATCGGGGCGGCGTTCGCCAGCATCGTCAAATCGATAGTTGACAATGTCTTTATGCCGTTGATTGGCGCTGTTTTCCCGGTAAACGAGAGCTACAAGGAATGGACATTTACGCTGAATGGTCAAAAGATTCACATTGGCCTCTTCATGGCCGATGTCGTGAATTTTCTGATCGTGTCCCTGGTGCTCTTCATCTTTATCGTCAAGTTTCTCGGCTGGATCATGAGAGCCAGGAAAGAAGAGGCCGCCGATCCACCGCCTCTGACGAAAGAGCAAGAACTCCTCACCGAGATCCGCGATTTGCTGAAGAGTCGAGCGGAAGCTTCTGCTAGCCCTTCCGCCACCCCGTGCCCCCCGGCCGATCTTCCAGCGTGACTTGTAACTGACTCAACCGTTGGCGGATTTGATCGGCCAAGGCAAAGTTTTTCGCCTTGCGCGCCTCAGCCCGCAAGTCAATCAACAGAGTCATCAGTCCGTTTACCAGTTCATCGTCGCCGGTTTTTTCGGCTCGCGGTTTCTCGTAAAAAATGCCGAGGATCTGACTCAGTTCCTTTAATGCGACCACTCCCCTTCGAAAGTCGCCCAGGGCCTGGGCATCGCTTTTGTTTTCTTCCAGACGGCGCGTATCGGCGAAACGATTCAGCGTGGTTAGTAGTTCAAAAAGGACGCCGATGGCCCCGCCGGTGTTGAAGTCATCATCCATGTGTTCCAGGAATGCCGCGCGATGCCGGCCCACTTCGACCAGAAACTCCGTATTGGTGTTGCCCGTGTCGAACGGACCGCGCTTGGAGGGGGCTTCAAGCGCAAAGAAGGTGTCGCCGGTGATGCGCTCGAAGCGTTCGAAAAAGCGGTAGAAATTGTCCAGGCTCCGGTGCGTTTCCAGCAGGCGGTCTTCGCTGTAGTCGATGGGCCGGCGGTAGTGCGTGGCCAGGAGGAAAAACCGCAGCGTCTCGGCGGCGTGGCGCTCGAGTAGAGAGGTCACAACGATCTCGTTGCCCTTGCTTTTGGACATTTTGGCGTTGTCGGTCTTCATCAAGCCGTTGTGCATCCAGTAGCGCGCGAATGGCTTGCCTGTGTATGACTCGCTTTGGGCCAGTTCGTTTTCATGGTGTGGAAATTGAAGGTCCAGGCCGCCGCCGTGAACATCGAGCGTTTCGCCAAGGATTTGCATGCTCATGGCCGAGCATTCGATGTGCCAGCCGGGGCGGCCGGGGCCCCACGGACTTTCCCAGCTTGGCTCACCGGGCTTGGCCCCTTTCCAGAGGGCGAAGTCGCCGGGGTTGCGCTTACGATCGCTGACCTCGATACGTGCGCCGGCTTCCAGTTGCTCCGGGTCGCGATTGCACAGTTTGCCGTAGTCTTCGTCACGATTGACATCGAAGTAAACGTCGCCGCCCGACGGGTAGGCAAAGCCCTTGGCAATCAGCCCTTCGATCAGCCGCAGGATTTCACCGATGTGCTCGGTGGCGCGCGGCATTTGGTCGATGCCGGTCACGCCGAGGCGCTGCAAATTACGGAGGTAATCGGCCGTAATGCGCTCGGCAAGTTCCTTGACCGTGGTCTTTTGTTTCGCGGCTTCGATGATGAGTTTATCGTCGATGTCGGTGATGTTGACGACGAACGTGACTTGATAGCCCAAGTAGACCAAATAGCGCTTGACCGTATCGAAGATAACCGGCCCCACCATGTGCCCCAGATGGCTCGGTTTATAGACCGTCGGCCCGCAGAGATACATGCCGACCTTGCCTGGGAGGACGGTCTCAAATGGCTCTTTTTCGCGCTTGAGCGTGTTATAGACACGAAGGGGCATTCATCACCTCGATCAATTATGAATTCTTACTTTCTAATTTCCTCGATTAGCACGACGGCTTGGCAACCGATCGCTTCCGCGCGTCCAATGGCGCCGACATTTTCTCCTGTTTTGGCTTTTACATTGACCGCGCCGGTATCTAGCGCCAACAGGCCGGCGAGATTCTTTCGGATGCTAGCCTTTATCGGGCCCAGCTTCGGTTCCTGCGCAAAGATGATTACATCAACGTTGACGACGTGCCAGCCGGCTTGGTTCAGGCGGCCGAGGGTTTCCCGTAAGAAAAAGCTGGACTCGCGGTCTTTGTACACCGGATCGGTGTCCGGATACGCATCGCCGATGTCCCCCATTCCGGCTGCTCCTAAAAGCGCATCGGTGACGGCATGTAGGACCACGTCAGCGTCGCTGTGGCCGACCAGGCCGCGCGGATGATCGACGCGCACGCCGCCAAGAATCAATGGCCGGCCTTCCGCCAGACGGTGGGTGTCATGTCCAATGCCGACGCGCATGCCAGGCGCTCTCCAGCCCGATAGATAGACGTTGAGGAATTGTACCGGCGCTTAGTAGGTGGTGCCAATGTTGCTTGAGCTTGGCGTTTCGCGCACGCTGGCGGCTTCCCGTTTGACGATCCGAGGGAATCAGCGGGCGCAAAACGACTAGCTGGTGCCGGTTGGAGTTCTCCTTGACACCGCCTTCATAGCCGGTATAGTGCCCCCTCTTTCAAGGGAATAAACTGGTTTGCGACGGTTGCTCGTCCTGGGCCGAAGAGCTGGGCGGCGTCCGGTGGCGATTGAACACCTTGCTTTCGCTTTAGAGATTTCACCATGGCGGATGCGACAACAACGGTGGCAAGCTTGCGGGAGGCGATGCGGCAATTCGTTGCCGAGCGCGAGTGGGAACAATTCCACAGCCCGAAAAACCTGGTCATGGCCCTCGCCGCTGAAGCCGCGGAACTCCTAGAGCATTTTCTCTGGGTGGATAACGCGGAATCGAAGCGCATGGTTCTGGACCCCGAAAAGCGCAGGGCCGTCGCCGACGAGATGGCCGATGTGGCCGGCTGCCTCTTGTCGCTTAGCAACGCGTTGAACCTGGACTTAAGCGACGCGATCAACGACAAAATGGCCCGCAATAAGAACAAGTATCCGGTGGAGCAGTATCGGGGGCGGTCCACTTTGGAGCGGTGAGTGCTGGAATTCCAGGATGGGGATTAAGGTGGAGGATGGAGGATTGAAGATGGAGGATCGAGGAAAAAGCACTCATTACTCCTTGCCTGGTTGATTGTCTCGATCCTCTATCCTCCATCCTCGATCCTGCATCCCCCGGGCCGGGGAGGTTAGATCCACTGTGCGCCGTCGCCGTCTTAAAACGGCTTTCCTGATGCTGGGATTTGGGTTGGCCTGCTGGGCGAGCCAGGTTCTTGGCCAGGGAGATAGCACAGGCGCAAGACCCAAAGTCATTGCCTCGGCGCAGCCAGTGAACTCGAAGAAGAATTCTACGACGCCGGCGCAACCGGATCGGGAATTGTCGGGGAAGACGCAGCGGGATGAACCAGTGCTAGACGAGACCGTGCCTTCCATTCCTCACGAGCAGGGCGCCGAGCCCGTGGTGCCGTTGCCGGACGACGGACTCTACCCGCCGCCACGAACGCTGCCCAAACGCCTTCGGCTTCGCGATTTGCCCAAAGAAGCCCCTGGCATTCACGAATACGAAAAGGAAGGTCCTACGCTCCCGCGCACAACTAGCGGCAACGAGCAATCAATCAAGCCGGCAATGTTTATCGTGCCGAGCATGCCGGCCGCGAATGGCGTGAAACAAAAGGGCAATGGGACAGGGCAGGGAATGGGAAGCCCCAGTCGAGGCGACTTCGCTGCCTCGCCCATGCCATCCACCTTGCCGCCTCTTCCTGCGATGCCTGCCTTGTTGCCCGTGGCAGAAGGGCAGCAGGTCGCGACAGTGACCGTGGAAGTTCTTGGGCCTGCTTCTGCTGCCCCTGGTCAGGCTTATGCCTACGAGATCGTCGTTCACAATAATGGCCCGGCGGCGGCCTACGATGTTCATGTTGCGGAAGTTGTGTCGCCGGGAGCGCGGTACCTCAATATCGAGCCGCGCCCCACGCTGGAAAAGGGCCAACTCGCTTGGGACCTGGGTATTCTCCCGGCCGGTGCGGAACGCCGGCTTCGCATTCAGGCGATGCCTCCGACCGAAGGAGAAGTAGTCTCGAGCGCCCGTGCAACGTTTTCGACAGCCGCCAGTTTGAAAACGCGGATTGCCCAGGCCCAGTTGACGATTTCGGCGACGGCTCCCGAAGGGCTTGGCATCGGGGACACGGCACGCATCCAAATTAAGGTCGCCAATACAGGCAATGGCCCGGCCACGCATTTGAAGCTGCAAGCCCAACTCAGCGAAGGCTTGCAGCATCCGTCTGGCAATCCGATCGAGGCGGATGCCGGCACGCTCCCCGCCGGCGAGACGCGGACTTACACACTGGAAACCAAAGCGGTTCGAGAAGGGCGCTTTGTCAATTCAATCAGCGCAAAGGCCGACAATTGCCCGCCAATCTTGACTGAAGCGGTTGTTACCGTGATGGAGGGATCGCTTCAGGTCGAGGTCAAAGGCCCGGCTCGCAGCCTGGTCAGTCAAGAAAACGAATATCGGCTAGAAGTGAGAAATTCCGGCTCTATCCCAGTAACCGGTTTGAGGCTAACAACCGCGTTGCCATTGGGGCTGGAATTGGTTTCGGGCGAAGGCACGACCGCCGGGACAAGGACGCATCTGCCTGAATGGTCTCAAAGTAGCCTACTAGCAGGGCAGACTTGGACTGTGCCGATCAGACTCCGCGGGGATACCGCGGGTGAACGCGTACTGCAAACTCTCGTGCAAGCGGACTACGGCCTCAAAGCGCGAGCCTCGACGACGGTGCGAATCGACAGCGCCGCCGGCGTAACGTTGGAAGTGGCGGCCAAGGACAACCCGCTTGAAGTGGGCGCCGAGACGGTCTACGAGGTGCGCGTCGTCAATCAAGGCAGCGCTCCTTGCACGAATTTGTCCGTTCTGGCTCTGGTGCCCGAAGGCCTGACGACAATTAAAGCCGACGGCCCGGCGACGAATCATTTGCAAAAGCAACAAGTGACTTTCGAGCCATTGCAGCAATTGGCCCCGCACGCCGACGCCCTGTATCGCGTCCACGTGAAAGGCCTCCGCCCAGGCGATTGGCGCTTCAAGGCCCAAATATCCTGCGACGAGCTTCAACGCCCAATTACACGCGAAGAGGGGACGCATGTTTATAACGATTAGTCAGTTGTCAGTTGTCCGTAGTCAGTTGTAAAAGACAAAGCCTCGCTGCTTAGAATGCCACTGAACATTCACCGGCAACCAGCAACTGACAACTGACAACTGACAAAGTATTAAACTTTCCGCAAATAATTTGTTTGCCAGAACCGCCGCAGCTGGATATGCTGCCGACCTAACACGTCGAATATTGCTGCCCCGGTCAATCGGGTTGGAAATGGCAGCCACGATGGCTGTCGTCAGGGGAAGGGATTCCCCATTTGAAAAAGCGCTTAGTTTTTAGCGGTCAGCCATCAGTCTTGTGGAAATTCTTGCGACTTGCTAAAGCACCTTTTCGAAATCAAGGATTTAAGACCGCCTTCTTGATCCCGGGCTTTTGCCGGGATGGCATTGCCGAAAGGCTCTGCCCGCCGCCTTGGAAGCGGCTAGAAGAGGCGATCTTTAGTAAAAGCCCGAGGCGAAACGGCGTCCGAGGGCGCCATTCGCCACTCAGAAGCGTGGGAACGAGAAGACGGGGTTTTGGTTAAGAGCTGATGGCTAAAAGCTGACTGCCGATCGACAACAGCTAGCTGATATTGAGCCAAAGGGGGAGCCTTGTTACCATCCGGCGGCGATGTGGAACACGGTAGGAGGCGTTTGGCCTTCCCACTCTATCATCCCGCCAGACCCATCTTTTGCGTAGCCGCACGTTGGTAATCCGGAACGTGAGCGGAAGCGTGGCGCACCCACGGAGGGAGCTTCGCGCGCTGAAGCGAGGGGGAGGAGGCCGAAATGAGCACGGGTCGTACCGAAAAAGAGCAAGTCCGCGTCCACATTCGTTGGATGATACGCCGCGATATGCCCGAGGTCTTGCAGATTGAGCAGAGCAGCTTTGATTATTCGTGGACCGAAGAAGACTTCCTGCGCTGCCTGCGCCAGCGCAATTGCATCGGCATGGTGGCCGAGCAGGGGGAAAAAGTTGTCGGCTTCATGATCTACGAGTTGCACAAGACCAAGCTGCATGTCCTCAATTTCGCCATACAGCCCGCGTTTCGCCGTCTGGGCGTTGGCGTGCAAATGGTGACGAAGCTGGTCAGCAAGCTGTCGAGCCACCGGCGGACCAAAATCACGCTGGAAATCCGCGAGACAAACCTGACCGCGCAGTTGTTTTTCCGGTCGCAAGGATTTCGAGCCATCCGCGTCTTGCGTGCTTACTATGAAGACAGCGGCGAGGATGCCTTCCTGATGCAGTATCGACTGGCAGGTGATATGGCGGATGATCTGGAGGAAGCCGTCAATCGCATTGCCCAGTTCGAAGAGAATTAGGCTGTTGACGAGGTTAGAGGATGGAGAGTGATTGATGAAACCTAGGGAAGGAAATTCCGCGTATCGGTTCTTTCTTTTCCTGCGTTCAAGTTCATCCAATTTCCATCCTCTATCCTCAATTTTCTATCCTCGATTCTCCATCTTCGCTATTTTGCTCGGATTCCTACTCGCCGGCGCCGTGGTAAACGGCGCTTGTGGCATAACCCCACCTCGCTCAAAAAACCAATCCAGTGATTTTGGCTTGCAAGCCGGCGTTCCGTCTTTTACTCTCGATGGTAGTAATCTTTTGGCCCGTAGCGACTCTCCGGCCAAATCAGATTCGCCTCCGGAGGCGGCGCCTGATTTGCCGCCACCTGACGACTTGAAACCTGACTCGGAGCAGGAGCCCAAAATAACGATCGATGATCCGGTACCGGCAAAGGACCTTCCGGATCTGCCGACGGCTCCCAAGGTAAAAACCGAGGCCGCACCGGATTTGCCTCCGGAGGAGAAAAAGGAACCAGAGATGCAACCGGTTTCTGCCGCGCTGCACGATTCTGACGCTGAATTAGAACTCGACGATACCGTCCGTGACGTCCATCGAGGAAATACACCAATGAGAAACACTTGGCGTCTCCTGGGCCTGAAGGCCGTCCTGGTCGCGGCCCTAACCGCCTCCCCTGCTGTCGCAATTGATCCGGAAAAGCCGCTGGACAAGGACAAGCAAGATTTGGCCGAGATTAAACGGTTGCTTGAGGGCATCAACAAGTCGCTGGGCAGCCTGGATCGCCTGGAGCGCGAAATCGAGGAGTTGCGCTTCGACCGCGATGTCCGCGTCAAAAGCTTGCAAGCTGAGATCATCGATCTCAAGAGACAGGTCGCCAGAATGAAGGACAACCTGGATAGAGTCGTAGGTCCCGACGGCTCCCGGCGGACTGCATTTTCACCTCCGACCGACGCTGCACCGCCGCTGCCTTCAGGAACTGTCAGGATAGTTAGCACGTATCCGGAGCCTGCAGAGGTTATCGTGAATGACCGAACGTTTCTCGTGCAGCCGTTCCAGACCGTTGTGACTCGCATTCCGGCTGGGTCGTTCACCTATGAAGTACCCATTTCCGGTAAAAGGGCCAATCGAACATTGGCGGCTAATGATACGTTTAAGATCACGCTGTTTCCGCAGTAAGGTCTGTAAATTGGCGAGCGGGGGGCGTAAGCCCCCTGATAACATTAAGTCATCAGGGGGCTTACGCCCCCCGCTCGCCATTGGGGTTTGTTTATTATCGCCGGGCGTTGCCCGGCGTTTTTGTGCGCGGCATCGAAATCGGACGCTAGGTTGTGGGTCAAGTTGCCAACTTGACGCACAAAAATTGGAAGTTGAGAGCGCAATGATCGTCACGATCGATGGTCCCGCCGGGGCGGGCAAAAGTAGTGCGGCCAAGGCGCTAGCCCAGCGCCTGGGTTTCGAGGTTCTGGACACCGGCGCCATGTACCGGGCTGTAGCGCTGGCTGCTTTGCGCGCCAATATTGACCTGGACGATCAGGAAGGTTTGGCGCATCTATTGACGACGATACGTCTTGAATTGCCCTCGGGGCTGGTCTTGATGAACGGCGAGGATGTGACCCAGGAGATCCGCACTGCCGCCGTGACCGCCGCCACAGGCCCTATCGCCGACAGCCCCGTCGTGCGCCGTCAACTGGTAGAATGGCAAAGACAAATAGCCTCCGGGCGCGATATGATTTGCGAAGGCCGGGACCAAGGTTCAATTGTCTTTCCGAAGGCAGCCTGTAAATTCTTCTTAAAAGCCGATCCGTTGGAGCGTGCTCGCCGCCGCCAACAGGAGATGGCGGCCCGGGAGGAACCGGTGGACCTCGAAACCCTCCTCCAGGCTCAGGAAGAACGCGATCGCCGCGATGCAGCGCGCGATCTGGCCCCGATGGTGGCCGCTCCGGACGCCCAACTCTTGGACAGTACCCATCTTAATCTAAAGCAGATGGTCGATCTCATGGAAAAGGAAGTCCACCGATGCCAGTCTCTACAATGACTCCCCCGCCTTTCGCCTCGACCCCCAAACTTGCCATGTCCGCGCCAATCGCCAATTTATCGAAAAGATTCGCGCCCGCCGCGGTTGCCGAGCCGTCCGTCTCGCCCGTCAGCCAGGCCTTGGGTTATGTTTGGTACGAGGCAGCTTATTGGACGACGATGGCAGTCCTGACCTTGGGTTTCAGCCTTCGCTATACCGGCAAACGTAACATCCCCAAGAAGGGCCCCGTTCTGTTGATCGCCAATCATCAGAGTTTCCTTGACCCTCTTGCCGTTGGCCTGGCCTCGCCCCGGCATCTTAGCTTTCTGGCACGCAAGACCTTGTTCAACAATCGGCTATTCGGCGGTTTATTGCGCAGCTTGAACACGGTGCCCGTCGATCAGCAGGGCATAGCCAAGGAAGGGATGAGAGCCATTCTCGAAAAACTAAAAGAAGGCCGGCCTGTTTTGGTTTTTCCCGAAGGGGAGCGTACCTGGAAGGGCAACATTCAAACGTTCAAGCCGGGCATCCAGTTGCTCATCAAACGGACGCATTGCCCGATCGTGCCGGTAGGCATCGCTGGGGCCTTTGATGCATTGCCGCGGACTCGGCCCTGGCCCCTTTTATCTCCGCTGTTTATGCCGGCCACGCGTGGCGCGATTGGTGTCGCGGTTGGCAAGCCTCTCGATTCGGAGCAGTATGCCGCCATGCCCCGTGAACAGATGTTGTCGGAATTGCAAGAGGAATTGGAAAAGGTTCACGCCGTGGCCGAGCGGATCCGGCGCAAATAGTTTGGCGGCTCGAATAGTTTAGCGGCGAGCCTCCGGCGAGCGCGTTGCAACGCGCTCGCCGGAGGCTCGCCGCTAAACCTTTTGCTAAACTATCCTACGCGTGCCCGCAGTTTGCGGATTGCTTTGTATTTCTCATCGCTGACGCGTTCGACGCGTTCACCCATTTGCTTGGCAATCGCGTTCACCGGCCAGCCTTCGCCGCTTAGTTGCAAGATCTTTTGTTGGCGGGTGCTGAGGACTTCCTCGGCCGCTTTGCGGACGGCCTCGCGCTCTTCGCTCCACTCGCCGGCGTCGGAATTGCGGCGGTCAGCGAAATCATCCAGGGAAGCGGAGTAGAACTTCTTGGAGCGCTGCGTGCGTTTCTTGACCGTGTCAATCGCTCGAAGAAACTCACGGCGTTCCTCGCCCTCGTCTTGAAGGACGCGATTCCAGTGATCGGCAGGTAAGCGTTCAAGCAAACGGCTAAAGACCTCCTGGGTACAATCGCCCCACAAGTCGGGTTGCAAACGGGCGTTGCGCCAGCAAGTCGTACAGTAGCGGCTCATGTCATTTACGGCCCGAAGCGTCGTCTCCGGGGCTTGGCCGGCCTGAGTTGTCCCGGAAGCCATGGCGGACAGGGCCGTACCCATCACCATGGCCATTACCAAGGGCCGATGATAGCCCGGCCGTTTCCGTGATTTCGTTTGGTCCATAGGCGGGATTCCCGTGACAAAAAATGAGCCCGTATCGCTCCTATAGCATTATACGGACGCCAGAATAGCCCCATCTCGCTAAAAAGTATTCTTTTTTTGGATCGTTCCCGCCCGGGACACTATCGCCAAGCTCCGCTGTCTCGAAAATGCTTTCCATTGCTTTCCACGGGGGGTGTGGCGAGATGGAGAGAACCAAATTCACGGGCTAGAGTCAACGTTTGCTGCTTGATTGTGGCAGGAACATGGATTAGCTAGGGTTAATAGCCGGTACGCACCTTCCACAAGTTGCTAACAAGAAGAGTACCTGCCGGACCGCGCATCCACCGGAGAAACGTTTATGAAGCGCTTTACCTTGACAGCCTTAGTCTTGTTGCTTGCCGGCGCTGGGAAGGTCTCCTCCGGCGAACCGGCCGCCCAGGTTAATAAGGTGGAATTGAACGGTCACACGTTTACGCTGCCGGCCGGTTTTGAGATTGAACTAGTGGCCGGTCCGCCTCTGGTCAACAGGCCCATTGTCGCGGATTTCGATGAGCAGGGACGCCTCTATGTCGCGGACTCATCCGGCTCCAATGAAAACGTGGAGCTTCAACTTCAAAAAAAGCCCCATCGCATCTTGCGGCTCGAAGACACGCATGGCGACGGCCGCTTCGATAAACAGACCGTGTTCGCCGACAAGATGATGTTTCCGGAAGGCGTCCTGTGGTTTGACGGATCGCTTTATGTGGGTGCGCCGCCCAGCATCTGGAAACTTACGGACACGGACGGCGACGGAGTCGCCGATCAACGCACCGAGTGGTTCCGTGGCAAGACGCTCACCGGTTGTGCCAACGACCTGCATGGGCCGTACGCCGGTCCGGACGGTTGGATCTACTGGTGCAAGGGAGCGTTCGCTCAACAGACCTACGAGCGCCCCGGCGCCAAACCTTTTGTTACGCGGGCCGCACATATCTTTCGCTGCCGGCCCGACGGCTCCGGCATCGAACCGGTCATGACGGGAGGCATGGACAACCCGGTGGAAGTCGAGTTCACACCCGGCGGGGAACGCATCTTCACGACCACGTTCCTTCAAAATCCGGGCGGCGGCCGCCGCGATGGCCTGTTCCATGCCGTCTATGGCGGCGTTTATGGCAAAGATCATGACGTAATCAATGGTCACAAACGCACCAGCCCCGCGCTCATGCCGGTCCTTACACATTTGGGCCCCGCCGCGCCCGCCGGTTTGACCCGCTATGAGTCGCGTGTATTCGGCGATGGTTATCAGGACAACCTATTCGCCGCGCTCTTCAACTTGCACAAAGTTACTCGCCACGTATTGGAACCGAGCGGAGCAACTTTCAAAACCCGCGACGAGGACTTCCTCGTTTCGAGCAATCAGGATTTCCATCCCACCGACGTATTGGCGGACGCGGATGGCAGCCTTCTCGTGATCGACACCGGCGGCTGGTACAAGCTCTGTTGCCCGACGTCGCAACTTCACAAGCCGGACGTGCTCGGGGTGATCTACCGCGTGCGCCGCAAGGACGCGCCGCGCGTTGACGATCCTCGCGGGTTGAAGTTGGAATGGCAAGAACTGGGCGCGGACAAATTGGCAGCTTTGCTGGACGACCCGCGCCCGGCGGTGCGTAAGCGTGCCATCCAGGGCCTGGCCGCCAGGGGAGCAGACGCCATTTTAACTATTGCCAAGGCCATTCAAGAATCCGGGTCGCCGGAGGCACGGCGCAACGCTGTCTGGGCCGCGACCCGCATTGACAAGCCGGACGCCCGCGCGGCTGTTCGAGGCGCACTGGCCGATGCGGGCGAAACGGTTCGCCAGGTGGCCATCCATTCGGTGAGCATCTGGCGTGATCGCGAGGCGGCGCCGGCGTTAATCAAGTTGCTCAAAGGCCAGTCGGCCCACAATGAGCGGGCCGCCGCCGAAGCACTCGGTCGCCTGGGCGACAAGTCCGCCGTGCCGGTGCTTCTAGACAAGCTAGCAAAGCCGAATGACCAGGTTCTGGAGCATTCCTTGACGTATGCGCTGATCGAAATCGCCGACCGCGACGCCACCGCCGCGGGTCTCAAGGCCGAAAGCTTTCTTACCCGGCGGGCGGCCCTGACGGCCCTGGATCAGATGGAAAATGGCGGGCTCCAGGCCGAGACCGTAGCCGCGGAACTCGCATCCCCTGAGTCGCAACTGAAAGAAACGGCCTGGTGGATTGCCGGCCGTCATCCCGATTGGGGCGGGGCTCTCGCCGGCTTCCTTCGCGATCGGTTGGCCGCCAAGAATTCGACGCCGGCCGAGCGGGACGAAATGGTGCATCAATTGGCCCGGTTTGCTCACGCGGATCCCGTCCTGGCTTTGCTGACCAAGAACCTGTGCGACGCGGAGGCGCCCATTGAGACTCGCCGGATCGTCCTTCGAGCAATGGCCCAGTCAGGATACAAGGAGGCGCCCGAAGCATGGGTAGCCGGGCTGATTCAGATCTTGGCCGGTAAGGACGCGGAACTTATCGGGGAGGCGGTTTCGTCCGCCCGAGCGCTGATCGTCCCCATCCAGCGGTCGGAAAAACTGGTCAAAGCTTTGCTCAAGGTCGCTAACGACGATAATGCCGCGCTAGGCGTCCGCCTGACGGCACTGACCGCCGTGCCCGGCGGGCTTACGGAAGTGAAACCTGAGCTGTTTGCATTCCTGCGCGATCAATTGGATCGAGAGCAGCCTGTCGCCAATCGCAGCCTGGCCACGGAGGTGCTAGTGCGCGCCAAATTGTCCAGCGATCAACTCGGCGCGCTGGCGGAGGCGCTCAAGACCACGGGACCGATGGAGGCCGGCCGATTGCTCGATGCGTTTATCCAGTCAAGCGATCCAGCCGTGGGCAGGATCCTGGTCGCCGCCTTGAAGGAGGCTCCCATCCGCTCCAGTCTGCGGGTGGCAACGCTCAAGCCGATCCTCTCGAAATTCGGCCCTGACGTTGGGAAACCGGCGGAAGAACTCTACGCCGGCCTCGACGCGGATGCGGCGAAGCAAAAAGCCCGGCTGGAAGAACTACTTACTTCCTTGGAAGCCGGCGACATCCGCCGCGGCCAAGCCGTTTTCAATAGCGCCAAGGCTTCTTGCTCGGCTTGCCATGCCGTCGGCTACTTGGGCGGCGCCGTCGGTCCCGACCTGACGCTCATCGGCAAGATCCGCACCGAGCGCGATCTGCTGGAATCCATCGTATTCCCCAGCTTGAGCTTTGTACGAGGCTATGAACCGGTGTCGGTAAGCACCAAGAACGGCAAGGTCCATAATGGTGTTATCCGCAAGGACACGCCGGAGGAACTCGTGCTCGCGACGGGCGTCAATCAAGAGGTGCGGATTGCCCGAAAAGACATCGAGGAGATCCAACCGAGCAAGGTCTCGGTCATGCCGGCCGGCCTCGACCAGCAATTGACGCCGCGGGAGCTGGCCGACCTGGTGGCGTTTTTGAAAGCGTGTAAATAGGTTGGCAATGTCTCCGAGCAGGGTGCCGGGGGCAGGGTGCCGGGGGCAGGGTGCCCGCGGCAGGGTGCCACTGGCGGCTTGTCCGCCAGTGGTGTGAAGCCTCACACTGGCGGACAAGCCGCCAGTGGCACCCTGGCGCGGTCGCGCTAGTGCCTGTTCACCAGTCCGGGAGTAACTTTTCGTTGCCGTTACGGGTGATTGCTGCCCGGAGTGTTGCTTCACTCATGTCCCATTTTAGCCACCGCATCGACCCATCGGCCATGCCGACGCGGAAGCCGTCCTTAAAAAGACCGCGCAGATTGGGCAATGGCTGGTCCGGGTCGTAAGGCAGGTCTTCCGGCTTGGTCCAGGGGACAGGCTCTCCCGCTTCGACTACCAAGACGGTATTGGATATGCCCTCGGGAAAATCGGCGGGCATTCGCAAGCCGTTGCGCCCCTCAAAGGCAGCTCCCTTTCCAACGAACACCTTGCAGACGGTATGGTAGGCCGGCACGTTGGCCCTTTTGCCAGGCGGCGGAGCGTAGGTGGTGGGCATTTCTGATAGCAGTTCGATGTTGTGTGGGCTGTCCCACGCTTCATCGAGATTGACCTTTTGGAAGAGTTCTCGCTGCTCGATGTTGGGCAGGATTAAAACGCGCCAACTGTAAAGGGGTTTTCCATCTTCACCGTACACGACGGCGGGCGGTAACCGGCCATGCTCATCGTTGTAGTTGTGCATGGCCAGCACCAGCTGCGTCATTGATCAGGTAATGCGATCTCTGGCCTCTTGCACTTTCTCGACCGCCATTGCCAGGAACGCGACGAGGGTTAAGCCGGCCAAGAGAATAACTCCGAGCTTTAGCCTGGACCTTTTCTGCTTTCTCGCCTGGCATGCTTCGCTATTTGGCGCTTGAGCGGGATCTGAGTTGATTTCCGGCACGGCCATTGTTGGTCTCCATGGAAGCTGGGTTGACCTAAAAAGAGAAAGTTAGCCCGGCAAGCCTTGCCCATCCATTACTAGCCCTTGTCCAGACGCGGTCGTTTGGCGGGAAGCAATCGAATATCCAAGGAGCAACCGACGGCTTTCGCGTACTTTCGCAAGGTTGCAACCGATGGAGAGTGGCCCTTGCTGCCGCCGCCGGCTTCTAACCGGGCAATGGCTGGGGTCATCGTGCCCATGCGTTTTGCAACCTCCGCCTGAGTCAAGCCAGCCCGGCGCCGAGCCCGTAGCAATTCATCCAGAAGAGCGAATTCCTCCGTCTGAGCGGCGTACTCCGCCATGACTTCAGGATTTTTCATCATCCTCTTAACCATTTGGTTATGCGTCAGCATTTCGCCTAACCTCCTTCAACCGAGTGCGAGCGAGGCTCAATTCTTTCGACGGCGTCTTCGAGGATTTCTTGATAAAGGTATGGAGCATTAGAATCCGCTGACCAGGCTGCGTACAAAAAAAGACGCGTCCGATGCCCTCCTTGGACTTCATGCGCATTTCAAATAAACCCTTTCCCATCGAGCGCGTATGTGGCATGCCAAGATCCGGACCAAAGACCACCATCCGCTCAGTTAGATGAACGTATCGAGCCTGAACGCCCGCGGGAAACGCCATGATGTCGGCCTGTAAGTCCTCGCTGTAGTATATTATGTCCCAGGCCATTGTGGCGATATTAACATATCCGTTAACATAGGTCGAGCCTAAAATGCCGTGTTCTTGAGAAGTCGCTGCCCGGAGTTGGAAGTATCAGACCCTGCTATTTGAAGATCAATAGAATGGTGTTGATTTCCGGTGAGCGGGCTCGCCAATGTACTTTCCCCACCGTTAGGCATCCTAGAGAAAGTGAGGACTTCATGAAGCTGTGCCCTTTAGCAGGTTTACTGGTTTTCTTGTTCGCTGTGGTCTTGCCGGCATACGGCGCCGAGGGCCCTGCGAGCAAGCGTGATGATTCCGCATCGGAGAAGTTGGGCATGAAACTGTCGCTCCAGTGCTGGACTTTCAACAAGCTGTCCTTTTTCGAAACCGTGGACAAGGCTGCTGCCCTGGGCATCAAGTATCTGGAGGCCTACCCCGGCCAGACCCTCAAGCCGGGATCTAAAGAAACGGTCAGCCGTAACATGAGCGATGCGATGATGAAGGAGATTAAGAACAAACTGCAAGATGCCGGCGGATTGAAACTTGTCGCCTATGGCGTGGACGAAGTCCCTACCGACGAGAAAGGCGCTCGGAAGACGTTCGAGTGGGCCAAGAAGATGGGCATCGAGGTTCTCGTGAGCGAGACGACGCCAAATGACATCCATGACAAGCTCTGCACCGAATATAAGATCAAAATGGCGCTGCATAACCATCCGAAAAGTTGGCCGCCGGACGAGGTCCTGAAAGCCAGCAAGGATCGATGCAAATTGATCGGCGCTTGCTGCGACACCGGCCACTGGATGCGAGCCAAGTACGTGCCCGTGGAAACGCTCAAGAAGCTGGAGGGCCGGGTGATGCATCTCCACTTCAAGGACTTGAACGAATATGGCGACGGCCATGATGTGCCGTGGGGCACCGGCAAGGGCGACGTCAGGGGCATGCTGGCCGAATTGAAACGCCAGGGTTACAAGGGCTACTTGTCGATCGAGTACGAATATGGCGACTTGGATCACCTGACAACCAACTTGCCCAAATGCGTTGAATTCTTTGACAAAACGACCGCCGAGCTGGCGAAGTAATCCTCAAACGTCGGCTGACCCTGTGGACCAGTTTTTGACCCTGTGGATCAGGTAACGACCCTTTGGAGCAACAAAACGGGTCCCCAGGGTGGGTTTGGAGGTAAGCGCAGTTGCGCTCTTTGGATGTCAGGAGACCTAATGGTTTTACAGCTGGACCCTCTGGATCACCACTTTGACCCTGAGGGTCAGGTAACGACCCTCTGGATCAGCGTCTACCGTTCCAACAATGTTGCGAACGCCCCTCTTGGGGGTCTGATTCAAAAGGGCAGGGTTGCACCTTGTAGACGACACGGACGCCGTCTTCGCCCACCTCCACGTGCTTGATCAGAG